>Ga0194037_1000001_pt1 | contig 417133 bp, 431 predicted proteins | sample JunL306m_MetaG_FD_148653 | JGI IMG/M metagenome (GOLD analysis project Ga0194037, IMG submission 148653) | Anoxic zone freshwater microbial communities from boreal shield lake in IISD Experimental Lakes Area, Ontario, Canada - Jun2016-L304-6m | ecosystem: Environmental > Aquatic > Freshwater >...
GGCGCTGGTGGTGGTGGAACTCAACATAACAGTAGTAATTCGGCATCTTCAGGAACAGGCGGACAAGGTAGAAATGGCGGTACGGCCTATGCTAATAATAATGCTGGAAGTGGCGGGTGGCGGAGGTTGTAATGGTGACGGTGGTTCTGGCAGTGGTTCTGGTGGTGGTGGCGGTGCATCATGCTCTAACTCAATTACAGGTGGTTCAGTTGATTATGCTGCTGGCGGCGGCGGCGGTATTAATGGCGGTTCAGCTGGCAGCGGTGGCGGTGCTGGAGCAGGCAATGGTGGCTCTGGCGGAAACGGAACTAGCGCTTCGATTGCCAATAGAGGATCTGGTGGTGGCGGACGTGGTAGTGGTGGTAGTGGCGGTAGTGGTAGCGCTGGAGTTGTAATATTCAGCTACCCAACTACGTCAATGAGTGCCTCAGGTGGTAGTAGTTATCCTAGTGGCTCAAATACCGTAATGATATTTAATGGCAGCGGTAACTTTGCGGTAGCTGGCTAATATGAAAGGCATGAAATGAATAATAAAAAGAAACTAATAATATTTGCTCTGGTATTAATAGTTATTGTATCTGTTGTGGCTATTGGATCGGTGTTTATTATTAAATCAACTAATAAAAATGGCGCAGATCAGATTCAATCTAATGCTACAAAAGCCAGTACCGATGCTATTAAAACAAGCGCAGCCAAAGTTATCAGTAGCGACCCAGTGTCGGCTCGGGCTTTGCTCGAAAAAGCTCGTCAACAATATCTTGATTTGAAAGACACTAATGATGTTGTAGATGTTGATGCACTGATTTATCAAATTGATCATGCCGATAAAAAGTAGACATTCGTTATAAATATTATAAAATCGTCTATAATTAAAATGTGATAGATAGTAAATTTCATACCGCTAACCGATCTAGACTTATTAATATAATTTCAAATGGCATATTTGTTGTGTCCGCGAATAGCCAAATGCAAAGTAGTAACGATAGCGTGTTTAGATTTAAGCAGGAAGCTAATTTTTGGTGGTTAACGGGAATTAATAAACCAGATTGGTTATTAGTCATCGATGGATTAAGTAAAAATACTTGGTTGGTGAATCCCAATATATCTGATGTTCATCAAGTATTTTATGGTAGTTTACAATCTGATACTGCTAAAAAAATTAGCGGAATTGATAAAGTGATTAGTCAAGATGAGTTAACTGTTGTTTTGAACAATTTATCAAAAAAACACAAAGTGGTTTACATGGTTGGTGATCCAATCAACAGTAAATATTTTGATTTTGTATTAAATCCAGCTCAACAAAAATTACGCCAAAAGTTGGAGCTAATTTTTGATGATGTTCAGGATTGTAATTTAAATTTGGCAAAGCTTCGAGCTATTAAACAACCTAGTGAAATAATTGAAATTAAGAAAGCTATCAATCTGACAGTTGAAGCGTTCGATATTGTTAAACAAAAACTTCCAAAACTCGAATTTGAATATCAGGTTGAAGCGGAATTTAGTTATCATTTTCGTCGTAACGGTGCCGATGGTCATGCGTTTGATCCGATAGTGGCATCTGGTCAAAATGCTTGTACATTGCATTATCATGACAATAATTCGGTACTTAAAAACAATAATTTAATTATTATGGATATTGGTGCGCAAATTGGTGGCTATTCGGCCGATATTTCGCGAACTTACGCAGTTGGTAGGCCAACTAAACGACAGATTGCCGTGCATCAGGCAGTCCAAACGGCGCATCAACAAATTATTGATATTATTCGACCTGGTCTTAAAATAGCGGATTATCAGAAACATGTCGATGTGATTATGCAAAGCGCTTTGCGTGAATTGAACTTAATGAAAACCACAGACGATTATCATCGCTATTTTCCGCATTCAGTTAGTCATGGCCTTGGTGTTGATACGCATGATTCATTGGGACAACCGACTGAGTTTTTACCAGGCATGGTTATTACAGTCGAACCGGGAATATATATTGCGCAGGAGGGAATTGGCGTTAGAATCGAAGATGATATTTTGATTACAACAACCGGTTGCCAAAACTTGAGCGCAGTGCTGTCAACTAGCTTGTGATATAATTATATAAGTTATATGAATAGGCAATATATCATTTTTATTATCAGGTGGCTGTTCAACTCGTTAGGGTTGTGGATGGCTGTTCAGTTGTTGGGTACAGCTAATACTTACGATGTTAATATGAGTTTTGCTGGCTTTTTGGTTGCTGGATTTGTATTTTCGATTGTTAATGCTGTCTTGAAACCGTTGGTCATTGTATTGGCGTTACCAGCTATATTGCTGACTTTGGGATTTTTTATGCTTATTGTCAACGGATTGATGGTTTATATATCGTTAAATATATTTTCAAACATCGATATGTCATTTTTGAACTCGATTCTTACCGGAATGATATTGAGTCTGGTAAACTATATAGTAAGTGCAACATTAGTTGTAAAAACAATTGAAAGAAATTAAGGAATAAATTATGAATATTAACAGTATTTTACAGATAGTCACAATTGGTTCAGCCGTACTTATGATTTTGGCTATTTTATTACAACAAAGAGGTGCGTCACTAGGTGCTGGTTTTGGTAGCACGGGTGAATTATACACAACTCGTCGTGGAATTGATAAAAATCTTTTTGAAGTTACGATTATTTTGGCTGTAATATTCGTGCTGTCTATCTTAGTCGGGCTGATTTTGCCCGTTGTTAAATAGGTTATTGCAAAAATGGCAGATGATAGCCGTAAAAAATGGTATCGCTTGCCGAAAGTAAGCCTTAATAAAAATCTTATCAAACTAAGGGTGCGCAAAGTTGAAAGCGCAACTGTTCGCCATGCTCATAAGTTTGTGGTCAAAAGATGGAGTAGTGTTCGTGAAGTGCAATGGCAGGTGATTGTTTGGGTGCTTATTATGGGATTATTGATTGCGGCGACTGGATTGCAACTGATGTGGTATCAACAAAGTTATCGGACAAATGTCGCGGCCAAAGATGGTACATATGCCGAGGCTGTGTTGGGGCCGGTTGATACACTTAACCCTATATTTTCAACTTCAAGTGCCGAGCAATCGGCTAGTCGTTTGATGTTTTCAAGTCTAATGTCATACGATACCACTGGGCATCTGAATAATGATTTGGTTACCAATATTTCGGTCAATGATACACATACTGTCTATACGGTACAAATTCGATCAGATGTATTGTGGCATGATGGTGCAAAATTAACCGCTAACGACGTGGCTTTCACGATTGGGCTTATTAATAATCCTAGCGTTCGCTCAACTATTTCAGGATGGAAAGATATATCAGTCAAAGTTATTAACGACACGACGATTGAGTTTACTTTACCAGCTGTTTATGCTGCATTTAAGCATGCACTAACATTCCCAATTATGCCTGAACACATCTTAGGGAAAGTGACGCCAAGCAGTATTCGTGAAAATGATTTTAGCCAAAACCCAACTGGGAGCGGTCCATTTAAATTGCGTTTAGTCCAGAGTATTGATGCAAGTTCGAGTCGTAAAGTTATATATTTGGTTCGAAATGACAATTATTATGGTGGAAATGCTAAATTGGCACGATTTCAGTTACACGTTTACGATACCAGTGATACAATCGTCAAAGCCTTGGCACTAAATGAAGTTAATGCTGCAGCTGACTTGTTGCCATCAGATATCAAACAAGTTGATAAGAAGAGTTACGCCGTATCAACTAAGCCAATTCAAAGTGGTGTCTATGCTATCGTCAACATAAGAAGCGCGATATTGTCAGATGTGACGTTGCGTCGTGCTTTGCAAGTAGCGACAGATACTAGTGCAATTCGTTCTCATCTACCATCTGGTACTTTGGCTTTAAGCTTGCCGTTTACGGATGGTCAATTGTCGGGCGATGTGCCAAAAGTTCCAGACTATGATATCGTGGCTGCAAAAAAGGCCCTTGATGATGCTGGTTGGTTATTAAATAGCAAAAATATCAGAGAGAAAGATGGTAAACCTCTAGTTCTGTCTGTCGTGACTGTTAAAAACAGTGAATTAGAAGGTGTTTTGGCAATACTATCTGATCAGTGGCGAGCGTTAGGTATCACGATTAGCTCACAGGTTATTAATCCTAGTGATGTATCGCAGAATTTCATTCAATCGACGTTGCAGCCGCGTAATTATGATGTGCTATTGTATCAATTAAACATTGGAGCTGACCCTGACGTTTATGCTTATTGGCACTCGTCACAAATCTCAACTGGTGGATATAATTTTGCAAATTATTCTAACGTTATAGGCGATGATGCATTATCTTCAGCCCGTGTTCGGGTTGAACTAGATCTTCGAAATGCTAAATACATTACCTTTGTGAAGCAGTGGATAAGTGATGTGCCTGCAATTGGATTATATCAGTCAAATTCGCAATATGTGACAAGTTCAAGCGTAAATTCAATCAATAGTTCAATGAAGTTAGTGTCACCAATTGATCGTTATAGTAATATTCTTGACTGGTCAGTTGGCAGTCAAAGTGTTTACAAAACGCCCTAGTTCGAAAGTGCAATTAAAAATGATAGTCAATGACTATCATTTTTAATTGGTGCGCGCGAGAGGACTTGAACCTCCACGTCCTTGCGGACATTAGAACCTCAATCTAACCTGGCTACCAGTTACAGCACGCGCGCATTCTGGTACATTATAACATCATCATTTTGTTTGATGAATACTTTCGGATTTGTTGTCTTGCAAAACAATCTGTATATCTGTATAATCCCTAGAGTGTGGGCGCTTAGCTCAGTTGGCTAGAGCACCTCGTTTACACCGAGGGGGTCGGGGGTTCGAGCCCCTCAGCGCCCACCAAATAAAAATCCCAGTCTTTATGACTGGAATTTTATTTGATATGTACTGAGGGCGCTCGAATCCCCGTCCAAGGGTCGGGGGTGAAAACTGCCAGTGGCAGTTTGCAAGGAAGCCTTCCGATGACAACTGGTTGTCAATCGCGAAGTTTCGGGGTTGCCGAAGGTGACCGAGCCCAAAATATTCAATATTTTACTCTGTTATGCTTGAATATATTCAACTTTTCTGCTATAATGTAATCAATTAATCAAATAAGGAGCCCGATTTCGGGCATATTTTTTATGAAAGACCCAAAATTTATTAGAAACGTTGCAATTATCGCCCATGTCGACCATGGTAAGACTACTATTTTGGATGGTCTTTTAAAGCAAAGTAACACCTTCCGATCTAACCAAGCCGAAATGGATCAAACGCTGATTATGGACAGTGGTGACCAAGAGCACGAACGCGGTATTACTATAACCGCTAAACAAACATCTGTTTATCATGGTGACTACAAAATCAACATTATCGATACTCCAGGACACGCTGACTTTAGCGGCGAAGTTGAACGAACTTTGAATATGGCTGACGGTGTACTGCTAATTGTTGACGCTCAAGAAGGTCCAATGCCACAAACTAAATTCGTTTTGTCAAAGGCGCTAGAGCTTGGTTTACAAACAGTTGTGGTTGTTAATAAAATTGACAAACCATCACGCCGAATTGATGAAGTTTTAGATGAAGTTTCAAATTTATTCTTGGAACTAGCAGTCGACGATAGCCAACTTTATTACCCAGTTTATTATGCGGTTGGTCGCGATGGAAAAGCTTGGTCAGAATTACCTGACAATTTGGATGAACCAGGCAGTTTGGACCCAATTTTTAACGCGATTATTAATGATATTCCAGCGCCAGATGTTAATACTGATGGCCCACTACAATTACTAGTTACGTCATTGCAATACGATTCATTCTTGGGCAAATATGCCATTGGCCGTATCAATCGTGGTACTGTCAAAAAAGGTATGCCAATCGTTTTAATTAAACGAGACGGTACACTAATTAACTCAAAAATTGATAAGATTTTTGGTTACCGTGGTTTGTCACGCGAAGAAATTGACGGTGCAACCGCTGGTGATATCGTTGCAATTACTGGTGTAGCTGAAGCTCATATTGGTGAAACAATTGCCGACAAAGACACTCCCGAAGCTTTGCCGTTGATTGACATTGAAGCACCAACAATCAGTATTTATTTAGGACCAAATACTAGCCCAATGAAGGGTAAAGAAGGTCAATACAATACTTCTCGTCAAATTGGTGATCGTTTAAAACGCGAACTTGAAACCAACGTTAGCTTGCGCGTCGAAGATGATGGCATTGGCTTTAAAGTTTCTGGCCGTGGTGAATTACACCTTTCAGTTTTGATTGAAACTTTACGTCGTGAAGGTTATGAATTTGAAGTCGGTCGTCCACAAGTTGTGACTATTGTTGAAGAGGGTGTCACTAAAGAGCCGATTGAAGAATTATTAGTTGAAGTCGCTCAAGAATTTTTGGGTACTGTCAGCCAAGAACTTGGTGCCAGGCGTGCTGCCATGGTTAAACAAGAACAAGCTGCCAGCGGTGCTGCCCGCGTAACTTATATTTTGCCAACTCGGGCTTTAATCGGTCTACGTAACTTGTTGCTGACCGCTACAAAGGGTACTGTTATTATGAACTCGTTGCCACATGGTTATCAACCACTTGGTCCAAAATTGCCACAGATTCGCAATGGTGCTTTGGTTACAACCGAAGCTGGTGTTACGACGCCTTATGCTTTGGAAATGGGTGAGTCACGCGGTACACTGTTTGTCGGCCCTGGAACGCAAGTTTACTTGGGTATGATCGTTGGTATGAATCAACGCCGCGAAGACCTTGAAATGAACGTCTGTAAAGCTAAACACCTAACAAACATGCGCAGTTCGTCAAGTGACGGTACAACTCAATTGACGCCATTTACGAATTTAAGTCTTGAACAATGTATCGACTTTATTGAAGATGATGAACTATTAGAAGTAACTCCAAAGAACCTACGCCTACGCAAACGAATTCTTGACCCAAACTTGCGCAAACGTGCCGCAAAAAACTAATTAGTTACTGACTCATATTTTCAAGTAGGGTATGAACTTCGTCTACATTTTTCAGTCTAAAACGAGCCGAGGTATAACCTGGCCCAACCTTGATAGTCCAAGCGTTTGATGGTAAGGCTTCAAACATATCTTCGTCGGTTCTGTCATCGCCGATAGCCAATATAAAGTCGGCTTGTTTTGAGTATTTTAATGCTGGTTGGCTTTTGCTGATGTTTTTCAAACGAATCTCAAGTATCATATTACTTTGGTCAATTTTTAGGTTATATTTTTGGGCGAGTGGCAATAATGAAATATTGAGTTCATCAAGATTTTGTTTGATCTTAGTCTGATTTGCGGCTCGATAATGCCAAACTAAAGAAGTTTGTTTATTTTCTATAAACGACTTTGGTATTTTACTAACATAAATATTTAAGATGTCGATTACTTCATTTTTCCAGGAATTACTATAATTATTTATGGCGTGCCAATTATTATCGTTGGCTGAACGCACAAAATTACCGTGTTCGACCACAATTGTTATTGGTATTCTGTTGAACCATTTGTCTAAGTCCTCTTTGCCGCGCCCGCTTATAATAACGATCGTATTCTTTTTGTTGCTCGTTAGTTTAGTTAGCGTCAGCTTTAGTTTGGCAGTTGGTTTTGCTTGTTTTGGGTTAATTACAAAAGGTGCCAGAACGCCATCATAATCTAGTAGAAGTGCACTTTTTGAGGCGTTTGAATATGAATCTAGTAATTTATTTTGCCATTTTTCTGATAGTGATTTTGTTATATTATTTTTATGATTTGGGGATTTATTTAGATTCTTAGTAAAATCATTAAGCCATTTTTTTATTGTGAATTTTGAAACTTGTTGCTGCATTTTATTTAATCGTTTTTTTTGTTCAATTTTAGACATTGAGATTGCGTCGGATAGCGCCTTAACCAAGCTCTCGGGATTACTTGGGTCAACAATTAATGCGTCGGTTAGTTCTTTGGCGGCGCCGGCTGTTTGGCTTAATATCAAAACACCACTGTCTTTTCGACTGGCAATATATTCTTTGGCAACTAAGTTCATGCCATCAATTAGTGGGACGATAAATGCTATGTCGGCAATTTGATAAAGGGCGGCTATTTGATTGAATGGTAAGCTGGCATAAATAAAATCAATTGGTTTCCAAGTAGAAGTTTGAAACTCTTGATTGATATCATTAACAATATTTTCAAGATTACGATGTAGAATTTGATATTCTTTAACCTCGATTCTTGATGGTACAGCTACCATTACCATGACAATCTTACCGTGAGTCGATTTATTCTGCTTAAGGAATTGGTAGTAGGCTGATACGCGCTCAATAAGGCCTTTTGTCGGATCGACCCGGTCGATTGTTAAGATGACTTTTTGGTTATGATATTTTTTTAATAATATTTTTAATTCTTTTTTTACAGAGGGCTTATTAATAGTTGTTGAGAATTTACCGAAATCAATTCCCATTGGAAAGCTAGCAACTTTAACTAGTCGTTTATCGACTAATATACCATCTGAATCAACCATGGTATATCCTAATTTATTACAAAAATTTATGTAGCTATTTGCGTAATCGTCAATATGGAATCCAACTAAGTCGGCTCCAAGTAGACCATTTATTAGATAATTAATCTCGGTTGGGAATGTTTGATTAAATTTAGGGAATGGAACATGTAAAAAATATCCTATTTTAGTATTTGGCAGTTGTTGACGGATTAAGTTTGGCAGTAACATTAATTGGTAATCTTGTACCCATATGTGATTACCGTGATCGTTTAGGTTAATAACGGCATCTGTGTAGATATTGTTAACTTGTTGGTATGATTTCCAATAAGATTGGTATTTTTTGTCTGATATTTTTGAAACTTTTAAACTATGTAGTAGTGGCCAAAGAACTTGATTGCTATAGCCATTATAAAAATTATCCAATTGTTTTTGAGTTAAAAATACAGGATAGCAATTGCGACTTAATAATTTTTTGGTGATTTTTTGCTTGTCAGCTTCGGTTAGTCGATCGCTAGGTATCCCGGGCCAGCCTACCCACTTGTTTCTTTTGTCTTTTGTAAGTCCCGACATGCCAGTTGCTAGGCCGCCAATGCTATCAAAAAACTCTAATTTAGTACCAGTCTTCTTGACGCTAATAGGCAAACGATTAGAAACAATTGTTAAACCTGAGGCCATAAATATGTTGTTAATTATATAACTAAATTATAAAATTGCAATGGTCAACGTTAAGCACTATAATTATATGTATCTTATGTTTCAAAATAAACAAAGTCGAATAGATAAAGATAAAATAAAGTCAGTATTAGTTTCTTCGGTAGGGCAGTTAATTAAGTCGAAAAAAAGTCCAGACGAAATATTTGGTGATTTGTATTTTGATGTTCAGCAAAATCATGTATATAAGGATGGCAAGTTATTTGCCGATTTAGTGCCACGTCATCGAGTCAAACAGATTCAGCAAGAATACGCGTTGTTAAAAGATGATCCAAAATTTGACCTGCACGATTTTATAAGTCGTCATTTTTATAATAATAATTTACAAAAATCTATTTATAAAACTAATTTAAATATGACCCCACGTCAACATATTGATGAACTTTGGGGTGTTTTAGAGCGTAAGCAGCGCCGTAATCAGGGTTCATTAATTGCTTTGCCTTATGCCTATGTTGTGCCTGGAGGACGCTTTTCGGAGCAATTCTATTGGGATAGTTATTTTATTATGTTGGGACTGGCGGCTGATAACCATTGGGATAAAGTTGAGGGTATGATAAAAAATGTGGCTTATATGATTCGAAAATTTGGTTTTGTTCCAACTGCTAATCGAACATATTTTTTAAGTCGGTCTCAACCGCCGTTTTTCTCGCAAATGGTTAAATTATTAGCCAGCCACAAAGGTAATAAAGTTTTATTAGAATATTTACCATATATGGTGATGGAATATAACTTCTGGATGAAAGGCAAGAACAAATTATCAAAAAGTGAATATAAAGCCAATGCCCGGGTTGTTGAAATGCCTAACGGGACAATGTTGAATCGATATTACGATAAGCAGTCTACGCCACGAGCAGAATCGTTAAATGAAGATTTAAAGACTGTTGGCAATGCACCAGATTATCAATCCGATCGTATGTATTTACATTTGCGTGCCGGGGCCGAATCAGGTTGGGATTTTAGCTCGCGCTGGTTTGATGACGTTCAAGATATCAAGACAATTCGAACAGCTGATATTGTGCCGATTGATTTAAATTGTCTACTGCATCACTTAGAAATTACGATTGCCGAAGCTTACGAATATATTAAACAGCCGATATTTGCTCGTAAATTTAGGTTGCTGGCGAATAGTCGAGCTAAAGCTTTGAATGATTATTGCTGGGATGAATCAACTGGTTTTTTTAATGATTATTATTTTCATGATGGCCAGCAAACGGGTCGATTGACATTGGCATCTGTCTTTCCACTTTATGCAAAAATCGCCACGGACCATCAAGCGAATTTAATAGCCATGCGCCTGGAAAGAGATTTTCTTAGGCAGGGTGGTTTAGTGACGACTTTAGTTGAAACCGGACAACAATGGGATAGCCCGAACGGTTGGGCCCCATTGCAATGGATTGCGATTGAAGGCTTACGTAACTATGGCTATAACGATCTGGCGAATGAAATTAAAAGTCGCTGGATAAAAACGAATCTGGACAACTTAAGCGAAAAGCATAAATTAGTTGAAAAATACAATGTAATTAATTCAATCCAGCCAGGTAGTGGTGGTGAATACCCGTTGCAAGATGGTTTTGGGTGGACAAATGGGGTTTTGGCGGCGTTATTGAATCAAGATAAGTGATTCTTATCTACTGTTGCGCCACTTTGTGGCTAGAATAGCGGCTACTGTCCAAGCTTGGACCTCTTGGGGTGGTTGCTCGACGCGATTGATTCTTTCTGCTTTGCTATCATATACATCGATGATTCGTGTGTTAATTGCAATCCCGCTGCCACCTTTGACGTATTCAGGGAATTCACCGATAGTATCGACAACATTAATAATTCGGTCATCTAAATCATTTGCAAAAGCTGTAAAATCGGGATTATCGTTATGTCGGCGAGCCCCTTTGGCGATATGATGAGTATCCCAAATCCAAACACTGCCATTATGGTAAGCCCCTTCGCGATATCTGATTTCATCACTTGCTAGGGTACGGACGCCACTGATTGACAGCATTTCAGGTGATTGTAGCTGCCTTAGTATTGCCAGTCGTTTATCGGCATGTTCAGTACCGTCTAGAACACGCGAATTAAACATATGTCCCATGTTTGACGTTCGAATCTTGAGTTGTCGTAAATTGCCATCATTATCCCGATCGGTTCCGATGACAAAATATCCACCTTTATCATCTGTCCAAAAGATATCAATAATATTTTTTGCTAATATTTTTGCTTGTTCACGTAATTGGCTGGCCTCTTGATGTTTATTGATAATATCTGAGTCGTACATGTCGGCAGCGTCCAGTAAAGCATCGTGTGAGACTGTTTGAACTTCAATTGAAGCTATTCCTTGTTCGTGATTGGCGATTGTGCCGTCGCTGTGGTGATAAGCATCCCAAGAATCTTTCCAGACCTGGTTTTCAATCCCATGCTTTAAGACAGACTTATACTCTAACAGTCCTTGATGGTTATCCTGCATACGTTTTTGTATCCAATCGACGGCACTTACTAAAGCGTCAGCAATTGTTTTGTTTTGACCATTTTTATCAATGTATTTTTGGGATAGAAAATTTATATTATGATCAGAAATCTTGCAATATGCATAAAGTGTACGAATAAATTCGGGGGTAGCGTCAACCGAGCCGTAATATGGCCAGCCCCAACCTCGCTCTTTAGTGAGCCTGATAGCGATAGGATCGGTTGCTAGACGAACTTCGTGCGATATTCTACCAGGTTCTTCTTCACGAGCAGTGTCATATGTAGTGCCTTGCAATTCAGCTAATTTTTGAATTGTTACTTTGGCAAGTTTTGGGTAATGGTCGACTAAATCAATTGCAACGCGCAATGAATCTCGACCAAAAATTACACTGTAAAGTCCTTGGTCTTCATGCCTAACAGAGTGTAGCCCAGATGAGAGCGCAGCTATAGCTGGACCGTTAGTGCCAACTTCATATTCATTAGTTGCAGCAGTCAAGCGATAGATTTCATTTAAACTTGATGGTTTCAGGATTGACGGACTGAATTTGAATGAGCGAATTTTATATATTTTTTCACCGTCCAGTAGCCTAAAGTTATCGGGAGTATTTTGTTGTTTGTTATTATGTTCCACCATATCTTATATTGTACCAGTATGATACAATATATGTACTAAATATGTGTAACAAATGTTATTGCATGGTCTGTGACCTTAGAGGTCAAAAGGTTTAATCTGATATGCGTATTGCAATCATAGCGCCGCCTTGGTTAGCACTGCCGATAAAGGGTTATGGCGGTATTGAATTAGTATTAGAAGGATTAATTAATGGGCTGGTGGCTAGTGGCGTAGAGGTTGAAGTTTTTGGGAATAAAGCTCGCCAAATGGACGGTATTATTACACATGCTTTATATAAAGAAGAGCAATATTTAAATATTCATCGACCGATGTATGAATCACTGCCTATATTAGCGGCCCATATGGAATATGCTTTGACAAAGATTAAAGCTGATGGCAAATTTGACATTATTCATGACCATAATGGATTCTTTGGTCCACAGTTATTGGCCTGGGCAACTTACGATAAAAGTTTGCCACCAGTCGTGCATACTCTTCATGGTCCACCTTTTTCTAATCAAGCAATGCTTGACCAAGGGTTACCTGATAATCGACCTTTTTGGGATCAGCTAGCGAAAAATATGGGACGTATGTATATTATTGGGATTTCAAATACCTTAATGGATCCAGCCTCAAATGAGTTACGAAAGCATATCTTACCGACTGTATATAATGCGATTGAGATTAATAATTTTCCATTTGTTAAGCAAAAAAAAGACTATTTTATGACACTGGCGCGATTTTCGCGCGATAAAGGTCAGCATATTGCGGTTAAATTATGTGCGAAAAAAGGCCTACGTCTAAGGATGGCTGGAACAATTAATGGTATCGAGACAAGCAAAAAATTATTATTAGAACTGGCCAATCCGCTAAGCTCATTTCGTGGTTGTGATGATTTTAGGTATTATAGCGACAAAATACTGCCATATACGATTAAACATAAAAATATTACCTATTCTGGTAATTTAAGTGGTGCGGCCAAGATGAAGTTTGTTTCAGAATCAAAAGCCTTGTTGTTCCCGATTGATTGGGAAGAACCATTTGGTATGGCTGTGATTGAGGCGCTGGCTTGTGGCACTCCTGTTATTGCAATGAATCGAGGTGCAATGCCAGAGATTATTGAGCATGGTGTTAATGGCTTCTTAGCAAATAATGAACAAGAATTTGAAGAATATATTGACAGAATTGACGAAATTGACCCAGTTGTTTGCCGTAAATCGGTTGAAAAAAAGTTTTCAGCAACAACTATGGCAGCCGAGTACGTCAAACGTTATCAGCAGGCGATTCGGTTGAATGGTAAAAGTATTTAATTTATAAAAAGATAGTTTTGTCTTTGATTTCGTCTGGCAAAAAGCCTTTGTCGTGTTTAAACCCAGTCGTCATTTTGTAATCGGCGCCATAGCCGATGTCTTTCATTAATTTTGTTGGTGCATTGCGTAATTGTAACGGGACGGGCGCAATTGGGTATTGTTGAGCCAAATCCATGGCGCGGTTGATGGCTTCGGTAGTTTGACGTGATTTTTCAGATTTTGCCAATGCTGTGGCGACATGCGCCAAGATTATTTTTGATTCAGGCATGCCGATTCTTTCGACGGCTTGAAAGGCATTTAAGGCTAGGCCCAAGGCTCCATTACCGGCAAGGCCGATGTCTTCACTGGCAAAAATAACCATCCGTCTAGCAATAAATTTTGGGTCTTCGCCAGCGTCAATCATTCGGGCTAAGTAATATAAGGTGGCATCGATGTTGCTGCCACGCATGCTTTTAATAAAAGCGCTGATAATGTTGTAGTGCATGTCGCCATTTTTGTCATATCCTGGCAGGCGTTTTTGAGCTGCAACTTTTACAATTTCGGGTGTAACTTTGGTAGCTAAACTCAGTGATAGTTCTAGATTCCCGAGTGCCACTCGAGCGTCGCCGCCAGATAGTTCGGCCAGATAATCTAGGGCTGATGTCGTAACGTTTTTTGTCTTTTTTTCGATTTTTAAAGCATGTTTTAGTATCTTAATAATTTCGGTTTTATCAAGCGGTTGTAATATCAGGACGCGACTGCGTGATAATAATGGATTAATAATCTCAAAACTTGGGTTTTCGGTCGTGGCGCCAATTAACGTGATTAAACCTGATTCGACGTGCGGTAAAAAGGCGTCTTGTTGAGCTTTGTTAAAACGATGGATCTCATCAACAAATAATATCGTGCGTAGTTGCAAATTCCAGTTTTGGCGGGCGTGTTCGATAATTGTTGTGACATCTTTTTTGCCACTAGTGACAGCCGATATTTCGATAAATTCAGCCTTTACTTCATTAGCGATAATCCGAGCCAAAGTTGTTTTGCCACTGCCTGGCGGTCCCCATAATATCAAACTGACGGGCTCTTTGTTACGGACGATTTGACGTAAAATTTCGCCATCGCCCAGTAAATGAGTTTGACCAATAACCTCATCTAATGAGGTTGGTCGCATTCGCTCCGCCAGTGGCACTCTTTGCATATATCTAGTATACATCGTATAATTAGGATATATGACACAACTTATTACAGTTATGTTGCTTTTCGGCGGTGAATCATCCGAACACACCGTATCAATTTCTTCGGCTCGCAATGTCTTTGCGGCATTAGATGAAACAAAATTTGATGTTGAACTGGCTTTTATTGATAAATCTGGTAAATGGTGGTTGTTGGATTCGTTCGATCAAGCGTCTGATTTATCTGATGCGCCGCAATTGGTACCGATTTTGGGAACAAAAAAATTTACAACTTTGCCAAATACCAAATTTGTCACACCTGACGTGATTTTACCAATTTTGCATGGTGAAAATGGTGAAGATGGGACTGTTCAGGGTCTGGCGCGACTGCTACATATCCCGATTGTTGGTTGTGAAATTGCAACTTCGGCTATTTGTATTGATAAAGTATTAACCAAACAATTATTAGAACAAAACGGTATTGTGACGGTGCCTTATGCTGTACATTTGGCGGGTGAACCTTTGCCGAGTTTTAGTCAATTATCGGCGCAACTTGGTGACGCGTTGTTTATCAAACCAGCTGGTTGCGGTAGTTCGGTTGGTGTAAATAAAGCCCGTAATGACGAAGAATTAGCCTCAGTCTTGGACGAGGCTCACAAATTTGATGCAAAAGTTTTGATCGAAAAAGCGATTAACGCCAGAGAATTAGAGGTTGCCATGTTAGGTAATGGCGCCAGCGCCAAGGCTAGTGGTGTCGGTGAAATTCGACCAGACAGTGAGTTTTATACTTTTGAATCTAAATATAGCGCGTCCAGTCAATCGCAGGCGATTATTCCAGCTGATATTGACAGTGAATTATCTGAACAGATTAGGGCGATTGCCGTCAAAGCATTTGCAGTTGTTGGTGGTCAAGGTTTATCACGTATCGACTTCTTTTTATCTGATGACGGAACATTGTATTTAAATGAAATTAATACCTTACCTGGATTTACAAATATAAGCATGTATCCAAAGTTGTGGCGCCAAGAAGGTTTGTCATATAGTGCGCTGATTGAAGCCCTGATTACTAATGCGCTTGATAAATAGAGGTGATTCACCTACAATAGTCTAGGAAAGTAACCACCCGTGCATATGTGCGGCTCTTTAGCTCAGTGGTAGAGCAGAGGCCTGAAGAGCCTTGTGTCCCCAGTTCGACCCTGGGAGGAGCCACCAAATAAAACGCCCGACCTTTTGGTCGGGCATTTTATTTGGATGTCTGCCTTTCCCAGGTCTGAACTGGGGACTTGCCGTGAAACGGCAATAGTCATACAATAAAATCACTAACAAAGGAGAGTGATATGGATGTTTTATTAATAAGTATAGCCACCTTAATAATTGTTGTGGTTGCTAATGGCATAAGGATTGTTAATCAATATGAACGCGGTGTAGTATTTCGTCTAGGTAGAGTGCGAAAACATGTTGTTCAGCCGGGCTTAAGGTTGATTATTCCGATTGTTGACCAAATGCGCAAGGTTGCAATGCGAACAATTACATTGCCGATTGAGACTCAAAAGATTATCACCAAAGATAACGTTTCGATTGACGTTGCGGCGGTGGCGTATTATCAAATTGTTGATCCGATTAAGTCAATTGTCGAGATTGAAAACGTCGTGTCTGCCACTTATCAAATTGCGCAAACAACGGTCCGAAATGTCGTTGGTCAAACTACACTTGACCATGTTTTAAGTGAAACGACGGCTTTAAACGAAAAAGTAAAGGCTATTTTAGACCAAGCGACTGAAAAATGGGGAATTTATGTCAGCAATGTTGAATTGAAGGATATTCAGTTGCCAGATTCAATGCAGCGCGCCATGGCCAAAGAAGCCGAAGCTGAACGCGAAAAACGCGCCAAAATTATTGCCGCTGAAGGCGAAGCCCTAAGTGCCGCTAAATTAGGTGAAGCTGCTGACACGATTGCTGCTCACCCAATTGCGTTACAACTACGCAACCTGCAAGTCTTATCTGAAATTGCAGTTGAAAAGAACAGTACGATTATCTTCCCAAGTCAGTTTATGGATACGGTCGATAGTGTTAAGAAGTTTATGAAAAAAGAGAAAATATAGTTGGCTATTGGAAGTTGGCTATTGGAATATGGCAAGAAAAAGCTAGATTAACTGCGGATTTCTTTATGAAGTGGGTTAAGAGACTCAGTCACTCATCAATTTTCTCCGAAAATTGCTCGTAACCTCGCCTCAGCTCGGGTGGCTGCCGAGCCACGCCGGGCTTCCGGCCTTGCGAACTGCCACTGGCAGTTCTCACTCTCTCCCTCGAGGTCGAGAGTTGAAACTCAAAATTCGCACCAAAAGAAAAACCCCACACAAGGTGGGATTATTCTTTTGGTGCGGGTTAAGAGACTTAAACTCTCGACCTCTTCCTTGGCAAGGAAGCGCTCTATCAACTGAGCTAAACCCGCATACCTTTTAAAAATTATAGAGAAGAACGACATAAATTGCAAGGATTGATGCAATATAATGTGATTTTTTTGTAAAAAATAATACCAAGTCGTTTAACTTGGTATTATTTGTTGTAGAGTTGGGAGTTATTTGTCCTTGTTGGTTGACTTTGATCCCATCACTACAACCGTCCAAAGCGCCGCAAGGCCGACGATAGCGTAGATTGCGCGCGCCAAAAATGATCCTTGGTTGAAAATTGAATCAACTAAGTTATAGTTGAAAAACCCGACCAGTCCCCAGTTGACGCCACCGATTACAATTAGTATTAATGCTGTAGTGTTCAATGCTTTCATGTCCACTCCTCCATTAAATAGCATGTTTATTATGCGCTTATGTTTAAAGTATGTCAAGTTGATAGGATAATACTTTTAGTCGAAGGATGGCTGATTATGGCCGATAAGGCGTGTTATAATAAGATACGACAAGTCCGTTTTTGCGGACAAAAATATAAAATATAATATGACAAAACTGCTTAATGATAGGGTTGACTATTATTTAAATTAAAAGGGTAAAATATGAAAAGTAGACAGTATATTCTGATGATTTTGGATGGAGTTGGCCATAGCGACCAGATTGAAGGCAATGCCGTAAAACTGGCCAAAACTCCAAATTTGGACAGTTTGATAGCAAGTTACCCAAATTCACGTATCAAAACTAGCGGACTGGCTGTTGGCTTACCTGATGGCCAGATGGGCAATTCAGAGGTCGGACATACAAATATCGGTGCCGGTCGGATTGTTTACCAAGAATTAACACGTATCACCAAGGCAATTTTGGATGGTGAATTTTTTGAAAATGAAACATTAGTGGCAGCAATTAATAATGCCAAGGTTGACGGTCGGGCATTGCATTTAATGGGATTATTGTCTGACGGTGGTGTTCATAGTCATCAAGAGCATTTGTACGCGTTGTTGGAACTAGCAAAAAAACACGGACTAACAAATGTTTATGTTCATGCATTTTTGGACGGCCGTGATACTTTGCCATCAACGGCGATTGGTTTTATTAATGATTTAGAATCTAAAATGCAACAAATCGGCGTTGGCAAGATTGTGACACTCGGTGGCCGTTATCATGGCATGGATAGGGATAATCGTTGGGATCGAATTCAGTTGGCGTATGATGCGATGACGATTGGTAGTGGCGATAGATTCAAATCTGCTGCTGATGCGATTAAAAATTCATATGAAGCCAATATATTTGACGAATTTGTAAAACCAGCGGTGATTGTCGATGACGATAATCAGCCGTTGTCATTAATTAATGACAACGATTCGGTTATATTTTTCAATTTCCGACCAGACAGGGCGCGTCAAATTACCAAGGCCTTTGTTGATGATAATTTTGATGGCTTTACTCGCCAAAAATATCCAACAAACCTACATTTTGTGACGATGACTGAATATGACTCGACAACAACGTCGGTTAATGTCGCATATAAGCCGCAAGTTATTAATAATACTTTTGGCGAACATATTGCCAACCAAGGTCATACGCAACTACGAATTGCTGAAACCGAAAAGTATGCTCACGTTACGTTCTTTTTAAATGGCGGTGAAGAAAAGCAATATATTGGTGAAGGTCGAACATTAGTGCCGTCGCCACAAGTTGCAACTTATGATTTGCAACCTGAAATGTCAGCTGCTGAAGTAACTGATAAAGTTATTGAATCAATTCAGGGTCAGGCGCACGATGTGATTATTGTTAATTTTGCCAATGGTGATATGGTTGGACATACTGGATTTTTGGACAAGGCGATTGCAGCTGTCGAAACACTGGACGAATGTGTTGGCAAAATTATTGATGCGCTGCAGGCAGTTGATGGCGAGGCGATTATTACGGCCGACCACGGCAACTGTGAATATATGATTGATACCACGACAGGTGATGTTATTACTTCCCATTCAACTTTTGATGTACCGGTGATTGTTGTTTCAGACCGAATAAAAAGCATTAGTGACGGCAAGTTGTGCGATATTGCACCGACTTTGCTGACATTAATTGGCGAGTCGATTCCGACTGAAATGACCGGTAACAATTTAATAGTATTTAAATAAAGGAGAAAATATATGAAACAAAATAAAACAATCGAATCAGTCCATGCCCGTCAGGTATTAGATTCACGCGGTTATCCAACTGTTGAAGTTGATGTCAGATTAGTTGGCGGTGCGTTTGGCCGCGCGGCTGTGCCATCAGGTGCTTCAACTGGTGCTTTTGAAGCGGTTGAGCTTCGCGATGGCGACAACACAATGTATCTAGGTAAAAGTGTGTTACAGGCTGTTAAAAATGTTAATGAAGTTATTGCTCCAGCTGTTATTGGTATGGACGTTTTTGAACAAGTTCAAATTGATAATTTGATGATTAAGTTGGACGGTACGCATAATAAAGGTAAACTTGGTGCTAATGCAATCTTGGGTGTGTCATTGGCGGTTGCTAAAGCAGCGGCAAATATGTTGGGCGTAAGTCTATACAAATATGTTGGCGGTGTTAATGCCAAAGAATTGCCAGTACCAATGATGAATATTCTTAATGGCGGTAAACACTCCGACAATAGTGTTAATATTCAGGAATTTATGATTATGCCAATCGGTGCTACCAGTTTCGCCGAAGGCTTGCGCCAATGTGCTGAAGTCTTTCATAATTTAAAGTCAGTTTTAAAGGCCAAAGGTTTGGCAACATCAGTTGGTGATGAAGGTGGTTTTGCGCCTAATCTAGGCAAAGACGAAGAAGCTTTGCAATTGATTGTTGAAGCCATCGAAAAAGCTGGTTACAAACCTGGTATTGATTTCAAGATTGCGATCGATGCAGCTGCAACTGAAATGTACGAGGAGGCTAAAAAAGCAGGTCGTGATGGTTCATATTACTTCTGGAAGTCAAAGCAATTCTTTACAACTGACGAACTAATCAATTACTATGCCGAACTGGTTGATAAATATCCAATTATTTCACTAGAAGATGGTTTGTCAGAAGAAGATTGGGACGGTTGGAAAAAGTTGACCGACAAATTAGGCAGCAAAATTCAAATTGTTGGTGATGACCTATTTGTGACTAATACTGAACGTTTGAAAAAGGGAATTGACACCAAAACTTCAAATTCTATCTTGATTAAGTTGAACCAAATCGGCACATTAACTGAAACTTTGGATGCGATTCAAATGGCAAATCGAGCTGGCATGACAACTGTCGTATCGCACCGATCAGGCGAAACCGAAGACACCACAATCTCGGATTTGGTAGTCGCAGTTAACGCTGGCCAAATCAAGACTGGTGCCCCATCACGGACTGATCGTGTTGCTAAGTACAATCAATTATTACGAATCGAAGAAGAACTAGGTAGCTCGGCACAGTATAACGGCGAAAAAGTATTTTTTAATCTAAGTAAATAACTGGAATAACAGATACGGCTATCGTTATTAGTTAGAATAGGACTAAAATAGAGGTAGTGTTGGTTTACGAATCGACACTAAATAAGACAAACTTGTTGGCAAATGTCGACAAAATTTGTCTGGGTATCGGGTGAGGTGATTGTTAATCAAAAAGTCTTTTAGCTAACTAGCTAATACAATACTTTTTCATTAAACAATCCCTCCCCGATACCCTCAACCTACCTTTTTGATAAATATATTAAACAATTAGTCGTTTTATGATTGATGCCTATATAATAGGTCTATGGCATTTGAGGATTACAAACAAAAAGATAGCGTTATTGTTGTCTATACTGGCGATGGCAAAGGCAAGACCAGTGCTGGGCTAGGTTTGATGGCACGGGCGTTAGGCGCGGGCTTTAATGTGGCTTTTGTGCAATTTATCAAGATGTGGGATGTTAGCGAGCATCAATTTATTCGGACGATTGCGCCAGTTTTTGATAAAAAACTAGATTTTTATAAAGGTGGATTAGGATTTTTTGAAGCTGGTGAACTAAGTTCAAGCGCATCCAAGGCTGATCATATTGCTGAGGCCAGACGAACCTACGATTTTGCTTACAAGGCTGCAACTGGCGGTGATTATCAACTGGTGATTTGTGATGAAATTAATAACGCCGTTCATGATGGGCTACTAGATATTAAAGATTTAGAGAAATTAATTGCTGACAAACATAAAACGACCAGTCTGTGTTTGACTGGTCGTAATTTTCCAAAGTCGCTTATCAAACAGGTTGATATCGCGTCGGATATGACTAAATTAAAACATCATTTTGACGATAAATTACTTGCGAACAAGGGCATCGACTACTAAACTTTTTGAAGTTTGGTAGTGTCTAACTAACTGATAAAAAGCCACAGCAGCAGGTACTAAAATCAAGTTACCGATTAACATGGTTCGGTAAAATGGGATTGCCATTGTATAACAGTCAATTAAACCGGCAACAGTTGCTGGGTACCAGCCTTGTGCCCATACACCAAAGTTTGTGACGATGAAAAACAAGAATGAACTGGCAGCGGCAAAACCAATTGATGACAAAATCTGCATTTTTGGTTTGCTATTTAGTTTGCGCAGCAATAATGCACCTAGGCCAATAACTGCAAATGCACTCCAGGTGTAAACAAAGATTGATGTATTACCGATTATTAAATCAGATATAATCATTGTCGCAATTGGTACAATTACAGCGGCTTGTATGCCTAATGTAATCGCAGCCAAAACACTGACTGTGGTTACGATTTCAAGGTTAGGTGCAATGCCGTAATTAAAATTTACGACCCTCCAGCCGACAGCCAAAGCTGTCAGTAGGATGACAATAGCGAACTTAATGATATTATTTTGTTTAGTCATTGTTTTTTCCTTTTAGAAAGAACTTAATTTCCAAGTAATTGTATCGGTACTTTTACTCACATAACTTCCAGCTCCAACTGACGCTGAGATGTCGTTAACCAAGAATTCCCAATATTGGTTGCTTGGATTTGCAGCAACACCATCGATTGATGTTACATATGCCATTTCACCTGTGCCACTGGTTATTATTGTAGCATTTTCTTGAAGTAAAGCCAGTGCTGTGGTGCCATCTTTACCTTTGTAGGTTAAGGTATTGTTAACTAATTCTGGCTTAGCAACCTTTTCGATTACAATTGGGTTGGCGGCTGATATAGATTGGTTGTAATATACTCCGGCCACAATAGCTGCAACAATTAGTACCACAGCGGCGATTGCCAAAATGATCTGTTGTTTTGTTATTTTTTTCATATGTTTTGTACCCTTTCACGCTGTGGTGAATTATTTATTATTTTATTTTGAACACTATTTAAATTTGTTTTAACACTTACTAAAGCCGCACAATTCACATTTTTGGCAACCTTCGATAAATCGTAGGCTAGCTGATCCACATTCTGGGCAAATGTCAGTTACATCGGTAATTTTTGCTGGTACTTTTTCAGTGAAAAGTGGAATTGTTTCGTTTTGGTCAGATTCTTCGACTTCAATGTGAATTATCTTGGTAGCTTGGTGTTGTTCCATGACTTTTGCAACTGCATCAGCTAGGGACCTGACACGTTCGGTTCCAAATCCAGTTGAACTTGATCCGCCAATACCTCGCAACTGATAAATCAATTTTTGAGCAATTTGGTCAGATGAATATTCAGATGGAATGCGGAAGGCAAGGGATATCAATCGTCCAATTGCTTCGGCATCAGCTGTAATGTCACTTCCTGCACGGCCAACGTTGATAAAGACTTCAAAAATGTTTCCGTCTGTATCTTCGTTGATTGACACAAAGGCTTTGCCGAGTGGTGTCATGACCTTATGTGTGCGACCGTTTAGGACGCTTGGGCGTTTTTTCAAATCGATTCGAGCAGCTGGAATTGTTTCGATTTCAAGTTCGATTTCGTCAACAACTTCCGATATTTTGCCAGCTAATTTGTCGTAATATGACGATTCTTTTTTGGTTTCAAGGACTTGCTTGTCACGGCTCCCATCACGATAGATTGTGATACCTCGACAACCAGTTTCATGGGCCATCAGATAAGCATCGCGAACATCTTCGATAGTTGCGCTGTTCGAGAAGTTGATGGTTTTTGAAATAGCGTTATCAACGTATTTTTGGAAAGCGGCTTGGATTTTTAAATGCCATTGCGGGCTGATGTCGCCAGCTACAACGAAAGTCTTTTTCAAATCGTCTGGAATTGAATCCATGTTTTGAATCGATCCACCGTTAGCTTGAATTTGTTCGAGTAATTCTTCTGAGTAAATTCCGCGTTTTTTGAGTGCAGCTTCAAAATATGGGCTGCTTTGGAACATACGTTTGCCTTCAATGGTATTTTTAGCGTAAGTCAGGGCGAATAGTGGTTCGCAACCGCTAGACGTTTCAGCCAGCATTGAGATTGTGCCAGTAGGCGCAATTGTGGTGCGGGCGCCGTTACGCGGTTTGATTTCACCTGGTTTGTCGTAGTATGATCCTTCAAATGCCGGGAAGACGCCACGTTCAGTTGCCAGTTGGACTGATGCGGCATCAGATTCGTCTTGGATAAACTTCATAACTTTTTCGGCAACTGCAACACCTTCGTCAGTGTTGTAACCGATTTCCATGTCGATTAGGGCATCGGCAAAGCCCATGATGCCTAGGCCGATACGGCGGATTTGGCGAACCATCAAGCGAACTTTGTCGATTGGATATTCGTTCATGTCCAAAACGTTATCAAGGAATCTGGTTGCTAGGTGGGTTGTCTCACGCAAACCGTCCCAATCGAAATCTTTACCTTTGACGAATAACGCCAAGTTGATACTGCCTAGTGTACAAGCGTCGTATGGCAACAATGGCTGTTCGCCACAAGGATTGGTTGCTTCAATCATACCCAGTTGTGGGGTTGGATTGGCGCGTGAGCTGTTGATGCGGTCGATAAAGATCATACCTGGATCGCCGTATTGCCATGCAAAGCGGGTGATTAGGTCAAAGACTTTTTTAGCGTTTAATCGGCCTACTTCAGACTTAGTACGTGGGTTGATTAAGGCGTAGCCGTAACCTGGAGTTTCTTCACGGCACCATTCGGTTAGTTTTGCGACAGCAGCGTCCAAACGAACAGTCTTTAAATCGATATCGCGAGTTTGGTGAGCTTCACGAACGTCGGCAACAAGGGCGTTAAAGTCAAAGCCTTTTTCATAATCATCATCAAGCAGTTGCTTGTCGATTTCAATTTGTTCAAAAAATTCTTTGTCAGTTGTGACCGAAATATTGAAATTAGTTAGTGAAAATTCGTCAAGTTTGTAAATAGCGAACAACAAAATGTCGGGGTGATTAAAGTGTAAAATGCCCATGTTGGCACCACGTCGAACGCCACCTTGGCGGATTGAAGACGTAATATCGTTGTACATTTGCATAAATGAGACTGGTCCGGTGGTTGAACCGCCAGAAGTTGATAAAATATCGTTTTTTGGACGCAAACGTGAGAAAGCGAACCCAGTACCGCCGCCTGATTTGTGAATCATGGCCATGTCGGTAGCAGTTTGCAAAATTCCTTCCAAATCGTCAGGCACAGGCAAAACGAAACAAGCTGATAGTTGTTGTTTTGGTTTGCCAGTATTTAGTAAGGTTGGTGTATTTGGCAAAAACTTACGCGTAATCATAAGTTTATAAAACTTGGTTGCCATAGCAATATGAGCTTTTTTATCGCCACCGTATAGTCGCTCAGACGTTGCAATATTGTAAGCCACCCGCCAGAACATATCTTTTGGTGATTCAATTGGTGTGCCGGCTTTGTCACGCCTTGCATAACGAGTTCGTCCAATATACCAAGCATTCTCGCTTAGTTTTGGCTCGGGCAGTGATGCTGGTGCTGGTGGAATATCTTGACCGATGGCATGTATCTCGGCTAATCTATCAGCTTCATTTAAACCTAATGTTGGTTGAACTATGTCTTTCATTTATACCCTTCCTTATCCCCATATGTTGTGTGTGTGTTGTAGTATAGACGCTACATGTTGCGTATGTCAACGATAATTGTTATTATTACATTCAGAATATAAAGCATAAAGAGTAAGGGGCATATGAAAGCGACAACAACGGCTACTTTTGAACAGGATGTATTGAAATCAAACAAAATTGTGCTACTAGATGTATGGGCCCCATGGTGCGCACCATGTCGCGGCATGGAACCAATTATTGACGCAGTTGCTGAAGAAACAAAATCATTTGCTGAAGTTATCAAACTAGATGCCGAAACCGAAATGGACATTGTAGGTCAATTGGGCGTTAGTGGATTACCAACATTTTTGGTTTTTAAGGGTGGTAAACCTGTCGGATCAATCATTGGTGCAACCAGCAAGGCTAATTTGTTGAAGTTAGTTACGCAGGCACAGTAGGGTATTGTATTTTAAAACCCCCTCGGGTCCTGCCGTCCGTTCCGCCCCTGATTTATAAAAAACTGATTACAGTTTTTGTAGTAAATCGGGCCCACCCCGCCGAACGTCACCCGCGGAATGGGTTTTTAAATTTAGATTTGAAATGGTTATATAAGTTAAAGATAGACTAGTGAAGTTTTTTCCTTTATAATAAATCAGCGATGGCGCGTTGACGGAACGGTTACGTGGAGCTCTGCAAAAGCTTATAAATGGGTTCGACTCCCATACGTGCCTCCAGATTTAACAATTAGGCACAATGTTTAGGTAAACGAAAGCGTAATGGTATAATATACGTATGCCAAGACAACGATCGTGGTCAGATGATCAACTAAAGAATGCAGTAACTGTTGCAAATAGTTATCGTTCGGTTATTAAAATACTCGGTTTGATACCTGCTGGTGGTAATTATGTTCAAGTTCAGTCACGCGCCAAAGAACTTGGGCTGGATACTGGCCACTTTACGGGTAAGGTTTGGAACAAAGGTACAACGTACCACAGTAATTCTCGTCCAATGATTGAAGAATTGCTTGTTGTCGGTAGTACCGTTCAAAGCTTTAAACTCAAACGTAGATTGTATGAAACTGGTCTGAAATTACCAAAATGTGAATTATGTGGTTGGAATCGATTATCTGAAGACGGTCGAATTCCACTTGAACTAGATCATATTAATGGTGACCATAACGATAATCGTCTTGAAAACCTTCGGATACTTTGCCCAAATTGTCATAGCCTTCAATCTACTCATCGTGGTAGAAATAAAAAGGTATATATTCGCGCGGATGTTGTAATCGGTAGCCAAGCGACACTTAAAATGTCGTGACCTTTCGGTCGTGCGGGTTCAAGTCCCGCTCCGCGCACCAACTAAAAATAGCTTCCCTTGGGAGGCTATTTTTAGTTGGTATTTGTTGTGGGACTTGAAATCGCACGACCGGTCGTGTGGGTGAGGATTGCCGGTGGCAATCCGCAGGGCGACTTTCCGATGCAAGTTATACTTGCAATCGTGAAATCGCGGGGTAGCCGAAGGTGACCAAATCCCGCTCTGCGCACCAAAGTAAAATAGCTTCCCTCGGGAGGCTATTTTACTTTTTATTATCTACTTTTCAAATTGATAATTTGCTATAATAGTTACACAAGTACGTAATAAAAAGGGGGAAATATGTCATCTGTTTGGATTATTTTAGGAATTGTTTTATTGGTAGCCCTGTTTTTGTGGGGTGCATATAATTCATTAGTAACTTTAAAGGTTCGTGTTGACGAGGCCTGGAGCGATATTACTGTTCAATTAAAGCGACGTTTGGATTTGATTCCAAATCTAGTTGAAACCGTCAAAGGTTATGCTAAACACGAAAGTGGTGTTTTTGAAGCTGTTACCGCAGCCCGCGCTAATGCACTAAATGCCAAAGGCGTCAAAGAAACTGCTGCATCTGAAAATCAATTCGAGGGTGCATTAAAAAGTTTATTTGCTGTTGCCGAAGCATATCCTGACTTAAAAGCTAACGCCAGCTTTACTCAACTGCAACAAGAATTGGTTGATACTGAAGATAAAATCCAAGCATCTCGCCGTTTTTACAACGGTGGTGTGCGTGATTTGAATACCAAGATTCAGACTTTCCCAAGTAACGTTGTTGCTAATATGTTTGGCTTTAAGGCTCGCGAATTTTACGAACTAGACGCAGCCGAACAAAAACAAGCTGAACAACCAGTTGAAGTAAAGTTTTAACAGGTAATTAGGCTTTAATGTACAAAGCAATCGCCGACAACAAACGCAACACCGTCCTTATTATGGCGGTGTTTGTTGGCATTATTAGTGCTATTGGTTGGGTAGTAAGTTATTTTTACGGTGACACCAATATTGCTTATTTTGTTGTTGTCGGTGCGGCTTTGTATGCTTGGATTCAGTATTATATTGCTGATAAATTAACAATCGCTATGACTGGCGCTAGGGAAATTCAAAAACGCGATAACCCAAGGTTTTATCGGATAGTTGAAAATTTGGCGATTACAACCGGTATGCAAACACCTAACGTTTATATTATTGACGACGCGGCACCAAATGCTTTTGCGACTGGTCGCGATCCAAAACATGCTATTGTGGCCGCAACAACTGGCTTAATCGACATGATGGATGATAATGAGCTTGAGGCTGTTATGGCGCACGAAATGGGCCACGTTAAAAATTATGATATTCGCGTCAGTATGATTACGTTTGGATTGGTCAGTGCAATTGGTTTTTTGACTGATATAGTTTTGCGGATGATGTTTTACGGTGGTGATCGTGACAGCGAAGATAAATCGCCAGTTATGATGATTATTGGCATTATTGTGTTAATTTTGGCACCTATTATTGCCGTGGTCGTTCAGATGGCAGTTAGCCGTCAACGAGAATATTTAGCTGATGCTACCAGTGCGATGACAACTCGTCATCCTGATTCGATGATATCAGCGCTGGAAAAATTAAAAACTAATGGTCGTCCAATGAAACGCCAAAACACAGCATCGGCGCATTTGTACATTACCAACCCGCTTAAACCTGGTTTTTTTGCTAAATTGTTTAGTACCCATCCACCACTAGACGATCGCATTGCTAGGTTACGTAAGAATGCCAATAAGTTTTAAATTATGACTAAAAAACAACCTATTAAAGCCATCAAAAAACGCAAATCAGATTTATTGAGCCGTCGTCCGCATCGCAGTTTTCGTAAAACTTTGCGCCGTGATTATAAACGGTCGTTAAAACTACCAGGTTATTTTGCGTTTTCAAAGCACGTTCGCCAGACGCTTTGGGTAAATCGAAAAACGTTTATATCACTTGCAATTGTGTATGCATTAATTACGGTTTTGATGGTTGGTATTGCTTCGCAGGATAATTACACGACCGTAGTTAACACTTTAAAATCAACTAGTGGCGATATGTTTAATGGTTTCTGGGGCAATCTTGGTAGCGCTGGTTTGTTGTCACTGACAGCGATAACTGGCGGTTTGTCAACATCTTTAACTGATTCTCAGCAGATATATGCTGGCTTGATTGTTCTATTAACTTGGTTAACGACGGTTTGGTTATTACGCAATATTTTGGCTGGGCATAAAGTAAAATTACGTGATGGGCTATATAATGCTGGTTCGCCGATTTTGTCGACCTTTTTGGTCGCCTTGTTGGCGATTGTTCAATTACTACCTCTAGCTTTAGCGTTGATTGCTTATGGGGCCGCCACATCAACGGGGTTGTTGAATAATGGCGTCGAGGCTATGCTATTTTGGGTGGCTGATAGTTTACTGGCATTATTGTCTGTTTATTGGTTGTCCAGTACGTTTTTTGCGCTTATCATTGTAACCCTGCCCGGGATGTATCCATATCAGGCGATAAAAACAGCTGGTGATTTGGTGGTTGGTCGTAGGCTGCGTTTATTGTTGAGGTTTAGTTGGATGGCAATTGGCATATTAATTGTTTGGGGGTTAGTATTAATTCCAACAATTATTTTTGATTCTTGGTTAAAGAACGTCTGGTCAGCCGTTAGTTGGTTGCCGATTGTTCCAGTTGTGCTGCTTGCTATTAGCTCACTGACAATTGTTTGGTTCTCGAGTTACACATATTTGTTATATCGTAAGGTGATTGCTGATGAAGCCGGTTCAGCCTGAATTACGCGCTCGCGAATTACGCGAACTGCTTGCGACTTACAGTTACGAATATCACGTGCTTGATAATCCGTCGGTTAGTGATGCTGTTTATGACAGTTTATTTGCTGAATTAAAATCAATCGAAGCCGAATATCCCGAACTAATAACACCTGATAGCATGACTCAGCGGGTTGGAAATGAACTAATCGGTGGCTTTCAAAAAGCTAAACATAGTTCACGCATGCTTAGTTTAAATGACGTATTTGATCGTTCTGAGGTTGAAGCATGGGTAAAGCGCATCGACAAATTATTACCAGGCCGCAAACACGATTTTTTTGCCGATATTAAAATGGATGGTTTAGCTTGCGCGCTGGTCTATAAAGATGGTTTGCTTGTCCAAGCAATTACACGTGGTGACAGTTTTGTTGGTGAAGATGTAACCGAAAATGTCCGAACGATTAAAAATGTCCCACTAAGTTTACGAAAAGTTACTGGTTTTGAACAATTTTTATCAGGTCGCACTGAAATTCGTGGCGAAATTGTGATGTTAAAAAAAGATTTTACCAAACTAAATAAAAAACGCCAGGCCGCTGGCGAGCCTGAATTTGCTAATCCACGAAATCTAGCAGCTGGTACGATTCGTCAACTTGATCCGAAATTAGTATCTGAAAGACCGCTGCATTTTAGAGCTTATGATTTACTGCGCGATAACCCTGACGAATTGCCAACTCATATTTATGCCTACCAAGCCTTAAGTGCCCTAGGAATAAATCGCAATTTAGAAGCCAGCGTATTTGATAACTTAAACGGTGTCATGGAATTTATTGATAAATGGGATAAAAAACGCCAGGATTTGCCATTTAACACTGACGGCCTGGTTGTAAAAGTAAACAATCGTCAGCAATATACCAAATTAGGCGTGGTTGGTAAACAGCCGCGAGCCGCAGTAGCCTTTAAATATGCACCCGAACAAGCGACGACGATTTTGCGTGACATTGTTATTAGTATTGGTCGGACTGGTGCAGCGACGCCGGTGGCAGTATTTGACCCAGTAATTGTAGCCGGTACAAGGGTTCAGCACGCTAGTTTACATAATGCCGATGAGATTGAACGACTTGATGTTCGGATTGGCGATACGTTGGTTATCTTCAAAGCTGGCGACATAATTCCACAAGTTGAAAGTGTAGTCACGAAATTACGTCCTGACACGGCGGTAAAATTTAATTTTGAAAAAGCCTTAAAGACTCAATATCCTGAACTTGAATTTGATCGTCCGTTGGATGAAGTTGTTTACCGTGTTAAAGGCGCAACTGGCGATATATTGTTGAAATTATCACTGGAACATTTTGCCAGCAAAGCCGCCCTGGACATTGATACATTGGGCGAAAAAAACGTAGTGGCATTGGTTGATGCTGGACTGGTCAATGACTTAGCGGATATTTATACGATTACAGTCAATCAATTATTGCAACTGGACCGATTTGCTGAAATTTCAGCCAACAAATTAGTTGAGGCCATTGCCAATAAAAAAACGCCATTACTAGAAAAGTTTGTTTATGGTTTGGGTATCCGTCATGTTGGTGTTCAAACGGCGATCGATTTGGTTAATAATTTTGAGTCGTTGGATACTTTGCAGCAGGCTACGATTGACCAATTAATTGCGATTGATGGAGTTGGAGAGGTAGTAGCCGAAAGTATTATTGCCTGGTTTGCTGACCCAGATAATGAAGCTTTGTTGCAAAAATTTAATGACCTAAACGTTAAACCTGTTTTTGTTAAAAAGACTGGTAAACTAGTTGGCGTCAACTTCGTTGTTACTGGTACGCTGACAACAATGTCGCGTGATCAAGCGGCCGATCAAATACGCACATTGGGCGGAACTTTCCAAACTGCCATTGCTCGCGATACGACATATTTAGTTGTTGGCCAAAATGTTGGTGCCAGTAAATTAGAAAAAGCCCAAAAATACGGTACAAAAATAATTAATGAATCTGATTTAGCCGAGATTATAAAATGACTAGGTTGATTAAGCCGACAGATATAAGGCTAAATATGCGCAGTAAAGAAGTCAACATCGATGATATATCATCGATTGACATTCAAAATCTGATGAATGAGATGTGTCGACTTGCAACCGTTAAAGGTGCTGTGAATTATAAAAAAACAAAAACATCATTAGTCGGTTTGTCGGCGCCACAATTGGGGAATTTAGTTAGAATAATACTAGTAGATTTAGATGCAGGTCCGAATGACCCAAATTATACACCAAATATGAAATTTTTCATTAATCCACGAATTATTGCAGTTTCCAAAAAAGAAAATCTATGGAAAGAGGGCTGTTTTTCGACTAATGATATTGTCGGAGCGGTATACCGACACGATAAAGTGACAGTTGTGGCGTATGACGAAAAAGGACATGAATTTACCCATATCTCAACCAATAAATTCCAAGCTCGTATTTTACAGCACGAAATTGACCACTTGGATGGTATCCGTTTTCCTTCTAGAATTCGCAGTCCAAAACAACTTCATTTAGTCACTAAGGCTGAAAAAAAGGATTATAAACAAAATTGGGCGACTTGGACCAAATTATATCCATTCGAAAAGTGGCTGTCGATGTATAATGGCGAAAAGGTTGAAAAATTATGACGGTTTTATTAATAATCATTGCAACTACAATCAGCACGGCTCTAGGTGGATTGTTTGCGATTAAACTAAAAGATAAACTTCATTTAATACTTGGGTTTAGTGCTGGCGCGGTGTTGGGCGTGGCATTATTTGATCTGTTGCCAGAAGCAATCGACCTAACTAGCGGAACGTATAATATTCAAATCATATCAATTTTAATTGCGGCCGGTTTTGCAATCTATATGTTACTGGATAGATATTTTTCAATGCATGGACATGATGATCATTGTGAGAATCCTTCACATAATGGCAAGCTCGGTGCTTCGGCGTTGGTTTTTCACAGCTTTTTGGATGGTTTTGGAATTGGTTTGGCATTCAAAATTTCACCAGCAATCGGTTGGGTAGTGGCACTGGCAGTGTTAACGCACGACTTTTCGGACGGGGTCAATACAGTTAGTATGATTGTAAAAAATAAGGGCGGTCGCAAATCAGCGATAAAGTGGTTAATTGCCGATTCGTTGGCGCCAGCAATTGGTGTAGCTACAACCTATCTAATTACTGTTTCGGGCTCAACATTAGGCTTAATATTATCGGTTTATATTGGCTTATTCTTGTACATCAGTGCTAGTGACTTGATCCCTGAAAGCCACCACCAACATCCAGCAACTTGGACGACTTTGTCGACGATATTGGGCATGTTGGTAATTTTGCTAGCTGTTAATTTTGCTAATTAAGTTCTAAAACCGCAGCATTAATCAGTTGATAAGCTGATATGGCTGATGCAATTTGATGCAGGCGAACATTCGATTGTTTATTGTGCGCATCCACTATGCTGTGTGATAACCAATATCCGATAAGGGTTAAAGCGAAACCATAATTAAAGTGTGATTTTAAGTGCTGTTTAACGTTATGTCCACTTTTTGCTAAATCAATAATAAACATTGTGCTGTCACCATTTTTGGGTGCATTGCCAGCCCAACTCCAGTCAACTACTTTGACTCCTAGTTTAGGGTGCCAAGCGATATTTGATTGTCTGGCATCGTTATGTGATAAATAAAAATCGCCATTATATATTGTATCCAAAGCAACCGATTGAAGTGACTCAAGGTTGCTGATGAAGTCGTTTGTATTAATATTAAAATCGGTTGCTAGTTTTTTACTGCATGATTTTATTTTATTTTTTATCAATTTCATTTTTTGGTCATCTATATCTTGCCAACCTTCATTGACTAATATTTCGTATGTTGATCGAATATCGACCTTCAGTGTAATGTCGGGCGTTTTAATTTTACCAAGGTGATCTAGTGCTAGTAAGATGTCAGAGGCATACTGATTTGCGTAATTTTTATTCTTTGGCATGCGCCAGTGCCATCCATTTTCAACCAACAAAGCGTCCATTGCTAAAATCTGATCATTAATCAACTCAAATCGTTTAGGTATATTATTATATTTTTTTGTTTTCAGATATTTAAAGTATAAGTATTCTTTTGTCAGATAATCGAGTGAGTGTTGTCGGTGTAAGTCACTTGTAAATTGACTTGGATCATATGATTTTACGAACAGCTTATCATGTGGCGCTTCGATAATTAAGTGATTGTATGCCATGTGCCCACCAGTAGCCGCCGAAATCTTTAAATCGGCAGGTGGTAATTCAAGTATGTCCTGTAATGTGGTTTTTTTTGTCATAATTAAGCTAATTTATTGTAATCTATTATAAACTTATATCTAGAATGATAATAGGCAAAAAAATTACAATCATATTCGGCGGTTCATTTAATCCACCAACTATCGCTCACGAGCGTATTTTGCAGGCCTGTGTTGACTATTCTCAAAACATTAATGCCGATATTTGGATTATGCCCAGTGGTAATCGGACCGACAAACAAATCTCAACACCGCGAGGTGTCCGCATTAAATATTTAGATGCGATGATAAAAAGCGTAAATAGTCCCAATGTTACGATTATAACGACTGAACTTGATAGGGAAATATACGTTGAAACTTACGATACTTTACAGAGGTTGTTAATTGATTATCCTGACAGAGAATTTCTATGGGTATACGGCGCCGATTCAATCGAAACTATGGCAGTTTGGAAGAAAGGTCAGTGGTTGTTAGATAATTTAGATATCCTAGTTGTTCGTCGCAACGGTAGCGAGATTCATCCATTAGCTAAAAAGGTGACGATATTACCAGTTGATATCCCTGACGGCGTCAGCTCGACGGCCGTCAGACAATGTTTGAATGATGGTATATCATTTGATCATTTAGTCAGTACGCACGTTAAAAAGCACTTAAGTGATTTTGAATAAAAAATACCTCACCGTTTAAGGTGAGGTATTAGTTGAAGTGTGGTAATAAATTACCAGCTACGTTGGCGGAATGAACCACCACCGTTGCCACCACGGTCGCCAGAATCACGACGAGGTCGGTCTTCTTTTGGTCGTGCTAGGCCAACGCTGATTGCGCGTCCGTCTAATTCTTTGCCATCTAGCTGATCAACAGCTTTTTGGTTGTCTGATTCGCTTACGAATTCTACGAATCCGAAGCCTTTGCTGCGGCCGCTGTCACGGTCAGTAATGACGCGTGCGCTTGCAACTGCACCGATTTGTTCGAAATGTGCTTTTAGTGTGTCATCAGTAGTAGCGTATGCTAGGCTGCCGATGAATAGATTTTGCTGTGCCATATGTAGGTACTCTTTTCTTCTTAATCTGATTTATTATTGTCAGATCGACCAATTCACTATTTATTATGCGAAGAAGAGAGATTACCTAATTAAAGGTAAGCGCCCGCCTTTTGCCTTTATATGCGTGTGCTTCTGAACATCCCTATTTAAGCATACTTTGATGAAAAATACTAGTATGAGCGGAATTGGGGTAGGTGGCTATTGGAATATGGCTATTAGAATATGGCAGATAATAGATTCAAAGGTTGAACTCTGCAAAAGCTGTGTCTTGAAAAACATGCACAAAATAACACTTCTCAAGGTCGGTGCTCTAACAGAGGAAAAGCATTGCATTATTAGGCAATGACTACTAGCTAGCTTTTGCTACCTTCCAATAGCCAAATTCCAATAGCCGCTCAAAACGCTTGCGTTTTGGAGACTAAAGGGTGATAATAATCATGTAGCTGGTGCGCATAAGGGGTAACCTTTGCGCTAAAACAAACATGTTCAAACAAAAACGTGCCCCGGGTGGGCGCGCAACAGCGAAAAAACAACCCGTCCTAATAATTAGGGCGGGTTTTTGTTGGTTATTGAACTGTTATTTCTTGCCGTGATCGGTAATTACGCTTATACTTAAGCATATGCATAACGGTGCTAAATCTGTGGGCAATTCAAATACACCAGTTTGTTCAAATTACTTAAAAAACCGAGACTCTACTACTTACTATCTACCAACTACTATCTACCAACTTGGCTTTACTATAGTCGAACTCCTCGTCGTCATTGTCGTCATCGGTATCCTCGCCGCCATAACTATCGTAAGTTACACTGGTATATCGCAACGCGCTACTGTCGCTTCACTACAATCTGATCTAACCAGTGCCTCAAATCTATTAAAACTAGATCAAGTCATTGGCAGTGGTTATCCAGCCAGCTTGGCGGCGGCGAATAACAACAAAGGTATACCGCATAGTCTTGGGATAACATATACCTCATATATGTTTAATAATACTGTTTCACCGCAAACTTTTTGTATTACAGCTTCAAAAGGTACGACAAACTATAGAATAACTAATGATTCAGCCCCAGTTGAAGGTGTTTGTGCAAATTATTATGCTGATGGTGGCAACATAACTGACAGTGGTGGTTATCGTATTCATACATTTACAACCAGCGGAACATTTACGGTTAATACAGATGTCACTAGTGTAGACGTTTTGGTAGTTGGTGGCGGTGGCGGTGGCGGACGTTATGGTGGCGGTGGTGGTGCGGGTGGTTATCAATACATGACGTCAATGTCGGTTTCAAATCAAGCTTATGCGGTAGCGGTTGGAACGGGTGGTAATGGCTGGGTTGGTGATGCTCAGGCTGGTGGAAATGCGGCATCGGGTTTGTCATCAAGCTTTAATAGTATTGTCTCGGCTGGTGGCGGTGGCGGTGGAAATTACGGTAACGCTACAGGTGGTAGCGTTGGCCTGAATGGCGGTTCGGGTGGTGGTAGTGGCAACCGAAATGGTGTCGAGGGTACATCGCCATTAAATTCATCAGGTAATACGCCGGCGACTTCACCTTCACAAGGTAATGGTGGTGGCAGTGCTGGCGGCGCTCATTATGGTTCAATCAGTGCTGGTGGCGGTGGTGGAGCGGGTGCAGCTGGCGCTAATGGTTCAGCTGGCGGTGGTGGCGGAATCGGTGTGTCTAATTCGATTACAGGTACAGCTGTCTATTATGCTGGTGGCGGATCGGGCAGTCAGGTGTCGGTAAAATTAGCTGGTGGACTTGGCGGTGGTGGATATGGTCAAATTGCCGGCACGACAACATCTGATGTTGACGGGATTAACGGCACTGGCGGTGGTGGTGGCGGTGCGCGCGATGGTGTCGTCCGTGGTGTAAGTCGCGCAGGTAATGGCGGTTCAGGTATCGTCATAATTCGCTACCTTCTTCCTTGAAATTCATCTGTATCACGCTTATACTTAAGCATATGCATAATAGTGCTAAAAATGTTGGATTTACGATAGTAGAACTATTAGTCGTCATCGTCGTCATTGGTATTCTAGCCGCCATCACAATCGTAAGCTATACTGGTATTTCGCAAAAAGCTACAGTTGCTTCGTTGCAATCCGACTTAACAAATGCAATGAATCAGTTAAAGATAGACCAAGTAATTAACAGTGCATATCCAATATCACTTGATTTGGCAAACAACAGCAAAGGAATACCGCATAGTCCAAATACAACTTATACTTATTCCTACAACAATAATTCTTCACCACAAACCTTTTGTATTACAGCTACTAGTGGTTCAACTAGTTATAAAGTGACTCATGACGGTGCGCCAGTGTCGGGTGCTTGCCAGGCGGCCGGTACAATATCGGATGGTTTAATTTTTAGTATTGACGCAGGCAATACGGTTTCATATTCAGGCACGGGCACGACATTAGTTGACGTCAGTGGTAATGGAAATAACTGTACGCTTGTAAACGGAGTTGGATATGCCAGCGCGAATAATGGTAGTTTATTATTCGACGGCACGAATGATTATGTTGATTGCGGTGTTAACAAAATTCAACCTTATTTATCAAATAAAACTGCAGTTAGTATTAGTTCGTGGATGAAAAATTCTAATGTGCCCGCTGCTACTGTGCAGGGTAACCTGTCGATCTATATTCCTATCGGTTCATATACATTTGCCTTGCTGGATATGTATGGATCAAATATTCGGGCGGGTGGTCGCAGTACATCCACTGATACATATCAATCTGCAGATACGTCGTACACGGCAACAAATACGTGGGTAAATTTAGTCGGTGTATTCAATTACACTGCAAAAACAATTTCTATTTATATAAATGGTGTATTGGCAGTTCAACAAACGGTGACTTTTGGATCAAACACATCTGTTTTTGGTAGCATAGCACAGTCGACTCAGATAGGGGCTTTAACTAGCGACCCAACTATTACCTATATGAACGGTAATCTGTCAAATGTATCGGTCTACAACAAGCAACTTTCATCGGCTGAGATATTACAAAATTTTAACGCATTAAAAGGTCGTTATGGTTTATAAGGATAATTCTACTATCTACAACCTACTACCTACTACCTACCAAAAAGGCTTTACTATCGTCGAACTTTTGGTTGTCATTGTTGTGATCGGAATTCTAGCCGCTATAACTATTGTCAGCTACACTGGTATTTCTCAACGTGCTACGGTCGCTTCTTTGCAATCCGACTTAACAAATGCTTCTAGGCAATTAAAGCTGTATCAAGTCACTGCTAGTGGTTACCCCGCTAATTTATCTGATTTAAATGCAGGCAGGGGTCTTACTTTTAGTGCCGGAACGACCAATAGTTATATATATAACAATAACGCTAGTCCGCAGATTTTTTGTTTGGCCTTAAGTAAGGGCGGAATCGCATATAAAATTAATAACGATGGAGTGTATAGTAATGGAGAATGCCAGACTGCTGGTATTGTGACTGATGGTCTTGTGATGAATTTCGATTCAGCGAATTTGGTGTCGTATTCTGGTACTGGCACGGCTATGACAGATCTTAGTGGGATTGGTAATCACGGAACGCTACTGAATGGATTAGGTTATAGTAACTTAAATCAAGGGAGTATGGTTTTTGACGGTGTTAACGATAAGATCCAAACGAATTACGCACCGCAACTGGGCGACTTTACCGTTAGTATCTGGTACAAAGACAATGGGTCTGGCGTACATGGCAGGTTAATCGATAAAAGTTATGCAGGTGGTTTTTGGTTGGGTCGTAACTCTGGTTTAGCGGATAGCTGGGGCGGTGGTATTAGGGAAGGTTCATCACCATATGGTATCTATTTAACATTAACGGATGGTAACTGGAATTATTTAACGTCTGTCAGACAGGGTACGACACATACACTTTACGGTAATGGTATATCAAACACAGTCAGTAATACTGTCTCATCGAGTCCACTTGATACGACCTCAATCGCCATTGGTGGCTGGAGCACGCCAGGAACACAATGGTTTAAGGGTAATATCGGTGTAGTGTTTGTCTATAACCGGGCATTGTCAACATCAGAGATTCAACAAAATTTTGATGCATTAAAAGGTCGTTATGGTTTGTAGAAATAAGGGTTTTACGATAGTAGAACTGCTGGTTGTAATTGTCGTTATTGGCGTTTTGGCCGCCATCACAATCGTCAGCTACACAGGTATATCAAATAAAGCTGTTGCCAGTTCAATTCAATCTGACTTGACTAACGCCTCTAATCAGATAAAACTATATCAGGTTGTTAATAGTGCTTATCCTACATCAATTACTGATTGCCCTAATCCGGCAGCGGCTAATATTTGTTTAAAAAACAGCCCGGGTAACAGTTTTTCCTATCAAGCAGATAATGTGTCCAGACCTCAAACATTTAATCTGAAGATTACAAATAACGATAATCGATATTTTGTAACAAATGATTCCGTACCGATTGCTTATATACCCATTGTTGCCACAGGCGGCACGGTCACAGATATTGGAAATTATCGAATACACACTTTTACGTCCAATGGTAATTTTACAGTGACTACTGGTGGCAATGTTGATGTTTTGGTGGTGGCAGGCGGTGGCGGTGGCGGTGGGAAATACCTTGGAACAGGGGGTACCGCAGCTGGTGCTGGTGGAGGTGCTGGTGGTCTAATGTATAATTCAGGCTATACTGTTTCAGCTGGAGTCATATCTGTTGTTGTCGGATCGGGCGGAGCAGGCGGAGGACCGATTGTAAATGGTGGTACAGGTACAGTGAACGGACAAAATGGCGCGAATTCAGTATTTTCCGGATTGACTGCTATTGGTGGCGGGTTTGGTGCTGGTAATGGTGGTGGACTTGGTGGATCTGGCGGTTCAAGTGGGGGAAGTGGCGGTACCTTTAGTCAGGCTTCGGCGACCGCTGGACAAGGCAACATGGGCGGTGCCGGTTATCCGACAGGTTCACCATATGGACGTGGTGGCGGTGGCGGTGCTGGTGGTCCAGGACAGAGTTGTACGGTTGGTGCTAGTCTTAATGGATATGGAGGAGTTGGTCTAGCGTATTCAATTTCAGGGACTTCAACGTATTACGCTGGTGGTGGCGGCGCTGGGGCGTATATTGGGTCCGGTGGTCTTGGTGGACTCGGTGGTGGCGCGGTTGGGCAGGATGCTTCAACTGGAGGTAATGTCGCTGCAGTGGACGGAACTGCAAATACTGGTGGCGGCGGTGGCGGTCAAGCTGGTGGGTCAGCGAATAATCTGGGGCGAGGTGGCAATGGCGGTTCAGGTATCGTCATAATTCGCTACCTTCTTCCTTGAAATTCATCTGTATCACGCTTATACTTAAGCATATGCATAATAGTGCTAAAAATGTTGGATTTACGATAGTAGAACTATTGGTGGTTGTCGTAGTCATTGGCATTCTTGCCGCCATAACTATCATGTCTTACAATGGTATATCTAATAAAGCGACGATTGCCGCAATTCAATCCGACCTTAATAATGCGTCAAATATATTTAAACTCGACCAGGTTACGGCTGGCGCCTATCCGGCTAGTCTGGCGGCAGCAAATAGTGGCAAGGGAATCGCGTCATGTAATGGGTCAACTAGTTGTTATTATGCTGCAAATAATAAATCAACACCCCAAGGTTTTTGTTTGGCGGTTACGAAAAGCGCAATTACTTACAAAATAACCAACGACGGCACGCCAGTGGTTGGAGATTGCTATAGTTACGGATTAATACTAGGGCTGGACGCAACCAATGTTGGGTCTTATCCTTCGCCATATACAGGCACCGCCTGGAATGACTTAAGTGGTCTGAATAATAACGCAATACTGACAAATGGTGTTGGATATGCTGCAAATAATGACGGAGTACTAACGTTTGATGGTGTAAATGATTACGCAATTATTAACAACAACGTTACGACTATAAATGGCGCGTTAACGATATCATCATGGTTTAATAAAACTCTAACTAGTACGGATTATAATTGCGTATTACATAAAAGTAGTGATTCAACTATTGGTGCTAGTGAATATTGGCTAGGGGTTGAAGCGACAGGTAAATTGACGGCAACGATTGGAGCTAAAACAGCTGGTATAGGTTGGTCAGCGGGTCAAACAAGTATCGATGCGACGCTAAATAGTTGGTGGAATCTAGTTGCTACATGGGATGGTTCGATTGTAAAAGTCTATGTTAATGGTCAATACAATAAACAATACAACTTAACTACCAATACAAATATTAATTTTCCAACAAGATTAGGGTCGTCAACTAATGGAGCAAACTATTTATTCGGTGGCCAAATATCGAATGCTCAGGTGTATAATCGTGCCTTGTCTGATACCGAAGTCCTTCAGAAATTTGATTTAGTAAAGGCGCGTTATGGTTTATAAAAATCGCGGCTTCACCATCGTCGAACTCCTGGTTGTCATTGTTGTAATTGGAATTCTAGCCGCTATAACCATCGTCAGCTACACCGGAATCTCGCAACGTGCTACGGTCGCTTCTTTGCAATCAGATTTAACGAATGCTTCAAATATTTTAAAACTCGACCAAGTTGTGGGCAGTGGTTATCCAGCTAGTTTGGCTGCGGCGAATAGCGGTAAAGGGGTTAAATCTAGTCCAGGTACAACACTTCGGTATGGGTTTAACAACAACGTCAGTCCGCAAACATTTTGTCTGTCGGCTACAAATGGGACGACAAGTTACAAAATTACCAATGACAGCGCATCGACATCTGGTGATTGTATAAACTATGGTTTGGTGTTGTATCTTGACGCCGAGAACATTTCATCTTATCCAGGGACGGGTACAACGTGGACTGATTTAAGCGGTAATGCAACAACAAATGCGCTGGTTGGTGGCGTGACGTATACGCCTGGCGACCACGGAGCCTTCACTTTTGATGGCACAACAGGGTATGTAAATTTATCAAACGTCAGTCGTGCCAGCTTAACAAATTGTTCAGTGACTTTTTGGCGCAAGTCAGTTGATAATACACAGTGGTTAATATTGGGCGGACAAAATACGTCATACTTTTTGATGGCTATATCATCGGGTGCTTTTTACCATGGTAATGCCGGGTCTTCAGTTTTAACATATCAAGACGGAGTGACTTCAACGACAGACAACCGAAACAGCGTTTGGCATCAATATGTCGCCACAGGTGTTAATTTAAGTAGTTGGACTTCATTGTATTTGAATAATTACTTTACTGGCGGTTGGGGTTATAAAGGGCTATTGCAAGATTTCAGAATATATAATCGGGTTCTTAATCCGACTGAAATTCAACAAAACTTTACAGATACTCGAAATCGTTTCGGAGTATAGTTTGGGTCATAGTATTTTTTGCTGTTAATAATTTAAATGATAATATTTATAATATGAAATCAATAATTATCAAAAATTTAGTCAAAAAATATGGGCAGCTAACGGCTGTTAATGGCATATCGCTGGAAGTCGAAAAAGGCTCAGTCTTTGCTTTTTTAGGGACAAATGGTTCAGGTAAAAGTACGACAATCGGTTGTATTACGACCACTAACAAAATTAACAGCGGTAATATCACGGTAAACGGTCATAAGGTCGGGACTGATGATGATGCGATTCGTCGCGAAATTGGTGTTGTTTTTCAAACTTCACTGTTAGACGATTTGTTGACAGTTCGCGAAAATATTGCCAGTCGAGCAGCATTTTATAATTTAGGAATTGATGTTAATGCCAGAGTCGCTGAACTGTCTAAAACGCTGGATTTAGATGCATTTTTGGACCAACGTTACGGCACGTTATCTGGCGGACAAAAGCGTCGAGCCGACATTGCAAGAGCGCTAGTGCATAAACCAAATATTTTGTTTTTGGACGAGCCAACAGCTGGCCTTGACCCAGCTAGTCGTGAAAATGTTTGGCAAACGATTTATGATTTGCAAAAAAAGTCAGGCTTAACGGTGTTTCTAACAACTCATTATATGGAAGAAACCGAGCGAGCCGATATGGTGTATGTTATCAACAACGGTAATTATGTCGCCAGTGGTACACCGCAAAGTTTGCGGGCTGACTTTAGCCATGACAAATTAAAATTAGTCGGCATTCGCCACAAAGAATTAGTTGCAAGTTTACAAAAAGACAAAATCAAATTTAGTGTCAAAAACGACGCGATTATTATAAATGTTGAATCTAGCAAGGGTGCGATGAATTTGCTAAAAAAATATGAATCAGTTATCAAAGACTTTGAATTCGTTCACGGTAATATGGATGACGTATTTTTGGAATTGACTAAACAAGGCGAGGAGGCTTAGTTATGATATTTAGTTTAATGAAGCGCAATATTAAATTGTTTTTTCGTGACCGATCTAGTGTTTTCTTTTCACTACTTGGTCCGGTTATTATGTTTGTTTTGTATGTGGTCTTTTTGGGAGCCGTTCAATCTGAAGGTTTAAAGAATGTATTTCCTGGCGCCTCAGCAACTGATCTTGATAATTTTGCAATCACATGGGTATTTGCAGGTATATTAACGATTGTAACCGCCACCACCAGTTTGGCGGCGATTCAAGTTTTTGTAGCCGATCGTGCTAGTGATAGATTCAAAGATTTCGCCGTTTCGCCAATCAAAAGCAGTAAAATCGTGATGGCTTATTTGGCATCGACATTCGTCATATCATTGTTTATGACGACAATCGTTTTTATCTTAAGTGAAATATATATTGTCACCCGTGGGGGTCAGTTATTAACAGTCCAAAATGCGGCACTATCATATGCAATTTTGGTGTTATTGTGTGCGGTATTTTCTGCCTTAAACAGTTTTATTGTGACATTTATCAAAAGTCTAGCGGCCTTTTCGTCATTTAACATTATTGTTGGTACGGCATCGGGCTTTTTGGCGGCGGTCTATGTACCAGTCGGTACTTTGCCAAAAACAGTCGATAACGTAATTAATTTGTTGCCATTCTCACAGGCGGCGTCATTGATGCGATCAACCTTTGTCCAGCAAGATTTAGATAAACTAGTATCAGGTAACAGTGAAGCATTGACTAAAATTAAGGAGTTTTTCGGTATTGTAATTAAAGTCGGTGACTTTACACTTAGCTATAGTTTAATTGTTACAATTTTAGCAAGTTTGTTTGTTGTCTTTGCGGTTGGCGCTATTTTGCAGATACATCGTAAATTGAAGTAGGCATCTCAGGGATTGGGGGTTGGGAAATAGGAAATAGGGAAGAAGATGCAGTTAATTTAATTATTATGCAATTTCTCCATTTCCCATTTCCTAATCCCCATAACCTATATTTACGGAATGGGTTATAATTGTAATTATGTTTAAAGCTTTTGTTCAAAAAAGATTAGAAAAATACGTCAAAGAATATTTTGTACAGCACCCCGAGATTAAATTAGTCGTCGTGACAGGCAGTGTTGGCAAAACCAGCACCAAAGTCGCCATTGCGACGGTGTTGTCTGAACGTTTCAGGGTGCGTTTGCACGAAGGTAATCATAATACTCATATGAGTACACCTTTGGCGGTGTTGGGCATTGAATATCCCGAACAGTTAAAAAGCATTAGGGCTTGGTTGGAAGTTTTTAAAGCCGCCAAAGAACGTATCGCAGCCCCAACTGACGTTGATGTTATTGTCCAAGAACTTGGGTCGGATCGTATTGGTCAGGTTCAACATTTTAGCACCTATTTACAGCCTGACATTGGTGTTGTGACGGCGGTTTCGCCTGAACATATGGAATACTTTCGCGATATGGAAGCAGTGGCGCGCGAAGAATTGGCGGTGGCAAACTTTTCACAGAAGGCTTTAATTAATCGTGATGATGTTGACGAAATGTATGCCAAGTATTTGACTAATGGCAACGTTAATACTTATGGAACCAGTAATATTTCGGAATATCATTTTATTAGTCAAGATTATACGGCCGATGGTGGCCATGTCGGTGCTTTTGTGGCGCCTGAATGGTTAGATCCAGTACCGGCTGAGATTCATGTGATTGGCGAGCATCCACTGCGTCCAGCGATTGCCGCTGGTGCCGTAGCTGTTAAATTAGGTCTAAGTGCGACTGAAGTTGCCAGTGGACTGTCTAAAATCAGGTCACTGCCAGGACGTATGAACGTGTTACGTGGCGCCGACAATACGACAATTATTGATGATACATATAATTCTAGTCCGCTGGCGGCCGAGTCATCATTACGTGAACTGTATCGTTTATCGGTGCCACAACGAATCGCAGTCCTTGGCAGTATGAATGAGCTTGGCTTAACATCTCAGGTTGAACACGAAGCAATCGGTAAACTTTGTGATCCAAATGGCCTAGCTTGGGTAATAACTGTTGGCGATGATGCTGAAAAATATCTGGCTCCTGCTGCTAGGGCACGCGGCTGTCAAGTAAAAAGTTTCAAAAACTCATTGCAGGCTGGTGCTTTTGTTCGTAGTGTTATAGAAGAAGGTGCGGCGATTTTGTTTAAGGGCTCCGAAGGCGGAATCTTTTTAGAAGAAGCCGTCAAAGTTGTTTTACACTCAACTGCCGATGAAACAAAATTAGTCCGCCAATCACCAGAGTGGATGGCACGCAAAAACGCGTTCTTCTCAAAATAAAGTCACTAATATATCACACTTATGTTAATATTAAATTAATATTTAGCATAATTTATTAAAGGATTTTTATGCCCGATGAGCCACAAGAAAATCAGCAACCAATAGCGCCAATCCAAGATATAATACCGCAAAATGATACCAATCTGGCACCTCAGCCCGTAGTTACACCTGATGAGCCGATTGCGCAATTGAATCTTGACCCTGTAATTACCCCGACACCAACATCTATTCTTAGCCCTGCGCCCGCAGCAGATATTGCGTCGACGCCAGTAGTTCCAGTGTCTTCAGATCCTGTAGTGGCAACAGAAACTCAAGCGGTTAATCAAGGTGTAGTACAAACTACAACGCCACAGTCGATTGTCCCTGATCTTAATCCCGCTCAATCTGTGATTGCAAAACCAAAAAAGAGTAAAAAGTTTATTGCAGCTGTAGTGATTTCTATAATCCTTGCCTTGTCGATTAGTTTTACAGCATTAGGCTTTAATTATTGGTATCAAGACCCTCAAAAAGTATTGTCTGATGCAATTGTTAATGCTGTGATATCAAAGGCCTCAATTTATTCCAGTGATATAAATATTGACAGCAACAGCACAAAAGTAAAAATTTCAATTACGACAAAACAAGCTAATTATGCAACAGGAAGCTTGGATGTCAAAATAACAGCCACTTATAGCGGTAAAAGTTATTCAATTGATACTAGTGCATTGATAGATAAAAACGGCGATTTGTATTTTAGATTATCGAACCTCACCAGCATAGTTGCTGAAGCAAAATCAGCGATGGGTATCGATACTGGTTCGACTATTTCAGATTCGATCGACAATTTGGTCTCAAAAATTGATGGCACATGGGTTAAAATATCCAGCGCTGATATCAAACAATATAGTTCTACTTATGCAACTACAAAGACCTGCGTTAATGATGCTATGACGAAATTTGAAAATGATAGCACTCAGGTCGTTGAAGTCATAGATGCTTACAAAAAGAATCCATTCTTGCTGATTGATAAGGACTTAGGTCAAAAAGATGGTAACTTTAATTTTCAGATTAAGGGTTCAACTACTGGGTTGAAAGCATTTATTGCCAGTCTAAAAACCACCAAGATCTATAATGCAATTCATGATTGTGATAACAGCTTTACGATTGATGAAAATAGCATCAAAGACAATACAGGCTCGAGTTCGAGCACAGATTATTCTTCAAGGTTAATACTATCAATCGATTATTGGTCACACCAAATTACCAAAATTGATTTCAGTGGCTCATCTGATGCAAACAATAGCTTTACAGCCGTCATTGTACCTCAATTTAATCAAAAGGTGACAATCGACACACCTGCAACATCGATTTCGTTGACCGAATTGAGCTCGTATATTCAACAGGCCTACGATTCGTTTTATAGCACATATCAATAAGATTTGATCAGATGCTAATATTTCACCTCCGGTAGCGTATCGGGGGTGAATTTGTTATACTACATCTAATATGAAGCGCTATAATCCAACCGAAATTGAACAAAAGTGGCAAGACGTCTGGGAACGTAATGGTACTTATAAAGTTGACTTTTCAGACCACAGCAAACCTAAATATTACGGCATGAGTATGCTACCAGGTATTACTGGCGCCGGTATTCACACTGGACACGGCCGAACTTTTCAATTTAGCGATATCAAAGTGCGCGCTAAACGTCAGCAAGGTTACAACGCCTATAATCCTATCGGTTGGGATTCGTTTGGCTTGCCGGTTGAAAATTATGCGATTAAAATTGGTAAAACGCCACGCATTGCACATGATGAAGCCAAAGTGAATTTCAAAAAACAGCTTAAACGATTAGGTTACAGCTATGACTGGTCTAAAGAAATCAGCACAGCTGATCCATCGTATTACAAATGGACACAGTGGATATTTAATCAGTTGTATAAACATGATTTAGCATATCAAAAGCAAAGCCCGCAATGGTGGTGCGAAACCGATCAAACGGTTTTGGCAAACGAGCAAGTAATTGATGGCAAATGTTGGCGTTGCGGTAATCAGGTGTCTAAAAAGAACCTAAAACAATGGTTTTTCAAGATTACTGAATACGCTGACGAAATGTTGGACGCAACCGATGATTTGAATTGGACCGAAATGGTCAAAACCATGCAAAAGAATTGGATTGGGCGCTCAGTCGGTGCCGAGGTAGAATTTAAAGTCGATCATGGTGGATATTTTAGTTATTTAATGGCTGTTGATGAAAATGAAATTAACAATAATCCTGATATTAAGGTTCTTGAAAAAACTGACAGCGACAGCTTCAAAATATTTATTCCAGCCGACAAAATTGACGCTTATGAAAATTGGATTACAAAGGTATTAAAACCTGGATTCTGGAACGAATATATTGGAGCAGAAACTATTTTTATATTTAAGTCGGCTGATGGTTCAATTCAACGATTACAACTAGACAAACAAAATAATCAAAAGATATTAGGTCTATGTAATGATTTTGCCAAAGCAGATTTCAAGAGTGTTGAAACGATGTTACTGGACAATGATTTTTACGCTGATAAATTACATAACATCACTGTCTTTACAACTCGCCCCGACACCTTATTTGGCGCAACGTTTATCGTTTTGTCACCCGAACATGAATTAGTTAAAACTTTGGTCAATGACGAAACACGTCAATCAGTTGAAAAATACATTGCTGATGCGGCTCGCAAGTCCGAAATCGAGCGCATGAACGAATCGCGCGAAAAAACAGGTGTCTTTACCGGCAGTTATGCTATTAATCCAGTCAACGGCAACAAATTACCAATTTGGACAGCCGACTATGTCTTGTCTGGCTATGGCACGGGTGCAATTATGGCCGTTCCAGCCCACGACGAACGCGATTTTGCCTTTGCTAAAAAGTTTGGTTTGCCAATTACGCAGGTGATTATGCCATGTTCGATTGATCCAATTAATCCTCCACAAGCTGGTTTTGACGAAGTGGTTCGTGAAACAGTCATTGTCCATTTGCGTGACAAATCGACTGGTAAATTTGCGCTATTGGATTGGCATAACAGCCTAGATGGTATTACAACCGCCATTATGGGTGGTATCGAAGACGGTCAATCAGTTGAAGACGCTGCCATGACCGAGATAAGCGAAGAAGCAGCTATCAATAATGTCACAATCGTTAAACAACTTCGTTGGATTACGGCTGCTCAATATTGCGCGTCGCACAAAAGTCAAAATCGCAAAGCCATATCACATGTTTTGTTGGCTGAAATCGACAGTTTGGACGGTCAAGGTCAAATTGATGGCAATGAACAGAATTTACATACACTTGTTTGGGTTGATGAAGCCGACGTACTTAATCGTTTAACTCCAGCTCACCAAAAATTAGTTTGGGAGCAATTAAACAACGAAACTCCGATTTCAAGTGAAGGCATTCTAATGAACAGCGGTCAATTTGACGGTATGGAATCGTCTGACGCCCGCGAACAAATCGTTGATTGGCTGGAACAACAGGCAACAGGCAAGTCAAAAACAACCTACAAAATGCGTGACTGGTTGATTAGTCGTCAACGCTATTGGGGCGCGCCAATTCCAATTATTCATTGTCCCGAACATGGCGCCGTGGCTGTGCCAGACGACCAATTGCCAGTTATTTTGCCTGAATTAGAAGATTTCAAGCCTCGCGGTGGTGCAACTTCAGCCCTAGCTAGTGCAACCGATTGGGTTAATACAACTTGTCCAACTTGTGGCAAACCAGCCCAACGCGAAACCGATACTTTGGACGGCTATGCTTGCAGCAGTTGGTATTTCTTACGCTATTTGGATCCATTTAATGACAATCAGGCGTGGGATCCAGAGGTTGAAAAACACTGGGGACCGGTTGATTTTTATAATGGAGCCGACCATGCTGTCGCCCATCTGTTATATTCACGTTTTTGGATGCGATTCTTCTATAAACTAGGACTAGTATCAACGCCCGAACCATTTGGTCGTATGATGTACAACGCCTATATTTTGGCGCCAGACGGTACCAAAATGAGTAAGTCAAAAGGTAACACAATTGACCCACTGGAAATTATGGACAGTGGTTATGGCGCCGACAGTTTGCGTGTTTACGAAATGTTTATTGCGCCTTATGATTTGGAAGCTCCTTGGGATACGCGCGGCGTACCTGGTACTTACCGATTTTTGAATCGTGTTTGGACGTTGGCCCAAGAATATATTGATGCAGGTGAAGTTAATTTATCTGATACTGCCGCCAAAGAAATATTAGTGACCGCTCATCGCACCGCCAAAAAGGTGTCAGCCGACATTAATGATGACAAATTTAACACCGCCATTTCGTCAATGATGGAAGCGGTTAATAATTACTACAAATTAAAAGTCCAATATCCAGTCGGCAAATCACCAGCTTGGACGTATGCGATTGAAAGTTTGTTGCAAATTTTGTCGCCATTCGCACCGCACATTACCGAAGAATTGTGGAGTCAAATGGGGCATACTGACACGATTCACGTTGACCACTGGCCAACTTGGGATAATCAATATTTGCAGATGGATACGATTACAATCGTCGTCCAAGTTAATGGCAAATTACGCGCTAAATTAAGCGTTGCATCCGATGCCACCGAGGACGATATCAAACAATTAGCATTAAATGACGCAAATGTTCAAATATTCATGGACAACAAAAAACCGACCAAGGTGATTTATGTCTCTGGCCGGTTGGTAAATATCGTCGTTTAACTAGTTCTTGTTTTTGAAATTATTGTCGCTTGGGATGACCTCAATTGTCGTACGTTTCTTATTTATGGACTGAAATACATTCATAGTAAATTCATCACCATTATTCGACATATATTTATTATTTATACGTCTGTTGCTCTCATCAGCGCTTTCAGATTGATCGTATATATCTGATTTTGGTGTTGTATCTAAGTAATGAGTTTCGCCATTATTTTCTTTATCAATTAAATCTAATTCATTAACTACTGCCTCAGAAACAGTATCTATTTTATCGCCTAAGTAAATCTTTTCCGAATTAACCTTTATAAACGGTGTGTTCATAATAAAACCGGAACCTTTTTGAAGTGCAAAAAACGCAAACACCACAAAAGCACCAGTCTTAATAGTCCTCACTAAGTTTTCGTGGTTCTTTTCTTTGCGAAGTTTTTCCGTATAAGGACTTCTGATGCGGTTTGCGTTGCTCGTCATGCTTTAACTATAACACTAAAGGTTATTATTGTCAACTTATTATCGCTAATCCTTGGGTGTAATTGATATATCCGCTTTTCCATCGCCTACATTCGCTATCGTAATTGTATATGCACTTCCGTCTACTGATTTTCCACCGATTGAATCTTGAGCCCTAGTGGCTTCGACAAATAATGCAGCATAATTTTGATCATTTCTTTCGACGCCAATAGTTTCGGCTTCTTTATTGAATATTTTTACAGCTTCAGCGCTAAGAGTTTCGCCTGATTTTAATACTATATCTTCAGAGTAGGCTGGTTTTGATGCGTCATTACTAGAAAATTCTATTTTATGTTTGCTATTTATAAAATCGAATAGAGCTTTTGATGGGGCGTGATCTGTCATAGAATCGATATTAGCCAATACTGAAAACGTCAAGAAAAGACCGAGGTATATGTTATTCAACTTTGATTTTTTTAAAGCTTCTTGAGCGCTATTAAGGGCATTCGTTAACTCTGACTTTGTTACGTCCCACGGTTTGTTTGGATTACTCATAAGCGTTATTATGATACTTACGCTTGTAATTGTCAATAAACCTTGTAAAGCCCTTGAGATATGAGGCGACATTGGGTATAATGGTTTTAAGTTTTATTATTAATAACCTGAAAAGGAGTTCTTACTATGGGACAACCAAAGAAACAGTCAAGCCCACGTAAAACTGGTTTACGCCGCAGTCATTTGCGTCTTGAATTAGCTCGCCGTGTCAACAAGACATCACCAGTAAAAGTACGCACGACTCGTCGTGAAACTGGCAAAGCACTCGCTAAATAACGAGTTCTAACACCTTAAAATATATAATAAAAGAAAGAATAAAACGCTATGGCATCTAACCGCCACCTTGGTCGCATCGTTGCTCTGCAGACTTTGTACGAATATGAATTTCGTATCGAGTCCAAAGATCCAACGGCGGACGTGGAAGAGATTTTGGTCCGTAACCTTAACAGGTACGAGACTGCAATTGACGACAAGGGATTCGTTCAAACACTAGTAAACGGTGTTTTGACGGATCAAGCTGATTTGGATGCAAAAATTCAACCGATTGCTCCAGATTGGCCGATTGATCAAATTGCCCGCATTGACCGCAATATTTTGCGCATTGGACTGTATGAATTACTGCATCAAGCAGATGTGATTCCTCCAAAAGTCGCTATTAATGAAGCCGTCGAGCTGGCAAAAGCGTTTGGTTCTGATAACTCAAGCAAGTTTATTAATGGCGTACTTGGTACAGCCTACCGTACACTTGTGGAGGATACAACCAATGGCAGCACCACGGTTTGATAAGTTCAAAAAGTACTTTAATCCTAAAAAGTATCAGATTCAAGAGATAGTTCGTGAGCCAACATCGGGTGGCATTATTTTTCGTCGCGACAAAGATGGTGGCGTTGAGATTTTACTAATTCAAGATGGCAAAGACCGTTGGACAATTCCAAAGGGCCATATTGAACCAGGTGAAACCGCTCAACAAACAACCCGTCGCGAGATTGGCGAAGAAGCTGGCCTGCACGAAATGGATATTTTGGGCTGGTTGGGCAAAATTTATTTTAGGTATCGTCGAATTGATAAACTAGTGTTGATGACGACGCAAATTTATCTGGTGCGTGCCAAAGGTGACACCGATGACATTACCAAAGAAGATTGGATGAAGGACATTCGTTGGTTTAAATTCCACGACGCATTGGATGCAATCGAATACGAAGACATTGGCAAATTAATGTTGCTGGCTATGAAAAGAATAAGACAGGAGAATCTGTAAGATGAGTGGGATGCAAACCGAACCTTATCAAAATTTTGCTAGGGAAAATTTGGGATTTGAATTTAACGATATTCAGTTGTTGATTACGGCGTTAACGCACCGAAGTTATGTTAACGAACACAAAAAAAGCGTCCGCGAACACAACGAACGTTTGGAATTTTTGGGTGATGCCGTATTGGAATTGGTTGTAACCGACCATTTATACCGCAATTTTCCAACTGATGCCGAAGGTACTTTGACTAGTTGGCGCGCCGCCCTAGTTAGGACCGAAAGTATTGGCGCTGCTGGAATTAGTATCGGTTACGAACCGCTAGTTCGAATGAGTCGTGGCGAAAAACAAGGTGGCGACAGAGCCCGCCAACAGATACTGGCCAATGCTTTTGAGGCAGTGACTGGTGCGATTTATTTGGAACGTGGCTATGATGACGCGGCGGCCTTTATTCACAAACATATCATCAGTAAATTAGATGGAATTTTGCAATCTGGCAGTTGGCGCGATGCTAAATCGCATTTGCAAGAAGTTTCACAGCGGACTGATGGTCAAACGCCACAGTATCGTACAATCGATGAAGTTGGTCCCGATCATGACAAAATTTTTACACTTGGCGTTTACGTTGGTGATAAATTAATGGGTACCGGCAGTGGCCCCAGCAAGCAAGTTGCTCAGCAACAAGCCGCCCAAGCAGCGCTGGAAGAATACGCCAAGCGCTCAGCTGCATAAAAGTTGGGGTTGGGGACTGGGAAATAGGAAATAGGGTAAAAAATATGACGGATAAGGCAAAAGTTAATATCCAATGAGATTAACCCATTTCCCATTTCCTAATCCCCATACCCACTAAGTAATTACTGATTGACTCTTGAGGCAAAACAGTGTAAAATTGGTATCAGTAAAAAATTATTTAATATCGCTTTTAAGCGAAAAGACAAAGGAAGTTTATATTTATGCTCGCAATTCGTTTGCAACGTGTCGGCCGTAAGGGCTTTGCAACCTACCGCATTTCAGTACAGGAAGCTCAACGTCATCCATCAAGTGGTCGTATTGTTGCTTTTGTTGGTAGTTACAATCCTCACACCAAAGAGGCTAATATTCAAGTAGAAACAGCTCAAAAGTACCTAGATAACGGTGCTCAACCATCACCACGTGTCGTTAAATTATTAAAAGACGCTGGCGTTAAACTGCCTAAGTGGGTTGTAAAATCAGCTCCAAAAGCAAAAGCTGTTCGTCACAGCGACAAACTACGCAAAAATCAACCATCTGTTGAAGCTGCTTAGTTTATACCACGGTATTAACGTGATACAATAAATCTACAATCAGTAGAGAAAATTTAATGTGCGAGGGGGCAATTATGTCGACAATAGACCAACAATTCGTAGAATATATCGTAAAGTCGCTCGTTGGACATCCAGATGACGTATCAGTTGAACGTATCATTGATGAAAAAGGCGTATTACTGTCATTGACTGTAAATCCCGAAGATTTGGGACGAGTAATTGGCAAACGCGGTGTTACGGCGCAAAGTTTGCGTACACTGTTACGTGCACTTGGAACCAAAAATGATGCTCGTTACAACCTGAAAATCGTTAATAATGATGATCAGCGTGAAAACTATACAATATCATCAGACAACACTTCTGACGAGGCTGTGAAAAACTCAACAGATGAGCCTGTGGATAACGGTAATGATTACTCAAAAAAGGCTCGTCAAGAGCTTGCAGAACTAGACGACCTGGATATATAATCATTAACAGTTACAGACAAATTGTCTGAACTGCGAGAAAAAGAACGACAAAAGCTCTATGCGAGCAACAATATATATTGTTGAGAGATTTATATGTCAGAGAAACCACCTAATCAAGGGTGGTTTTTTTGTGGTTTTAATTCTATGATAGATGTAATGATAAAGATACAAGTTGTTACATTATTCCCTGAAATGTTTGAAGGCGTTTTAAATAGCTCGATGATGTGGAAGGCTCAGGATCAAAAAGCAGTTGAATTCAAAATGATCAACTTGCGCGATTTTGGTTTGGGTCCACGCAAACGGGTTGATGATACGCCGTATGGTGGTGGTGACGGCATGTTGTTGATGGCCGAACCGCTGTTTGCAGCGATTTCGGATGCTAAAAAGTATGATCCAACTGCCAAGGTTGTGTTGATGACACCCCGTGGGCAGCGCTGGAAGCAATCATTGGCACAAGATTGGGCTGACAGTAATGACGGATACATCTTTGTTTGTGGACGCTATGAAGGCTATGACGAGCGTATCTTGACGCTAGTTGATCAACAGGTTAGCGTGGGCGATTATGTGCTGACTGGTGGCGAACTGCCAGCAATGACCATAATTGACAGTATTGTGCGGTTGATTCCAGGTGTTTTGGGTGGTGAAAACAGTGCGGCGATTGAAAGTTTTAGCGACGGACAGACGCTGGAGTTTCCTCAATACACCAGACCTGAAGTTTATCAGGGGATGGAAGTTCCAAAAGTGCTACTTAGTGGTAACCACGCTGAAATCGCCAAATGGCGAGATGAAAATTCGTTGAAAGCGGAATAGTAGGTAGTAGACTCATTCATAATGGATTTACTATTTACTATTTACTATTTACTATTTACTATTTACTATTTACTACCTACTATCTACTAAAAAGTAGTATACTAAATGCATGAGCGGGTTTGTCAAAGCAACTTTGGCTAAACGGCCAAGGGTACGAGAGGCACAAAAGGTGGCGTATTTATATGCAGCCATTTTGGTAATCTTTGTTTTGGCGCAACTTTATACTTTTGATGATTTTTTGAAATTAATGGATAGCTTTTGGTTGCCTGGTGGTGAACCTCTAACGCATCTGTTAGCAGGTATTATTGTCGTTAGTGAAGTTTTTGCGTTGCCGTTTTTGCTGAGTATGAATCTAAGCCCTTTGATGCGAATTTTTAGCATGGGGCTAAGTTGGCTGGTACCACTAATCTGGATAAAGTTATCTTTTTGGTTGGTGTTTATGGCTAACGCAGCGCCAAATATTGGATACTTAGGCACAGTGGTGCGGTTAATACCTGGGTGGTGGTCGATATTTTTTGCTGTCGCACTTGGAATTTTGGCTGGGTGGTCCAGTTGGGGATTGTGGCCATTTGTGATTCACCACAGACATAAATCGATAAATTAAAGTTTGTTTAATAAAAAATAAGGGGAGAAAAGAAAATGGAATCAATAAAAAAACTAGAAGACCAAATCGAAAAGATTTTAAAGCCGCTGCCACACTTGCCAGCTGATGCCCGTAAATGGTTGGGTACTAATATATGGTGGTTGACAATTATTGGTGTCGTTATTGATGGTTTTGCGCTACTAAGTATTTATAATGCAGCGACTGTTTTAGATAAATTTGCGAATTTTTATTCTGCAATAGGTGTCAGCAATGTTAGTGGATGGACAGCACCACTGGTATCGTCTTTGGCGTTGTTAGCCGTAACCGCAGTGCTGATGGCGATGGCGATTAGTCCATTAAAAGAATCTAAGAAAAAAGGTTGGGATTTGTTGTTTTTGGCAGCAATCGTCGGAGTGTTATCAAGTGTCGTTTCAGCCGTACTAAATTTTAGCGCCGGTGGTATTGTCTCAAGCCTAATTGGTGCTGCATTCAGCGCCGCAGTTAGCGCATACTTTTTGTTTGAAATTCGATCACAGTTTAATGGCGCTACTGTAATAGCAAAGAAATAATTTTTAAATAGATAGTGCAATAAAATAGAGTCCGAAGAGGCTCTATTTTATTTGTTTGGGATGCATGCTATGGCGACATTCCGAGGGGGGACTTGGCCACGTTTCGCGGTCACTTTAATCGACCCCGCAAGTCAGGCAAATGAATATAATAACGCATATTTTTATGAACTAGATGGCAGCAGGCGGATTATTATAATAGCAATGGTTTTCTGGTAGCCAAAAAATATTATGTTCAATATGGCATGTGGTTGATAATTTTGAACAGTCTATTCGTGTGTTTTGACCGCTTGACCCTACCTCTTGGGTTTCATTGCTGCAGGTTGTTATCAAGTTCTTATTTTCTTCTTGAGCTTTTATGTATTCGTTATTCGCCGTCGCACTCATTTCTATATATGAAGATGTATAAAATATTCCGATGGAAAATATAGCTACAACTAAAAATAATATCTTAATCCGTTTTGGTATTTTGGCGACAGGTGAAACGTGCTTATTTTTAATCATAACTACATATTAACACGATAATAATAGTTTTGGGATGCATGTCATGGGAGGGACTTGGTCACGATCCGCGACCCCGCAAGTCAGTCAAATGAATACAATTCATTTGTGACATTGCCTTGCGGACCGCAGACTTGCGGTCCTCACCCCCGAATGCTTTTACACTCGGGGATTCAAAGTCCCAACCTTCCCAATTTATGAAAAAAGCCAGACCAAAAGGTCTGACTATTTTCATGGCTGGGATGGAGGGACTTGAACCCCCGAATGCTGGTACCAAAAACCAGTGCCTTACCACTTGGCGACATCCCATTATATTTGTGGCGATTATATTGTTTATTGAATGTACAACTAAAGGTTTTTGGTACTGGTACCTATAGTATATTTTGTTTTATTCTGTTTCAGAATAAAACGGCCAGTGCAATTACACTTGGCGACATCCCAATATATATTATTAACTGCTAATTATCTAGGTACTATTTACTTATCGGTAATCGGCACTTGTTTATTGTACCAAAAACCATGTCACAGTAAAATTTATTCCAAATTTTCCGCGACCCCGCCTCAACTTACTGTAGGCATAGCCTACAATCAGTTTCCGGCCTTGCGAACTGCCACTGGCAGTTCTCACCTTACCACTTGGCGACATCCCAATATGCTAAAAGACGCCTTATTAGCAGTACAGATTGTACACTAATTTCACATTCAGCTCAAGAGTGAAGAATGAAATATATATTATATAACATTATTGTTTATTAGAAGGTCCGTCCTTCTAAGAAGCAACATGATAAAATAGATAGATGAAGATAATTTTAAATTTGATATCGATTGCGTTGTATTTGGCGGTGGGCGTGATAAGTTTCAAGATGGCGATTAATAATTTATTCGCCAAGGAATATCTGGGGTTTCATAAAAAAGCAACAAAAAAGTCGTGGGCAGAGGTTGATCAATCTATGCAATATGTTATTATTTTTTTGATGCGGTTGACTGGATTGGGATTTTTGATGACGGCAATTTTGCTGATAGTTTTTCCAATTGTTAATCTGTTTGCACCAAGTTTTGTCGGTACGTTTTTAACGCCATTGGTCGCGTTGGTGTTTTGTTTTGGGTTATTCGTCAGTAATTATTCGCTGTATAAAAAATCGTCAGCAAATACACCCTGGCACGCTTCGTTAATTGCATCTGGGCTGATATTGTTTGGCTTGTTATTATCAATTATTTCAAACATTGTATATTAAACCAACGAATATAATTGACTTATTGGCACTTTAGTGTCACAATGTTGCTATCAGTTGTTATCTTGCGAGTGGGCTATGACTTCGGAGGCCCATTTACAAATCAGATTATTTGAACAACATATCGATAATTTCTAATTTGTTCAACGGTTTGGTCGATGCCGATGTTTTTTTAATTCGTTCTTAATTATTTTTGTTGGTTTGTGGTATTCGTACCATATTCAACAAAACAAATCGTTATGAGGGAAAAAATCAGCGCCTTTTGCCGGGCGCAAAAGTATTGGATTGTGTTAGTCGGTGTGCTGGTCGTTATAGGCTTAGCGACAATAATTGGAGTGATGAAAAATCATTCTGATAAATCGAAGGCTCAAGCTGAGGCAAGACTAGTGAATATCACAGTACAACAGTCGCAGGTTCCTGTGGAGGTTGTGAATAACGGCCCAGAGGTCCCATTGACGACTATCCAACCAGAACCGCAACTAGTAGAGCCTGTTGCGATACCGGTGCCAGTAGTCGAAACAAAACCAGTCGTTAAGACACCTGTGGTTGTCGCTCCTCAGCAATCAGCTGGGAAGTATGCAAATCCTTATTTTGGTGTAAGGTGGGTCAATGGCGTTCCATACGCAGCATTTAATACTAAGGATAACGCATACTTTACTAAGATGAACGGTGGTCCTGCGCCAGACGGTTCAGGGAAAGACGGTTTAACTGTTTGTGAAGTATTGACAAGATGTAACAAAAAGGGTGTCTGTCAGAAAGACCATCCCAGTAATCATTCGAAGACCCCCGGAAAGCAAAATGGTGGGATTTGCTATGATTATGCTGGGAACAATCTAGAACGACCGAAGCCGTCTTTCACGAAGCCATACATGTTTGGTTACGACCTAAGGTACTACTTAAAACCGCTAGTACACTATTTCGAAGCAGGAAGATGGTAGTGCTACGGTTTTTTCTCAGTTATATAGAGAGGTGCGCGAGCGCCTCTCTATGACTGGGTGTTGTGATTGAAATTCGATATGTTGTCATCAAATAATCTGATTTGTAGGTTTATACAACATACAATTTGAAAAAGTTGTATGTTGAAATAAGCTAAATTTAAAAATCATAGTAAACTGATATATGATGACAAAATATAATTCAGACATCATAAGTATATTAATGAATGGTGGAATTGGGGTAATGCCGACCGATACTGTGTATGGTGTGGTTGCGCGAGTTGCCGATAGTGACTCGGTTGCTAGGTTATATCAACTGAAAAAACGTAATAAAAAGCCGGGCACGATTATTGCGTCCAGTATTCAGCAACTGATTGATTTAGGTGTTGATGAAAAATATATTGCGATGGTGCAGTATTTATGGCGAAATCCAATCAGTATCGTTTTGCCGGTTGGTGATGATATAAAATATTTACATCAAGGTGTTGGTAGTTTGGCTTTTCGAGTCGTGGCCGACAGGGAATTAATAAAACTATTAGACGTAACTGGACCATTATTAACGTCCAGTGCTAACGATCCAGGCCAACCAGTTGCAAATACAATCGATGAAGCCAAAAAATACTTTGGTGCTAAAGTTGATTTTTATGTTGATGGTGGTGATTTGTCTGACAGATTGTCGTCGACTATCGTAAGGCTGTCTGACGATAAAATTGAATTACTACGTCAAGGTGCAACGACTGCAGATTAAACGTATAATATGATCAACTATTTTTTATCGCTGGTAAAATCGGATACTTTCCAGGCGTCATCCTTTTGGACTAAATTGACAGTTACAGTGTAAGTCAGTTTATCACTGCCGGCGATTTCGTAAACGATTTTGGCGGTAGTATTTTTGCCTGATTCGGCGCTAACTTCTTTACTTTGAACAGATGGTTTGCCTGTTAATATTGGGCTAATTTGGTCGACAGTAGCTTTCATATCGTCTGGAGTTACACCGGCTTTAGTATCATCAGCCAGTAAATTGTAAGCGGCGGTGGCATTACCGGCTTGAATGTCAGTTAATAACTCATCGCTGACTTTTAGCGGCGCACTGGTCGCGGTGTTAGCGATTAAAACAAGTGTAATAATTAAGACGACGATAGTGCCGATGATGACCGTAAGCTTCTTTTTGAGGCTCCATTTTTGCTTAGTTTTTTTGACGACTTTATCCTGATTATCGTTTGTTTCGACGACTTCTGGTTGAGTGTTTGAAGTTTCCACAGGTGGTCCTCCTTAATTAGTACTTATATTATACCACTTTCAAAATTATTAAGCTTCTTGTCAGTTATTTGATGATATAATTTATTAAAGAATTTATGTATAAGTATTATGTCCATAGCAATCAGCAATTGACAGCGACTACCTTGTTGCTGACACTTAAACGTTATCCGTCAAAAAAATCATTTAATTTTCAACCTGGCCAATATGCAGCTATTAGTTTTGACCATAACGGTCGTCCTACTCCAGCCCGCTGTTTTTCGATTGCCAATTCGCCAACCGATCAAGACATTTTGCAATTCAGTATTCGTATTAAAGGTCGTTTTACTAAGGCATTATTAGACCTAAAACCTGGTGACAAGGTTAATGTTCGTGGGCCATTTGGTGGTTTTGTATTTGATGCAATTCGTGACCGTAATGTCGTTATGATTGCCGGTGGCATTGGCATCGCGCCGTTTATGAGTATGATTCAATATGCTGAAAAGGCAAATTTGACGAATAATATGAATTTAATTTACAGTTGTCGTGACCAAAACGATGTGCCGTTTTTGCAAGAAATAATTGAATCAGATAAACGCATGTTGTCGCTGTCGTCAAATTTTGTCGTTAGTGAAGGCCAAACTGATAAATTTGTCGGTTATGATGTCAAGAATGGCCGAATAACACCTGAAATTATTAGTGCGGCGATAAAAAGTGATTATCGTGACAAGAGTTTCTTTATATGTGGTCCACCATCATTCATGAACAGTATGGTTAAAATTTTACACAGTAAAGGTGTACCAGCGAATAAAATTATGACTGAAGCTTTCAGTCAAGGCCCACATAAACAGACTGGCAAACTGCTAAGTTGGCCAAATAATATATACGTACTGGGCGCAGTTGGTGTTGTTTTGGCTAGTTTGGTAATAATGATTAAGGATTTATTAGAGGCTTTGCCAATATCGACGATGTCAACATCATCAAATTTGGTTGATTCAACTTACGCAACGAATAGTCGTCAGGCTGAACTGGATAGTTTAGTGAATGGTCTGCCAGCTTTGACAGCTACAGCTCCGGCAACTGATGCGGCAACAGCGGCAACAACAAGTACTGGTACTTCGACGACAACAACTACGACAACACCCGTCGTAACACCGACACCTGTTGTGACGCCAACACCAACACCTGCGCCGTATGTTCCAACCTGTACAACTTCCAGAAGTGGAGTTAAGACATGCATATAAGGCGATTGTCGCAAACAAAATTAGCGCTAGGTAGCGATGTAACGCTGGCGATTGTGACAGATATGGCCGATGAAACAGTAGACAAGTTATTTATTGCACTTTGGCGCCAAGTTTATCTGTTTGAAAGGCGATTTAGCCGATTTTTGAAGGTTAGCGAACTGACGACTTTTAATCGTACGACTGGGTTAAAAAATCCAATTTCATCAGAATTTAAAGATTTATTGACGGTCGCCAAACAATTCGGAATTGAAACTGGTGGTCTTTATAACCCATTTATTACTCCAGCTTTGCAAATGGCGGGTTATAAAAAGTCGGCATTGCCGGGGCATGAAAATGACAAACAAATTGATTATTCAAACAGACGAGTTGTTGCCAGTGATAAATTAGAAGTTTGTGGCACTTGGGCATTAATCCCATATAATACAGCGATTGATATGGGCGGCATCGGCAAAGGTTATTTGGCTGATAAAATTGGTGAAATTTTACATAAATTTCCAGTTCAAGGTTATTGGTTGTCGTTTGGTGGTGATATTTCAACCTTTGGAATGGACGAAAATGGTAATAATATAACGCTGGATATTCAAAATGCTAATAATTTGAATTTTACGACTGACTGGATTATAAATTGTCCAACCAATAATTTTGCGATCGCAACCTCAGGTGCGATGAAACGGGTAAATCAAGAAGATGATGGCGATTGGCACCATATTATTGACCCGGCGACGTTGAAGCCAACTAAATCAGATATCAAAATGGCGACAGTTTGTGCCGACACTGTAACGCGGGCTGATGTATTGGCTTCATGCGCTATTATTTTGGGTTCAAAAAAAGCGCCAGCCTTTTTGAAAAAACACGGAGTTAAATCGGCTTTATTGCAGTGTATTGACGAAAACGGCGTATTGTTCGAGAAAAAATTCGGGCCAAATATTAGTAAAATGAAGTTATATCAATCAAGGGAGTTTGCTGTTAATGCGTAAATTATTAATGTTGGCGATTATTTTTGTAGTTAGTTTGTCGGCTGTAGCGATATTTAGTCAATCAACATACGCCGAAGAATCAGCATCATCGGCTAATACATCTGGTGGTGTGGTGGTTCAATCTATTCCTGGGCCAACTTTGGCGCAAAAGGTAACTGAACGGACTTCAGCTTCGTGGTCATGGTATATTGTACGTGGGTCGGGTATTATTGCTGCAGCTGCTTTAATAATTTTGATGTTATCTGGTATTGGGCTGGTGACAGGGCGTACATTCAGGTTTTTGGAGCCTATCACTGCTTGGGCGTCACATCGGGCGCTGGGAATTGTAATGGGCGTGTCGCTGTTGATACACATGTTTGGATTGTTGTTTGATCGTTTTGTGCCGTTTAGTTTGCTGACATTATTTGTGCCGTGGTTGTCTAATTATCAGCCGGTGACGATATTTGGGTTGCAATTGGGGTCGCTATTTGTGGCCTTGGGTGTGTTGTCATTTTATTTGACAGTTATTATTGTCACCGTGTCATTACTTTGGGTAGAAAATAAGCCATATTTATGGAAAATAACTCATTTGTTGTCTTATATTGTTATGGCTTTTGTGTTTATTCATACACTTTATCTGGGTACTGATTTTACGCATGGTATCGTTCGTTGGTTATGGATTGCGATGGGTGTAGGTATTGCAGGAATTTCGCTATACAGATTATGGAGGTCTAAGTCGCTATGAATAATGAATTAGATCATTTAAAACATCCGTTTAAATTAAGTTTGTTTTGGGTTGTCGTTTATGTCTTGATTGCTGGATTTATTATTGGCGGCGCAAATATCGCGGCTAACCAAATTCGAACACATACGTTGCCAACAGGTGATGTTACGCTCACGATTCCATATTCAAAATACGTCGTAGGTGAATCTGTTAATTTTACAATTAAAAATAATTACAATAGTTCAATCTCAATTTTGAACAATTGTCCTGCCGAACCTTTGGCGGTTTATCGTCAAGCTAGTGATGGCAGTTGGATTCGTCAGCATGATTATGCGTCTTATGGGGCTTGTTCGACCGAGCAGCGTCAGGTTAGCGTTGCAGCCGGACAATCGGTTAGTGGTAATTTTGATCCTTGGCCTAATTTGTTTGTTAACCCTGGCAAGTATCGGGTTGTGGCTTTTGTTGAATATTACAATGCTTTACCATACCAAGAGTTTGAAGTTGTGGCCCCAAAAACCGCGTCGACAACGCAGCAACAATCTTCGAATATAGCCGATTCAACATCGGCAGTATCGACTCCATCAACAGCTTCTAATTCAAGCTCTTCTAGCCAATCAACAAGTACGTCTGAAAAATCAGAAAAATCTCATTATGAAAGTGACGATGATTAATATATAGTTATTTTATTCTATATCTAATAATTGTTTTGACAATTTTAGCGTCGGGTGAAGTTAAATATTCTTCTTCGTGTTTACCGATTACATCGGCCATTTTAATGCCGTTATCTTCGATGAATTTATGCAGTATGGCAATAGTTGGTCCTTCTTCGGTGTATGTACCCTTGTGAAGTATTTGCGCATATGTTCCGCCCGGCCAAACTGTAAATATAGCTGGATGTGATTCGTCTTTTTGGACAATGTCAGATTGGTTGACGTAATCAGGTATAGGAATTGCCCAAATACCGGTCCATTTATCTTTTGGTTTTAAATGAGCATCCGGCCAAAGAGCGGTTAACTTTCCAAGCTTCATCTTAATACCGCGAGGTTTAAAGGTCTTAAATTTAGTTGTATAAGCGGTGCCATATAATGATTTAAAGACTGATTCGCCAACGACATTGGGATCACCAACACTTGTGACTGTTATTACCTTTCTGTCGGGTATTTCGATAAGTTCTGGTACAAAAGTTTTCATATCCTCCTCCTGATTATATAAATATTATATTACTAAATTGCATAAATTATTACTTTTATTATTGCTTATGTTATACTTTTAGTATTAATAGGGGATTATATAAAATGGACCAAGAAATAAAAGAAGAGACAAACGAAGAAAATAATCAATTTGAACAACCATCAAATGAAAACAACGAAATGAATGAAACATCCGAGACATTTGAGACGCCAACTGAACCAGAGCTAACGCTTGAAGTACCATCAGAAGAATCAGATGGTTTCACTGAGGCTGCAAAGCCAACCGAAATTCAAGAATTGGCTGAAAAAGCTGAGACCGAACCAATTGAGGTGCCAGAGTTAATTGAAGACGTTAAGCCTTATGAGGCTCCAAAACAAGATACTTCATCTGAGTCAACAACTGGTGTTGTCGAAGAACAAAAATCAGAAGATAAAGTTGAAAAACATGATGATGCTGCTCCAGTTCAGGAAGAAAAACCTGTAAAAGCTGCTAAAAAAGGCCATGCTGTTCAGCTAGTTGTTGTTATATTTGTAGTTTGGTCAATTATTACCGCTGGTGGTGCGTATTTGTTGCGCGACAAAGCTGCTACTGATTCAGAGGCGCAAACAAAAGATCAAATTACGTCTTTGCAGAATCAGCTGAAAGCTGCCAATAAGAATGAAGCAGATTTACAAGGTCAGATTGATGAATTGAATGGAAAGTCATCTTCAACAACTACGACTAATGGTGTTGCGCCAAGTTCATCAGCTGCTTCAAGTATTAAAGCCTCAATCACGTCAGGTAATACTGCAGCCTTGGAAGGTTACATGGCATCAAGTGTTAGCGTTGCGACTGCAACGTCAAATTCAACTTCTGTAAGTACTGGTACGGCTACAGCTGCAGTCACCAGTGTTACAAGCTTTATTGCCAACGCGACTTTACCATGGGATTTTGCTTTAACTTCATCTGTCCTTGCTCCATATCAAGCAAGTACTAGTCATGGTAAATATTTCCCTACCATCGCAATAGTTGGTAAATCAGCTAACAGTAAAGTCATCTCATTCTCGTTTGATAGTGCTGGCAAGATTAATACTGTATTTTTGGCAAATAGCGATAGCTCTTTGTAGTAAATTTATTAAAAGAACTATTTATTTAAAAACACAAACCCGCTCAACATGAATTTGGGCGGGTTTATTGACATTATTATAGCTAATAATGTAGACGCATGTAGATATTAGTAGTATTATTAGTATGATAAGTATGAAATACTGTCTAATCACTAAAGAGCAGTTAATCAGAAAAGGGTAACATACAGTGAAGAATCTAACTAAGTATTTTAAACCATATATCGTCTGGCTGATTGGCTTGATTATTTTAATTTGGGGACAAGCCTATACCAACCTGACGCTACCAGATTATATGTCCAAGATTGTTAGTGAAGGTATAATGAAAAAAGATTTGGCAGTTGTTTGGGGTAATGGTACTCAAATGCTGTTGCTGACTTTATTTGGCGGTCTTTGTGCTGTGGCGATTGGTTTTATAGCGGCTAAAATATCAACTGGATATGTTAAAAAATTACGCGAAGCTATATTTATCAAGATTGAGCAATTTTCATTGAATGAATTTAATAGTTATTCGGCATCATCACTAATCACACGTTCGACTAACGATATGCAACAACTTCAGACTGTTTTAGCGATGATGTTAAGGATGGCATTTTTGGCACCTTTTATGGGTGTCGGATCGATTATTAAGGCCCATCAACTAGCCCCATCGATGTCATGGATTGTATATGCAGCAATTGGTGCTTTAGTGGCGTTGATTATTATGTTGTTTATTGTCGTGATTCCTAAATTTACGATTATTCAAAAACTAGTTGATAAATTAAGTTTGCAGGCTCGTGAGATGTTGACCGGCGTGCGTGTTATTCGGGCGTACAATAACGACGATCGTCAGCAAGCAAAATTTAACCAAACTAACTTGGAATCAACGCGTTTGAACGTATTTGTAAACCGCGTGATGATGTTGATGCAACCGGCTATGACATTAATTATGGGCTTGGCGTCAATGGCAGTAGTTTGGTTTGGTGCCTATATGATTAATGATGGCAACTTGCAAGTCGGTAGTCTTTTGGCGTTAATGCAGTATGTCATGCAAACAATCATGTCATTTTTGATGATATCAATGATCTTTATTATGGTACCTCGGGCTGCTGTATCCGGTCGTCGTATTGGTGAAGTATTAAACACGAATCCCTCGATTAGTGACCCCGTCAACCCAACCCATTTGCCGGCTAAAACCAATGGCGTTGTTGAATTTAAAGATGTAAATTTTGGTTATAAAGGTTCGAAACAACAAGTTTTATCACATATTTCATTTACGGCTGAACCCGGTCAAACAACGGCAATTATTGGCGGTACTGGTAGCGGTAAATCAACCTTGTTGAATTTAATTCCGCGCCTGTACGATGTAACAGCTGGATCGATAACAATTGATGGAGTTGATATTCGAAATATAAAGCAGGCTGAATTGCGTCAACATATTGGGTATGTGCCACAAAAATCATCACTTTTTTCAGGCACGGTCGGTACAAATATTGCCTATGGCAAGCCTGATGCCGATGATGAAGAGTTAAATAAAGCGGCTGAAATTGCTCAGGCTAGTGGCTTTATCAAAGGCTTACCGAAAAGATTAGATAACCCAATCGCCCAAGCTGGCAATAACGTATCTGGTGGTCAAAAACAACGATTATCGATTGCGCGAGCGTTAGCTAAGCAGTCACAAATTTATCTGTTTGATGACAGTTTTTCGGCGCTGGACTTTAAAACTGATGCCGCATTACGTAAAGCCTTAAATCAGGAATTGTCTGCGGCGACATTGATAATTGTGGCGCAACGTATTAGCACAATTATGCAGGCCGATAAAATTATTGTTTTGGACGATGGCAAGATTGTTGGCATTGGCACGCATCACGATTTAATTCGTACATCAAAAGTTTATAAAGAAATCGCTGAATCCCAATTGTCGGCTGTTGAATTGGGGGAGGACTAAGAATATGGATAAAAAACAACCTATATCCAAACCTGGATCGGGCGGAATAAATTTTGGAATGAGGGTAGGTGGGACTCCACAAAAACCTAAAAACTTCAAGAAAACGATGAAGAAAATTGTTGGTTATTTGCGACCATATTGGGGCAGGTTAGCATTAGTTGCGATTAGTGCGATTATTAGTACAATTTTTGCGATTGTTAGTCCAAAAATATTAGGAAATATGACGACCGAAATCGTCAACGGTATTATTAAGGGCGCGATGATGCGAAAAGGACCAGATATTAATTTTGCGAATGTTGCAAATATCGGCTATTGGTTAATAGGTTTATATGTAGTCAGTGCGCTATTCAGTTATCTGCAAAGTTGGTTGATGACGACAATTACCCAAAAAGTTACCTATCAATTCCGCCGTCAAATTTCGGAAAAGATTGCTAAATTACCACTCAAATATTTCGATAAACATGAAAACGGTGAGATTGTCAGCCACGTTACAAATGATATTGAAACCATCAGCCAAAACTTAAACCAAAGCATGACGCAGATTATTACCTCTGTCATTATGATTGTTGGTATTTTGGGGATGATGATTAGTATTAGTTGGCAATTGACTATTATTGCTCTGCTGGTGTTGCCAACCAGTATGGTGCTGATTACGATTATCGTTAAACGATCGCAGCGATATTACGACAGACAGCAGGCGGCGTTAGGCGAGATTGATGGTCATATTGACGAGATGTTTTCGAATCATGCAATCGTTAGAACTTTTAACGGCGAGGGGCGTTCGATTCGTAAGTTCAATACAATTAATCAGAAGCTATATAACAGTGGTTGGAAGTCGCAATTTTTGTCGGGTTTGATGATGCCAATTATGACCTTTATTAGTAACCTTGGCTATGTTGGCGTAGCGATTGTTGGCGGTTGGTTGGCGATCAACGGCAAGATTACGATTGGTGATATTCAAGCTTTTATTCAATATATGAATCAGTTTACTCAACCAATTTCGCAAACGGCTAATATTGCCAACGTTTTACAGGCGACGGCAGCAGCGGCTGAACGTGTCTTTAACTTCTTGGATCAGCCAGAGGAAGAGATTGAAACTAACACTGTAGCTGCACCTAAAATTATTAATGGTGAAGTTATTTTGAAAAATGTTAGCTTCGGTTATGATGCAAATCAACCAATTATTAAACACTTTTCGACACATATTAAACCAAAACAAAGTGTAGCGATTGTTGGCCCGACTGGTGCCGGCAAGACAACGATTGTCAATTTGTTGATGCGTTTTTATGATATTGACAGTGGGTCGATTACGATTGACGGCATCGACACGGCTACTATGAAACGCAAAGACGTGAGACAGATGTTTGGCATGGTCTTGCAGGATACGTGGTTGTTTCAAGGTACGGTTGCTGAAAATATTGCCTATGGTAAGTCAGATGCGACTAGAAAAGAAATAATCGCTGCTGCTAAGGCTGCTCATGCCGATCACTTTATTAAGACTTTGCCTGAAGGTTACGACACGATTATCAGTGAAACAGCCGACAGTATTTCGGCTGGAGAAAAGCAATTGCTGACGATTGCTAGGGCTATTTTGGCTGATGCGCCGATGTTAATACTAGATGAAGCAACTAGCTCGGTTGATACACGGACCGAAAGCTTGATTCAGTCGGCAATGGATAAATTAAGTCATGGCCGAACCAGTTTTGTGATTGCACATCGATTGTCAACAATTCGTAATGCGGACGTTATTTTGGTGATGCGTGATGGTAATATTGTCGAACAAGGAACGCACAATGAACTGTTGCAACAACATGGCTATTACGCTGAACTTTACGCTAGCCAATTTACTCAGGTTTAGTGATATAATTTAAACATGAGCAATAAAATATCGAAACTTGGTCTACGAAAATTTAATTTGATAATGGGGTTTCTCCATTTTGCGCAGGGAATATTATTAATCGTTCTAAGTAAAAACTTCACATTACCTATCAGTGGCAGTTTTTTGAAGTTTAATGAAGCAACTTTATCATTGTTGCCAACTACAAAAACATTGTTTGATTTGTCACTACCGACATTACTTGCGATGTTCTTCTTTTTATCGGCTGGTTTCCATTTTGTAATCGCAACTTTATATAACAAAGAATATAACAAAGATTTAGAGTCTGGCATCAATAAATTTCGCTGGATTGAATATTCAATTTCGGCCAGCATAATGATGGTATCAATTGCGCTACTGGTCGGCGTTTACGATATTATGAGTCTGTTAATGATTTTTGCTTTGACTTCAGTAATGAATCTGATGGGCCTGGTGATGGAAATTCATAACCAAACAACCAAAAAGACTAATTGGTTGAGTTTTTGGATTGGTAGTGCGGCTGGTGTGATTCCTTGGATTGTAATTGCGTTCTATTTTTGGCTATCAGCTGACAGCGGTAAAGCGGCGCCTGACTTTGTGTATTGGATATTTGTATCAATATTTTTGTTCTTTAATGCTTTTGCGGTCAACATGGTGTTACAATATAAAAAAGTTGGGCCATGGAAAGATTATTTGTATGGCGAACGGGCTTATATTATCCTAAGTTTGGTTGCGAAATCACTATTAGCTTGGCAGGTTTTTGCCGGCACACTAAGGCCATAATTTAGTTATATGTCGGCACTAATAATTAAATTAATGGCTGACGGGGCATTGATTCCGATTGTATTATTGGGTGCCTACGCTTTAGTTTTTAAGATACCAAAAGGTCAACGATTTGAGTCGTATAAACGAATATTAATTGCTGGCCTTACGGCTTATTTATTGGCAAAGTTGATTGGATCGTTTTATCAACCATCTAGTGAACGACCGTTTGAGATATTAGGTAAGGCGGCTGGGGCGTCATTTTTGAATAACCCTGGTTTTCCATCCGACCATGCCTTGTTTATATCTGTTATTACATGTGCTGTTTGGTTTGAAACCAAGCAAAAAATTATTACGGCTGCTTTAATTGGTCTGACTATTATTGTCTGTGTGGGCCGAGTTTTGGCACTAGTGCACACTCCAGCAGATGTGATTGGTGGCGTTGTAATCGCCTTGATTGGTTCACTTTGGTATTTAAACATCGCTCCAAAACCTGTCAAATGATGGTATAATATAGCCATAAAGACGGAGGTACTATATGGCAAAGGTGATTGAAACCAGTGTTGAATCGCAAATTGTTGGGTCGTCATACTCATTATGGAAGAATTTACTAATTGGCATTATTTTGGGCCTGTTGTATTACAGTTTGGTAATTATATTAGGAAATTATATTAAAACTGCTAGTGTGTCTGGTGGAATTGCAACGATTATCGTCGCAACTGTCGGGATTCTTGTAATGGCGCGGCTTTATATGCCACAGGCTTTATTGATTAATGTTGCTGTTGGTGCCTCGTTGTGGGGGTTGAACGAATGGACCAGCGGTTTAGCGTGGTACGAAATACTCGGATTTGGTGTCTTATTATATGGTCTTGGCTATGTGCTGTTTTCATGGGTGGCTAGATTCACCAAAGTCATACCAGTCATTATTGCAATGGTGGTAATTGTCGTCGCTGCACGTATCGCTGTCGCTTAATAATGCTATACTGTTAATATGGATCAAATAATTCTTTTTGTAGTTTTAATTGTGGTAGTTGTTGGTTTTGGGGCTGTGCTTTACATGCTAAATCAGCGCTTGAAAGAGATAAAAAGTACGAGTGCGGTCGAGCTGTTAAAAAGTGATGTGACTGAGCTGTCGCGAGGTATTAATATACTGCAACAAACAGTTGGTAATAAACTTGACCAAAATAACGCCACGATGCAAAATTCAATGCAAAAGCAGTTAAGTGAAAGTGCTAAATTAGTGGCAGATGTTACTCAGCGATTAGCAAAATTAGACGAAACTAATCGTCGCGTGGTTGATGTGGCCGATGAACTCAAGACTTTGCAAAATGTACTGCAAAATCCTAAACAGCGTGGTGTTTTTGGCGAATATTATTTGGAATCTGTTTTGGATAACATTTTACCTAGCAAAAATTATCAGATGCAGTATAAGTTTAAGGACGGTGAAATTGTTGATGCGGTTGTATTTTTAGATAAAGGCCAAATATTGCCGATTGACAGTAAATTTAGCCTTGAAAATTATAATCGGATGGTAGGAGAGGGCAATAAGGTTGATCGTGAAAAATTGTTAGCTAAAGTTCGAACTGATTTAAAAAACCGTATTGATGAAACCAGTAAATATATCCGCCCAAGTGAAAAAACAATGGATTTTGCATTTATGTTTATTCCCAGTGAGTCGCTGTATTACGATTTGTTAATTGGAGATGTTGGCACTGGGTCAAGTGCGCGCGATTTGATTGAATATGCTTTTAGGGACAAAAAAGTGATTATTGTTAGCCCAACTAGCTTTATGGCCTACCTTCAGACTGTTTTACAGGGCCTACGTAGCTTGCAAATTGAAGAGCAGGCTAAAGACATTCAAATTCGAGTTGGACAGCTGGGGCAGCATATTGGTAAGTTTGATGAATATATGAATAAGTTGGGTAAGTCATTGGGTCAAACTGTCGGCCATTTTAACAGTGCGCATAAAGAATTAGGCAAGGTTGACAAAGACGTTATCAAAATAGCTGGTACCAGTCCGGCGGTTGATGCGATGTTGCTGGATAAGCCACAGATAGAAGAATAGTCTTTCTGATTTTTAACCGTGACCGTCCACCATTCCAACACTAATCCAACATCCTGTTTGTCTGACGCGGCAATAATAAAGTCTAAATTCCTTTGTATCCTGCGTAACTCACTTCGTTCAGACATACTCGGATAGCAAGGTAATTTAGACTTTATTATTCCGGTCAGCCAAAGGGATATTGTATTAGTATTGTTCATGTTGGACGGCTAGCGACTACTCAAAACATCGTCAGCCACCACTACATTCCATCGTTCATCTGAGTGTCCCTTTGTTTGACCGTTAAAATTTAATCAACTAAACCATGCTATCCGAGTATGTCTGAGCAACGCGAGTTACGCAGGATACATAGTTTAGTTGATTTAATCTTAAGCGCGTCAGACAAACAGGACATTCAGAGGAATGAGGGGATGGAAGGTTGGTGATGTCGAAAAACAATAATATCTATTTTTATAACAATTAATAAAAAAATAACCCTCGCATTTTTTTGCGAGGGTTATTTGAATAGTTGAAATTAACTATTTGCAGCAGGTACAATTTTCGCTACATTCACAGTCGCAGCTATTTTCGCTACTTTGGCTGTAAAGGTAATCCTGCAAAATGAAACCGATTATACCACCAATTACTGGAGCAACGGCGTAAATCGATATTTCCCAGCTAGCTAGTGGCCATGTAAATGCACCAGCGGCCGCAGCGATTGCAGGGTTTAGGAATACTAAACCAACAGAGTTCTGTGAAGTTACTAGTGATGACAATGAAGAAGCTAGGGTTAATGTAATGTAAAGAGCAATTGTTGCTGCTAGGCCAGCGGCGAATGATGCAACAATCTTGTTTTTACGTAGGCGAAGAGCAGTTGCGATACCAAGTGACATAATAGATGTGCCTAATAATTCAATATAGAATAATAGCCAACCTTTGTCGGTCCAACTTTGAATTGCAGTTGTGTCTGAACCTGTGAAAATAGCAGCTGAATGGAAAACAGCATTTGGTTCACCTGATCCGATTACTGAAGCTTTAGCGAATAGTGTTAATACCCACCAAGCAGCAACAGCACCTAAGATTTGTGCCAAAACATACAAAAATGCGTTTAAGGCTGTGATTTTACGAGTTGCAAGTGCACCGATTGTAACAGCTGGGTTTAGGTGTGCGCCTGATACACCGCCTATCATTAAGACTGCACCAATTAATGCAAATCCGTAAAATAGTGGGCTTCCTTGCATTTCAAGGAAAGCAACGGTGATAATAAATGTGCCAAGAAACTCAGCAATTATTAGACCAATAAGTGGTAGACTCGTGAAAGCACCATGAACTGATTTAATGGTTGATATTGCGGTCGATTTAGCCGTCGCATTTACAGTTGACGTACTAGTGTTAGTCGCTTTATGACTAGATGACTTGGCTTTAACGTGTGCCATGTAATTTTTCCCTCCTTATGGTGAAATATGAAGATAGTATATCACAATATAAATGAAACAAACATGAGTGGTATAATAAAAATATGGCATTATTTATTCGACAAGATGAACAAAAGACAGAATTCCAAAATCAACTAGCAGCTGAATTACAGGCTAGGGCCAAAGAGCGCGCCAAGTTAGATGATCGTCCTGACGGTGTTGACGATTCTCAATATGTTAGTGGCACTAAAAAAACCACCAGTCTAGCTTGGGCTTGGGCAATAATTATTATCGTTACAGTTGGAATTGCAATTTGGTTAATGGCATTAAGTATAGAACATAGCTAAGGTTATAGCGTATAATAATAGGTAATTATGCAAAATATTGAAACTGTTCGTAATGATATATTGGCTCGGATTGCAAAAAGTGATACTCCGCGTGAACTTTTGAAAGTCCCAGAATTAAAACAATTGATGGCTGCGATTACCTCATTACCAGCCGAGGAGCGCGGTGCTTATGGAAAAAGTGTTAATGAATTAAAACAAGCCTTAGAAGCTGCAGTCGTAGCCCGTGAGGCCGAACTTGATAATGCAACTGTTGAATCAATTGATGTGACGGCGCCTTGGGATATTAATGGTAGTTCATCACAGTTATTACCAACTGAAAACGGAACGCAACATCCATTAACAACCGAACTTGAAAATGTTATCGATATCTTTACTCGAATGGGATTTGAAGCGATTGAATCAAGACAAATTGATGACGACGAGCATATGTTTGCATCACTTAATTTCCATGAAAATCACCCTGCTCGTGATGGCTATGATACTTTTAGGACTGAAGAGGGATTTATTCCACCAGCTCATACATCGACGATGCAAAATCGAATTTTAAAGGCTGGTAAGGCAAAATTAGAGGCAGGTGATCAAATTGCAGCCATTAGTTATGGTCGTGTTTTTCGTAATGAAGACTTAGACCCAACTCATGAGCACACTTTTTATCAATGTGAAGGCGTTTTTGTGAGCGAAACGGCAACATTAGGACAAATGCTTGGTACTTTGCGTAGCTTTTTTGAGACATATTATGGTCAAAAATTAAAAATTAAAACTCAGCCAGCGTACTTTCCGTTCGTCGAACCTGGACTAGAATTTGCAATTGAAAAACCAGCAGCATTGGGTGGTAAGCCTGGTGAATGGCTTGAGATGTTGGGTTGCGGCATGATTCACCCAAATGTATTAAAAGCTGCCGGAATTGACCCAGTTAAATATCGTGGCTTTGCATGGGGCGGAGGAATCGAAAGGTTAGTAATGTTAAAATATAGTATCGAAGATATGCGTCATTTTGAATCTGGCAAATTAGCATTCTTGAGGAAGTTTTTATGATTATTTCATTAAATTGGTTAAAAAAATTTACCAGCATCGATTTACGAATTGATGAGTTAGCAACGTTGATCGGTGCTCGTTTAGTTGAAATTGAAGAAGTCAATAACATTGGCGAAAAGTACAAAAACGTTACGATTGTAAAGGTTGTTTCAGCCGACAAATTAGAAGGTTCCGATCATCTAAATGTCACAAAAATCGATGACGGTCGAGTAACTCCCAACGTAGTTCGTGATGAATTTGGTTTAATTCAAGTTGTTTGTGGGGCGCCTAATGTTAAGGCCGGGCAATTAGTTGCATGGTTGCCACCTGAATCTGTCGTGCCTCAAACTTTTGGTAAAGCTGAGCCATTTATCTTAGGTACGCGTGATCTTCGTGGAGTAACAAGCAGTGGTATGATTGCTAGCCCTCAGGAATTAGATTTATCGGACGATCACGATGGAATTTTAGAGATAGTTGGCGATATTGCACCAGGTACTTTATTTAAAGACGTTTATGAGCTAGATGATTATTTGTTAGATATTGAAAATAAATCATTAACTCACCGTCCTGATTGTTTTGGAATTGTTGGATTTGCGCGCGAAGTGGCGGCAATTCAGGGCAAAGCATTTGAAACACCCGACTGGTTGAAGCCTAAAGCAAATAATTATAATCAAGACCAACCTAAAACAGTTGGATTGAAAGCTAATATTGATGACGTTGAATTGTCAGCTCGTTACTCGGCAATCGTTATGTCGGTCGCTGACGGTGCGAAAAAATCGCCGATTCAAATCCAGACATATTTGTCGCGTGTTGGCGTTAGACCAATTAGTGCTGTTGTCGATGTGACAAATTATTTGATGATGTTAACTGGTCAGCCATTACATGCTTTTGATTACGACAAATTGATTGCGCTCAACGATAGTAAGGCTGAAATCCATGTCCGCGCTGGACGCGACAAGGAAAAATTAGCTTTATTAGACGGACGGACGATTGAATTAACAGCTGATGATATTGTAATTGCTTCAGGCGAGACAGCAATTGGTTTGGCTGGTGCGATGGGTGGAGCAAATACTGCGATTGATGCCAATACAAAAAACATTATTATTGAAAGCGCGACTTTTAATCTTTATAAACTGCGCGCAACTCAAATGCGTCATGGTATTTTTAGTGAAGCAATTACCAGGTTTACTAAAGGCCAACCAGCCGAACTATCAGCATTAGTTTTAACCGAGGCTGTCAGGCTGACAGAAGAATGGGCTGGCGCAAAATCAGTCAGCAATGTTGCTGAATCATATCCAGGCAACAACCAAGAACCTATAATTGAGTTGTCGGTTAGTACTATTAATAATATTCTTGGTAGCGGCTTTAATAATCACGATGTTATTAGGACTTTGCAAAATGTCGGTTTCTTGGCTGAGCAAACCGGATCAGACTTGTTGCGCGTTACAGCGCCGTACTGGCGAGCTGATATTCATTTGCCCGAAGATATAATTGAGGAAATCGGTCGTCTAAACGGTTTTGATAATATTAATCCAACTTTGCCAGAACGTAATTTTACGGCAGTTCGACCAGATGATTTTGATACATTCCGTAACAAGTTACGCAAATTGCTTGTTCGATCTGGTGCTAATGAAGTATTAAACTATAGTTTTGTTCATGGTGACGTAATTAATAAGGCTAGCCAAAAAGTTGATAATTCGTATAAAATTATCAATTCAATTAGTCCTGATTTGCAATATTATCGACAGTCATTGACACCTAGTCTACTAGGTTTAGTTTATCCAAATATTAAACAAGGATATGATAGTTTTGCGTTATTCGAAATCAATAAAACCCATCAAAAACAAGACGGCATGACCAACGAAAATGTGCCGATTGAATCTGATGCGACAGCTTTGGTTATTGCTAGCAAAAATAAACAGAGCGGCGCTGCATATTACCAAGCAAAGTTAACCTTTGATTATGTATGTAAGGCACTTGGTCTAAAGTTAAGTTACCGACCAATTGATAGTGAACTAGGCACCGCAGTGTCATTACCATTTGAATATCGTCGTAGTGCCGAGGTGGTTGATACAGCCACTGGTCGGATTGTGGGCATAATTGGCGAGTATAAAAAATCAGTCACTAAGGGCTTTAAATTGCCTGATTACACGGCTGGCTTTGAAATCAGCACTCGTGCTTTGTTTGAATCGACCAAGGCCACTGGCTATCGTCCATTGAGTCGTTATCCTGCGACCGAACGTGATATATGTTTTCAGGTTAATGAAAAGGTTACCTACAGCCAGGTTGCTGAGGCTGTCGAAACTGCACTTAATGGTGTTAAATTGGAACCATGTGTTTCACCAGTCGATATTTATCAAACTGACAATGCAACAACAAAAAATATTACAATTCGCATCAAATTAACAGCACACGATCATACTTTGACCGGCGATGAAGTAAACGAAGTCGTCAAATCAATCACGGCATCAGCAATATCTAACGCACACGCGATTGTAATTTGATATAATAGTTAAATAGTAATTGAAAGAGGGGTTTATATGGCGACACCAGTATCGCAGAGGATTGGTATTTGGATTATTGCGGTTGTATTGACAATCGGGACATTAGGTTCGTTTTTGGCGATGGCGCTAAGTGTGCAAAATAGTGCAAGTGATACAGCTAGTTTACAAAAAGCTTCGACAAGCTATCAATTAGCAATCGCTGCTCAGACCAAAGAATTATCAGATAAATATTATACTGAGTTTAGCCAGTACGCGTCTGTGCCAGCAGCTTACAGCGCTGATACTATTACGGCGCTTACAAAAACAGACTTAAAAGTTGGTGATGGTGAAGAAATAACCTCAAGTACGGCCTATAAGGCGTATTATATTGGTTGGAATCCAAAAGGTGTGATATTTGATCAATCAATCTCGGCCGGAGCATTAAAAGCGCCAATCGCTGGTGGTAATTTAATATCTGGTTGGAATGAGGGCGTTGTTGGTATGAAAGCTGGTGGCGTACGTGAATTAGACATTCCATCTGATAAAGCATACGGTGCAACTGGTAGTGGGGCAGATATTCCTGCCAACACACCGATTAAATTTATTGTTATGGTAATACCTAAAGTTGCTGACGTGCCTATCCCGGACGTATTGTTGAAGTATTATCAAGCAAATTCATAAATAGCAAAATAGCGTCTTGCTAAATGATGCTTACGCTATATATAATGGTATAAAAGAAAAAGGAGACAAATATGGACAAAAAAGTTCAAGATGTAATTATGATTGGCGCTGGCCCAAGTGCGCTTACGGCCGCTATTTATACAGCGCGTGAGGATATCGATACAGTTTTGTACGAAAAAGCTATGGTTGGTGGTATTCCGGCAGTTGTTGATATGATTGACAACTACCCAGGCTTTCCTGATGGTATCGAAGGTATGGCCTTGGCAGAACAAATGGAAAAACAAGCCAAGCGTTTTGGTGCCAAGATAGAATTCGGCGATGTTTCGGCAGTTCGGTCTGAAAATGGGCTGATTGTATTAACAGTTGACGGTGCCGAAGTAAAAGCTAAGGCAATATTAATTGCAACCGGCAATGCTAATAATAAATTAGGCGTACCTGGCGAAGAAGAATATTACGGTCGCGGTGTGCATTACTGTGCGACCTGTGATGGTGCTTTTTATCGCGGCAAACGATTGGTTGTAGTCGGCGGCGGCAACTCAGCGGTCCAAGAATCAATTTATTTAACACGTTTTGCAACCCATATCGATTTAGTAGTACGCAGTACCGTCAAAGCCAGTGAAGTTTTACAAAATGAACTTCAAAAATATGTTGATGATGGTAAAATTACTGTACATTTACAGTCGCCAACCGAAGAGATTGTGGCAGTTGATGGACACGTTACAGCAGTTCGTGTCACCAATGACGGCAAGTCGGTTGATATTGCAACTGATGGTGTTTTTGTGTTTGCAGGCTTGAAACCTAATACTGGCTTTTTGGCTGGCAGTGGCATTGAACTTGATGATCAAGGTTTTATCATGACGGACAAACATTTACAAACAAATATTACTGGAATTTTTGCCAGTGGTGATGTTCGAAGTGGTGCAACTATGCAAATCGCTAGTGCGGTTGGCGAAGGTGCCACGGTAGCAAACAGCATTGATGAATATTTGCATACCCTGAAAAAATAGTTTTTCTTTGCGTGATATAATATAACTAATTTTACGATTAAATAAGGAGATAAATATGGCAGACTTTAATCAAATTCTTACCCCGGGTGATGTTGAAGGTGGCGTTGTTAACGTCGTAGTTGAAATTCCAGCTGGTAGTAGCCACAAGATCGAATGGAATCGCGAAAAAGCGATTATGGAACTTGACCGCGTTGATCCAAAAATATTTGCCAAACCAACTAATTATGGGTTTATTCCACAAACATTGGATGAAGACGGTGATGAATTAGATGCTTTAATTATTACTGACGAACCATTGCCAACCGGTATTTATCTGAAGGCTCGTGTTTTGGGTGTCATGAAATTTGAAGACGATGGTGAAGTTGATGACAAGATCGTTGTTGTTCCGGCTGATGACCGTAATACAGGTAACGTATATTTGTCATTGTCTGATTTGCCAAAGCAAAAAATTGACCAAATTACTCATCACTTTACGCACTACAAAGACCTCAAAAAGGCTAATTCAACCATCGTTAAAGGCTGGGGTGATGAAGCTGAAGCCAAGGCGATTATTTATAAGTCAATTGAGCGTTGGAATAGCAAATAAATTATTGTTACAGGCAAGCAATTTGCTTATTCTTATAACTTCAATATAATATAAATATATGGATCAACCATCAATACTACACACAGCTGCTTTGGATTTAATCTCAAAGTATTTCGGTCAAAGTACTGCTGAAGTATACGATAAATTCTTTACTGGCGAACCAGACAGTGTCATCATAACTTCAATCAATGAAATCATGGTTGATTACATTGGCCAAGAAAAAGCCACCTACGAAATTAATAAGATTGTGGAGCAATCAACCTTATGAAGATCCGACCAATTATATTTTTAACAAGCTTCCTGATTATTTCGGCTGTCTATATCTTAAACGAAGAAACACAGACAGTTCAAATCGCAACGTTATATTTAGTCTTTCCAGTGGCGGCCGCCCTGATTGGACTATATACCTCAAGAATATACGGATATAAGAATGCCAACGGCCGAGCGATGATGTTGGTAGCTGGCAGTTTAGCCTGTTGGGCAATAGCTGAAATTATCTTTTATATTTCTGATAATTTTGTTACAAATGCCAGCCTAGCACCCCAATTAGGTGATGTCTTCTTTCTGTTAGGATACCCTATTTTTGGCGCTGGTGTCTATCAAGGCTATATCACGGCAGGAATCAAGTTAAAGAAAGTCAACAGATCACTTTTAACTGCGGTATTATCAGCCTCTATTATTCTGACAGTTTTGGTCGGGTATTTTGGGATATATCAAATCTATGATTCGACTGCAGATTTAGCAACAAATATCTTAAACACGGGTTACGGTGTGGGCGATTTAATTGTAGTCGTCGCTTCAATGCTTATGATTTTAGTAGCCAGAGAATATAAAGGCGGCAAACTGGCATTATTTTGGACGACTGTAACTTTAGGTAATTTGTTATTTTTGATAGCGGATGTTGTGTATTGTGATATGTATGGAACCCAAATCTTGGCGGATATGAAACCGTATACATATAATGATTTAGTCTGGGTGGCAGGGTATTTAATAATAGCTTACGGTATGCTGGAAAACTATCTTCATATTTCCGCAGTGCAGAATAAGATTAAGTTAAAACTCCAACAACGTAGATAATCCGATATCGTTTATATTAATATAAAAAGTAATTAATTTATTTTTTGCGTTGGCTGGCTTTTAAGCGAATAATATTACCAGCATTGGTGAATATTTGTGTTAAATCAGTCTGTGATAATTGTCCGCGAAGTTTATTACGAGCGTGAGTGGTGGTGACTAAATCTTTCCAAGCTTGTTTTGGCAGTGATAATTTGCGCGTCACTACTTCAACGATGTCGCCGTTTTGTAGTGGTTTATCAAACGGATGCATTTTACCATTAACGCGAAAACTGTAAGCATGTTTGCCGATGTCGCTATGGACTAAATAGGCAAAATCCAGTGGTAGTGCGCCTTCAGGTAGGTTATAAATATCACCTTTGGGAGAATGAACGAAAATACGATTACCAAACAAATCGATATTCAATTGATCTGCCGAAATTTCTTCGTTATTCTTCAGTTTGGCGACAACTTCTTGCAATTGTGATATCCATTGCATGTTACTTGGCAGGGTTGAGCTTTTGCGTTTTTTGACGTAATCTTTGGACGTCTTTTGTTCGTTATATTGAAAACTGGCGGCCAGTCCACGTTCGGCGTAATCGTGCATTTCGTAGGTACGAATTTGAAACTCAACAATCTGCTTATTGCGGGTAATAACGGTGGTGTGTAAACTTTGATAACCGTTAGGTTTTGGGGTAGCGATATAGTCTTTGATGCGATTAATCATTGGTTTGTACATGCCATGAAGGATCCCAAGGACGATATAACAATCTTCTTTTTTGTCGACAATAATGCGCAGTGCCATTAAATCATAAATATCATCAATGTTGCCATCGACTTTAGCTAGTTTGCGAAACAGACTATAGACACTTTTGACGCGGCCGTTAATCTCGGCTTTGATATTATATTGCTTTAACTCGTTAGCAACTTCAATTTTAACTTCACCTAATTTTCGTGTACTTTTACCAAGGCGTTTTTTCAACAATATTTTTAGGCGTTTATATTCAGGTGGATTTAAATAGCTAAATGCCATTTCTTCGATTTCAACTCGGACTCGGCCCATACCTAATTTATCAGCCATCGGTCCAAATACTTCTAGTGATTCGCGGGCAATCTTTAATTGTTTATCGCGAGGCATATACTGCAAAGTTGACATATTATGTAAGCGGTCGGCCAATTTGATAATCAGTACACGGATATCCTGACCAACAGCAATCAATAATTTTGACAAGTTATCTTTGGTCTGAGGTAAGTAATTAACCAAATCTTGCATACCAGCGCGCGCCTGTGACACTTTTGTGACGCCATCCACCAAAAAAGCAACATCGCGTCCAAATAAATTCTCAATCTGTTCAAGTGTAACATCGGTATCTTCGACGGTGTCGTGTAAAATTCCAGCCAATACGCTGTCGATGTCCATACCCCAAGAGACTAAAGTGTCAGCTACTAGCATTGGGTGATTAATGTATGGTTCGCCGCTTTTGCGTTTTTGGTGAATGTGAGCACTAGTCGCTAGATCGATAGCAGTCTCAAGTTCAAGGATTTGCTCCTCGCTGTAAAATGGTTTGGCGTGTCTAATTAATTCACTCTTCTCCATGGTGTTATCATTATACGCCATTTTGCATAAATTAGTCTGTAGAGTATACTGGTGATATATGATAAGCTAATGCTTATAAAGGAGTGGGTGTAATGGGTCAGACAAAAATCGGTATCAATGGATTTGGTCGTATCGGTCGCGATGTTTTCAAGATTGCGTTTGAACGCAGCGATATCGAGATTGTGGCTATTAACGATATTGCTGACTTTAAAACGCTGGCATATTTATTGCAACATGACAGTAATTATGGCACTTACCACCACGAAGTTAAATTAAGTGACGATGGAATTATCGTAAACGGCAAAAACATTAAAGTTTTACGCCAAGGCGAACCACTTGATATTCCATGGGGTGAATTGGGTGTTGAAGTTGTCGTTGAATCAACTGGTTACTTTACGTCACAATCTGATGCGCAGCGTCATTTAACGGCCGGTGCCAAACGCGTTGTGATTAGTGGTCCAAATACTGACGAGTCTGTTAGTATGGTTGTCTTAGGTGTTAACGAAGATAATTCTGATAATAACAGCCCAATCATTAGTTGCGCTAGCCCGACGACAAACGCGATTGGTGCGTTGCTAGCGATTTTGGATGGCGAATTCGGTGTTCAAAAATCACTACTGACAACGATTCACAGTTATACGTCTAATCAATCATTGGTTGATAAGCCTTCAAATAATTTACGTGATGGTCGCAGTGCAGCTGAAAATATTATCCCATCAGGCAGTGGTGCAGTCATGTCAATTCAAAAAGTTTTGCCGCAACTAGTTGATAAATTTGATGGTTTAAGTTTACGCATACCAACTGCCGTAGTATCGCTAGCTGATGTTACGGTTTTGCTGGGGCGTAGTACGACAGTCGATGAAATTAATGCCTTGATTTCAAAATCAGCTGACGAACCATTTTATCAGGGAATCTTGGGTGTTAATAGTGATCCACTGGTCAGCCGTGACTTTATTGGCAATAGTTATTCTGGTGTTGTTGATTTGCCGCTAACCAAATTAGTTGGCGGAAACTTGGCAAAAATTATGGTTTGGTATGACAATGAATGGGGATACAGTAACCGCTTGGTTGAAATCGTGGCCGATACTGGTCGAAGCTTGCATATTTAACCATATAAAGCTTATACTTTAAGTATGAAGATATTTATTGGTAGCGACCATATGGGCTTTCATTTGAAAGAAAAAGTTTTTGCATATTTAGTAAAACACGGCTATGAAGTCGAGGATGTTGGCGATAAAGCATTAGATCCAAATGATGACTTTCCAGAGTTTGCTCAACAAACAGCTATTAAGATTATTGGTAGTACCGAAGATGATACACGCGGTATTTTACTTTGTGGCGGCGGTCAAGGAATGGCTATGGCAGCCAATCGTTTTCGTGGCATTCGGGCTAGCGTAATTTGGGATGCCTATGAAGCTAAAATGACACGTAATGACAATGACAGCAATATGTTATGTTTGCCATCGCGAGTTTTGGAAAATGACGATACAGCATGGCAGGGAATTTTGGAGACTTGGTTAAATACGCCATTTGCTGGCGCTGCCAGGTTTAAGCGTCGCAATGCGCAGATTGATGAGTTTTAAAAAATGAGTGAGATTGCGCCAGCTATCACAGTTGAAACTGAAGACCAATATCGTGAATCAATCGAAAGATTAAAATCGTTTGCCAAGCGCGTCCATGTCGATGTTAGTGATGGTGAGTTTGCGCCTGTTTTTATGGTTGAACCGTCAAAGTTGTGGTGGCCGCAAGAGTGGACGGTTGATATTCACGCTATGGTATCTCATCCTTTAGATTATGTTGATCAACTGATTGCCTTAAAGCCAAATTTGATTACTTTTCATGCTGAAACAGACGTAAATCTATTGCCTGTTTTTGAGAAAATTAAAAAAGCCGGTATTAAAGCCGGTTTAGCGTTATTAAAACCAACCGTTCCAGCGACAGTAGCCGAAGAAATTAAAGCCGCTGACCACGTGTTGGTCTTTTCGGGTGATCTAGGCCACTACGGCGGTACAGCAAGTTTAATGCAACTTGAAAAAGTTCGTCTAATCAAAGCTATCAATCCAACTGTCGAAATCGGTTGGGATGGTGGTGTTAGTGTTGACAATGCTTTTACTTTGGCGCAAGGTGGCGTCAATGTATTAAATACTGGCGGAGCGGTTAATAAAGCCGATAGCCCAGATGAAGTTTATGCAGCCCTGGTGCGCGAAATTAATAAACAAGGAGTTATTTAGTCATGGTGGGTGATAAATTAACATTATCTGAACTTGAACACAAAGCTAATAGTTTGCGCCAAGACGTTATTCGAATGTTACAAACAGCTGGCAGTGGACATACCGCCGGTGCGTTAGGTATGGCTGATATTTTGGCAGCGTTATATTTTAATATTTTGAATATTGATCCTAAAAATCCTGACTGGTCTGAACGTGATATATTTTTCCTTAGTAACGGACATACGGTGCCAATTCAATATGCCGCCATGGCCGAAGCTGGATTTTTTGACAAGTTAGAATTAATGACGTTACGCAAATTAGGCAGTCGTCTGCAGGGTCACCCTGAACGAACAATGTTACCAGGACTTGAAACGACCAGTGGTCCACTTGGCAGTGGATTGTCACAAGCGGCCGGAGTTGCCTACGCTTTTCAATATTTAGACAATCAAAAACATCGTTTTGTTTACACTATTATGGGCGATGGTGAATTGGACGAAGGCAATGTTTGGGAGGCCGCTATGTTTGCCGGCAAATATAAACTTTCACAACTAATTTGTTTTATTGATCGTAATAATATTCAAATTGATGGTAATACCGAAGATGTTATGCCACTGGAAGATTTGCGCGGCAAATGGGAATCATTCGGTTGGTATGTGATTGATATTGACGGCAATAATATTGAAAGTATTATTGATGCCGTTAATACCGCCAAGGCAATTACTAATCGACCTTGTATGATTATTGCTCATACCATTCCAGGTAAAGGCGTTGATTTTATTGAGTACAATTACAAATGGCATGGTGTACCGCCAACTGCTGACCAGGCAAAAGAAGCGTTGGAAAAATTAGAGATTGTTGATAATCAAATTACGTCAGGAGAATTTTAATTATGAGCGATTATCTGATTAACCCAAATGTCTTAAATGATGATGTTGCTCAAGATACAATTCGGGGTGGTTTTGGCCGCGGTTTGAAGGCCGCTGGTGAAGCTAATGACCAAGTTGTTGCACTGTGTGCCGATTTAACTGAAAGCGTTCAGGTCCATATATTTCGTGAAGCTTTTCCGGACAGGTTTATTCAAACTGGTATTGCCGAGCAAAACTTAGTTGCTGTTGCTAGTGGCTTGGCACTGGCTGGTAAAATTCCATTTGCCGCTAGTTATGCCGCCTTTAACCCAGGACGCAACTGGGAACAAATCAAGACGACAGCTGCGATTAATGATCAACCAGTTAAAATTGTCGGTGGTCATGCTGGTATTGGCGTTGGTCCTGATGGCGCGACTCACCAAATGCTAGAGGATATCGCGATTATGCGGGTGATTCCAAACATGGTTATTGTGGTACCTGGCGATGCCATCGAAGCCGAAAAGGCAACGCTGGCAATTGCCGAAAACGGCAAACCAAGCTATATCCGTTTAGCCCGCGTCAAAACGCCAATTATTAGTACGCTCGAATCTCCATTTGAAATTGGGCAGGCATATATTTTGCGCGAAGGCACTGATGTTAGCTTGATGGGTACAGGCGTCATGACGTATCAATTGCTGGTCGCTGCCAAAATTTTGGCCGAACAGGGCATTAATGCCGAAGTCGTTCACGTCCCTACTATTAAACCGCTTGATAATGATACAATTATTGCCAGTGCTAAACGTACGGGGCGAGTTGTAACAGCCGAAGAAGCTCAAATTGCTGGTGGCTTTGGTGGCGCCGTGGCTGAACTGCTGGGCGAAAAGTTGCCAACACCACTGTTACGTATTGGTATTCAGGATCGCTTTGGCGAAAGTGGCGAACCAGCTGAATTATTTGAGTTCTTTGGTTTGACAGGTAATCATATTGCCAAAAAAGTTGCTGATTTTATTAATTCATCATCACAGTATCACCGAGAATACTAGGAGAAAACCACATGGGACTAACAATCGAACAAATTCGTGCCAACACTGACCGTGCCAGAAACTTAATGCATCGCAGTCGCGAACAACACTTTTCAGTCGGCGCCTTTAATATGGATAACCAAGATGTTTTGATTGCGGTCTCGCGGGCAGCTCAAAAGTTAAATTCACCAGTGTTAGTTGAAGTTACTCATGATGAAGTGACAGCAATTGGTATCCAAAATGTTCGTGATTTAGTTGATAATTGCAAACGTGAATACGGCATTGAAATGTATATTAATTTGGATCACGGTCGTTCGGTCGAAGTATCCAAGGCCGCAATTGATGCTGGTTTTGAATTTGTTCATATTGATGTCAGCCAAGCCAATCACGATGCGTCCGACGATGAAATTATTCGTCAAACCCGCGAAGTGGTTGAATATGCCAAATCTACTGGCGCACTTGTGGAGGGCGAGCCACATTACTTTGGTGGCAGCAGTAATTTACATACCGAAGACATTGATTACGAAGAAATTAAAAAGACATTTACAACTCCCGAAGGCGCCAAATCTTTTATCGACACCACTGGCGTTGATATTTTTGCAGTTGCGATTGGTAATTTACACGGTAAATACCCAGTGCCAAAAGTTTTGGACATCGAACTGTTAAAACGAATTCGTGAATATATCAGTCCCGATTCGTTAATCAGTTTGCATGGTGGAAGTGATACGCCAGCTCATTACTTTGTTGAGGCGGCTCAAAATGGCGTTAGCAAGGTCAATATTAACAGTGATTTGCGATATACCTATCGAACCAATCTTGAAAAAGTCTTGGCCGAAAATCCTGACCAATACGCCGTCGTCAAATTAATGGAACCCGTCCGCCAAGCCGTTCAATCAGTCGTCGAAGAAAAAATCGCCGCCCTTGGATCCGCTGGTAAAGCTCAAATCTAGGCATAAACTATTTACAGAGTACACTATAAGTATGCATTTTTGACATATCATCTATTTATGATATTATTATTTTACTAATATATATTTTGTATTGGCGTTATTTAGTACTAAATTAAGCACGTTTTGTTTCAATCACATACAACGATCCCATTGTATGAATGGTTGATATTTTGCTCGGCCGAGCAAAATATCAACCATTTTGGCGCTACACACATAATAAATGTGTTATTTGGTGTGTATTTGTGGCAACCAATATGGTTAGGCTGTACGTTTTTCGAGTTTTACGATACGAAGTTCGTGGTTATCTATGGCGTCGGCTTGGCGGCGAATGGCCCTATTTTGTAATTCTTGAACCTCGCCAATGGCATTTAGAATCTCGTTTTGTTTTAAATCATTTTCGTCAAAACGTTCATCAATCTTGTCAAAACGTTCATCAACTCTTACTTCTAAACTGGTAATTCTTGCATTAACACCGTCAATTCTTTCATTGACACCACTAATCTCTTCACGAACAGTCGTCGTGATGAATTGCTTTAGGTCTGTTAGCGTTTCTTCGTTCATAATTACGGTCTATTGTAGATTAAATTAATTCAATCGTCAATAACGTCAGTGCTTAAATTAAGCTCGTTTTAATTCAATTGCATTCAGTAGTGATGTGTATGAGGCTTTGAATTTGTCGACACCTTCGTTTTCAAGTGTGCGTGATACATCGTCCATGTCAACGCCAACTGATTTGATAGCGGCCAAAGTTTTGTGGGCGTTTTCGATATCAACCATAGTGACTGATTTGACGTCAGTGGGCAAGTGGTCGATAATGCGGCCGATTGTGTCTTCGGGCAGTGTATTAACAGATAATGGAGTTAATAAATTGCTGACATATAACAAGTCGTCATAGGCAGGATTTTTAGTTGAAGTCGAGGCCCATAATAATCGTTGAACTGATGGTTCGTGGCTGTCAATGACGGCTTCTTTGCCCAGGCGGTCTAGGAATATGTCATAGGCGACAACGGCTTGAGCAATAGCGGCTTTGCCACGTAATGCCAATGCCTCGTCGGTGCCGATGGCTTCCAAACGCTTGTCGGTTTCACTATCAACGCGGCTGATGAAAAATGATGCTACGCTGCGTGCCTTGTTATCTGATCCAGTCATATGAGTGTCTTTGAAGGCTGTAATGACGTCTTGATAGCGGTCAAGGCTGAATATCAATGTAACATTGACGTTGATGCCACTGCCTAGCAGTTCGCGAATTGCTGGTACGCCAGCCACAGTTGCTGGTACTTTAATTAGTAAATTTGGCAAATCTAACTCGGCCCACAACTTTTTAGCTTGTTCAATTGTGGCATCGGTATCGTCAGCCAAATTTGGCGAAACTTCCAGTGATACATATCCGTCTTCACCGTTTGATTCGTGCCAAATTGGTTCAAGTAATTTGGCAGCCGAACGGATGTCTTCGATGGCAAGTTTAAAGAATATTTCTTCGTTTGACAGGCCTTCGCCGACATATTGTTTGATTTTTTCGTCATAAGCGTCGCTGCCTTTGATGGCATTTTCAAGGATGGTTGGATTAGACGTTAACCCTCGAACGCCATTATTAATAAATTGTTGTAATCGGCCTGATTCGACTAATTCCCGTGATAGGTTGTCGATCCATGGACTTTGCTGAAAACTTGTGTGTAGTTTGTGTAGATTTGTCATTTGTATTAATTATACCAAATGAGCTATTATAATGTATATGGTTAGAATTTGTTCACTCGGGGCGGCTTCACAAGACGTATTTATGTCGGGGAAAAATATTAAATCGCATTTGGATGCGATTGAACATGATTATGTTGAATCGTTTAAATTGGGCGCCAAAATCGAGGCGGACCATATTAGTTTTGCAACTGGTGGCGGTGCAACCAATGCAGCCGTGACTTTTGCTAGACAAGGTATCGAAAGTAGCTTTATTGGCAAATTAGGTCGCGATATTCCGGCCGAAGGCGTGATTGCCGAACTTGACCGTGATAATGTTGACAGTCACCAGGTAATTTACGACGAAGTTCATGGCACTCAATATTCGACAATTTTATTAACCGAAAGTGGCGAACGAACAATTTTGATTTATCGTGGGGTTGCTAATACGCATCGTCCGCAGGATTATGAATCGATTGATTTTACGCAATACGATTGGCTATATATTTCATCATTTGGTGGCGCGGTTGATGCATTAGATTTGATATTTCATAAGGCGATGTCGGCTGGTGTCAAAATTGCTTTTAACCCAGGTAGTGCGGAATTAGAGCAAATGGATAAATTAAAGCCACTACTAGAAGACGTCGATGTATTAATTGTCAACAAAGAAGAAGCGCAGTTGATAGTTGAAGGAACTGACCTTGAGGAAATAACTCGACATCTACTCCATATCGTCCGCTTGGCAATTGTCAGCGATGGTCCAAATGGCGTTATGGCTAGTGACGGCAAGACATTTGTTCGAGCTGGTATGTACGAAGACGTCAAAGTTATTGACAGGACTGGTGCTGGTGACGCCTTTGGTTCAGGCTTTTTAAGCCAATGGTCACAAGGCAAATCGTTAAAAGATTCGATTGTTTTTGCCAGCGCCAACTCAACATCAGTAGTGACAAAAATTGGCGCCAAAGCTGGAATTTTGCCAAAAGGTGTTAAATTGCACGCTATGCCCTTAAACGAAAAACCATTTTAGGATAGAAAGAAAATATGGCGGGATATTTACAAAAACTTCTGGGCGCCCAAGAACCAATCTTTAGCAATGGTATTGTTAAATTAGAAAGAACAACCGGTAATAGTGGTGTTGACGCTCGGTTAATTGCCGATATCACCGAAAAAGCTCATGAGACTATGCGTCGTATGGGTTTAGATGTTCGCGATACGACTGGTCCCGAACTATATTTTGCATTAATTTCATCTGTTCGCTGTGGTACGAGTGAACCACTATTATCCAGTACGGACTTTGTATTATTTGCGGCTGACGACGTAATTATTTCATTTAATTTGATTGATGTGATTGAAAATGCTCATCACGAATTGACATATGATAAGCAAATTTGCAGTCACGGACAGCGCAGTTTACGCGGAGAATTGGTAATGCGATATATGGATCACGCTAGGACAAATGTTGATACCACCAGGCAGATTGCATCGTCAATTGGGCTGTTGCCCGAAAGTGATACATGGTACAATAATTTAAACATAAGTGAAAATAAACAGGAATAATTACAAGTGAAATATCAGATTTGCGTATCAGGTGCTGCATCCGGAGAGACTGTCACAGCTTCTCACCAATTAGCTTATGATTTAGGCAAGGCTATTGCAATGGCCGGCAAGACTTTAACAACCGGTGCAACTGTTGGTTTGCCATGGTATGCTGCCCAAGGTGCATTTAGCGTCAAAGACCGCGAAGGTGTATCGGTTGGTTTTTCACCAGCTCGGTCATTTCGTGAACACGTGACAGTTTACAAATTGCCAACGGTTGAATTTGATTACATTAATTTTACAGGTATGGCCTATGTCGGTCGCAATATTCACTTGGTTCGTAGTAGTGATGCTGTGATATCGGTCGGCGGACGCATGGGTAGTTTGCATGAATTTGCAACGGCTATCGAAAGCCGAAAAGTCATCGGTGTTTTACTTGGCAGTGGTGGTTTGGCTGATTTTATTCCAACTTTGCTTGAAAATGTCGAAGCGCCTGATGCTAAAAATATTATCTATGACACCGACCCAGTTCGTTTGGTTAATGAAGTTATTAAAGCTCTTGATGTTAAATATGCTGAATTCAAACATAATGGCACCGACGATAATATTAGCACCAGCCACCTCTACGCTGATTGGGGTTGATGACTGCGAAATTTTACAGATAATTAATAAATAAAGCCATAAGGGGGTGAAGATTGTGAATAAAAGTAAGAATCAATCGGGCAGTATTCATTTAGTGATAATTGCAGCATTATCGGTGGCTGTAATCGGATTATTGGGTTTTGTTTTTTGGCAGAATTATAGCAATTCAAATAAAACACAAGATAATAAAGTATCTGTAGAAACCGAAAAAGAAGCTATTATTTCTGCTTACAAAAGAGATGTTCCGGGTATGAGTAGTTATAATAATAATATATTTAGTGGCTTAACAATAAAAGATTCAAAAACTCCCAATTATACTATTGCATCAATTTACGTTCAACCAGACCCATATTTGGGCGGTAGTAATGCTTTATTATACAAAAAAGCTGGCGGCCAGTGGAAATATGCACTGAATAATACCCAAGGTTTAATGTATTCGAATTGCAATGAGTTTAATAATGACGAATTGAGAACTGCATTTATTGGTGAGAAATGTTACGATATTGATAATAATAAGATGTCTACAGTTGAATCGAATTAATTTTGCCTATTATTGTCCTAAATCTTTAATTAGTGTGAATATAGAGTTGTTGATTATACGGCTAGATATGATTACATTAAAAATAGTATAATAATAGGATGGAACAAAAGTTTCGTCTGCAAAGCGACTACCAACCAACTGGCGATCAGCCAACTGCTATCAATCAATTGATTGCTGGTTTAGATGCTGGTGAAAAAGAGCAAGTCTTACTTGGCGTGACGGGCAGCGGTAAAACTTTTACGATGGCTAACATTATTGCTGACCGTAATGTGCCGACGTTAGTTTTGGCGCATAATAAAACTTTGGCGGCTCAACTTTACAGTGAATTTAAATCTTTTTTCCCAGATAACGAAGTCCATTATTTTGTCAGCTACTTTGATTATTACCAACCCGAGGCCTACATGGCCAGCAGCGATACTTATATCGAAAAAGACAGCAAAATTAACGACGAGATTGACCGTTTGCGCCACGCCGCTACTATGGCACTACTGACCCGTCGTGACACGATTATTGTCGCCAGTGTCAGCTGTATTTACGGTATCGGATCACCCGAAGATTACGCCAGTATGTCGATTACGATTAAACGTGGCGAAAAGCGTCAACAGGACAAATTCGTCAGGTTGTTAACTGATATTCAGTATCATCGCAACGACATTGATTTTCACCGTGGTACCTTCCGCGTTCGTGGCGATATTGTTGATGTTTTTCCAGCCGGCAGTGATGCGGCATACCGAATTGAATTTTTTGGCGATGAAGTCGAACGCTTAACCAGGATTGATCCGCTAACTGGCGAAATTTTGGCCGAACCTGATGAAGTAATGATTTTCCCAAGTAGTCACTATGTCACACCCAAAGAAAAAACCCAACAGGCGATTGAAGGCATCAAAAAAGAGTTTGCCAGTCGTTTGGAATACTTTGAAAAGCATGATAAATTACTCGAGGCTCAGCGTTTATCGCAGCGCACTAAATATGACATTGAAATGTTGGAAGAAACTGGTTTTGTTAAAGGCATCGAAAATTACAGCCGTTATTTAACCAATCGTGAGCCAGGTGAACAGCCAGCCACCTTAATGGATTATTTTGCCGATGACTTTTTGCTGTTGGTGGATGAAAGTCATATGACATTGCCACAAGTCCGCGGTATGTATAACGGTGATCGGGCGCGCAAAGAAGTGTTGGTGGAATATGGATTCCGTCTGCCGTCAGCGCTTGATAACCGTCCACTGACATTTGAAGAATTTAATCGTCATATTAATCAAGCGATTTATGTGTCAGCTACGCCAAGTGAGTACGAATTGTCACACAGCCCCAAACCTGCCGAGCAGATTATTCGCCCAACTGGCCTAATTGAACCTGAAATTATTATTCGCCCAACCAAAAACCAAATTGATGATTTGATTGCCGAAATTCGTGACCGCGTTACCAAACATCAGCGTGTTTTGGTAACAACACTGACAAAACGCATGGCCGAAGATTTATCAGCGCATTTGATTGATATGGGCATTCAAACGGCCTACATTCACAGTGATGTTGATACCATGGAACGTGGTGACATTTTAAGTGATTTGCGTAAAGGCGTTTATGACGTTTTGGTTGGTATCAATTTGCTGCGTGAAGGCTTGGATTTGCCCGAGGTTAGTATGGTGGCGATTATGGACGCCGACAAAGAAGGCTTTTTACGCAGCAGTGGCGCCCTGATTCAAACCAGTGGGCGCGCTGCTCGACATATTGATGGTAAAGTCTTTATGTATGCCGACCGAATGACTGATTCAATGAAACGGGCGATTGACGAGATGAATCGTCGTCGTGATATCCAAATTGCTTACAACAAACTGCATAATATTACACCTGAAAGTATCGCCCGTGAAGTTGGCGTCGGTCTGCGCGCCCTGATTCCTAAAAAAGCCGACGAATCACACAAATTGAACCTAAAAAAGATTCCGAAGGACGAATATCCAGGCCTAATCCGCGAATTATCCGGCCAAATGGACCTTGCCAGCGCTAATCTTGAATTTGAAAAAGCTGCCGAACTCCGTGACATGATTGCCGATATCAAGAGTAAAATGTAGAGTGTAATGCTTGCAAAAATGCGCTCAGTATGCTATTATTAAGTTATTGCATTCGATGGATGCTAGGGCCTCTTTCAACGACGAGCGCACCCGTGACATTATACACATTACAGTGTAGGCGCTATCACCGAATTATTCTCTTGTTTTCAAAATTGCAAAAATAAAATATTTCAATAATAACCTGGCATAATTTATGGTAGGTTCAAAGAAAGGCTATTAATAATGGCATATCAACAATCAGGTGGCGGTTTTCGTCCACGTACAGGTAATGGTGGCGGACGCCCAGGCGGTCAACGTTCTGGTGGCTCACGCCCAAGTTTTGGCGGCGGTAACAGCGGTAGCGGACGCCCCAGCTTTAACCGTGGTCGCAGCGGTGGAAGCCGTGGACCAGTCAAAAAATATATCAACCCAAGTAAATTTATTAACCAAGCAGTCGCCAAGGCCGAAGAAGTGCCTTATATTGCTGAACATAAGTTCGTCGATTTTCCATTCGGTGGTCAATTGCAAAATAACATTGCCAAAAAAGGTTATGACGAACCTTCGTCAATTCAAGACCAAGCGATTCCATTTATCTTGGAAGGCAAAGACGTCATTGGTATTGCCAACACCGGTACTGGTAAAACAGCCGCCTTCTTGTTGCCAATTATCGAACGCCAAGCCAGTGTTTCATTGCGCCCAAGCGTTTTGATTATTGCTCCAACTCGTGAACTTGCCCAGCAAATCGACGAACAATTCCGTGAATTTAGTTACGGACTAGGTTTATATTCCGCACTAGTTGTTGGTGGTATGCCAGCCGAACGTCAAATTCGTGATTTGAAACGTCGCCCACACTTCATTATTGGTACACCAGGTCGTTTGAAAGACTTGATGAATCGTCGTCACATTATCCTTGAAAACGTTAATACGTTAGTCTTGGATGAAGCTGACCGTATGTTAGACATGGGCTTTTTGCCAGACATTCGTTCGATTGTTAGCGAAATGCCAACTGAACGACAAACGTTACTTTTCAGTGCTACAATTACGCCTGAAATCACGACAATTATTAATAATTTTAGTAAAAACCCAGTAACTGTATCAGTTCGTACGCGCGAAACTAATGAACACATCGAACAAGATGTTATTGAAGCTCGCGATAAAGCTCACAAAGTCGAATTGTTAACCGAAATGTTGCAAGACCGCGAAAAATACGACAAAGTATTGGTCTTTGGTGAAACCAAATTTGGTGTTCAACGACTAAGTGATCACTTGGACAACAGCGGAATCTCGTCAATCGCGATTCACGGCAACAAAAACCAATCACAACGCGCCCGTGCTTTGAAGCAATTCAAAGATGGCCGCATTCGTGTCATGGTTGCAACTGACGTTGCGGCCCGTGGTTTGGACATTCCAAATGTGTCACACGTTATTAACTTTGATACTCCTCAAACTTATGACGATTACATTCACCGCATCGGCCGTACTGGTCGTGGTGGTGCATCTGGTCACGCTCATACGTTTATCGATTCAAGGCGATAATAATATTCGACAAACAAAATACCCCCGTAACTGGGGGTATTTTTTATTTAAAATCTACTGTTTTTTGATTGTATTGCTAGATCTTTCGTATTTTTGCCCTATGGGTTATTATGCCTTTACTTTCCCATAATTGCTGATACCTTGTTTCTACAGGTTTAAAATTACTGAACTGGTCATTTTGTTTTGATTCAACTGAATGTGTTATATCGCTTTGTGAGCATTCAAAAAGCCCCAAGCAACCTAGCATTCGCATTTTTACGTTGAAATATGGCTCAGAGTCAGTCGCAAATTCAAAAGTTTGTCCAAATTTTAATATTCTATGTATATTTTGAGCCATTGATGTTTGTAATATATCATCAAATCCGCCTTTGGAATTTGGTTGTGGTGCAGGAAATAGAATAGCGACTTGTTCAGCTGTTTCGTCAGGTATTCGCTTCATAATTTGGTTTGCATCAGCTCTAACAAAATGAATATTATTAAGATTCAAAAGTGATGCTGCCTTTATTCCCATATCAAGTGAACGGTTATGAAAATCAACTCCGACGTACTTTTTATCTTTATTTTGTTTTGCTAGTTCTATAATTCTTTCACCTCTTCCACAACCTAAATCCCAGTTTATTTCACCTTCTTCATTAAATATGAAATCAGAAGTTTGTAGTGGAACGTTTTCGGTGTGATTATATAGGTCGTTACCAGAATAAAAACTATAATATTTTTCTCTTTCTGAATCACTAATTTCAACTTTTTTAACACGTTCATGTAGTCTGACGCTGTTGCCAGATTTTCCGGAATTACTAATCTCATCAGTGCTTACCGCGATATTAATATCAGCGGATGTCATTAGTGGGAATGTTTGTTCGATAAGTTCTGGTGATCCAAATATATCCATATATCTTCTTTCATTTCTCAAAACACTGGAAATTAATAATACTTCCACCGATTTGTTTTTTAAATTCATTAATGCCCAAAAGTTTTTTGTCGGTTTCGTTTGAACTAGAATAACCGCTTAGATCGACAATGTCCATTGATAATGCGTTGAATAGATGGTTTATCAATAAATAGTGTAATATATGACCTTCATTATTATTCTTATCGGCGGAGTAGTATCTGAGGTTTGCTTGGGTATCGTTAATTAGCACTGCTGCTGTCCCAACGATCTTATCGTTTGTTTCATTATTTAATACGAAGCAACGTAGAATTCCTGTTTGAGCGAGATTTTGTACAATATTAGTAAATTTTTCCATTTCGATATTATCTCGTCGTTCGGGGTTTGAGATAAACTGGGATAAAGCTATATTGATTTGATCTGGACTAACTACCTCTTTGAGTGATGTTGGTATGTTGTAGTTTTGCGCTTTAATAACATTTCGCTTGAAGCGTTTCCCAAATCTAGGCTGATCATTCATTAGTGCGATTGTTTGATAATTATCGCGCTGAGCCGTGTCATTATCTGAATTGGTATTGCCATTTTCATGTATATACTTATATATTTTATGGCCATCTGGAATATCATTTGGGTTGAATTCACAATCTACTTCCCATGCTACAAGCTGGTTATCTTCCCCATAAAAAAATATAGGGTCGCCATTTTTTGTTATCAATACCTCTGTCTGTAGCCCAGCTTTTCTAATACCGTCATGGAATCGGCTGTCTTGGTAGGGGCTTGACCAGTGATTTATTGTATTTTCCATATAATAGTCTGTAGCTAACATATATATTAACATAAGATTGCAAAAATTAAAACAATGGTGTATATTGTACGTATTACACAAACGACAAAACATAACTGACACTTTATAAGGCGGTTCTGAAATGCAGAGAGAAAATCAAATAGCTGTTATAAAAAACTTCGATGGAGCTTTAGTGTCTTGGTCTGAAACTTACTGTCGTTCTGCTAAACAGCAAGGTTTTGATGTCAGGAGCGAATACAATGCAAATGATTTGTCAGATAAAATATTCTTAGGTGATAAAATTCCTAAAACCATGGGTCATGCTGGTTGTAATATATTTTTTCTAGGTGCCGCAGATTGTTCAAAACGTGAACTTACTAGTATAAAATTAACTGACGCTACGACTACTGTAAGCTCGGCTGAAAAAAAACGTATCGTAAATGCTTTTCCGTATCTTAATCCAGATAAGATATCTGTCGACGGTTTTCCAATCGATCTAGAATTGCTTCAGGGTATAAAAGAGAGCACATTAAGCCACAATCGCAAGATTGATAATTCAGTGTGCTTTCTTGGAAGAACTGACAATGATAAGGGTCCAAATGAAGAAATAGAAATAGTAAAGGCACTGCGAGATAAAGGATATAATATTTTTCATTTATCTGGTGGAAAGATATCAATCTCAGACAAGCTAAATGAAATGGGTGTCAATGTTATAGAGGGTATAAGTGGTCAGAAATACCTAGAGCTATTATCTCAAATGGATTGTGTTGTGAATACTAGCCCGCGAGAGTCTCTGTTTGTTTCTGGGCTTGAAGCGAGTGGCGTGGGCGTGCCAGTATTGGCCCCATTAATTGAAGATAGTGGCATACAGGACTGGAATTTAGCTGAAAGGCTTTATGACTATAAGGATATTTCAAGTGTCGTTAAAATGATACAGGAAATATCGTCTGAGTCGAGAGATTTGGTGATTCCTGATGTAAGTTATTACGATAAGACCGCATACTTTAATCGAATACGCCAACTGTGCGATAAAGTGCGAAATAGGACTGACTATGTCAGCGTATGAAAAAAATGAAATAGCAATAGTATTGTCGCCACATCAAGATGACGCCGTGATATCAGTGGGTAATTTATTGCATAAAAACTATAGTGATGTGCGTATATTAAATATATTTACAAAATCAGCATCTCATATATTAGGTGCTCGCGAAGAAGGTGTAAATACAATATCAAACATTAGACGCCAAGAGGATGAGGCGGTGGCGCGTCGTTATGGTTTTGTGTTTACTGATGCTGGGTTTAAGGACTCGGAGCTCCGTGGTATTGCTTGGGATAATCCATATTCACCATCAGACGGCGATTTGCAAAAAGATATAACTGACTATATACAAGGCTATACAGGTAAGCTTACGTCAATCAATAATATTGACTATTACATCCCAGCTGCGTTCGGACTTCATCCAGATCATTACGCTGTGTTGAAAGCAGGTTTGTCATCTTATGCCATCAATAGATTAGATAGGAAAGAGGATCGAATATTTGTATATGGTGAACAGCCATATTATTTAGAGCCACAATCGGTTGGTCATTCAGGGCAAGCTATATTAACTAGAAGCGAAAGAATTGATATACCTTATATTTTGGCTGATAAGAAATCGATGTTAGATTTATATCCATCACAACTCACGCCAGAACGAGTTGATATGCTAAGTAAAATCGGCTCTGAATATATTTGGCAAATTCCAAAGTTAAATCTTGGACACTTTGCCTTATCGTCTTTAATCATCGAAAAACAAAGCAACTTACTATTTGGATCAAAAGAATGGCTATCATGTGTAGAAAAGTCATATTCAAATAATAATCGTAATTTTATAGAATTATCTGTTAAGAATGAAAAAGGTGGGACTGTAAATATACCAATTGTAATTGATGATCATGATATTTTAAATGTAGGCAAGGTTAAATTTGCACGTCATGCTGGGGCTTTTGGTACGGATTATATGGGTTTTGATGGGATAGAGAAATATGACAACTGTGCCTTGAACCAACTTGAGAGTATTTTAGAAAAAAAAGGTATTGATGTTTTGTGGCTTTCAAACATAAAAGAAGATAACACTCTATTATGTACATTAGAGTCACAGCCAAAACATAATTCTGAAATATTCAGTGGCTTGTCGAGTTATAGAACAGTATGTGACAATAATGGATATAGTAATTGGGTTAGTAGTTTGCAACCTTTCCAAAGAAAAAAAATCAGACAAATTTGTAGGAAAGAAGAAGATTTATTTAAATATGGGATTGAAGACAAGCAGAATTTTACTTTTGATATTAAAATTGCGGGTAAAGAATCAATAGACACTTTTTTTAATCTTCAAGATCAGCGCGCCAGTCAATTGCAATCTCTGGATTCATTAAAAAACAACGTTAGGTATCGTTCATTAATCGAGATGTCAGCTGGAAAAGGGCAGTTATCAGTTTCTGAGATTAAGAATAAGCAAACAGTCATATCCTCACTACTCTTATCAATTGACGAAGAAGCAAAATGTATTGCTATTTTAGCTCAAGGCTTTTCAAACGATTGGTCTCGTTTTTCACCTAGTTTCATAAATATGAGGAATTTAATACAGTATGCTCATGAGAATAACTTCAGATATGTTGATTTTCTGAGAGGTGACGAGTCATATAAGAAGTACTTCACAAATCAGGAAATTCAATCTTTTAAATATATTAAGCCTTTGAGCTCTGTAGGTATTGATAAATGGGTTACAATTGAGAAATATATAAAAGAATATAATGAATAGAATGAAGAATTAAATCTTATGAAAGATATATATAAAAAAGTATTAATTATAGCCCCTCATCAGGACGACGAAATAATTGGTTGTGGCGGACTTATTTGTTATGCGATTGAAAAAAAATGGCTCGTAGAGGTTGCGCATGTTTTCTTAGGAACAAGTGGTATACCTTATGTTGACGACCCTTCAACTTGTGCGACAATTAGAAATCAAGAGGCTCTTGATGCGGCGGAAATTAGTGGATATAAAGTTTTAGATAATCTTGGCTTTATTGATCGCGACAGATCTGCGGATTCACAAATTCAATCTGCAATAATAAAACTAATTCGACGCCAAAAGCCAGATGTTATCTTGTTGCCACATAAAGGCGAGTCTGATCTTGAGCACCAAATTGTTTATACGGCGGGTAAGGAAGCTGTTTGGTTAAGTGCGACAAATGTCAGTAAGGGCAATGAAGCAACTATTACACATAAAATTAAAGTCTTATATTATGAAGTTTGGAAACCTATTGATAACCCAGTAATTTTGCTTGACATTAGCCGATATATTAGTAATAAACAAACATTATTAAGTGCTTTTAAAACACAAATGGAAGTTTCAGGATGGCTTGAAGGCATTATTGGGCTGAATGCTTACAGGGGTGTTATTAATAAAGGAAAGGGTTACGTCGAAGCATTTACTACCGAACCGCTAGATTTGACGGAGATAAATCTATGAGTATATATAATAGATTACCAGACACTATAATTAATGGTATCAGGATAATTGAAGTTTTACCGATTGAGATACTAGAAGAACGCTGGCTTTGTGTTGGATTCGAACAAGAGAATGAAAATCTTGGCGATAGTATGCATTTACTGCTGATATACAGCAAAAATATTACTTTAGAAAAAAATATATTATATCAGGCGATGAATATATTTAAGGATAAAGTACCGCGAATTCGTGTACATTCAGAATGTATTCTTGGGGACACATTTCAATCTAGCTTATGTGATTGTGGAGAGCAGCTACAGCACTCAATCGCATCAATTAGACAGTCAGGACTGGGGGCGATACTTTACTTACGCCAAGAAGGACGTGGCATCGGTTTACGAGCAAAACTAGCTTGTCTTGCAATACAGGAAGGTTATGAACAGGGTCAATTAACCGATTTAAGAATGTCTCCTGATGAAGCTAACTTGTATTATGGATATAGCGTTGATGAACGTGAGTATGGGTTAGTACCAAAAGTTTTCAATTTGTTTAATATTAAGTCAGTAGAGTTGTTAACGGGAAATATTGAAAAAATAAATTCAATCAAAAATAATGGAGTTAACGTGGTATCGATCAACGATATCTCACGTTCAGATATTGTAATTGGGACACGTAAGCATAAAGAATTAGAAGAAAAGGTAAAAAGGAATTATATGTATATGGATTTAGCAAAATGAAAAACAAAATATCAATCATTATTCCATGCAAAGACGATAGAAGGATTATTGAGTCTATAAAATCTATCGATTATAAGCGCGTAGAAGTTGTAATAGTATTTAATGGTGCTGTTGATTCGTTTGTTGATTATGTGAAATCTGAATTGATTAATTCAAAATTAGATATTGAAATATATCAATTGCCGAAACCAAATCTTGCACTTGCCCTTGAACTTGGGACTCAGAAATCGAAGAACGATTTAGTTCTTTATATGGATTCTGATTGTCGATTTAAAAAGGACGCCATTAGTAGGTTTGTTAAGGTTGCTAGCGAGCATGATAACAGTAATAATGTGTTTAAAGGTGAAGTGATTTTCGAAAAAAGTGATAAATGGATTGAACAAATAATATCAGAATCGCGGGCACACCATACTGCTGAGGTATTGACTGCATATAAACCACCATTAATGATATCTAAAAAGATTTTAACAAAAATCGGAGGATATGCTTTTAATGAAAAGCTAATTTGGCGTGAAGATTCTGACCTAGATAATCGAATACGTTGTGCTGGGATATCAATATTGCCGGTAGCTGGTGGAACAATATATCATCATACAATTTCATTGAAGACAGACTTACGAAGTACGTTTAGGTACGGTATTGGATTGGCGATTGCAAACTCTATGCATATCAAGCTCACTGAAGTTCCTCGCTCGACCCTAAGCTCTTTTATCTCAAAAGGCCTAGTCGTCTCTTTATATATGTTGTTTCGAAATCGTGTTTATGACGCTGGCTATGTGTATACACGGATAAAGATATTGTTTGGTAGGTATGCTTAAAAATCACGAAGGTACATTAAAACAAGATCTACAAAAATTGAGACGAATGTCACATCGTATCGTTAAAAATGGCTCAATAACACCATGTTACGACAAATTGGCAGTATTGATAGAAGACTTGGTTAATAGCCCCAGTGAAGATCATATTATTATTTCAAGCGATAAACTGAACTTTCAGTCCAAGATAGCTTTAACGTTATTATTTGGTTGTGTGAATTATTGTTATGTTAATCCTATCGATCAAAAAGAGTATAAATATAATTATGATGGGATAGTATTGTATCGTTCGTCGGCGTTTGTTAATGCATTGATTAATTCGGGATTGGATTGGTCGAATTTTAACTTAATATCTAATTTGACGTACGAAGAATGGTCTAGGTTGTTACAGTTGTCTGATGACAATACTTTATACAATGCAGATGTGCGTTTTGACACTATAAAAACTTTTGCAAAGTATCTATCACACGTCGATCTAAACAATTTTTATGATATTTATGATTCTTTTGAAGACGTGTACCAATTATTAGTTAGTAGTGGGTTATTTAATGATTTATTTTTGAAACGTATTCAAATTTCGCTGTCGATGATTGATCAGTTAGCAAAAAGATATCATGTAGAGTTTAGTAGTGAAATCAAATTATCAGCTATGGCGGACTATCGATTGCCTCAGGTTTTGTATAATTACGGAGTTCTTCATATCAATGAAGAGTTAAAAGATAAGTTAGTAAGTCATTCACCAATTATATCTGGTGATTCAAGCGAAGTTGAACTAAGGGCTTGGACGGTAATTATTTGCGAGATAATTGCCAAAAAGTTGAATATATCTGAAAGTCAGGTTGATGGAATGATTTGGAATTTATCTCAGAAACTTATTATCAAAAATGAACAATTAATTCCAGCTATGCTTGTTATGACAGATTCATATTAAATGTCTTTTACATATTCAATTGAATAGGGTCTGAATCCGGTTTTAAGATGGAGTTGCTCGGATACTATGTTCCCGCTATAAATAGTTGCATTGATGCAATTAGCTTTTTTATCATTTACAGCCCAATTTTCGGAAACTGTAGTAATTTTCTTGCCAATGCCTATTGATCGATATTCTGGTAAAACAATTATTGCTTCAAATGTGCATTGTATGTTTTTGGTGGACAGATAGTCTAAATGCGTTATGTAACTATACTGATAACCAACAATTTTGTTATCGGCTTCGGCGACGATAATCAGAGCGTCATCGTTGTTTAGCTCGGCTGAATAATGTTCGATTGCGCTTTTGCGGTCAAAAATTAGATTTGGTTCGTATATTTTTGATTCATCTTGCAACATGGAACCTAAATCAATGATGGTTTCGATATCTGATGCTGTGGCTTTTCGAATGTTAATTTCATGATTATTCATATAAATAGTATACTACCAAATTGAAGTTACACTTTTAAAGCGATTTTTTATAAAAAAGTATAATATTAAAACCTGATTTTATTGACTATATTTTCAATCATCAATTGAGGTATAATATATTCCATGACACAAATAACTCGTGATGACGTGCTGCATTTAGCGCAGCTTTCCAGCCTTGAGCTAAATGACAGCGAAATAGATGGATTACAGATCGATATTAGTAATATTTTGGGCTATGTCCAGCAACTTAGTAAACTTGATACGACTGGTGTTGAGCCGACTTATCAAGTGACAGGACTGCAAAATGTATGGCGTGATGACAAGGTAATTGATTACGGTATTAGTCGTGAACAATTATTGCAACGGGCACCAGAATCGCGCGATAATCAAGTAAAAGTTCCAAAGGTATTATAATTTATGACTATTTCAGAGATTAAAGATCAAATTAAAGCTAGTTCAGCCCGGGCTGTGGTTGAAAAGGTAATTGCCAAAGCGCGCGAAAAATCCGAATATCACGCATTATTAAATTTAACCGAAGAACGCGCTTTACAGAGGGCTGATGATGTTGATGCCGGCAAGATTACTGGAAAACTAGCTGGCGTGCCATTTGTTGTTAAAGACAACTTTTTGGCATTCGGAGCACCAACGACAGCCGCTAGCAAGATGTTAGGGAATTTCGATGCGCCACTTCAGGCGACAGCGGTTGAAAAGCTTGAAGCTGAAGGTGCAATTTGTATCGGCAAATCTAATTTAGATGCTTTTGCGCACGGCGGTAGTACTGAAAACTCAGCTTTTGGCCCAACTAAAAACGCCTTTGATACCACTCGCGTCTCTGGTGGAAGCAGTGGCGGATCAGCTGTCGTAACAGCACTTGATATTGTTCCATTTGCGCTAGGCAGCGATACTGGTGGCTCAATTCGCCAACCAGCTAGTTTTAATGGTGTTGTTGGTGTCAAACCAACATATGGCATGATCAGCCGATACGGTGTCGTGGCGATGGCCAGCAGCACCGATGTGATTGGGTCGTTTACGACTAATGTGGCTGATGCTGAATTGGTGTCGTCAATTATGGCTGGCCGCGATGATCGCGACATGACGACTTTACCTGACTTTTTCCAGATTCAAGCCGATGTCAAGCCAGGTCAAAAAATTGGTTTGATCAAAGATTTCATGACTGATGGTGTTGACGCTGATGTTCGTGCCCGTGTCAATGAATATGTTGCAGGCCTAAAAGCCAAAGGACATATTATCGAAGATGTAAGTTTGCCGATGGCTGAATATGCTTTAGCTATTTATTACATTATCGTGCCAGCCGAACTCAGCAGTAATTTAGCGCGTTATGATGGTATTCGTTATGGTCATCGGGCCGAAGGTATCAAGACTTTGGCTGAACTTTATGGCCGAACTCGTGATCAAGGTTTTGTGACCGAAAATAAACGTCGAATTATGATTGGCAGTTATGTACTTTCAAGTGGATATTTTGACGCATATTATTTACAGGCTCAAAAAGTACGTACTCTATTAATTAATGAATTTAACGAATTATTCAGTAAATATGACGTGTTAATTGGACCGGTTGCCCCAACTCCAGCCTTTAAGTTAGGCGAAAATACCGCCGATCCAATTAAAATGTATTTGGGCGACATTATGACTGTACCGACATCACTGGCTGGACTACCGGCAATCAGTGTACCAGCTGGTCGTAGCGAATCAGGACTGCCAATCGGCGTTCAATTGATGGGTCCAAGTCAAAGTGACGCCAAATTATTGGCTCTTGCCCGTTCAATGGAGGTCAAATAATATGGACCAATCAATTATTTTCTTTTTGTCGGCAATAATTATTGTTGGCGCCCTGATGTGTTCGATTATTTGTTTGCGCGGTAAAGGTAAAAAAACGCTGAATGTTGAATATTACCGTACGAAATGTTTGGAAAATGAACATAAATTGATAAAAGATGAAGTCTCAAGCTACCATTTGTCAGTTTTAAATGCCGATAAATTAGTCGACCAAGCTTTGCGAGATTTGGGCATCAAAGGCCAAACGATGGGTGAGCGTATGAAAAATTCCGTCACATTATTTAGTGATCGTAATGGCATCTGGACGGCACATAAATTGCGCAATACAATCGCTCATGAATCTGATGCGCGCGTTACTTATGAAGATGCCAAATACGCACTAAGCTGTTTTAGACAAGCATTGAAAGATCTGGGGGCTATTTAATATGATTACTGATGAAATTTTAGCAAAATATGAAATGACAGTTGGTGTTGAATGTCACGTTCAGTTAGCAACCGATACCAAATTATTCAGTGGTGCTGATAATGACGCTAGGGATAAATCGCCTAATAGCGTTGTTAGTCCAATTGACTATGGATTGCCTGGCATGTTGCCAGTCCTTAACCGTCGGGCGGTTGATTTGGCGATAAAAGCCGGCAAAGCGTTAAACAGCTCGATTGCGCACATCAGTCGATTTGATCGCAAACATTATTTTTATCCAGATTTACCAAAAGGTTATCAGACAACTCAGTTGCACCAGCCCATTATCTGCAGTGGTGTCGTGCATGTGCCAATGGAAGATGGCCGAGTAGTTGATGTCCGAATTCATCACGCTCATTTGGAAGAAGACGCTGGCAAATTAACTCACTTTGGCGATTACAGCCTAGTTGATTTAAATCGTGCAGGTACACCATTGATTGAAATCGTGTCCGAACCAGATATTCATTCGGCAATTGAAGCGAAATCATATGCGACTGAACTTTACCGATTAATGACCTATGCCGAAGTTACATTTGGTGATTTGTATCATGGCAATATGCGTTTTGACGTTAACGTTTCGGCGGCGTTAAAAGGTGCAACGACGTTAGGTACAAGGGCTGAAGTTAAAAATTTGAACTCATTCAAAAGCGTGGAACGAGCTGCTGAATATGAATTCCGCCGTCAAGTTGAAATTTTAGAAAAAGGCGAAAAAGTAGTTCAGGAAACTCGCGGTTGGGATGATAATAAACAAAAAACTTCATCACAACGCAGCAAAGAAAACGCTCAGGATTATCGATATATGCCTGATGCTGACATTCCGCCAATTGTGCTGACGGATGATGAAATTAGTGCGATTCAAGCCGATATGCCACGCTTGCCAGGTGAATGGCGTCAAATCCTTAGTCAATTGGGGCTTGATTATTTGCCAATTGAAACGTTATTAGATGCTGAAAATGAATTCCGTGGCAAAATTAATATACTTCAAATGATTGAAGATGTAATTGCTGATCCTAAAAAAGCAAAGTTTATTGCAAATTGGAATGTAAATATTTTAATTCCGATTTTGCGATCAGATATTGATTTCAAGATCGGGCAGACTGACTATCTGGCGCTTGAATCTGCAATCTATGAATTATCTGATGCTAATAAACTAAGCTCAACCAATGCTAAAATCTTATTCCGTGAACTAGCGGATTTAGACGAACTTCCAGACGTTGAAACTTACGCCACCGAAAAAGGCTACATACAGGTAAGTGATGAAGGCGCAATCGCGACGATTGTTGATGAAGTTTTAGCCGATCCAATTTCAGCCAAAGCAGTTGAAGATTTAAAAAACGGCAATGACAAAGTTATTGGTTTCCTGGTTGGTCAGATTATGAAAAAATCAGGCGGAAAGGCAAATCCAACATTAGCTCAAAAATTAATTCGTGAAAGGATTAAGTAATATGATGTACAATGGCAAGCCTGTAACTAAGGCGATTATTCCAGCTGCTGGTTTTGGAACGCGATTTTTACCACAAACCAAAGCTATGCCCAAAGAAATGATGCCAATTGTCGACAAACCAATTATTCAATATGTTGTTGAAGAACTAGTTGCCGCTGGCATCAAAGACATTATTATTGTCGGAAGTTCAAACAAACGGTCAATCGAAGATCATTTTGACGCTCCAAGTGAGGATTTGTTGGCTAATTTGCGCGCAGGTGGCGAAAAAAAGAAACCGTTTATCGATAAAATCGAATCAATTGCTAACTTAGCAAACTTTATATATGTTCGTCAAAAAGGACCATATGGTAACGCTACACCGCTAATGAATGCGGCGCATTTGATCAACGAAGGTGAAATGTTTATTTATAAATTTGCTGATGACTTTTTTGTGGCCAATCCAAATTCGACTGAGCAATTAATTGAAACCTATCAAAAACACGGCGGTGGTGTATTTGCCTGTAAAGCGGTTGAAAAAGATCAAGAATACAACAAATATGGCATTGCCGCCGGAGATATGGTTGATGATTCATCATTGAAAATATCACGAATCGTTGAAAAGCCCGGTAAAGAAAACGCGCCATCGAATTTGGCGAGCGTCAGCAACTATTTGTTGCCGTACGATATATTTAAGTACATTGATGTAGCTAGCAAAGACGCCAAAGATGGCGAATTTGGTTTTCAACCGATAGTTCAACAAATGATTGATGATGGTTATGAATTTTATGCTCGTGAAATCAAGAATGGTAAATTTTATGACACTGGTGATAAATTGGAATATCTGAAAACGATTGTTGATTTTGGTCTAAAAGACCCCGAACTTAGTGGTGAATTTGCTAAACATTTACAAAGTAAAGTGAAGCCTGAAAAAGCTAATAAAAAAAGTAAATAGCTTTGTATCTATTTCTCCCATTTCCCATTTCCTAATCCCTATACCCCAAGTGCGTCATATAGTATAGATAATTGCTGGAAATATGTATGATTGCTTAATCACGCATATGATGATATCATATTAAACATAAGGCGTTTAAATAATGCCAGAAAAGGGTATAAATGAATTCAGCATCCGAAATACTAGTCATAATCTTATCCATCTTTTTAGCATTGTTTTTAATTCTTGGAATAATTTTAACGATATATCTAATTAAATTAACTAGTCAAATTCGTAAAGTTACTAAATCCGCCGAGCGAACTGTTGGTAGTTTAGAATCGGTTGTTTCTGGGTTTTCAAAAGTAATGTCGCCAATTTTTGTTGCCGAGATGGTTTCGAAATTTATTAAAAAAGTAAAAAAGAATAAAAGGGAGAATTAATCATGTCAAAAGGTAAATTTGCATTAGGCGCATTAGTTGGAGCAGTTGCAGGAGTACTAGCCGGAATTTTAGCTGCTCCAAAAAGTGGTGATAAAACAAGGGCCGAATTAAAAGACAAGGTTAATGATATTAAGGGTGATGTTACCGATAAAGCCGATAAAGTAACTGCACGGGCTAGCGAAATTGCTACCGATGCAAAAGTTGCTGCTGAAAAAGCTGCCAAAGAAGTTAAAAAAGAAGCCAATGATTTGAAAAGTCGCACTGAACGCGCTATTGAAGGTGCCAAAAAAGGCTTTAATAGCAAAAAGTAAAAAATATTTTGTTTCAAATAGCGCACAACTAATACGTTGTGTGCTATTTTATATATAGGAGCATAAGCATAATGATAAAACAGATACCTGGTAAGATTGTTAAAAAAGTCAAAAATGATAACGAACGCGGCGCGCGTCAGGCGATTTTAGAAGATTTATTTTATGATTTTCATCGTCATCGGTTTCAAGTTTATTGGATGAATTTTGTACGTGGTATATATTTTGGTTTGGGGTCATTAATTGGCGCAACTGTCGTTGTGGCAATTTTAGTTTGGATTTTAGGTCAATTTACGGGTTATCTGCCTGAGGCCATTGGTCAATATATTCAGCAAATTGTTGATGCGATGCAGAAGAAGTAGTGCGGGACCATAATATGCCAACTAAGTAAACGACGTCCTGTTTATCTGTCGCGATAAAAATTTTACCGACTAAACTATGTATCCTGCGTAACTCGCGTCGCTCAGACATACTCGGATAGCATGGTTCAGTTGGTAAAATTTTAACGGCCAGATAAAGGGACGTTGTTTACTTAGTTGGCATATTCTGGCTGTCGGTCTGTATCGAATAAATAATAAGACGTCCCTTTGGATTACCGGAAGAATAAAGTTTAGGGCACCTTGCTATCCGAGTATGTTTGAGTGGTAACGAGTTACGCAGGATACAAAGTGGCCTAAACTTTATTATTGCCGCGTCAGACAAACAGGACGTTGTTTATTTGTTCGATAGAGACCGATAATCGCATTACTTCAAAATAAATTATTAGTTGTTTTTACTACATGAAAAAGAGTTTAAGTTAGGTATAATAGAAGTATATGGGGGCTCAATTAAAACCGTCCGATTATGTTCATTTGCATAATCACACACATCATAGTTTGTTGGATGGTTTAACAAAAATACCCGACCTTGTTAACGCGGTCAAAGAGATGGGGATGGAGGCTGTGGCGATTACTGACCACGGTACGATGTCTGGCGATTTAGAGCTTTACAAGGCTGCGATTGAGGTTGGTGTTAAACCGATACTTGGACAAGAGTTTTATGTTGCCACCAGGTCACGTCACGACCGTGACCCCGCTAAGGACAAAGCCAGGTATCACTTGACGGTGTTAGCGATGAATAACCAAGGCTATCAAAACTTGATGCAATTATCGACCATTGCCAATTTAGAGGGTATGTATTACAAGCCTCGAATTGACCACGAAGTAATTGAACAATACAACGAAGGTCTGATTATTCTGTCTGGTTGTGCCAGCAGCGAACTTGGTGAAAACCTGAAAAATGATAATTACGAAGAAGCTAAAAAGATAGCTTTGTGGTACAAATCAATCTTTGGCGACCGTTATTATTTGGAAATGCAAGATCATGGTCACGTTGATCATCCAGGCCGTTGGGAAGTCCAATATAAAGTTAATGGCTATTTGGAAAAGTTATCGAAAGAATTAGATATCCCATTAGTTGTCAGCAACGACGGCCACTATTTGATGCACGATGACCAAGACGCTCATGAAATTTTGTTGTGCGTTGGCACGGGGTCATTTTTGAGTGACGAAAAGCGCATGAGTTTGAAGGATTTTGACCTGCATGTGACTAGCCCGCTGGAAATTATTGCTCGTTGGGGTCAAACTCATCCTGAGGCGATTTTAAATACCAAGGCGATTGCTGATCGTTGTGATGTTAAATTGGAACTTGGTGGTATATTGATTCCAGTTTTCCCAACGCCAGATGGTGAGACTGAAAAGGCATATCTGGATGAATTGGTTTATCGTGGTTTGGCTTGGCGTTATGGTGGCGTGGCGCGTGATGAAGCTTTAAAAATGACGATTGATGAAGCTAAAAAACATATCCCCGAAGATGTCATGCAACGTACGGTTTATGAATTAAGTGTGGTTGGAAATATGGGCTTTAACGGTTACTTTTTGATTGTTCAAGATTTTATTAACTGGGGTAAAGACCGTGGTATTATTTTTGGGCCAGGTCGTGGTAGTGCAGCTGGTTCGATTTTGGCCTATGCACTGCGCATCACCGAACTTGACCCATTAAAATATGATTTGCTGTTTGAGCGATTTTTGAATCCCGACCGTATTAGTATGCCCGATGTCGATATTGATATCCAAGATACTCGGCGTGATGAAGTGATTGCTTATTGTACTGAAAAGTATGGTTCGGGTCGTGTCGCCAATATTGTTACATTCGGTAAAATGGCAGCCAGGGCAGCAGTCCGTGATGTGGCGCGAGTTTTGCAGGTGCCATATGCCGAAGCTAATCGCTTGTCGCAGATGATTCCACCGCCAGCGCAGGGCAAACATATTCCTTTGAAAGTTAGTGTTGTTAATGACGCCGATTTGAAACACGAATACGAGGCCAGCCCGACCGCCAAAATGGTTTTTGACTTTGCGATTAGACTGGAAGGAACGATTCGGTCACATGGTGTTCATGCCTGTGGCGTGGTGATTGCGCCTGATGATGTTGTTAAATTCGTACCTTTGGAAATGGCGCAAAAAGGCGTGATTGCGACACAATACTCAATGGGCTTGGTTGAAGAATTAGGCCTTTTGAAGATGGACTTTTTGGGTCTATCTAACCTTACGACGATTAATAATACTTTGCGCATCATTAAAAAGGTCCACAAGGTTAAAATTGATTTAGGCGATTTGCCACTAGACGACAAAGCTACTTATGAATTATTGCAACGTGGCGATACGACCGGTGTCTTTCAGTTAGAGTCGGCTGGCATGAAAAGGTATTTACGTGACCTTAAACCGACAGCTTTTGGTGACATTATTGCCATGGTGGCACTTTATCGACCAGGTCCAATGCAATTTATTGACAGTTTTATTAAACGTAAACATGGGTCCGAGCAGATTTCATATCTGCATGATAAATTCGAGAATTCATTGGAAGAAACTTATGGAATTTTGGTCTATCAAGAGCAGTTTATGCAGATTTCCAAAGATTTTGCTGGATTTACTGGTGGCCAAGCTGATACGTTACGTAAAGCTGTAGGTAAGAAAAAAATTGATTTGATGCGCAAGGTCAAGGCTGACTTCGTTGAAGGCGCGGTCAAACATAGTGGTGCTGATCCTAAATTAGCCGAAAAGTTTTGGGCTCAGTTGGAAGAGTTTGCTAATTATTGTTTTAACAAATCACACGCTGCTTGTTACGGTTTAATTGCTTACCAAACGGCTTATTTGAAGGCACATTATCCTGATGCTTTTATGGCGGCCTTGATGACTAGCGACCAAAACGACATTGATCGTTTGGCGATTGAAATAAATGAATGTAAGCATATGGGAATAAAAGTTTTACCGCCTGATGTTAACGAAGGATTCGTTGAATTTGCAGTCGTGCCAGACAAAAAAGAAATTAGGTTTGGTATGGCAGCCGTCAAAGGTGTCGGTACTGGTGCAGTCGAAGAAATTTTGCGAGCGCGGAAGGACGGTAAATTTAGCAGTGTTGAAGATTTTGCTAAACGCGTATCTACCAGCAAATTTAACAAAAAAGCTTGGGATTCATTGATTAAATCTGGTGGATTTGACAGTCTTGGCGACCGTTCAGATTTGTTATTTAACCTGGAAACCGTTCAGGCCTTTGCTAGTAAATTGCAAAAAGAAGCTTTGTCTGGTCAGACTGATTTGTTTGGTGGGTTATTGGGTACAGCCCAAGTTCAATCGACCGTTACGATGCAATCTTCGCCAGTCAAACATACCGAAAAAGAACGTCTAACTTGGGAGCGTGAACTGATGGGGCTATACGTTAGTGCGCACCCACTAGACAATTACGATACATATTTTGAAGAACAAACAGTATCGTTGTCACAAATGACACCCGATGTTGACGGCAAAAAAGCGACAATTGGTGGACTAATATCGACAGTTAGGACTATTGTTACAAAAAGTGGTTCCAAAATGGCATTTATTGGGCTTGAAGATAAAACAGGCGAGGGTGAAGTAATTATTTTTCCAAATCTATTTGAAACTATTGGGGCCAAGTTGGTCCAAGATGCAGTTGTTTTGGTATCAGGCAAGATAAGTGCGCGCGACCGTGATGGTAATTTAGGAACTGACGCCAAAATGATAGCTGATGAAGTTCAATTTATTTCCGAGCAAGAATTAAAAGGTTATGAGTCAATTGGTCGTAAAATGGCCGCACCAAAAATGAGTGCCAAAGTAAAGGCGATGCGAGTTGCGGCCAAAAACCCATCAACTATGGTGGCGGCTGCGGTTGCAACGGCTGCCAAACCGATTATTCCACTGGATAAAGACATCGCCAAAAAGTTGTATGTTCATATCAAAAACCCTGATGACCAAGATTCATTACGGCAACTAAAACAAATTTGTGGCAATCATCCTGGATTATTCGATATCATTTTGGTTTTGGGTGCCGACAAAAAGTCAGCTGTTAAGTTGCCATTCAAGGTAGAAGCCGACAATTCATTGGTTGATGAGTTGGTCAAAATTTTAGGTGAAGACAGCGTCGTAATTAAATAGTCAGGCCATAAAGTGCAATGCCAGTGGCGACACTGACGTTAAACGATTCTTTTTTGCCAACCATTGGAATTTCGATTAGATCATCGCAAATATCACGCATGTCGTCGGTGATGCCTTTGACTTCTTCGCCCAGTAATAATACAATTTTATCGCCCGCGACGTAATCAGTCAGCATAATACTGCGCTGGTCTTGTTCAAGGCCAACAACTCGGTAACCTTGTTGTTTTAAACTGCTGATATCAGGTGTTTCTTGGTGTTCAAACGGCACCATTGTTTCAGCGCCAAGGGCGGTTTTGTGAATTTGCGAGGTTAATTTTTCGGAGATGTGAGGCAAACGTGAATCTATGGCAAGTTTAGGGTATGGGCTGTAGCCGCTGATGATAATTTTTGACACCCCAAAGCCTTCACAAGTTCGAAAAATCGACCCAATGTTGTGGGTTGATCGAATGTTATGGGCAATGACAATAATTTCGCGCATGGTTTTTATTGTAGCACCTTTTTGGGCGTTTCTTTATCGCCGCCCACCATTCCAACACTTATTCAACATCCTGTTTGTCTGACGCGCTAAAACTAAATTACTTTATTCTTTGTAGTCTGCCTAAGCGACCTTCCTGTACAGGTCGCGTGGACGGTACCATAAAGTGAAGGATCGCCCTCAATCCTGTTGGTTACAACAGGTATCGGGTGGTCATCGACTAGCAATGAATAAAGTAATTTAGTTTTCCGGTCATCCAAAGGGATATTGTATAAGTATTGTTCGTGTTGGACGGCTAGCGACATAAGTAACGTACTATTTTTAATATAAAACTAATGATAGAATATAATTAATAATGATATTTACGGTTATATTATATTTTTTTGGTATTATAATGGTGTTTAGCCTTATAGCGAAGGTGCTATCTGGTATCACATTGGCCGTTACGCCAAAAAAATCAAAAATCGGAAAGTTTTTGTCGATTAGAATAACAAATATGTCGATAGGACTATTTTTACTACTAGTAGTAGTTGCATTTAACTTCATACAATGGCTAATAAGTCTTATAAATAGTTAAAATATTGCTACAGAATGATTACTCAATTAATATCTGATCAAGTTGATAAAAAAGAAATTGAAATAATTATTCGCGAGCTGAAAAAGGTTCTGGATAACAATATTATTGGTGATGTGACTGAATTTGGCTGTTATTTAGGTACGACTAGTGTGTATTTGGCGAAAACTTTGATGTCGACGTCTGAACGATTGTTGTATGTTTACGATTCTTTTGCTGGGCTGCCTGAAAAAAACAGTAAGGACATTAGTCCGCTGGGTGAAAGTTTTAAAACGGGTGAATTATTGGCGTCTAAAAAACAATTTATTAAAAACATGCATCAACATGGCGTGCCGATGCCACATATTACCAAAGCATGGTTTGCGGACATTCAGGCAGCTGATTTACCCGACAAAGTCGCTTTTGCATACTTGGATGGTGATTATTATATGTCGATTGTTGATTCGCTGCGGGCTTTAAATGGCCGTTTATCATCAGGCGCAACAATTGTAGTTGATGATTATGGCAACGCGGCGCTACCTGGTGTGGCAAAGGCGATTGACGAATGGCTGCAAACTCACACCGCTATCAAAAAAGTTGAACATTCATTGGCAATAATCTATGTAAAACGCTAAAGCTTTTATGATATGATTAGTGTAAATGGACGAAGATAAAATACAACAAAATCGTCGCGAGGCGGATGAACAGGCAACTGCACAACGTGCAGCGATTTTGGGTATTAAATATTTAGATACGCGTCAGATTGAAGATTCGATTGAGTTAGTCCAGAATTTAATTGATATTCCCGTCATGCACCAAAATCGATTAGTACCACTGGTGGCTGGTAATGAGGGTCAAGCTTGGCAATTTGGTGCTACCACGCAGACACCACAGTCTTATATTCGCGAATTAACTCAACAATACAATTCAGTCGGTCACAATATTCAGTTTTTCTTGATTAGTAATAGTGGCTACAAGCAAATTATGGATCGTTTTGACCCTGTGATTAAAGTGATTCACGATGACATTACAATCGCCAGTGAAGGTGACAGCGATACGATTGCGCAGGTTAGTCAAACCTTAAATTCAGTTGGCAGTGATGAGGTTTTTGATTATTTAATCGACCAAGCTGATCGATTAGGTGCCAGCGATATTCATATCGAAAACCAGCGCACACATATGCGGGTTCGTATGCGTATTGATGGAGTGTTACACCCAGTGGCCGATCTTGAAAATGACCGATATCGTATTATTTTGGGCGCTTTGGCGTCACGAGCTAATATTTCGACAGCGTCCAAAGAAGCTCAATCCGGTCACATGCAAAAAGAAATTACCCGTGATGGCGTAACGCATATGCTGAATTTGCGTGTCGAAACAGTGCCAACCATGTATGGCCAAGACGCAGTTTTGCGTTTGTTTAATTTTGACCAATCGATGTTGAATTTGGATCGGTTAGGAATTGACCCGATTGAACGCAGTCAAATTGATGAGATTGTCAGTCATCCGCGCGGCATGGTGTTGATGGTTGGACCAACCGGCAGTGGTAAATCAACCACGCTTTATAGCATTATTAATGCCTTGAATACGACCGATCGCAAAATTATAACTTTGGAAGACCCAATTGAATATGGAATTACTGGCATTACTCAAATTCCGGTTGATACAACTGGCGGTCAAAACTTTGCCGAAGGTTTGCGCTCGGTCTTGCGTCTGGACCCTGATGTTGTGATGGTTGGTGAGATTCGCGACGCTGACACCGCCAAGACAGCCATACAGGCCTCAATCACTGGTCACTTGGTACTTTCCAGCTTTCACGCAAATTCGTCGGCAGCGGCTTTTAGTCGCATGATTGATTTAATCGGTGTTAACCCAATCTTTAGCTCGGCTATCCGTTTGATTATCGCTCAACGTTTGGTCAGGCGATTGGACGATGAGACCAAACAAGAATACGAGCCAGATGAATCAACTCGCAAATGGGTCCAAAACGCTTTGAAAGATTTGCCGTCACATATTGAAAAGCCCGACCTTAACACCTTTAAATTGTGGCGTCCCGTCATCACTGACTCGTCGCCGTTTGGTTTTAAAGGCCGAATAGTTATTATGGAACAAATGGTAGTCGATGAAGATATTCAAAAGTTCTTGCGAGGTGACGAAGCTGATGTTCATACCGAGATTATTGAACGTGTGGCTCGCAAAAATGGCATGGTAACGTTGATGGAACGTGGAATTTTGGCGGCGCTTCGTGGCGAAACGACACTTGATGAAATAAATCAGGCAATTTAGCCCAAAAACCCTTTTAAGAAATATAATTATGTGGTATAGTCAATAGCTGATTGTATCTATATAAATGTAAAAGTGAGTAAAAAATGAGTTTTGAACTAATCAAAAAAGTTAATGATGCTCAGAAAAAAATGAGCGTAGTTGAAGTCCGAAGCGGTGACACTGTTCGTGTCCACCAAAAAATTAAAGAAGGTACCAAAGAGCGTATCCAGATTTTTGAAGGCGTTGTAATCCGCACCGATCGTCGTGCGTCACACACTTCACGAATTACTGTTCGTAAAGTTGCCAGTGGTGTTGGTGTTGAAAAGAGTTTCTTGATTCACAGTCCACTAGTTGAAAAAATTGAAGTCGTCCGTCGTTCAAAAGTTCGCCGTAACTTCCTAAGTTTCCTACGTAACCGAAGTGGCAAAAGCACACGCCTCAAAAGCGTTAACTTTGACCGCGACAGCGTTAATGATATTCATGATGCTGCAGCCGAAGCCGAAGAAGCTCGTCTAAAAGAAGTTGCATTGGCTGCTCACGAAGCAAAAGAGGCCGAAAAAGCCGCTGCCGAAGCTGAACTATTGGCTAAACAAGCCGAAGTCGAAGCCCGTCACGCCGAAGCCTAATAATACGTCTCAATAGAAATATTCAAATACCTCTTCGGAGGTATTTTTATTTGAATTTTTAATTACTTTTTATTTTTCACGATATAGTTCAATACTACAACTTCAATAAATTGTCCGACCGGACAATTTATTGAAGTTGTTATTGGATTCTTGAAGATTCATAAAGTTGTGTCCAACTTTCGATCTTTAAATCAATAATTGATTCTGATAATAAATCTCTATAATCCATATTTGTCGACCAAACACTTTGTTGAACTTGTTTGAATTTTAATTGTCTTAACAGATATCGAAATTTTCTCCTGCGGTCGGCATTCTCTTCTGGTATGTCAAAAATTACCATTAAAATGGCATTGTTGGGTATCTTTTTTGCAATGAAAGGTTGGATAATTTGCTGACCTTTTAAGAGAATCTCAATATGGTGGTCGGTATCACGTATGATCTTGTCTTTTTTGATACGTTCATATGCTCTTTTTAAGTTATATTGTGAATAACCAGTTTTACTTTCTAGCTGATCAAAGAATAAGTTCGGCTTAAAAATTAAAAGTGCATTTTGTTTTGTATATGGTATTAAAGCTAGTAGAAGCTTTTTTCTTATAGTCTTATTGTTAGATTCAGACTTAAGCATAACTTAATTATAGTACATATTCTGTCCGGTCGGACAAAATATTGAAATGTGAATGTAATAATATTTTAGAAACAGTAATGATGGTATTATTAAGAAATGATTCTTGGTATTGATGAAGTCGGGCGTGGGCCGTGGGCGGGGCCTTTGGTGGTTGGGGCGGTTGTTTTGGGTGGCACGACGATTGAAGGACTAACCGATAGTAAAAAATTATCAAAAAAGCGCCGTGACGCATTGGATATTGAAATCAGGGAAAATGCTGCTGGTTTTGGACTCGGTTGGGTGCCAGCCGATGAAATCGATCGGATTGGATTATCGCAAGCGTTAAAACTGGCAACCAGAATAGCGGTTGAACAAATCAAAGTACCGTACAGTGAAATTATTATTGATGGTACGGTAAATTTTTTGGCTGAAACCGGCAAAGGTAAGTACGTTACGACCATGAAAAAAGCTGATTTGTTGGTGCCTAGCGTGTCGGCGGCGTCAATTATTGCCAAAGTCGCCCGTGATAATTATATGGAACAACAAGACGAAACCTATCCAGGTTATGGGTTTAAAAGTCATGTTGGTTATGGTACGGCGGCGCACATTGCTGCGATTGATAAGTTAGGTGTCACGCCACTACACAGATTATCATTTGCGCCACTCAAAAAATATGCGCCAAGTATTAGTAAAGCCTACGAACCAATAAATGAACCTGGCGAAATCACGACTAAACAAATTGGTGACAGTGCCGAAGATGTGGCAGCGAAATATTTGCGTAAAAATGGTCATGAAATTCTTGATCGAAATTGGAAGACGAAATATTGCGAAATCGATATTGTATCGACGCGTAATCAGATAATATATTTTACTGAAGTTAAATTTCGCCAGAAACCAGACCAAGGCGGAGGACTAGCGGTAATTACTCCCAAAAAACTAAATCAAATGAAGTTTGCAGCTGAATTTTATGCATTGTCGAATCAAATATCTGATACAAATTTACGTTTGTCGGCGATATCACTAACTGGCCAGCCGCCAATCGTTGAGACTTTTCTAGAGATTTAGCAGTGCAGAACGTACTGCGCCACCGTCGCGCTCAATTATATTAACGCGATTAGTGATTTCATTAACTCCCATATCAATAGTGCGTGTTAGTGATGGGTCCTCGCGCAGCGGCATAAAGAATTCACGGTATTCGTCAAGTTGAGTGTTGGTTGATAACGCTGTGGCTGTATAGCGAGGGTAGTCACTGTAGCTTTTGTCGCCACCAAATGTTGCTTTGATCCAATCCCAATTGTCGCGAATCCATCGCCAAGTTAATGTACGTCCGTATTTGTTGCGCACCAAGTAAATCATCCATCTGAAAGTGTCTTGATGGCGTATTATTGATGAATCTTTTAAGGCGTCTAGCAGTCTAACAACGATATCTTCATCTTTGGTTGCTGTAACCCCAGCACAAATATCATGTTCAATTTCGGGTGAATCGGTTGTTTTTAGGGTTTCAATCAATGAGCTAACAATATCGCGGTCTTTGATTTGGCGCACAGCTACTGCAATGATTTGGCCTCTAAGTTCAGGGTCAAGGTTGTTAAGGTCTGTTGAGTTGTAAATTTCGACTGCCCGATTGATAGCGTCGGTGTTTTCGCTGTAAAGTGTTAGACCGATGATTGTACTACGTAGTTTACTATCAGATTCGGATTCACCCGGTTTCATTGCCCAGCCTAGGCGTTCGTACTGGGCTAATGACAATGATCCTGCTAGTTGATGAAGTTTTTCTTCAGCGACTTTATCAGTTTCAACAAACTTTTTTAATTCACTAATTGCCATGCCGATAATATTCCAGACGGCTTCGGTGGTTTCGTTTTTGTAGGCGGCAATTAACGGAATCAGTTCAGCACTCGAAATAATACCAGCGTTGGCTAATAATACATGCTCGTTCAATATTTGTAGTCGATCGATAGTTGATATTTTTCCAGCCGCAACTTCAGCAATGATTTGTCGCAATAATTCATTTGAATAATGAGTAATGAAGTGGGCATAATTGTTGACATTAAATCTCAAAACGTCTGTATTGGTGCTGTTGATTTGAATCGACCTAGCATCAAATAAATCAGGTACGTCAGGATTGTTGGAATACAGTGGAATTGGCCATAGCGAATCAGAGACAACACTGCGATCATTGGTTAAGCGTTCTTGGGAAAGCAATATTTGATTATTTTGTCGACTGACGTGCAAAACTGGATATCCAGGTTGAGATATCCAACGGTTCATGAAAGACGCAATATCTTTACCGCTGGCATTAGATAATGAATTCCACAGATCATTAGCTTCAGTGTTTTTATAGGCGTAGGTTTTAAAATATTCGGTAAGACCTGATCTAAAGGCGGTCTCGCCAATATAATGTTGCAACATTTGTAGTAACCTAGCGCCTTTGGCATATACAATTGCACCGTCAAATAATGCGCCGATTTCGTCTGGATGATTGACGTCGGTTTGGACTGATTGAACGCCAGCGACACTGTCGCGACGTAGGGCGGCCATACTCTCAAAACTAGCAAAGTCTTCCCAAGCATTCCAACTTGGCTCTAACGCATCAACGGCAATATACTCAACCAAAGATGCAAAACTTTCATTCAACCACAAATCATTCCACCACTTCATTGTGACTAAGTTGCCAAACCATTGATGACTTAATTCATGGGCGACAACAGTTGCAATGTAATGTTTACTACTGATTGATATTGTTTTTGGGTCGGCTAATAAGGCGGCTTCGCGATAAGTTACAAGGCCCCAGTTTTCCATAGCGCCAGATGAAAAGTCAGGCAAGGCGACTTGATCGGATTTTGGTAAAGGATATGGAGTGTCAAAGTATTCTTCGTAAAAGTCAATTGAACGTGTCGCGATATCTAATGCAAAATCAAGACTGTCGCTAGATTGAGCAGGTGTTGCCCAAACATTTACATCAATGCCATTTTTTGTCTTTGCGGTTTTTTTATGTAATTCACCGACAACCCATGCTAATAAATAACTGCTCATGATCGGCGTTGTTTCAAAAGTTGTTACTAACTGGTTGCCTTCATTTGATTGCGATTTAACTGGCATGTTGCCCAATACAACAATATCCGATTCGGTCGTTAACGTAACGTCAAAAGTTGCTTTGGCAGCTGGTTCATCGATACATGGAAAGACTTCGCGGGCATGATGGCTTTCAAATTGGGTTGCCAGTAATTCCTTTTTAACGCCATCATGTTCAAAAGAGCATGGATAAAGTCCGTGCATAGCATCAGTGATTTTACTATTAAACTTGATTGATACGATATGTTCGCCAGCGGTGATGTCGGATTGTGCGATTATTAGCGCGTCGTTATCACCAAACGAAAATTCAGCGTTTTTATCGTCAACAATTATGGATTCGATATTTAATTCTTTGCTGTGAAGTGTAATTGTACTGGCATCAGTGACAGAGGTGCCTTTGATGATGACGGTGCCATCGAAAGTTCGGCCAATTCGGTTTAGATTTAATGATAGTTGATAGTTTTCGGGCACGAATTGAGATATAAGTTGAATAACAGTTTGCATACTGACTATTGTAGCATTATATATCTGGTGCATAATAGTCTCATGACGCTTACGTTTCGTGCCAGGCGTACAATTATTGTTTTTATGTCATTGATATTGATGACGTTTGTTATTAATTCCAATATGACTGGTCAAGTAAAATCGGCCGAAACAAAAAAAGTTATTGTGACGAACTTTAATCTGGCAGTTGATGCGCTGGCGAAATTAGAAATTAAAGGTCGTGCGCCAAAAACTGATTATGCGCGCGAACAATTTGGTGCTAATTGGTTGGTTAAAAATGGTTGTGACACGCGAAATATTATTTTACATCGAGACTTAATCAATGCCGTAGTTGATGAAAGCTGCAATGTTGTTAGTGGCACATTAAACGACCCTTATGCGGGTAAAGTAATTGAATTTAAAAGAGGTAGTAGTACCAGTAGTGCTGTTCAGATTGACCATGTGGTGGCGTTATCTGATGCTTGGCAAAAAGGAGCGCAGCAATGGACCTTAAATCAACGTATCGTCTTGGCAAATGATCCGCTGGAATTGTTGGCGGTGGATGGAGCCGCTAATCTGGAAAAAAGCGATGGTGACGCCGCAACTTGGTTGCCATCCAACAAATCTTTTCGCTGTGAATATGTCGCCAGACAGATTGCTGTTAAGCAAAAATATAGTCTGTGGGTAACTAGCGCCGAACATGACGCAATTGCCTTAGTTTTGACTAAATGCCCCAACCAATTATTGCCAAGCCCGTGAATTTGGAGTATAATGAGATTAGTACATTGCATTTCGTCGGCCGGCAGGTCGGCTTTTTTAATACCAATTCGCTGGCCAGCGAAGAAAATAAGGAGAAAAATATGGAAGAAATAAATATTAAACAATTAGTCCTAGCAGTCCATACTATTGCCGAGGAAAAGAATTTACCAGAAGAGACGGTTATGTCTGTTATTGAACAGGCAATTGCAGCTGCATGGCGTCGCGACAATGGCGAACGCGATCAAGAAGTTCGCAGTGAGCTAAATATCAATGATGGCACCGCTAAAGTCTTCGTGGCTCGTGAAGTTGTCGAAGAAGTCGGATCAGATGCTGTCGAAATCAGCCTAGTCGATGCCAAAAAAGTCAAAAAAGATGCCGTTATTGGTGATATTATCGAAGAAAGTCATGACGTCACGTCATTTGGTCGCGTTGCTGCTCAGACCGCTAAACAAGTTGTTTTGCAACGTTTGCGTGAAGCTGAACGTGAAGTTGTCTTGGGTGAATATGAAGACAAAATCGGTACCGTTGTTAACGGAACCGTCCAACGCGTCGAACCACGTGTGATCCGAGTTGAACTTGGTAAAGCATCTGGTATTATTCCTCAAAGCGAACAAATTCAAGGTGAATATTACACCGTTGGTAACCGTATTAAAGTTTACATCAAAGACATCGAACGCGATAATCGTGGTTCACAATTGATTTTGAGTCGTGGTAACGAAGAATTTGTAGCATATTTATTCCGCCAAGAAGTTCCTGAACTTGAAACTGGTGCTGTTGAAATCAAAGCTATCGCCCGCGAAGCTGGTCGTCGCACTAAAATTGCTGTTGCTAGCACCGTACCTGGAATTGATCCAGTTGGTACATTTGTCGGTGGTCACGGAACTCGCGTTCAGGCCGTTATGAACGAAATCGGCAGTCAAGAGAAGATTGATATTATTGCTTTTGATGAAAATCAAGAACAATTTATCAAAAATGCACTTAGCCCAGCTGAAGTTGCCAAGGTTGATATCGATGAAAAAGGTAAACGCGTAACGGTATTTGTTAACGAAGACCAACAATCGATTGCGATTGGTCGTGCTGGACAAAATGTTCGTTTGGCCAGCCGTTTAACTGGTTACGAAATTGATATTAACCAAGTAATAGTTGCTAAACCAACCGCACCAGCGCCTCGTAAAAACATTGAGGACAGTTTGCTAGACGCTCTCGAAAAATCAGCCGAGTAGAAAATAGCTAATGGCTATTGGAATGTGGCTATTGGCTAATTACCAATAGCCACTTTTTGTATTTTGCCATATTCCAATTGCTATATTCTAATAGCCAATAAGGTATAATAGTAATGTATGGCTGATGAGTTTGCAGAATTTGTTTCGCACTTGACCGACAACGCGCGGACTAGCCTGCATCACGCAAATATTATTGCACAAGGCTATGGAAGTTCGTATGTTGGGACAGAGCATTTATTGCTGGGTATTTTAGCCCAGGTGTCTTCGGTTGGCGCTAAATTATTAGCCGATGCTGGCGTTACATTGGAACGAGCGCGAGTTGCTTTGAACCTGGCGCCACTAACTGTAATTGTTAATCCTGAAGCCAAGGGTCTTAGCGAAACTGCAAAGCTGACATTAAAAATGAGTTGGGATATTGCACAGGAATTTCATCAAGACTTTTTAGGGACTGAACATATTTTATATAGCATTATTTCTCAACGTAATGCCCGAGCAGCTGTTTTATTGCGTGACATGGGCATTGATTTAAACGAATTAAATATGCAACTTGAAGAGTATATTGATCGTCAAACTAATGGATTTATGAATGAACATCAGTCAACTCCAACCTACATCGAAAAAATGACTAAGTCCAAGCCAAAAGGTTCGTTGATTTCATTTGGCACTGATTTAACAGCTCTAGCAAAAGCCGGCAAATTAGACCCCGTTATTGGTCGTGAAGTTCAAGAAGAACGGGCGATTACGATTTTAAGCCGCCGCACTAAAAATAATCCAGTATTAATTGGTGAACCTGGTGTCGGTAAGACAGCGATTGCTGAAGGTTTGGCGCAAAGAATTGCCAGTGAAAACGTGCCCGAGCATCTGTTGGATAAACACATAATTCAGCTTGATTTAGCTGGCATGATTGCTGGTACAAAATACCGTGGTGAATTTGAAGAACGTTTGAAAAAAGTTATTGATGAATTGCAGCAGCAAAAAAATATTATCCTATTTATTGACGAAATACATCTGTTAGTTGGTGCTGGCTCGGCTGAAGGATCAATTGATGCCGCCAATATTTTAAAACCAGCTTTGGCGCGCGGTGAATTACGTTTAATTGGCGCCACGACATCCGAAGAGTATCGTCGATATATCGAAAAAGACAGTGCCTTGGAACGACGTTTGCAAACAATTGTCGTGCCTGAGCCCAGTCTAAAAGACACAATTGCCATCTTGAAAGGTTTGCGAACTCGTTATGAAAAACATCATGGCGTCAGTATGAGCGACGAAATTATTGATGATGCGGTCTATATGGCCGATCGTTATGTCAGTGAACGATTTATGCCCGACAAGGCGATTGATGTGATTGATGAAGCTGCCGCCTTGGTTCGTGTAAAATCTGGCCAAAAGCCCAGTCGATTGCGCGATTTTGCTAAACAATTAAATAATTTGAATGAAAAAATGGAAGAAGCGGTGTTGGCTGAAGATTACGAACGGGCGGCGCTATATAAAACCAGAATCAGTCAAATTAACTCCAAAATTAATGAAACGCGCGAAGAATCTGACAGTAAAACTCCAGTCGTTTTAACGAGCGATGACATTGCTTATGCGGTGGCGTCAATGACTGGCATTCCAGTAAAACGTTTGCAAAAGTCTGAGGCAAATATGCTACGAAATCTTGAAAAACACTTGTCGAAATATATAATTGGTCAAGAAGAAGCAGTTACCAAAGTCTCAAGGGCTATCAGGCGCAGCCGTAGTGGCGTAGCCGACAGTCATCGACCAATTGGATCATTTGTTTTCATGGGTCCGACAGGTGTTGGTAAAACTGAACTAGCAAAAGTATTAGCACGCGAAGTATTTGGCAGTGATAGCTCACTTATTAAAATTGATATGAGTGAATTTGGCGAAAAGCACACTGCCAGTCGTTTGGTCGGCGCACCAGCTGGGTATGTTGGTTATGATGATGGCGGACAATTGACTGACAAGATTCGTCGTCAACCGTATAGTGTGGTTTTGTTTGATGAAATTGAAAAAGCTCACCGTGATGTCTTTAATTTACTGTTACAAATTCTTGAAGATGGCACATTAACAGATGCCAAAGGTCGCAAAGTAAGTTTCAGTAACGCTATAATTATTTTGACCAGTAATCTTGGTGCTGATTTTATGGTCAAAGAATCAAGTTTAGGTTTTCATGCGGTAACAAAAAGTGATGAGAAAAAACTAGACCAAGCACACCAAGACAACATCGAGGCGGCCGAGGCGGCGCTGGCCAGAATTATGCGGCCTGAACTAATTAATCGGTTTGACGCTGTGGTCACTTTCCGGGCTTTGACACGACCACAAATTGGTAAAATATTTGATAATTTGATTGAAGAACTGCAGCAAAGATTAGTGCCTAAAGGTATTCATTTAGTAATTAAGCCAGCTGTCAAAAAATTCATTATCAAAAAAGGTTACAGCGAAAAATTTGGAGCCAGACCACTGCGTCGAACAATCCAAGATGAGTTAGAGCATCGCATTGCTGACGGCATTTTGTCATCAAGCTATGAACGTGGTAGTGTATTAATAGTCAGTATAAAAAGTGGGGATATTCAGATTAATGTTGCAACGGAAGTATAGCAAAGCCACAGTATTATTAAACGTTATTATCTGTGTATTATTATTGCTGGTATCTTACTCAATAATCGTGAATCGGCAGTATATTATTGACCAAATTACGGTTTGGCAATTTCAATCGACTAGTCAGCTTGATAATTTAGTTGATCGTTCGGGGGTGAATGATTATGGTAAGTTTTTGTACCATGCTAGTCAGCCGAATTTAGATGCAACTCAGACTTTTAATGAAGAGTGTGATCGGATTGAGAATACAACTTCAATTTTGGGCTGTTATAAAAATAGTCGAATTTATATCTATGACATATCGGACGCGCAACTGGATGGTATTCGTGAAGTAACGGCGACCCATGAAACTTTGCACGCAGCCTATGAGCGGTTAAGTATTAGTGACCAACTTAAAATCAATGTTCTATTAGATGCTGAATATTCTAAATTAGCAGGAAATAAAGATTATACTGACCGCATGGCATTTTATGCTCGGACTGAACCTGGCGAACGGGATAATGAGTTACACTCTGTGATTGGTACCGAAATTGCTGATATCAGTCCTGAACTTGAAACATATTACAGTAAATATTTTTCGAATCGACAAAAAGTAGTGTCCTTAAATACAAAATACAGCAGTGTGTTTATTAATTTAAAGAACAAAGCAAATGCGCTAGCAACTCAATTAAACGCATTATCGACCAGTATTAATAGTCAATCGGCTGAATATAATGCAGAAGCTATTATCTTGAATAAAGATATTGCGACATTTAATTCGAAAGCCAGTAGTGGTGGTTTCACTTCAACCTCACAATTTAATTATGAACGAGCAATTTTATCGTCGCGTGTGGCAACAGCTAATGAGCTACGTGATAGTGTAAATAACGATATCGCAACTTACGCCGCAACATTAAAAGAATATAATTCAATCGCAACCGAGTCAAAGACTTTATATAATACAATTGATAGCACGCTGGCGCCGGCTCCATCGGTAACTCCGTCGACATAGGCTATAATGAAATAATGGTAAAATCAAAAACCCAGTTTATCTGTCAAAATTGCGGAGCAAGTTATCCTAAATGGATAGGCAAGTGTGATAACTGTGGTGAATGGAACACATTAGTTGAACAAGCGGCTGTTTCGACTGGCAAATCAGTTGTAGCGCGCGGTGAGTCATCTGGTAAAGTTTTGACCGTTCAAACGATGCGCTCAATATCCAACAAAGAAAGTATTAAACGTTTAGCAACTGGATTTAAGGATTTGGACGACGTTTTGGGTAGTGGAATTTTGCTGGGCGGTGTAGTTTTATTGGCCGGTCAGCCTGGAATTGGCAAAAGCACATTATTGTTACAGGTTTCAGCATTCGTCGCCAAAAGTGAAGCGGTTTTATACGCCAGTGGCGAGGAATCAGCCGGTCAAGTCAAATTACGCGCCCAGCGATTAGGTGCTGAAACCAGCGAACAACTTAGTTTTGCTTCCAGCACTAGCGCCGATGATATTGCGGCCACTATTCGGTCTGGCGGTTATAAATTAGTTGTAATTGATTCAATTCAAACCCTGGCACTAGACGAAATTACGTCGGCACCTGGTACTGTCAGTCAAATTACTAACAGTAGTAATGTTATTATTCGAGCGGCTAAACAATCTGGCGCGGCAGTTATTTTGGTCGGTCATGTTACCAAAGAAGGCAGTATTGCTGGTCCAAAAGTTTTGGAACACTTAGTTGACGTAGTTTTGCAATTTGAAGGTGACCGTTACGGTGGGTTCAAGATTGTGCGGGCAGTCAAAAACCGTTTTGGGTCAACTAGTGAGGCGGCGATTTTTGAAATGTATCAAGAAGGCTTGCGACTGGTCGAAAATCCGTCGGCGGCACTGTTAGCGGAAAGGCAAAATTCGGACGGATCAGTAGTTTTAGCTACCCTAGAAGGCACGCGACCATTATTGGTTGAAATTCAGGCCCTTGTTAATCCCACTAGTTTCGGTTATCCTAAGCGTACTGCTAGTGGGTTTGATTTAAACCGATTAAACTTGCTGATTGCAGTCCTAGAGCGCCGCACCAAACTGAATTTATCTGATAAAGACATATATATTAACGTGGTTGGCGGGCTAAAACTTAATGACCAAGCTGCAGATTTGGCGATTTGTATGGCAATTGCTAGCGCCGCGGCTGGTCGTCGAATCGATGACGGGGTAGTCGTATTTGGCGAAGTTGGACTCGGTGGCGAAATTCGGTCAGTATTATCAGCTGATCGACGCGTAGCCGAGGCAAAAAAACTAGGATTTACAGTGGCGATTGCCCCAAAAAGCGTCGCCAAAAACACATTTATTAAAGGTGTTAGTGATTTGCGCACCGCGCTGATTGACTACCTACAAAAGTAACCTGTCACCAGGCAGGTCAAGGAGAAAAAAATGGAAATTATCACAATCGCATTATTGCTAATTATTGCAGCCGAAGTGTCATATTTAGTAGCCGTTAATACAAAAAAACTATCACATAAAAAAGAAATTAGACCGATTTTCGTCGATACCTCAGTCTTAATCGATGGTCGGATTATAGCCGTTGCTCAATCTGGTTTTATAGGCGGCACATTAAATATTCCGCGCAGTGTCATTGGCGAATTGCAATATCTGGCAGACCATGCCGACAGTGAAAAGCGATCACGGGCTCGTCATGGACTAGACAACGTGACTGAACTTCAGAATATGTCAAACGTCAAAGTTGAGATATTTCAAGATGGTAGTAAAGCTGCCGAAGGTGTTGATGAGCGACTACTAAAACTGGCTAAACAATACCAAGGCTCAATTTGCACAATTGATTATAACCTGAATAAAGTTGCTCAAGTTGAAGGAATTACAGTCCTAAACGTCAATGATTTGGCGATGAGTTTGCGTATGGCGTACTTGCCAGGTGAAAAAATGCTTCTGGAGCTGTCTGGGAAGGGCCAGGACGCACATCAGGCTGTCGGACACTTGACTGATGGCACGATGGTCGTAGTCGAGCACGCTAGCAATCAGATAGGTAAAACTGTTGAAATTGAATTTATTCGAAGTTTGCAAACGGCTGCTGGCAAGATGATGTTTGCTAAAACGACGAAACCAGTCGAAAAAGCTATTGCGCCAATCGATAATCGAAAACAAAATAACAACAAACAGAGACCTGCAGTCAGGCAGGCTGTTCAAAATCAGCAACCGCCCAAAACTTTTCATAGTGATTCAAATGATCAACGCTTGGCCAATCGTCCAAAACGTCACAAGCAATATAAAAACAACAATCGCTCGGCTAATAAAGAACAAGGTTTGATTGATTTAGTTAATAAGCAGTAGTAGGTAGTAGGTAGTAGGTAGTAGGTAGTAGGTAGTAGGTAGTAGGTAGTAGGTAGTAGGCTCATTCATAATGGCTTACTATTTACTATTTACTAACCCTAAGGTGTGTAAACTAACTTGGTTGGTGAGTCGATTGAACCGCTATCGCCGGTGTAATAATAGTCATCCACAACCGTGGCCGACGCTGTGACTGTTGTGGCGGTGGTATCAGTCGCTGTGACGGTATATGTGTAGACATATGGGCCAGGTGCTGCAATTGTCTTGACCGTTGCGCCGCCAATCTTGATGTCAACACTTGTAATCGGGCGTGTTCCTTGTGTAACCGTTGCGGTTACAGTGTAAACGTTTGGATCTGATGTAGCACCCCAATCGACTGATACTAGCGGTTTTATGTCAGTGGCAAGGTGAATATCATCATCTTTGTTGCCGTCATATCCATCTGGTGCGATATATACATCTTTTTTGGTAACAGGATCGACTGACTTGGTGACATCTAATTCAATCTTGGCTGCGGCAGGCGTTAAATCGGTTGCTTTCTTCTTTGACACTTTGTCGAAAGTCAATTTAGCGTTAGTCTGGCCTTGATCTTTGTTCCACCATGATGGATATAATTCGCCATTTACAGTTTGGATACCAGATGGTTTTGTAAACCAGTCACCAGATGTCCATAAACCTTCACCAGCGTAGACGTCTTTATGGGCGTAACTCATAACAGTGGCAATGATTGCACCAGGTAATGATGATGTTCCATTTTTCAAGATAGTTGCATCTGAGTTTCCAAACCAAACTCCCATTGTTAAAGCCGGGCTGTAACTTGCCATCCAGATATCTTTAGCATTGCCGGCTTTATCTGATGTACCAGTTTTGGTAGATGTTTTAACACCTGGGATTTCCATACCTTTTGCGTGGCGTCCGTCAAGTGGAGCACGTGCAACGTCATCAGTTAAAATATCGCTAACAATATAAGCTGACTGTTGGTCGATAACTTGAACACCAGCAACGTCAATCCATTTTTTCAAAACTTCACCAGCATTATTTTTAACTTCCAAGATTGTTGATTGTGGCTTGTATGAACCCTGTCTGCCAAGTGTTGCATAAGCGTTAACTAGGTCAATTTGTTTTAGACCACAGCCACCGATTGCAGCCGCCAAACCAACTTGGACTTCGTCACCCTGAGTACAATAACTGGTTGCCCCCATAGCGTGTATGGTATCAATTGTTTTTTGGACACCTGATATGTACATAGCTTTGACGGCTGGAATATTGCGAGATGTAGCCAGACTTGATCGGATTGTAATGTCACCATTAAATTTTTGATCAGCGTTTCGTAGCTTGGCTCCATAAATGGCATCAATATCTTCGTCTTTTAGAATGCTACCACTGCCATAATTTGCTAATCCAGTTGCTTTTTTCTGGAATAATTCAGCGTAATCGAGTGGTTTTATGGTTGAGCCAGGTTGAATATATGCTACGGCGGCATTGTCTTGGCCGAAACCAGAGTAATTGTAATCGCGACTGCCCATTAAGGCTACGATTTGACCAGTTTTAGTATCTTCGACAGTTGCAGCGGCGTTGCTAAAACCAGCCCACGCTGGAATGTATGAACTAAACATGCTGTTCATCGCTTCTTCTAGTTTAGTTTGGATACGCAAATCTAATGTAGTAGTGACCGTTAGTCCGCCTTTACCGACAGTGGCAGTACCTAGTTCTTTTTCGAGTTCAGATTTTACCATTTGAACGAAGTGTGGCGCTTTTATGTTTGTGTACTGATTAGATTCAGGGATAATATGATCAATAATTGGATATTTTTTTGCTTCTTCGGCTTGAGCCTTGGTAATGTAACCTTGATCAGCCATATCGTCTAGAACTATATGTTGTCTATCGATTAACGCAGCATGACCAGCAATATTATATGGGTTATATGTTGATGGGTTTTGGGGAATGGCGGCCAGCAAGGCAGCTTCGGGCAAGGTTAAGTCTTTGGCCGCTACACCGAAATACGTTTGAGCGCCAGATTCGGCACCATTACGTCGTCCACCATATGGTGATTCATTTAGGTAAAGCGTTAGAATCTGGTTTTTATCATACATTCGTTCGACTTCAATAGCCAAGATCGCCTCTTTGATTTTACGAGGGATGCCGTTGATGCCGCGTTGTTGAGCTTCATCAGCAAAAAATACTTGTTTAACTAGTTGTTGGGTTAAGGTTGATCCACCTTGGGTGCTGTTGCCAGTCAGGTTGTTGATGAAGGCGCGGAATAATCCAGATGGGCTAATACCACCCTCGGTGTAAAAATTGCGATCTTCAATTGCAACGGTTGCATCTTTTAGATATTTGCTGAGTTCGCTATCTTTAACAACTAATTTGTAATCGCCGTCGCCTTTGTCTTCCCAGAGTAACTGGCCGTTACGATCGTAGTATTTTGTGACAGTTGTCTGGACGCTTTTATCTAGTTCACCTGGTCGAATAGAGTCAAGATCTTTGCTGAAATATGCAAAAAGTCCACCAACTAACAGGCCGAGTAGTAAAATTGTAACGCCAGTAATTTTCAAAAACATTATCAATCCGCGCTTACTAAACCAGTATCGAATTACGCGTTTAGGGTGTAGTCGATAAAAGAAGCGTTTTATTGGGTTTTTAGGTAAAGAAGCTAAATATTGAGCGTGTTTGCGTGCCGCAACATCTTTTTTAGCTTTGCGTGAATGTGATAGATTTGAGTACACGCTGAGTTTGCGTGATTTAAACGATTTTTTAGTCACGTAATTTATTCCCCATAAGCAATACTAATGACTATTATAGCACTATGTTTGATGCGTAAATAGGGAATTAGTAGATAGTAGGTAGTATATGGTAGGTGGTGGGTAAGATATATAATTTTACGAATATTTGTTATACTAAAAAATGAATTACGTTAATTAACTTACTGGGGAAAAATCATGAAACTGTCTGAAGAACTAGCTTGGCGCGGCTTTATCAATCAAACAACTTACGCAGATATTACAGTTTTGGATGGTAATCCAATTTCATTTTACTTTGGTGTTGACCCCAGTGCTGATAGTATGACAATCGGCAATTTAGCGGCGGCGATGATGGTACGACATTTTATTGACCATGGGCACAAAGCTTATTTGTTGGTTGGTGGCGCAACTGGTATGATTGGCGATCCAGACGGCAAAGCCAGTGAACGTAATCTAAAAACTTTGGATGAAATTGCTAAAAACAAGGCTGGTATTGCAGCGCAATATAAACAAGTGTTCGCAGGTAAAGATTTTACGTTGGTTGATAATTACGACTGGTTCAAAGATATAAATTTCCTTGATTTTTTACGTAACGTTGGCAAATATGTGCCAATGAGCCAAATGTTGGGGCGAGATTTTGTGCAATCACGTTTGGGCAATGAAGGTGCAGGAATCAGTTATGCTGAGTTTAGTTATTCGTTAATTCAAGGCTATGATTTTGTTCATTTATTTCGCGAACATGGCGTAACCTTGCAACTTTGTGGCGCTGATCAATGGGGTAATTCAGTTACTGGTGTCGATTTGATTAGGCGTTTAGAAGGCAAGAACGTTGATGTTTACTCGACTCCACTGATTATTAACAAATCGACAGGTGTTAAATTTGGTAAGTCTGAAGGTGGAGCAATTTGGTTGGATTCAAATAAAACCAGTGTTTATAAGTTTTATCAATTTTGGTTGAATGCTGATGATGATGGCGTGATTGATTATTTGAAAGTGTTTACGCTACTGAATAAGGACGAAATTGATCAACTTGATCAGCAAAAACAATCAAATCCTGGTTTGCGTCAAGCTCAAAAAGCTTTGGCGCACGCTGTCACGATCTTAGTTCATGGTGCTGATCGAACGGTGAGCGTTGAGCGTGTAACTGATGTGCTTTTTGGTGGAGCCGACTTTACGACGCTATCTAGCGATGAACTAGACTCATTATCGGCCGAAATACCTACAGCAGGGCTGAATAAAACTGTGGTTGAATATCTAATCGAATCAGAAATCGCCACTAGTAACGGCGACGCTAGACGTTTATTAACTGGTAACGCCATTACTGTTAATGGCCAAAAAGTTACAGAAGACCGACAAATCACTGAACCAAGTTTGCTTAAAAAAGGCAAAAACAGCTTTGTATTAATTCGTTAATGGTTTGGTATAATTATTAGTATGATTAAAAAATTAATTGCATTTGACTTAGACGACACATTAGCAATCACAAAATCTCCAATATCAGACCGCATGGGCGAGATATTAGTAAAATTATTAAAAAAATATGATGTTTGCGTGATATCTGGTGGTGCCTTTGAACAATTCAAAATTCAAGTTGTTGACAGACTGGAGGCGACATCACGCGAATTAACCAGACTACATTTGATGCCAACTTGTGGTACTAAATACTATCGTTACGATGAATTATCTGAAAATTGGGTCAAGCAATACGAAAATTCATTGACACCTGAACAAAAAAAGCGCGCAATCAAGGCGCTCGAAGATGGCGCCAAAGAATTAGGTTTATGGGAAAATAAGCCATTTGGTGAAATTATTGAAGATCGTGGCTCGCAGGTAACTTATTCGGCCTTGGGGCAAAAAGCTCCAGCCGAATTAAAATACAAATGGGATCCAACTGGCGAAAAAAAGCTAAAAATCCGTGACCATATTGCACCGTTATTACTAGATTTGGAAGTTCGCGCCGGCGGTACAACGTCAATTGACGTCACGATGATTGGTGTCGATAAAGCCTATGGCATGCAAAAGTTACTTGAAGAGATGAATTTTAGCAAAGAGGACATCTTATTCCTTGGCGATAAGCTAATCGAAGGTGGCAATGATTACCCAGTTAAAGCTATGGGGATTGATACGATTGCAGTCGAACGCTGGGAAGACACGGCGTTGGTATTGGAAGGTATTTTGGCTGTTACCGACTAGTCTTGATACACTATATACATGAACTTAGTTTCACCACTTGATAAGGTCAAGGGAATTGGCGCCAAAACTGGCGAGCAATTCGATTTGGCCGGTATTCATACGGTTGGTGATTTGATTGAGTTTTTACCGCGTAACTACGAAGATTTTTCGCATGTCACGACGATTGCTAGTATCAAACCTGGCAAAGCGACGATAAAAGCGCACTGCGAAAAGATTGCGACTCGTCCGGTCCGACGTGGACTGCGAATTACAACCGCAACACTTACCGATGACACAGGCAAATTGCAAGCCGTTTGGTTTAATCAGCCGTACCGCGAAACTCAATTAAAATCAGGTGAAGATTTTTACTTTTCAGGCGAGTTTGAATTTAATTACAATCGTTATCAACTGACAAATCCTAGTGCCGAGATGGTGAAAGACATGCCAGTTCAAACTGACCGAATTTTACCAGTCTACCGTTCAATTAAAGGTCTCAAAACTACACTTGTTCGCAAGATTTTGGCCGAACTGCGACCATTAATTACAATGCTACCTGAAACATTGCCGGCTGACATTATTAAATCCGAAAAATTAATGTCACGTAGTGACGCAGTGCTGGCGATGCACTTTCCCGAAACGATGGCCGAAGTTGAATCAGCCCGCGAAAGACTTGGTTTTGAAGAATTATTCCAATTATTGTTGGCCAGTCAATTAAATCGTCAAGAAAACGCCAAATTAACTGGATGGACGATTCCGTTTGAACAGCCAGTAGTGGCTGACTTTGTTAAACGATTACCGTTTGCTTTGACTGGTGCCCAGCGCCGAGCAGCTTGGGAAATTATTCAGGACATGGAACGTAAAACACCAATGAATCGACTATTGCAAGGTGATGTTGGATCGGGCAAAACTGTCGTTGCAGGCCTGGTTGCTTGCCAAGTGGCACATTTTGGCTTTCAGACAGCAATCATGGCTCCGACCGAGATATTGGCCTCACAGCACGCCGAGACGCTTAGTAAGCTGCTGCAACCACTAGGTATAACCGTTGGCTTGCTGACTGGTAGCGTCAAAGGTATGGCCCGTAAAACATTGTACGAACAGATTGCGAATGGTTCGGTTCAGGTTGTCGTTGGTACACACGCTTTGATTCAAGAGACAGTTAAATTCCATAAACTTGGATTTGTAGTGATTGATGAGCAACATCGATTTGGCGTCAAACAACGTCAATTATTGCTGGATAAGTCTGAATTTATGCCTCATATGTTGGCGATGACAGCGACGCCAATTCCGCGTAGTTTGGCGCTGACGGTTTATGGTGAACTTGATATTAGTATTTTGAATGAATTACCAACTGGTCGCAAGCCAATTGCTACGAAGATTTGGTCGCCCAACAGTCGGGCGCAATTATACGAAAAAGTTGATGCCGAAATTACTGCTGGACGCCAAGCTTACGTTATCTGTAGTTTAATCGAAGATAATCCCGAAAATGATATTAAAAGTGTGCAGGCGGAATATGTTAAATTACAGAACTCTATCTTTAAACACCGACGAATTGGGCTGTTACACGGCAAATTAAAACTGGCCGACAAAGACGAAGTCATGCAAAAATTTAGTAACGGTGAATTTGATATTTTGGTCAGTACGACAGTTGTTGAAGTTGGTGTTGACGTACCAAATGCGACGGTGATTGTCATCGAAAACGCTGATCGTTTTGGTCTGTCACAACTACACCAATTACGCGGTCGAGTTGGACGTAGTGTTCACCAAAGTTATTGTTATCTGATTAACAGCACTAGTGCTAAACCGTCGCAACGATTGCGCGAAATAGAAAAAAGTAATGATGGTTTTTATTTGGCTGAAGTCGACTTAAAATTACGTGGCCCAGGTGAAATTTATGGTCGGGCTCAACATGGTGCTTTGAATTTGCAGATCGCTACTTTGGCTGATACAAAACTGATTGCTAGGGCTCAAAAACGAGCCAAGGTATTCGCCGAAAGCGGCCAAAATATGTTACAATATAAACAATTAGCGACGCAGGTACAGTATTACCAGCGCCTAACAACGTTAAATTAACAAACAATATTTCAAAAATCTGAAGGTAAACAAATCATATGTACGCAGGAACAACACTACGCCACGGTTCGGGCAAAATAGTTGGTGTTCACCAAAAAATTGATCGTATTGCACGTCGCCACCTCAATAGGTTTGTCGATAAGTCGGTTGATTTTCCAAATATTAAACAAATTTTACACTTTGAAGGTAAAAATGGTCCTGATGGCCTGAAACGTAAAAGCTCATCTGTCGATGAGCCCTGGCATTTTATCGACCCGGCATCACCAGACGATATTGGTCTGGTCTTGATGGTTAATGACCATATTACAAATTTGGCACAGGCTTTACGTGATAAAAACGAAGCTAGGGCTTCATTTGAGGCCGCCTGGTTAGCTCATGCTGTGGTTGATGGTTTAACCCCACCACATCACTATCCTTTGGGCGACAAAATTCAAGAATTATGGGGTAAATCACGTCACGAACGGCTATCGGTAATGGATAAAAATATCATTCGTGGAATCAATCGACGTGATACTTTGTCGAAAAACTGGCAATATTGGGGCAAGGGTGGTGTATTTACGACTCATTTTATGTTTGAATGGGGTGTTGCAACCATTATCGCGCCTGATAAGTACGACAAGGCATTTCCGTCTGTGGCTGATATTAAACGAATGCGGATGTTAGGTTTTGAGACAACATTCATACAATCGATTCAAAAGGTATACAACATGAAATTATATGATGAGTATGGTAAATCTGGCTGGACCAGAAAGCTAGCAACAAAAACCAAGCAAACATTAATGCCTGAAATTATTAAAACCGTTATTTTGGCGTGGTATCAAGCGGTAATATTAGCAACGGAAGAAGAATAAAGTGAATTTACGTATAATTTCGGGCAAGTTTGGCGGCCGCACGATTGCCGCACCAGATGGCGATTTAACTCATCCAATGGGTGACCGAGTTCGCGGGTCGCTATTTAATATTATCAACAGCCGACTTGATAACGCTGAAGTTTTGGATGTTTTTGCTGGTACTGGATCATTAGGCCTTGAATCAATTAGTCGTGGCGCTAAATCAGCCATATTTATCGAACGCGATCGAGTTGCCAGTCGAATATTGGCTGAAAATATTGCAACGTTAGGTGTTGGACAATCTGTCCAATCGATTCAAATTGGAGTCGCCACTTGGATTGATAAAAATCAAGATAAAAAGTTTGATATTATCTTTGTCGACCCGCCATATAATGACATGCAATTTAATATTGTGAAAAAACTAGGCGGTTTATTAAAGCCTGATGGATTATTGGTATTATCCTATCCCGAAAAAACAATCGTGCCAGACTTTGACGGTTTGTTATTAAATGATAGCCGTAATTACGGTACAGCGAATTTAGGGTTTTATAACGCAATTTAATTTAATATTTTTTAGTAAATATATTGTCAGCATAAACGTAATAGGTTATGCTGGTAATATATGGACGATGCATACTTTGGAAATAAATCATTCCGCATAAATCAAAGGCGTTATCTTGGATCAAAGACAAAACTTCTTGAATTTATTGACAATATAATTCAAGAAGAAAATATTCAGTTTAGTTCATTTGCGGATATATTTGCGGGTACTGGGACTGTTGCGAATCATTTTTATGATCGTGCACATATAATCGTTAACGATATTCTAGATTCAAATAATCATATTTATAATGCATTCTTTGGTAAAGATGAAATACAGGTAGAAAAGTTGAAAGGCTATTTGAAATTTTACAATTCTATTGATGTGAATAAATATGGAGATAATTATTTTTCAAATAACTTTTCAAATACGTATTTTGATGTAACGAATTCAAAGTCCATAGGAATTATAAGAGATGATATTGAAAAACTATTTGAGCAAAAAATAATAACAAATAGAGAGAAATCTTATCTACTTACTTCGTTGATTTATGCTCTTGATAGAATTGCAAATACAGTTGGTCATTACGATGCATACCGTAAAATCGATATTCCTGAAAAGCGACTGTTTTTACTGCCACTTGATTTAAAAGTCTCAAAATATTCTGCAGAAATACATAAAGCTGATGCAAATGAATTAGTTAAAAAAATCAAAGCAGATATTGTTTATATTGATCCGCCGTATAATTCACGGCAATATTCCGATGCGTATCACTTGCTTGAAAACGTTGCTACATGGAAAAAAGAGGAAGTTTTTGGTGTCGCTAAAAAACTAAATCGCTCACATATTAAAAGCAAATATAGCATGAAGTCCGCTGGTGTCGCTTTTGGCGAACTTATAGATAATATAGATGCTAAATATATCCTCATTTCATATAATGACATGGGAGATTCTGGCAATGCTCGATCTCAATCAAGAATCAGTGACCATGAAATTTTATCTGCATTAAAACGCAAAGGTCAAGTTCAAATATTTGAAACTGATTTTAAGCAGTTTACTACAGGTAAATCAAATAAGGATAACCTAAAGGAACGTATATTTCTTTGTAAAGTTGATGCGTCGATTAAGACCTGTGGGGATATAATTGCTTCAAAAAAGAATCCTGTTCAAAGTGGTTTTGTAAAGTCACCACTAAATTACACAGGCGGAAAACACAAACTTTTACCTCAGATAACAAAATTATTTCCCAGCGATATAAATACCTTTTATGATATTTTTTCGGGCGGTGCTAATGTTGGAATTAATGCAAATGCCCGAAAAATTGTTTGTATAGAAAAGAACAAATATGTAGTTGATATTTTGAAATATATTCAAGCAAATAATTTTGAAGATATAAATCAAAGAGTTATCGATATTGTAGATAAATTTGGATTAAGTCAGAGTTATATTAAAGGTTATAATTTTTATGAATCTGACAGTTCAAATGGATTAGGTATGTATAATAAAACGGCATTTTTGGGACTTCGTAATGAATTCAATAATTCAAAATCTAGGATAGATTTTTTATTAGTACTTATCCTGTATTCGTTTAATAACCAAATTAGATTTAATTCTAGCGGTAACTTTAATTTACCAGTTGGAAAACGAGATTATAACGGTAGTTCACGAAAGAATATTGCCGCTTTTAATCAATTATCAAATGAGAAGAAAATATCTTTCATAAATAGTGATTTTAGAGATATAGAAAAAAATGATTTAGTAAAAAATGATTTTATCTATTTGGATCCTCCGTATTTACTAGGTCTTGCTAGTTATAACGAGCTGGGCGGATGGACTGAAAACGATGAAAATGACTTATATCTATTATTGACACGATTAGATAAAAGAGGTATAAAGTTTGCCTTATCAAACGTGTTAGAACATAAAGGTAAAATCAATAATATATTAAAAGATTGGGCTAATCAGCACGAATACATTGTGCATAAACTTACGAAAGATTATAGAAACTCTAATTATCATTCCGCTGCCAAAAACAATAAAACCATTGAAGTCTTGGTAACTAATTATTAACAGCTAAATATGCGCTATAATAAAGGTATGTTAAAGACTTGGTCGATTACAACTACTGTTCGTAATCCTGATAGATTGAGGGAATTTTTAGTTGCCTTACGGCCTTTGGTTGGTCAAGAATGGAATAGTGATACTCAAGAAAAATTTCAAAAATTATTAATAAAGAACCGACTTTACGGATATGGCAATCAGCAATTCTATAATGGTTTACCTCACGATATAATTGATTTTATAAATAATGCCGATAATGAGATTAATGATTCCTTGATCGATAAAATTGTCGATATCAAGAATTATAAAGACTTTGCGATGCGCGGTCGCCAATCAATAAATCCGTTAACTAAGTTTGGTTTTGTTTTTGTTGATGATGGAATATTAAAGATTACTAAATTAGGCCTAAAACTTATTAATAGCGAGAAAGATACCGGCGATGTATTCTTGAAATCTTTTATAAAGTGGCAAATACCAAATCCAGCTAACGATGATTTTGCTGATAACGGCGACTATAATGTTGTGCCGTTTGTGGCGACATTGAAATTGATAAGTGATGTTAATCAACTTGAACTAAGTCGAGGTAATAAACCGGTAGGCATTAGTAAGCGCGAATTATCATTATTTGTACCAACATTAGTAAAATATACAGATATTATAAATTATGCGAATGAAATTATAAAATTACGTGATTTGCAAAAAAATAAGAATAAGCAAGAACGCAAATCCATTCGCGATTCGTATCGCTATAAATTTGCTATTAATTTTTTGGGTACATCAGAAAAAATAAGAATTGATAAATTTTTAACTAATTTACGCGATTATGGTGATAATACCATAAGGTATTTTCGTTTAACGAAGTTTATCCGTATTCGTGGTAATGGTTTTTATGTCGACTTAGAGCCAAATCGATATACCGAAATTGAATCATTATTTGAAAGTAAATCATATATACCAAAAATATTTACAGATAGAAACGACTATCTTAATTATATGTCCGATGACAGGTTGCCAAAGCTACCTTGGCAGACCAAGGACAAGTTAATTAAGATAGCAAGTGGCGTTTATGATGAAATCAAGATATTGCAAAATAATCTTGGACTAACTATTCAGGATTTGTTGGATATTGAATCGATGTCGGTTGACGAACTAGACGCGTATATTATTTCTTTGCGAGATGAGCGAAAAGACATTCAAGAAAAAGATAACCATAAAAAGTCACAACCAATTGAATCAATAACATCATATATCGACAAACTTGAAGATATATATAGTTTTGATAATCGTGCCTTGATGCTGGAGTATCTTTCGACAATGGGACTCCATGCTTTAAACGATGCTAAAGAGATAAAACCGAATTATCCGGTCGGTGACGATAATGAGCCGACATCTACTGCGCCAGGCGGAATGGCCGATATTGAGTGTTATTACGATAACTTTAATGCAATTTGTGAAGTCACAATGTTAAATGGTCGCGATCAATGGTTTAACGAAGGTCAACCGGTCATGCGTCATTTGCGAGATTTTGAAAATATTAACAGTAATGCATATTGTATATTTATTGCGCCGGTAATTCATTCAGACAGTGCAGAAACATTCTGGATTGCAAATACGATTGGTTATAAAGGAACAAAGCAAAGAATAGCACCGATTACTATAAAACAGTTTATTGCGGTTCTGAAGGTCTTAAAACAACTAAGGGAATTAAATATTAGGTTTACACACGATAAGTTGCAAAATTTATTTGATAATATTGTTAATAGTGCTGGGTTGACAAATAATTCAGATGAATGGATTATCAATATCAACGATATCGTAAAACTCTGGACAACGAAATTAATTGTATAAATATTATAAAAATGACAGCCTTTCGGGTGTCATTTTAATTTGGTACGCGAGAGAGGACTCGAACCTCCACACCTTGCGGAACCAGCACCTGAAGCTGGCGTGTCTACCATTCCACCACTCGCGCAAATACACTAACAAGCATAACGTTAAGTGGTGAATTATTCAATGGTCGGACTAGGCTTGTGGCGAGTATTGCGCGAAATCAGCAAAAAATACATAAGCACATTGACAAAATAGTCAAAATAGTGTATCATAGAGACAAATGTTGGATTTGAAATACTAGTCAGACATTTCGCAACTATAAATACCTAACTATCCCAGTCTAACCGCACTCAAAAGTCCATGCAGCCTGATTAATAAATATCTTAATATTATTTTATTGTTCAAGCTGCATGGACACGATTAAGATGTCCTGCAAAGAAAAATTTATGACAGATTTCAACGAGAGGTTCTGGGGTGACATCCAGAATATGGTAATCGAAGAGGTTATTGGCAGGCCTCTTCAGAGGTTTTCATGGGGTGGATGCATGGGCTCCTCCGATGAGGAGGAGAAAGTAATTGTTGTGCTGATGAACGGCCAACAAATTACTCTTGAGGCCGATGATGTCTGCGGAGACAACTCGGCCCACTCTGAAGGCCCTTGGGTCACCAGGGCTGAACCGGTTGCCCGGCAGTTGGCTTCCATTATTGGAAGTATCAAGGGTGGGGCCGACGAAGTAAATTTCATCCAAATTGACGTCACAGAGGCGGTCAATTGGGGTGAGAATTGGAATAATATAAATCGGAAATGTTCTTTCACTATAGAGTGGAAGGACATTGAGTCCGATTTGAAATGCGCGCTGTGGAAGCTATACCCAGCGCTCATAGATATTCCTGTCGAAAAAATGGCAAAGTATTTTGCCAAAATCGACAGTCGAAAATAAATAGCTAGGGCTTGTGTTTACACAAGCCCTTTTAATTTTGTGCTTATTGCCTTAAAAGGCGTATTCACTAGGCTTGTGGCGAGTACTGCGCGAAATCAGCGCCGCTGTAATCATGATTTAGGGTCGATACGGCGGTTTTAAGGTCGGTTTTTTGTTTGACACCAGGGTTTAATGTGCCGAATGGGTCAAATGCCAATCGGATTTGCGTGTAAACATCCAAGACTGATTCGTCTAACTGTGCATAGGCGGCAGTGGCTTTCAGGCGGCCCTCGCCAGATTCGACTGACATACTGCCACCTAATTTAGCAACTAATTCCAAATAATCAGCAATTAATTTAAAGACTTTTTGTTTGTCACCGACTTGGTGAAGTTGTAATAATGGGCGAGTGTGGATGATTCCATTTAGCCATTGAATGCTGATTGGTAAACTGATGTGATGCTTGTCGGCAAGTTCATTTAATGCGGTAATAAATTCCTCGCGACGTTCGGTTGGAACAGATGCGCCGTCGATTAGTGATGGCATCGATTCTTCTTTTGATTCGGGCTGCATTATGACCGAGCTAACTTCATGAATAGCGTATAATTCTTCGCTTGAATGATCTTTGTCTGTAAGGACGGTCGAACCACCTAATTTTACTAGTTTCTTTAATGATTTTTTGACTTTACGATGACGGGCGCTACTACTGAAATCGTTAAAGCTGATGAATAATACACCACCGACAGTTCGGCTTTCGTCAGATCCAAAGAATGAGAATTTTTTGCCATGAGTACGAGCAATATTGAATATCTCACCATCAATGTATTCTAAAATCGTTGGTTTATATTGGACCAGCAAATTTGCAGCATTACGAGCGTTTACGGCATCTTCAAAAGCCGCAACGATAATTGATTCGTCAACATTATAAAAGTCAGTTCGTAAAACAATCTCGGATATAATTCCCAATGTTCCTTGACTGCCGATAATCAGTGGCGTCAAATCAAATGATCCATCGCGTTGTTTAACTTTGGCAATACCAGGATAGCCAGTTACATCTTGACCGTATTTAGATATTTTTTCAGCAATTACAGGTTGACTGTCTTCGATGATACCGTCAATTTTGCGGTACAATTCACCTTCGAATGTTTGTAGGCCTTTTTTCTTACTTAGTTCGTGTCGACTGATACGTGAAGTTTCGATTAAGTCGCCATTTGCTAAGACTACTTCCAGACGTTTAACCCAGTCGCCAGTTTGGCCATAATGACCAGACAATGGTCCGCTGTAATTATTAGCAACCGCACCGCCAACAGTGCTGTAGGTGGACGATGTTGGGTAAGTTGGCACAATCATGCCATGCGATTTGATAGTTTCGTTTAGTGTGCTGAAAGTTACGCCTGGTTGAACGTGAACAAATTGGTCTTTTGATTTGGGATTAATAAAAATAATGTTGTTTAGGTGGGCTAGGGTATTGATAATGATGCCTTTGCCAATTGAAGCGCCGGTTTTGTCTGATCCGCCACCGCGAGCAGTTAATGGCAACACGTGTCCTTTTTCGGCTAATTGCCAACTGAAACGGGCGACTTTGCGAATGTCATTTGTGACGCGTGGGTGAACGATAATTTCGGGTTTAATACTAAGGACGCTACCATCGCGTGAAAATCGATCGCGAACAGCTTCGTTGTTGGTGACTTCGCCCAAAACGTGTTCATTTAGATATTGTGTGATTTTGCTCATTACCTATTTTACCCCCAGACAATTACTGTATTAATGATAGCACAAGCGACATAGTAGTTGGTAGGTAGTAAATGGTATTTAGTAGTAAAATATACGATATTTAACTTGTGTAAGGTGTAGTTGATTTGCTATAATACTCAAGTTACCGAAAAATCACAGTTTTGTATGCGCGAGTGGTGCCTATGGTCAAACGTAGACACGCCGGCGTGGCAGAAGCAATGTGCGCGAGTGGTGGAATGGTAGACACGCCAGCTTTAGGAGCTGGTGCCTCCGGGCGTGAAAGTTCAAGTCTTTTCTCGCGTACCAAAGTAAAAAGACAGTCGAAAGGCTGTCTTTTTACTTTGGTACCGTAAGACTTGAACTTCACCCCGAGGGCGCTAAAGTGAGACCCGCAAGTCTGCGGGTCGCAAGGCCGGAAGCCGGATGACGAATGTCACCGACTGAGGCGGGGTCGACTGAATTTTCAAAGAAAATTACAGGTGACTAAGTCCTTTCTCTCATGCCAACTAAGATTGAGACCATAGTCTCAATCTTAGTATATTTGACTATATTAATACATTATTATAAAATAGATTAGTAGTCTCTCGCAGACTGGAATATTTATAATTCGGTTCGATAATCTAACTAATTTTTTTAATTTTAATAAAATGAAAAAACGAAAAATTGTAGCTGTTATCGGCTACTGTGAAGACAATAGGCGTGCAAACATATTTTTTTCCAAAAAAATAAGAAAAAAATATGAACCTTACCCGAGTCGAAGTGATCCATTGAGATTAATAATGGAATCAGATGGACGAATCTCATGGTACCGAATAGACACCAATTTTATTCATATCATAAAAAAGGACCGGTATGCCTGGGACGATATTTGTACTAGGGTAGTAAAATCTGTAGCAACCCTAATTAATACAGATGTCGAGCTTTTGCCCGTTTTTAGGAGATAGTCTTGAGCCGAATTTGCCCCCTAGTGGGGCTTTTTCATTTGGGCTATATTTGATGGTTTAGCGACTGTTTGCGCGTACCAAATAAAAAAGACAGTCTTTGGACCGTCTTTTTTATTTGGTTTTCTTCCGCCCAAATCTCTACTCTTAACTAATACCGATAATACTCAGCCTTATAAGGCCCATCGACTGGAATGTTTAGATACGCACTTTGTTCAGGCGATAACATTGATAATGTACCACCTAATTGGTCCAGGTGTAATCGGGCAACTTTTTCGTCCAGATGTTTTGGCAACATATATACGCCAACTTCATGTTTTTTGGTGAATAATTCAATTTGCGCCAAAACTTGGTTGGTAAACGAGCTAGACATCACAAATGATGGGTGACCAGTTGCACAGCCTAGATTTACCAGACGGCCTTCGGCTAACATGATGATTGTATGTCCGTCAGGGAAAGTGTACAGGTCAACTTGTGGCTTAATTTCATCCTTTTTAATACCTGCAAAGGCGTTTAATTGGGCAACTTGAATTTCGATATCAAAATGTCCAATATTACAGACAATGGCTGAGTCTTTCATGCCGGCCATATGTTCGATTTTGATAATATCGCGGCAACCAGTGGCAGTGACAAAGATATCGGCAACTTTGACGGCTTGTTCCATGGTGACGACTTCGTAGCCTTCCATCAGGGCTTGCAAAGCACAAATTGGATCGATTTCGGTAATCATAACACGGCAGCCAAAGCCTCGCAGTGATTGAGCGCTGCCTTTGCCAACATCGCCAAATCCTGCGACGACGGCAATCTTGCCGGCCAACATGACATCAGTAGCGCGTTTGATACCATCGGCCAGTGATTCACGGCAACCGTACAAATTATCGAATTTAGATTTTGTAACACTGTCGTTAACGTTAATCGCGGGTATTTTTAGTTCGCCTTTTTCTAACATCGTGTACAAATGATGGACGCCGGTTGTTGTTTCTTCGGATACACCTTTAATATCAGCCAAAAGTTCAGAGTGTTTTTGATGAATTAATCCTGTTAAATCGCCACCGTCATCCAGCAACATATTTGGGCCTTTATCGCCCGCAAACTTTAAAGTTTGTTCGGTGCACCACCAATATTCTTCTTCGGTTTCGCCCTTCCATGCAAAAACAGGCACACCAGCGGCAGCAATGGCAGCAGCGGCATGATCTTGGGTTGAAAAGATATTACATGATGCCCACCTTACTTCAGCGCCAAGGGCAACCAAAGTTTCAATCAAAACAGCCGTTTGGATTGTCATGTGTAGTGATCCAGCAATGCGAGCGCCTGACAGTGGTTTAGACTCACCGAATTCACGTTGCAAAGCCATTAATCCAGGCATTTCTTTTTCAGCTAGTCTTATTTCTTTTTGACCCCATTCAGCCAACTTTATATCAGCAACTTTATAATCAGTCATGTTTTCCCCTTATTTAATTAATTTTAATTTTATCATGAAAATTGTCCGAGAACCTGGTTTCAAATTGCTTTTTTGTAAACTTGAATTCTTGAGTGCCATGAGTTTCGACAGCATAAACAGATGAAATTGCGCCCATTTTGCCGCACAGTTCTAAATCGTAATTTCTAATATATCCGTACAAAAATCCAGCCCTAAATGCATCGCCAGCGCCAGTTGGGTCGGCAACAGTTTCGGGATGGGCGATTGGTATTGATATTTCATTTTTTACATTTTTGCCAGTAACAATTGAGCCCTGTTTGCCCTTTGTGACAACAACAACTGGAATTGTATCAATAATTTGTTGTTGGGTTTTACCAGTTCGTTCGGATAGTACGGAAAATTCGTAATCGTTTAATATCAACAGTTCGGCAGTTTCAATACCAGCAATCAAATCTTCGTGTGGGACGTTGACGACTTGTTGGCCGATGTCATAAAACATTCTTAGTCCAAACTTTTTACATTCGTCGGTTTGTTGACGCATGGCAGCTGGATAATGTGGTGATATGACTACAAATACATTTTCATCCTGCCATTTTGTCAATGACAAGTCGCCGCAATCAAACATCGCGCCAGGGTAAAAACCACCAATTTGGTTGTCATCAGAATCTGTAAAGACATTAAAACAAGCGGTCGGCGTGTCACTGTGGTGGACATAATCAACATTGACGCCAGTATTGGCTAGTTTTTCAAGGTATTTATCGGCATCGGGCCCAACTGAACCTAGTAAAATAGGCTTTTCGCCCAATAATGATAAAGTGTAACAAATATTCGCACCAACTCCACCGTCATTAGTTGATAATTTGTCCAAGAAAAAACTAAGTGACAATACGTGAATTTTGTCTGGTTTAATTAGGTCTTTGTATTTGCCTGAAAAGTTCATAATGCGGTCAATTGCGATTGATCCGCTGACGATAATTTGGGGTAAACTCATAGATATAATGATAGCATAGGGACGCAATCGATTATCTGATGAATCTATTTAAATAATTTATCAGTATCGATTTTTTCAATACCAAATAAATAGATAATCTCTAATATTCCTACGGTGTTAATTAAAGACATCGCAACAAACCAGTTAAGTTTATGATGCCTGGCAGCGTGCCACAAGGCAGCGGCTTTCCAATAAAGCGACCAAACTACCAATGCTAAAATCATTAGTACTGCCCAGTCTGGTAATAGTGAGATTTCATTACGCCACATAGTTTTGCCTCCGTTTTATATACTAATTATACTACTTTTTCTTTGCAACACCATCAATCATAGTGCCAAAAGAGTAGTCGCCGTCAATAATATCAGTTAATTTGTGTAGGTCATTAATGTCAAAAACAAAAATAGGAATTTCTGATTTTTCACACATCGCAAAGGCCGTTCGGTCCATAACTTCCAGTCGTTGATCAAGGGCTTGCTGATATGTCAGTTCGGAATATTTTTTGGCTGAACTGTTTTTACGAGGGTCTGAATCATAAACGCCGTCAGTTGTACTGGCTTTGAAAATAATTTCGCATTGTAATTCACTTGCAAATTGCGCGACAGCTGAATCAGTTGAAAAGTTTGGCATTCCCAGTCCACCCGCCACGATTACCATTCGGCCATGACCTAAATGATGTCGGCCTTTGGTACGAATATATGGTTCGGCAATTTGCGGAATGCTAATCGATGTCATTAATCTGGTGTCGGTTGCGCCGTTGCGAACTAACGCTTCACGCAGGCCAATGCCGTTAATAATCGTCGCCATCATACCCATTGAATCGGCTTCGGTATGATCAACGCTACTGTCAGCCTGACGGCCACGAAAAATGTTGCCACCACCGACAACGACGGCTAATTCAATTTTAGTTTGTTTTTGGACCTGTATCAAATGTTTTGCAACATCATTGTATCTGTCAAAGTTAATATTTTCGCTTTTATCTTGAAACAATTCACCGCTCAGTTTAAGTATCGCGCGTTTAATATTTGCCATTACCTAAAAGTATATTGGTTTATCATCCCATAGTCAATTACGCCAACTTCAACAATTTGTCCGGCCGGACAAATTGTTGAAGTTGGCCTTTTCCAAGGTCCGACCCTGAAAAAAAGACCAGGAAAAAACTTGAAAATAGACTCGTTAATTTTATGAGATATAAATGTACACTTTTTGCTCGTCCGAGCAAAAAGTGTACTGCGTTGATTTTTTGTAAGGATTATTCTTGTAAAGATGAATAAGATATAATAAAGCAATGAATAATCAGGTTAACGAAATGATGATAGGTGTTGGGCCACATTCGAAACCTTGGCCGAATGATGCCAAGTATGATTTAGATTTGCTAGAAAATGGCGACAAACGAAATGTGTTGGATAAATATCGCTATTGGACTTTGGACGCCATCAAAGCTGATTTAGATGACAACAGGACGTCACTTCATATTGCGATTGAAAATTGGCAACATGACTTTAATATTGGTACGATTGTGCGCAGCGCAAATGCTTTTAATGTCGAGACAGTTCATATTATTGGTCGTCGTCATTGGAATCGTCGTGGCGCGATGGTGACTGATAGGTATATGAATATAGTCAATCATCAAACGGTTGCAGAATTTGTGGAATGTATGAAATCAGACAATCGTCAGATTATTGCGATTGATATTGTGTCTGGGGCCGTGCCACTGTCCGAATCAAAACTGCCCGAACGCGCAGTGTTAGTCTTTGGTGGTGAAGGCCCAGGCCTTAGTGATGAAATGCAAAAATTAGCTGAAAAAGTCGTGATGATCGAGCAATTTGGGTCCACTCGGTCCGTCAATGTTGGCGTCGCGGCTGGTATTGCGATGTATGCTTGGGTACGACAGAATGTACTGTAGGGGATGGGGATTGGGAAATAGGAAATAGGAAATAGGAAATAGGGATAATCTTTCCAGGGTCGGACCCTGGAAAAGTTAGTTTTTTAAAAAGAGACACAAAATAACACTTCTCAAGGACGGTGCTCTAACAGATGGTATGTAGTAGGGGCTAGGGATTGGGAAATGGGGAATAGGATTATAATCACGTTGATGGCAAATTAAGATGCGATTAACCCATTTCCCATTTCCTATTTCCCAGCCCCAATTCATTAAACGAGGTATTGAGTGATTGCTGTCGCAATTGTATCAAGGTTGGATTTGAATTTATTGTCATCCATTTCAAGGAGTGTGATTCTAAATCCAGGTAGGTCTGAATTAAAACCTGACAGCGGGACGACGCAAATGCCGGTTGATGCTAGCAGGTAATAGACGAATCTTTTGTCTAGGGCAGATGTGGCGACTAGTGGTTCGACGTAACCTTTAATGTCTGTGCTGTTAATTGGTAAAGTTTGATTAGCATTTAACGCGCCATCATTAAACACTACAGTCGCGTAAAGTGCGCCATGAGGCCGAACACAGGTGATACCTTTAATCTTTGAAAAAGTTTGATACACTGTTTCAGCTCGTTTGTTATACAAGGAGTTATTTGACGCTAAATAATCATGATAACGTGCATCTGACAAAATTTTAGGTAAGGCTTTTTGTGGCAAAGTTGTCGAACAAACCTCCAACATCTTAGAATCAACTAACGATTTAACGTAACGAGCAAAAATTGTATCTTTGTCGGTGTTATAAAATTCCACCCAGCCACAACGTGACCCTGGCCAAGGCACTTCTTTGGATAGTCCCTTCATTGCCATACCTGGCACGTCACCAATGACATCGGACAGCGGCGTCATAACAGCATCGCCGTAGACAATATTGGCATAAATCTCGTCAGCTACAATAAACAGGTCAAATTCGTGGGCAATGGCTACGATTTCAGTCAAAACTTGTTTAGAATAGACCATTCCAGTTGGATTATCGGGGTTAATTATCAAAATGCCGCCGATTGAGGGGTTATATTTAACCTTGTTGCGCAGGTCATCTAGGTCGGGAATCCAATTGTTCGCAGGATCTAATCGATAGGTAATATGAGGTGAACTGGCATGTGAAGCTTCGGCCGAAGAATGAGTTGAATAGGCTGGATTTGGGCCAATTACGCGGACGTGCTCGTTTAGATTACTATAAACTCGGGATATTGCATCACCGAGGCCGTTAAAAAACAAAATATCCTCGGATGTAATTTGGGCGCCGCCAGCGTTGTTGCGCTGATCAGCAATAAATTCACGGGTAGTCGTCAGGCCCTTGGTAGGTGAATATCCAAAAGCTGAATCGTCAGACATGACGATATCACGGACAATTTCCTTAATCCAGATAGGTACACAATGACCTTTTTGGACGGGGTCGCCAATATTCTCCCAAGCAATGGTTACGCCCATCTTTTCTATCCGTTTAGCGACGGCAACAATCTCTCGAATTTCGTAAGTTAATTCATCGGCACCACTGTAAACAATATTATTTCGCATATAAATAATAATACACCATTTTAATTACCTTAGCCCTGAAAAAAAGCATGACTAGTATTGACAAAAACGTTACAATATGCTAATATGGTCTCAAGTCGATTCATAGGTGGAAATCTGGACGACAAGCAGTTTGAAAATCAAATCATTAAAGTACATGTGATCCGTTAAAAGATTATATGTACTTACGGGTGTAATAATTAACACCACTCACTACCGCACAAAACATCGTTTTTGAGCGACTAGTGGGTCAAATGTATGGAAAACATACAAGGACAAGGCGGAAACAACGGTGGCAATGGTACTAAGAAAGGCAAAATGTTTGCCGGACTTAAGGACCAGGCCTCGTCTGCTTCTGTCTATGTCATTCCGGCGGCTGTTTGGTGTTCGCTAGTTTTTATTAACATAGCGAAGATCGGCAACGTACCGTTGAAGGACGCCGACAAGGCAATGGCAATGACGCTTGTCATGGGCATCGCTTTCCTTATCATTTCCAAGATGGAAAAGGATAAGGTTAAGCAGATGGCTATGAACACTCTCATCGCCGGCGTCGGTATGCTTGCATACTATCTGTTGCTGCAATAATTGCGCAAAGAAGTAGCTGCTACCAAACGTTACGGGAATCTACAATGCTAGATTCCCGTAACGATAAAACCCCTACGTGTACTTTAATGAATTGATTTGACTAACAGATGTCAAAGTATTGACAAAACAATGCAAATGTAGTATATTATGATTTGATAATCATATTTTGGGTTATTAACTTATGGCAAAAAGACAAGGTGAAATATTAAGTAATAATGAGCAAAGCTCAACTGCTGGCATAGTGCTAACACTAGGCTTGATAGGTGTCACTATTTTTGGCTTAAAAATTCAAAATGGCAACTTTTATAACCCATTAAATAATGTTCACTTTAATTTATCGACGACAACCGAGAAAACTATTGAAGTTGAACCGGTTGCCCAGTTAGATAGGACATCAATTGCATCCAGAATGGTTCAGTCGGTGATTGAATTGGGTCAATCTAAATCGGTTACAGATGAAGTATCAATTTCTGTTGAACAGTCAACTGAGGTTGTTGAGGTTGAAGTGGCTCAGTCAGACGGGCTATCAATTGCATCCAGAATGGTTCAGTCGGTGATTGGGTTATTTGAATCAGATCCTATTACGTTAGTGGCCTCGTCATCTGTTGAGCAGCCGGCTGAAACTTATGATATGAATAAAATAGAAAAAGAAGTATCTAGACAGCAAAAAACAGAGTCCGAACAGTTCGCTGAAAAAGCTAAGATTGCCTTAGAAAACAAAGATTACGAGGTGTATACTTGGAATTATTTGCGATCACATGGATACACTGCGATTGCAGCAGCGGCTATAATGGGTAACGCTAAACAAGAAAGTAACTTAAATCCCAAAGACATACCAGTTATTTATAATAACGGGGCTTATTATGGTGGTCTTGGTCTATTCCAATTTGGTGGTCTTAGAGCGACAAGGCTAAAACAGATGTTTCCTGATTCTTATGAAAAAACTGAAAGTCAACTTGCGTATGCGATATATGAGTTAACTGAAGGGGAATATAAGGAAGTTGGTAAAAAATTATTAGTAGCAAACGACTTGGCGACAGCGGTCGAAATTTTTCAAAACCATTACGAAAAATGCAATATATACCATTGTAATTTTCCATCACGAAACGGCTGGGCTGAGCATTATTTCATAATATTCAATACTTAAAAGCTGACATTTAAATCAGTTTGTAAAATGATGATTTAGTAATTGCGTTATCATTGCAATCAGTTTTTTTACAAGTCAGTTCGTTACAGTGCACGTCATTTTGGCGACACCTTAATCATTAATTACGACAAATATATGTCAAAAAAAAATAGATGGAAAATCGATTTTAAAGTAATTTTTAATTTTTTAAAACATGAATCAATAATCGATATCATATGTTTAGGTATATGGTGGTTGGTTCATATTTTATTATTAGTTTTTAGTATCAAGTTGTTTTTTTGGGAGTTCGCCATTTATTGTCTGTTGGCAGTATACGTACCATTATTGGTGCTTAGCTCGGAAACAAACAATAATAAAGAAATATTATTAGTTTGTATCAAATGGCTGAATATTGGTTTCTGGGCTTTGCTGGCCGGTGGTGTCGGTATAATCATAGTCAGCAAATTTTTAGTACAGATAATGTTTTTTGGTTTTTCGTATGTGTCGGATTTTTTTTCGGGTGTATTGAAGTTTTAAAACCAAATTGTATGGCAATCGGCGGGTCTGGCTAATTATTTAGGCTAGAACCCGCTGGTTGGTCCGAAGTGACGTGCACTAATTAATCTGTAATGAGTTGATTTTAGGCCGCAAGATATTGACAAAACGTCGCGTTTATGCTATCATGAGGAGTGTTAGTTATTTAGGCATTGCCGAGGTAACGAAAGGGTCGTTAAAAAGTTAGTTATTAGTTAAGTCACATCAGTTTAACGCATGTAGAGTATTGGCCGTACTGCACAGTGTTATCATAATTAAAATCGTTATTTTATAACAAAATCATATGAAAATCAAAATAAACAGATCTTATGTAAGATCATATCAGTCAATGGAAAATGCTAGAAACAGAAAATTTAGCGTTTCCACGCCAGCGATTGAAGAAGCTAAAAAAATCATTTCAAAGAAAATCAATCAACCTTCAATTGTTGATATGATTGCCGACGTCGTCGGCGAAATGCTGGACTCGAAAAAGTTCAGTGGTTATGACGTAAAGTCATGTTCTGTAGTAGCAATGCGAGAATATCAGCACTGCTAGTCGAACATAATACACGTCAGTACAGATGCTCCAAAGATTCACTTCTTATAGCTAACGCTATCGGCCAGGGTGAATCTTTGTGAGCTAAATATTCTAGATGCGTTTTAAACTGATGTGATTTAACAAAAGTCGAATTATTACAGTGCGTCTAAAAAACGTTCTGGTATATTTAATAATATTCTTATGAAGACATATGAATTTGGTAATCAACTGAAAGCAAAATTTCAGTTGATTGCTGATCAGGAAAAGCGGTTGTCTGAAGTTTGGGAGAAGTTTGAAAAAGCTTACCCAAACTGGTATTGGAAATTTACTGGGTTTTTTACTGTTCTGCTGGTATTACCGTTTTTCGCAAGAGGAATGGTACTTATCGCAGTTTTAGTGATTGACGCGGTAGTGATTGCCATAATATCCAACGAAAATATAAATATGCAGCTCAAGAAAAGAGTTGCGGTATTTATTATTTTCGGGGTGCCGTTTGCGGTTTTAGTAATTGCCATTTGGGCAATTGCTGATTTTGTAAAAACGGCAGCCGGCGTGTTCAGTTCCGTTTCATATTAATTTGAAACGGAACTGGCGCTGGGCTTTTGTTTTTAGGCGCACTAATTGTAATAATTTGATTTGGTATATAGCCAAGGTTTTGCCTTGGCTATATTTTTTTACCTCATGACTTGGCCCGTTAAAGAATGTAACGTTCTTTAACGGGCCTTGCAATAAACAGATAAAAATGTAAAAATTATAGGTAATGAGCGCATTATCATCACAACCATATAAAGGTACCAGAGATTATTATCCAGAAGATAAAAGAATTCAAAATTATATTTTTTCAGTTTGGCGAAAAACAGCTGAATCGTATGGATACGAAGAATATGGTGCGTCAATTTTGGAACCATTGGAAGTTTATACGGCTAAAAGTGGTCAAGAACTGGCCAATGAGCAAACTTATACATTTGTTGATCGTGGTGGTCGAACAGTCGCTATTCGTCCTGAAATGACGCCAACTATCAGCCGTATGGTGGCGGCTCGTCGCCAAGAATTGTCTTATCCTGCCCGTTTGTATTCGATTGCTAACTTTATGCGCTATGAACGCCCACAACGCGGTCGTGAACGTGAGTTTTGGCAGTTAAACGTCGATACTTTTGGGTCGGATGGTGTTGGTGCCGAGGCCGAGATTTTGACGTTGGCTGACAGCATCATGAAAGCCTTTGGCGCCAAGTCCGAAGATTACGTTATCAAGATTAACAACCGCAAATTGATTAATTTTATGATGGCTCAATATTTGGGATTGGATGTGGCACAGGCGCAGTTTATGATTAAGTTATTTGACCGCAAAAACAAGATTTCGGACAAAGATTTCACCGATCAAGCGGCTGAAATTTTTGGCGAACAAGCCGAAGTTGGCATGCAAAAGATTAATGCCTTGTTGCAAGCTAAAAGTATGGCTGAATTGCCCGAAGAAATTCGTGAAAGTGAAACTGTTCGTGAAGTTCAGGAATTATTTACTTTGTTGGAAAGATCAGATGTGGCCAGTGCAGTATTTGACATTACCTTGATGCGTGGACTTGATTATTACACTGGTATGGTGTTTGAAGTTTATGACACTCACCCTGACAACAATCGCGCGCTGTTTGGTGGCGGTCGTTATGATGGTCTGGTTGGACTGTTCGGTGCCGAACCTATATCAGCGGTTGGTATGGCACCAGGTGGCACGATGATGGAAAACTTTTTGGTGGTTCACGGATTGTTGCCTAAATTTAGGTCAACCACTGACGTTTACGTGGCGGCATTGGGTGATGTTGCCCGCGAGGCCAGCAAATTAGCTCGTGATTTGCGCGTGGCTGGTGTTAATGTCGAACTGGATTTGTCGGGTCACAAATTGGATCGTCAAATTAAAACGGCTATCAAAAAGGCTATTCCGTACGTCATATTTATTGGTGAGCAGGAAGTGGCTAGTGGAATATATACAATTAAAAATATCGCCAAATCCGAAGAATATAAGTTAGGTTTTGCTGAGTTAGTGAACAAAATTAAGGAGTAATATGGAATCATCGATTAAAAACGTATCAGACACTAAAGTTGTCGTCACAATTAAACTTAACGCTGAAAATTTAGCGGTAGCTGAACAAGTCGCTGCGACTAAATTGGCCCGCAATGTCAAAGTTGCTGGTTTTCGTAAGGGTAAGACGCCAATTGCTGTAGCAATTAAAAATATCGACCCAGCAATGTTGCAAGAAGAAACAATGAACAATGCAATTAGCAAAGCAGTATCTGAAGCATTTATTGGTAATGAAATTCAAGCGTTGGACCGTCCAGCGGTTGAAATTAAGAAGTTTGTGCCAGGTGAATCAATGGAATTTACTGCCGAAGCCGAAATTTTACCTAAAATTAAATTAGGTAATTACAAAAAATTAAAAGCGACAGTTGAAAAAGTCGTTGTATCAGACAAAGACATTAATGAAATTATTGATCGCATGCGTAATGCTTTTGCTGAAAAAGCTGAAGTTACACGAGCTGCAAAATTAGGTGACGAAACTGTGATTGATTTTGTTGGCAAAAAAGATGGTGTGGCTTTTGATGGCGGCACCGGTAATGACTATCCATTAACACTGGGCTCAAAGCAATTTATTCCTGGGTTTGAAGAGGGAATTGTTGGACATAGTGCCGGCGAGACGTTTGATTTGGACTTAACTTTTCCAGCCGATTACGGTTCAGCTGATTTGAAGGGTGCTAAAGTTACCTTTACGACGACACTGAAAACCGTCAAAGAAGTCGTATTACCTGAAGTAAATGATGAATTTGCCGCCAAGACTGGTCCATTTAAGACCGTTGTCGAATTAAAAGCCGACATCGAACGTGAATTAACGTCTCAAAAAGAGCGTGAAAATAACGAAAAATTAAAAGATGATTTGGTTAGTCAATTAGTCGCCGCCAGCCATGTACCAGTACCTGAAATTTTGGTAGCCGACCAAGCTAAATCAATCGAACAAGACTTTACTAATAATTTGATGTATCAAGGTATATCACTAGAGCAATATTTGGAAAATAAAGGTTTTGAGTCCAAAGAAAAATGGTTGGAAACTGAAGTTAACGAAGTTGCTGTCAAGCGTGTCAAAGCTGGTTTGGTCCTAGCCGAACTAAGTAAGGTTGAAAAAGTCGAAGCGACAGTTGCTGAACTGGACGCTCATGTTGAAACTTACCGCCAACAATATGCCAAAAACGCCGAAGCATTAAAGCAATTCGAACAACCCGAAGTCCGTCGTGATATTGCTAACCGATTGTTGACTGAAAAAACAGTTGATTTGCTGGTTTCGTTCAACAAGAAGTAGCTATTGGAAGGTGGCTATTGGAAGATGGCGAATTACAATCGCGCCAATAGCTAATAGCCAATTTAGCACTCATTTGAAAGGAGTGCTAAATTTATGTATAATAATATTATATGAGTACAAGGAAACCTGGGAATTATTTGGTACCGACGGTGGTTGAAAAGACGTTTGATGGCGAGCGGGCTTATGATATTTATTCGCGCCTGTTAAATGAGCGAATTATCTTTTTAGGCGAAGAGGTGAATGAGCACACGGCGAATATTGTTGTGGCACAACTACTACATCTAGCGTATGCTGATCCTAAAAAGGACATTAAACTGTATATTAACAGCCCTGGCGGCACGATTTATGATGGCATGGCGATTTATGACACGATGCAATATATTACGCCTGACGTCCAGACGATTGGAATTGGCTTGCAGGCTAGTATGGGCGCCTTTTTGCTGTCCAGTGGCGCCAAAGGCAAGCGATTTATGTTGCCACATAGTAAAGTTATGATCCACCAACCCAGCAGTGGTACCCGTGGCCGTGTGTCGGATATGGAAATTGATTTAAAGGAAAATTTATCTGTCAAAGATATGTTGGACAAGATTTTGGCTGAAAATACCGGTCAAAAACTGTCTAAAATCAAACAAGACGTTGATCGTGATTATTGGATGACGGCAGCTGAAGCCAAAGAATACGGTTTGATTGACGAAGTGATTGCTAAGGCTTAACGTTTATTGTTTAGTATGTTAAAATAACTTGATTATGTCAGAGTTGTTTGTTTCATATTTAAGTCCGGGCGAAGAAAATGCTCGAGAAATGTTATTGCTTGATCACAACGAATATATTAATTGTGGTATACCCATTGAAACCGTAGAACAACTAATTGACGCAGGCGACGAAAGCCAAATTAACGATAAAATTGCTGAACTGACACAGAGTAATTACGGCCATTTAGGTGTATACGGCAATATAAAGCAGGGCGTTGAAGCCACAAAAAATACAACTGATACACTGTTAGTTGGTTATATTGAGTCAAATAACTGGGATAACTGCAATCAAGAGCCTTTGAAACGAATGTTTGGTGCGATTATTTTGCAATTTGGTGTACTAAAATTTGAAGGAGCCCCTTATGTGATTAATTCGTTGGTTGTCGATAACGATAATAGTCAGTTGCAATATCAAACTATCGACATGCTTGTTAAGCACGCAATTAATAAAGCTGAGTCTAGAGTTATTTATTCTATATTGAATCAAGGTAGCCCAACAGCGGGTATACTAACGACTAGCTATGGTTTTCAGAATACTGGATACAGTGGAAAAATTGATGGTGTTAAAAAGATTTTATATAAAAGGCCGCCGTATATCAATGTAATGGTAAGGGTAGCAAGTTTTTCGTTTATGCAGCGTCAATGTTCGGTTGAAGCGTAATAAAACAGACAACTTTTTCTCTCTGTTAGAGCACCGTCCTTGAGAAGTGTTATTTTGTGCATGTTTTCCGAGGTGTCACATATTTATGGTTCAAACTTGCAAAGAATTCGCCATATTCCAATAGCTAAAACCCTTGACTATTTTACCCATATACTCCACAATAACTATCAAGAAGTAGTGTAGCTGTGTTATTTAATGTCGATTAATATGAGTGGCATCATACTAGTCGCTGACCACAGTTAAGGGAATCTTCGGCGCCAAAGAAAAACCCTAATAACTAAATACAATTTAACCCTCTTAAGGAGTAGCATCATATATGGCAAAAGCTAAGCCTGACAGCGCTAAGCGTATCTTTTTTACGAAAGATGACACCGCGCTTCCTTTACCAAATCTAATTTCTCACCAAAAGGACAGTTGGCGTGATTTCGTCGAAACTGGTTTAAGTGAGATTTTTGCAGAACTAAACCCAATTGACGACTATACTGGTCAAAAATTATCATTACGTTTTGCAGGCTATTCATTCGACGACCCAAAGGTCAGCGAATCTGACGCCAAGGAAAATAATTTAACTTTTGATGCACCTTTGCATGCAACAGTTGAATTGACGAATAAAGTAACAGGTGAAGTTAAAGAACAGCAAATTTACATGGGTGATTATCCATGGATGACTGACCGTGGAACGTTTATCGTTAACGGTACTGAACGTGTTGTCGTGTCACAGCTAATCCGCAGCGCCGGCGTATTCTTTACGGCTGATGAAGCCGCAACTCGTAACTTTTATGGTGCTAAATTAATTCCTGGCCGTGGTGCATGGTTAGAAATTGAAACCGCCTCAAACGGTGTTATTTCAGTTAAAATCGACCGACGTCGTAAATTGCCAATTACGACATTGTTGCGCGCCCTTGGTTACAGCAAAACATCTGAAATCAAAAGCTTGTTTGAAGATATCGATACTGGTGAAGTTAAATATATTGATGCCACATTAGACAAAGACCCAGCCCGTGGTTCAAACGAAGCCTTAATTGAAGTTTACCGCCGTTTGCGACCAGGTGACTTGGCGACTGTTGATAACGCTCGCAGTATGATTGAACGCATGTTTTATGACTTTAAACGCTTTGATTACAGCCGTGTTGGTCGTTACAAATTAAACCAACGACTTGGTTTGACTGTTCCTAACACAACTGAAAATCGTGTTTTCCAATTAACTGACTTGATTGCGATTATTCGCGAAATTATTCGTTTGAATAATACTCAAGACAAACCAGATGATATCGATGCTCTTTCCAACCGCCGAGTTAAATTGGTTGGTGAATTGGTGGCCCGCCAATTCCGCGTTGGTATGTTGCGCATGCAACGTAACGCCATGGACCGCATGAGTATGACTGATATCGAAAACGTAACTCCAGGTCAGCTGATTAATGCTCGACCAGTTGTTGCCGCTGTTCGTGAATTCTTTGCCAGTTCACAACTATCACAGTTGATGGACGAAACCAACCCTCTTGCAGAACTGTCGCACAAACGACGCCTAAGCTCGATGGGGCCAGGTGGTTTGTCACGCGAACGTGCTGGATTTGATGTTCGTGACGCTCACCCAACTCACTACGGACGCTTGTGTGTGGTTGAAACTCCAGAAGGTGCCAACATTGGATTGGTATTGAACCTGGCATCATATGCTCGTGTTAACGAATACGGATTTATCGAAACTCCATATTTAAAGGTTGTTAAAGGTAAAGTAACTGACGAAGTTGTTTACTTAGATGCTGCCCAAGAAGTTACTGAAGTTATCGCTGATGCCAGTGTTAAATTGAACGATGACGGATCATTCGTTGATATTCGTGTTAGCGCTCGAAACGGAGTCTTGCCAGAACAAGTTGATGCCACAGAAGTTACTTATGTCGATGCTGCCCACAAACAAATTTTGGGTTCATCGGCTGCCTTGATTCCATTTATCGAGAAAAACCGTGTTGACCGTTCGTTAACTGGTTCAGCCATGCAAAAACAGGCCGTTCCACTGTTGAACCCTTGTTCTCCAGTTGTTGGTACTGGTATTGAAGCTGAAATTGCTAAAAACACTAGCCAACTAATCACTGCCAGTGGCGATGGTGAAGTTGTTCGTGCTGATGGCGACGAAATTCATGTTAAATACAAAGATGGTGTCCGTAAGTATGAACTAGTTCACTTTGAAAAAAGTAACGATGATCGTTCAATCAACCAAAAAGTTCGTGTCGAGCGTGGCCAAAAGGTCAAAGCTGGCGACATTTTGATTGAAGGTGCTTCAATCGCCGAAGGCGAATTAGCACTTGGCCGTGACCTACTTGTGGCCTTTATGCCATGGGGTGGATACAACATGGATGATGCTATTGTCCTATCGAGCCGTATCGTCCAAGATGATGAACTAACAAGTATCAACATCAAAGATTACACAGTTGAAGTTCGTGAAACTAAACTAGGTGATGAAATTGTAACCCGCGATATTCCAAATGTCAGCGAAGAATCGCTGCGACACTTGGACGAACAAGGTATTGTTCAAGTTGGTTCAGAAGTAAAAGCTGGCGACGTATTGGTCGGCAAAATTACTCCAAAAGGTGAACAAGAGCTTTCAAGCGAAGAACGCTTGTTACGCGCCATCTTTGGTGAAAAAGCCAAAGACGTTCGCGATACATCACTACGCATGAATAATGCTGGTGGCGGTAAAGTTGTCGGTGTTAAAATCTTTAGCCGCGAAAACGGTCATGAATTAAAAGCCGGCGTTTTGATGCAAATTCAAATCTTTGTGGCTCAACTACGCAAAATTAGCGTAGGTGACAAGTTGGCTGGACGCCACGGAAACAAAGGTGTTATTGCCAAGATTTTGCCAGTCGAAGATATGCCATTCATGGAAGACGGAACAGCAGTTGATGTTGTTTTGAACCCACTTGGTGTGCCATCACGTATGAACATTGGTCAGTTGTTTGAAACTCACCTTGGTATGGCTGCCAGGGCTTTGGGATACAAAGTTGCAACGCCTCCATTTAACGGTGTGCCAAACGATGTCATTAGTGATCAACTTGAAAAAGCTGGTTTTGCCCGCGATGGTAAATTCCAACTTTATGATGGACGCGACGGAAATGCCTTTGAAGAGCGCACAACTGTTGGTGTCATGCACATGATTAAGTTGCACCACATGGTTAGTGACAAGATTCACGCCCGCTCAACTGGTCCATACACCATGGTGACTCAACAGCCACTAGGTGGTAAGGCTCAAAACGGTGGTCAAAGGTTCGGCGAGATGGAAGTCTGGGCCCTAGAAGCTTACGGTGCTGCTGCAACATTACAAGAGATGATTACAATCAAATCTGATGATGTCTACGGTCGTGCTAAGGCTTACGAATCGATTATCAAAAACGAAGCGATTGTTGGTCCAAAACTACCTGAATCATTTAACGTTTTGGTCAAAGAACTTCAAGGTTTGGGACTACGTGTTGACCTGTTAGACGAATCAGTTGATGCGATTGTTGATGCTGAGCAAGTTATTACAGGCATTAAACAAGATCCCGAAGAAGGATTGTTTGTTGAAGACATCGTTGTCGAAGAAGATGCACCTGAAGAATTTACAATTGAGGAAGAACCAGACGCAGTAGAGTTTAAGGAGGAGGCGTAATATGTCGAGAGTAATTGCAAACAACGGAATTTCTGACTTTAATGCAATTCGTTTGACTGTTGCCAGTCCCGAAGACATTTTAAAGTGGAGTAACGGTGAGGTTACTAAACCAGAAACAATTAATTACCGTACTCAAAAACCAGAGCGTGACGGACTTTTCTGTGAACGTATCTTTGGACCAGTAAAAGATGTAAATCCACACGATAGCAAGCTAAAAGGTGTTCGTTCTCGAGAAGCTGCGGTTGATAAGAATGGTGAATTAATCACCAAATCAATCGTCCGCCGCGAACGTATGGCTCACATTTCGTTGGCTACACCAGTTGCGCACATTTGGTTTATGCGCGGTACGCCAAGTGCAATGAGTTTGTTACTAGGTATCACTGTTCGCAATTTGGAACGCATTGCTTACTTCTCGACATATGTTGTTTTGAAGGCCGATGATACTAAACGCGAACAATTGTTGGCTGATAACGAGGCTGAATCCGAAGCTGGACGTGTGGCGATTAAAATGCGCTATGAACGCGAAGCTAGTGTTGAAGGTGCTGACGTAAAGACACTTGCCACTGCTCAATCGGCTGAAGTTGAAGAATTAAATGATTCTTACTTGCTGAAAAAATCTCAACTAGAAATGCTAGTTAAGGGCGCTTTGGTATCTGAAGTTGATTACCGTAACCTGCCAGAAGAATACGAAGATTTAGTTGAAGTTGGTATGGGCGGTGCTGCACTTAAAGCACTTCTAGACGAGATTGAATTACCTGAATTAATCGCTAAACTATCAGCTGAAGTTGCTGAAGCCAAAGGTCAACGCGAAAAGAAACTCCAAAAACGTTTGAAAATGTTGGAAGGAATTTTGGTCGCTGGTATTAAACCAAGCAGCCTAGCGCTAACTGTACTACCTGTGATTCCACCAGACCTTCGTCCAATGGTGCAATTAACTGGTGGACGTTTTGCGACATCAGACTTAAACGACCTTTACCGACGTGTTATCAACCGTAACAACCGTCTAAAGAAACTTATTGGCCTAAATGCTCCTGAAGTTATCCGCCGCAATGAAATGCGCATGCTTCAAGAAGCCGTTGACGCCTTGATTGACAACAGCGCCGCAAAAGGTAACCGTGCAGTTAATGCAACTGGTGGCCGCCGCCGTTTGAAATCAATCAGTGATATGTTAAAGGGCAAACAAGGTCGTTTCCGCCAAAACTTGTTGGGCAAACGTGTTGACTATTCAGGACGTTCAGTTATTGTCGTTGGTCCTAAATTAAAAATTAGCGAATGTGGTTTGCCAAAACAAATGGCCCTTGAATTATTCAAGCCATTTATTATCAGCTGGTTAATTCGCAACGAACACGCCTATAATATTCGTTCAGCTTCACGTTTGATCGAATCTGGTGATGCATTGGTTTGGGATGCACTTGATTCAGTCATTGAAGGTAAGTACGTTCTGTTGAACCGTGCGCCATCATTGCACCGTTTGTCAATTCAATCTTTCCAACCAAAATTGGTTGAAGGTAAAGCAATCCAACTACACCCACTTGTAGCTAACGGCTTTAACGCTGACTACGATGGTGACCAGATGGCGGTTCACTTGCCACTTTCTGACGACGCGCAACGCGAAGCTCGGGAATTGATGAGTGCAACTAACAACTTACTAAAACCAGCCGATGGTGCGCCAGTACTGCACATCGGTCAGGATATTGTGCTTGGTAACTACTATTTAACATACGAAAAACCAGGTGCTCAAACAAAGGAAGTTAAAGCTTACAGTTCAGTTTATGAAGCTGAAATGGCTTATGACAACGGAATTTTGCAACTTCAAAGCCCAATCCGTGTATTCTTTAAGGGTGAATTGCGAAATACAACCCTAGGTCGTGTCTTCTTTAACGAGATTTTGCCTGAAGATTTCCCATACGACAACGCCATTCAAAATAAAGGTCAGCTAAAACGTGTTTTGGCTAAAATCTTTAACGAATATGGTGCCGAAACAACCGCTCAGACAGCTGACCGCATGAAGGGCTTGGCATTCCGCTTTGCTACTGTTGCAGCTGTATCAACTGGTCAACAAGATTACGTCCAATTTAATGAAACTAACGAATTTGTCGCCGAAGGTGACGCCAAGACTGCCTTGATTGCCGAACAATTTGACCAAGGTTTGATCACCGAAGACGAACGTTACAATTTGACAATTGGTGCATGGCGAACAGTCGACCGCAAGATTACCGACTTTTTGGAAACAAAGATGCGTGACATGGATACAAGTATCTCTGTCATGGTTAACTCAGGTGCTCGTGGTACTATCAGCAACATTAAATGGGCTTCAGCTATGATTGGTATCACAGTCGATGCTAACAACCGTGAAATCGAGTTGCCGATTCGTTCAAACTACAAGGATGGACTCAGTTCATTGGAACAATTCGTGGCCACCCGTGGTGCACGCAAAGGTTTGATCGATACCGCGCTTAAGACTGCCGATGCAGGTTACTTGACTCGTCGTCTAGTTGACGTGTCGCAAGATGTCTTTACAGTTGAAGATAGTGAAGTTAGTGACGATGATGGCTATGCAATCATCCGCAACGAACATGATGCGTCAATGATTAAATTCCGTAACAGGCTAGCTGGTCGTTATACGGCCGAAGCTGTACCAGGTTACATCGAAGCCGACCAAATCATTACTCGCGAAATTGCAACTGCAATTGAAGCTGATGTAAAGATTGAAAGCGTTAAAATTCAATCAGTCTTAACTACCAAAAACCTACGTGGTATTCCACGCAAGAGTTACGGTATTGATATGTCAACTGGTCACTTGGTTGCAAGTTCACAGCCTGTCGGTGTTATTGCCGCTCAGTCTGTCGGTGAACCAGGTACACAGCTGACACTAAAGACCTTCCACAAAGGTGGAGAGGCCGGCGGAGATATTACCTCAGGTCTTCCTCGTGTTGAAGAGTTGTTTGAAGCTCGCAGTCCAAAGGGACAAGCCTACATTACTCAAGTTACCGGTCTGGTTGATGTTTGGGAAGATGGCAAAAAGTATGTCGTCCAAGTTACTCCAGAAGCCGGTCACGTTGAGAAAATTGCCTTGGAAGGTCGCACAGTTGTCGTCAAATCTGGCAGCAACATCAAAGTTGGCGATGTCCTAGCAACCGGTGAAAGCGAATCAAGGCCACTAACTGCTCCATTTGATGGCGTAGTTGAAGTTACCGAAGATACGTTAGTCTTGGCTGCAAACGCCAGCTCACCTGTTCGTTATGAAATTCCAGGCACGGCTCAATTAGTAGTTGCAGCTGGTGCAATCGTCGAAGCTGGTGATCGTTTGACTCAAGGTTCACTAAATCTTCATGATTTAATGCGCCTAAAGGGTACCGAAGCAACACAACGCTATATCATTAACGAAGTCTTGCGTATTTACGCAGCCCAGGGTCAAGACGTTGCTGACAAGCACCTCGAGATCATTGTTCGTCAAATGTTCAGCCGCGTTCAGGTTGAAAGCCCAGGTGATAGTATCTTTGTAACAGGTGATATCGTATCAAAAGCTTCAGTTGTTGAAGCTAACGCTGAACTAGCAGCTGCTGGTAAAGAATTGATCGGTTACACTCAATTGTTGCTTGGTATTACCAAAGTTTCAATCTGGTCAGACAGCTTCCTGTCGGCTGCATCGTTCCAGGATACAACTCGTGTCCTGATCAACGCTGCAATCAGTGGACGCGTTGACCGTTTGCATGGTCTAAAAGAAAACGTTATCATTGGCCGCAAGATTCCAGTCGGAACCGGCGCCGCTGATTACGATAACACCGAAATTGACGCTGAAGTCGAGCAAGAAATTGCCGACAACATCGACCTAGCTATTTAGTAGATGGTAGGTAGTAGATAGTAGGTAGTAGGGGGCAGTAACAAAATAGCCTCAGGGAAACCTGGGGCTATTATTGTATTTTGGGCCTAAACTCTACTATTTACTATCTACTACCTACTAAACATTGCATTTATGTGATGTTTTTGCTATAATTACACACGAGTTTACTCTTATCGGATTAACGGATTATTGAATGTGTACAGATCTGTTGGGGCCGATAAGTATGACACAGAGAGAACATGCTGAATTCAATCTGTAAATATAGTAGATGGTAGGTAGTAGATGGTAGATAGTATAATCTCCAAAATACTGCAAACTGTTTACTTATGTGAGATAGGTATTGTTTATTTTAGTGATTTCTACTATATACTACCTACTAAATACTAACTACTGAAACGGAGTTTCATTAATGCCAACAATCAATCAATTAGTGCGAAAACCACGCAAGACGGCTTTGAAAAAATCAAAGAGTCCTGCCTTAGGTAAAATCCACAATGCGCTTAAAACTCGTTATTACGAGCAAAACAGCCCACTAAAACGTGGTGTTTGTATTCGCGTTACGACCAAAACACCAAAAAAACCAAACTCAGCACTTCGCAAAGTTGCTCGTGTTCGTTTGACGAACCAACAAGAAGTTTGGGCATACATTGGTGGCGAAGGTCACAACCTACAAGAACACGCCGTTGTGCTGGTTCGTGGTGGTCGTGTGCCAGACTTACCAGGTGTGCGTTATCATATTGTTCGCGGTGCATTGGACCTTCAGGGTGTTGCAAAGCGCCAACAGGGCCGTTCAAAGTACGGTGCTAAAAAGGAGACCAAGTAATGCCTCGTAAAACTACAATCAATTTGCAACGTACTGTTAGCCCAGATCGCAAATATCAAAGTGTATTAGTTCAACGCTTAATCAACAAGTCGATGCTAGATGGCAAAAAACAAGTTGCTGAACGTGCTGTCTATGATGCTTTGGAAATTGCTGCTAAAAAATTAGGTAGCGAAAACCCACTCGAGATTTTTGAAAAAGCTTTGAAGAATATTTCTCCAAACTTCGAAATCAAATCTCGCCGTGTTGGTGGTGCTAACTACCAAATTCCATTTCCTGTTGCTGGTCACCGACAGATGCACTATGCCTTTTCATGGCTAGTTCAATCGGCTCGTTTACGTCATGGTTCATCATATGCTCAACGCTTGGCGCTTGAGATTATTGATGCCTGTGGTGAAACCGGTGGTGCCTTCAAGAAAAAGGAAGATACGCATCGTATGGCCGAAGCAAACCGTGCTTTTGCACACTTTGCTCGCGCTTAATAACGCTAAATATCTTAAAAAGCCGGACAAATGTTCGGCTTTTTTGATGTGTCATAACGATTATGTTTAATTAATATATAGTGCTAAAATTAAAGAATGAAAAACGTGTGGGCGGGAAATCAAATACAATCAAAAATAAGTATTTTTTTCAACGGCTTTCGGACTGTAGAACGTAGTGAATCGAACGGTTTCACAATCGTCGAACTACTAGTCGTAGTCGTAATCATTGGCATCCTAGCCTCTATCTCATACATCTCATACATGGGTATATCTCAAAAAGCAACTGTTGCTGTCTTAAAGTCTGATCTTCGTAATGCTGCAACTACACTAGAACTAGATAAAACAGTCACTGGTAACTATCCATCTAACCAAAACGATGCCAATGGTGGTAAAGGTCTACCTAAATCCCCTGGAACATCATACCAATACACTGTAGTTGGTAATGACTACAATCTAAGTGCTACATCTGGATTATTAGCCTTCTACACCTCATCGACCCTTGGTGGTACGATTGCTGATGGTGTTTGGTCTGGGCATACGGCGCCAGGAGGTGGCACTGTTTGGAAGCAAACTATCGCAGGTTCATCTTATGCATGTGCGACTGGAACGAATAGTTTGGCTTATTGTTGGGGAGCTAACACTTTTGGAGCATTAGGAAATAATTCTTCTGTTGATAGTATGACGCCTGTCAGTGTTAGTACGTCGGGGGCTATGAGTGGTAAAACGATTAAGTTTTTGGTAGGAAATAATTATAATAACTGTGCTATCGCGTCTGACGACAAAGCATATTGTTGGGGTTGGAATTCATATGGTGCGATTGGTAATAATTCGACAACTAATGCCTTGGTGCCAACTGCGGTCGATATGACTGGTGTTTTAAGTGGTAAAACGATTAAATCAATGACTGTAGGACAGTATAATGCGTGTGCTATCGCCTCTGACGACAAAGCATATTGTTGGGGATTAAATAATGCTGGCCAAATTGGCAATAATTCGACAACGCAAAGCCTGGTGCCTGCAGCAGTTGACACGACGGGTTATTTAAGTGGTAAAACCGTAAAATCTATTGGTATAGGTGAATATTCTGCGTGTCTAATAGCTTCAGATAATTTAGTATACTGTTGGGGTGATAATGGCAGCGGACAGTTGGGCAATACTAATGGGAGTCAAAGACATTCTCCGTATCCAGTTGATACAACAGGTGTGTTGAATGGCAAAACAGCAGTTTCTTTATCTGTAGGTGCGGAATATGCATGTATTGTCGCCTCAGATAATAATGCTTATTGTTGGGGCAGAAACGACTACGGTACGCTAGGTAATAATTCAAATACAAGTAGTTTTGTGCCAGTTGCTGTTAATACAGCTGGCGCATTAAGTGGTAAAACGATTTTATCTGTTTACACTAATCAAGGTGCATATTATCATACCTGTGCTTTAGCATCAGATAATAATGCATATTGTTGGGGTGTGAATTGGAATGGTCAACTTGGTGATAATACAACGAGCACAAGTTATGTTCCCGTTGCCGTTGATAGGTCTGGGGTGTTAAGTGGTAAGACGATAAAATCTATCAATCTGGGTAGTACTTCAACTTGTTCTACTGCTTCTAATAATAATATATATTGTTGGGGTAGTAACGGATCCGGCCAATTAGGGAATAATTCTACAGTAGATAGCCATGTTCCAGTTGTTTCAGCAACGATACCATAAATACATTTACGCAATCATTCAGGTTACAGCGCAGTCTATATACTGGTAAAATTGATAATAATCTGCTAAAATAGTCATCAAGAGCTATTATAAGTGGCAAAAATAATTAATTAACATGCATTCATCTGATGATGAAGGCGAAAAGGATAATAGGATAACCAAATGGCAGAAAAACATGTCCCTCTAGTGGACCTACGTAATATCGGAATTATTGCTCACATTGACGCGGGCAAAACAACTACTACTGAGGCTATTTTGTATCGTACTGGTTTGTCTCACAAAATCGGTTTGGTTCACGAAGGTGCAACTACAACTGACTGGATGGAGCAAGAGCGTGAACGTGGTATCACGATTACTTCAGCTGCTGTTACAGCATTCTGGAAGGGTAAAAAGATTAACCTTATCGATACACCAGGTCACATCGACTTTACTGCCGAAGTTGAACGTTCACTACGCGTTTTGGACGGTGCAGTCACGGTCTTTGACGGTAAAATGGGTGTTGAAGCGCAATCTGAAACTGTTTGGCGCCAAGCTAACAAATACAGCGTTCCTCGTATCTGTTTTATTAACAAGATTAACCAAACTGGCGGCGACTTTTATAAATCACTTGATTCTATCCACCGTCGTTTGACCAAAAACGCTTTGCCGATTCACTTGCCAATTGGTTTTGAAAAAGACATCAATGGTGTTATTGACCTAGTTGACATGAAATCTTACACTTACACCGATTTTGCTGACCACCAATTGGTTGTTGGTGAAGTTCCAGCTGATATGGTTGAAAAAGCTAAAAACGCACGCAAATTGTTGGTTGAAGCCGCTGTTGAAGCTGATGATGAGTTGTTTGAACGATTCTTAGACAAGGGTGAAGATTCAATCACGATTGATGAACTTAAAGGCGCATTACGCAAACGTGTTTTGGCTGGCGACTTCTACTTGGTAACAGGTGGAGATGGCCGTGGTGTTATCGTTGAGAAAGTCTTGGACTTGGTTGTTGATTACTTGCCATCACCACTTGATGTTAGTGGTATCTGGGGTCATGATCCTAAAACTGGTGCTGAAATCGAACGTAAACCTGATGTCAATGAACCTTTGTCGTCACTAGCCTTTAAGATTGCCACCGACCCATTTGTTGGTAAATTGATTTTCGTCCGTGTTTACAGCGGTCAAATGACAGCTGGTTCATACGTTCTAAACACCGTAACAGGTGAAAAAGAGCGTATCGGCCGTATCGTTCGTATGCATGCTGATAAACGTGAAGATATTGATTCAATCGACGCTGGCGATATTGCTGCTGTTGTAGGTTTGAAGGGTACGTTTACTGGTCACACACTATCTGATATCGCTAAACCAATTACTCTTGAATCAATTACTTTCCCCGATCCTCCAGTTTCGATTGCGGTTGAACCAAAAACCAAAGCTGACCAAGAAAAAATGGGTATTGCTTTACAACGTTTAGCCGAAGAAGATCCTACTTTCCGTATTCATACCGATGAGGAAACTGGTCAGACAATTATGTCAGGAATGGGCGAGTTGCACTTGGATATTTTGATTGATCGTATGAAGCGCGAATTTAAGGTTGAAGCCAATATCGGTGAACCTCAAGTTGCCTTCCGAGAATCTATTAAAGGTAATTCAGATGTTCAAGGTAAACACGCTAAACAATCTGGTGGTCGCGGACAATACGGTGACGTTTGGGTTAAATTTGAACCAAATGAAATGGGTAAAGGCTTTGAATTTATCGATGCCATCAAGGGTGGATCGGTGCCTCAAGAGTACCGCAAGCCGGTTGAAGCTGGTATTCGGGAAACCTTGCTAGGCGGTGTTATTGCTGGCTATCCAGTTGTAGACGTCAAAGCGACTCTTTACGACGGAAGCTACCATGATGTCGACTCCAGCGAATTAGCCTTTAAATTGGCTGGTTCGATTGCTGCTCGTGAAGGTATCAAAAAAGCTAAACCAATTTTACTTGAACCTATCATGCGCGTTGAAGTCACGACTCCTGAAGATTTCATGGGTGATGTCATCGGCGACTTAAACAGCCGTCGTGGCCGTATCGAAGCTATGGAAGATTTAAGTGCTGGTGCCAAGTTGATCAAGGCTTTCGTGCCACTGGCTAATATGTTTGGTTATACAACTGATTTGCGCTCAATGAGCCAAGGCCGTGCTGCAAGTACAATGGAATTAGCACAGTACGAAGAAGTACCACCTAACGTTTCTCAAGAGATTATTGAAAAACGTTCAAGTAAATAATCTGAAATTCAATATTAATAAGCGACTCAATTGGGTCGCTTATTATATACCTTTGAAATCTAGTTGTTTAGAACTATAATTAATTACGACAGATAAACATTTATTAAAGATTATGAAAAAAAATACAAAATTTAGCGCATTAAATTTAGCATACTTGTTTGGCGGGGTGATATTGTTTGGTGTCGGTTTGAGTGGTCTTTCAACTAAAGATACACGTTGGTTAAATTGGCACTTTAGTCGCCTTGGTGAGGGTAGTGGATTATCGTCAATCGAATTTAATATTACGATATTAATATCAGCGGTAATTGTTTATTTTATTGGTCGCGATTTGAGTATCAATATCGCAAGGTTATCTCAAAATCACGCTGTTAACGCAAAAAAAGCGCAACTAATTATCGGATTAGCTTTTAATGCTATAGCTTTATGTCTGGTTTGTCTGGCGTTGTTTCCATTTGATCGCTTTTCATTCGTCCATGATATTTTTGGGTACTCAATGTTATATGTGTTTTTGGGGCTTTGTATGTTGATGCAAAAAATACTGCCTATATTTTCAAAAAGGTTTTATATTTATGGTGATATAGTTATCTTATTATCGGCGATTATTTATACTATATTCATAAAATTTCGAGTAATCACGTTATTGATATTTGAAGGGATTGTTTTTATCTTATTGTATATATGGCTGCTTGTCTTCATCAAAGAAATTAGCCGAAAATCATCCGTCTAATTGTGTCAATTTTGTCAAGAATATAATAAATACGTCTTTACTGAACGCGATTATTTCTGTATAATGTCAGATATACGTCGTGGATATAATATTAACTACGTCTAAAATTAATAGGAGAATAACTACAATGGCAGCAGAGTTCGACCGAACTAAACCTCACGTTAACGTAGGCACAATGGGCCACGTTGACCACGGTAAAACAACTTTAACTTCAGCAATTACTAACGTTCTTGCTCGTCGCAAACCAAGCGCAGTCAACAAAGCTGTTGACTATGCTCAAATCGACAACGCTCCAGAAGAGCGCGCACGTGGTATTACCATTGCGTCTTCACACCAAGAGTATGAATCAGACAAGCGTCACTACGCTCACGTCGACATGCCAGGACACGCTGACTACATCAAAAACATGATTACTGGTGCTGCTCAAATCGACGGCGCAATCCTAGTGGTTGCTGCAAACGATGGTCCATTACCACAAACTCGTGAACACGTTTTGTTGGCTCACCAAGTTGGTGTTCCTAAGATCCTTGTCTTTCTAAACAAGATGGACTTGGCTGATCCTGAACTAGTTGAACTAGTTGAAATGGATATTCGCGAACTGTTGGCTAAAAACGGATTTGACGAAAATGCTCCAATCATCAAGGGTTCTGCAACCAAGGCTCTAGAAGGCGACAAAGAATCAGAAGACGCTATTATGGAACTGGTTGAAGCCCTAGACAGCTACATCCCAGAACCTGTCCGCGAACTAGACAAACCTTTCTTGATGCCAATTGAGGACGTTTTTTCAATCAAAGGCCGTGGAACAGTTGCGACTGGTCGTATTGAACAAGGTGTTATCAAAATCAACGATCCAGTTGAAATCGTTGGTATCCGTGCTACTCAAACATCAGTTGTTACTGGTATTGAAGCTTTCAAAAAGAACCTTACACAAGGTCAAGCAGGCGACAACGCTGGTATCTTGCTACGTGGTATTGAGCGCGAACAAATTGAACGCGGTCAAGTTGTTGTTAAACCAGGCAGCCTAACTCCACACACCGAGTTTGAGTCTGAAGTTTACATCCTTAAAAAAGAAGAGGGTGGCCGACACACTCCATTTAGCAAAGGTTACAAACCACAGTTTTACTTCCGTACAACTGACGTAACCGGTGAAGTTGAACTTCCAGCCGACAAAGAACTAGTTATCCCTGGCGATACACTAACTTTCAAGGTTAAATTGCTTGCTCCAATCGCTATGGAAAAGGGTCTAACCTTTGCTATACGCGAAGGCGGCAAAACTGTTGGTGCTGGTGTTGTTACAAACATCATCAAGTAAATAGTTTAAACGCTAACATAAATACCTCCGAGCAATCGGAGGTATTTTGATTCCTTTTCTTAATACACCACCCCTCCATCCCCTCGTTCCTCTGAATGTCCTGTTTATCTGACGCGTTTAAAATTAAATCAACTAAACTATGTATCCTGCGTAACTCGTTACCACTCAAACATACTCGGATAGCATGGTTTAGTTGATTTAATTTTAACGGTCAAACAAAGGGACACTCAGATGAACGATGGAATGTAGTGGTGGCTAGCGATATATCCCACGATAGTTAATATATACATGTATTATCTAGTAAATGAATCGTACCAAGTGATATAATAAAAATATGAGCGAAGATCAATTCACAAAACTATTTAAATATATTGAAGATTTTCGCAGTGAAGTAAACGAAAAATTTGAGCACACAGCATCTCAAGAAAGTCTAGACCGACTAACAAACACGATTGATAGTTTCGTCAAAAGGCTAGATGACTCTGAAATCGAACAGGTCTCACGCGATGAGCAATTTAAACGTCTATTAAGTTGGGCGCGTGAAGTTTCCAAGAAAACTGGGATTCCACTAAGAGATTTATAGCAGAATAATGACAGAAAAAGCAAATATAAGTAATACCAATAAAGGCAAGCAATTTGGAAAGCTATATCTTGCATTAGCCATTATTACTCTCGGTTCATTTATGTGGTATATTGTGACAACTATGGCGCCAAGGCCACTCGCCAGTGGTGAATATAATCCATTTTATGGTCCAACAGATTATAAATTTCCATATTATATTATAACTATTTTAGTTATCATTGCTGGATTCGTTTATCTAGGGAAATTTTTGGACTATCAAATTAAAATGAAAAAAATGAAGCTATCCGCTGTAATACTCGCTATCTGCATAATCGTTCCTTTATGTGTGTTTGCTTATGTGAAGTTATCGATAGGTCGTTAATATCCCCTCATTTTCTAATTAGTAGTATTGATTTTTTTAAGAACGTTTGTGGATAATCCTTGTAAAAGAACTATTTCAAAACATCGCCAGCCGTTCAACATGACAATACTAATACAATATCCCTTTGTATGACCGGAAGAATAAAGTTTAGAACGCATTGCTGTCCGAGTATGTCTGAACGAAGTGAGTTACGCAGGATACAAAGCGGCCTAAACTTTATTATTGCCGCGTCAGACAAACAGGATGTTGGATTAGTGTTGGAATGGTGGGCGGTAATGGGTAAAAAGATATACTAAGAAGCTAATCTTGATTATTGTATCTGAAAATGCTACAATACCTGCATATTATTTAATGATATCGAGAACTATGTAGTGGCAGAACGAAACTGGTCCATGATATAGGTTACGGTATAACAGTCGCAATGCGACAAGAAGGAAACCATTCATATGGCAGCAGACAAGCAAGAACAAAGTCTACGTATTCGTATTCGCCTAAAAGCCTACGATCACAAAGTCATTGACCAATCAGCAAAACAAATTATCGACACTGCAATCCGTACTGGCGCCTCAATCGCCGGTCCAGTGCCACTTCCTACACGTCGCAGCACGTTTACGGTTGTTAAGTCTCCACACGTCTACAAAAAGGGCGGTGAGGCCTTTGAGATGCGTGTTCACAAACGTCTAATCGACATCACCAACGCAACCCCTAAGACAATCGATAGTTTGCAAAACCTCAGCCTACCAGCTGGTGTTGATGCTGAAATTCGAATGTAATCTAAGTTATTCCAAATTAAATACCCCGCGATATGCGGGGTATTTAATTTAATAATTAATTATTATTTTGTAAAGGTGACTGTGTTGCCAGTATCAATTTTATTAATGATTTCTAATGTATCAATTTGAATATTTAGAACCCATATAGAGAGAATAAATATATATAGAGCTAAAGCTAGCCAATAAAGTGTTTGACTCGTAATTCGAAATGTCACAAAAGGAGATCGTTCTCTTGATACCTGAAATGATTTTTCGATTATACGTGGTTTTCTGTGTACTACTTTTTTGACCTTCGATACTTTAGTGACCTTTTTTGCGGTCTTCTTAATTGTTTTTTTAGCCTTAGCTGCCATTACACCACTCCTTATATGACTTATATATTTTACATTATCCTACAAATATTGACTAAACACAAGTATTTTAAATTGCATCGTTAGTTCGCAGTGTGTCATCGGCTGTTTGTAGGTACGGCCAGGCTTCGTCCAGTGTCAATCCGCTGTCATGTAGCGCTGTTGCTAAGTCGATGCCGACATAGCGGAAGTGCCAGGGTTCGTACTGATAACCTGTGGTTGATTCTTTACCACTGGGGTAACGTAAGATAAATCCGTATTTATATGAATTATTAACTAGCCATTGGCCATCACTCGTATCTCCAAAACATGTGTCAAAATAACAATTACGCGATACCGTACTAATATCAGTGGCCAGCCCTGTCTGATGTTCACTTTGGCCAGGCAAGGCGATTGATTGGTTAGCGGCTGCCAAGCCCACGCTATTAATAGCATTATCTAAAATAGATTTTTGCACAGCGGCTGAACGATAACCGCTGCTTATCATTAATTGATAGCCAGCATCTGATGCGGCAGTAAACATATTGATTAGTGGTGTTTCAATATCACTTCTGACTGATCGTTCGCTGTCACTCTTGTTGGTTTGGGTTGTAACGCTAGGTATTACTAGACCATCCGGAACATAACTAATTGGAATACTATTATTCTTGTTGACCAATGTCCAAATATTTGATGTTATTGAATAATCAGCAACTGTCGCCCTGATTTGTTTAGCTCCTGGCAGTGTGATGTAAACTGGTTGCTTTTTTCGAGCAGCTTTGGCGGATAATTCAGATTGGAGGTTAATATTATTTAGTGTTTTAGTAAAGGCAGCGTCAATATTAGCGAATTGTTCGATTCGGTAGGTATTTAAATTGTATGCTGATATTGAGGCTACGACGATAAAAACAAGCCAAAATATTATTGTTATTAATTTTTGATGGTGTGTTTTATGGGTTAACATATTTGCATGTATATTAGCACATTTCTTACTATATAACATTGACGCCTAACAGATAGTGTGCTAGAGTTAAATGGTAACTTATAACGAATAATAAACAATTCTTGGTGAATTGGCAGGTCTATATCTTTAGAAACCGCCTCCCACCAAGAATTTTAAGTGGGAGCAAAAGCGCTATGAAAGCACTTCTCGGTACCAAAATTGGTATGACCCAAATCATCAGCGAAAGTGGTGTTGCAGTTCCTGTAACGCTAATTCAAGCTGGCCCTGTGACTGTGACTCAGGTCAAGACTGTCGAAACCGACGGTTACACTGCAGTACAAGTGGCATATGGTGAGGGTAAGAACCTGAGCAAGGCCGTGGCTGGACATGTAAAACCAGCCGGAAGTAATCCGAAGCATATTCGGGAAATTCGTGTAAATCAACTACCAGAAGGCCTCTCGGTAGGAAGCACGATCGATGTAACAACATTTGCACTTGGAGACATCGTTGATGCCACCGGTACAAGTAAAGGTAAAGGTTTTGCGGGTAACGTAAAACGACACAACTTTAATACCAGCAAACACACTCACGGTGGTAAGGGTGATGTTCGTAAACCAGGATCAATTGGATCAATGTATCCTCAAAAGGTATTCAAGGGTAAACGAATGGCAGGACGCATGGGTCATGACCAAGTTACGGTCAAAAACCTAGTCGTTTCTTACATCGACCTTGAGAACAATTTGATTGGTCTTCGCGGTGCTGTACCAGGTCCTAAAAAAGGCCTGATAATTATCGGAGGGAAAGCATAATGGCTACAACTACTAAAAAGGCTGCAGCAGTAAATGTATTACCAGATGATATTTTTGCAGTAGACGTTAAAAATCACGAATTGCTAAAACTAGCTTATGATAGCTACCTAGCCAACTCACGTCAGGCAAGTGCAACCACTTTGCAACGCGGTGAAGTTAGCGGTGGTGGTAAAAAGCCATGGAAGCAAAAAGGTACTGGACGTGCCCGTTTCGGTTCATCACGCAACCCAATTTGGCGCGGTGGTGGTGTCGTATTCGGACCACGCGGTAATGAAAATTACACCAAGCACATTACAACAACCAGCAAGCGAGTTGCATTGCGCCAAGCATTGTCACTTTCAAACAAAGCTGGTAAAGTTGTCGTACTTGACTTCGTTCCAACTGGCAAAACTGCCGATGCAATTAAGTTTTTGGCAGACAACAAACTAGATCGCAAGGTTCTGCTAGTTGTTGATGAAAAAACACCTGAATTGTTGCGTTCAACTAACAATATCCAAAATATATTGTTAACTCGCGCTAGCTACCTAAGTGTTTACCACATTCTAAATGCAGATAAAATCGTTATAACACCTGCTGCTGTTGAAACAATCACAGCATGGTTAAGCAAAGGAGAGAAATAATTATGACAACTCATATTAGTATCTACCCACGCGCAACCGAAAAGGCTTACGGCCAATCAAAGAAGAATATTTATGTCTTTGACGCCCCTGTAAGCGCTAACAAACAAGAGATTGCTGCTGCAGTCGAATTACAATACAATGTCAAAACTGTTGGTATCAAAACTTTGGTTCAAACAGGCAAGGCAATCCGTTTTTCAACTGGCAAACGTGCACATCCAGGTGCTACAAAGCACAAAGATTTGAAAAAGGCTTATGTTACTTTAGCTGAAGGCGACAGTATCAAAGTGTTTGAAGAAGCCGCTGCCGAAGAGCAAAAAGTTAAAACCGAAAAGAAGGAGAAGAAGTAATGCCAATCACGCAATACAGACCAACTACTCCAGCTCGTCGCGGTATGACTACCCAAGACCTAAGTGAGATTACAACTCGTAAACCACTAAAAAGCTTAGTAAAAAGCAAAAAGCAAAACGCTGGCCGTAACAACACTGGTCGCATCACTGTTCGTCACCGAGGTGGTGGTGTCAAACGACACTATCGTCTGTTGGACCACAAATTAGCACCAGGCCTAACTGTAACTGTTGAAGAAATCGAATACGATCCAAACCGCAGTGCTCGCATTGCTCGTGTCAAAGATCAATTTGGTCTTTACCACTACATCCTAGCTGATACATCAATGGTTAAAGGTAAAGTTATTGTCAGTGGCGCTGATGCTCCAGTAGAGTCAAGCAACCGCTTGCCACTAGCTAATATCCCAGTTGGTTCACAAATTTATGCAATCGAAATTCACCCCGGCAAAGGCGCACAATTAGTACGTTCAGCTGGTGTCGTAGCCCAATTAATGGCTAAAGAAGGTGATTATGCGTTGGTACGTCTGCCATCAGGTGAAGTTCGTCGTTTCCGCATGGAAGCCACAGCTGCAATCGGTATGGTTGGCAACGTACAACATCAAAATATCAAGATTGGTTCTGCCGGACGAAATCGTCGTAAGAGTATTCGACCAGGCGTTCGCGGTGTAGTAATGAATGCTGTCGATCACCCACACGGTGGTGGTGATGGTGGACGTCACGGTACAGGTAAAACACCACGTACACCATGGGGTCAATTGGCCCTGGGATATCGTACTCGCCGTCGTAAGGACGTCAGTAAGTTGATCGTAAAGACTCGCCATGAAGCGAAGAGGAAGAAGTAGACTATGAGTCGTTCACTAAAAAAAGGACCGTTCGTTGACTTCAAGCTTGCTAAGAAAGTGGCGGCGCTTGGACCAGACGACCGAACTATCATCAAAACTTGGGCACGTGCCAGTACAATCAGTCCAGATATGGTCGGACGTACTATCGCTGTCCACAACGGTAAAATGCACATTCCAGTACTGTTAAGCGAAAATATGGTTGGTCACAAACTCGGTGAGTTTAGCCCAACTCGTAAATTCCGCAAGCACGGTGGAAAGGACAATAAATAATGGCTAATTCATTAACTGTCCGCGCCTACATCAAGAATATTGATCAGGCTCCACGCAAAGTCAGCCTAGTTGCCAGCCTAATCCGCCGCCGCAACGTCGCTGATGCACTTGTTATCTTGTCACACGTTCCAAAACGCGCTGCTAAACCAGTTTTAGACGCATTGGAAAGTGCCAAAGCTAACGCAATCAATAATCATGGACTAGATGGTAAAACACTTGTAATTTCTAAATTGTCAGTTACAACTGGCACTCGTTTGAAACGCTTCAAGCCTGCCAGTCGTGGTCGCGCCTTGCCTTTCCAAAAGAAAGCAACCAACATTCTAGTTGAAGTAACTGGTGATGTTAAGGCTAAAAAGACAGTCGAAAAGACTAAGACGACTGTCAAAAAGGAAGGTAAATAATATGGGACAAAAAGTAAACCCAATTAGTTTCCGTCTTCAGGTTACCAAAAACTGGCAATCACGCTGGTTCTCTGGCAAAAAAGATTTTGCTAAATGGTTAATCGAAGATATCAAGATTCGCGAAATCATTGAAAAACGCTTTGAAAGTCGTCCAACTATTAATCAAATCGAAATCGAACGATCAGCTAATCTAATCACTATTACAATTCACACTGCCAAAGCTGGTGTTGTGATTGGTCGTGGTGGTGCCGGTGTAACCGAACTGAAAGCTATGATTGAAAAAATCGCCAGCCTGCCAGTACGTTTGAATATCGAAGAAGTCAAGCGCCCAGAGTTAGCTGCTAAATTAGTAGCTGAAAACATCGCTCGTCAGCTTGAACGCCGTGTTAACTTCCGTCGGGCTATCAAAATGGCTGCTCAAAACACAATGGCTGCCGGTGCCAAGGGTGTTCGCATCCAAGTCGCTGGACGTCTAAATAACGCCGAGATGGCTCGCCGCGAAAAAGTAATCGAAGGTTCTGTACCTCTTCACACATTACGTGCTGATATCGATTACTGTGGTGCCCGCGCTCAAACTCCAGCTGGTGTTATCGGTGTTAAAGTTTGGATTTACAAAGGCGAAAGGGTATAGACTATGTTATTACCAAAGAAAACTAAGTACCGAAAAGTACGCAAAGGCAAAAATAAAGGCATCGCAACTCGCGGCCAATATGTTGCCTTTGGTGATTACGGCATTCAATCAATCGAGAATGAATGTATCACAAGCCGCCAAATCGAAGCTGCTCGTCAGGCAATTACTCACCACATCGACCGTGCTGGTAAAATCTGGATCCGTATCTTCCCACACACCCCTGTTACGCGCAAGCCACAGGACGTTAAAATGGGTAGCGGAAAAGGTAACCCAGAGTTCTTCGTGGCTAAAGTCAAAGCCGGAACTATTTTGTTCGAGCTAAAAGGCGTCGACGAATCAGTTGCTCGCGAAGCAATGCGTTTAGCTGGTAATAAACTACCAGTTAAGACCAAATTCGTTATAAAGGAGCAAATCTAATGGCTATTATCAAGAAAACTACCAAGACTGCTGCTAAACCAGCTGTCGAAGTTAAAACAATTGATCAATTGGCTGTTGAACTGGCTGCTAAACAAAATGATTTAATTTCAGCAAAACGCGGACACAAGCTAGGTGAACTCACCAACCCTCGTGTTATCACAGTTACACGTAAGCAAATAGCACGCCTTCACACTGCCATCCGAGCAGCCGTGATTGCAAGCGAAAAGGAGAATAAGTAATATGGCCAAGACATTGACCGGTATCGTTACGTCGGACGTAGCGGACAAAACCATTACCGTCACTGTTACTAGTCGTGAAACGCATCCTATTTATGGTAAACAGTATACTGTGAACCGCAAGTACGCCGCTCATGATGAAGCTAACATTGCCAAAATTGGTGACAAAGTAACAATCACAGAAACTCGTCCTATCTCAAAAAGAAAGACGTTCAAACTAGAAGCTGTTGTTGAAAAATCTCGTGGTTCAATCGAACTAAAAGACGAAGTAGAAACGGTAGAGGCATAATATGATCCAACAAGAATCCCGTCTAAAAGTCGCCGACAACTCTGGAGCCAAAGAAATTCTTTGTATCCGTGTTCTTGGTGGTACCAAAAAACGCTATGCTCGTGTTGGTGATATGATCGTCGCTACTGTCAAAGAAGCTTCAACTGTAGGTGTTGTAAAACGCAAATCAGTTGTAAAAGCAATCGTTGTTCGAACTCGCGATCAAATTCAACGCAAAGATGGTTCAACCATTTGTTTCGATGATAATGCTGCCGTAATTGTAGCTGATGACAAAACTTTAAAGGGTACTCGTGTCTTTGGACCAGTCCCACGCGAACTACGCGACCTTGGTTTTTCCAAGATTATCAGCCTAGCGCCGGAGGTTTTGTAATTATGGCTACTATTAAACGAATTATCAAAGGTGACTTTGTTAAAATCATCAGCGGTGCCAACAAAGGTACAACTGGTAAAGTTACTCAAGTTCTAGCTAAACAGAAATCTGTGCTAGTTGAAGGTGTAAATAATATTCACCGTCATGTTAAACCAAGCCAAGCTAACCCACGTGGTGGTCATAAGGACATTCAAGTTCCTGTGTCGATTCACAAAGTTGCGCTAGTTGTTGACGAAAAAAGCAACAAAACTAGCCGTGTTGGATTGGTTAAAAACGCTGATGGTGGCACAACCCGTGTTGCTACTCAGCTAAAAAATAAGGAGATCAAGTAATGGTTAAAGCAACCAAAACATCAACGACTCCTCGCCTGAAAGCCTTGTACAAAGATCAATTTGTAAAGGAACTACAAGCCGAATTGAAATTAGGAAACGTCCACCAAGTTCCTAAGATTGAAAAAATTGTAGTCAGCGTAGGAATTGGTAAAAACAAAGATGACAAACGTCATTACGAAGTTGTCAAAAACACGCTGGTCAAAATTACTGGCCAAGCTCCAGTTGATCGTATGGCTAAAAAATCAATCGCTACATTTAAAATCCGTGCTGGTTTAAACCGCGTTGGTATTAGTGTAACTTTGCGCGGCGCTCGTATGTACGAGTTTTTGGACCGCCTAGTTAACATTTCATTGCCACGCGTTCGTGACTTTCATGGTGTTAATCCAAAAGCTTTTGACAAATCTGGTAACTTTAACCTAGGAATTGTTGAACAATCTATCTTCCCTGAACTTACATTCGAGGAAACACAGATTCTTCACGGCCTACAAGTTACTGTTGTTATATCTGGTGGCAATGCTGATTACAGCCGTGCACTGCTAGAAAAATTTGGAATACCATTCGAGAAGCAAGGAGGCAAACGATAATGGCTAAAAAATCTGCAATAGCTCGCGACCTAAAACGCAAGAAAATGATTGTCAAATATGCTGCTAAACGTGCCGAATTAAAGGAATTAGGCGATCAAGAAGGTTTGGCAAAATTGCCACTTAACAGTTCACCAACTCGTTGGAAAAACCGCGATTTACTTCACGGCCGCCCACGTGCCTTTATGCGCCGATTTGGTTTAAACCGTATTAACTTCCGTGAAAAAGCCTCAAAAGGCGAAATTCCCGGCGTAACAAAGAGTAGCTGGTAGGAAAGGATAAATCTATGTCATTACAATCAACTGACCCAATCGCCGACCTACTAACTCGCATTCGAAATGCAGTTATGATCGGTAAAAACGAAATTCGTGTTCCTGCAAGTAAATTAAAACTTACTGTTGCTAAAGAACTAAAAAAAGCTAAATACCTAGCTGACGTTACAGTCGAAACTGGTAAACCTCGCGATACGATTGTTATTACAATCAACAAGCCAGGTGAAAACTCAACAATTACTGAAATTACCCGTCTGTCTAAACCAGGACGCCGTGTCTATGTTGCCGCAAGCGACATTCCACGCATCAAAAACGGTCGCGGTATGGTACTTGTTAGTACAAGTAAAGGTGTAATACCAGGTCACGTCGCTTTCAAAGAACGACTTGGCGGTGAATTACTACTTAAGGTATACTAGATAGCTATTGGAATATGGCATTTGGAATATAGCAAATCGCAAATAACCAACGCCAAATTCCAACAGAGAAATTATAATTAACAGGAGAATAAGAAATGAGTCGAATCGGAAAACTACCAATTGACGTGCCTACCGGTGTGACAATCACGGTTGACTCAGATGTTGTTACCGTCAAGGGGCCAAAAGGCCAATTGACAGTACCTCATTTGAGCGACGTGACTGTTGCCCTCGAAGGATCACAAGCAATTGTTACACGCAAAGATGATGAGTTTGTTGCCAAAGCGCAACATGGTCTACAACGCGCCCTATTAAATAACGCTGTTATAGGTGTTACAAAAGGCTACGAAAAGAAACTAGAAGTTAACGGTGTTGGTTATCGTATCAACGGCGGTGGCAATAAAATTGAATTGCTATTAGGCTTTTCACACCCCGTAAATTACGTTGCCAAAGACGGTATTTCACTAGTTGTTGAAAAAATGACGATCACAGTTGTCGGTATCGACAAACAAGCTGTTGGTCAAACTGCTGCCGAAATCCGCGCTATCAAAAAGCCTGAACCATACAAGGGTAAAGGTATTAAATACGCTGACGAAGTATTACGCCACAAGGCTGGAAAGGCTGGTAAATAATATGTCAAATCTAACGAAGAAGCTATTAAATCTTGGCCTACGTAAAAATCGTATCCGTGCCAAAATCTCTGGTACGACTGAACGTCCACGTCTAACAGTATCTATCAGTAACAAGCACGTTAGTGCTCAAATTATTGATGATACCAAAGGCACAACACTTGTCGCCAGTACAACTGTCGGTACTAAACAAACCGGTACAATTACTGAACAAGCTGCATTTGTTGGCGCAGATATCGCTAAAAAGGCTAAAAAAGCTAAAATTAACGCAGTTGTCTTCGACCGAAATGGTCGTCTGTACGCTGGAAGATTGAGTGCCTTCGCAGAAGCTGCACGCAAGGAAGGTTTAGGATTCTAATCATGGCTGAAGCTATTAAAAAGACCGCAACTGACTCACGCGCACCACGCCAAAACGGCGGTCGTCGCGAACGTGACCAAGTCCCGGCTGAAACAAAACAATACGAAGAAGTTGTTATTAACATCGACCGTGTGTCACGTGTGGTCAAAGGTGGACGTCGTTTCCGCTTTAAAGCCCTTGTTGTCGTAGGTGATGGTAAAAATAAAGTTGGTGTTGGTGTTGCAAAAGGCGCCGATGTCCAAGCCGCTGTTGCTAAGGCTACTAACGTTGCTAAAAAGCAAATTGTTATTATCCCAATCAGCAACGAAACAATTCCTCATGATACTGAAGTTCGCTTTGCCGGCGCTCAAGTTTTGTTGAAGCCAGCAGCACTAGGTACTGGTATTATTGCCGGTGGTGTTGTCCGTTCAGTTATCGCTGTAACTGGTATTCACAACTTGGTTTCTAAATCACTGGGATCAACTAACAAAGTCAACATTGCTTATGCAACTGTCGAAGCTTTGAAAAGTCTAGTACCACAAAGTGAATGGTTAAACGTTCCAAAGAAAAAAGTTGCTAAAAAAACCGCTGAAGTGGAGACAAAGTAATGACTAAGTATAATGAACTTCAAGTTGAAGCAAACAAAAATATCAAACGCGTTGGTCGTGGTATTGCATCAGGCCAAGGTAAAACAGCTGGACGCGGTACAAAGGGTCAAAAAGCCCGTACTGGTAAAAAGTTACGTCCAACCTTTGCCGGTGGTTCAGGTGCATTGGCTCGTCGTACTCCAAAGCTAAAGGGCTTCAAGAGCCTACGTACACCTGCTCAGATTGTTTACTTAGATCACTTAAATGTGTTCAAAGGAAAAACAGCTGATAACTTCTCGTTATTCAACGCTGGATTAATTTCTTCACCTTATCAGGCTGTAAAAGTTATTCTACGTGGTGAATTAACCGAAACTGTTAAATTGCACGTCTCTAGCGCCAGCAAAAGCGTTAAAGAAGCAGTTACAAAAGCCGGTGGTACTTTTGTCAAAACTGCGGTACCATTGAAAAAGGGTACCAAAGCAGCTGAAACAACTGAAAAGTAGCATATTGTTGCACTTCCCAGGGTACCAACTGGTACCTTGCGGAGTAGCAGTAATGATAATATAGGGGTAAGAGGGGTAAACGACTGATGAATTTCAAAACAATTTTCAAATCACTAAAAAACCGTAACATGCTTAAACGCATGCTAATTTTGCTGGGTATTATTATCGCTTACCGCTTTTTGGCGCACGTTCCAGTGCCTTTGGCCGAGCCAACTCAATTAAAAGAAGTTATCAATAGCGTTATTAACAGCTCGGACTTGGGCGGTTTCTTGAATTTACTATCTGGTGGTGCCTTAACTAGCTTCTCGATTGTTCTAGTTGGTATGAGCCCATTTATTACATCGTCAATTATCACTCAATTGTTGACCAAAGCAATTCCTAAACTCGAAGAATTACACAAGGACGGTGAATCGGGTCGTCGCAAAATCAACCAATGGACTCGTATGATTGCTGTACCATTATCAATCGTTCAATCGATTGCCTTTATTTACATCTTGCGCCAAACAATTTTGGCTAACAATACGACCGTCTTATCAGACCCAACTATCATGGGCTGGACAGTCGCTGTTATTGCCATGAGTGCTGGATCAATCTTGTTGATGTGGCTTGGTGAGTTAATCACTGAACAAGGTGTCGGCAATGGTATCAGTATCATTATTTTTGCAGGCATCGTCAGTCAGCTACCAAAAACAATTACGACTATCAGTAGTTCGTTATTTGATACGTCGGCCGGCAAATTGAATGTCTTTAACTGGTTTACAATTCCGGTCAATCCAACCTCATTTTGGATTGCAATTATCCTTGGTGTCGTGTCGTTAATGATTCTTTACGTACTCGTCAAAGTTAACGAGGCTCAGCGAGTTATTACTGTTAATTACGCTAAACGTGTTCAAGGCAACAGCAGCTACGGTGGCGTCAAAAGTATTCTGCCAGTTAAATTAATTGCTGCTAACGTTATCCCAATTATCTTTGCAGTTGCATTCTTGTCGCTGCCTGCTTTTATCGGACAGATTTTGAAAGCCAGCGGTAACGCATCATATCAGGCACTAGCAACTAACTTAATAGCTTGGTTCCAAACACCGACACCTGGCACATGGACGGGTTCAACGATGCAGGCCTTTATTTATCCTGCGGTCTACTTTGTATTAGTTATCATCTTTACGTATTTTTACACTGGTATTATCTTTAACTCAAACGAAATTGCTGAAAATTTGCAAAAGCAAGGCGGCTTTATTGAAGGTATTCGTCCAGGTAAACAAACCGAGGATTATTTAAATCGTACCGTAAATCGTTTGACACTTTTTGGATCATTAACACTAGGTATTATTGCCGTACTTCCATTCGCTGGTGAATACATGATGTACGCTATCGCTGGTATTACCGGCAGCAAGCTGTCAATCGGTGGTACTGGACTTTTGATTGTTGTATCGGTTGCTCTTGAATCATTGCGCCAAATCAATTCTCGCGCTTTGATGGTGACTTACGACGACTACAAATAATTCAAATTGTTTGATACTTAGTAAACATTAGTGTAATATAGTCCTTGGGGTGCTTTATGATAGTTTTCATAAGGCTGAGATTATACCCAATTAACTTGATCCGGATAATGCCGGCGTAAGGAGTAGATATGAGCAATATGATATTAGATAAACCAGCGTTTTTAGTAGGCGCTGGTATTTTTAATAAAAGCGTATATAAAAAACGATGGTCAGATAATTATACAATTATCGGTGTCGATGGCGGTGCCGACAGTCTAGCAAAAATTGGCGTAACGCCAGATTATGTTATTGGCGATTTAGATTCGATTATTGATCCAATCAAATACGGCAAGTCATCGACATTAATCAGAGTCTCCGAACAGGATACAACTGATTTTGAAAAAGCTCTGATTTACTTCGATGCGCCACTATATTTATGTATTGGTTTTACTGGCTCACGATTTGATCATACAATCGAAGTTTTGCATATTTTTACAAAATTTCGCAACAAAACAATTATTTGTCTTCATTATAACGATTTAATATTCGTAGTCCCTAACGATTGGAAGCCTAAATTATCTGTCGGAACGCGTGTGTCGTTATTCCCAATTGAGCCTACCAATATACATTCAACAACCGGACTAAAATATTCTGCAACTGGGCTTAACCTTGTTATGGGGTCAATAATAAGTACGTCGAATGAGGCAATCTCTAATCAGATTGAAGTGAAATACGATAAAGGGTTGCTTGTTGGTATAGTGCCAGCCAGTCAATACAAAAACATAATTAATTCGTTAGGACTTTAACATGAACTTAGCTTTTATCGATTACATATTTATTGTTGCATATATGTTTGGTATTTTAGTGCTGGGTTTGTGGGCTATGAAACGCGGCAAGTCTGACGAAGATTATCTGTTGGCTGGACGTAAATTGACACTGCCTGCCATGGTAATGTCCCTTGTAACTACTTGGTATGGAGCTATTTTAGGTGTAGGTGAATTAGTCTTTAGATATGGTATTGTCGGCTGGGTAACGCAAGGGTTGCTATGGTACGTAATATATTTATTTTTTGCATTGATGATGGCCAAAAAAGTACAAAAATCGAAAAAAATAACCATCGCGGATCATTTGATGGAAAAAAGCGGCAAAAAGTCAGCATTCGTCGGAACAATCTTAACATATATTATGACATCTCCCGCTCCATATATATTATCATTGGGTGTTGTTATAGATATGATTTTTGGAATCGGTTTGTTTTTGTCAATCTTAATAGGGTCATTGATTAGCGGCATATACATTTGGAGTGGCGGATTTAGATCTGTCGTTAGAGTTGACGGCTTACAATTTGCATTAATGTATTTTGGATTTGGCGCTTTATTAATTGGAGCAGTTATTCATTTTGGTGATATGTCATTTTTTATTAATAAATTACCACCAACACATTTGACATTTACCGGCGAACTACCGATTTTAACAATTGCCGCATGGGGACTAATGGCTTTATGGACTTTGGTGGATCCAGACTTCTTTCAGCGATGTTATGCTTCAGGTTCAGGTAAAATAGCACGAAACGGGATACTTTGGTCAATTCTTTTCTGGTTTATTTTTGACATGCTAACTTTAATAACAGGTTTGTATGCAACAGCGGCCTTTCCAAATGCCGAACCAACAAGTATATATTTTGTATTAGCGGATAACGTTTTGCCGTTTGCTATAAAAGGAATATTTTGTGTATCTGTATTGGCTATAATTATGTCAACTATGGATTCATTTCTGTTTACTAGCGGAACAATTATGGGCAAAGACCTACTCGGACTTGTTTATCCAAAAGCTAGACTAAAAAAACTTAGCCGAATTGGTATCGTAATAACTATAGTAGTATCACTAATATTAATTGTGTTGTTCAAGTCGGTCATAGGAATCATATATGTGTTAGGAACAGTCGGCGTATCGGCATTACTCTTGCCAGTTTTATTAGCAATATTTTCAAAGCAAAAAATGAATGATAATATCGTACTGTCTGGGATGTTAGCCGCAATTACGACTTCAGTGATTTGGCTTATTGGAGGTTTGATAAATAGTGTAGAGGGATGGCCACAATATTGGTTAGGAATAGATCCGATGTATGTCGGATTAGCAGCAAGCTTGATGGTTTATGTATTGACAAGAAAAATATTATTTATCGATTAAGCATATTACTAACATAAACGTTATGATATGATGTTTGTAATGCAAAATAAAATACCTAAAATAAAAAGATCAGGCTTTTCGATAATTGGTTTAATCCTTGTCGTAATATTAATCGCTATTATTACTTTAGTGGTCACGGTCGTGTATCGTGGAGTTGTTAAAAAAGTTGACGTTTCGGATATGCAAACTGACCTTGCTAGCGTATCTAGTATAATAATGTCGAATAAAACGGCAGACGGTAATTTTCCTTTATCGTTGAAAATCGCAAATAATGGCAAGGCGATCGTCAGTCGAATCGGAACTGAGTACCAATATGAAGTAAACAATACGACTACACCAAAAACATTCTGCGTTACAGCTAGCAAAGGTACGACTAACTACAAGGTGATAAACGGCAGCACACCAACACTAGGGACATGCCCAGGTTTTCGGGCTTTGATGTATTTAGACGCTGGAAATGTTGCATCATATCCTGGTAACGGTACAACTTGGTTTGATTTAAGTAATAACAAAAATGATGTTACTTTAAATAATGGTATTAGCTATGACAATGAAAAAGGCGGAGTATTTACATTCGATGGAATTGATGATTATGCCAGCAAAAATACCAAAGGTTCACTAATTAGCGACCCTACTTTAAATAATTACAAACTTACATACTCATTTTGGGCAAAAGTATTGTCAAGCAATTCATATTACATAATCAGCAGCGGCGCCCAGACTTCAAGTACAGGAATTTCATTTAGCTACCAAGCTGGTGGACCTTTTTACAGCATTCGCGGTACGACAAAAAATATATCTTCGTCAGTTAGTGATTTTCCGTTAAATATATGGATAAATTGGACTGTTACGTCTGATGGGCAAAACAGTTATTTATATAAAAATGGTGAATTGCAATCATCAACTGCGTTTACCACAGGATCAAGTGACGCTAAGTACACCGATTTAACAATCGGAACGCCAAATAATACCAAAGGTAAATACATGACAAACATGAAGTTTGCGTCATTATTAATATATGACCGAACATTAACCCCACAAGAAGTACAACAAAACTTTGACTTCAGCCGTAGCAGATATGGGCTATAGTATTTGTTTTAAAAGTTGACACGCAAACTGGTTGCGATATAATAGTTACATAAATAGCGCAGAAAATATATACAGGCGTTAATTTTCTTGATATTAACTCTTTACGTTAGCCTTTAAGTGGTGTATAATCGGTTATTGTAATCTATGGCTAGTCAAAAAGAAGTAATTAAATTGCAGGGGAAGGTAGTGGAATCACTGCCTAATACTCAATTTAAGGTCGAATTAGAGAATGGCCACAGTATAATTGCCCACATTTCAGGTAAAATGCGCAAGCACTATATCCGACTTGTTCCAGGCGATAAAGTGGAAGTCGAGTTGACTCCTTACGACCTTAGTAAGGGAAGAATCAGCTTCCGCTTAAAGGATTAAATTTAATTCGCGCATAGCGAACAGGAGTAAATGAACGCTTATGAAGGTTCGTGCAAGTGTCAAAAAAATTAGTCCAGATGATCAACTAGTACGCCGTAAAGGTATATTACGCATCATCAACAAGAAAAAACCTAAAAATAAGCAAAGGCAGGGTTAAGCATGGCTCGAATTTCTGGGGTAACAATCCCATCAGAAAAGCAAGTTCAGGTCGCTTTGACGTATATATACGGCATCGGTCCAAAATTTGCATCGAACATCCTTGCGGCGGCGAAAGTTGAGCCGACCACTCGGGTGAAAGATCTCACCGAGGCTGAAGAACAACGTCTACGCGATATAATCGACACTGATTATACCGTTGAAGGCGATTTGCAGCGTCTGGTAACAAATAATATTAAACGCTTAAAAGACATTAGTTCATACCGTGGACTACGTCACAAAAATGGTCTTCCTGTCCGTGGACAGCGAACTCGCACAAACGCCAAAACTCGCAAGGGTAAAGGCGTCGCAGTTGGTGGAACCCAGAAAAAAGCGGCAACTAAAACTTAGGAAAGGAATTAGATTATGGCAGAAGCAAATACTACAGCTCCAAAAGCAACAGTCCGTAAAAAGCAGCGCCGATCGGTTCCTGCTGGTCAGTTGCATGTTCAAGCGACATTTAATAATACAATCGTAACGTTTACCGACAAAAAAGGTAACGTACTTACCACTTCAAGCGCCGGCGCCTCAGGTTTCCGTGGCAGCAAAAAGGGTACAGCATACGCATCACAAATTGCAGCCGAAAAAGTTGCCGATATTGCTAAAAACCAATTCGGTGCTAGTTCAGTTGACGTCTTTATCAAAGGTGTAGGCCTAGGACGCGACGCAGCTATCCGTGCAATGGGTGCCTTCAACATTACAGTTGACAGCATTTCTGATGTAACCGGAATACCACATGGTGGTGTTCGACCACGCAAAGCGAGAAGGGCATAAACTATGGCACGAGATATTTCTCCTATTGTTAAACAAAGCCGACGTGAAGGCTACGCTCTTCACCCAAAGGCTCACAAAGTTATGGCTCACAAGACTGGTATTCCAGGCCAACATGGTGGTGGACGTCCAGGCAAACCAAGTCTATATTTGACACAACTTCGTGAAAAACAAAAAGTTCGCCGTACTTACGGTCTACTTGAAAAGCAATTTGCTAAATTGGTAGTCGAAGCTGATCGCATGAGCGGTCAACTAGGCATTCTTCCAGGTGAAGCAATGTTGCAATTACTTGAACGACGCATCGATAACGCAGTCTACCGCGCTGGTTTTGCTACTAGCCGCCGTGCTGCACGTCAACTTGTTGGTCATGGACACTTCCTATTGAACGGCCGCCGTGTCAATATTCCTTCAATCCGCCTAAAAGTTGGTGATGAAATCGTTGTCCGTCCAAAAAGTTCAAAATCTGGTTACTTTAGTCAACTTGAAGAAGTAGTTAATAATTCAGTCCAAGAACCACTAAGCTGGTTAAAGAGTGATGACAAAAAAATTACTATTACAGTTACTGGTTTACCAAAACGCGAAGAAGCCGAAGCAGATATCAAAGAACAGCTAATCGTTGAGTATTACTCACGTTAAAGGGTAAGGAGCCTAATAATAATGACAAAAGTTATTTACAACCCAGCACTAGCAAGTATTGACGAACAAAGTTCGACTATTGCAACATTTAATATCGAACCACTTCACGCCGGTTACGGTAATACTTTAGGTAACAGCTTACGACGTGTCCTTCTTTCAAGCATCGAAGGTGCCGCTGTTGTTGCTTTCCGAATCGAAGGTGCTAGCCACGAATTTGCAACTGTCGCTGGAATCCGCGAAGACGTTGTTGATATTATGTTAAATATCAAAAACATTCGCCTAAAAGTTCACAGCGACCAGCCAGTTGAACTACGCCTCGAAAAAAAAGGTGCCGGCGCTGTTACAGCCGCTGACATCAAAACAAACGCTGATGTTGAAGTAATCAACCCAGACCAAGTTATCTGCAATATCGACGATCCCAAAAAATCTGTTGTTATTGACCTAGTTGTTGAAGCTGGCCGTGGTTACCAAACTATCGAAAACTCAAGCGCAAAACGAATTCACAGCGACATGATTGCAGTTGATGCTATCTTTAGCCCAGTAATTCGCGTTCGCTACAAAGTTGAAGGTACACGCGTTGGTCAAGAGACAAACTTGGACAAATTGTTACTTACAGTCGAAACTGACGGTTCATTAACTCCACGCCAAGCATTTGAAGAAGCCGCTGCTATTTTGGTTAACCAATATACAGCCCTAGCTGGTTCAACTGTTATCGAATCTGCTCCAGCATTGGGACAGAATCAAGGTGGTGAGAAAAACGAGTTAAATACCCCAATCGAAGAATTAAATCTAACTGCCCGAACAGCTAATGCCTTGATTAATAACGAAATCCGCACCGTTCACGACCTTGTCACTTTAAGTGAACAAGACCTACGCGAACTAAAGGGTTTTGGTACCAAAGCATTGGATGAAGTCAAAGAGAAATTGACGGAGCTGGAACTTTAAATATGCACAGACATGGATATGTAGGACGCAAATTTGGTCGCGAACGCGATCAACGACGCGCATTAATCAAAGGCCTAGCCACCAGTTTGGTGTTAAATGGCAAAATCGAAACTACTTTGCCTAAGGCTAAAGAATTAGTTCGTTATATTGAAAAACTTATCACAAAAGCTAAAAAAGGCGATTTGGCAAACCGACGTCGCGTTATTGCAGGGCTTAGCACCGAAGCTGCAGCTTACAAGCTGTTCGATGTTATTGCACCTCAACTAACCAAGCGCACCAGTGGTCACGTTCGTGTTGAACGAACCGAACTACGCGTTGGCGACGGTACTCAAATGGCAACAATTTCTTTTGTTGATGAAATTAACTCTACACCAGTAGAAACAAAGACAAAGGAGGTGAAAGCGTAATGGTTAATGCTAAAACGTATTCACAAAAACCAACCGAAGTAACTCGTCGTTGGATTCTTATCGATGCTTCAACCGCACCTTTGGGCCGCGTTTCGACAGCTATCGCTAAATATCTAATCGGCAAATACAAACCAACTTACACTCCACACACTGATGCTGGCGACTATGTCGTTGTTATCAATGCCAAAGATGTAGTTGTTACAGGCACCAAAGAAACTGACAAGATGTATTATCATTACTCAGGCTTCCCAGGTGGTCTTAGCGAAGCAACTTTGGGCCAATTGCGCCTAAAAGCTCCTGAAAAAATTATCGAAATCGCCGTCAAAGGTATGATTCCTGTTAACAAACTAACCGCTGAACGTATGAAACGTTTGCGTGTGTTTGCTGGTGATGCTCATACTCACACTGCGCAGACTCCAACGAAAGTAGAGGTTAAATAATTATGGCTGAAGCTAAATATCTTTACGGTCTAGGACGACGCAAAAGTGCAACTGCACAAGTTCGTTTGACACCCGGTAAAGGCAAAATTACGATCAATAACAAACCAGCTGCTGAGTACTTTAACGAAAACAAGTCTCAACTAGCTGAAATTACTGATCCACTAGCACTAGTTAACAAGCAAAAAGATTTTGATGCCACAATCGTCGTCAAAGGCGGTGGTGTATCTGGTCAAGTTGATGCAATCAAACTAGCAATTGCTAAGGCAATTACAGTTGGATTCGCTGACCTTCGCACCGTTCTTAAAAAAGCTGAGTTCCTTAAACGTGACTCACGCGAGAAAGAACGCAAGAAATACGGCCTACGATCTGCTCGCAAACGCGAACAGTTCTCGAAACGCTAAGGTTTTGGCTAATAGCTATTGGCTATTGGAATATGGCGAATACAAGGTACCCTGGAGTAAATACCAGGGTATTTTTGTACTTTGAGATTTGGCCAATAGCCATATTCCACATTCCAATAGCCATAAAAATGTGTTATAATAGAGTCAATAGGTAAACGAACATAAACAAGCAAGCAAAAAGCTAAACTGCTATAATAAAGGACATATATGACAAAACCTGTAATTTTAACTGGAATCCGAGCCAATAATGATTTAACAATTGGTAATTATTTTGGTGCAATTTTGCCAATTATTGATATGGCCAAAAAGCGTTCTGCTGACTATCAAATTAATATGTTTATTCCTGATTTACATAGTTTTACAACGCCAATCGACCATAGTAATTTGTATAATCAAATCATTCACAACGCCCGTTTGTTTGTCGCTGCTGGTTTACCGATTGATAATGACAGCATTTATCTGTATCGCCAAAGTTATATCCCAGCCCACAGCGAAATGACATGGATATTAGATTGCTTTACTGGTTTTGGCGAGATGAGCCGTATGATTCAATTCAAAGATAAGTCAGGCGCAATAGGTGATGACCGTACAAGTGTCGGCCTATTTAACTATCCAGTTTTAATGGCCGCTGATATCTTGCTATATAACGCTCAGTATGTACCAGTTGGCGAAGACCAAACACAACACCTTGAATTTACTCGTGACATTGGCGAACGCATGAACAGCCGTTTTGGCGACATTTTTACTATTCCCGACGCTGTTAAGTCTCAACATGAATTCTTTGGCAACGATCAAGGCCTACGCATCAAAGATTTAATCGATCCAACTAAAAAAATGAGCAAAAGTGACGAATCTGGTCGTGGCGTAATCTTCCTTAGCGACAAACCGGCTGACGCCGCTAAAAAGGTAATGGGTGCCACAACTGACAACTTGGCATCAATTCATTTTGACCGCGTTAACCAACCAGGCATTAGCAACTTGTTGGAAATCTTGGCGTTACTGCGTGGCATATCACGCGACAGCGTCGTAGCTGAATTTGAAGGCCAAACTAAATACGGTGATTTTAAATCAATCGTTGCTGGTGAAGTTGAAAAGTTTTTGACAGACTTCCAATCACGCTTGGCGCAGGTTGATGACAGCGCCGTGCTGGCTAAACTTGAACAATCCGAACGTGACCTGACACCGATTGCTAATGCCACACTGTTGCGAGCTCAGCAGGCCGTTGGTCTAAGGCCTAAGGTCGCCTAATGGTAAAAGTATCAAGTCGCGATATTCTGGACGTCCTGCGCCGCTTTGAACTGGCTAATGATGACAACGTGCCTCGCAATGTCGAATCTGTTAAAATGTCACATCCCAATCCAATTAACACTCTGGCATCGTTTCGTTTTAACAAAAACGCCTTTTTCATATTATTTGACGATACCGCCGAAGACGATGTTGAATATGTTATTAAACAAGTCAAAACTAAAAAGCCTAATTTAAATGGCGAATTATTAAAAAACCCAACCGACAGCGAAACAACCTACGCCATTCCTTTTCATGGCAAAGATTGCTATTTATACTCTGTTATATCTGAAAAAAAGCGCCTCGACAGCGAACTAGCTAAACGTTATCCCGATACATCACGCAGTACATGGCAAAAACACATCAAGGCCGGCCATGTTAGCGTTAATGGTGTCGTTATTACGTCACCCAAACAAGACGTAGTTGATATTGATGATATTGCCATTACGATGCCCGATGCGCCCGATTTTAGCGCCAACGAACTGCCAATTATTTATATTGATGACAATGTGATTGTTATTGATAAACCAACTGGCGTATTGTCACATGCCAAAGGTGCTTTAAATGAAGAATTTACGGTGGCCGAATTCTTCCGCCGCTATTCAACCTACAACAGCGACACTAATCGACCTGGCATAATTCACCGTTTAGACCGTGATACCAGTGGTATTATGATTGGCGCTCGCAATGCTGATACGGCAACGATGCTACAAAAGCAATTTGCTGATCGCAAAACCAAAAAGACTTATTATGCAATTGTTGATGGCGTGCCTAAATTAGACAAAGCTAACATTGATTTGCCAATCGGCCGCAACCCATCAGCACCCAGCACTTTCCGTGTTGATAGTAAAGGTAAGTCAGCTATTACCAGATATGAGGTCATTGCATCTGATAATAAACATTCACTTATTAAACTGCAGCCTCAAACCGGCCGCACCCACCAATTGCGTGTTCACATGGCTTATTTAAATACACCAATTTTGGGTGACAAAGTTTACGGTAAACCTTCAAAACGACTTTACTTGCACGCTAATAGCCTTGAAATTACAATTCCAACCAGCAGCCGTCGCACTTTTGTTTCACCGGTTCCTTCAGATTTAACAGATTTCTTTCCTGATATAAAACTATGATTAAACCTATCATCAATCCAACCAGCGAAATTAAACTTTTGGCTGTGACAAGACATCTGCCACAATCTTTGCTGTTGACTGGTGAACCTGGTGTTGGACTTAGTACAATCAGCCTGTATATTGCCGAACTTGTCGGTGTTAATCCGGTAACTATTTTGCCCGAAAAAGACGAAAAGATTGATATCGAAAAGGGAATTATTAGCGTTGATATTATGCGCCGTTTGTATAATGATACGCGCACTAAAACAACTGGCGACCGTGTGATTATTATTGATTATGCCGAACGCATGACACATCAAGCTCAAAATGCCTTTTTGAAATTACTAGAAGAGCCTGGTGTTGGTGTCCATTTTATTATTGTCGCACAATCAGTTAATAAATTACTACCAACAATCTTGTCACGCGTTGAAGTACTGGATATTAAAAATATATTAACCAAACAATCCGAACAATTACTAGATTTGTTAAATATCACAGATACAACGAAACGTTCACAATTAATATTTATGGCTAATGGCCGACCAGCTGAACTGACCCGGCTAAGTCAGAATAATGAATACTTTGACAAACGCAGTGCCACTGTTCGTGATGCTCGTGAATTATTACGTGGCAGTATCTATCAAAAACTATTAATTGCTCACAGATACAAAGACGATCGTGCCGGTGCATTAGTATTGCTGACAGACATGTCTAATATATTAAAACGTACAATTATTGCCAATCCACAGGCTGACAACCTGACTAAGATTGATGACATATTGAATTCTTATACGCAAATCGAAGCCAATGGCAATATCAGGCTGTGCCTAGCACGAATGATTCTTTAGCCGAATGCAAGAAATCTGTTATAATAAATACCAGATATGTTTGGACTATTATTAATTGTACTGCTGGGGGTTTGGGCGATATATCAACGTCAAACCATTACCGAAGCTACGGCTGATTTGCCAGCTAAACTAGCTGAAAAACTAGACCAATTATGGACAATTGCGCAAGAATCATTGCTGACCAACAAATATTTACGAGCTGAAAAGGCCTTACTGACTATTTTGCGTGTTGATGAGCGCAACGCCAGTGCCTACAATCGTTTAGGCATTTTATATGCTAAACAGCGGTCACTTAGCGATGCGATTGAATGTTTTGAGATTGCTCAATCACTTGAACCAAGTGCCAGCAGCCTACATAACGTTGGATTGATATACTTTGAAACTCAAAATTATGACAAAGCGGCCCTAGCGTTTGAACAAGCCTTGGCAATTGATGGCGATTTGGCTTCACGACACATCGCCTACGCCAAAGTTCAAGAAAAGTTGGGTCATGACGAAAAGATGATTAAATCACTGGAAAGGGCAGTCGAATTAGACCCAATCCCTCAAACTTTGAATATTCTGGCCGACGCCTATGAACGTACTGGATCAGCCGAACTGGCGTTGACTTTGCGCGAAAAAGCTGCCAAAATGATCATCCCTCAGGGACAACCACGCCGCATCCGTCAACCTCGACGAGTGATGTAGTAAGGCTGAGAGAAGGACATCGGCTAAAGCTTGAGAGAAGTACATCGCCTCACTTTGCTCGTCTCCTCCGTTTGCTCATTAAAATATGTAAACACTATGATTAATTATGAGAAGGACATCGGCTAAAGCCTCCTCCGCTCATTCTCAAAAGAAAATACCTTCGGTGTTTTCTTTTGATTCATTCGCTACGCCGATCTTCGGAGTATTTTATTGTTAAAACAATAAAACTCCGAAGGTTCGAATTTTAATCACATACCAAATTAAATAACCACGACCTAACGGTGTGGTTATTTAATTTGGTGCTGAGAGAAGGACTCGAACCTTCGGAGCCTTACGGCGGGAGATTTACAGTCTCCTGTGATTGCCACTACACGATCTCAGCGAATTGGAGCCGACTCTCGGGATTGAACCGAGGACCTTCACTTTACAAAAGTGTTGCTCTACCACTGAGCTAAGTCGGCGCTTAATCTATTTTAACATATTTTTCTCTACGCCATAGCCTTCCGTGGCCTTTATTTAAATTTTTATAGTTTTTTGTCAAAGAATGGCAGTTTGGGCATAGCAATATTAGGTTATCCTCACTATTATTATCGGAGTTACCGTCTATGTGATCTACTTCCAGCATTATATTATTAGTGTATGGACTTACTTTATTCCAGTCACATATCGCACATTTACTATTATATTTGTAAAATACGTACCTAATAACATGCCTGGACAGACTTTTCGTAGATACACCTCTAATCCCATCTTCACTACCTAATTTCCACCTTGCAATGTAAGTAGAATATATATGATCTCTCTGGCATTTATTAGAACAGTACTTAACAGAATGTTTTTTAGAAAGTTGCTTGCTACATTTTAAGCATATTTTCATATATTTATCATACTACAAATCAAACAATAAGTTACTATACTCAAACATTTGGTTTTGGAGTTGTTTTTTGTTACAATTGTTCAGTAATTACGCCGCGATAGCTCAGTTGGTAGAGCGCATCCATGGTAAGGATGAGGTCCTGGGTTCAAATCCCAGCCGTGGCTCCATTTGCAATTCAACCGCCCTAATCTGGGCGGTTTTTGTTATAATAAACATATGGCAACATTTAGTTTTGACACCGTATCCGAATATAACAAAGCCGAGATGAATAACGTCTTCGCTATGACCGAAAAAGAAATCAGCAATCGCTATGACTTTAAAGGCACACCAGCCCAAATCGATTGGCTGGACGACAAAGATGGCTTTAAAATCATTGGCGCCAACGAATGGCAAATTGACAGCATTATTGATATTATCCGCAAAAAGTTAGCCTCGCGTGAACAAAGCAGTAAAACCTTGGATTTAACAGGCGAAGTTGTCGTCAGCAACATGAAAGCTACCAAAAAAGCACCTTTCATCGCTAAACTCGATCAAGACAAAGCTAAACAAATTACTAAATTATTGCATGACCAAGCGCCCAAAGTTAAAACCCAAATCCAAGGCGATACCGTACGCGTTACTAGTGGCAGTAAAGACGACCTGCAGTTCGCGATGCAACTAATTCGGGCCCAAGATTTTGACTTCCCAGTTAGTTTCAATAACTTCCGTTAGCCTCTTGTGATTATCACTATATTTTGGTATAATTACCTCTAATAATGTATATGCACCCGCGATTTAGATAATAAATGCGGAATAAAAGGATATTTAATAATGGCAAAAAAGAACACCAAGCGTAAATTAGTCGGTCTAGTAAGCAGCCTCAGCGGCCACCGTACATACTATACCAGCAAAAACACTCAAAACACCTCAGACAAATTAGTCTTGAAAAAGTTTGATCCAATTGCACGCGAACACGCAACTTACACTGAAACCAAGGGCAACCTTGGACGCAACGAAGTCAAAGAACGCAAGGGATAGAGTTAGTAGATAGTAGATGGTATATAGTAGGTAGTAGAAATTACTTACACAATCCAAATAAAATAAAAAACTCCGGACTTTACCGGAGTATTTTATTTTGAAATATAATTATTACTAACTACCATCTACTACCTACCAACTACTAATCCTTACTATTTACTAACTACTAACTACTAATCCTTACTATCTACTATTTACTAACTACTACTTAGCTATTAAATCCAGCAAAGTAGCCACGTACTCGGCATGAGTCCATGTCAGTGGGGCAGGCGAGATAATCTGATTAGTAACTGGATCAAATTGTTCACCCATCACACCAGTGCTAAGGGCGTGGCTTTTAGCCCAATTCAAAATCGTTAATGCCTTATCAGTTTTACCTGAATCGATATAATATTGAGCTAACCAGAACGACGTTATAAACCACAAATTACCGGTTATGCCAGGGCTAACTCGGCGATATTCGTCATTTTCATATCTAGGCAAACCAATTGCGCCCTTATTAATACCAAACAACTCTTCAACTGTTTCAACGGATGCTTTCATCTGGGGGCTTTTTGCGTCGAATAGACCAAATATATAAGCGCCAAAAACGCTCGAACAATCTACAATTCCATCTTTAATAATTTGTCCATCCCGTACAGTTAAACCACGATAAAATACCTTTCGGTCATCATGATACAAATGCTTATGTGCTGCTGTTTGTATATCATTTGCGGCTAAACGCCATTTGACAGCATTATCTTGGTCTTTGGCGGCAGTTGCTAAATCAGAAGCAGCAATCAACGCGGCATACGTAACGGCAGTCGTATATGTGCTCGTCAAAAATGTTTGTTCCCATAAGTCATAGCTTGGCTTTGGTAGTCCGGTTATCTCGTCAACATATTCAGTCATGAAATTAGCCATTGGGATAATCATGCTGTGATAAAATTCTTTTAACAAACTCGGATCAGGATGTAGTTGGTAATATTGATTAAACATAAACACTGGTAAGGCAGTCTCATCCTCTTGAATCGGCGGTGCAACCAAACCATCTTCATGAACATATGAATGCCAACTGCTACCTAATGCGCCATCAGCGCGATATTTATGCATCATATAGCCATCAGGATGCATACCATGTTTTCCAAACTGGAAAAACCGATATGCTTCTTCTTTATATCCCATCCGAATTAGCGGCCAAACCGCAAATGCACCATCGCGCGGCCAACAATAGGCGTACGCATCGCGTGAATAATTTAACATCGAAGTGTCAGTACTGGCAATTACTGCGCCACGAATATCTATTTGGGATTTTATTACCATTATACTTTGTAAAAATGATTCACGATAATCAGTCGGAATCTTATCAATAACACTATAAGTCGGCGCTAGCCATTTATCCCACCAATCAGCTGTCTTTTGCAGATTAGTTAATGCACTATCTTCCTGGATTGTATTATGAATATTCAATGCTTCCCGTGTTGTCGTGCCGGCCGCTATCCAATAATGAACACGTTCAGAACTATTTGCACCAATGTCCATTTTAAACCTAATAGTCGAATCAACTCGACCGTGTTCGACATTGTTCATTCCTAGCGACCCGTCGTCAGCATCGCGGTAAGTACCTTCACGCCCCTCGATACCAAATAAACCAACAGTATATTGATCAAACGGTTTGCCTTTATATTCGCCAGAAACAACAAAAGCCCGACGTCCACGGTAATGTAAAATAGCGTTACTATCAGGAATATATTGTGCCGTATCGGTATTGCTGCGCGAATCACCAATAGCAAAAGCTTGGTGCATAAATAATCTGACGTCGCGTGAACGATTATGTAAGTTTACAACATGGACGTTTCTAAAGAATACGTTAACATCTGAGTCAACAAAATCGTCGAACTCTAACAAAATGCCTTGTTTTTCATTTTTAGCGATAATATGCCCAACAAGTGCACTGTGCGGATAGCGAAACGTAAATACCCAGTCATTTTGATTGTTATTTGGATTATCTATCCAACTAATTGAACCGTCAACCCATACACCAATACGGTGTCGCAAGTTACCACCAGCTGAGTGATTTTCAAATCCGACATAAGGATAGTAAAAGTCGTGTACTGTACCGTAACCATTTAACCCGACGTGTAATTCGCCATTACTTAGGACTATCGGCCTAGCCATTCAGCCCTCCGGTGTGATGATAATGATGCAATCGCCACCTTAGGTCGCGAATAACATTCATAACGTACAAAAAGGCGTCATAAGGTGATTCATAAGGACTAAAGTAGGCATGAACATCGCCATCACTAAACCATTTAGTACACATATAATAAACATGGTCAGAAGTCTGCAATTTACGCCAGTCACTAATCAATTCCAGATCACCAGTCAACAAAATATCTTCTTCCATTGAATAGATATACCGCATAGCTTCTTGTTGCATACTATTGCCTAGCCATGCAGTCAAATCGCGTTCAGTATCAGCCCAAGTAACAGTGTTTGGCATACTAATTTCACCCGATGGTTCAAACTCATCAATTGCACCCGATACGGTATAGAATGTGTTTTCAGGATTACTTAACCATTTACCAACAAATGATTCAAAGAAGTCAAAGATGCCAGTATCTTTCCATTGGTGTTCACCAAAGGTCTCATAGTCCATAAATAAGTTGATTATCGGTTGTTGATCAATCGAGGCATTAGCCCATTCGCTGTAAGTATCAGCCGACAGTGGCCATGCAGCCCAATCTTTGTTGCTAAAACGAAAGGCAATATCATCACTTAGACGATAATTTTTCATCAACAGTGCAATATTTGTAGTACCAGTTGGTCGATAAACATGGTTTGGACTACGCCATTCAAGGATTGGATCCCAACCTTCAGCTAAAATACCCTTAAATCCACGGTCATCAGCCCATTTCGCCAAACTATCATTGTATGACAACTCGGTATTACGGAAAACCTGTGTTTCAACACCAAATAATTCGCGAATCTTTGCCTGATGAGCATCAACTTGACGTTCAAATTCACCTAAACTGAAGAAAAAGGCGAGTGAGTGATAATAAGTCTCAGCCACGATTTCAACTCGACCAGTTTTAACTAGTCTTTGGAAACTTTCAATAACATCTGGCGCCCACTTTTCGGCTTGTTCAAGGAACGTACCAGTAATACTAAGCGATACTTTGAATTCAGGGTTATTCGCTAACATTTTCTCCAACAATGCGTTCATTGGGCGATAAGATTTGTCAGCAACTTTTTTAAATACCTGTTCATTATTACGTTCAGTATCATATATAGGCTCATTGTAATAATCATGTTTTACGGCAGTATCAAACACGCTATATTTGCATACGCGGAAAGGTTGGTGTACGTGCAGGTATAATACTATTCCGCGCTTACTCATACTGTTACTCCTTGTTGGCTTTTGTTGTATATTTTCATGCACAAATCTGCGACATCATTCCATGATATTTTATCATACTCATGCTTAATATTCTGCTGTAATTCGGTTTTTAGTGCATTTGACGTAGCAATTCCGATCAATTGGTCAGCCAAAACGTCTTCATCCCAAAAATCATAACGAAAAATGCTATGTAACACCTCACCAACACCAGATTGGCGTGAAATTATCAAAGCATTCCCATGGTGAGCGGCTTCCAGGGCAGTCAAACCAAATGGTTCGCTAACTGAACTCATTACAAAGATATCTCCAACACTATATGCATCGCGCCATTGTTTGCCACGGACAAATCCAGTAAAGAATACTTTGTCTGATATTCCCAAACTTGATGCTAATGCAATCAATTCATCACGTTGTTCACCGTCACCGGCCAACAAAAAGACTAATTTGTCATATTTTTCACAGGCCCGGGCAGCGGCGCGAATAAAGTTTGCCAAACCTTTTTGAATTGTAAACCTGGTAATCGTAACTACAATTGTGTAACCTTCGGCTTTTAAGGCCTCTAGGTATTTGTAAGTATCAAAGTCATAAACATAGCCATCGTCAAAACTGCTGGTATCAATCGCATTATAGACAACTTCAATTTTATCTGCAGGGATGCCGTATTTTTGAACAATAATGTTTTTAGTTATGTTACTTACGGCGATAATTCGATCAGCCATCATTAAGCCTTGATATTCAATTTCGTGAACTAGGGGATTACCGCTGTTGCTGCCGGATCGGTCAAACTCAGTTGCATGAACATGTACAATTAATGGCGCATCAGTTAATTCTTTGGCTCGCATACCGGCTTCCATCGTCAACCAGTCATGGGCGTGAATTACATCAGGTTTTACACTACGAACCAAACGTTCAACAAATTTAACATAGCGTTTTTGGACACCGCGCATGTCTTTTAGATCATTAATATCAGCCTTAGATAGTGTCTTGTCTAACACTTTCGAGCTGTCGTATGTACCTAAACCATATCTTTCAAGAGGTGTCAGTCCAGTAGCACTGTGAACTGTCATAAATTCAGTACCAGGATGATGCGCAGTATAAGGCACGACAAAGTCAATCTTAGCCCCTTTTAAGGCTAATGCTTTGGACATATGATAACAAGCTACGCCTAATCCACCACTGTTGTGAGGAGGAAGCTCCCACCCTAGCATTAATATATTCATATCGCTATGTATAAGTTGCCAATGTGTTGGCCAACTAACCACTCCTTTTTAATTACATACGCGCGTTCTTACGACAATTATATGACGACGCTTACGCTTTTGCAACACTTTAAATTAATTAATTATTCTGTTACAATATTTTAGTAACGAATTAATAATAAGGAGTATGATATGTCATTTGCTGGCGGATTCTAATACAAATTTTTATTTCAATTACAATCATTACTATAGGGGTATAGTACAACGGTTAGTATATGGGTTTCCAAAACCTAGGATCATGGTTCGATTCCGTGTACCCCTGCCAAATAAAATAGACTGATGTGAACGTCAGTCTATTTTATTTGCCGTGTTCCACGAACCGAACCATATCAACTTCTTTGATTGGTTCGAATTCTGTCAAATCTATTGGATTTGTACAGAATTTAGTTTATTTCATAATAATAAGTTTACGATTATTATGAAATATTGCGTTGGACGTGTACCCCTGCGTATTTTATCCTGGTCTATTTATTTTGATTGGCGATACACGAAACCGAACCATGATAGACCAGCCCTGCTGGTCGTAATCATGGTTCGTGAAGCGCAGTGAAACAAAATCAGTTTACTTATTTTGTGAGCAAGCGGAAATAGGGAGTGGTAACGACCGCCTTCCGTGTGTCCCTGCCAAATTTATCGACAGATAGAAAAAGGTTCCATAAAATATTTTATGGAACCTTTTTGCATATGCTCATCCGTTTAATTGGTTCGCTTCCACGTAGGTGCGAATGAATCAATATTCTGTTATTGATTATAGATTCTTATGCTTTGAAATATTACAAACTAGGATTATCTTAGAGTTATTATGAATCTACCTAAACTATCATCAGCCACAGACGAAGAAATCCAACTTATTTTAGCAGAGTGGAAGAAACATGCCGAAAAGAATAATCTACCTTTTGCAAAATATATCAATACCGACAAAAAGTCATTTTCTGAAACTAGAAAACTTTGTGAAAAGATCGACAATGAGGCCGAAAAAGAAGGAACCGACTGGGCTCATTATTTAGCGAAAGATAAAGATATGAGGGATATTTTGAAACGTATGATGAAAGCCGAAATAGCTTACGTGAAACACCAAAAAAGACTTGCCAACAAACATTGAATAGAAGATGATATTACAGCATCTATGGTACATAATATATAGCTTATGGTTACATAATACATCTGTTATCAATAAGCTATTGGTTACATAATTATTATAGTCGTGGTACAATATTGACATATGCTACACACACCAGAACCTGCATTTAATTCTAATATAACGAACCTACTATTCGAGCTTGAGGGCTTGCGAGATAGGCAAGTATCAGGCACAACTCCCTCTTGGGAATTTTTTCAGTTAAAAAACTTGTTCCATATTGTCGAAGCTTTATCGTCGGCACGTATTGAAGGTAACCATACAACCCTTGCATCATTTGTTGAAAAAAGGCTGTCTAACGAAGACACTGGTAATGAAAAATTAATCGAAATTTCCAATCTAATTGAAGCTCTAGAATTTATTGACCAGCATATATCTACAACCAACATTGATAAGCAATTTATTTTCGAATTACATAAAATCGTCGTAAAAAATCTTAGTAGTAATAATGAAGGCGATCAAAGACCGGGCGCTTATCGAATTGAGCAGCGCTTTATTTCTCAGTCGGGACACGTCTTGCCACAACCTAGCGATATCCGGGATCTTATGGATGAGTTGTATGTATATATAAATGAGGATACTGATCGACGACAGGATCTTCTAAAAATCGCGATTGCACATCACAGGTTTGTTTGGATACACCCTTTTGGCAATGGAAACGGGAGAGTTGTACGCCTACTGACATACGCTATGCTCTGCAAAAAAGGGTTTATCAAACCAGGATCGGCGCGCCTATTTAATCCAACAGCTGTTTTTTCTGGCAATCGGCAAGAATATTACGATAAGCTATCAATAGCCGACTGTGGCGACGATGCAAGCATATTAGAATGGGCAGAGTACGTACTGAAGGGGTTAAAGGAAGAAATTGAAAAATCGCAAAAACTTACTGATAACGATTTTGTTCAAAGTGAGATTCTAATACCGACTATTGCTTGGGCACATGAAAAAAATATCACGAGTGAACTTGAAACAAAAGTTCTCAACCGACTAGCAAGAAAGAATGTAATCAAAGCTTCAGACATACGTGATTTATGGCCAGCCGATCGTAGCCATGTGATTGTGTCAAAATTTTTACGCAAGATGAAAGAACAAAACTTCATAGAGCCTCTAAGCCCTAACGGTAGGGAATATATTATTAAATTTACCGAAAATAAACTAACCCGCGGAATTCTTGACCAAATGGAAAAACAAGGTATGTTGCCTATAAAAGTTGACGAAGCCGCAGGTATACAAAAATGAATATGTCAAATGCGCAAGATTACCGATATATATCCTGATATAGTTACCGATAAACTCACCAACAAATCTGCCGAAAGTGTTAAAAAATACCTAGTGAAGTTTGTTGAAATAGGAATATTTGTAGCCGAAGGTGAGAAAAAAGGCAGGGTATATAAGCTCGCTAAAAACTAGGCAACTCTAACCCAAGTATATATATCTTGTTATACATTCTGATAAGACTAGACCAAAGTTGATTCCAACTGGTGATACGTGCGCCCCTCCGTATTTACTTATTTTGCAAGCAGCGTAAATAGGGATCAAAGCGACCGCTTGACGTGTACCACCGTATGAATATTTATTAGTGGATACTTATAAAATAAGATTTAGCTAGATTTAATTTATGAATCTACCATCTGGAGTGAAGACAAAATCGTCACCAGGATATGATGATAATTTTACCAAACTAATAATAAAATCTACTAGCCACCAAATACCGAATGTTAGCCAACCAAACAAAATCATAATTACACCTAAACCTACTTGTCCACGCATAAATCTATGAACACCTAGAAAGCCAAAAAAGAAAGTGAGGAGTATGTAAGCAATTTTGTTAATTCTGCGTCGATCTCCGTCGTTTACGGCAATATTACTAGCTATAGATTCCTCTCGTTTAACTATATAGTTATCACCATCTTTATATACCCGTACCTTGTCGCCGACTCTTGGGTTAGGAAAATGGAGTGTCGCTATCGGCAGTTCAGTCATACTCCCGTCATCGTTACCGACTTTAACTGTATTTCCGTTAATTTCAAGTATTTCACTCATAAGATTTCTCCTTATTAATTATCTATAATCTTACAATACATTTTGCATATTATCTACATACTTTAGATAAATAAAGATATCAACGGTGGCGTTTCGAAGGTGTCAAATTTAACAATTTGTACAGAATTTAGTTTATTTCATAATAATAAGTTTATGATTATTATGGAATATTGCGTTGGACGCGTGCCCCTCCGTATTTACTCATTTTGCAAGCAAGCGGAGGAGACGAGCAAGGCAAGGCGATTGACGTGTACCAACTATAGTGAATTACCGTTAATTTTATGCAATATCGCACTAAATTCACGATATTTTGACAATATTTCGTGAATTAACGTTACATTTACCGATATATTGGCGCGCAAATGGCGCGAATGTGGCGCAAATAGGTGACAGTAAAGTCACATTCAGGACTACTCGAACTAGTCGAGATTTTTTTCGATCACTCGACCCAAATGATGCGGTTAGTACAAGCCGTACAATGAGGAAGACAGTGGGAGGGAACAACTTTGCAGAACACGTTTGGGATTTTATCTTAAATTAACGTTGTATTTAACATTATGCTCATGCTATAATCGCCATATACAATTAAGTGGGATAAATATAGTGAATAAACAATATATTATGAAAAAGCAATCTCTCTCTCTCGTAATAGAAAATCAACCCTCGGCGGTGTTATGACCAATTCTAAGCGTGGTTTCACGATTGTTGAGCTTCTCGTAGTAATAGTAGTCATCGGTATCCTCGCCGCCATAACCATCGTCAGTTATACAGGCATAAGCAATAAAGCCAAAATAGCCTCTCTTCAGTCCGATCTAGACGGTGCTTCCAGGCAATTAAAACTATACCAAATAGAAAACAGTCAATACCCAACCTCCTTTGACAGTAATAACTGTCCAACTCCAGTTGATGCCAAATACTGTCTTAAACCCAGTTCCGACAACACTTTTGATAGAACTGCTTATGCTGCTTCAGTCAATAACTCGACCAATCCCCAAACCTTTACACTCGACGCCACTAATACTAACGGTACTAAATACCGTATTACTAACGATTCATCTCCGGTTGCGGTTGTTGTAGTCACCGGTTCGCCATACATCCAAACCATCACTGCAGCTAGCTGCCCAACAACTCGTACCCAAGTTCAGGATGCCCGTGACGGTCACACCTATTGGATTCAAAAGCTTGCCGATAACAAATGTTGGATGTTGACTAACCTTGGCTACGCTGGCAGTGGCACTAATACCTACAGTGACATAAAAACTCTAACTAATGGCACTGGCGGTGCCACAACCTATACCGTTGCTAGCTACTACGTTACACCATCCACAACCAACTTCACCACCGAACCAACCGCTCCCAGTACTTCAACCACTGGCTCAGGTCAATACGGTTACCTGTACAACTTTTGTGGTGCCAATGGTGGTCAAACTGGTAACGGAGCGTGTGACAGCGCCAGCTCGACTGCAGTCAACACTGCTATATCTATTTGTCCATCTGGCTGGCGTTTGCCAACCAGTAATGGTGGTGAATTCACCGCGCTCAACACAGCCATTAATGGCGGTTCAACCACTACCGATGCCGGCTTAATCGGCACTCCTTGGCTCGCGCAGCGAGGTGGCTACTGGAATAGTGGGTTTGGCGATCAGGGTAGCTACGGCAACTACTGGTCGTCTACCCAGAACTCTACCACTAACGCCTACAGCCTGTTCTTCGGCAGCACTTACGTTGGCCCGGCCAATTACGTCAATAAGTACAGCGGTTTTGCGGTGCGGTGTGTAGCGGTTTAGCCTTTCCCCTAGATTTGAATGAATAAGAATTTGAAAGCAGTCTAATCAGGAAGCTACCCGCCCAAAGGTGAGAATTGACAGTCGTCAGTTCGCAAGGCCGGAAGCCGGATGACGAACGTCACCGACTGAGGCGGGGTCGCGAAAATTTCTGAAAGAAATTTATCGTGACGAGTAGCTGACAGATTAGGCCGCTAACTAATAACAGATATTGAAACGCATACACCATATTGAGACTATTGAGCAGTTTTCAGTCCTACTCAGGACTACTCGAACTAGTCGAGACTCTTTTCAATCACCTCGACCCAACTTATGCGGTTAGTAAAAGCCGATATAATAAGGAAGACAGTGGGAGAATAAAAATATATAAACATTTAACTAATAACCTCAGTTCATCATTAGCTCGTTTTGCTTATGTTATGATATATGCAGTTAGAACTAACAATATTTAAGGATAAAAAATGTCTAAAAAAGAGATATATAATAACAGAGGCACAGCTTTTGTAAGCAACAATCCTAAATCTAAAGGCAAAAACCTAAAGATAGGCATAATTATTGCAGCAGTAATATTTGTCATTCTTATGATTATTGCTTGGCCTATAACCTTGTTGCTGCTATACGTTATTTGGCACTGGATTAGCACCTATTCGTACATATTTCTTGCTGCTTTCCTTATTCTTATATATCTAAGGTATTCGAAATTAGGTACTAGTAAAAAATGGGATGTTAAAAACGGAATTATTGCATTTCTGATTGTATGTTTTATCATATTTGTCGTATTTGTCATTTATAATGTATGGTCATATTTTAGCTACCAATCATTATTAAATAGCTCAGAAGTAGTATCTTTTTCAACAAAAATTAAGAGCGAGCATCCAGAGTGCGGCAAAATAACCCATGTAGACCATAACATTAGTTATGGAGATGTAGAGAATGATAAATACACATTCCAACTTGATCAGTCTGGTGGATGTGAATTCAAATCGATTCAGTTTAATGCGGATCACGTTCTAAGTGACGATTTCTCCGAAACGGACTTTAAATAACAACTAGAGATTTAACCCATAATATATCTTTTAAGAGTGAACAGCCCTTAGTGTTTAAAGTGATTATGTTGTAAATAAAATACCGCTAATGCTATACTAAAAACTATGAAAAAACGTGATTCATTACTATCTCTCAATGAACACATAACATCGTCGAAAAAACACAACAAAAAGCAAGGTTTTACAATTGTTGAGCTGTTGGTTGTTATTGTTGTGATTGGCATTTTGGCAGCAATTACTATTGTTTCATATACGGGAATAACTCAAAAAGCTAACGTTGCTGCCATGCAGTCTGATTTGGCTGGTGCTTCCCAAAAGCTAAAAATGTATTACGCTCTCTATAGTTCTTATCCAACTGCGCTTGATAGTAGCAACTGTCCAACTACCCCAAATACCGACAGTAACTACTGTATAAAATTCAGTGGCAGCAACAGCATTACTTCATATGCTTCAAATGGCAGTGGCTTTTTATTGAATGTGACTAACGGTTCAATTAACTATGCTGTGACCGATAATAGTGTCGCGGTAGCTAACCCTGGTGGCATCATTCCAAACGGTGATTTTGAATACGCCCCAACTTTTGTGGGCGCACAGACGGTCGCTGGTTGGATAAATGGCACTATTACTGCGTCTAGCACTAGACAGCCATATGCCATACATGTTGGGAATGTTGGAGGTGGTAGCTATGTCAGGTTTGATTCGGCAAATGTACATTCTGGCAGTAACTCATTAAAAATTCACACGGGTATCGGAACATATGTCGAATGTCGTGCCAATGCAACAGGATACTATGTTGCCGATGGTATAAAAGTACTGCCAAGTACTACATATAATTATTCTATTTGGATGAAATCTGAAAACGTAACTGGATCATCCGAAGGTCAAGGAACTAAATTTTTCTTTTCGGATAATGGCGGAAGTGGCACGAGTGTAAACTTTTCAGGTTCGGGTGGTAGTGGTAATAGCGCAGAGTTTAGTGCCACGGGCGCAATAGCAACAAATAGAGTTTGGACTCAATATACAGGAACTTTCACGACTAGTTCGACTACTTCATGGTTTAATCCGTTGTATGAAGTCTATGGACATACCGGTGCAGCGACTTTGACTGGGGATTTTTACTTTGACGATATGGTGATTTCGCGTCAGTAATTTTGTTGAGCCTTTTTCAGTCTTGCTCAGGACTACTCGAACTAGTCGAGATTCTTTTCAATCACCTCGACCCAACTAATGCGGTCAAAGGCGCAGTTCAAACCTTGCGGGGTGTCACCCTGCAAATAATACAAATCTCATAAATATATGCTACTTTGCTATCATTAATACTAGGAGTATATTCATGAAAAAATCCAACGATACTTACTGCATTGTTTTCAAAGGTAAAAATATTACTGAATGTTATTATCGTGACAAAAATGGATGGTTAAAGATTAGTAATAAAGGTCGTGTTTTTCGTGCCACTGCCGAGCAAGTATTGAATCATCTGTTACCAGCCATGGCCTTAAGCGACAAACTCGGCCTGACAGTCACAGTCGAACATTATGAAGTACCATATTGGCAAAGTCTCGAGAATAAGGAACTTTAATCTGCCGAAGATATCTAAATCTTGCCAATCAAATCAACGCCAGGTTTTAAAGTGTCTTCACCTGGTTGCCAGTTGGCAGGGCAGACATTGCCACCGTGTTCGCGAACGAATTTAGCGGCTTGCAGTTTGCGTAGCATTTCTTTGGCGCTGCGGCCGATATCGTTGTTGTGAATTTCGATAGTTTTCAGCACGCCATCCGGGTCGATGATGAACGTACCGCGAAGTGCCAAACCTTCTTCTTCGATATAAACGCCAAACATTTTTGAAACTTTGCCAGTCGGATCAGCCAACATTGGGTATTCAATTTTGCTAATAGCAGGTGATTCGTCATGCCATGCTTTGTGCACGAATGCCGTATCGGTGCTGATGCTCATAATCTCGCCGCCCAAGTCTTGAACTTGTTGGTAATATTCAGCCGCGTCTTGTAATTCGGTTGGACAAACAAAAGTAAAATCAGCCGGATAGAACATCAAAACAACCCATTTACCTTTATAATCAGACAATTTAATCTTGCTGATATCGCTTTTGTAAAAAGCGTCTAATTCAAATTCCGGAACAATTGCATTTATATTTATCATACTTTTTATTATAACTTAAATATTAAATCATAACCAAATTGTGATAAAACTTGGTTACAAAAATTTAATTATCGCTGATGCGATTATAAAAACGGCGATAATTAGCCAGATCAAAATATCGTAATTATTTACAACCATTTTCTTCATAGTCATATCAAATTTAGTACCAATTTTAATATCTATATAGTTTAACTTCAGCCAAGTGGCATTAACCAGCAACAATCCAAATGTATTAAATACGCAAAAAATACAAAGTGATTGAATTACAAAAATACTCTGCATTAAAAACCAAAAACCAAAGGCGAGTGTAAATAAAGCCAGAAACTGAGTAATAAATCGCATTCTTTTTGAAATAACACTATTTGTCAGTCCGGTCAGACCAATTGCCAAGAAAAAGACAAACATAATCGTGCTGATAAGTGCATTTGGCGGTCCTAGTACTGAAGCCTGTTGAGAATTAAGGACGGTCGAACAACTAAGTGCACTATTTATATTACACGTTAATACCGCGCCGCTATCTTTCAATAACGTAATCTTGTCCATCATTTGCATAAACGATGCAATCAGACCAATAGCCGAACCAGCCGTCATTATCGCGTACATTTTTATTACATTTTTCGTATTCTTCATATAATACTATTCTACCATTAAGTACCTAACCGTTACTGTTTTACTTTACAAACATACCCTGCAAATCCAAATTCATACTTATTATATCTGTTAAGGGTTAGACCCTGGGAATCAGAGGATAGATCTTTCTTGTTAATTGATAACAATAGTCGGCTTGGGGATAATATTTACTCGGTATTTATTTAACATAATTATTAAATAAACTTGCTAATATTTTATTAATTTATTGAGTAGTTTTTAGTCCTAATTAGAATTACTCGATTACAAATCAAGAATATTTTCGTTTAATTAAAGCCAGCTAATAATAATTTCACAATCATTTCACCAACAAAATATTATATTATAATTATAGTAATACATGGAGGTAAATTTGCGGCTTTTATTGATAGAGGATGAAAAGATGATTGGCTTGCCTTTAAAAAAAGCACTTGAAAGGCATCTGTATGCTGTCGATTACTTTACTAATGGCCAAGATGGCTTTGATGAAGCGTGTTTAAACAATTATGACTGCATAATTCTTGATATAAATTTACCTGACATGAACGGTATGGAAATTGCTAAATCTTTGCGCCAAAATAGCATATTGACGTCAATCTTAATGCTGAGCGCCCGTACCGAACAAGAAGATATTTTAGAGGGTTTTGAAAACGGTGCTGATGATTATTTACGCAAACCGTTTCACTTCCAAGAACTGCTGTATCGAATTAATTCACTTGTCAAACGCAGTAGTCATCTGAAAGAGGAAGTTATCTCGGTTGATGGTATTGAATTAAATACTGGACTTAAAAAAGTATTAAAACATAGCCAAGAAGTAAAACTTAACGCTAAGGAATACGGAATATTAGAATATCTGTTGCGCAATCAAGGCCGAGTTGTAAGCCAAGAAGAATTGCTTGAACACGTTTGGGATCGTGAGATCGACAGTTTTACTCAGACAATTCGAACCAATGTTAAAACCCTTAGGCAAAAAATCGATCCAAACAAACAGATCATCAAGACCATCAAGGGAAGTGGGTATTTAATCGATGAAAACTAATTTTGTAAAATCGATTAAATTCCGACTAGCAATGGTATTTACGGTAATTTTATTCGTATTTTCAGGCACAATCATCTTACTATTTAATGTCGCGATTGATAATTATTTGTCAACAAGGCAAACACCAGCACCAGTTATACAACAAACTCAACCACCAACACTAACGCCAAAGGATGAACCAATCAATGACAACCGTTCCCGATATGCTAATCAGTTGGAAGATATCAAAAAATATAGTATTTATGGACTATTTGTTTTGGCGGTTATCAGTTTAGCGCTAGGTTATTACATTTCTGGTCGCTTTTTGAAGCCACTTAATGAACTAAACGACCAGATATTTCAATTAAAATCTAATAGCTTAGGTGCTCAGATTAAATATCCACCAGATAATGAGTTTGGTGAAACTATGAAATATTTTAACGAGATGTCGTTGAGGCTACAAAAAGCCTTTGACCAACAAGCAAGATTTGTCCAAGATGCATCACACGAGTTGCGTACTCCTTTAACTATCCTACGGACGAACATCGAAACAGTACTAGATGATAAGAATGCTTCAAAAACTGATTTACGAAATTCGATGAATGACGCTTTGACTGAAATTGACTTGGCAACCACGCTAGCTAATGACCTTTTGACATTATCTCGTCCACAAAGCAAGATACGTGACCCCGAAAACATGTCCGAGATCGTCAGCGAGTCAGTCGCCATGATGAAAAAAATCGCCCTGAATAGTAATGTTTCGATAAAGTTAATAATCACCGATAAAAATATCCCCGTAATAATTAACAAATCTGAAATGATTCGAGCAATAAATAATATTATAAGTAACGCAATTAAATATTCAGCTGGCGTGAAGTCGGCGCACGTTGGTATTGTCGTAAAGCATTTAGATAATAACGTCTTGATTGTCGTCAAAGACAATGGGATTGGTATTCCAAAATCAGACATCAATAGAATATTTGATAGATTTTATCGAGTAGATAAATCACGTGATCGTAAAACTGGCGGATTTGGCTTGGGTTTGCCGATAACAAAGAAGATAATTACTGATCATCAAGGCAAGATATCCGTTACTAGTAAACCTGGCCAGACAGAGTTTACAGTAATTATCCCAATTCATAAATAAAAGCATAAACTTCACAATTATTTCAACAACGACATACTAAGATAGATAAAAAGAGGGGGCATAATGGACGAACCAGAAACACAGAATACAGATAACGGTGAAGATAAAAATACCGAAATATTAAAAGTGATTAATAAAAAAGTATCTAAACTTTCAAAAATATTAATATTCATAAAGTCTAACCGAATATATGTTTTTATCGGTATATTAGTCGTGGCAATTGGTGGCGTGGCTGCATTTTGGTATTTTACAAAAAACAGCAACACTACAAACAATAACGCCTCATCTAATCAAAACCAATCAACCAATAAATCTTCGAGTACTTCGGCAGCCAATAGCACTGACGCCACTAATTTAGGTTATACGTATCCAACATTAAAATACACCTACAACGATCAATACACTTTAGATCAAGCGATGAGTGACAATGCCCAATTATCAACCATTGCATTTGATGGCTTAGCATTTATCACTGGCAGCGCTGGTGCTGACACTTTTTTCCCTCCAGGCAAAGTAGCTGACTTCTTTGGATTTCAGTATATGCGCGACGTTGACACGGCTGGTTACGGCCACAATACAACCTTTTTGTCCAAAGCCGCCAACAATATAATAAAGATACTAAATGACGATCAAAAAGCAAAATTAATCGCCTTAGCCAAAGAGCAAGAATCGATTTACACTAACTTTGCCTATAATCGCATGCCACTGATGACGGCCTTTAGAAACAGCCTTGAAAACAAGCTTCCATCTGGATCAACTGGACTAAATAGCGATGTCGTCAAAGCATATACTGGCAACCTATACGGCCTGGACGCCGATTTAAGCTACAACCGCGCAGTTGTGGTCGGAGCAATCATCAACAGCCTGACTGACGATCAAAAAGCTTATTTGGCTAAAATGGACTTCAATAACTCAGCTACCTGGCCTGATGTTGCTGAAGACCAATCAATCAAAACCAGTCTGACTAATACTCAATTTGTTGCTGTTATGACATACTCTAGTGAAATGTTTTCATGGTACAAAGGCAGCATTGCAGCTGATGTTTACTATTGCCCTGAACGCCACGGAACATATTTCGGTGGATTTTATATGAAGGATTACCCCGCAATGAATAATCCAGATTACTTCATCAGTACCACGACAACTGGCGACAAGGGACAAGGCTTCCTAGATATTCTAAATACCGATCAAAAAGCCTTAGTTACTGAAATAATTGCCGAGCAAAAACCAGCCTTGATGGAATTAACACAGATTAGGTTGGATGTATCAACTGAACTTCGTAAAGCCCAAACTGGCGATACGATTGATAAAACCAAAGTATATAATTTAATTAATCGCTATGGACAACTTGACGGTCAAATGTCCGCTTTGTATGCCGCTAAATTCACTGCCGTAAACAAAACTTTAACTGACACTCAACGTGCCGCCCTGGTTAAACTTCGCGATTTAACAGTCGTCCCAGCTGGCGCATATATGTTCTCGACATCAATTAACACGCCAACCATACCAAGTACCGACTTCTTCTTTGGAGTGGGCACAATGCCAACTACAGCCGGTCAAACAACAGCGCCGACAGGATTTTCAACATCAACTGATGCTTCAACTCCACCAGCAAAATAACATAAGGATACAAGATGAAAATCATATTTGAACGTAATCAAAAAAATAACGATAAATTAGTTAACTTGCAACCAGACACAATCTATAAAACAAATGAGGTTGTCAAAAAGAAAATCTCAAAAGAAAAAATAATTATATTTGCGTTATCAGTTGTTTTGGTTGGAATGGGATTATTTGTCGCTTGGGATTTGTGGGGCAAAAATATCTCATTCAATTGTAAATGCTCGGATCAAACCACTACAACAAATACACAAACCAATAACACAAATGCTACCAAACCAAAAACTAATACAACTACAGTCGACAGTAGTCTATACTCCGCCTGCTCAAGTAAACTAAGTGGTGACAGTAAAACATATAAAGCTTGTTGTGATACAGTCAGCACTGATGATTCTGTAATCAAGGCATGTAAGGCCGTAGCCGATGCCCAAACGCAACAATAATTGTTTATGAAAAGACGAACTTTCTGGATATCAGCAAGTTTACTAACGACTGCAATCGTATTATTAGCTGGTTTTTGGTTACTTTGCAAACCATGCATCACCAACACAACCGCCAACATCAACACCAATTATCCCAGTAGTATCGATACTGGCCAAATTGGCAGTTCTATCCTTGGATCGGCTACCAATAATTCAATTAGAATTAATACCTTGGCTGAAAAGGGGATGTCGGTATTTGTAAATTATGGTATAAAAACTGGCAGTTACGACAACAAAACAGATACAATCACGTCACAATCAGGTGAGCCAATTGCGACTAATATCACTGGCCTGCAGTCTAATACAAAATATTATTATCAAGTAAATTACAAAGAGTCTAGTGAATCTGGCTTTATAAGCAAAACTGAATATTCATTTTATACTCAACGGTCAACAGGATCGACCTTTTCGTTTGGCGTCCAAGGCGATTCTCATCCCGAACGAGCTGGCAAAATGTTTAATGCCGATTTATACAACATTACAATGCAAAATGTCGCAAAAACGGCGCCAGATAGTTATTTTACGATGGGTGATGATTTTAGTATTGAAGGACTAATTGATAAAAAACAACAAACACAATCCGCTGTTGATAGCGTCTATTTATACCAACGTAAATTTTTGGATGTCATTGGCGCAAATTCATCTGTATATTTAGTTAACGGCAACCACGAACAAGCCGCAAAATATTTGCTGGATGGAACTGCCGCTAGCTTTCCTGTACTGGCCGCCAAAGCCCGTAATAACTTTTATCCATTGCCAACGCCTAATAGCTTTTTCGGTGGCGACACACAGCAAGTTGATAATGTCGGATATTTAAAAGATTACTACTCATTTCAGTGGGGTGACGCTTTATTTGTCACTATCGACCCATATTGGCATTCTGATACCGCCGTTGACAACACGGCTGGCAGTGACAGTACATCCAAAGGTCAACGGGATCTTTGGAATAACACCCTAGGTGATATTCAATACCAGTGGTTTAAGCAAACCCTTGAAAACAGCCATGCCAAATATAAATTCGTCTTTACACACCACGTCCTCGGTACTGGCCGTGGCGGCATCGAAGAAGCAAAACTATACGAATGGGGTGGCTATAATGAAAAGGGTGTCTGGGAATTTAACACAAAAAGACCAGGTTGGGAATTGCCAATTCATCAATTGATGGTTAAAAATGGCGTTACGATTTTTTTCCAAGGTCATGACCATTTGTTTGCCAAACAAACGCTTGATGGCATAATATATCAAGAAGTCCCAAATCCAGCCGACAATACCTACAGTACATTCAATCAAGATGCCTATACATCAGGCATTACGATGCCAAATTCTGGATTCTTGAATGTAACAGTTTCAGACAGTCAGGTTAAAGTCGATTACGTCAGATCATTTTTGCCAACCGATGAAAGTAGCGCAAATATCAATGACAGTGTAGGCTATTCATATACGGTAACAAAATAATGCAAATACGAATCAACCGCAACGACATAATTATTCTTGGGCTAATTATTAGCGTTATTGGTCTAGCGATATTTTTTGTAGTTAAATATCAACCCGCTACCAGTTCAACAACTAATCCTGTTAACTTAAATACTACATCAGCCGATAGTTTTACTTTTGATATTCAGGCCGACCCACATATGGACGAAAACTCAGACGCTGCGACCTATAAACAAACACTGGCTAATATAGTCAGCGACAATCCGTCATTTTTAATCGATTTAGGCGACATATTTATGGTTGATAAATTGTCCAATAAAAGTGCTACAAACATCACCAACAGATATACGATGATGAAAAGCTACTACGACTTGCTTGGTTCAACGCCACTTTATTTTGCAATGGGCAATCATGACGGCGAAGTTGGCTGGGATAGTTTAAATACCAAAAGCTATCGAAAAACATATTTTCCAAATCAAACTTATGACAAAAATTACTATTCATTCACCCAGAATAGCTCACTTTTTGTCGTACTTGATCCGTTTACGTATACAACCACCAAACCAGATTACGACAGCTGGAATTGGACACTCGGCAAACAGCAGTACGACTGGCTAAGCACCACTTTGAAAAATAGCAGTGCCAAATATAAGTTTGTCTTTATTCATCAACTTGTCGGCGGTGATAACCAAGGTCGCGGGGGAGTTGAGGTAGCAAAATACTTTGAATGGGGCGGTAAAAACCTTGATGGCAGCGACGGCTTTAACGCACATCGATCAGACTGGGGTGAACCTATTCACCAGTTACTGGTCGATAACAAAGTTAATGCCGTATTTAAGGGTCACGACCACCTGTATGCCAAACAAGAATTAGATGGCATTATATACCAAACATTACCACAACCCAGCCACGCCGGCGATAAACTAACTGCAACATACAGTTATCAATCGGGCACCATCCTGGGCGGCTCAGGGCACCTTAGGCTAACCGAAAATTCATCAGGCGTTAGAGTAGAATTCGTCAAAGCCAATACCACCAAGGACATTGTCGATTTATATACAATCCAATAGGTCTCGGCCTATTCAATTTTATTTAATATAATCTATAGAACCTTACGATAAAGTTTTGTCATTGTTTATAAAATTATTAATAGTTTTCTGGAGTTTTTGGCGCTATTTGTTAAAATGCTATGCAATATGATGAAATTATGCTAATGTTTATTTATGATAAAAAAACAAATCAACGATATAAAACCAAAAGTTTGGCGAGTCTTGTTAATCACTGGACTAATTACGTACATTATCAAAATTTTAGCGACATTTATTAACGGATTTTTGAATGGCTATCCTGATATTTATACAATTACAAGCTGGCTTACTGACTTGTCCGTACCATTAATTGCTTTTATTATTGGCTTTATTTTGTCTCTTTGGAGGCAACCCAAAAATCGCGTACAATTTGCTGGCGTGTTTGCGATTAATGCATATTTACTGTGTCAAATCGGCAACCAGTTATTGCCGTATCTAAGTGATGCTTGGGGTCCTTGGGGTATGTTAGCGCGAGAGACCATGCCAGCAATAGTCGCCTTAGCTGTTCAAACAATTGTCTCTATAATATTAATCTTTAGACATAGCAAAAAACAACCAGTCGACCCAAAGTTATTCATCTTAATCCTTGTTTTTATCGCATTATTAGTACAGGCCATACAAACAGTTCAACAATTGCCAGCAATGATTAATTTTACATTGCATACCAATAATATTTGGAATACACCTGTGCTGCCGATTGTTATCTGGTTGGTGTTGGTTGTACCAGTAATTATTTTTGCAGCATTAATAGTGATTAACAGCATATACCTAAAGCCAATCAAAAATATCGTTAATAGGTTATTTTTGGCTAGCCTTACTGCCGTATATGCGTCCATGACCATTAGCTCATTAACAATCACCGTTGGATCATTAACTCCTCTTCATGATATCGTGAGCCTCTGGGTCTGTATTATTGGCTATTCAATTGGACTAATATTAAACGGCGTTATTATACACCGCCTTCGTATATTGTCGGTCTAATAAATTTTAGATAGAATTTAATTCAACAAAATACGCCACAATAAAGTGGCGTATTTTATTAGTTAGCAATATTTACAGGTTTATCAACCAAATAAATATACCTACCGAGATCATTGTTAGTGCAATAAACAAACCAAGACCAACAGGTGAGCCCCAGCTGAACCACGAACCCCAAGCTCGCCAGTGTTGCACTGGCCAACCATAGTTTTCGCGATAACTCTTCCATTCTTCAAGCTGTCTTTTGGTTTTTTCTTCTTTAGTTTCTTTCATATACTTTTTCCTTGTATAAATTTCGATTAATTTATTCGACCCATAAATTAATGCTTCAGATGAAACCGCAACCTCTTTATGTCCAAGCAAGACGAGGGTAGTGTAGCGGAATTATTTCATGATTATAATAACATTTATTACAAAAATCGTCTATTCAAGTTAAAGTACATAGATATACCATATAGCTACTAATGCCGATTTGATAATTATCAATCTAAATCAAGACGCCGTGCGATAATGCGGTTTTTGATAATGCCGATTTCGTCACGGGATTAATATCTTTACCGAATCGTCTGTAAAATTTATCCAAATACGAACTATATATACCTGAATTTTGACCCTCATTTATTTCAACAACTTTAAATGTTCCATCAGATAATTCAAGTACGTCTAATGAGTAAAAATCAGGTGCATTAGGAGCCTTAGCGACATTAATTGCTGTTTGTTGTGAAATGTTTCGCGCTTTTTCGATTCCTTTATTAATCAACTGAATCACGTCGTCTTCAAACTTCATGCTTTTTATACTGTACGAAGCAGTATCGACAACCTCGCCCTTATAGACAAAAGCTCTATACTCATTTTCGACACGCCTTAAAGTATTATCGAGCCTTGTCGTTCCTTGGATATATTTTGGTTTTTTGTACTCACGCAACACTAAAGGAAAGTGAAACCTATATTTGTGACCATAATTCAAGCCACTCATAATCAAGTTAATGTAACTGTTAATATCATCGGCAGTTGATATAACATTTGCAGCAATATTATCAACGAATCCCAGCTGATTATCTGCACTGCTTTCGTCATTTTGAAATCTGTCTTGGAACCTTGCCTCATTTTTAAGCGACATATTATCAAAACGTACAAATGTATTTGCCCATTTTTTATCGGACATTACAGCGCCCATCATAACCTGTAGTTTTTTACGCTTTTCTGGATGAGCAACAATATCAACAACATCAAAATCAGGCTTAATGACAACAGATTCAAACGTAAACGGCTTTATATACGGATAATATGAATCAAACGACTGAACAAATTCAGATTGCTCGGGGCTATTAATTAATTTTAGCCCATTATTAAGACATTCATCATAAAATTTACGATATGTACCCTGATTCATTATTCCACCTCTGAATATAGCATCCGCTTGCCGATCTAAAGTATATTGCTTGTTAAACGTTCTGTTAATACTTAAAGTCATCTTTTCATCATCAACAACATAAGCCTGCCTTACTTCACAACTAGCAATATTTTTGTTCACATTGATTGCGTTTCGTACCTCAAAACCAATTGTCTCTTCGTCGTCATCGCCAACTTCAAGTGCATTGTGAACAATAACCAATGACGGGTTATGAACATACTTGTTAGCTTCAGGGTTAGGCACAGCCAGTCTCTCTTGACTTCTCATTTACATACTATAACATTTTACATTCTTATAGCAATTTTAGAATTACCGTCCTGAATTTTATCTAACCGACGACTGTCAATTTGATATAATAAACTAATGTTTAGTATAGATGCCATTGGGCTTGTTATTTTGAACCTTTTACACCAAAAAGAAGAAAGTTTAGTCTTTTGTTTGATAGTATTTGGCCAAATTTTCCTGCAACCAATCACTGGTTTTATTCCATTCGATTTTAGAATTTAATTCAGAAATATCGTGCAACGTATAACCACTGACCAATCCGCCCATATCAGCAACAAAATTTCCGTTTTTTTGTAAATTAGCATAAACAAATAATTGATAATCGACATTTTTATCTGGCTTGATAATAATTTTATATCCAACTGGAACCCAATCAAGTACTGTACAATTTATTTCTTCGGCTAACTCGCGTGATAACGTATCATTAATACTAAGATCGCCATCGTCAATATGTCCACCAGGTAAACCACTTGGATAATCGGCATAATTTACAATCGGAATCTTACCGTCTAAATTACCAAAACAATATACGCCCGTCCATTGAATGCCTGGTATATCTTTGTCTTGCAGATCATAATAATCAGCATCTTGCCACTCATCTTGCCAAATAAAGTAATCGTGAACAGTTGGATTATCCATTCTGCGCATCTGTCTTTCAAAATAATCTTTACTGTTAAATAGATTTTTAATCAAATCATTCCAACTATATATGACATAATCAGCATACTCTGAAGGCTTTGCGTTTCGGGTATCAACGCTATTTTTATCGTAAAACGCTAGTACATCGGCACCAATTTCTTTTGCAGTTTTCATACACCTCGCATCATCTTCGATGACTAATACTTCAGATGGATTAACATTGTAGTAGTCAATGATGCGTTTAAATATTTCTGGATGAGGCTTGGCGCTACTTACTTCATCAATCGTAACAATCATATCAAATATTAACTTAGGATTTAAAAACTTCGATCCATGCCAATCGCTGCTAGAGAAAAACTCCATATCGTCTATGTTTGAATTTGTTGCAATCACTAATTTCAGGTCGGTATTCTTTTTGAGCTTACTAATTGCAACCGACGCCGACTTCATATAATGCATTTCGGATTGGACTATTTTTTTATATTTATTTACATGTCTGTATATTTTATCCATTGGAGTGCGTCCATCAGCGTATATTTCATCGATTTTTTTATAATAGTGATCACGCCAATCGTCTGAAACGCATTTATACTCCAACTTACTTAATTCTGATATATTATTCGAATTATAAAAATGCCTGACAAACAGTTTATCAAGTTCTTTGTACTTTTTGCTCGAATCAATTAAAGTGCCGTCCCAATCTATAATTACAAGCTTATATTTGGCTAGATTTAAACTATTAACGCTAGTCATTATATGATCCCTCTGTGTATTAAGTTTTCGATATTATCGTCGCAAGTTGCCAAAATGTATTTATCCGATTTTAGTATGCTTTTCATTAATTTATACTCATCTTCATTTGATAAATTAGTCTTTAAAAGCGATAACATTTCATCATTATTACCCCGAATTTTAGCTCGATTCAATATTGTATTGGTCATTGTTTTATCTGGATATACAACTGTATATTCAATACCATAACAGTCCAGAATTTTTAGCGCTGGAATTGATAGTACGATAAATATATACTCATATTTGCCAATACAATCAATAATCTGTTTAACGTAATTAGCAGGAAATGCTGAATCGTGTATTAAACTACTGTCGCACTTCATTGATTCATCGTCAGATGCATGTACATACCTAAATGATAATGACTCTAAATCAATCGACTTATGTGGATATTTATTTGCAAAGTATGTTTTTCCTAGGCAGGCAAAAGATGCAATAATCTTAGTTTTGCTTAAAATATGTGAATCTAGAATCTTAATCTCATATTTTTGATGCTGACTTAAAGTATCAAATGGAATATTTTTATCCTCCAAATAGTACTTTTGTTGGTTATCACGAATAATTTTAGTTGGTATATCCAGATGTACAACATCCTGATTTGGACGGTTTGTATCGATAAGTACTATGTCAAACTCATCATTAATTAAATTATGAATAGTATCTATATCATAAGTCTTATCTGTAAAGCTGTATATCACAGGCCCTAAAGAGCTTATTGATGCAAAACCAAGTTTTTCTCGTAGCTTATTAGCCATATCTTTTGTATTTTGATTTTGGATACTTTCTTCGGCTGGCTTTGTTCCGGATTGAGTAACAATATTTAAGCCTTTAATAAAATTGTCAAAATCGTTACTTATCAAAGCCGGAAGTATATAGTTTGAAACGGCATACGCAATATCTTTTGACGATTCGACTTTATCAGGGAATATATCATTCCAAAAACTATCTTCAATCTTGCCACTTAGTGATGTTAGATTCTTAGGGATCGCGATAACGGCTTTCCATGGAAAATTATCAATCCTTAACAAAGCGCCCGATGGCGATTCTGTGTGTTTATACAGATCGGGATGAATATTAACCGCGCTGTTTTTATCAAGTTTATATCCAAATTCAATCATAAACCCAGGACTAAATATCGCACTAAGTCCTAATGATGAAACTCTTCCGATGCCTAGATTAAACAAATCAACGTAGTCCATTTTTATACCATAAGTTTCAGCCGCCGCAATAACAACGGCACTAGTAATTTGAGTCGTCAAACCAAGCCCAATATGATGACGAAAATCTTTAGGAATATCAATCTGTATATTCCAGCCAGCTGTCTTATCGATTTTTTTATAATGCTTTAATTCATCTAATATTTTAATAATTTCGTTTGTAAATCCGGTTCCAACACCAGTTATTTGAATCAATTCAGATTTAGATACAGAGACTTTTGTTGGAAAATTAAATAATGAAAAACCCATACTCCCTGAGCTCATATTGCCCTGAAACAAAGAAAGATCAAGGCTAAACATATGGACCCTAGGATACACAATTTTCGATACAACAACGCCATTATTTTCGACAAACCGATGGTTGCAATCGTCCAAGTTTACAGAAATAATATTAGACATTTAATGTATTCCCATACAGACCAACTATTTTACTGACTGAACTGACGAAATCCTGATACACCGTATCAGATTCACGATTTGCGTCAATGAACAAAAAGGGGACGCGTTGTTGCATAACGGGCAACACTCGATTGTGCGTATGTTCAAGGTATTGATTGTATTTGTCGGCATAATTAATACCATTTATAGTGTACTGTTCTTCGCCTTTTCGAGCTCCTCTGCCAAACATTCTAATTACGCTAGTCTGTATTGTTGCTTCAAGACAAATGCCACCCAAGACCCTACTTTTCTCTTTACTTATTCTCTCGAAGAATGGTTCGATAGCACTCTCAAAACGAGGGTAGCCATCAATCAAAACCAATTCTTTATCATTATGTTCGCGAGAAATTTCTTCAAACAATATATCATTTGTTAATTCATCGGGCTGCGGTTGCGTTATGTCAGCATTAATAACAAATTCGCTATGCATGGATGATTTATGTTTATTTTTGATAGCTCTCCAAATATTACCGATAGACACATAGCCGACATTATGATTATCTTCACAAAATCGTTCAGCGTTAGTGCTTTTTCCGGCACCTGGGAAACCATGAATAATGATTAACTTTTTTTCACACACTGAATTAGGCATTTCTTCTGAAAAACTACGCATTTTTATTATCTCTACTATATCATTCTAATAATATAAATCAAGTATAATTACAAATATCAACACCGTCACGCTGAAAATATCGGCATTATGCCACTAGTATCGTGATTAAACAAGTATTCATATCATATCCGATATGTGAAATTTTTTGGTATTATATATTCAGATGAAATTAAATGTATCATTACCAACTGATCACAAATTGCATCGTTTTTGTATTGAATGCAATGCCGATGGGGTTGAGCCATCATATGTTAACGGGCTTAAAAAATATTACTGTAAAGACTGCAAGCAAACCAATGACGTATCAATATATTTAGGCCCAACAACAAAATTATGGGTTGATGACAATAATGAGATATGGCACGAGACAGCTGGTATCTTTGTCCGAAATACCGACGGAAAATATTTATTCTACCAGCGCGATACTTTTCCTTATTCGCTGACGATACCAGCTGGGCACGTTGACACGAACGACATACCCGAACAATCAGCCAACAGGGAGCTACTTGAAGAGACAGGCATTACAGGCAAATTGACTAAGTTATTTGAAACCGATATTCCAGGCGACAGTTGCAGTGGTGGCGCCGATTATCACAAATGGCACGTATATATTACCGATTTTAATGGCGATATTAATACAGTCCAGATTTTAGAAGAAGGTCACAGCCCAATTTGGCTGGATATTAATGACGTATTACAAAATGATATAACTTTTGCTGTTAGATATATTATTGAAAATTACAAGGATAAATTTACATACTAATCATACATATATGTTTATGCTATGATTAAACATAATGATTACTGTAAATAATTTAACTAAGATATATAAACTTGGTAAAGTTGAGACGCAAGCTTTGTCAGGTGTTACATTTGATATTGAAAAAGGTAAAATAGTTGGTTTGATGGGCAAAAGCGGATCAGGTAAGACTACACTGATCCGACAGCTCAGTTTAATCGACAGACCAAATGCTGGCAATATATCGATAGACGATGAAGATGTCATTAGTTTGTCGGAAGGCAAACGATCTAAATTACGATTAAATACATTGGGATATGTCTTTCAAGAATACGCATTGATACCAGAACTGACGGCGCTTGAAAACGTATATTTACCAGCAATGATGTTAGGTGCTAACAGTGTAGCGTATAAACAAAAGGCTAAAGAATTGTTAGCTACTGTAGGTCTAGAAAAAGAAGTCAGTCATTTGCCCAAAGAATTATCTGGTGGACAGCAACAACGTGTCGCAATTGCTCGTGCAATGATTAATAACCCAAAAGTTATATTTGCCGACGAGCCAACAGCTAATTTAGATAGTATTTCTGCTAAAACTGTCATGGAAACTTTGCAAAATTTAAACAAAAACACTGGTGTCACAATTATTTTTGTGTCGCACGATCCTGATGATAAAAAGTACGCTAATCAATTGATTTTCCTTAAAGACGGCAAAATTACCGAGGAGTACGTATGAAATTTTTACGTTCAATTAGGGTGTCAATATTTTTGGCAATCCGATCACTTTGGCGTGGCAACAAAGGTATTACAGTACTGACCATTACAATGTTGGCGTTAATATACATCAACTTGTTATTTTTACCGTCACTTATTGAAGGACTAGGGCATAAAGTCGGTCAACAATTAATTGAAACCCTGACCAGCAACGTGATTGTGTCATCATCAAATAGTAGTTCAAATATTGCAAAGGTTGATGAAACATTAACGAAAATTAAATCAAATACCGACGTCAATGGCGCCACGCCAACACTACGCATCGGTACCCAAATAAGCAAAGGTGATATATCAAACGTTTGGTCGGTTGATGCTGTTGACCCCGCTTCATTTAGCGACGTCTTTACGACACCAAACAATATGATTGAAGGTTCATTTTTAGACAAAAATGACACTGATTCGATTGTACTTGGGGTTGAAATTGCTGGCGCTGGCCAAACCGGTTTGCAAGGTTATGCCATATCATTAAAAAACGTTCACGCCGGTGATACCGTCACGGTAAGCTTAATAAATGGCAAAACTCATGATTTTACGGTCAAAGGTATATTTAATAACAACTTCTTACAATCAGACCAACGGGCATATATATCACAAAATGAAGCCTCGTTGTTGTTGCCGACAACAATCAACCACGCAACTTCAATCTATGTAAAATCAAAGGGTGCCATTAGTGATACCGACTTAGGTAATAACTTAACGTCTGTCCAATCTGGTATAAGATACCAAACTTCAGATGACTTGGCTGGATCGGTCCGTGACCAATTAAAAACATTCGATATGATCAACCAAATTTTGAAAATCATTTCGCTAGTAGTCGCCGCAATTACGGTATTTATCGTCACATACGTCGATTTAATCAATAAACGCAAACAAATCGGCATCGAACGGGCAATAGGCATTGGGTCTAGGGCTATCGTTGGAAATTATCTGCTGAAATCACTGTTTTTTGCTGCAATCGGCATCAGTATTGGATCATTAACATTTTTGTACGTCATTGCGCCACTTGTCATTCAACATCCATTTAAATTCCCGTATGGTTACGTAAGCCTATATATCGACCAAACCGCCATGATCCAAAATGCCATAATATTGGCTATCGTAGCTTTCATTTCATCATTAGTCCCAGCCGTTCAATCAGTTAGAATCAAAATTTTGGATGCAATCTGGGGAATATAATTATAACCATCCAAATAATGCTCATGCTATACTAATATTATGTCTAAAAATCTAAAAAAAATTATAGTTAAGAACAAGAAAAAGATAACAAGTGGAGTAATAATCATCTCTGTTATAACAATAATCAGCCTCATTTTATGTTTACATGTACTGCCGGCAGTAACAAATAACATGCGCAAAGAAAGAATTATCTCAATTTTCAAAAGCCTCAAATTAGATGATCAAAAATACATATTGATGAATGAGATGGGCAAGGATACTGCAACTACTATGGACTGGAATATCAGTAAAGATAGTAGCTACACCAGAACTTATGTTCGTCAATTAGAGGTCAACACAACAACAATTGAAATAAATAAACTTGCTATTGATGCCGGCTGGACATACATTGGCGAACCATATACAATCGACCCGATTTTCCATTTTAACCCCAACACAACCTTCGCTAGCCATAGTTATAATTATAAAACCAACAATAATGAATACGTCAAAATAAGCACATTCAGCAAACTACGTATGGACGCTTTGTACAATAAGCCAAACATGACACAAGATGAGTTAATTAAGCTCGATGAATCAATCAACTCAGCGCCAACTGAAATGTTAATAAGTGTGAATTTAGACAGTAATAATTAGATAACTTTATAAAAAAAGATTTGAGCAGGACGTTGTTAAACATCCTGCTCGTTATTCATTCAATGTCGACGATTCAATAACGATCAGTTGACCGTATATCCTCATCTTCATACAAAAACTCGTTACCGCGAAGGTGATCATCGTCGCACTCTTCACAACATGTAACTTCTCCGCCTGGAAGAATGGCGTAGGGTGTAGTGGTAGGTTCACCACAAATGACACAATTCCGAACTTCTTTCGGATCGTTACGCCTTTGCCACTCTTTCAAGCAGCCTGGACAGACAGATACACAACCGCCGACCGATATACTACATTGCGGAAGTACACGATCACAGATTGGACATGTCTCCAATCTTTTTGTATATCTGATGTCGTTTTTTCGGGGAGCTTTGCCCCTATACTGCCTCGTCATGTTCGATTTATTTATATTTTGTGAATGCCCGCATTATTGCGGTTGAATGAACCAATGGTATTACCCATTGTAATTAAACTAATAGAATCGGTGTGTTACACACAACTCAATATCAATTTAATATCTTACTATTATACCGCAATTCATGCTTGCATTATATAGTAATAATGATAAAGTATACTTTATTCGTAACGCATTGCATCAAGGGCATCGATTTTAGTCGAACGACGAGCTGGATAGATACCAGCCAAAATACTAATCAAAACAGATACAATCATAATAGCCACAATCAAAGCAGCTGGGAAGTACATGATAGCTACAACTACATTACCACTGCCAATTGCCATCGCATAAACCGCATAGTTAATCGCTTGCCCGATTGCAACGCTAATCACAACACCAATTACACCACCAGCTATACCAATTATTAATGTCTCCATCATAAAGATTCGTCTGATATATACTTTTTTAACACCCAGAATTTTCATCAGCCCGACCTCTTTGGTTTTTTCAATCAATGATATTGTCATAGTATTAAATATCCCCAAAGTAGCCACAATCACTGAAATTATTCCAACTGCAACCAAAATTATCTGAAATACTTGAAAGAATTGATTCACCTGATCAATCGTATCCTTGATTGTACTAACTTTTAGACCCATAAATTCGATTTGTGATTTCACTTTGTCGACATTATCGATACTGTTTAATTGAACTTTTAAGCTACTGTATCGATCGACACCAAATGCCGTAACGGTTTTAAGCGGAACAAACATATACGGAGTTTTCCCAGCATCTGCAATGCCCGTAATTGTTGCTTTAGTAGACTTAATTTGAGTTTTTGCAGTGTTGTCTGTATAAAGATCCGATCGTAGGACTAATCGAATATCAATTTGCTTACCAATTAACGTAGCGACATTATCATTGGTTAACTTACGAGCAAGCGTAGAATTTATTACCACTGCATCATTATTGCCAATATTATATAGTTTTCCATTGATAAGATTTGGATTAATAATGCTCAGCAAATCAGCGTCAGTACCATAAATGATACCATCAGATTTTGAATCGCCATATTGAACATCACCTGCCAGTGCGACTTGAGAATAAACTTTTGTAACTTCTGAAAATAATTGAATTTTGTCTATAGTACTATTATCTAGATCAATCAATTTTGATGAGCCTTTTGTAACATCTAAATCCCTCAATGAATCACCACCAGTTATTTGATCAGTAGCTGCTTTTTGCATGCCAAAACTGAACGCCATCAGCAAACAAACAAAGCCAACGCTAATCGCTACACCACTAATCGTCAAAAAAGTACGTAATTTACGTTCCATGAGGTTTTTAATAGCTAATCTGATGATAAATGAACGTCTCATGATACCAACCCTTTTGCTAGATTATGCACTTTATGATCAACTGAAGTCTCATAAATTAAATCTTTGACGTCTTGACTACTAATTTGTCCGTCCATCATATTAATAACTTTTGTGGCATATTCGGTGTAAATAGGGTTATGCGTAATCATGACAATTGTAGTCTTGTATACTCGATTTAACACTTCGAATTGGCTCATCACACTAACAGCCGAAGCCGTGTCAAGATTACCAGTTGGCTCATCGGCCATAATAATTGGCGGGTGAGTAATCAGTGCACGACAAACAGCCACTTTAGTTTGTTGACCGCCAGATAATTCAGTCAGCTTATGTTTAGCGTAACCCTCCATTGCAAACATTGATAAACTATTTTTTGCCATTTGCAAACTATAATTATGCTTGTGACCGACAGCATTCAAAGGAAAGGCGACATTTTCAAGCACATTCAGTGATTTAATCCAGTTAGATTGTTGATGAACAACGCCAAAGTTTTTTTGACGAAACACCGTCTTGCCGTCTTCATCAAGATTGTAAATATTATGACCATGAACCTTGATATGGCCAGTATTTGGTTTTTCTAGGCCAATAATCGTATTCAGTAGTGTACTTTTACCGCAGCCAGATGGTCCAAGAATAACAACAAATTCGCCAGGAAATATTTGAAGATTAATATCTATCAAAGCAGGAATTTCCTCTTTGGCCACCTTAAAAGTCTTGTATAAACCTTCAACCGATATAATAGGGCGTTTCATAGTAGTCATGATCATTATTTAACCCACTTTATTTTTAATATTTTCATTTGAACATCCACCCAAAAGTACCTTGCAATGACTTCAAGACGGTGTCAAGAATCGAAGATTGAATCAACCCAGTCAAAGCACTGCCAGCATCTGATTTTGTTTGATTGTCAGCTTTATCAGATGAAACTACACGGAAATAATACGAACTTGAGGGCTTGAGATCACGTAGCACCACAACATGAGAGGTCGAAAGCGAGCTGTCCTTAGCGGTACTCATCGAATAACTATCACCAGTAATACCTTCGGCGTATTCAACTTGCGAAGTTGCCGGTTCGTCAGTGTCCCATGACACAATGATTTGCGCAGTCGTATCGGCACCAAATCCAGATGTTGTTGATTCGGTAATAATATTAGATACTGCTGGCGGGCGAGTGTCGTAAGCAGTCGTTACGTGATTTGCGTCAGATATAGCCATATTTCCATAGGCATCACGGCCCTCAGCGATCATTCGATAAACAGTATTATCTTTTAGATTTGGAACGAAAATTGAGTGTTTTGTAGATAATGTCGATGATGATATTTCGGCCGCATCAGTTGCGTCGCCCTCATAACTTAACACTGTTGATGTAGTTGGCACGTTAGAATCCCAAGACACTAATAATGTTGAGGTTGCGGTGTTATGTTGTTGTTCAAAAGTGACATTAGAAATATGTGGCAACATTAATGTGTCAAAACTATAGTCATCAGACACCAAATTATTGCCATCAGTATCTGTGCCGACAATCTTGAAGTGATAAGTACTCGAATTTGATAAATTTGTTAGTTTGACAGTATGCATAGTAACGCCTGAACCTGAATTATCAGATAATTCCTGACCATAAGTGCTTGTCAGTCCATAGTATATTTTTGAAGTAGCGATAGTTGTCGTTTTCCAGCTGACAATCGCTGAAGTCAAATTAATATCAGACACAACTACCTCGGCTACGCCAGGCGCCGTATCGGTTTTAAATCCATACCCAGTGGAATATGCGTTATCGACTGTATAATCTCGATTTTCATCAAGTGATTGAACCTTAAAATGATAGTCAGTGCCAGGTTGTAGACCTGTCAATAACACCTTGTGAGTAGTTACATTATCGATTTGACCTCTACTTTCAGCATACGACGTATCAGTTGAATAGGCGACCGAAGATGACGATGGACGATCAGTTGACCAAGTAATAACAGCTGTAGTTGCAGTAGCTTTAAAATCCGGCCCAGATACAATTAAAGGTGGTACCGAGAATTTACCAGTTGGCATCTTTGTCACAACTGACGAAAAAGCAGATTCTGCACCAGCGTTATCAACAGCCGTAATCTTGTACGAATAAGTTGAAGTTGATGATAAGCCTGTATCGGTATATGCGACAGAACTAATTGTCGCGACCTTACTGTAGTTCGTTTCATCTGTTGATCTATAAACATAGTATTTGCTAACAATACCAGCTACTGGAGCTTGCCATTTAACAGTTAGCGCCCAATCATTTGAACCTCGATCTGAACTATCAGATATAACCATTCTCGTTGGTATTCCAGGCGCTGTGGTATTACATTCAAACTTAACCTCAGCATAGCTACCCCAGTTAATTTGACCCGAATTGTCGATAGCAACTACATAAAAGGTATTGAATCCCTGTTGAGTCGCTGCTGGCATTACACCAGTCGTAAGCTCAGTTGTATAGACTGTATTATTAACAGTTGGCTGAGCATTTACAGAATAGTAATAGCCCTTAATGCCGCTTTCAGACACCGGTTCGCTCCATGTAAATGTAAAGTTATTTGCAATGGCATTCGGTGGCGTTACAGCCAGCCCAGTCGGGGCTGCTGGTGCGTTAGCATTGTAGTAATAGTGCAAACTAACATATCCATCCGCTGCATTGCCAGCGTTATCAACACTTCGGACATAAAAGTCATTCTGTCCATTTTGATAGGCCGTAATATTCGTAACAGTCAGCACAGGAATGACAGCACTCCAGTCATCGCCACCTCCGGCTCGTTTATACTGATAGCCGGCAATACCAGATGCACCGGTGCCATTATCATAGCCACTTGGCCAAGTGAAATTGAAGTTATTATTTGTTGACCAACCGATAGGTGATACCGTTACGTACACAGGGTTAATTGGTTTTGTAATATCATATTTGTAATTAAATAATGTCGTTGAACTACTACGATTTCCAGCCAAATCAACAGTTTGCATTCGTAGATAGTATTGTCGGCCGTTATTAGCCACATCGAGCGCTTCAGTTGCATTAGTGTCAGTTTGATAAGTGCCAGCAGTATATGGATTAGCTGTCGCATCTGTACCAAAATAAACATAATACCCAGCCACTCCAGATGGAGTGGTTACTTCAGCCGTATCATCTGGCGTCAACCAACTGAATGTTATAGATGCATCATTACCGAAATGATCCGAAGTCAAAACTGATCCACTTGGACTGCCTACGGCTGTTACGGCAGATGGATTATTTGGAGCTTGAACATCCAAATAAAAGCCTGGCACCGATACTCCGCTAAAATTTATCCAACCTAAATCTTGACTCCAGGCAAAACCACTAAATTGGCCAGTACTGGATGCAATCGCAACATTTGATCCAAATGGGCTAGAATTAAAGTCAATCAAATTACCCGTATCCATGACTTTTGCACGACCTTTTAACAGTCCATGAATATCAGCGTTAACAGGCCCATCAGGATTGTCGGCTCCACCACCAAAATCAATCCAACCAATTTCATCGCTCCAAGCATAACCCGACATTTGTCTGGTGTTATAATCAATCGTTACATTCGTATGATGAGTTGACGAATCAAAAACTATTTGATTACCAGTGTTAACAACTGTTGCCGTACTAGTGTCAGATATCGGAATAGTGGTCGAAGCAAACAATTTACCAACAATCAAAAGGGGTATGATAATAACCGCAGTTGCGATTATTAGAATGCTGAATATGATTCGCGAATGCCAGATGTTAGTCCGTACATTCATATTGTCGCTCACAAACACCCGCCCCCAAGTACTTTAACTATTTATTCGTTATTATGCTTGTGTCTATTTAATCAAAAAATGAATATATTAGCAATGAAAAATATAGATATAATCATCAACTTATCTAACACAGCGAACGTGGCTAGTATTAGACTGACCACTACTAACCATAAAACCATCACTTAGGGCAACAAGCCACGAACTATCACCATTATACGAAGTTGATGACCAAAAACTATTGACCGACTGGCTCAAGTTAAAGAAAGAACCGTCTATATACGCTTGCTGCAGTTCTTTTTGAGTCGGTAAACGCCAGCCATCACCCATGCTAGAACATAGTGTAATTGCAGTTTTACCACCCACAGCCACGTTGTTGTCTAGAGTTGCATTCCAACTCCAGTCAGTACCAGACGACAAGCTGAAAATAGCCGTATTGGAACTCTTATAAACTAGATTGCTCCAAATTAGACCAGTACGATTATCTTGCTTTTCGGAACCAGCAATACTGCCAGAAGGTACCGTCCATGCGACTGTATCTGTACAGTTAGTTGTTTGCGTTATTGGTGCGCCATAACTATCCTGATGTTCTTGAGTTGGACAGTTACCAGGAGCTGTTAATGTTCCTGTATTTTGTGTGCGGTCAGAACCGTAAAAAGTCTTACCACTAGCTACATCACTAGCCGTTGCCGTACCATTTGGCGTCCACTGAGCCGATGTCTTTATCCGATTCCACGTCGCACCCCAATCTGGCGTATCAGCATCGCTACCAAAACCTGATGACTGCAAAGCTGTGTACAGCGAACTAATGTGTGACGTCGAACCGCTTTCAGGCGCACCACCAACTTGTTCCCCATAGGCCCGCACCCAAATACCAAGACTAAATGCCAGGACTAATAATATTATTCCAGCTGAATATTGAAATCTGTTTATTGATAATTTCTTTGCCATAACCTCACCAATCCACTTTGCACACTATTTTACTTATGCTAATGCTACTATATTAACATATCAATAAATTGTATCAAAATGCATTTACTATTCGTAGCGCAAAGCTTCAATTGGATCTTGATTGGCAGCTCGGCGTGATGGCAATGTACCAGCCAAAAATGCGATTAACATAACAACTAAAATAATCGCAGCGACATACAAAATAGGGAAGTCAGTCAGCGCAAAACCAGGTAAATCCTTTAAAAAAGTGTCTGATGCTATGTTATTAGCAATTCGGCCAACACCAATCGCCGCCAGCGCGCCCAGCAAGCTACCCCAAAATCCTAACATCATCGCCTCAACACTAAATAATAAGAAGACTTTGATACGACTCATACCCATAGCTTTCATTAATCCAATCTCTTTGGTACGTTCTTGAACCGACATAAATAATGTATTGACGATTCCAATACTTGCCGCCAATAGTGCAATACATCCAAAGAATATTAACACGTAAGTAATAGCGTCAATGATTTGTTTAATAATGCCGATTTGGTCTTCGACCGTATTTGCTAAGTAGCCTTTATCAGCCAAGCTATTTTTGATAGTTTTAACTTCGTCCTTACTTAATGCACTATTAAATTCAGCCGTCACGCCAATATAGCGATGGGCGATTTCAACTGGCGCTCCTTCGTATTGAATAGCTAACAATTTAGTTTGCAAAGGTATATTCACAAATACGCCGCCCTGAGTAATTAATGATTCTTGTTGAACACCAGTAATGACAGCCGAAACTGTTTTCATGACACCAGCTGGCGTTTTAATGCCAAATTCAACAGTTTTACCAATCGCATCGTCGTTTGATGAAAAGCCAAGTCCGCTGACCATCACACTTGGTAATAATATTTCGCTTTGAGTATCTTTGCCGCTAACTAATTTTCCAGTAATTAATTCAAATTGACTACCATCAATAAACGGCTGAGTTGCAACCTGATACTTATCACCATTTGTTCCACTGATATAAGACGGACTAACAGCCGAAACTGCATAAAAATTCGTTAAATCTGATTGAGTCTTTATTTTGGCAACATCACTATCATTTAGCATCGCACTAAGAAGTGCTGCCTGAGCGCTGTTGCTTTTTTGGTCTGGTTCATATTTTTTCAACACATTGCTCATATTAACTTCGACTTTACGTCGGATAATTAGCACATTTTTTGCGCCAACGTTGCTGACTTGTTTATCTAGGTAAGTTGTAACGCCCGAGCTAATACCAACAGTAAGTGTAATCGTAAAGGCACCAATAAATATCGCTAAAATCGTCAAACCCGTACGAACTTTACTACGAAACATATTCGATGTTGCCGAGCCAATAATATCTGATAATTTCATTATTTTTCTCCCTCGACAATCATGCCATCTTTCATTCGAATTTGTCGTCCACAACGTCCAGCCAATTCATGGTCATGGGTCACGATAATTAATGTGATATTTTTGGTTTTATTTAGTGAAAACAAAATTTCTTCAATTTTTTCACCAGTCACACTATCCAGATTTCCGGTTGGTTCATCGGCAAAGATAATACTTGGATTATTAATTAAAGCCCTTGCGATCACAACACGTTGCTTTTCGCCACCACTTAAATTATTGGCCTTATTGTTGGCTTTGGATCCTAATTCAACATCGTTTAGCGCCTGTAAACCCCTGGAATTCCGTTCACGACGACCAATACCTGCAATTTTTAGTGGCAAGATGACATTATCTAATACCGTATTATTAGCATTTAAGAAAAACTGCTGAAAAACAAATCCAAATTGTTTATTACGCAAAATGTCTTTTTCGCGACGTGATAATTTTGAAGACTTTTTACCATTTATAATAATTTCACCGTCAGTAGGGGAATCTAACAGAGCCAATAAATGCATTAATGTGCTTTTACCTGATCCACTTTTACCAACAATAGCAACCGATTCACCATGTTTGATATCGATATTTATATCTTTTAGTGCCGCAAAAGCTGAATCACTTTTGCCGTATATTTTGTTAAGGTTTTTGACGCCAACTACGCTATCCATTAAATAAACCCCTATAACTTATGCTCAACATACATCTAATTATAACTTAGTTTGCTAGAATATGTTTATGAATATCAGTCAGCCCGAAATCAATGACCAGTTGAAACTATCGACTTTTACGCAATTAGTTAAACAAAAATCAGTCGAAGATGAAAAATTTGATAAACAAGAATTAACAAAATTTGATTATAAAAATATTGAAATCATTCAAAGTATAATAACAAATTCAAACACTCAAGAATCAAACTTTCAAGGATCAAAATGGCGTGATGTAATCGTTAAATCATCAAATTTTTCAGCGTGTAAGTTGTCGGACAATAAAATTACACGAGTTAAATTTGATGGTTGTCGGATGCAGGGAATTGATTTTAGCTCGTCAGAACTTTTGGACGTCGAATTTATCAATTGCAATCTTGATTTATCAAATTTCAGAATGACGCAACTGCGCAGTGTACGTTTTGACAATTGCTCGATGATTGAATCTGAATTTACTGCTGGTGACCTAAAGAGTGTAATAATGAAAGATTGCGTACTTGAAAAAGTTGATTTTGTTGATATTAAAATTAATAATGTTGATCTATCAGGATCACAATTAAACAATGTCAGTGGCATCAAAGGCTTAAAAGGCGCTACGATTGACTATATTCAACTCATCAGCCTAGCGCCTGAATTAGCGCATTCAATAGGTATTAAGATTAAGTAACACTATTTATTAGTTGATAGTGCATAGGCCACACAAAATATCGCCAGCGCAGCAAATAGTATTATTTTCGTCCGACCTGACAACTTTTTAGTTTTCATCAGCGTAATGATAGCCGTCACGACAATTAAGTTTTCAAAAAATATGCTAATTGTAAATGGAATAGGATTAACAACTCCCAGATTGTAATGATTAAAAATATCATAAATCAGCTGGGCAATCGGCAATCCAGACAATGTGTAAACTAATAAAAATAGTGAGTTTTCGACGCCAATTCGTTCAAATCTTTTAGAAATAGCCGAGTATACGATTATCGAAAAGAAACCGCCGAGAACAAGTGACGTCAGTAATACCGGAAAAAGAAGGTCAAAACTGCCCGAATTTAAATCGTCACGAAGTAAATTTATTAACAAAACAAACAAAGTAACTGGAGCTGTTATTAAGGCTGCGACAATTGGGTAATGCTGATATGACATTGGAGATTGATCAGCTTTTCTTGATATCGCCAAATACTTCGCCTGATTATTCATGTTATCGGTTCTTTGGCTGGTGTTTGGATATAATCCAGATAAATCACTTCTGTCTTTCATGATGATAATTATAGCATTACCGAAATATATATTAATAATCTTAAACATTATTTACGTCTTTGTTATACTAAAAGTATGAAGCATACCGCTCGAGCAATTATCTTGCGAAATAAAAAAGTACTATTAGTTACTGGCTATAATGCCAGCACCTATTGGACACCCGGCGGTGGCATTGAAGAAGGTGAAACCCCTTTGCAAGCTTTAGACCGTGAAATTATGGAAGAATTAGGCGCAAAAGTAGTTTCAGCCACTCCATATATGTCATATACCTACCGAAAAAGACAAGTTGAAAAATACATTGTTGAAATTGACCGTGATATTACAGTCGGACATGAAATTACTGGAATTCTTTGGTACGACAGAGATACTGAAGTAAAAACATCTGATGGTTTTATGATAAAAGTTGTTCCAAAATTATTAACTGAAGGCTTGATAGAATAGTGATTACATATATTCGTTATATAATTAGTGTATGAATATACTTATCTTTGGAGCTACAGGTGGTACCGGTCAAGAATTAGTTAAACAATCACTCGAAAAAGGCTATAATGTTTCGGTTTTTGTGCGTAAAGACGCCAGCAAACTAGGCGAATTATCCAGCAAAGTTACTGCATTTGTTGGCGACGTACTGGATATAATTTCAGTCAAAGCCGCTATGCCAGGTCACGATGCTGTATTGGTTGCGCTAGGTACAATTCCGGGCAAAAAGAACGAAGTGTTGTCGATGGGTACAAAAAATATCGTCAAAGCCATGCAAGATAACAACGTCAAAAGATTAGTTGTTGAGACTGGCGCAGGTTTGCTTGAAAATAAAGAAGCCTTGCCGGCTATGTGGCGCATTACATTCAACATGCCACCGATGAACACCATGTTTAAGGACAAAATCAAACAAGAGCAGGCGATTCGTGATAGTAAACTTGATTGGACTATTGTCCGTCCAGTTAATTTAACTAACGGCCCACTAACAAGCGACTACCTAACAGGTGAAATTATTGACTTAAAATTATCATCAACTGTTTCACGCGCTAACGTCGCTAACTTTATGGTCAAGCAAGTTGAGTCAACTGATTCAATCAGTAAAGCGTTATTAATTTCAGATTCTAATAAATAATTGAATATTTTTTAGGCGCGCTATGGGTGTTACCACGGCGCGCCTATATTCAGATGGTGAGATACGACCTTATAACAGGTTTTACCTCTAACCTTATCTCATCCGAAGGCAACTCCAAGATTTGTCGCGGAAACATCCATCCATAATGATCGACATATAGATCACTTGGACGGGCTGTGAAAAATCCATCATTTACAACACCAGTATAGACCGATAATCTAACACTGTATTTTGTATTTAATGGAATTTCATAGTCACCAAAGAACATAGGCGGCCTTTGAATAGGTTGGCCAATCTCTTTAGTAATTAGTCGCACAAGACTTAGGTCTTTGTCTTCGCCATTCGCAATCAAAGTGATTGGAAAGGAGAGCATACCAACTTTTTTACAATAATCTTCTCTTGCTTTTAATTCTTTTAGCAGAAAGACCCTGCACTCTGAATCAAAAACTACCAATGCTACTGCATTAATCGTGTCCATTTTTTTCTAGATTTTATTTTAGTAAAAAAGAAATGCTCTAATTAATAATTATACATATAAATATGATTTGTTATAGGAAAAATAGATACCGAATTATGATATTCTAATACCATGAAACTGTTAAGAATAATCTATGAATCGGATGTCGTTGAAGGGGCGGTCAATCAAGACTCGTCAAAATACTATCAGCGTACGGCGGCTAGGGCAATCGTTCTTGATAATAAAAATCGCGTCGCTTTAATGTACGCTCACAGTAATGATTATTACAAATTACCAGGCGGTGGTGTTGAGGCTGGCGAGGATACTATCCAAGCTTTAAAACGTGAATTAATTGAAGAAATTGGCTGCCAAGTCGAGATATTAGACAAGGTTGGAATAACAGTCGAATACCGCGATCAACATAAAATGACACAAACATCATATTGTTATCTGGCGCGACAAATCGGCGATAAAATGCCATCATCATTTACTGTTAGCGAAATAGCCGAAGGTTTTCAAGCTGTATGGGTAAAGAATATAGACAAAGCAATTGAATTAGTTGCACGATGCAAAACTTCTAGTTACGGCGGACAATTCATGGTTAAAAGAGAATTAATACTGTTAAACGCCGCGAAAAAAATCTTGGAAAATCAAAAAAAATAAGGTAGGAACACTGGTGTGTGCTCCTACCATTAAAACATTCACCCGCAGCGATTATGCTGCATGGTTTGCCGACGATGCGGCATAGCTTCTTGCAAGCCACTTTTCATAACAAGTGGTTGATCCACTATGACCCTCACCAGACGTTGCAATGCATACTTCTTCTTTGCATTTACTGCAATCGAAGTTTACTTCGCTATCTGGCATAAAACTTCTTCTTACTTTTTTGCCTTTTTTACCAGCAATAGTTTCCATAGTAGTAATATATGGTTATGTTTTAGAAGAACCGCAAGTTTGCGGATTGAATGAGAACATCACAAAAGGAATTTTTATTCACATTGTTATGTGTCATAATAATTCAACATTCGTAATATTCAATTCCACTTTACATTATTAATAATGATAAAACAATTGAATTATACGGTTATTGTCCAGTTGCCATAAAATAAAATAGTGCAATGACAGCGAATGTCATAACAACGAACGAAATTCGCACGAATATATTTGATACGAAACCGTTTTTATATTCACCCATAATTTTAGAATTACTACCAACTTTTGCAATCATGAAAAGCAGTGGTACGGCGGCAATACCGTTAAATACAGCTGTAAATATCAAAGCTTGGATTGGGTCAATGCCGATAAAGTTAATCATTAAACCAACAAAAGTAGCGGCAATTATGACCGCATAAAATCCAATAGCTTTGCTAAATTTACGATACAAACCCTCTTTCCAGCCCAAAGTTTCACTGATAGCATAAGCCGATGACCCAGCCAAGGTTGGGATAGCTAGTAACCCAATGCCTATAATTCCAGTTGAAAATATTAATTTTGCAATCAAACCGGCATTTGGAAAACCTTTAACTAAAGGCTCAAGCGCGGCGGCAGCATCAGCTGCGGTTTTAATATCAGTAATACCATGTTTAAACAAAACTGACGCACAAACAACGACTATAAACCAGGCCGACACCGATGCTAATGTCATTCCAAAAAAATTATCTAATCTGATATTTTTCAAGAATTTTTTGCTTATTTTTGGATTTTTTCCAGTCGCAGACAACCGATGATGTGAAATTTCTTCCTCGACAATCTCGGACGTATCCCAAAAAAAGCAATATGGCGACACCGTCGTACCCAAAATTCCAACCAAAATATACATTGTTGTCGCATTAATTACCGGAATAACAAAAAAAGTATTTCTCATCAACTCAGGCCAATCTTGCCCAACTAAATACGCCGTAATAGGATAAGCCAACAGGGCAATCGCTAGCCATTTTAGAATTTTGGCATATTTTTTATAACTGAAGAATACAACCATTAAAGTAATGGCGATAGCAAAAAATATTGCTAATAACCCAAAAGGTAGATTCACAAAAAGCTGGGTTGTCGCAGCCATCGCGCCCAAATCAGCTCCAATATTGATAGTGTTCGCAATTACAACTAAAATAACCGACATAAATAATAATTTTTTACTGTAATTTTCTTTGATAACCGCCGCTAATCCTTTACCAGTTACAGCGCCAATACGCGAACATGACTCTTGAACAGCCAGCAACATTGGATACATAATTGGAAAAATCCATAAAAAGCCCATATTATAGGCCGCACCAGCCTGAGAATATGTTGCAATTCCAGACGGATCATCGTCAGCTGCACCAGTAATAATTCCAGGGCCTAAAACACGCAAAAACCGACTAAAATTTTTACGATGTAGCATATGAAGTAAGATGTTTTTTGCGTGACGTTCGGTCTTAACGACTTTTCGATTTATTCTGCGACCATCTTTTCTTAATCGCTTGATTTCTTTATCCATTTTACGAATAGCCCACCACGCTTATGATTATTAATTTAAGCATACTATATATTAATAATTAATAATAGTGGTTACTTACGTTTATATCGCCATACTTTTGCTATAATGTCTATATGCCTATTATTCAAGATGATGAATTCGGCAAAATTACCGTCCGCCGCAGTGCGCGGGCAACTCATGTTAGTGTTCGCGTCGCGCCTGATGGTACTTTACGTGCGTCACTACCATTATATGCGCCAACATTACTAGTCAAACATTTACTAAAGACTTCCCGCGAAGAATTACGAAAAATATTAGCCCAATCAAAGCCCGAATATATTTACACCAATGGAATGCAGATTGGCAAGAGTCATACTTTGATTATCAGAAACACAGATAATCAAGCCCTTTCAATCACCAAACATGGTTTACAAATAATCGTAAACTTACCAAATAATATCGCGCTGAACAACCCAACGATTAGTCGTAAAATTCGTGACGCCGTCATCACTGCACTCCGTGTTGAGGCTAAAAGTTATTTACCAAAACGTCTGTCATTTTTAGCTGAAAAATATGGGTATCATTATGACAAAGCTCGATTTTCACACGCCAGCGGCCGATGGGGAAGTTGCAGTAGTAACGGCACAATCAGCCTTAATATCGCTTTGATGAAATTGCCGTTCGAATTAATAGATTATGTAATTATTCATGAACTATCTCATACAAAACAAATGAATCACGGGCCAATATTTTGGTCACTAGTTGCCGTCGGCGACCCAAATTATAAATTACATCGTCGGACTTTAAAACTCCAAAATCCATCTATTTAAATAGCTACATTTTATGTATAATAACCATAAGATGTATAAGGGTGGATATAATTACTCGCCACGCACAGCCAATGTTGTTAGGTATGCTGGGCTATTTATTCCGATTATACTGATTACATATGGAGTGCTGATTCAGTTTGATGTCATACGTATTCCACATATAATCGATAATTTCGGCTTTTTTATGATTTGTTTTTGGTGGCTTTACATTAGCATTGTTAACTTTTTCTTTCCTATCAAATCAAAACTTGATTCCGGCCTAAGATTAATTGCATATCATTTATTAGCAAGTGCCTACCTGTTATTTGTATCGGGGATTGCTTCGCCATTTGCTGGTTGCTGGCTATTACTAATGATTGGATCATATTTATATTTTTCAGAACGTGGATTACAACTAAGTACTTTTGCATTTATACTTTTGATCGCGATTGACATATTTTTATGGCATAGATTAGATATAATCATCGCAGTTTATGATTTGGTGGCACTTGTGGCCATATTAATAACTAGTATTGTCACGATGAGCGTTACTAGATTCCAAGTAGGTACTAATGATGCCTTAAAACATAGTAAAGCCCAAGAATCATTACAACGCGACCGAGTCCTAACGATTGTTAACAATATGACCGACGCCGTCCTAAGCATCGACATGGAAGGTATTATACGCGTCTATAACGCCGCAAGTTTAAACCTGCTTGATACAAATGATAGCTTAAACGGCCACCATATTGACGAAATATTGCCTCTTACTGACAAGGAAAATAGTGATATCAGATTATTCAATGAGATTAAAACAACAAAAACCGTTATTAAACGTGACGACACATATTATACTTTCGATGATGGTGAAAAAATGCGCCTGGAAATGACATACTCTCCAATTCGCAGTAGCTACAGCCGATCAAAAAAATCTGAGACCCACGACGGTTATATTATCATCATGCGTGACGTCACCAAAGCCAAAAGCCTAGAAGAAGAACGTGACGAATTTATCAGCGTCATCAGCCATGAACTCCGTACTCCGATTACAATTGCCGAAGGCACAATATCAAATGTTCAAGTTATGATGGAACATCCAGATATCACACACGACATGTTAAAAGATGCTGTTAATGTCGCTCACGATCAAGTCATTTTCTTGGCAAATATGGTAAATGACTTAAGTTCATTGTCACGTGCTGAACGTGGTGTTGCTGATATTACTGAGGATATCGATATCAAAGAATTAGCCCATAAATTACATAATAAATATTATGAAAGTGCTAAAGCCAAAGACTTGCATTTAGATTTAGATTTATCAGCCAAATTAGGTAAAGTGCATGTCAGCCGATTATACCTAGAAGAAACACTACAAAATTTTATTACAAACTCTATCAAATACACTAAAAAAGGTGGCGTTAAAATTATTGTTAAACAATCTGGCGGTGAAGTTACTTTCTCTATCAAAGACACTGGTATCGGCATCAGCAAATCCGACCAAGCAAAAATATTCCACAAATTCTATCGCAGTGAAGATTATCGAACCCGCGAGACTAGCGGCACAGGGCTAGGCCTTTACGTCGCAGCCAAATTAGCACATAAATTAGGAACAAAAATTGATGTAACTAGCCGATTAAACTTTGGCTCAACCTTCAGCTTCACATTACCTGAGACAAAATAACATAATTTTTCTTGACGAAACCCAATCAGTCGAGTATACTAGCTCTTGACAGTCTGCTTCGAGCAGGCTTTTTAATTAGGAGTGAAAAATGGTGTTTTTAAAGAAGAAGAAATCAAAAAAAGAAGCAACTCCAAAAAAGGAAAGCAAGTTTCTAAAAGTTATTCAAAAACGTTTTAGTTGGTTGATTAAATTTGGTGGATATTTCAAAGGTTCATGGAAAGAATTACGCCAAGTTCGCTGGCCAGATCGCAAAGCAACCTGGGGAATGACTGCTGCTGTATTATTATTCACTGGCTTTTTTGCCCTATTAATCCTACTTTTGGACGCAGGTTTCAACGAATTATTTAAGTTAATCATAAAGTAACCCGTCATACGACAGGTCAAAGAAGGAAATTATGTCAAAAAACCGCTACGATTCATCAAGACAATGGTACGCTATCCACACTTACAGTGGATACGAAGAAAAAGTTGCTGACAGCATTCGCCAAAAGATTAACGCCGTTGATATGGCTGACAAAATTTTTGACGTTATGGTGCCCAAAGAAAAACAAATTGAAATCAAAAACGGCAAACGCAAAGTTGTCGAAAAAAAGATTTTCCAAGGTTATGCTTTGGTTGAAATGAAATTAACAGATGAAACTTGGTACATTATCCGCAACACTCCTGGTGTTACCGGATTCGTTGGTACTGGTACCGAACCTACGCCAGTGTCTGAAAGCGAAATTACTAAAATCAAACGACGCATCGGTGTCGAAGATCCTAAACACCACATTGACTTCAAAATTGGCGAAGTTATCAGCATCATCGATGGACCATTCAAATCATTCGACGGCGCTATATCTGAAATCGATACTCAAAAGGGTAAGGTCAAAGTTATGGTCAGCATGTTCGGTCGCGATACTCCAGTTGAACTTGACGCATTGCAGGTCCGTAAGGTATAATACCCCAGTTACGCAAAGGCGACAAAGTCGCAGTATATAGTAGTTAGTAGGTAGTAGTTGGCAAGCTTCAAGCCGACATACATCCTATTTACCATCTACCATATACCATCTACTAATAAAATTCGGAGAATTTTAGGCTATGCCATCTAAAAAAGTTATAGGAAACTTGAAATTGCGCATCCCAGCAGGCCGCGCAACTGCAGGTCCACCAGTTGGATCAACCCTTGGTCAATGGGGACTAAACATGATGAACTTCATTAATCCATTTAATGAAGCGACTAAAGATTTAATGGGCAAAGACGTTATCGTTCACTTACAAGTTTACGAAGATCGTACTTTTACTTTTAGATCCCTAGGTCAACCAGTTAGTGATTTAATCATGGAAAAAGCTGGCATCAAAAAGGGTAGTGGCAAATCTCACCTAGACAAAGTCGGCAAGATTACCCGCGCCCAACTAGAAGAAATTGCTGAAATCAAAAAAGATCAGTTGAACGCTATCGACATGGAAGGCCGTGTCAAAGTTATCGCTGGTGCCGCCCGTTCAATGGGCGTCGAAGTCGTTGCTTAATTTTAATTAGTTATCAACCATAAAATATCGTCAATGAAAGTTGGCGATATTTTATTTGGCAATAATAAATGCATATTATTTGACAGTGCTATAATATTAGTTAATATGAAGCCCTCAACTAACTATTCGAAACCAGATATAGAAATTTACGCCAATTCACTCGCTCGCATTGGGGCATTGTCTAATTTATTTTCCGAAAGCGTAACTCCGTTCATACATTATCGAGCTACTGAATATTTATATTCAAGATCAATGAATGCCGATAATCTTTCGCGCTCAGATATAGCAATAGACGCAAAGTTAGGCAAAATTGGCGTTGGAATTAAGACATTTGTTTATAACAATAAACCTAAATATGAAAAGATTGCCGAATTTAATAAAGAAGTTGAAACTTTTGACCAGCTTGAGCCATTAGAAAAAATAATTCGAGTTGCAGGGCTAAGAAACGATAGGATAGATTTTGCTGGGCGATTAGCCGGTGTAGATACATTTATATATCATTGTATTGCCAGATTACCAGGGAAAGTTATTGTTTTCGAGCAAGAAATGCCACGCATAAATATTAATGCCATAGAAGTAACTTTGATAAAGGGCAGGAATATCAGCTTTAAGGATGGTAAAAATAATTACCGCTTTAACTCATCCAAAAGTACTTTATTTAAAGAATTCTTTAATGATAATACGATATTTGAAAAGTCAATTATTATTTATGAAGATCCATTTACTTTCCTTAATACACTCGACCTTAACGAGACTGCAACTATCGTTGGTATGGCTACACCTAAATCGTCGAATAATATTGATGACAACTATGTAGTTTTGCCATTATACGGCCGTGACGGGCAAGTGTTTGAACGTAGCGGTCTAAATCAGTGGAATGCGCGTGGTCGCATCCGTGACTTAAATGAGGTCTATATACCAAATCCAGTCGAAGCCCAACGTAAACGCCCTAATTTCTTTCCTCCACGCGACACACCTTTTACGCTTCATTTCCCCGACGGCAATCAGATGACGGTTAAAATATGCCAAGAGGGCAATAAGGCACTAATGAGTAGTCGCAATGCTGAACTAGGGGAATGGCTTTTAAGAGATGTTCTTCAATTAAAAGAGGGTACGTTAGTTACACGAGAATTATTGGATAGAATTGGGATTGACGCTATTAAAATAACAAAACAAAATGGACGCTATAGTATTGATTTTAAGCATCTTGGTGCTTACGAGGAATTTTTAGAGAACTAAAGAACTTTTTGCATTTTTTCAGCGATTCGTTGCAATACAGGCATACTAACAGAATTACCAAACTGCTTATAAAGAATTGAATCGGCAACATCGGGCAATAGGTAACTATCAGGAAAACCTTGAATACGTGCGCATTCTCGTGGTGTAAGTTTGCGTATACCTTTGCCGTCATAAATAATAGGAACGTTATGTCCACCCATACCCATATTTGCAGTAAGTGTTGGGCAAACACCTTTTTTATTTTTTCTAACGTATTTTCGTCTCCATTGATAAACTGCGCCTTGTTCATTAACGTCATTTTTTAGCTTGTCATAAAGAGGCTTGCCGTTATAATAGTATTTTTCTGGTACATCTTTGTCTAACAGGTCAAGAATACTTTTTGTTAATGGTATTTTGTCTGGAAAATCAAAAGCCTCTGTCTTGAGAGGGTCTTTAAACCCTACTATATATATCCGTTCACGATTTTGTGGTACATTACCGTATTCCATACTATTTAGTACTTTTGATTTGAGAGTATAGCCAAGGTCAGTAAGAGTTTGTTCTATGATAGAGAAAGTTCGACCACCATCGTGTGATTTAAGGTTTTTAACATTTTCAAGCAGAAACCCAGTTGGTTGTTTGTCTTTTATGATTCTCGCAACATCAAGAAATAAATTACCGCGACCTTTCTGATCGTCAAACCCGTGACGATATCCAGCAATTGAAAACGCCTGGCATGGAAATCCGCCTAATACAAAATCAAATTCAGGCAAATCTTCTGTGCGAATTTTTGTTATATCTTCAACTATCAATTTTGAATCTTTGAAATTTAAATCATACGTATTTTTACAATTCTTCTCAAAATCATTTGAAAAGACTGTTTTAAAACCTGCATTTTCAAATCCAATACGGATACCACCAACCCCAGCAAACAAATCTAGCGTGCGCCATTTTTTTACAGGATTAATGTGTGGCGTAGATAGATTGTAATTGCGTCTGACTTCCCAAACGACGCCGCGAATCTCAATTTCTTTTCTAAAGATTGGCAGAATTGTCTGATTCGCTGGCCTTAACTCAAAACCACTCTTAGTCCTGTAAAGCTTTTTCAGAGTAGTATATTCATCATCAACAATAGCCACTACTGTTTGACCATTTTCTGCTGAACGTTGACGCTTGATAATAACAATATCGCCATTAAAAATACCATCGTCTATCATACTTTCACCACTAACTCTTAACGCGTAAAAATCACCTTCAATCGTAGTATTATAAACAGTAATAAACTCAGGCGTGCTATCCTCCACGGCTTCAATTGGAAGTCCGCCCGCAATATAGCCTAAAATAGGAACCTGTTTGGTGTGGCTTTCGTCGCTAGGTATTGTGATATTGCCATAGCTATCTTCTTGGTTTAGAAAGCCTTTATCAATTAAGGCTTTAAGGTGTTGATGAACTGTCGATAAAGACTTAAGATTAAGTGATTCGGCTATTGATTTTAAAGTAGGTGAACAGCCATTTACATTCTTATAATCTTGTACAAAATTTAATACTTGAGATTGTTTTGATGTTAACTTCATAACTCTATAATATACGAAAAAAACCGAAAACTTAAGCATTTTTATAACTTAATTTCATAAAACTGTGGATAAATACGGATTAACACCTTAACATTCACATTATAATCATGATAGCGGTTCCTGTATCATCTTTATCTCTACTGCATACCACCTACTATTTACTATCTACTACTGTTATGTATTTAGTGACGATTCTTATTCATAAAGACTCAATAGATTGTCCGACCGGACAAAATATTGAAATTACTCAATAGATGTCTTGATAATAAATAGTTAATCTTAAAGACAGTTCTTTATCTGTGTATATATTTATATGTAAAAAAGTTGCCGAAGACAAAATAATAAGCATTGTATAAAAAAGTATAAGCATTATAATATAAGTACAATTATGTAACTTAAGAAACTGGTCATTTGCAATAGTGTTAATAATGTTGTATTATTGATACATAACAAAAGCGGGGCAAGCATGAAAACAAGTATATCTTTTAAACTAGCAAAAATTGCTCGTAAAGTTGGTTATGATTTTCATAGCCATAATAACGATGCCGTTGTTGCAATGCAACGCGAAATTGGCGAACTTGGTGACTCTGGTATTAACTTCTTAATCTCGATTGACCGCGACGGATCATGGTATGCCGAATCAACAAACGTCGACAAAATTATATCTGGTGGCGACAAACAAAACGAAATCGATGCAATGATAAAAGATGCAATCTTTACATACTACGGCGTCGACCCTCAGCATTCAGTCAACTCACTTTTACGCAGTACTGGCGACACTTCAACTGTAAAGCAAATGGTCCAAATGACGGCATAGGAAAATCATGATAACGCTAACTAACCTGAATCAAAATAAATGGGTGAAAGCGTTTAAAAAATTAGGTTTAATTGTCGATACAAAAAAAGGCAAAGGTAGCCATTTTAGGATATTCAATCCAGTCAACAACAAAGCAACAACCCTGCCATCACATTGCCATAAATTTATCAGCCTTGGAATATACAAAACCCTACTTGAATGGGGTTTCAGCGAAACCGAAATTGATAACGCTTTAAAATAGACAAGTGACGTATTAATCGTATAAACTTAATCATCAACTTCAATAAATTGTCCGACCGGACAAAATATTGAAGTTGTCATACGATACCAAACAAATTTATGCGTAATTTGGCCACCTCCTTTGAAGCACTAATAATAAGACAAGTTGGTAAATAGACGCAACGAGGTTGGTTGTTGTTTATTGGTGCGAGAAGGAGGTTAGTAGGATTGTTAATGACACCTCAGCTCTTTACTTTTCCTTGTTTTTTTGCTAAAATAACACCATAACAATCAATGTTGGGAGGTGCCGATAGTATCGGGCCGTTATTACCACAGAAAGGGTTCACTAATAATGACCAAAAAATCAGACCTGTTGGCAAGTGCCGCAGAACTAAAATTAGAAGTAACAGATAAAAACACAATCGCCGAGATTGAAGCAGCTATTGCCGCTGCAACTCCAGTTGAAGCACCTGTTCACGAAGTAAAAATCACTAAATCTGGCAAGCGCAGCGAAAAAGCTATCCGCGAAGCCGAAGAACTGGCTGAAAAAGAAGCTCGCAAAGCTGCCGGTGATACAACTCCTCAATCTGACGAAGCTGCCGCTAATGTCAAAAAAGGACCAAAACCAGTTACTCGTCCACTGTTAGAGCGCCGTGGCAAAAACTACCGCAAAGCCGCCTTACTAGTCGACAAAGCAACCGTTTACAACCTTGCTGACGCCTTGGAACTTGCTACCAAAACTAACCCAAGCAAATTCGACGCCAGCGTTGAAGTTCACGTTCGCATGGGTGTTGACCCACGCCAAGCTGACCAAAACGTCCGCGCAACCGTATCACTACCAAACGGTACTGGTAAAACAATCCGCGTCGCCGTATTTGCACCTGACACTGAACACGCCGCTGCTAAAAAAGCTGGCGCTGACATCGTTGGTGACGAAACTTTCCTAAAACAACTAGACAAACAAGAAATCAACTTTGATATCTTGATTGCGACTCCTGGTTACATGCCAAAACTTGGTAAATATGCTCGTTTACTTGGACCACGCGGTTTGATGCCAAACCCTAAGAGTGGATCAGTCGCTGCTAACGTCGCTAAAGCCGTTACAGAAGCCAAAGCTGGTAAAGTTGAATACCGCGTCGACAAGCAAGCTATCGTTCACCTAAGTATCGGTAAAGTATCATTCGGTGGTGCTAAACTACTTGAAAACGCCAATGCCTTTTTTGACAGCCTAAAAGCTCAAAAACCATCAGGCATGAAGGGTATTTACATCAAAACAACTTCAATCAGCACCTCACAAGGCCCAAGCATTAAAGTTGAAAACATAGCCAACTAATTTATAGTTATCTAATTTAAAACCGAGGCTGCAATGCCTCGGTTTTTTATTACCGCAAATTAAAAACCCATTCCGCGGGTGACGTTCGGCGGGGCGGCCCCGATTTACTACAAAAACTGTAATCAGTTTTTTATAAATCAGGGGCGGACCGGACGGCAGGACCCGAGGGGGTTTTGCCAAGGTATATAATTTCAACGACATAGTGCATAATTAATACATGACTATAACCAAAGCAATTATTCCCGTGGCTGGGTGGGGAACCAGGCGACTACCAGTTACCAAGGCAATCGAAAAGTGTATGTTGCCAATCGGCAATCGACCGGTTGTCGATTACGTTGTCCAAGATTGTATCAAAGCCGGCATTACTGATATTTATTTTGTAATTAGCGAACAAAGCACCCAATTACGCGATTATTACCGTTCAAACATCGATTTGAACGATTATTTACGCCGCAACGGCAAAGAAAATCTGTTGCCACTGGTCACACCGCCCAAGATTAAGTTTCACTACATCACTCAGTCCAGTTACGCCAAATATGGCACAGCGATACCTGTTAGTTTAGTTGTACCATTATTGGACGAGGGCGAATCAGCTGTCGTTTTGATGGGTGATGACTGTATTTACAGCAAGGATGAAACATCAGAAGTCGCGCGATTAATACAGGCCGCAGGCGACGATTCATCAATGCTAGGTACAATCGTTCCGCACAGTGACGTTTCAAAATATGGCGTACTTGAAACTAACGCAAAGGGTGAGTTTGTCAGAATAGTCGAAAAACCAGCCGTCGATGAAGCGCCCAGCGACATGATTAATGTCAGCAAATACGTCCTAAATTACACGGCCTTAAAAATCGTTGAAAGATACGCTCAAACTGATAAATCCAGTGGCGAATATTATATCACCGATCCAATAAATGAATATATTACTGGCGGTGGGCGCTTAAAAGTCGTTGAAACTGTCGGTCAATATCTAGACAGCGGCACCGTCGAAGGTTGGTTGCACGCTAATCAGGTTGTAATTGGGGATATGTCGAGGTAGTAGGTAGTAGGTAGTAGGTAGTAGGTAGTAGGTAGTAGGTAGTAGGTAGTAGGTAGTAGGTAGTAGGTAGTAGGTGCCATTATTGAGATTTTACTATTTACTAACTACTAACTCTTCGAGTAAACAACAAACGAATAATCATACTTATTCTTGTCGTCGGCCGCATGGTCGTCATGTGATTCGACGTGCCAATCGTTTGTAAGTATCGGGAAATATATGTCACCGACTAAATCAGCCTTAATTTCAGTTGCCAAAATCTTGTCAGCGCTGGAAACAGATTGTTCATATATCTGTCCGCCACCGATGACATAAATATCTTTGCCAATTTCAGCCTTAGAAAATGCCTCTTCGAGTCCGTGAACAACTGTAATACCATCAATTTCCAGCGGCTGCCGAGTAATCACAATATTTTGGCGATTTGGTAGTGGTTTGCCGATTGATTCAAAGGTTTTTCGGCCCATAATCACAACATTGCCAGTAGTAAGTTCACGAAAATGGCGCATATCAGCCGCCATCTGGCCTTGCCACAACAGAGTATTGTTAGCTCCAATTAGACGGTTTTTATCGTAGGCGACAATAATATACTTCATTAATACAATGATAACACAACGATTTATCAAAGAATGTTTGAAATACTGCGTGTCATTTACAAATTTCTGAATAAACGTCATAATGTATGATATTACAAATAAGGGAGTGTAATTAATTATGGCAACTGAACCTCAACCAGCTGACGGATATTACGATGAAGGTGTAACTGCACCAAAAGAAGATTTCGATCTTAGTTTTCTTGACGAAGATGAATCCAAAACAGAATAAAATACGAGTCGCTCTCGTTGTCCCACATATTTTTTTACACCGCGACATTATATCGAATGTTATTTTTTCGCCTGGTACGTTAGCCTTGGAACTAGCCAAAGGCTTGATACAACATAACGTTGACGTGACATTATTTACACCCGGCCCAATTGATACCGTAGTACCAAATATTAATGCCGACATGTCATATTTTGAATCTGAATTAGCGGCCCGCGGCGACACCTATATTGATTTACTTAAAAAGCATCCGTTTATCTTTGTATCCCTAGCCCGACAAGTTCAGTCTGAATTGATATCTAATGCTTATCAGCGTGCCAACAACGACGAATTTGATTTAGTTCATATTTACACCAACGAGGAAGACATCGCCTTGCCATTTGCTGTATTTTGCAAAAAACCAGTCGTGTTTACTCATCATGATCCATTTAATTTTATGGCACGTTATAAAAGTGTCTTTCCTAAATATTCACACCTAAATTGGCTGTCATTATCACTGGCGCAGCGAAAAACCATGCCCGAAAACACTAATTGGGTTGAAAATATCTATCATGGACTAAACCCTGATGATTTTACGCCATTTACAGACACCAACGAGCGTGATTACATTGCATTTTTGGGACGAATCGTACAGCCCAAGGGCCTACATTTAGCGATTGAAGCAGTTAATATTTATAATAGAACAGCCACCAAACCTTTAAAATTAAAAATTGCCGGCAAACATTATTCTGATACCGAAAAAGATACTTACTGGCAAAAACAAATACAGCCTAAATTGAGTGATACCATAGAATACGTCGGCTTCATATCAGATTTAAAACAAAAAAATGAGTTTTTAGGCAAGGCCAAAGCCTTAATCATACCTTCAACTTTTGATGAACCATTCGGAATGGTGATGATTGAATCACTGGCCAGCGGAACACCAATTATTGGACTTGATAGCGGCGCGATTCCTGAAATTATCATAAATACAAACGGTATTTTAGTTAATAAATCTGATTCCGACACCGATACAGCCCAAAAGTTAAATCAAGCCATCGCCAATATTGATACAATCGACCGTCAAGATTGCCGCGACGATTTTGAAGCCAGATTTACACTCGATATTATGTGTAAAAACCACGCTGCGGCATACCGTAAACTGATATAAATAGCCTCAAAACCCATTCCGCGGGTGACGTTTGTCGGGGCGGTCTTGGTTGGCTATTAGAATATGGCTATTGGAAGGTGGCGGGTGTACGCTAATAACTTTTGGTATTACTGTGATTTGCTATATTCCAATAGCTATATTCCAATAGCTACCCCACACAGGACCCGAGGGGGTTTTGATAATCTGTTTATAAAATAACAAGTGGGGCTTTGATATGCGGATGAGCTTCATAACCAGTCAATTCAAAGTTATCAATCGTAAAACTATCAATATCATCTACATCACCAACAATCGACAGCCGAGGAAACTTCATAGGGACTCGCTGCATCTGCTCTTTGGCCTGTTCGAGGTGATTTGTATACAAATGCGCGTTACCAATCGAAACGACCAATTCGCGAGCTTCCAGGCCTGTTACCTTGGCTAACATTTGCAACAACATCGCATATTGAGCAATGTTAAACGGCAAACCCAAAAAAACATCAGATGATCGTTGATACAGTAACATTTTTAATTTGCCTTTGGTAACATCCAAATGAAACATCGTGTGACAAGGCGGTAATCGCATATCACTCAAGTCAGCTGGATTCCAGGCACTAACAATAATCGCTTTTGAATTAGGATTGTCTTTGATTTGATTAATCGCCCAAGCCAATTGATCAATCTCACCACCATGTGGGTTTTGCCAATGTCGCCATTGAACTCCATAGACCGGACCTAAATTCAAATCTTTATCGGCAAATTCATCCCAATAATGTATCTTATTATCCTGCAAAACTTTAATATTTGATGAGCCCGAAACAAACCACAACAATTCGTTAGCAAGAATCTTAAATGGCATTTTTTTAGTCGTCAGTAATGGAAAGCCGTAACGCAAATCAAACTTCATTTGATAACCAAAGATTGACCTGACAGGGTGAACGCCGCGCGATGGTTTAGTTTTGCCATCTTTTAATATGGTTTCAAGCAGTTTTAGATATTGGTATTCGGGATGCATATTTATTAACTCTCCATATCTAATATATCATCGTTAACAACATGACGACGAACAGTTTTGCCGGCTTTTTCTAATAATTTAACGGCGTAACCATCAGAATGATCAAGCGAGTAAACGATTTCAGAAATACCAGTCTCACACAACATTCTAGCGCAGTTTGGGCATGGCAATAGTTCAATAAAAAGCGTCTTGTCGTCTAGGTTTTGACCGTCAATCGCCATCAAAATCTCGGCATGAACCGTATCGTAATACGTCAAATCACCAGGCATTGCACAATGCTTTTCGCGTTGTGCTCCATAATGCCAAGCAAAGGTTCGATAAGGAACAGTTTTATTGTAATAAGTCTTAATAATCTTGTATCCACCCTTAACTTTTTCAGCCAAGGCAACACCAGTTTGAAATGATGTATCAAATGAATCCCGACGAGCCGCAATCGCAATTGACAGCGCCTCTGTTTCATTTACAACCTGATTTTGATTAATTTTATTGTCAATTAGACTAATCGATTTGTCATAACTAATCGCTTCGGACCCGTCAGCAAAAGGCGAGATATATTCGAACGGAATATTATTATTAACCAGACAGTAATATTCTGGTCGCAAATGAAACGAATATTGCCACGATCCATTGACCAATAACACCGATTTGAATTTGGACGAATTATATATATCCAAAATATCTTTTTGTGAGCAATTTAGGATTGTTATTTTGTGGACTGAAGTTGATAAATTAACCTTGGAAATGACATTTTCGATAACTGATTTATCAAGTGTTTTGAATTGTGGCTGATTGTCATAGCCTAATATGTAATCTTCACTAGCCAATGCAACGACTATATTACCCAGTGGCAAGTACTTTTTAACTATCTGTACAAAACGAGCCTGCGACATCTGGCGCGACGGCGCAATAAAAATCGCTTTTAAAGATTTAAGTGGCTTTTTACCGCCAAACGCCATATCAGACCAGTTGAGTTCGTAATTATTCATTTTGATACTTCCTGCTGAATCGCTTGGCTAACTTTTCAATATCCTTAATTTTTGATCGATATAATTCGGTGTTCTCAAGCGGTGTATTTTTTAGTTGGCGGTAATTCCAAACATTCAAATCTGGTCCATCAAATGGAATACAGTGAAAATGCAAATGATCAACCGTACTTTGAGCTTCGGCACCGTCTTTTTGAACAATCTGCATACCTTTGATACCATAAATTTCACGAATCATTTTTTTGGCGATATACATCAATTTGCGCATTGTTTCCCATTCGACAGGTGTTAATTCTTTAACCGAACGAACGTGACGGCGGGGGATAATCATACAATGTCCGTCAATATAGGCAAATAAAATAATTGTTAGTACGACGCCATTTTCTTCATAAATCACATATTTATCGCGCAAATCACAAAACACACACTTACCAGTCGACTGCCAAATATCGTCATATTTACCAGTTGTTCTGGCGTCACGATACATTATCTGCTTGTCGCTAGTTGATTTGTCCGTCATTTACTTCTCTTTAAGTGGGTCCTTGCGATATTGCATAAAATCTTTTAACACTTCACTTAAATGTCCACCAATAGCACGCTGCAAAATTTGAGTCGTCGAAATAGCAGTTGACTGACGATCAACGACAATAACTTCGCCACCGTATTTAACAACCGTCTTGTATTCAACTGAATTTTTGTATTCGTCTGTCCAATCTTCTTTGACGGTAATATATACATCAGGTTTTAACAAACCAAGTGATGGTTGGCAACTAGGTTCAGGCAAAATAGTAACAAAATCAACTGATTTTAGAAAAGTCAGCATCTCGGCACGGATTTTTTCATCCAAAATAGGTTTATTAGGGCCTTTGACTTGTTTGATGGCATTATTACTACTGACACCAACAACCAAAACATCGCCGCGTTCGCGGGCTTTTTCAAGATATCGGCATTGACCAGCATGGATTAAATCCCACGAACCAGCCGTAAAGACAACTTTTTTACCTTTTTCGCGCAATTGCTCACCTAGGGACATTAAATCACTTTGTGAAATCAGCCGTTTTTTCCAACTAGACATATACCCTCAACCTCTCAATAATTGTTACTTATAGAATATCACACCACGCTTGGCTAGTATATCCGCCGTCCGCACATAATGTTGATTAAGAGATAGCGATTCATATGGGTTATGACGTAAAAATTTGTAAAAGTCATACATCAAAAACATTTCGACTAATTTATTGCGGTCAGCGTCGTCGCCAATATCTTTATTTTTACCGCGCTTTTGATATCCCGAATGCAGAAAATACTTAACAACCTTGTCGATTGTTTTATATTTGCAATCAACCATCAAAAAGGCGAGTGTTCGCGAAATATCCATAACTGGATGCCCCAAAGCCGTCTTTTCAAAATCCAAAATGCCTGATATTACGTCGCCAGTAAACAAAATATTGCCACGCACAAAATCCATATGAAGTGGCTGTTGCCCAGGTTTTGTTTTGTATGATTCCAGCAAATTAATATAGTCATCAAATCTATCTGATGACACTTTTATGTTTAGTTTTTGCGCAATCGCATCTGCAACTGTTGGCTGTGAAAAATACTGTTTCATGCGCCCAACAATTTCGATATACTCATCATATACCGACGGCAATATAACTAACGGACCGGCAGATAATTTAAAGTGCATATCGCTCATCATCGCGCCCAAAGTTTTTATCTTTTCCATGTTGTACGACTCCCACGGAATCGTATGTCCAGGCAAATAATCATATACGCCGATGTAAGTTGTAGTGTTTCCACTTTTTAACGTCAAAGTCCGGTTGTCAAACCGCTGGCGGGCCGGCAAACCGTGATCTGCCACAAACGCCGAAACCTTATCAGCCCGTGCTATTCGATTAACAATTTCTGCCTCACGTTTATAAAAAGTCACATTTAGCATCCGGTTATCAGATGTCAAAACCGGCCATATTTCGTTACGATAACCCTTTTGAAAATCAAAAATACGCTGATATTCAATACCATAAAATTTTAGCACCCGCGGTAATGCCGACTCATACATATTATTTATAGTGTAGTTGTTTAGGCAAAATCGGTAAAGTCAGACCAAATGCTTTATAATATTAAATATACAGATAAAAGTGTAAATTGACTGATAAAAAAGGGGATTACATCATTGTTAATGGTGTAATGTGAAAAATATGGGTGTATACAGTAATATCGAAATCAAACAAGCTATCGCTGACGGTACAATCGTATCTGTTCCGTTTAACGAAAAACACATTGCCGAAGCCAGCCTAGATTTTACGTTGGGTCATTATTATTACAAACAAAAAAACGACCAAAATGCCAAGATTTATAACCCCTTTGACAAAAATGAGGTTGACCGTTACTTTAAAGGCCCATTTGAGGCCATGCCACATCAAGAGTGGTGCGACCAAAATGGGCACATTTTGTTTGACAATATCCCCGCTGACCATCCTATCATCGTTTTGCAGCCTGGCGAACGTATCTTGGGTCATACACACGAGTTCATTGGTATCAGAGCCCACGGAGGCGCCTGCGAGGTTAAATCACGTAGCACCTGGGCTCGCAACGGGGTTGCTATCTGTGTTGACGCTGGCTGGATTGACCCTGGATACGTTAATCGTATAACCCTTGAAATTTATAATCTAAACCAGTTTGAATCGATTATCTTGCCAGTTGGCGAGCGTGTCGGACAATTAATTTTTCATCACACTGGCCCCGTCGAAGGTAAATACAGCGAAGGTCGCAACATGAGTGGCAAATACCAAAGTACATCTGATTTAGACGAATTAATTCGTACTTGGTCGCCAAGCCTGATGCTGCCACGATCATTCAAAGACGCCCGCAAGCCAGTCAAAGTTATCACTGGACTAGCTGACGGAATAAAATAAAGCAACAGCTTGTTCATATTGACTTATTGTCGTTTTATGCTATTATTAGTAGTACTAATCATTGTATTGGCGTTGTTTAATAAATCGGATTATGATGACGCGTCAAATTTAAGAACGCGTTAATTAAACACTCTTTGATGTCATGTAAATTACATGGCTTTAAAGAAAAAATTAATATGAAAAAACTAAATAACAAAAGAGACGAGAAGAAACTAGTTCGATTAACCGAAAACTTGTATAAACAGATACCAAATCATCTAAAGCGCAGATCTATTCTGGATTATGCAAGAGGTGTTTGGCAGGCAAGCCTGCAGGCGTCAAAAATATACAAGACACAAAAGCAAGTTTCAGCAAAAGACATGGCCACCAAGGACACAAAGATAGCAATATTACTATTGCTATTTGCAAATCAAAAGGGCTATAGATTTAAATTAGCTAAACAGAAAAAGCGTTTATTGACCGAATATTGAATATTAATATTTAAAGCCAAGTCGGCTTGCTCTCGCCCAATCGGCGATGAGCGAGCCTTCAGGCTTGGCGCGTCTATACATCATAATCTGATTTCACAATCCACATCTGTTGCATTCCGTGAAAACATTTGCTATACTTTTCACAGACAAATACCCAAAGACAGTAGCTGCGTAAAAGCTTAATTCGCTACCGAGGATTATGTAACACATACATTTTTCGATTATAAGTCTTTGGCAGTGCGAGTTCCAAAGACTTTTTTCTTTGTAAAGCGCAACTGTCTAGAACGTTTACAATTTGGTCGAATAGAAAATAACAAAACAACTAAAGGAGAATTTTATGGCCGTATCACGCGATAAAAAGAATACTTTGGTTGCAGAATTAGCTGAATTATTCGCGTCTGCAAAAGGTACCGTAGGCGCAGCTTACACCGGCCTTACTGTTGCTGACTTGCAAGAACTTCGCGCCGCTGCCCGTGCTAACAACGTATCAATCAAAGTGGCTAAAAACCGCTTGGTACGAGTTGCCTTGGCTGCCGACAACAAGTTCAAAGCCGCTGACACTAGTTTATTAACAGGTCAATTAGTCTATGCTTTTTCAAGCACCGACGAAGTTGCTCCTGCTCAAGTTTTAGCTAAATTCGCCAAATCACACCCAGAGTTAAAACTGGTTGCTGGTTTTGACGGATCAGGCGCATCACTTGATACAGCTATGGTCACAGCACTCGCTGAACTACCAACCAAGGATCAACTCCGCGGTCAATTGGTCAGCGTTATTGCAGCTCCACTTACTGGATTCCTTGGCGTTGCCAATGGCGCACAGCGTGGTTTTGCTCAAGTACTGTCACAACGCGTTCAAGCACTCTAATTTTGCACCAATTAGTAGGTGGTAGGTAGTAGGTAGTAAATAGTAGAAATACTAAATACGGCCAACTACTATATACCATCTACAATCTACTAACTACTAACTAAAGGGGAATTAATATCATGGCTGAAGAAATCAAGCTATCTGCTGCACAAGCAAAAATTGTTGACGAACTCAACAAACTATCTGCACTAGAACTATCACAAATCGTAAAACACCTAGAAAACGAATGGGGCGTAAGCGCTGCCGCTCCTGCTGCAGCTGTTGCTGTAGCCGCCGGCGAAGCTGCACCTACTGCTGACGAAAAGTCAGAATTCACAGTTAAACTAGCTGATGCTGGTTCACAAAAAGTCGCTGTCATCAAAGCTGTTAAAGAAATCACTGGCCTAGGTCTAGGTGAATCAAAAGCTATCGTTGACGGTGTACCTTCAACTGTTAAAGAAAAAGCAACTAAAGAAGAAGCCGCAGCTGCTAAAAAGCTACTTGAAGAAGCTGGCGCAACTGTCGAACTAGTTTAGTTCAGCATTATATTCGACCAAACCAATGTAAATAAGCATTAATACCGCCTGTCACAGGGCGGTATTTTGTTTAGGCAAAATATACAACGTTTTGCGTGTCACATCATATAATTGTGTGGATAAGTAACGGTCAAACCTCAAAACTACCCTCGGGTCCTGCCGTCCGTTCCGCCCCTAATTTATAAAAATGGATTACCATTTTGTAGTAAATTGGGGCCACCCCGACGAACGTCACCCGCGGTGTGGTTTTGAGGTTTGACTAACGGCTGTTGACAAGATTAGTAATCATTGGTATATATAAGGTAATATCATCACAAAAATAGACAAAAGGAAATTGCGAGTTACCATGTCTGAATTACCAGAAAAACAAGTAAAAAGATTGTACGCCCTGATTCAAGAGGCGGAAACCAATTTGGCCGCTGCCAAAGAATTATTAATCAGCATCACCGGTGACGATGGCGCTGTTATCACAAAACGTAGTACTAATTTGGAAGAAGCCCGTGGCAAAGTTATCGAAGGCGTCTTTGATGGCCAAAAAATGGCCGGCCCTGATGGCAAAGAATATCCAGTACCAGCTAATTACGCCAGCAAATCTAAATTGGTTGAAGGCGATATCCTTAAACTAACAATTACCGACGACGGCAGCTTTGTTTACAAACAAATCGGCCCAATCGAACGCAAATTGATTATCGGTACACTAGTCCAACACGACGGTGCGTATTACGTTGAAGCCAATGGCCGCGAATACCGCATTTTACTAGCCAGCGTAACTTACTTCCGCATCAACGTTAATGATCAAGTCACAATCATCGTCCCAGCCGACAACCCCGAAGCTGAATGGGCCGCTGTTGAAGCCGCTTTGTAGTAGATAGTATTTAGTAGGTAGTAGGTAGTAGGTAGTAGGTAGTAGGTAGTAGGTAGTAGGTAGTAGGTAGTAGGTAGTAGGTACCATTATTGAGATTTTACTATTTACTATTTACTATTTACTATTTACTATTTACTATTTACTATTTACTACATACTAACTACTAGCCCTTGCATTCTCCAAACATTAGCAGTATATTAATATCATCACATGAGGTGAAAACAAAAAAGCGTAAAAAATACGGCATTATGCGACACAAAAAGTGCGTATAATCAAGTATGAACAAGTGGGAGTAGGGGAGTATAACAATGTCCAAAGCATTGTACCGAAAATATCGCAGCAAATCACTCGATGAGGTGATCGGTCAAAAACATATTACCGATATTTTGTCGCGAGCGATTGCGTCAGGTCGCGTCTCGCATGCCTATTTATTAACCGGACCACGTGGTGTCGGCAAAACTTCCGTCGCCAGGATTCTGGCCCACGAAATCAACGGTCTTAAATACGACGAGGAAAATACAAATCTAGATATTATTGAAATTGATGCCGCCAGCAATAATGGTGTCGAGGACGTGCGCGATTTGCGCGACAAAGTTTCAATTGCGCCAGCCAGCGCTAAGCGCAAAATATATATTATCGATGAAGTTCATATGTTGTCTAAGGCCGCCTTTAACGCACTATTAAAAACCCTTGAAGAACCGCCTGAACACGTCGTTTTCATTTTAGCCACAACTAACGTTGAAAAGTTACCAGCCACAATTATCAGCCGCACCCAACGATTTAGTTTTCGCCCGATTAGCGTCGACGATGCTGTCAAACATTTAGCCAATATCGCTAAACTTGAAAACATTAAAATCGATGACGACGCCCTAAAATTAATTGCTATTCGCAGCGATGGCAGCTTCCGCGACAGCATCAGTTTGTTGGACCAATTATCAAGTTTGGTCGAGCCAAAGCAAACCATCACAGCCCAACTAATTGAAGACACTTTAGGTATGGCGCCAACTGAAGTTATCGATCAATTACTAGACGCGGTTGAAGCACGAAATGTATCAAAACTAGTCGAACTGTTAAACCAAACATTCAACGACGGTATCAGCAGTAATATTTTGGTCGCACAATTAACCGCCAGTATCAGTCAGCGAGTTGCCGAAAAACCTCAGTTACTATCACTACTTGACGGCTTAATTGACGTCTCCAAAAGTCCGCAACCACAATTAAAATTATTGAGCGTTTTAGGGTTAGCAGCCCTTCCGAAACAAGTCGTTAAAACAATCGCATTGGCTGCCCCAGTTTTGGAAGTCAGTGCATCAATTGCCGAACTTGAAAAAATCGCCAAAACTGACAAACCAGCCGACCATGTCGTCAGACAAATCGCCAGCCGACCAACTGTACCAAAACATATCGAAAAACCTGCCGCAAAAGTTGAAGCTGAAGTTGTAATAAAAAAAGCCGAAGCCACCGATTTTGACTGGGTTAAATTCGTCGAATACGTCCGCCAACATCACGTCGCCCTGTATAGCGTTCTGTCCAAATGCAATTACGCGTTGGACGGCAAAGACTTAACTTTGTATACCAACAGTAACTTTTATAAGAAAAAGTTGGATGATACCAAATACAGCCCTTTACTCAATAAATGTTTGCAAGAATTAGGAGTTTATGGACTGGATATCCACACAATTCCCACAGCGCCACCGCCAACGGATAGCCAAGCTGCCGCAATAGCTGTTATTATGGGTGGAGGAGAAGAGGTCTCAATAGAGTCCGTGTAAGGCAATGGCAACTAGGGAAGTACCAGTCGGAAAAATTCCACCACAAAATCTTGACGCCGAGAAAAGTTTGCTCGGTGCGGTTTTGATTGACGAAGAAACATTGGCCGACATTTCTGAACACGTTACTGTCAAAGATTTTTACGAAAAGCGCCACTCGATTATTTATGGTGGCATGATGCGTCTGTACGAACATCACAAACCCGTCGATTTGTTGACATTAACTGATGAATTAAAACGCAAAAAAGAACTTGATACCGTCGGCGGATCGGCCTATTTAACCGAATTGACCAATTACGTGCCAACATCAGCCCATGCCGAAGCTTACGCTGAATTGGTTGCCCAAAAAGCCGTTCGTCGCCGACTGATCAAAGCCAGCAGCGAAATATCTGAACTAGGGTATGATGAAGAGACAACTACTCAGGAATTGTTGGAAAAAGCCGAAGCTGAACTTTTTTCAGTTAGCGACCAATCATTAAAACAAGATTTGGTCAGCATTGAAAGTATTTTGACCGAAAGTTTCGACCGTATGGAAGAATTGCACCGCAACAAAGGCGCATTGCGTGGCGTTCGCACGGGGTACAAAGACTTGGACAACATGACAGCTGGTCTGCAGCGTAGCGACTTGATTATTTTAGCCGCCCGACCTGCTATGGGTAAAACGACTTTGGTTACAAACCTTGCCTACAACGTGGCAACGATTGCCAAACAACCAGTTTTGTTTTTCAGCCTCGAGATGAGCAAAGAACAATTGGTTGACCGTATGTTGGCCGACGCATCGGGCGTTGATGCTTGGAATATTCGTACAGGTAATTTGTCAGACGAAGATTTTGGTAAATTATCCGAAGCCATGGGTGAATTAGCCGAAGCACCAATTTATATTGACGATACTCCAGGTTTATCAGTCCTTGAAATGCGCACCAAAGCACGCCGCGCCACCCACGAACAACCACTAGGATTAATCATCGTCGACTACTTGCAGTTAATGCAGGGTAGTGGCAGCAGCAGTAACTTTAGCAACCGTGTTCAAGAGGTCAGCGAGATATCCCGCGGTCTTAAATTAATTGCCCGCGAATTAAATGTGCCTGTCATCGCCCTGTCGCAGCTGTCACGTTCAGTCGAATCACGCAGTCCGCAAATTCCACAGTTGGCCGATTTGCGCGAATCTGGATCTATCGAACAAGATGCCGATATTGTCATGTTTATCTACCGCGAAGCTTATTACAATCCTGAAACCGAACGCGAAAATATTACTGATTTGATTATCGCTAAACACCGTAACGGACCAACTGGCCGCGTCGAACTATACTTCCACCCAGAACGTTTGCGTTTTATGTCACTGGATCACAAGCATAACGACTAGCTTTATCGTGTTATAATTATATCTAAACATGGGTAGACTAAAAATTTCCGAAACATTCATTTACCGCCACCGATATTATATTGGCTATGGCCTAATTGCAATTATTTTAATTACAATGTTTGTGCTGGCCGGATTATTCGCGCCAGGCGGAATATCAAGTCAAGAAATGCAGTCAGCTGTAAAAAGTAGCTCAGTTAATTTATATGATTTCAAGTCATTAGAAATTATTAATCTGCCGTATCACTTGATGCAAAAAGCCAGCATGTCGATGTTTGGCGTGTCGATTTTTACAATCAAATTACCATCAATTATTTTGGCATTATTTTCAGCCATCGGCATTATAATTTTGCTGCGACGTTGGTACAAGCCTGGCATTGGAGTCTTGGCGTCATTAATTGCCATTACAACCGGCCAATTTATTTTTATCGCCCAAGATGGGACACCAGGTATTTTGTACGTATTTTGGTCAATTTGTTTGTTGCTATTCGCTGACTTAATTGCAAGGCAAAAAAAGTTCAGAATGTTATATAAAATCAGCTTTTGTATATTAGCTGGCCTAAGTTTATATACGCCACTGAGTTTATACATGATTATTGCATTAATTGTGGCCGTATTTTTGCATCCGCACTTACGTTTTATTATTAAACAACTATCAAAACCACAAATTATCGTTAGTCTTATTTTTGCTTTTATTTTAATAATTCCATTAATCGCCGCTGTTATTATCAGTCCAAAATTAATATTGACATTACTGGGTATACCGACAACTTGGCCAAATTGGTCAACAAATTTTGCTACCCTTGGTGCTGAATATTTTGGATTTTCTAAACCTGGTGGAGCCACGCTAATGACACCGTTTTTTGAATTGGGATCGATGATATTGATTGTGTTTGGTGCGCTATACAATATTCGTACAAGGGCAGCTGCAAAAAGTTATGTAATTGCATTTTGGACAATATCTTTAATCCCATTTATTATCCTTGACCCAAGTCTAACCAATATAACTTTCGTCCCACTTGTACTTTTATTGGCGTCAGGTATTCGTACTTTATTGGCTCGTTGGTATATTCTGTTCCCACGCAATCCATACGCCAGAATTGGCGGATTAATCCCCGTGACTATACTAGTAATTGTCTTGGTATTTTCAGGCGCCGACAGATACATTAATGGATACCGATATGATCCATCAATTGCACCAAACTTTTCAAATGACCTAAAATTGATTCCTAAGGATACGAAAAACGTCGTTGTCGCCGCTGATGAATTTGATTTTTATCAAGTTGTTGCTAAATATAATAAAAAATTTATCGTAACATTAACACCAACAAACGATACTTTTTTAGCAACTCGAAACGCCAAACAAAACATTACTGACTATCAAATCAGTCGAATCATAACCTCGCCAAAGTTAAATCAAAGCGACCGCTTTTACTTATACAAAAAGATTGTAAAGTAAAGTATAATAAGAACATAATTATCAGACTAAGGAGTATTAATCATGGCATTTGATCAAGTAAAAATGTTAAATAATTTACGTAAAGCTCAAAATGAATTAAAAAAAGAAATTATCGAAGTTGAAGCTGGCGACGGTGCTGTCGTTGTTCAAGTAACTGGTGAATTGAAGGTTAAAAAGGTGACTATCGACCCTAAACAAGTTGATCTTGACGACATTGAACAACTTGAACATTGGATTGAAATTGCCTTGCGTGATGGTCTAGCCAAAGCCCAAGAAGTTGCTGCTGAAAAAATGAAACCTTTAATGGGTGGCCTAGGTAAACTAGGGCTATAGGAAACATCTTGTCGCAACTACTTCCATCGGCACTTGTTACGGCCATCGACGAATTAGGCCGTTTACCTGGTGTTGGCGCTCGCACGGCTGAACGCTATGCTTACTTTTTATTGCGCGCCGACAAACGTGTCAGTGAAGATTTAGCTGACGCGCTGACTAAACTTCATAGTGGTGTCAAAAGTTGCCCTATGACATTCGCCCTAATTGATGCCGATGAAGACGTTTCGATACTTTACAGCGACCCATCACGCGACAAAACAATAGTTGCCGTTGTCGAAGAGCCGCTGGATATCATCGCCCTAGAGCGCACTGGACAATTTAATGGCACATACCATGTGCTTGGTGGCGCCATCAGTCCAATTGACGGCGTTGGCCCTGAACAATTACATATTCCCGAACTGTTGGAACGTTTGACGCGTGATAACGTCCAAGAAGTAATTATCGCTACAAACGCCAGTGTCGAAGGCGAATCTACCGCCCTATATTTACAGCGTCATATTATTGATGCTGGTATTGACATTAAATTAACCAGATTGGCCCGAGGCATCCCAGTTGGCGTTGATTTGGAATATGCTGGTCAAATTACATTAACTCACGCTCTAGAGGGCAGAAGGGCATTTTAAATGTACGACAAAGCCAAAGAATTAATCAACGCAGCCCGTAAAATTATTGTCATTCAGGCCGAAAACCCTGACGGTGATTCACTAGGCAGCGCCCTGGCATTAGAAGAAATTTTAAGTGATATTGGCAAAGAAGTTATTTTATACTGTCCAGTCGAAATTCCAAAATATATGCGTTACATAACGGGTTGGGACAGAGTTATTGGCGATTTTGACACCTCAGCTGATTTGGCGATTATTGTTGATACTATGGCCGACGTTTTGCTGACACGTGTTCTGGATACACCTGGCGTTCGTCATTATCTGGATACGCACGAAGTTTTAGTTATCGACCACCACTTAACAGCATCAAATTTAAGTTTTAAACACACCGCTTTAGTCGAAGAAGCCATCGCATCCAGTGAGGTAATTTACAGCCTCGTAACAGATGCTGGCTGGACTATCAACAAGCAAGCTGCCGAAAATATGATGGTGGCAATTATGAGTGACAGCCTAGGATTGACCGTCCAAAAAGTCAGCCCACGAACTTACTTTACGGCCGGAAAACTAGTCGAACTGGGCGCCAGTAACCACGAGATTGAACAACGTCGCCGTGAATTCATGAAAAAATCGGCCGATATTTTGAAGTATAAAGGTATATTATTGCAACGTATCGAATATTATTTGGACGGCAAACTAGCATTAATACGCATACCATTTGAGGAAATTCAAGAATACAGCGATCAATATAACCCTAGTGTCTTAGTCTTGGACGAAATGCGCTTAGTTGAAGGCGTTGAATTAGGCGTCGCTATCAAAACTTATCCCGATGGAAAATTAACTGGTAAATTACGTAGCAACTTGCCAATATCGGCCGATGTGGCCGGATTCTTTGGCGGTGGTGGCCACGAATACGCGGCCGGCTTTCGTGTCTATGAATCTATTGATACAATTATCCCAGAACTATTAACAGCCACCGATAAGGTGCTAAAGGGTATGCCACATGACACTACAATTTCATAACACTCTAACTGGCGAAATCGACAAATTTGAATCCATCGTACCTGGTAAAGTATCAATCTATACCTGTGGCCCAACTGTTTATGATTACCCTCACATCGGCAATTGGGTAGCCTATATTTATTGGGATACCTTAGTTCGAGTTTTAATGGCCAACGATTATGACGTTACTAGGGTAATGAATATTACCGATGTTGGGCATTTGGTTAGTGATGCCGACGAAGGTGAGGATAAACTTGAAAAAGGCGCCCGTCGCGAAGGTAAAACGGCTTGGGAAGTAGCGAAATTTTATACGAATGACTTTTTAAATGGCATGAAACAATTGGGTTTAGTCACACCACAATTTATCGCCAAAGCTACCGATTATATACCAGATCAAATTAAATTAGTCCAAAAACTAGTCGACAAAGGTTACACCTATCAAATTGACGACGGTATCTATTTTGACACCTCAAAATTCCCAACTTACGCTGATTTTGCCCACTTGAACCTAGACGCCCAAAAAGCTGGCGCACGCGTAGAATTTAACCAACAAAAACGCAATGCCAGCGACTTTGCATTATGGAAATTTACTCCAGCTGGCGAAAAGCGGGACATGGAGTGGTTAACGCCACAGGAAATTTTGGAAGATGGCAAATGGAATATGGAAGATGGCAAATCGCAATCAATTGCCAATAGCCAAATTCCAATAGCCAATAGCCAAAGAATGGGTTTCCCTGGCTGGCACATTGAGTGTTCGGCAATTGCCATGTCAATTTTGGGTGAAACGCTTGATATCCACACTGGCGGCATCGACCATATTCCAGTACACCATACCAATGAAATCGCCCAATCCGAATCTGCGACTGGTGTTATTTTCAGTAATTATTGGTTACATAATAACCACCTGAAAGTTAATAATACAAAAATCAGCAAGTCACTCGGAAATGGTTATACATTAAAAGACCTGCAAGAAAAGGGATATTCGCCACTCGATTTTCGTTTATTTGTTTTGCAAAGTAATTACCGCAAAGAAGGAAACTTTACATTTGATAATCTGCAATCTGCCAAAAACAGACTACATAACTGGCGCAACATTGCCGCTCTACGTCATCAAATTCACGATACTCTACAAAGTGAAGCCGAAAGAGCTAAAGATGACAAAACAATTTCACTACTGGCAACATCACAAGCTATTATCGAAGCTCTTAATGATGATTTAGGCACACCTCAGGCCTTAAAGATTATTGACGAGGCGTTTGCACGCATCACCAGATCGAGTCTAAGCAGAGTCGATAGACAGTCGCTAATTCAACTATTAGAAACGATTGACTCAACACTGGGACTACAATTAATCGACAGCACGCCAGATATATCTGATGAAGAAAAAAAGATCCTCTTACTACGTAAATCTGCCCGCGAAAGAAAAGATTGGGACAAGTCTGATGAACTTCGCGATGAATTACTAAAATTAGATGTTATCATCCGCGATACAAACTCGGAAACTGTCTGGGAATACAAAATCTAAATATTACGGCAAGGATAAAACATGCACTGGTGCGTTGGAATTATTTGTCGTTCCATCGCCTAATTGACCGTAAGTATTCCATCCCCAACAATAAACCTGATTGTCAGATGCAACCACACACGAGGACGATGTGCCAGACACAATTGACTTAACAGTCTTACCACTTAATGCACCGGATGTACTGACAGCAACAGCCTCAGAAGTTGTGCTTCCTATCCCATCACCCAACGCACCCATGCCTCCAAATCCCCAACAATATGCCTTATCATCGCTAGCAATTGCGCAACTATGTTGAGTTCCTGGCGCAATCATTTTTATTGTCTTACCACTTAATGCGCCTCCAGTATATACTGCAGTAGGTATACTCCTGTTAGAGCTTGTATTATCACCAAGCATACCAAAAGTATTATCACCCCAACAATATTCTAGGTTATCGCTAGCGATAGCACATGTTTTATGGCTACTGGCGGCAATCGTTTTAATCGTCTTACCGGCCAATCCTCCAGTCATACTGACAGCTACTGGAAGTGGTCTATTTGTAGTAGTACCATCACCAAGTTGACCATAGCCATTATTTCCCCAACAGTAAGCCAAGCCATTAGAATCTAACGCACAAGTATGAGATTGTCCAGCGGTAATCGACACAATAGTCTTTCCACTCATTACACCGCTAGTATCAACAGGCAAGGCGCCCGAGTTTGTATTTGTATAAATATTACCCAATTGACCATCTGGACCATCACCCCAACAATAGGCACGATCATCCGAAGCAACAACACATATATAATAATCACTCGATGAAATCGATTTAATTGTCTTGCCAGCTAGATTACCTGATACATCAACTGACACTGGGACCAACGAACCTCCAGGGCTATTTACTACATACTGACCATAACCCCAACAATATGCTAAATTATCTGACGAAATACCACAGGTATGAGAAGTCCCGGGCTTGATTGATTTCATGGTTTTACCATTCAAAGTACCAGTCATGCTAACCGCCACTGGTAACGAACTATCAACCTGGGAATTATTACCTAATTGACCCGAAGTATTTCGCCCCCAACAATAAGTTTGACCATTAGAAACAATCACACAAGCATGCTGATTAAAGAGTCCTATTTGTTTCCAAACTGGTTCACCTGGCGCCGTATGCCCAGACCAGACACCATCAGCAATCGTGCCACCTAGTGTTGATGAGGTGTAGAAAGCTAATAATCCAGATGTAGCACTTAGATTGTAGTCATTACCAACTACAGTGTATTGGTATGATGTTCCAGGGGATTTAGGTAGACCTTTACCACCATTGGCATCGTTTTGGTTAGATGGATAGTTACCAGTGACTGTTTTATCTAGTTCTAGTGTAGTTGCAGCATTACGAAGATCAGACTTTAAGACAGCAACAGTTGCTTTTTGAGATATACCCATGTATGAGATGTATGAGATAGAGGCTAGGATACCAATGATTACGACTACGACTAGTAGTTCGACGATTGTGAAACCAGATAAACCATTATCGCGTCTGTTGCGCATAAGCCAATTATAGCATAAGCGGCATACAAATAATTACTTATTTATTATTCAGCTATTGCTCTATGCTTATGAGAACGTGCTATATAATCTTCGGCAATAACCTTGATACAGCCGGCAATTGGAATCGAAATAATACCACCAGCTATGCCAAACAAATAGACACCGACGGTTACAGCTATCAAAATAATTAAGGCTGACAAGTCAATCCGTTTTGACTGAATAGTAGGTGAGATATAATTTGCTTCAACTTGCTGATATAGGATAAAGAAGACTAAAAAGATAACAGCAACACTGACACTATTTAATGCCAGAATCAAGCTGACAAGTGTTGCGCCAATCATGGCGCCAAAAAGTGGCACCAATGATGCTACAAAAACAATCATAGCTGACGGTATTGCCAAATCGACTGGAATGCTACTAAATATCATGCCAAGAGTGAAAACAGCAACACCAGCCACTGTACCAGCAATTGCCGAGACTGATAATTGTCCGACAACATAGCCAGTTACAACATTATACATTCGTCCAAGTAATTTGCGATGAGCGGCCATTTGTTCGCGGTCATCATAAGCAGCCCACAATTTACTCAACCACGTTGGGCCTTCAACCAGCATCAAAAATGCTAATACTAGCACTAAAATAGACGCCGTTATTGTTGCTAGCAATGACCCGACACCAGAGACTAAACTAGATCCAACACCAGTCATTCCATCTTTGAATGAGGTAACTAACTTATCAACCTGAGGCTGCAAATTATATTTGCTGATAAAGTCACTAGCACCAGCATATTGTCTGGTGGCAGAATTAACTAAATCCGGAACAGTTTCGGCAAACTTTGTCATTTGACTGATAATTGGCGGAATCACCAAAAAGACAATCACGCCCAGCAGACCAATAACCACGACGTATGCCAAAGCGGTACTCAAAACACGACTCTTACCAGGTAAAATTTTTGTTAACAGATTAACAGGTTTGCTAAGAGCAATCGCCAAGAACAAAGCTGACCCAATAATAATTAATGCTGTGCGTGCACTGTAAATTGCCAGCGCCACCAATGCAAATCCGATAACTACTAACCAAAATCTTACGAACGTCTTTGTGTCTATCTCTATTCGTGTCTTCATATATATCTGTATTATACACTAAATAAAAAAATCTTTGAATTTGCATATGTTTAAGCATTCTCTCAGCCATACATGGTGTATAATAAGAACATGCGAATACTTATAATCGAAGACGAACACAAGATAGCAACCGCCTTAAAAAAGGCATTACAAACAGAAAACTATGCTGTTGATGTATCCTACGACGGGGACGATGGATATGCTATGGCAACAACCGAACCTTACGATTTAGCAATTATCGACTGGATGATTCCAGGCGAATATAACGGTGTCGACATTGTAAAGGCAATGCGCAAAGAAAAAATTCACACACCAGTATTACTATTAAGTGCCAAAGGAACCATTAAAGACCGCACCACAGGACTGGACTCAGGTGCTGATGATTATTTAGTAAAACCATTCGCCTTGGAAGAAATGCTTGCCCGCGTTCGCGCCCTGCTACGCCGACCAGTTGAAGTCCAACAGACAATTTTGACAGTTGGCGATTTATCACTTAACACTGTAACCTGCGTAGTTACACGTGCTGGCAAAATTATTGATTTAACCAACAAAGAATTCGCCCTACTTGAATACCTAATGCGCAACCAAGGTCGACCACACACCAAGACGGTCATTATCAGTCATGTCTGGGATTACAACGCTGATGTTTTGCCAAATACTGTTGAAGTATATATGAAGTATCTTCGCCAAAAAATTGACGATCCTTTCAAGACTAAACTGCTTCACACGGCTCGCGGTTTTGGTTACAGAATTGAAGCTAAATAGGGCAATGACCCGCTATGTTTAAATCGGCGACACTCCGCTTGACTGGTTGGTATCTGCTGGTATTAATGGCATTAAGTATTACTTTTAGTGCCGTTATTTACCAAATTACAACTAGTGAAGTTCAAACTCGTTTGGAAAAGTTTCAGACGAGTTTGCAACAGTCGCACGATTTTGACTTTGCACCACCGCCAATCAAAGCTGCACTACTCCGAAATAGCGAAGTTAACGACGCGACCGAAACAATTTCGACCGAATTAATCTTTGTAAACCTATTTGTATTAGTCGTCGGCGGCTATGTCAGTTATTTATTGGCTCGTCGTAGTCTGCAACCAATCGAAAAAGCTCACGAAGCTCAATCCCGTTTTACCAGCGACGCTAGCCATGAATTGCGCACGCCACTAGCAGTCATGAAGACCGAAATGGAAGTAGCCCTAATGGACAAAAAAGCCTCAACTACCGATTTACGCGAGGTACTAATTAGTAATCTTGAAGAAGTCGATAAACTATCAAAACTAGCTCAAATGCTACTAAATATGTCGCAATTTGACAACAACAACCTTAAACTTGGACCAGTTAATTTATATAAGGCATCAAAATCAGTTATTGACGACTTTAAATTACCAGACAGCCGCATTACAATAAATTCTACTCTAAAACCAATTATTCGCGGTAATGAAACTGCTGTCACCGAATTGATTAAAATATTAGTAGACAATGCATTGCAATACAGCCCAAAAGATTCGTTAATAGTCATTAATTTACTAAAAGACGACACCACCGCAACATTTGAAATTATCAACACCGGACCTGGCATATCAGGCGACAAATTACCTCATATTTTTGACCGTTTTTATCGAGCTGATTCTTCACGTACTAGCGGACCTCAAAAGGGTTACGGCCTGGGTTTGGCATTGGCTAAACAAATTGTCGAATTACACAAAGGCGAACTAATCGCCACCAGCACACCTGACCACGAAACAATCTTTTCATTCATTTTGGCCTTAAACATCAAATCTCAAGCGAAAACTCAGAACTAGACTGTAAAGTTAAATTAATAAATATTTAACATAAGGAGAAAACATGAATGTATTTTCGCGGGGTGTCAAAAACGCCCTTCGCAGTCCACTCCGATCAGGCGCTATCGTATTGATGCTAGCCATCAGTATCGGTCTAATATTAAGTATGCTGGTGGCGCGTGGCAGTGTTAACGCCAAGATTGACGAAGTCAAATCAACCGCTGGCACCAGTATTACGATTACACCAGCCGGTGTTATGGGATTTGCTGGTGGTGGCGACGCTTTAACTAGCGCTCAACTGGCTACGATTACCAGTACAGCCCACATTACTGGTACATCCGCCTCTTTAAATGACCAACTTAGTTCAACTGATACCAGCCTAACTGCGTCGCTAGAATTAGGTAATTTCGGCGCTCGCCAAATGCGATTCGAGGGTTCTAGCTCACCATCTTTAGATAGCAGTACAACAGACACAACCGCATCTCGCCCCGTTCCTACGCCTCGTACAACAGTCACAGGCACTACTAACCCTAATTCAATCTCGACCAACGGCAGTGATTTGACACTAACCAGTGGCGCAACAATTGACGGTAACAGTAGTGATTTAGTTGCCTTAGTCGGCAGTGATTTAGCGACCAAAAACAGTTTAGTCGTTGGCAGTACCTTTACCGCCTATACCAAAACTATCACTGTTAAAGGAATATTCAGCACCGGCAACAAATTCCAAGACAGCGGCATAATCATGCCTCTTGCCACTATTCAAACCCTAACTGACCAAGCTGGTTCAGTCAACAGTATTGTTGCCAAAGTCGACAGCAGCGACAACGTCAATTCAACCGTCACAGCACTTAAATCATCTCTAGGCGACAAAGCTGACATCACCAGCCAAGCCGAACAAGCCGCTGCCAGTGTTACGTCACTTGAAAGTATCGCTAGCCTAGCCCTAGGTGGTGTTATCGGCGCCACTATCGCCGGAGCCGTCATCGTGCTGTTGGCCATGATTATGGTCGTCCGCGAACGTCGCCGCGAAATTGGCGTCATCAAAGCCATCGGCGGCAGCAACCGCAAAGTTGTTGGTCAATTCGTCACCGAAGCGTTGACATTAACAGTCATCGGATCAATCATCGGCCTAGCTATGGGCGTTGCCGTCAGTGGTCCAATGACAACATCACTGGTCAGCAGCAGTACATCGTCAACCACGTCAACCAACGGCCGACCAGCCGGTGGACCAGGCGAGATGATGCGCGGTGGATTTAATCAAATCAACAAAAACTTAACTTCAATTACCAGCACTTTAACACCAGCCATCTTTGCCTCGGCCATTGGAATTACTCTGTTAATTGCAATCATCGGTGCGGCCGTACCAGCTTGGTTTATTTCTAAAATTAGTCCAGCTGAAGTCTTAAGGACAGAATAGGAGAATATATGTTAGTAGTCAAAGATCTTTCCAAATCATTTTCCAGCGCCAGCGGTGATGTAACCGCCCTTAATAAAGTCAATCTGACCGTCCAAACCGGCGAATTCGCCAGCATCATCGGCAAATCAGGCAGTGGCAAAAGTACACTGTTAAGCATGCTTGGCGCCTTAGACATTCCAACCAGCGGTAGTATCGAAGTTGACGGTGTTGATATCGCCAAACTTTCGGCCGGCAAACAAACGGCTTACCGAGCCAAAAAGATTGGTTTTGTATTTCAACATTACAATCTGATTCCAAACCTAACCGCGCTTGAAAACGTCATGTTAGCCCTAGAATTTGGCGGTATGCCCGCCAAAAAGCGCAAGGCAAGGGCCGAACAGTTGTTGACCGATGTTGGCCTTGAACCCGACGAGCAGTTACGCAAACCACCTCGTTTAAGCGGTGGGCGACAGCAACGTGTCTCGATTGCTCGGGCTCTGGCTAATCATCCAGCAATTGTACTGGCCGACGAGCCAACCGGCAACCTAGACAGCGAAACCGGTAAAAAGATATTTGATCTGTTACACCGCCTATCCCGCAGTGAAAAAACGACCATCTTGGCCGTAACCCACGACATGGACATCGCCGGCAAAACCGATCGAACATTTAAACTCAAAGACGGCAAAATAATCGCCTAATCTGCCAAAATAAAACTAAATAGCGGCTCACTCAGAGTCGCTATTTATCTTTCCAATTCCACCACTTTAACTTATCGTCATCGCGTCCGCCACCAGCGTAATACACGACGCAACGAAAAACATACAGCACGCAACGATTGATATGCGAATTTTGCATCAACATTAGTCGTTCGTACATTCGTTCGGGATTTTGAGTTTTCAAATCGTCTATATTTGTATAACCAAGTATAATTAAGTCTCTAGCTAGTGATGGACCAACACCAGGAATAATTTCAAATACACTTTTTGTCATTCAATAGTTACTCCTTGATGACTTGCTCGCGGGCTTTCAGTCGCTTACCAGCGTTAACCGCAATTTGCCATTGCAAAGCCGCAATACAAGTAATCATCACTAGCAGTGGCCAAGCACTCTCCCATGCTGGCATCGTAAAGTCAAAGAAGTCACGAATAAAGCTAATCCTGAAACTTGGAAATACAATAATCGCTACTGTTAAAATATAAAACAATCGTGACAATCGAGCTTTTCTGGTGTTTTTAACATCAAACATCAACGGCACCAAAAAGACCAAATATATACCAAAGAATGTCGCCACAATCACCGTCGTTGTCAAAACACCTGTAATATCATTTGGGTGAATAGCGCGCAGCATTATATATGACGTAGTTACCGCAATGCCAGACAGCACTGCTATCGGCGCTACGGCATGTAAAGTATCATTCCAAAAATATTTTGGCGACAAACGATGACGCGGTGATGGTGTGAAAATCGTCCAAATCACGGTTGGCAAGGTAACCAAGAACATATTCATAAATGTAATGTGTCGTGGCAAAAATGGGTATACTATTCCCAGTGCTAATGTCGACAACAACAATACAACGCCAAAAATAATTTTATGAAAGAAAAGACAGGCAATCATCTCGATAGCTTGCATAATACGGTTGCCCAACTTCATACCCATTGGTAATGAATTGAAAGAGTTGTTTAACAGGACAATATCAGCCACGCGCCTGGTTGCAGCCGCACCAGCATACATTGCTACACCTAAATCTGACTTTTTCAGCGCCAAAGCATCATTAACACCGTCACCAACCATACCAGTATATTTACCTAGACGTTTAAAAGTTTCAACCAAACGTTCTTTTTGCTCAGGCAAAACTCGGGCAAAAATCGTCGTATTAGCTACCATTTCATCCCAATCTTCATCAGCAACGTGTTTCAACTTGGCGCCAGTAATGACATTTTGATAATTTTTGATTCCAGCCCGACCAGCAATATATTGGACTGTGTCAGGATTATCACCACTGATAACACGCAAACTAACGCCATTTTTTTGTAAATAGGCGACTGTCTTTTTGACACCTTCACGCAGTTCATTTGACAGCACAATGATGCCGACTGCATTGCCTGAATTATCTGGTAAATCCTTTAGCGACTTATTGGTATCGTCAAACAATGCCACCAATAAAACTCGTTTTCCAACCGATGCCAATGACTCAATTTGCGACTGTTTTTCTTCGGTTAGTGGCGCCAATTTACCGACAAATTCTGGCGCACCAATCATAATACTGTAGGTTTTACGACCAAATATCGCTTTAACACCGCTCATCTTGCGTGCAGACGAAAAGGCTAGAGTTTGCAGTACTTGATACTGCTGTGGCGCCGGAAAGCCACTAATGATGGCATTGTTGGTCGCACTTAGACTACTGGTTTCGAATGCCGCAATGCCGATTAATTCACTGATATTTTTAGCAGATTTATCAAATAACTCGAATTTCTCAAAAGCAATTTCATCGCTAGTTAATGTACCGGTTTTATCAACGCAAAGTACGTCCAGCAGCGCCATAGCTTCAATTGCTGCTAATTTTTGTGGCAAAACTTGAGCGCGAGCCAACTTTAACGAACCAAAGGCCAACAACAGGGAACTGCCCAACAACAATCCTTCTGGCACAATCGTCACGGCCGCTGAAGTAATTGTTTTGAATATTTGAACGGCATTTTGACCTGAAAAATAATAAACAACAAAAATCAAAATCGCTAATCCTAGGGCGCCATATGTCAGCCAAGTAATTGCCCGAGCGATTGCTTGCTGAATTGGCGTTAGTTGTGGTGTGTAGCGTTTTAAGGTCGTTGACATGGCGCCGACTTTGGTGTCCATACCAACCGCCGTTACACGCATCGTGGCATTACCAGCCACAACGGCGCTGGCTGCATAAATGGTTGATTTAATAGGTTTTTCAACTGGGGCTGATTCACCAGTCAAAATACTTTCGTCAGCTTCTAGGCCAGCACTGACGGTGATTTTGCCATCAGCCGGTGCTTCATCACCCAAACGTAATTGAACCATGTCACCAACGACCAGTTGGTCAAACATAACGTCTTCAATCCTGCCGTCAACCAAGATTCGATGTGCCAGTGGTGCACTCATCAATTCCAGCTTTTTTAAGGCCCGCTGTGCCCGCACTTCTTGAACAATTGCTAGCAAGGTGTTAAATACGATAACAAATGATATAAACCAAGCATCACGAAATTGCTGTAAAAACAGCAAAATAACCGCCAAAATTAAAATCGCAACCACAATAGGTGACAAAAAATTACGACGGACTATTACGAAAAAGTCTTTCATCTGTGTATATTATATAGTTAAATTTGGCTATTGGCTATTGGCTATTGGCTATTGGCTATTGGTGTTATTGTAATTTGCCATATTCCATATTCCATATTCCAATAGCTATATTCCACTTCCAGCCGCCTTAAGCATTATTTCAGAACGATGCGCAATAATAGATTCGTACCAACAAATAAAAAGGAGGAGGATTCATTATGAACACCACCATCACCGACAAGATAATTTTACTCAGCAAAAAAGGTTTAAAAGAATTACGAAAATCGATTAGCCAACTCGAACATGACCGCAAAAAAGCCATTCAAACGTTACGTGAACTTGACAAGACAACAGGTCACGAAGAACGGTTAGACCGTAATGAAAAGCTATCGATTCTCGAAGGCATCGAATCCGAACTAGCCGACAAAAAAATGACTTTGGCCAGCGCTAAACTAATGCCAGCTAAACAAAATCGACTGCAAGTGGCAATTGGATCAGTTGTCGACTTAATCGATAAACACGGGCACTTGTTCAGGTATACAATTGTCGACAGTATCGAAGCTAACCCCAGTGACGGCCGAATTTCGACTGCCAGTCCACTAGGTCGCAACCTAATCGGTCGCACCGTCCAAGACATCATCATGTGGGGCAACGGCAAAAAATACAATCAATACCAATTGATTCGAATATCATAGCAGTAATTGGTAGGTAGTAGGTAGTATAATATAAAAAACATCCGCCAATTAGCGGATGTTTTTGCTTCCAGGGTCCGACCCTGGTTGATTACAATATTTCATGATGCGATACTCAGTAGTGTCCAGTTGTGGCCGCTGTTGTCACTACGTAGGTGGTAATCAGATATGCCATCAGACAAAGTTATGACTTCAGCAATACGCTCGCCATGGCGGATTAAACAGCGCAGGCCAGCATCGATGAAATCATAAGTTGCACCACGAAATTCCATACGGCGAGGATAGGCGGCTAAGTTTTTGCGAAAGCCGATAGCAGTGACAGTAACTTGTTCGTTGATTTGAACTTTTTTCATTTTATTATCCTCCATAAAGTTTATATACAAAAAGTACCGGTAAAAGTGATTTGACCAGCGAACGGATTGTTTACCCCGAAAGGTGTAGTAATTCAGATAGGAATAATAAAACCGTTCAGTCTATTAATCTGTTTACTGAGAGTTACTTTTAATTGTATATCGTTGATCAGTGACTATGTATAAGCACAGTGTGACAACGTTTATTTTGGCTATAAAAGCCTGTGGGTGGAAAGGTTTTAACCAGTACTCACATGACTATATTTAGTATACATCGGGTCATAAGGTAGGCGTCAATAGACAAATATATTATTTCAACGATAATACTTCACTAAGTGGTTTGTCGTTAATATAGACACTAGCTTTGCCAACTTTAGCAGCTGAAATAGCAGTCATTTCTAGTTCGGCTTGGACTCTTGGATTGTCACAAACACCCGCCAGACTAAGACTACCAGACAATTTAATTGTCACCGTGTTGCCAGCAACCGAGCTACTGACGAATGATAAGTTTGAATTATAAAGTACATTGTACAAACCAGACTCACCATAATATTGGCTGTGATTAGATAATAAATTATCAAACGTAGCTTTGACGACATTATCGGTCGTGATATCAGCGGTTTTTACGGCAACGGCACTATCACCACAGCCAACTACACTACCTGATTTGCCGTTGTCATCGATTGCGATGTAATAAACCGTCAATGAGCCAGTAGTTGTTTTGGTTTTAGTAATAGATGGCGCAGACGCCCTGGGGGAATTTAACGATACAACCGCATCAACTGCAATTATCGACATAATTAATAAGACCAGTGTAATCATCCAATAGCTATGCTTCATAAACTATAATCTCCAATTACATTACAGCTATATTATACACCCAATATTTAGAGTTTTGCGTCAATGCCAATTGCTTGACTAATATTCGTGAATCCGTCACGTTCCAATAATTTTGACAGGTCATAGCTGATTTCGGCGGCTAGTTGTGGGCCATTAAATATGACGCCGGTAATAATTTCAACCAAACTGGCGCCAAGACGAATTTTCGTATAGGCTTGTTCGGCATTAAATATACCGCCAACACCGATGATTGTTAGTTTTTTACCATATTCTAAATATGTTTTTTCGATTAAATCATTGCTACGCTGCCAAGTTGGCTGGCCGCTTAAATTTCCTTTAACAGTATCTGGTAAATTATCCTTCAAATCAGCTGAAGCGCGGTCTTTATACAGGTTAGACACCGTCACACCAACAATTTTGTGTTTTACCGCTACGTCCAACAATTTCTTAAAAGCTGGCCATTCGTGATCGATTGGCATTTTGATAAATACCGGCTGTTTGGCGCCGACGGCATCGACGGCTTTTAATAATTTCTCTAATTTTTCAGGCGTCGTAAATGGCTCACCACCATAAGTATTAGGGCACGATATATTAAGCTCAATCATCTTGATGCGTGACTGGTTTTTAGCCCGCCTGACGGTTGCAACATAATCATCGATACCTTCGCGGATACTAACAACTTCACAACTGTTTGTTTTAGCTACCGACAAAACGATAGGAAAATCACAAATTGCAGCTTGACTGTAACTACGAATTCGTTTCAAAATCGCAATTGACCCATCATTAGCCAGTCCGGCGTTAATAACCAGCGATTTAGACTCAGGCAACCGATAAAACCAAGGTCGGGGATTGCCATCGCATTGTTTGGCTGTAATCGATCCAACCGTACCAAAACCAAAACCCAAGCGCGATATCATCGGCATAATTTCGCCGTTTTTATCAAAACCAGCCGACAACCCAACAGGAGATTTAAATTCTATGCCATGAAAATTTTGCATTAAACGTTCATCGCGACGACCAACAAAAATAAATTTAACAAAACCACGCAACAGCGGCACGCGTCCCGACACCGATGTCATATGAATCATCATACTGTGAGTATTATCGGGCGAAACCAAAAAAAGCAGTGGTTTAGCAATAACACCGTATGACCAATGGCAAAATGCCCAAAAAGAACGTCGAATCATACTTACTATTATAGCAAAATATATAAAAGGTGACATGATACAATAAAAATATGAATATATTTATCGATGCTCGGTGGACACGAACAGATTATCATGATGGCATCAGCCGCTATACAGTAGGTGTTGTCAGTGGATTCAAAGACAGTAATATCCCAATTACGATGTTAATTAACGACGAAAAACAGTTGAAATTTTTGCCCGAAGGGCTGCCTTACGTCCTTATCAATAACCCAATGTCAATTAAAGAGTTTTTTGTAGCTCGCAAAATCAATAAACTAGGCGCCGATGTTGTATTTAGCCCATTACAGGTTATGGGTTCATTCGGCCGAAAATACAAACTAATCTTGACCCTACAAGATATTATTTATTACCACCGACCAAAACCGCCTACTGGGTTACCACTATATATTCGTATCGTCTGGCGACTGTTTTACGCTGCCAAATGGCCACAAAGGTTGATATTAAATCGCGCCGATTATGTCACGACGGTCAGCAAAACTTCCAGAAAATTTATTCAAGAAATGAAACTAACCAAGCGCCAAATTGGCGTCATTTATAATGCCTCAAGTTTAGATTTGCCGGCTTCAAATGAAGGCGTCGTAAAAACTAAAAATATCATTTATATGGGTTCGTTTATGCCCTACAAAAACGTCGAAGTCCTGATTAAAGGGCTAGAATTTTTACCACATGACTGTGAATTACACCTGTTAAGCCGTATTGCCGATGACCGCAAAGCCGAGCTTGAAAAGTTAATTAAACCAGATACAAAAGTTGTTTTTCATAACGGTACCAGCGACCAAGATTACATTAAATTATTACAAGGCGCATTATGTCTAGCAACAGGATCAACCGAAGAAGGTTTTGGATTGCCGATAGTCGAAGCGCAAGCCCTAGGAACGCCAGTTGTATGCAACGATATGGAGATTTTTCACGAAGTTGCGGCTGATGGCGCACTATTTTTTGAAGCCAACAACCCTAAACAATTCGCCGATCAAGTATTGAAATTAAACGACCCAGCGATATTATCAGACCTTATTACCAAGGGGCACAGACAAGCCAACAATTTTGCTTGGTCTAAATCAGCCGTGGTATTAAACGGAATTTGCGAAGAGTTAGTAAAAAAATTGTAAAATCATAGTATTTATGCTATGATACATCTTATGAAAGCCGCCAACATTAACTCTAACCATCCAATTCTCATACAGCGAGTCAATATTGCGGCTAACTCTTTTTTCTTTGGTTTTTTTGCTGCCTAGCAGCAACTTATATTTATACCATTACTAGCCAACCAAACACTACAAAACCTAGATAAAGAGGTAAAACTTATGAAAATGTACGTCAAACCAATCAGTAAATTAGAGCTCGATAGATATTTGAGTGTCTCGGACCTAACTCAATCAAAATCTCCGCACGCTATCAAAATAGTTTATGAAAACATCGAGAAATATATGCTTTCAACGCACCCACAAAGTGACGTTAGAGTATATCGCAAAAACCCAATCGTAAGTATCGCCGATAATTACGACAATCTGTTATTTCCAGCCGACAACATCGGCCGATCTTCAACATACACTCACTATGTTGACGAGTCCCATATACTAAGAACCCACACCAGCGCACATTTGCCTGGAATATTACGTGAATTATCAAAACGAAATGACTGGCAAGACGTCGTAATATTGCTACCAGGGTTATCTTATAGGCGTGATGTATCAGATAAGAAACATGTTAGCGAAGTTCATCAACTTGAGATGTGGCGAGTTGTCAAAACTTCAAAACGCAAAGTCATCACCAAAGATGATTTACTAACAGTAGTAAATGGCGTTGCAAAAACCGCTGCACCAGATTGGAAATTACGAATTATCGATTCGCCACACCCATATACTAACCAAGGAATAGAGGTAAATGCCGTAAAAGACGACCGAGATATTGAAATATTGGAATGTGGCCTAATTAAAGATGAAATATTGTCGAACTCAGGACTTGATCCAAAAATATATTCTGGCTGGGCACTAGGTATGGGACTAGACCGTCTAGTTATGACAATAAAGGACATTCCAGATATCCGCTACCTTCGATCAAAGAACCCTGAAATTGCTAAACAGATGACGAACACCGAGACCTATCACGAAGTTTCCAATCAGCCCGCCATTAAACGTGATATGTCCTATAGTATACCAAATAATTACGTCGAAGAAGACGTAAGCGCCGATATTAGGCAGGCCCTTGAAGGTGACGTCGAAGCATTGGAGAACGTAGAGATACTAAATGAAGAAAAGTACGATAATTTACCTGAGAAAATCAAACAGAGATTGGGCATCAAACCGGACCAAAAGAACATCTTGGTTCGTATCACACTTCGCCATCTCGAACGAACGATTACCAACGAAGAAGCTAACAAAATTTACGAACGAATATATAATCAGATTAATTACGGCACCGCAGGTTATTCTAGTTATTAAAATCAAACCACTAATCCAGACGCGTACTTGGATGCGAAGGCCTAATCACCATATTTGACGATAACCTGGACAAAGATAGCAGATAGTAGGGATCATTATCGAAATTCTACTATTTACCATATACTATCTACTAAACCTCAACAGGACTATAATAGATATGTAACCAGGAGGGCCTATGATTCAATCAAACGTCATCGAAAAACTAAGTAAATTAGAAAAATCTGATTTTCAAATATTAACCGTTTATTTGGGCACTGACACCTTGCAGGCACCGTCAAGTGAAATGTTATTGACTCAATTTCACTCATTAATCCACAAAAAGCTGAATACCGTCGACCGAACAATCTTTAAATCTGATATTCAACGCATCGAGAAATACTTGGAAGCACACGTTCCATCATTTAGAAGTTTAGTCTTTTTCAGTGCTGGCAAACATCTATGGGAAGTTGCCAGCCTAGAATTCGGCATGCCAGCTAAAATCACGATTGATAATTCACCGGACACAACCAAATTAGTTGAATCTTTGCAAAAACACTCTAAATATCTAGTAATTTTAGTTGACCGTGAAAAAGCTAGAATGTTTACTGTCGAACAAGGTGAAATTACCGATCAATCCGAGGCTATCGGAAGTTATGTTCCGCCGCGAGTTAAATCAACTGGACGAGAGAATTTCAAAAACCAAACTGATACCAATTTTCGCCACAACGAAGTGCTGTTAAAAAGGCATATAGATTCTGTTGCCAAAGCGATAACGAAGTTCACCAAAACTAACAATATTAATTTTGTAATCATTGGTGGACATGCCGAAATGTTCCGCAAGGTCGCCGATTCACTACCTGCCAGCTTGCAATCAAAAATCATTGTCGGTTTTGTAACTGATGTCAATGCACCATTAAACAAAATCTTACGTGAATCTAAAAAAATCGCTGCATCAATTTCTTAAACTCGACGAATATTAAGCAATCTTTAATCATTACACCTTATTATTGATAACATAAGGAGATAATATATGCCCAAAAATGAAAAGCACATCAATGATGAATCGGACCAAAATATTGAAGTAGTTGAATCAAAAAACGATGAAATATCAGATCAAACTGATCGGAGATATCATCATAAAAACCCAAAGAAAACTTTTGTAATATTACTGTCAACAACTATTGTCGTGCTGGTTATCGCCGTAGCCGGTCTAGCTGGGCACGTTATGAATTTAGACCGAGGACGTTTTGTTAACCAACCAACAATTATGAATTCTTATGTTCAAGACCAACAAAGTCCTCGGATGGGTCGCATGCAAAGTCAAAGACGGGCTCCAATTAGCACCGTCAATACCGACATAACCAACGGAGTTGTAATATCTGTCGGATCCAACAGTTTCGAAATTGGTGGCAATGGTAACCAATACACTGTTAATACAACCGACACTACGGAATACAACACAACTACCAAAAAAGTTGCCGTTGGCGACAGTGTCATCGTATCTGGTACAGTAACCGACAAAACGATCACCGCAACAGATGTACGCATCGTAAATTATTAAATAGTTACAAAAATAACTTGTTAAACATATAGCTCATACTTTAAATTGTATGGGCTATATTATTTTCGAAAAAACTATATATTTATTATCGATAATCCATTATAATTACGCTTATAAAACAACAAAAATAAAAACGCTACGGCAAAAAGGGTAAACATGAAGATAAAACTTCAAAAAAAGGGCAGCGCAGGCTTTGCAATAATAGAAGTCTTTCTTGGCCTGTTAATTGTAGTCGTAATCGCAGGTTTAACGATACTTTATTTCACTCAACAAAACAAAATAGCTGCAACTGTTAATACAATTCCAGATACCCCAACTGTCTTGACCCAAATAACCGCTCCATCTGGAACGACAGACAATATCAACCAAATACTACAACAAGCCCTTGAGTCAGAAAAAAACATAGACACATCAATTGACAGCAGTATTCTAGATAACGCCACCAGCACAAATAGTGCAATTACAAATATTGGAGGTGCTTACGATGCGTCAAATCTTTAGTCGATCAAACTTCACTATAGCTACTGGCATTATATTATTGTTTGCAGTTATTATATTGTCACCAAAAAACATCTACGCCATTGAAGTAACTACCGCCAAGCAAGAATCAAGTACAGCTAACTCCAAAACCAGCCCATTTTGTACTAATCTAGCGACTGAATCAGCTAAAGTCAAAGCCAACCTGTCTGAATTATCTAATAAATTAACTACCGCCTGGACACAACAAAGTACGACAAAGACAACTGATTGGCAAAAAGTTGACCAACAAGTGTCAGCTAACCGTGCCGCAGCTGATACTAAATTAACTGATAGTTTAGCAAAACTGACCGAAAAAGCCATTAACGACACTCAAAAACAAGCAATTACAGATTATGCTAACGCTGTTAACGCCGCCCTAGCAACTCGCCGAAACGATATTGACACTGCACGCACTACTTTTAGAAGCGCCGTTGACAATCTGCTGACAACTCGTCAAAATACCGTACTAACTCAGCTGAGCAACTTTCAAAGCTCTGTTGATACTGCGATTGCAACCGCCACAGATGCCTGCGCTAGCGAATCAGCCAGTGGTGTTGCTGTACACAAAGCATATCAAGATAGCCTAGCTACAGCACGTACGACATTCCAGAGTAACCGTTCAAATGACGACAAAGTAAAAACTGATTTACCACAGTTAACAGCTGCTCGCGATGCTAGCTTTAAAGCCATCGACGCAACATTTCAAGCCAACATGAATGCAGCTAAAACAGCTTTACAAACTGCCCTTAAAAACACTTCGATATAAAAAGATTAAACTGACAAATTATGTAGATTAATGCCCATTATCAAAAGTGGCCACAATACAACCGCTAAAACAGCCGCCAAGATATTAGGGAGTGTCGTTAAATTAGCAAAATAGCCCTGGCCGTTTGCCACCGCCACACCTGCTACCATATACACAAAACCAATAATAGAATGCATCTTACCCACCTTTTTTGAAATTGTTAACATATTAATTATGCACGGGTATATAATAATAAGCAACAATTAAAAGGGAAGAACGATGGAAAAATCAAAGAATAATAATTTAACAGCCTTACTAATCTTTTTACTGCCTGCAATTTTATCAATCATAACCTTATATATCAAGCTAGGCCTTGTGGTTTGGTTTTGGATAATTTTAATACTTTGGATTATTATATACTTTATTTTTTACGTAAAAAGAATTTTTATCATAACCTACATATTATGGGCCGTCATTGCGATAACATTCACTTTTTCAGTCATTTTATCATTTAACATATTTGGTGTGTATAGTTTTGTCAGTGGCAATAAAAACAGCACGTCCGGCACAGAAAAAAGCGCTAATGGTATCGCATTGACAACATGCACCAGTACAGCCAGCGATACACCTGTCATGTTGGATGGCTGGAAATCAACTATTTATTCAGCTGCGCTAACCAGCAACTCTCCAGACCCTGACCAGGCCAATAATATCCGTAGTTTTTCGTACAGTGGCATTAAAACCAAAACCGAAAAAAACAGCATTTACGCTCGCATCGAAAAAGCTGATGGGTCATATATATCTGGATATGGCATTGGCATGGAAGCCTGTAGCGCCGACAATAAAACCACATATTCATACGCGATATCAAATAATGACAACGTCGCCAGTGATAACGTTGTGGCGTCAGTTCACTACTTCCACGGCGGAAGCTATCTGTATGGTCCAGGCACTTATCGAGTTGACGTTTACGTTAAAACTCTTGACGGCAGATGGCATTTAATCGACCGCCTCAGTAACATTACGATCACTGAATAGTTTAAATTAATTATTTAACCATACACTTATATCGACAAAAAAGTATCTCTAATTAAAATTGCCGGCCAAGTATTTAGTCCGAACGGCTGGCTTAAACTTTTCAATTGCATAACGTAGCGTAGTACGTGGCATGTGGTCATAGTTTTGTCTCAAAAAATCAATCAAAATTGTTTCGTCAATTCGTTTACCAACTTCGCGCAACATCCAGCCGTTGGCTTTTTGAATTAGGTCGTGATTATCGGTTAATAACTTTTTGACAATTCGTAGTGTCGGTGTCGGATCACCACCAATAACTGTAAAGTACATCGTACTTAAAATAGCGATACGTCTTTCCCAAAGCGAATTTGAATCAGCTAATTTATCTAATGTAGGCAACAATTGCTGGTGTTCATAAATGTATCTGCCAACAACCCTTGGTGTATTACAATCAACTAAATCCCAATTATTAATATATCTTGTATTGTTTAAAAACAAATCAAATATATGTTTTTGTTTATCAGCATCTGCCTTATCAAATTGCAAAACCAACATAAATAGGGCAATCTGGCGTTCTTCATGCCAAGGGCTATGCAATAATTGTTCAATAGAATTTAGCGATAAATCTTTGTAATATTTTTTTGATATTTTGCGACAAATCGGCACCACTAAACCTAAAAACTTATCACCTTCGCCATATTGACCAGCACCAGTTTTAAAAAACCGTTGCAATATCACAGCTTTTTCAGGATTAGCATTTGCAGTAATTTCAGCCTGTATTTTCGTCAGCTCGGTCATACTAACTACTAATATACGGCGCCAGTATTTTATCGTCAAACTGCGCTACTTGGTCTTTGCACCAAAATGACCAAACATCAGTCGTATCAGATTGCAATGCGGACACAAAGTCAGTCCAATTCATCCATTTGTAATCATCGACTTCGTCAGGATTAGGCGATGGCGCAGTCGCCATTCGCGCCAAATGGACCGGACAAAATTCGTTTTCAACAATGCCATTGAATTGGGGAGTAACATAACTATAATTAGGTAACATCACTGTGATATTGTTAATTTTCATACCAAGTTCGTATTCAGCCCGACGCGCAATCGCATCAAACATCGGTTCATCAGGCGCAGGATGGCCACAAACACTATTAGTCCAAACACCTGGCCAAACTTTTTTACCTGACGCGCGCCGCGTGACTAATATTTGACCTAAATCATTAAATATATAACATGAAAAAGCCAAATGCAGGCGAGTATCGGCAGTATGTGCGTCCAACTTTGGCGCTGTTTCGCCAGTCGGCACACCATTTGTATCAACATAAACAATTAGTTCTTGATTGGGATTAGTCATAACCTTATTATAGCAAGGATTGGCTATTGGAAGGTGGCTATTAGAATTTGGCAATAAACAATCACTTAATTATTTGCGTGTGCCCAGCGACGTCATGGACACGCAGGTATTTTGCACCTGATTTGATGGCAATGCGACCAGCGTCTAAATTAGGCGCTAATTCCATCCTGTCTTCACCCAAAAAACGCTTGCGTGAATAGCCAATCATCACGTCGTAATCAGGCACCAAACCAGCGAATTTCAACAATTGTACGTTAACTTCGGGCGTCTTGCCAAAACCAATACCAGGGTCTAAAACTATCTGACTTTTTGGCAAACCACGATCGATTAACTGTTGCGCCTTGGCTAATAAGTCATCTTTAACTTGATTAATGTCTGAAATTGGCATAGTTTGATGTGCTGTCTGAATATCCATATCAGGCAAATGACTAATAATTACAGTTGGTTTTAATTCCGCCACAACATCAACCATGTCAGGATTATTCATGCCCGTTACATCATTAACAATGATTGGACCAATCGCCAGCGCCCGTCGAACTGTTTCGGGGTGATAAGTATCCAGCGATATTTTGCCTGTATATTTAGGAATCAAGACCTCCAAAACCGGTTGCAATCGTTGCCATTCTTCATCAGCTGTTAATTTAATGGCATTTGGCCGAGTTGATTCGGCCCCAACGTCAACGATACTAGCACCATCCACAAACAATTTATCCGCCTGCAAAGTAGCCGTCGCCGAATCAAAATATTGTCCGCCGTCACTAAAACTATCCGGCGTAATATTTAAAATACCAACAATCTGCACATCTTTATCCAACATACAGCGATTATACCACCCACTATCTCTGTACAGTAAACCTATGGTGTTATAAAAAGGGAAGCGTCATTTTAGCCAAGTGGTAAGGTGAAGATTGCCAGTGGCAATCTGCAAGGCCGGAAGCGCGACGGCGCTGAGGCAGGCCAACAAAATTTATCACCAGATAAATATTTGTTGGATGGTTTCTGGTCTAGGCTACCAGAAATGTAGAATAAATTGATTTTATAGATTATAATGATTAACTGTAGTGGGATGTCGCCAAGTGGTAAGGTGAGGATTGCCAGTGGCAATCTGCAAGGCCGGAAACTGATTGTAGGCTGTGCCTACAGTAAGTTGAGGCGGGGTCGCAGAAAATTCAGAATGAATTTTACTGTGACATGGTTTCTGGACCAGGCTACCAGAAACATTAACAACAGCACGTTTTATAAGTTATAATGATAATCGTAATGGGATGTCGCCAAGTGGTAAGGCACTGGTTTCTGGTACCAGCATTCGGGGGTTCAAATCCCTCCATCCCAGCCAAATAAAATTGAGTCCTTTTGGACTCTATTTTATTTGGCTAGACTGACAGGGACTTGAGGCCCCGAATGGAACATTCGGGGGTGAGAACTGCCTTGAATGGCAGTTCGCAAGGCTACTTTCCGATGCAAGTTATACTTGCAATCGTGAAATCGCGGGGTCGCGGAACGTGACCGAATCCCTCCCACGGCACTATGCAATACTGCATAGCGTTGTGTCGCCATGACATGCATCCCAGCCAAAATTATTATGACTAAATAAACCACATTCATAAGGTCTATTTATTTGTTACAATACCAATATGAAGATTTACATAACCTCACGATTTAAAGGCTCATCTGAAAATAAGGCTGAAATTGAAAAACTTTGCTCCGCTGTAAGGGGCGCTGGCATGGAAGACTTTCATTTTATTCGCGATGTAGAACATTATCAGCCTAACTTTTTTAAAAGCCAGAGGGAATTATGGGCGGCTGCACTTAAACATTTAACCGAATGTGATGCTCTTTTAATAGATATCAGCGATTCACCCAGTGGAGGTCGCTTAGTTGAAGCTGGAATGGCATACTCGCTGAACAAACCGATATATGTAATTGTAAAAAAAGGTGTTGAATTTAAAGAATTCTATAACGGTATTGCTACTTCAATATTAAAATATGATGAAATTGAAGATATTACGAAACAACTTGAATTATTGTGAAGTATATCCATTAGCCCAACCAAGTATAAGCACTTTATATAAGGTGCTTATTTTTGTTTCTTTTTTCTCAATAATTATTATCCCAGATAGATGTGATATATCGCACATATATGTTAACCAAAAAAGCACATAATATAAGCACAAATGAAGTAATAATTGGGGGAAATATCTATGAGCGGTACATCTGATAAAATAAGCGGCAAAATTAAACAGGTAGTTGGTAAAGTCACTAACAATAAAGAGCTCGAGACAAAAGGCAAGTTTGAAGAGACTAAAGGCAAAGTCGAAATCAACCTGAAACATGCTGTCGATAAAATTAAAAATACAATAAACGGTAAATAATAAGGAGTAAAAGTTATGTTATTAACAATCGTTGCAATACTATTAGTTCTATGGCTACTGGGATTTTCGCTAAGTATAGGTGGAGGACTAATTCACATTCTTATTGTGATTGCTCTTATCGTCTTTATTTATGACATAGTAGCTCGACGACGAAACGCTGCATAAGTTCCAACCAACGAATTCAGTAGTAACAATAGTTAACGTTGTTAATCATTCCCAAAAAGTTAAGTTAGTGTTATACTAAACTCATGAATAGAAGTATTTATAGTCATGATAAAGGGTATACTTTAGCTGAGTTAATAGTTGTAATTATAGTCATTGGTATTATTGCTACGGTTAGTTTCGTAAGTTATGGTAGTTATAACAAAACCCTTATATCCAATCAGGTAAAAAGCGACCTAAACGGCGCTGTGGCGGCGATGGAGAGTTCAAATACATTTAACAATTCATACCCTGCGGATATCAATAGCCTTACTAGTTTTTCGCCAAGCAAGGATAAGGATGGCAATTCTATTGTATCGCTGTCTGGCGGTGGCTCAAATGATAACAAGCTGTATTGTATAAAAGCGACTAGTCTACAAGATAGTGGCATCGTCTATCATATCTTATCAACTAATAAATATCCTGAAGTTGGTGATTGTCCAGTCTTTACACATAAACCGTCTATTTCTAGTCCAACTGTGACGTCTATCGCTAGTACAAATGCAATCCTTGGGGCAAACGTAACTTCGGACGGTGGATCTGGCTTGACTTCGGTTGGTACATGCTGGGGGACAACGCCAGCGCCAACCACCAATTGTGTTGACTTAGCTATTGGCTTGCTAACACCTCTAAGTCCGCCGACGATCAGTGCAGGCGCAATCAACTACACTGGTGTCGGCTGGAGTGTTGGCAGGCCTCTCACTGTTTCGCCTGATGGCAAATCGGTTTATGAGGCGAACTATGCTAGTACGGGTACTATTTCAATGTTTAGTCGTGACATCGGTACTGGTGTTTTAGCTGCCGTAACACCACCAACGATTACCGCGGGTCCACTTACGTCAGGTATCGCTATCTCGGCTGATGGTAAATCAGTTTATGCGACAAACTTATCTACTAATCCTAATAACACTATTTCAATGTACAGTCGCAATACCAGCACTGGCGCTCTAGCCCCACTGTCGACACCAACGATAACCGCAGGAGCCCGTCCACAGGGTATCGCTATCTCGGCTGATGGTAAATCAGTTTATGTAGCAAATGCTAACTCTACCTTTATTTCAATGTACAGTCGCGATACCAGCACTGGCGCTCTAGCCCCACTGTCGACACCAACGATAACCACAAATTTCGTAGGCGGAATGCCAGAAGATATCATCGTTTCGCCTGACGGAAACTCGGTCTACGTAATAACGCTAAGTAATATTATGATAACTTTCAGTCGCGATACCAGCACTGGCGCCCTAAGCGCTGGTGTAGCAAGAACGAATGCCCAAGTTGCCATGGGTATTGCCATTTCATCTGACAGCACCTCTGTCTATTTAACAGCTGCTGGAGGAAATGTATACATGTACAGTCGCGACACCAGCACTGGCGCTTTAACCCCGCTGTCGACACCAACGATAGCTTTAGGCAATACCCTAGGAGATATCGCCGTTTCGGCTGATGGCAAATCGGTTTATGTGGCAGCTTTCCAAAACTATGTATACATGTACAGTCGCGACACCAGCACTGGCGCTTTAACCCCGCTGTCGACACCAACGATAGCTACGGGCGTAGGTAATCCAGCCCATCTTGCTGTATCGGCCGACGGTAGTTCGGTCTATGTGGCGAACTATACTACGAGAACAATATCTATGTTTAGGCGACAGACAACTACAACTGGCTCAGTAGGCGTTTATAGTCAAATGGCAAATGGTATGACTTCTAATACACAAATATATTACAGAGGCTACGCAACAAATGCGAATGGTGTCAGCTATTCTGCAGACAATTCGTTTACTACTTTACCTTAGATAAGGTATGATAATTGTATTTCTGATCAATAGTTACTAGTTTACTGTGATATCAATAAATTGATTAGATGTTTGGACTATCATAATTCCCATAATATCTGTACTTGGTTCATCTTCAGGGTCTAACCCTTAACAGATACAATAAGTCCGAATTTAGATGGTAGTATAATATAATTATGCCGTCAAAAAATACGATTCGAGAATACGACGCGCCGGCTTATTACCACGTTTATAATCGAGGGGCTGGCGGTGCTGTTATTTTTAAAGATTCACAGGATAAACGAAAGTTTATGTCGATTCTTGAGCGTTATTTGGATGAGACTAACGAAAATTATTTAACATTTGGTATCGAGCTTTTGGCTTATTGTGTAATGAATAATCACTATCACTTACTGCTTTATCAAGACAGTGAACCTGACGAGATCACAAAACTAATGCGATCGGTATCTACGGCATATTCGATGTATTATAACCTTCGCTATAAGAACAAAGGCCATGTATTTCAAAGTGTATTTCGCGCTTCGCGGATTACCGAAGAACCATATTTATTACATATTTCGCGTTATATACACCTGAACCCTAGAACATATAGAACATACTATTGGTCTAGCCTAAAATACTATTTAAATACCACGCCGCCAAATTGGATTCATCCAGATCGTATAGTCGATATGACGCCAGAATTATACATTGACTTTCTAGAAGACTACAAAGACCGCCGTTTATTGTTAAAAGAAATTAAAAAACAACTAGCACTTTAATGTCATTATTTATATATTCGGACTTGTTTTATCTGTTAAGGGTTAGACCCTATAAAATGCTCATCATGGGTTCACATGTCGTTTTGGCTAATTATGTAAAAATTACTGAACTGGTTGTCGAATTAGTTTCTGATATAAAGAATACGTCTGACGATATTATCGCCAATATGGCTATTACTCATGCCAGATTCGAAAAGATACATCCATTTAGTGACGGCAATGGACGTACAAGCAGGTTGATTTTGCTAGCCCAAGCCCTAAAGGCTGGTTTAGTGCCACCACTTGTCGTTAAAGAGCGTAAATATGCCTATTACAAATACCTTGAGTTAGCTCAAACCAATAATGACTACATGCCGTTAGAATTATTTATATCAGAATCGATGGTGTTTACAAGTAATTTGTTGAATAAGTAAAAATTTATTACAATTTTGTTTTAAATAACATAATGCTAGTGCTATACTAAAAACTATGAAAAAGCGTGACTTATTACTCTCTCTCTCTCTCTCTCGTAAATCGCTAACTTTTAGTTTTGAAAATAATCAAGTTAATAAGCCCAAGAAAAGACAGGGTTTTACTATAGTTGAATTATTAGTCGTAATCGTTATAATTGGTATTTTAGCTGCGATTACTATTGTATCCTATTCGGGCATATCGCAACGAGCTACTATAGCTGCGTTACAGTCGGACTTGAAGTCGGCCGCCTTGCAGTTAGAGATTGATAAGACCACCGGTAGTGATAAATATCCTTCAACTAAAGAATCGGCCAATAATAATCAGGGCCTAAAATCCAGCCAAGGGACGGCATTGACATACATATATATTAGTTACCTAAATACGTATTGTTTGCAGGCGACGAATACTACCAATCATACAACTTATTATGTAACTTCATCTAATAATAATCCGACGTCTGGTACTTGCCCAAGTATTGGTGCTGGTTCATTCGTATTGTCATGGGGAGGATCTGGTAGTGAATATGGTACTGGACTCGTTCGGGCTAGTGATGGCGGTTATGCTGTTACTGGGCATACAAATAGCTATGGTGCTGGCAATTATGATATGTTCTTAACGAAATATGCCACTGATGGCAATCTGTCGTGGAGTAAGGCATGGGGCGGAGCTAGCGGTGAATTTACCAATGGACTTTTCCAAACTAGCGATGCTGGTTATGTCGTGACGGGTCAAACAAATAGTTACGGAGCTGGTAATGGCGATATGTTTCTGGTTAAATATGCCACCGATGGTAGTCTATTATGGAATAAGACCTGGGGTGGAACTGGATCTGACCTTGGCTATGCAATAGTCCAAACTAGTGACGGTGGTTATGCTGTGACGGGAGATACGGCTAGTTATGGCGCCGGCAGTGACGATATGTTCTTAGCAAAATATGCTTCTGACGGAAGCCTAACTTGGAATAAGACTTGGGGAGGAACTGGAATTGATTACGGCAATGCTCTTATCCAGACTGGCGATGGTGGTTATGTGGTTATGGGGTATACAGCAAGCTTTGGAGCAGGAGGTGTCGACACATTTCTAGCTAAGTATGCTTCAGACGGTAGTCTAACTTGGAGCAAGACTTGGGGTGGTGCTGCTTTTGACGAAGGCCATGGTCTGATTCAAACCAGTGATGGAGGTTATGCCGTAACAGGTTATACGTCTAGTTTTGGTATTGGTAGTAACGATATGTTTCTAGCTAAGTATGCTTCAGACGGAAGTCTAACTTGGAGCAAAACTTGGGGTGGTGCTGGTACTAGCGCTGACTATGGTGGTGGTTTAATCCAAACCAGTGATAGTGGTTATACTGTGGTTGGATATACGAATAGTTTTGGTGCTGGTGGTTCTGATATCTTCCTAGCTAAATATGCTTCTGACGGAAGTCTAACTTGGAGCAAAACTTGGGGTGGTGCTGGAAGTGATAATGGTGGCTGGCTATTCCAAACCAGTGACGGCGGTTACGTTGTGTCAGGAAATACGAACGATTATGGTTCAGGCAATTATGATATGTTCCTAGCTAAATACAAATCGGATGGTTCTATAACCGGATGCTCATCACCAATGTGTCAAAGTCCAACGGCTAGCGTTAGTAGCCCAACAGCAACCGTAACTAGCCCGACGGCAACCGTATCAACTCCTTCCGCGACTATCACTACTCCATCTGCTACTACAACTTCACCATCAGCAACCTCGACAAGCATTGTCGCGCCAAATTAAAATATCAAACACTCATAATAATAATGTTATACTAAATTTATGCATAAGCGTTATCCTAGCGCGAAATATAGTTCATCTTCAAGGTCTAACCCTTAACAGATAAAACAAGTCTGAATTTAAACGGCAGTCTACCGTCTCTTTACAAATAACTTGTAATACCATAAAATTAAATTGATTACGATTCGATGAATCCTCTTTTCCGTAAACGTTCGGGCCTGCCGAACCTCTAGCACAACCAACCACTGTTGGTAGATAACAACTAAATAAACAGGAGGTTCATTTGAACAAAAAAACATTCAACCTATATTGGCGACATATCAAAAACCACAAACGCACATTTTTTGTGATGCTGTTTGCTATTCCTGTTGGAGCAGCCGTAATCGACAGCATATTGCCATATGTTTTAGCTCAAGCAATTGGCGAATTAAGTGGTCAAAATAATGACGGCAATTTGACCAGCATATTATGGTTAGCGGCCGGAGTTGGACTAATTGGTGCAATATTAAACTATGTTGGTTTTCGAACATTGGTCATGCACGAATCAAATATGGTTCAAGACCTAAGGGAAAGCACCTTTGTTTCGTTGATGCACAAAGATTATAACTTTTTTGCAAATAACAAAATTGGTTCGATGACCAGTCGCTACATCGATTTTGTCCGCAGTTATGTCACTATTCAAGATTTATTTATCATACGAACACTTGGATTTGTTTTGACTGTCGGCAGCGGCACAATAATCTTGGCGAATCAATCACCAACAGTTGCTGAAATTTTTGTTATTTTAATCGCTATATTAGTATTTGAGATTCGTTGGAGCACCAAAAAAAGAGCACCATGGCGCCACGAACGCAAAAATCTTATTAGCGAAATACACGGCGACGTTGCTGATACATTAACAAACAGTTTGGTTGTAAAAAGCTATGCCAGCGAAGGCAGAGAAATAGCAAAACTACAAAAAAAGACCAGACGTTTTACGGTTATATTCCGAAAAGATATTGGTTTTATTATGACCGAAGGTTCAACCCGAGTGCTACTGATGATAATCACTCAAATCGTGGCAATTATTATATCGGCTGGTTTAATTAAAAGTGGCCAAATGAATATAGCAACCGCCGTGTTCGTACTAGCATATATGCAACGTATTGGGTCGCAGCTATTCGTCTTGGGCGATATCATCAACGGATACGATCAAGCGTTTTTGGACGCCCAACCAATGACCGAAATGCTGTTAAGTCAAAACAGTGTTGATAACATACCACACAGCAAAAATTTAGTTTTAAAATCGCCATCAATCACATTACACGACGTAACCTTCAGATACCCCAGCACTAACATTGATGTACTATCAAAAGTTTCGCTGACAATACCTGCCGGACAAAAGGTTGGATTAGTTGGACCGTCTGGCGCCGGCAAATCAACATTAGTTAATTTATTGCTTCGTTTTTCAGATACCACCGACGGTTCGATATTAATTGATGGCCAAGATATCAAAAACATAACGCAGTCCAGTCTACGCAATAATATCGCCTACGTCCCACAAGAGCCAATGTTATTTCACCGATCAATCAAAGAAAATATAATTTACGGTAAACCTAACGCCAGCGAAAAACAGATAATTAGCGCCGCCAAAAGGTCTAATGCCCTCGATTTTATTAACCAACTTCCACAAAGTTTCGATACAATGGTCGGCGAAAGAGGCATTAAATTATCAGGTGGTCAACGGCAACGTGTCGCGATTGCCCGAGCAATTTTAAAGGATTCGCCAATATTAATTTTGGACGAAGCAACCTCAGCCCTTGATTCGGAATCTGAAAAACTCATTCAAGAATCACTCGAAAACTTAATGAAAAATCGCACGTCAATCGTCATTGCGCACAGACTCAGTACCATCGCCAAACTCGACCGAATAATCGTTCTGGAAAACGGTAAAATAATCGAAGACGGAACTCACCAAAACCTGTTGGCCCAAAAGGGAACCTACGCCAAACTTTGGGCCCACCAAAGTGGTGGATTTATCGAGGAATAAAAATGGCAGGATATTAGCGTCCTGCCGCGCTTTTTTGGCTGAATTACCCGTAAAAGATCACTTTTGTTCGTCGTCAGGGTCACCAAGATGCTTTTGATAGCAGCCAGGAGAACAAATGACGTCACCGCCCAAAAGGATTTTATACGGTTTCGTTACAACTGATTTGCATATTGCACACTCTTTAGCAGCGTGTACTGCACCAGCCGTAACTACAGCCGACCCGTTACCACCTTCGTCACATGCCATTGCTTTCAATGTTTAAGTGAAGAAAAGTCCGACATACTAGTCGGGATAATTGAAATATGATAATTAGCGATTATGTTATTTAAAACTATCAACAAATTACCTTATTCATACATCATTTTACTCCATCATTTGAAAGAAGTAAAAAATAATTAGATAGTATACAAAAAATGGGTACATTCTTGTCCAACAGAGCAATTGACTATTTACCGATAATGGTATATAATAATATTGAATGAGTCTAGATTTATTAAACCCTAGCTTTTTAATTAATCCCACAGAACAAGCACCACTTCGATACCCTTACAGAAACTTTGGTACGACTGTTTTGTCGTATTATGTAATTGGCCTTGAATTAGTATTGCCTTTATTATCCGAAGCCGCAGTCGAAAAAGAAGAAAATAAAGATAGATTTAATGGTTATACATACGATATTGGTACCGATCAACTACAAATACCAGTTGCATTTGAAACTCACAATGGTACTCAAGATATATTAGAAGTTATTGCCAAACAACAAGAACAGTCAAAAGCATCCCCTAAAACAGATGGAAATACCGCCAATGAAACAACTGCAATAACTGTAGCAGTCACAACTGAAAAACAAACGTTGCCAAGTCGCGCCCCTCTTAACAAAGCTGATTTTCCAAACACATTTAAATTAGAAAACGGCAAGCGAGTATGCGAAAAGAAAAATGATAAGCCAGGTTTTAGCAAAGAAAACAACAAAGGCAAAAAACACATGGACATGGAGTGTTGCCTTGACCCTGATGAAATAGCCAATCCTTGGTGTACTTATAGTCCAAATTACGCTAAATTCCTGATTACAGCACATCAGATTTGTCTGCAGTCTAAATCTGCAAAAGCATGTAAAAATGTATATTAAATATATATAAATATAAAATGCTACAGGTATTTATACTACTTAATAGTATACTGATTACATAATGCGGCTACTAGAATATCAAGCTAAAAAAATAATATCGAACGCTGGAGTTAAAATCCCTAAAGGTGAATTACTTAACGAGGATTATATTTTTAATGGACCAGTGGTTTTAAAAGCTCAAGTTCTAACAGGGAGTCGAGGTAAAAACGGCGGGGTGGTAATAGTAAATAATGCCCAGCAACTTGACGCCGAACTTAAACGTATGCGCGAGTTAGAGATTGAAGGCTATAAAACCGAATCAATACTAGTCGAAGAATTAATAAAATTTAACAAAGAATATTATTTTTCATTGATAATCGACCGTGACGCTGAACAGATTATGTTGTTAGCACGCCTAAACGGTGGAGTTGATGTTGAGAATCACAATGACGCTATATTATCTGTCCCAATAGAATCAAACAGCATCGATACAGCCACCGATAAATTACAAAATTTCTATAGAATTGATTACTCATTAAAAAACGAGTTGTTTGATTTTATAAGTAATATATATAAGTGCTTCATAGCTAAAGATGCATATTTAATTGAAATTAACCCTCTGATTATTTCCGAAAATAAACTTGTTGCTTTGGATTGTAAAATTGAAATTGATAACAATGCGCTATTTCGCCATACAGATATTACAAGCATAAAATCTGATGCAAACTTCGTCACACTAAACCCAAATGGCAATGTTGCAATTGTAGCAAACGGCGCTGGCTTGGCTATGGCTACAGTCGACCAGGTTAACCAATCAGGAATGACAGCAATAAACTTTTTAGATATCGGTGGCGGTACTGAAACTGCTAATATTACCAGGCAATTTGCAAAATTTACAGACTTTCCTAATATAACATCAATAATTGTCAACATATTTGCTGGCATAACACACTGTGACCAAGTCGCAGAAGCAATCGTAAAAACTTATCAAGACATCAAAAACTTACCACCAATATTCGTCCGACTACACGGGACAAATTACGATCAGGCAAAGGCTATTCTAGATAAAGCTGGTATTAAAATGTATGGATCATTAAATGAATGTATAAAGGCAGCGCAAAATGTTTAGCATACTTGAAAATAATCCTAAAGTATTAATCCAGGGCATTACTGGAAAACATGGCAGTTCGCATACAAAAACAATGCTTGATTATGGTACTCAAATTGTCGCTGGTGTGGTACCAGGAAAAGCAAATCAAACAATTTATGAAATACCGATTTTTAACACAGTCAAAGATGTATTAGATTACTCAGACATCGATATCAGCATCATCTTCGTTCCACCAGCTTTTTGCAAAGCAGCATTAATCGAAGCAGTTGACGCCAAAATACCTCTAATTATCTGCGTTACCGAAGGAGTACCAATACACGATTTCATATTTGTTAAAAAATATGCCAAAGAAAATGGAGTACGGATCGTCGGACCAAATTGTCCAGGTATATTAATGCCTGGAATTATAAATTTAGGAATTATTCCAACCAACATAGGTCTACCTGGGGATATAGCAATAATCAGCCGATCGGGTACATTGGCTTATGAGGCAGCCAACTCACTTACACAGGCTGGTATCGGACAGCGTATTATCGTTGGTATCGGCGGGGATCAAATAAAAGGGCTAACATTTGTTGATTATCTGCGCGAATTTCAGCAAGACGAATCTACTAGCGCTATCTTGTTAATAGGCGAAATCGGCGGTCACGATGAACAAATTGCGGCAGAATATATATCGAATAACATAACCAAGCCCGTTTTTGCATATATAGCAGGACATTACGCACCAATCAATAAACAGCTTGGTCATGCTGGTGCAATTATTCAATCCAGTGACGAAACTGCTGCAGCAAAGACTAAACTTCTATCAGATGCAGGCACTTTAACAGCGGATTCGATAGATAAGTTAATAGCCATGGTTATAAACCATTATCAAATATAATTATATAATAATATTATGTACGCAAAAGACATAGATATAAATTCATACAGCACAACAATAAAACTAAAGCTTGTTAAACCTAATCCAAAATATGCATCAATAACAATTACGCTTGTAGTATATGACAAAATATTGGCATATTAACACACCTGGCATTATAACGATATTCATAGGCTGTTATAATAAACACTATGAACGAAGCTTCGACTGATTTTCAAATATCCAGAAAAGACATACAACAGGCGAAAGAGTTGCTTTCAAAGCTACAACCTGGACAATTGCCGTTTAATATTTTTATTGAAGTCGCCAGACTGACTGTTACGCCAATTATAGAAATCGTACCCTTACGGACAAATGCCGACGGTTATACAGAGGTCTTGTTAACAAAACGTGAAGATTCGGACCCAATATGGCCTGGAATGCTACATACGCCTGGAACCGTCGTGCGAGCTAATGATCGCGATGACAACAGTGATGCTTTTCGACGTATCCTAAATGGTGAACTTGGCGACATAAAAACAAGTGCCCCAGTGTATGTTAAAACAATACTACACAAAGTAAAACGCGGTACCGAACAGGCTCAAATCTTTTGGGTCGAAGTCCATGGCGAATCTAAAATTGGTATTTTTTACGACGTAAACAAGTTACCAGGCAATATCATTGACAGTCAAATCGATTTTATCAAAGCCGCAACAGATAGCTACATTGCAACTAATCATTAAAAATATATAATACTGCTATGGCTACATGCGCATTTGCAATCATTAAAGACAATGCCGACAGAATTCTGCTTGTTCAAATCGCTCCGCCTTTTGCCGAATCTCATAAATGGAATTTTCCTGGTGGTGTGATTGAGGCTGGCGAAGATATTATTGGCGGTCTTGTTCGTGAAGTTGCCGAAGAGACAAATATTAAATGCGTAATATCCAAAAGAATAGATAGCTTTATGACGCCAAACGGTCAAGACGAAATAAATATTTATGATGCAACCTACATCAGCGGAGAAATATCAGTCCAAGAGAATGAAATTATTCAGGCAAAATGGCGCACAATTAAACAGGCGCTTGAACTGCCCCTTGCATTTAATATTCGCGATTATATTACCCGACTTTATACATAAATAAGTATTCTTGATATGATATAACCAATGAGTGGAAAATATCCAAATACATTTTACCGAGTTTCACTAAAGGCCATTATCCGAAATGAAAATGGGGAAGTTTTGGTTGTCAAAGAAAAAGGCAGCCAATGGACATTGCCAGGCGGTGGAATTGATCATGGCGAAAGTATACACGACGCTTTAAAACGAGAACTTTATGAAGAGGTCTTGATTGATTCACCATTCACCGAACAACTTATCGACAGCGAATCGATGTACGTCGAAACAAAAGAAGCTTGGTTGTTGTGGTTGGTCTTTATAGTTAAAGTTGATGATTTGAAATACGGTCTTGGCCAAGACGCAGATGAAGTTGCATTTATTAATCCAAACCAATTTAAAGATAGCGTACACCGTTCTGAGCAGCTTGTTTATCAGTTCACTGCAAAATATAAATAACCTTGGATTGACTTTTTACTGTTTTTGTGATATTATAAAATTAAGTATTCAAAATTTGTATTTTGGGTAAAAATTGAACTTTTACAATAAGTCAGATTATTTATGAATGTGCTGCTGCTACGATTTGCGATGATTTTTATTGCTAATTTTTTATTTTTAATACCCATATGAAGAAAACAGAATTTAAGGTTAATGGCGATGGTACATCCAACGCAATTAATCTTTTTAAAAACAAGTATAACCTAGAAGTCACTATGCATGAAACTTATGGTGCATTCGTCACTTCAGTCGAAGGCTACAAGGCTAATCCAGAAAAAGAGTTTTTTTCTTTACTAATCAAAGACAAAGAAAAAAACAAAGAAAGGTTTGCTGATCTTGGTGTCAGCAACCTTATAGCCAAAAATGACGAAGAAGTGATTCTAAGATTATGCCAGCTTCGTTAGACTTAAAAATCACCTCCGGCTCACAATCAAGAGTGCTGTCATTCGACGGCGCTCTCGATTTGGCCGCATCGGCTCAGCACATTCTGTAAATAATTTGATTTATGCGTTTAAGGACGAATCTTGCATAGCAAGTCGTTCAACTAGCCAATCGCGCGGTAAAATAGACAAAAACCAACCTACTCTTGGGCCTGACGTTTTGCCGATAAGTGCTTTATATATTGTCGAAAATAATTCTTTTGGTGATAGGCCAGTGGTATCTTTGTAGGCATAAATATGACTGTGAAACCATTGACCGTCAGCATCCAGTGGTGCAGACTTTATCTCGTCACCAAGAGCACGCAAATATGACAACTCAATATCACTAAAGTCTGCTGGATTTACTTTATCAAGTAGACTAAATTTGACGTCTTCGGGAGCCCACGTCTTTAGCCAACGAGAAACAAATTCAATCTCGCGGCGAATTATATCCGCCTCATTTTTGGTTGATTCGACATATTCAGTACGTCCAATTGCTTTTAATGTCTCATCAACATTACCAAGTGACGCTTGATACGTAGCAACTAAGTGTGAAAATGGTACACTACTGATGGTCCTTTCATTAACGCCACGATTGCAAAGATACAACAACTCTTCATCACGATCATCCTGACCTTGTTTGGACAGCAACTCTGAATAGTCATCAACCAACTTAATTAATGTTTCAGTCTCATCGAAAAATAGTCGCTTACTAGGAGAATAGCGCAACATAAAATAACGTATCACTTCACTAGGCAAGACGTCAGTAATATCACGAGCATTAACGCCCGTTCCTTTGCTGGCGCTCATTTTTTTAGTATCGCCAGTACGATTAACAAAATCGTATGGCACAGGAATAGGCGCTTTGGTATCATAAACATTCTTTGCAATCTCACAACCAGTATCAAACGACCCACCCTTTGTAGCATGATCACGACCAAATGGTTCGACGGCGATATTCATTAACCACCAACGGCCAGGCCAGTCAAGACGCCAATCAAGTTTTACTTCGCCTTTGTCGTACTTTGCTGTCTGTTGATTGCCGTCACTATCCTCATACGAAACTGTTTTTGCGTCCGTATCAAGGCCAAGATATTTACGATTTTTGAGGCGGCCATTTTCCATAATTTGAATCGGTGTCCAATTGTCATCAAGTTGACGTCCAGATACGGTCTCAAGAGCAGTTTTAGCAGCGTCAACTCTTTGTAGCGAGCGTTCGATAGCTGGCACATAAAACCCAACACGGTATTTTTCATTTTGATAAACTAGGTCAAATTCAATACCTAGTTTGTGCATACTTTCTACGAAAGGGTCAAGGCAATAATCGGCATATGATCGTGCGGAGCCATCTGGAACAGGCACGTCACAAAGTGGCATACCAAGATATTGTGAATAATTTTCAGGAAGATTTACTGGAACTTTACGAAAACCATCAAGATTGTCCACAACATGTATATGACGAGCTTCGCGGCCAAGTTTTCTTAACGCCAAAACAATTGCGTCACACGTAATTACTTCTCGCAAATGACCAAAATGATAAATTCCAGACGGCGACGCACCCGAAGACACTAAAATTTCACCTGTGGGTTGACGGTCAATTGCTTCATTTACTACTTGATTTAACCACTGCATATGCAGGCTATTATATCTTACGGTAGCCAAAATTCAAAATTGATGATAGTAGCATTTGTTATATAATGATTAACAGAAAAGGTTGTTAAAAGGAGTAGATATGACAAAAAAGACTGAGGAATTCAAAGTAAATGGCGAAGACTTGTTAAAAAAGGTCAAAGCGGTTATCGCCGAGGGTAATGTCCGTAGTATTACTGTCAAAAGCAAAGAAGGTAAAACTATTGTTGAATTGCCATTGACATTAGGTGTTGTTGGCGCAGTTTTGGCACCCGCATTGGCCGCTATTGGTGCAATCGCTGCCCTAGTTACCGAATGCACTATTATTGTTGAGCGCGAAGAAAAGTAATCAATTAAGTTTTCCGAAATAAAATAGAGCCCATATGAGGGCTCTATTTTTAAAATCAAATTATTACAAATAGTGTGCTTTCACTATTTGTAAGTGTGGGATAAAAAAATCAACCCCACTTATAAATTGTGCTACTTTTCTTAACGTTTTAACGTTCATTAAAATGTCCAGACAACTCTAATCCATCTGGAATATGAATTTCATACCTAGAAGCAACATACCTACCACTGTCACGGTCTTCGTCGTAAAATGACCGATTAAATTTTTCAGTCACAATGCAACTTAAATCTGATGAATCTGAAAATACAAAATCACAGTCAATTGAGTTGACGCCCACAGGTGTGTGAATTGATTCATCATTTACTAGATCGAAATAATGAAATATTCTAACATGGGGCGCTTGACTAAAGCCGATATTATAATTGGTTATTATTAACCTATTATCAGCGCAAGCTTGTTTTGTACTCACAGATGGTGCAATGGTATATTTTATCACTCTAGGCATATGAGATTTTTCCCACCTATTCTTTAACTCTTTATGCCTTATATATTCCATTTCTTTTTCTTCATGCAATTTTGATATCTCAATATTTGATTTTAATAACTCAGCTTTAATACTGCTGCTGTTTTTTATCAGCCATATAATAATAAAAAACAAAATAATACTGCAAAAACTGAAGAATAATGTATACATACCTGTTTTACCGTTAATGATTAAAAAACGTCACAAGTGAAAGCACACTTGTAATAATTTGACTTTTAAAGGTTCAATTGTTATCAAATAAATAACTTTAAATATACATTATCATTTTGTATAACGTTTGTCAATTTTGCCCTATATTTAAACTAGAGTATAATATAAGCATATTGAATAAAGAGGGTATTATGAAACGAATCAAGATAATTGTTTTAAGCCTAAGTCTCGTATTATTATCAACGCTAATGTTTGTTGGGGCGGCAAATGCAACTAGTTTTAAAACAGGCGACTCGATAACTGTCGCGGTTGGCGAGACCGTCGACAGTATGTTGTTTACGGCAGGCAATAATATAAACATTGCCGGAACAGTTAACGGCGACGTCTATTGCGCCGGTCAAACTGTTACTATCAGCGGAACTGTTAACGGCGACGTTATCTGCGGTGGTGGAACAATAATTATCAGCGGTAAGGTTGATGGTAGTGTCCGTTTAGGAGGTCAGACCGTCACTATTAGTGGCATAATCAGCAACAGCGCAACAATCGGCGCCAGCGATTTAATTATCGAAAAAACAGCTACAATTAGCCGTGATTTGCTGGGCGGAACCAGCAATATTACCATTAATGGCACCGTCGCTCGCGATGTTGTCAGCGGATCAAGCAAAATTACAATTAATGGAATTGTTGGTCGCAACATCAACAGCGATGTCGAAATTTTAACTGTCGGATCAACCGGATCAATTGGTGGTAATATCGACTATACAGCCAACCAAGACATCACAATCATCAGTGGCGGCAAAGTATCAGGCACGGTCACACGAACTGCGCCAAGCCAAGATTTACAATCAGCAAAAAATTCATTCGTCGCCTTTAGTTTTGGGTTGTCGATATATATGCTGTTTGCATCTCTGTTAATCGCATTAGTAATAGCCATCTTCTTGCCAAAATTATTAAATGACGCATCAACAAACGCAATCAAAGCACCAGGCAAAACTGCATTAAAGGGTCTTGTCGCGGTTATTTTTGTTCCGATCTTGATTATCATCTTGTTTGTAACCATAATCGGCGCACCTTTAGCAGTAATAACTTTGTTGATTTGGATAGCAATATCAATGCTAAGTAGTTCTTTTGCTGGTTATGCACTAGGCAAAAAACTATTTCCAAAATTAAAACAACCAATCGCAATTATCTTATCAGGCGTCAGCATAATTATCGTACTAACAATTATCCCTGTGCCAATTATTGGCTTTGTCGTATCAATCGCTTCATACTTATTTGGTACAGGTATGATAATATATGAAGTCAAAAAATTACGTTCAACCGTAAAAAAATAAGATTACCAATCAGTAATTAACAATATAAGGTATACTAAACAGATGAAGAAAAAAGTTTTACCTATTGTTAATGTCGTCCTTGATAAAATCGTCGGTGGCGGCCAAGCCCTTGGCACACTCGACGGCGGTCGCAAAATATTCGTTTGGGGTGGATTACCAGGCGAAACCGTTGCTGTTCAGATGACCAAAAAGAAGGCTAAATTAGCCGAAGGTATCGTTGTTGAAGTTTTACAGCCAAGTGATAAACGGATTCATCCGCGAGACGATACTAGTTATCTGTCGACCAGCCCTTGGCAAATTATGACTTTTGACAGCGAGCAACATTACAAAGCGGCGCTCATCGAAGAGGCTTTTGAACTACACGACATTGTTTTACCCGAAGCAATCGAAGTTTACACCGATAATAATCAGTACGAATATCGTAACAAAATTGAATTCAGTTGGTGGTGGGACAAAACATCCGAACAGATTGATTTGGCGTTTTTTAAACGTGGCACACATGGTAAAACCCCAGTTGACGGCACCAGTCTGGCGCACCCCAGCATTAACCGCGCTGCCATCGCAATGCGCGATTTGTTGCGCACCAAACCTGATACTCGCGCTTTTATGTTAAAAACTTTGCTGGTTCGATGTGATAAATTGGGCAACGTTGCATTGCAACTTTACGTCAAAGACCAAACTTTTGCCTTGTTTAGCGAAGCCGAAATCGAAAAACTTGGCATTAGTGGTTTTGAATTAATTTATTCTAACCCTAAAAGCCCAGCTAGTGTCATTACTGAACGGTTGCAATCATGGGGAACAACTAATTTAACAGATACAATTTTAGATATTCCGTTTACTTATGCAGTCGAAGGCTTTTTCCAAATTAACGTACCGGTATACGAACAAGCACTCCGTGACATGCAAAAATGGGTGACCAACGACAAACCAACCGTTGACCTTTACAGTGGTGTTGGCACAATTGGACTAACAATCGGCGGCGACAATGTCACGATGGTTGAAATTAACGAACACGCCATGATCGAAATGAAGCGCAATATCAAAGCCCTAGACCGTGAAAAAGCCGTGCAAGCTATTTTGGCACCCAGCGAAACTGCGCTTGAACATATCAAAGGCGACAGCACAATTATCGTCGATCCACCACGCGCCGGACTGCATGAAGACGTGATTGCCAAACTGTTAGAAGTAACACCAGCTCGAATTATTTATTTATCATGTAACCCAGTCACTCAAGCTCGCGACACCGCCAGACTGGCTGAAAAATATGGCATTCGTTATCACATGGGCTATAATTTCTTCCCACGAACACCTCATATTGAGCACTTGGTCATACTTGACTTGAAAAAATAGCCATCATTGTACTAACATACTTATGTTTGATACAATAAGCTTATGAAAAGAACCCTACGTGGCTTCACCGTCATAGAGATGTTAGTTGTGATATCCATCATCGGAATATTAGCGACTGCTAGTTTTGTCTCTTACAACTTAGTCCAAGCCAACGTACGTGACTCTGAACGTTCATCTAGAGTAAAGGTTATCGCTGAGGCTTTAGAAAAGTATTATGACAAAAATGGTGAATATCCAAGTTGTAGTGCAATGGCTCAGCCGGCCAATACGGTCGTTATTAGCACTTTACCAGGAGTTGATCCAAATGTACTGGCTGTACCAACGGCCAGTAATGGTACTAATTCAATCTTGGCTAGTTGCGCCGATTTAAGTGTCGGCGTTGATGCCTTTGCTTATATTGGAACTGGCAGCAACTGCTCAACCACAGCTTGCTTACAATATACAATCAAATACAGAGAAGAAGGTTCGGGTAATCCTATTACACTGCCAAGTCGACGTGTAGCATTAGCTGCGGTCACAGTTGCGGCTCCGTCGGCACCAGCTATGACAGTTGTCTTAAATTCTCCTAACGTCCTTGCAACTATCACTCCAGCCGTATCGTGTGGTAGTGGATCAACGGCTTATTACGCGATTGACAGTCGAACAAATGACGGAGCATGGACTGGGTTTTCTAATTGGTCATCAACTGTTTTAACATCATCAACTACAGCAGTAATTGGAGTTAAATATGGCTACCGAGCTGAAGCTAAGTGTTTACTAAGCAACAACTCGTACAGTGCTGTAGCCCTTGGAGTCGAAGCTACACCATATATACATCCAATCAGTGCACCAACACCACCAACAGTTAGCGCCACAACCAATTATGGCCTCACGACATTTTCATGGACTGCTGTAACTTGTAGCGCTGGTGGTACGACGGCCAAATACCAATACCGCTATGTCGTAGATTATTCTGGAGGTTATACGTCTAACTGGTACACCACTACTGGATTATCGGCAGTCTACAATACTTACGAAGAAGGTTGGCAATACGGAATTGAAGTTCAAGCAAGTTGTGTTTCAACTAGCGCAGCAAGTGCCTGGACAGCCAGTGCAACCACTAATTACATTCATGCAGTTGCAGGCCCAGGTACGATTACATTCGGTATAACAAGGGCAGCGGCAAATATAGCCTACTTTTGGTTCACGACATCATGCACTGGCAATGCGTCACTTTACGCGCGCGACGATATATTTTTGACAACTCCGTATGGCGGCCTTCCGTACAATTGGACAGGCTATGCTGGCGCCGGATGGTACGCAGATGTACACGGTGGCGCATGGGTAGATAACACTTTTACAAATTACGCCTATTCTTATCACACACAGACCACTATTACACCTACCGCCATCCCAACTGGCATGCCATGGACAACTGCAATCGAAGCCAGATGCCAAAACCCTACTACTGGACGAATGAGCGCATCAACTGGACGTCTACAAAGTGGCTCACTAATCATGCCTTAGGGTAATAGGAAAAGGGAAATATTATGTCAAACAAGAAAAAAATAATCATCGTAATCGTATCAATATTAATAATTGGGGCTGCAACAGCGTCAACTATTTTTATCTTAAAATCATCCAATAAAAGCCAAACCAACAAAGATTTGACTAGTTATTCTACTGATACATCCGGCGATAAGGCCGCTAATCTTATTACTCAAGCTGACACTGCCGCCTTGAACGAACAAAAAGATGCTGCAGTAAAACTTTACGAACAGGCCAGACAAATATATGTCGATGCAAAGAATACAGATGGCATAGTCGCAACTGACGGAAAGATATATGAAGTTAGCCATCAAACAACATCATCAAAAACCGCTACCCAATCAGCGACTGGCTCAACAGTTTCTAACTAGATTAAATAAATTAGCTTGTTTTAATGCGGCGATATGCAAATTTTGCCGATATACGCCAACTTGTATTTGAGTCGCTATCAAATTGATAGATATGACCATCTTTGACTTCACTTATCAAAATAAGCGCTGGATTATAAGGCACTAAGGTACGATAAAATATCAAATCTTCGTCATTAACATGTTTGCGTCCCGGAAAAACTTCGCTGAATTTAGCCCGGGCGATATCTTCAAAGTATTGTGGCTGGCCTTTCGGGGGAATAAATAATTCTGACTTTAAGCCCATCCGAGTGATGATTTTTTTGATATCACTTAATAATAATTTTGACGGACCATTAATATATAAATATAGCTGTTTTTTGGTTGTCAAAAATAATGTCGCTGTTGCAGTATGACTAACTGGCACTCGAAAAGCAATCGGTTGCATTATATCAATATCAACACCAAAACTAGTCTGCAGTGAGCGTTCCAGCGCTAATTCATCATACATTTTATCGCTCATCCCGTTAAAACTCTCCTTTTATAGAAAATATCAGCCCCGTGATTGCTTGGCTAGCTACTAATAAATAAGTTTTAACGGGACTCATATATGTTCTATTGTATCACCTTTAATAGCTATTAGAATATGGCTATTGGAATATAGCAAATAATATACAGTGGCAGGCTAAAGGCTAAAACAATTATCCAAGTTCCATTCGCTGGACAGCGAAGCTATCTTCCAATAGCCGACCCACTCGGCTACAATAGACTTAATGTATCCCGTTAGAACTCTGCAATATAGCCATTCGAATCAAGTACTTTTGCGTATCAAACGGCTAATTATTAGTTACAATAAGTCACGAAAGGAGTTCTAACGGGATGGACTTTATTAAACGATATAATAACCTAAATTCCAGCCAAAAGCAAGCGGTAGACACCATCGACGGACCAGTGATGGTAATTGCTGGCCCAGGTACAGGCAAGACTGAATTATTAAGCGTTCGAACAGCAAATATCTTACAAAAAACCGACACTTTACCTGAAAATATTTTGTGTTTAACGTTTACCGAAAGCGGCGCTAATGCCATGCGCCAGCGTTTGACCGATATAATCGGCAAAGACGCCTACAAAGTTGCCGTCCATACTTTTCATAGTTTTGGATCAGAAGTAATTAATCAAAACGGCCAATATTTTTATCGCGGCGCACAGTTTCATGCGGCCGACAGTTTAAGTAGTTATCAGATCATCCGTGGTATCTTTGACCAACTGGATTACAACAACCCAATTGCCGGCAAAATGAATGACGAATATACTTATTTATCCGACAGCTTGACGACTATTTCTGAATTAAAACGTAGTGGCCTGACCAGCGATGAATTAATTAAAGTCCTGGACGAAAACAACATTGCCATCGAAAAAACCGAACAATTATTATCACCAATTTTTGCGCAAAAAATTAGCAAAAATACTGCCGTATTAGCCGCTGGCGCTGTACAGGCAATTCGGACTTGTGGCGACGAAGAAAACTTGCCGACAATCGTACCGCTGTCGCGTGTCATTGCCGATTCATTATTGACCGCCACTGACGCGGCAATCAGCGACAATTCGACCAAACCAATTACGGCATGGCGCAACGACTGGTTTGCCAAAGATAAATCTGGCAAATTCATACTGAAATCACAAGAACGCCAAACTAAATTACGAGCCCTCAGTTCGGTCTATGACCAATATTTAAATCGTATGCAAGAAGCGTCACTGTATGATTTTGACGATATGATTTTGCGCGTCGTTCACGCCATGGAAGTTTTTGATGATTTGCGATTTAACCTGCAAGAAAAATATCAATATATTATGGTTGATGAGTTTCAAGATACCAACATGGCTCAAATGCGTATTTTGCATAATTTAACCAACAACGAAGTCCAAGGCGATACGCCAAATATTATGGTAGTTGGCGATGACGACCAAGCAATTTACAGTTTTCAAGGTGCCGACATCAGCAATATTATTGATTTTCGCACTAATTACAAAAAGGCCGCTATTATTACTTTGACCGAAAATTATCGATCAGCTGCTAATATTTTGGACGGGTCGCGCGATATAATTTTGCAGGGCAGTGGTCGATTAGAAAATATTTTTGATGATATCAACAAACAACTAACGGCTAATAATACTAAACCTGGCAGTAACGTCAGCCTGCATCAAGCCGAAACAATTAATGACGAACGCCACTGGATAGTCAGTGACATCAAATCACGTATCGAATCAGGTCAACAACCAAATACCATTGCCGTTTTGACTCGCCGACATTATGAGATTAATGCGCTGTTGCCATATTTTGCTAAATCAGGTATTGCCGTCAATTATGAACGTCGCGATAACGTTTTGGATTTGGCCCCGATTAAAATTATTGAACAATTATCGCGATTATTAATTAGTTTAGCCGATGGCCAACATGACGAGGTCAACGCTTTGATGCCGCAAATATTGGCGCATGAGGCTTGGGGAATTAAACCGATTGAATTATGGAAACTCAGCCTAAAAGCATATGACAATCACAGTCGCTGGCTGGACATTATGGCCGTCACACCCGAATTTGTCCCACTGCATGGTTGGCTGATTCAAACCGCATTATCATCAATTGACATGCCACTAGAAGAAATTTTGGATGTTATTATCGGCAAGCCAAATCCAGACGAAACGCCAGACTTTGTCAGCCCGCTTTATAATTACTTTTTCTCAACTGACATTTTGAACGATAGTCCAACTGAATATTTAACTTATTTAGAAGCACTGCGAACCATCCGTTCAAAATTGCGTGAATATCGTCCCGACCAAACACCAACTTTATCGACACTAATCGAATTTATTGAATTAAATCGCAAAGTCGGCAGCACCATTAATGTTACTCGGCAATCAGTTGGGTCTGACAACGCCGTCAACATTATGACCGCCCACAAATCTAAAGGCCTTGAATTTGACAGCGTCTATGTCGTCAATGCCGTTGACACCGTCTGGGGCGAACGCGCTCGCAGTCGCAACCGATTAATCAACTACCCCGAAAACTTGCCACTAGCGCCAGCAGGTGAAGGCGAGGACGAACGTTTGCGATTGTTTTACGTTGCGATTACTCGTGCCAAGCACCAACTACATATTAGTTACAGTCTAAGTGACGACAACGGCAAAAATACTTTGCGCGCCGCCTTTTTGGTCGACAGCAAATGGGATTTGCAACTGATTCCAACGCCTACGACTGCCGACCAATTGATTGAATCGGTTGAGATGGCATGGTATCAGCCAATTGTTAATCCGACCACTACCAGTATGCATGACTTATTGATGCCAACTCTTGAAAATTACAAACTCAGTGTCACACATTTGCATAACTTTTTAGACGTCACGCGCGGCGGCCCAGCAGCATTTTTGTTAAACAATCTGCTACGTTTTCCAAGCGCCAAAAGTGCCAATGCTGCCTTTGGAACAGCTATTCACAATACCTTACAACAAGCTCACAACCAACTCAGTTCGACTGGTAAAAAACAGGCTATCGAAGACATAGTATCTAATTTTGAAACTATTTTGCACGACCAACATTTAAGTCAGCGCGATTTTGAGATGTACTTACAAAAAGGCAGCGACACTTTGCGCATATTTTTGGACAACAAATATGATTCATTCGCCACAACCAACCAAACCGAACTAAATTTTGGCGGTCAACATTCAATTGTCGGTGAAGCTCATTTAACTGGGTCGCTAGACTTGGTCGACATCAATAAGCCCGACAAAACAATTACCGTAACAGATTACAAAACCGGCAAACCGTCGGATAATTGGACCGGCAAAACTGATTACGAAAAGATTAAATTACATAAATACAAACAACAATTACTGTTTTATAAATTATTGGTCGAATCAGCCCGCGATTATCGTGATTTCAAAGTTATATCTGGCATTATGCAATTCGTCGAACCAACTATGACGGGTGACATTTTGTCGCTGGACGCCGAATTTAGCAGTGACGAAATCGACCAATTCAAAACCCTAATTAATGCCGTCTGGAAGCGCATCAAAAAACTAGATTTACCAGATATATCTGGATACGACCAATCATTCAAAGGCGTACTGGCTTTTGAACAAGACTTGATTGACAATGCTATATAATCAACCAGGGTCGGACCCTGGAAATTGATATTTTTGATAATTATGAGATAATAATGTAAAGATAATGAAAAATTTCTGGAAGGAACTACCAAAACCATTCTTTGTACTGGCTCCGATGGAGGCGGTAACTGATGTTGTTTTTCGTCATGTTGTAGCTGGCGCGGCCCGACCGGATATCTTTTTTACAGAATTCGTTAACGCCAGCAGCTATTGCAGTCCCAAAGGAATTGCCAGCACCAAAGGCCGTCTGACTTTTACAGCTGACGAACAACCAATTGTCGTCCAAATTTGGGGTAACAAACCCGACCAATACGCTCAAATGAGCCATGGTATGGCCGAACTTGGTTTTGCCGGTATCGATATCAACATGGGTTGTCCCGACAAATCTGTAGTTCATGGCGGGTCAGGTAGCGGATTAATCCGCACACCCGAACTAGCAGGACAATTAATTACTGCTGCCAAAACTGGTGGACTGCCCGTCAGTGTCAAAACTCGTATTGGCGACCGTAAAGTCGAAGAATGGCGTGATTGGCTGACATTTTTACTGCAACAAGATATCGTTAATTTAACTGTTCATTTACGAACTCGTAAAGAAATGACCAAAGTCGAAGCTCACTTTGAATTAATTCCTGAAATTATAAAATTACGCGACGAAATTGCGCCACAAACATTAATCACGATTAACGGCGATATTCGCGACCGCCAACATGGATTAGAACTAGCCGAAAAATACGGCGTTGATGGCATCATGATTGGCCGTGGTGTTTTTCAAGACCCATTTGCATTTGAAGTCGAAAAAAGGGAACACACTAATCAAGAATTAGTTGACCTGTTGAATCTACATTTAGATTTGCATGACAAATACTCAATCGAATTAGAGCCACGAAAATTTGACCCTTTAAAACGGTTTTTGAAAATTTATGTTCGCAATTTTCCAGGTGCCAGTGAAGTGCGCGATAAAATGATGCACACTACCAGCACCGATGAAGTTCGAGTAATTCTAGCCTCGGTGGCGACGTCGTAATTCGGCGACTTTCAATCTGACAGCATGACGATCAACTAATTCGTGAGCCTTGTCCAGTTCAACTTGGTCTTTGGCATCTTTGCGCATCTGAACAGCCCGTTCATAGGCAGCCTTAGACTCAGCTTCGACAATATCATCGCCATGATCGGCTTCGTCCACCAACAATTGAATCGTTTTGTGGGTGATTTTAATCAAACCAGCTGAAATCGCAAAGTATTGCAGTTTTTCATTGCCGTCATCTTTGTGATGACGAATCGCAACCACGCCAGGGACAGCCAAAGCAATCAATGGTTCGTGGTCAGGATAAACGGCAATTTCACCTTCCGACGTCGGAATCATAACCTCATAAACTTCTTGATTAATTTTGACACCAAGCAGTGTAACGAGTTTAAAATTCATTTATTAGTCCTTTTTGTCCGTTAATGTGCCTTGGACCATGTAAAACCAGTCTTCAGGTTTGGCGTCATATTTGCCAGCCAAAATGTCACCAAAATCACGAATTGTGTCTTCAAGTTTAACGTAAACGCCAGGATTACCTGTAAACTTTTCGGCAACGTGGAATGGTTGCGACAAATAGCGTTGAATGCGGCGGGCGCGGGCCACAATTTGCTTTTGGTCGTCAGATAATTCTTCCATACCCAAGATTGCAATGATGTCTTGCAATTCTTTGTATTGTTGCAAAATACGCTGAACTTCGCGAGCAATTCGGTAATGTTCGACACCGACAATTTCGGGGTCAAGACTGGTCGAGTTGCTGTCTAGCACGTCAACGGCAGGATAAATACCGATTTCAGTCAATGCACGGTTCATAACGATTGTCGCATCAAGGTGAGCGAAAGTTGCAGCCGGCGCTGGGTCAGTTAAGTCGTCAGCTGGCACGTAAACCGCTTGAACAGAGGTGATTGAACCTTTTTTGGTACTAGTAATACGTTCTTGCAAAGCACCCATTTCTTGTTGCAAGTTTGGCTGATAACCAACGGCTGAAGGCAAACGTCCCAACAAGGCAGATACTTCGGCGCCGGCCTGAGTATAACGATAAATATTATCGATGAATAACAGCACGTCTTTGCCTTGGTCGCGGAAAGTTTCAGCCATAGCCAGGCCCGACAAAGCAACGCGCAAACGAGCTCCTGGTGGTTCGTTCATTTGCCCAAAGACTAGGCTGGTTTTACCCAAAACACCAGCTTCTTCCATTTCGTAGTACAGGTCGTTTCCTTCACGAGTACGCTCACCAACACCGGCAAAAACCGAATTTCCACTGTGATATTTGGCGATATTGTTAATCAGTTCGGTAATAAGGACTGTTTTACCAACACCGGCACCAGCGAAAAGTCCAACTTTACCACCCTTAACAACAGGGGCGATAAGGTCGATGACTTTGATGCCAGTTTCCAAAATTTCGGTTTTGTTTGACTGTTCGGACAAATCAGGTGGATCGCGGTGGATCGGCGCACGTTTGCCATTTAGGGCAGGCTTGCCATCAATCGCGTCACCAACAACGTTAAACATACGGCCTTGAGTTTCATCACCAACTGGAACGCTGATTGGCGCACCAGTAGCAATAACTTCATCGCCACGTTTTAGTCCGTCAGTTGTCGTTAGGGCGATCGAGCGAACGCTGGTTTCGTTTAAGTGCTGAGCAACTTCGAGTGTCAAAGTTTTGCCGTCACGCTGAACATGCAACGCATCGTAAATGGCTGGAATTTTGCCACCTTCAAATTCGACGTCGACAACCACACCGACAATTTGGATAATTTTTCCTGTACTATGCTTCATTATATTCTCCTTTATCATACATTTATCGCTTCTACACCACCTGATATTTCAGCCAATTCCTGGGTGATGGCGCCTTGGCGAGCTTTGTTCATCGCCAATGTCAAATCATCAATCAAATCAGTGGCATTATCAGTTGCGTTTTTCATAGCCAACATGCGCATACTATGTTCGCTGGCGCGAGCTTCCAGTAATGCTTGAAATATTTGGGCTTCGACTAATCGATAGGCAACAGCGTCCAGCACTTGGCCAACGCTTGGTTCAAACAGTGGGTTTTCATCATCAACGCTGACATCAACCGTCTCAAAACCTGCCGGCAAAACACGAATTGTTTTGACTTCTTGGCGAATACCGCTGATAAATTCGGTAAAAATTATATCAACCGCATCAACTTCACGGGCCAAGAACTTTTCGCGAGCTGTGTCTAAAATCGCTTTAAATTCATTAGAATTTGGCTGATCGGGAATGTCTTCGTAAAAACCAACTACATCAACGTCTTTGATGCGCGATGCAAACATGGCAGCCTTGCGTCCAATCGTAATTGTTTTACTGTGAATGCCTTTATGGGCATCAGATTGCAATTCTTCGGCGTACAATTTGGTGATGTTATTGTTATAGGCTCCAGCCAAACCTTTGTCGCTGGCAATCACAATCAATAAACGATTTTTGATAGTTCGTTTAGCAAATAGTGGGTGACCTTTGGCTGATTTATGTCGGCTAAGGGACGCTAACATTTGTTTAGCAGTCAGTGAATATGGCGCCGAGGCTTTGGTTGTTTCTTGGGCGCGACGCATCTTGCTGGCGGCAACCAGTTGCATAGCTTTTGTAATCTGCTTGGTGTTTTTAACCGAGCGGATTCGCAGCTTTAGAACTTGAGTTGATGCCACGTTTAAGCCTCCTTTGAACCTTTCACGACAGCCTTGGCAACTTTAACAATTGCCGCGATTTGATCGTCAGTTGGTTTAGCGCCTTTATCGAGTTCATTCATTTCAGACTTGTAATCAGTTTTCAAACGACTTAGTAATTTAGCTTGAACGTCTTTGATGTTTTCAGGTTTAATGTCATCAAACAATCCATTGGTTGCAGCATAAACACTGGCAACTTGTTGCCAGATGCTGTATGGCTGATATTGAGGTTGTTTTAGTAGTTCAGTTAGGCGTTGACCGCGACTAATTTGCGATTTAGTTGCATCATCCAGGTCACTACCAAATTGAGCAAAGCTGGCAAGTTCCCTAAACTGAGACAAGCCGAGTTTAAGGTTGCCACTGACACTTTTAACGGCTTTGGTCTGAGCATCACCACCAACACGCGATACTGATAGTCCAGCCGAAATAGCCGGCCTGATACCTTGGTAAAATAGGTCGGTTTCAAGGAAAATCTGACCATCGGTAATCGAAATCACGTTCGTTGGAATGTAGGCACTAATATCACCGGCCTGAGTTTCGATAATTGGCAGGGCAGTTAGCGAACCACCACCTAGGGTATCACTTAATTTAGCTGAACGCTCTAGCAAACGCGAGTGTAGGTAAAAAACATCACCCGGAAAAGCTTCACGTCCTGGTGGACGTCGCAACAGCAACGACATTTGGCGATAAGCCACAGCGTGTTTAGTCAAATCATCATAAATCATTAGGGCATGACCACCGTTATCACGGAAATATTCACCCATAGCAGTTGCAGCATATGGCGCCAAATATAGTAATGATGCAGGGTCAGATGGACTGGTGGCAACCACAATTGTTTGCTCCATCACACCTTCTTTTTTCAGACGATCAATCAAACGAGAAATTTTTGACGAGCGTTGACCAATCGCGACATAAACGTTGACCACGCCAGTTTTTTGCTTGGCCTGATTAATCATCGTATCAATCGTCAAAGCAGTTTTACCAGTCTGACGATCGCCAATAATCAACTCGCGCTGACCACGGCCGATAGGGAACATAGCATCAATCGCGATAATACCGGTCATCAATGGTTCGTGAACCGATTTACGACCCATAACACCAATGGCTTCACGTTCCACCAAACCAGTTTGTTTGGTTTTGATTGGCGCACCACCATCAAGTGGACGACCAAGTGGGTCGACAACACGTCCTAATAATTCTGGGCCAACTGGCACTGACAAAACAACACCTTTTAGGCGAACTGTATTACCAGCCGAGACTAAACTGTCTGATCCCAGCAAAACTGCGCCGATTTCGTCTTCCATTAAATTCAAGGCAAAAGCCTCAACGATGCCACTTGGTGTCTCGATTTGTAACACTTCATTATAGCCAGCATCGCGTAGTCCTTGGACCCAAGCCACGCCGTCTCCGACGCGAACGACAATACCGACCTTTTCTAGACCTTCAGTCGACTCTAAGCCCGCAATCGCGTCGCGTAGGTCTTTTGAAAGTTCCGCTACTGATATCTTTGTCATATCTTATTCCTTATCATTTCTTATAATTTGTCTTTAATGCTGTTAGGCGCCTGGCGATTGTGGTGTCAATTTCAGATCCGGCAAATTCCAAACGTAATCCACCCAGTAAACTTGCGTCAATTTCGGCACGTAATTGCACGTCGTCAGCATTGATATTTTGGCGAACCAATTTTTCAATTGCTGTTTTGGTCAGTTCGTCTAGTTCGTGGGCTGAAGTTACATTGGCAACAACTACACCACGAAGACTCAGTTGGTATTCGATGTCACTGATAATCAATTGTTGTTCTTTGATGCGTTTTGACTCAATCAGATAGCCAGCTAATTGTTTCGCCAATTGCTTGGCGTCAACACCATCAATCAGTGATTTGGCGTAATAACTGGCTATTTTGCGACGAGACAGACGAACAGCCATAACCCGATTACTTCGCTTCCTTGATTGAGTCAATAATCAATTTGTTATCAATTTTATCTGACACAACTTTACCAACGACCTTTTCAGTCGCTAGGGCTACTAGTTCAACCATTTCATTTTGAATCGCTTTTTTAGCTAACAAAATTTCACTATCGATTTCGCGCTGGGCGCTAGCGATAATCTGATCGGCTCGTTTTTTCGATGATTCTTCAGCGGCAGCAATCGTAGCTGTTGACTCAGCCTTGGCACTGGCAACGATTTCATCAGCTTCAATTCGAGCTTTACTAAGCAATTTAACAATCCTTTTTTCGGTATGATCAGCTGCTTCTTGAGCTTCAGCTGCTGCTTTGGCTCCAGATTCAATCTTGTGTTGACGTTCATCAACCGATTTCATCAACCAAGGATAAACAAACTTACTTAACAAAAATACCGTAATCAAAAAGGCGACAATCTGAAAAGTCAGCATCATCCAATCAATCCCTAATACCTCTATCAGGCTAGGGTTGGTAGTTTCAGTTGTAGCAAATTGTCCTAATATCTCCATATATTTTCCAATTATTATAGAAACTTAGCAATAATCGCAACGATGATACCGATGATGGCTAGTGAGTCACAAAAAACGATAGCTGTAATCATCAATGAGCGAATATCGCTAGCTTTTTCAGGATTACGACCTAATGTTTTTAGGGCTGTTGAACCAATCATACCAATGCTGACAGCTGCAAAAACAGCAGGCAATACGTATGACATACCGAAAACTAATTCACTTAATACTTTTTCCATTTTTCTTCTCCTTTTCGCTATACAGCGAATTCTTTATTAATTATTTTTTACCATTATAACATCCGAGCGGGGAAAGATTTCTCACTCCACATGCAGCTCGGCAACAGGTTGATGAGTTTCCGCGCTATCACCATGGTGAGCAACGGCCAAAGACGTAAAAATGAGTGTCAACACAAAGAAGACATAAGCCTGGATAAATCCAATTAACATTTCAAATGCCATAAATATCGGCAGAGCAATGGTCGAAGCATAGCTGGCCAAGACAACAATCACCAGCAACAAAATCTCACCAGCAAAGGCGTTACCGAATAAACGCATTGCCAACGATACAGCGCGCGAAAACTCGCCAATAATTTCAAGTAAGCCCTCAAAAAAACCAATCGTATCTTTGAATGGATTACGGAAATAACGTCCAGCATTACCCCAAATACCTAACTGTTTAATTGCAAATATCTGAATCGCAATAATCGTAACCGTTGCTAAACCAAGTGTAAAATTTAAATCAGCCGTTGGACTGCGTAAAATCGGCACGCCGTTAACCTTGATTGAATCTAGGCCAGGCAAAACACTAAGCCAATAATTAAATAACACCAAAAAGAAGATTGTTACGACAAGTGGTGTCATCTTGCGGCCTAATTTACGATCAGGAATAATTTCATTAATTTGGTTAAGTAAACCTTCAAAAACCCACTGCACCAAACCAACAAAACGATTATATTTTTTGTGACGAACAGCATTACCGACGTAAAACAATACACCTAACGTAATTGCCGTACCAACCAAACCGGTTAACATGGCATTAGTAACCGAAAAAACACCTATTTTAAAGACTTCTTTGGCAGCAATATCAACTGCAATTTCTAGGGCAGCAAAATTTGTAATCATTTCTTTTTAAATCCCTTCAACTGCGTTACTACCAATAATATACTGACTGAAAAACCAACAATAATCATAACCGCCGTAAATACTGGCACCGTATTAAATATATGATCCAGCGCAATACCAACAAATGTTCCGCCAATAGTTGGCACAAACATCCGAACCGTCGTATCTAAAATCGTCAAAGATAACAAAATAGCCGCTGAACGTGGCTGCTTTACTTTATCGTCATTTGCCTTTGGCGACCCTGTCATATACTCTATACTATAACAAGTAGTAAAGGATATGTACATAGATATGCCCCGACATAATCAACAAATTCAACACACAAAAGCCAAATCCAACGATAATTGCCAATCAAAGCGTCAATATTTAACCGAGCGCCAAGCTAACGAAACGGCTGAATACCAAATGTTAATAAATCCTGATCTAGAATTATCAGTTTACAAATGCAACCTTTGCTTTAAATGGCACTTAACAAGACAACCAAAAGTTTGATTATTTAGCTACACGAAAACCAACAGTAGTATAAGTATCATATAGAGGTGAGTTGTCTAACGCCAACGACAAAACACCAGCTCCGCTACCACTATTCCAATATCCACCATGAACAGCACCACGCATACCTGTTTCATCAGCACTACTAAAGACTTGGCCTATACCTTTGCTAGAATTCCAAGAATTAGCACCAGTTAGACCAGTAGTGATTGGCGCAGAATTAATAGACATACTGCCAGCACTCGTTAACGCCGTCCACTCACGCCAAGCATAGCCACCACTAACTATTCCAGGCTGATTATTTGTAGTGGCTTCAGATGTCCATTCCCAAATATTACCAGCAAAATCCCAAATTACCGCACCATTAGTAAGCAATAGCGTTCTTCGTTGATTACCACCAGTGTTTGTCTCACCCGAATAACCATTATTGTCATTAGTATCAGCTGCCAAAGAGTTAGCTGGTGCATTGTCATTATGCCCACTATATATATAACCACTACCAACAATACCAGTACTCCAGTTGCTGGCGACACTTAGAACGTTTTTAGCAATAGTCGTACGTTCAGCTTCAGTAATAAGATGACAACCAGTACAGGCCGCAGCTGCAGTCGTTGCAGCTGATGGCTGTCCAATGAGCGCCCAAGGTGTACCAGAGGCTTGACTGGTTGCCACATTACTAACATTTTTTGCTTCGTACTTCATAACACAAAAATCAGTTGTTCCATAAAGTATATTACCTGGTACGACTATATATCCAGATGGACAAGTAATTGGTGTAGTTGGACCAACTGCAAATGTTCCACTAGTGGTAAATGTATGTATTGTATAGCCACCCGACACTGTGACAGTACCGCCAGTCGCAGTTATCGATCCAGTTGGGTAGGTAATAACTACAACTCCAGCATTACCAGCGGCAGCAGCCGCTCCACCGTTGCCAGATGTACCTCGATATGAGTTTGCCGAATCACCAGGCGTCGTACCACTGCCAGCCGTCAAAACAGGACTAGATATATAAGACTGGTTGTAATAAGATGACCCACCGCCACCGCCAGCCATGGTATTTGATTCACTATAACCACCGCCGGATCCTCCAAAATACCCACCGCCACCAGCACCACCATAGCCATTAACTCTAGATCGTCCACCACGGAGTGGGCCTTGGCCACCAGCGACATTAGCTGAATCACAAGCTGCATCGGCACCGGCCGCCGATTGAGTGCCGCCCTTACCAGCATAAGTTGTTTTACTGTCATATGCCGAAGTACCATCAATACCTGTCGCAGCGCCGCCAGCGCCGCCAACATTGCCAGCACCGGCACGACTACTACCACCGCCACCACCACCACCTGCGATTAACAGGGCATTGGCTTGACCGATATTTGGTACTAAAAATACCCCTGAATATCCACCACCTCCACTACCATAACGATTATCGCTGTTATTATTTGAAGCGCAACCGCCACCACCGACAGCACAAGATATCGAACCAGCACTATAATTATTAACGACGCCACCACCACCTACTACGATAGAGTAAGACTTACCAGTCACAGAACTTAACTTTCCACTGGCGGCTGCACCAGCACCACCAGCTGCACCATAAGTCCAGCCGCCAGCCGTTCCACCAGCTCCACCACCGCCCCAAGCATAAACTTGGATTGAATTACCAACTACAAAATTGCCACTACTTAAAAATTTATGAATCGTATAACCATTTACATATGTAACACTATCGCCACCTGTGGCTGATATCGAGCCGGTTGGATATGAGATATAAACAACACCCGTACCACCATTACCACCTGGCTGAGATGCCTCACCGGCATTTGTTAACGAACCGCCGCCACCACCACCAGTATTGGCCGATCCAGCAACACCTGTACCTGTAGTACCAGACTTACCAGCACCTCCAACACCGCTACCACCAACACCAGACGTGATATTACCAGCGCCACCACCACCGCCACCATAATAATAACTGTAATTACCAGCCGTAGATATAGAATAATCTAAACCAATACCACCAGCTCCACCGTTAGACGTATCGACTGAATTTGTTCCAGATGCACCTGCACCACCACCTCCAGCACCAGAGCTGGCGGTACCAGCGTCATAACCAACCATATTACCACCCGAATTTCCTTGGCCTAAAGTACCAATAGAACCGATGTAGCTTTGATTGTTTTCACCAGCGCCACCACCTGAACCACCTTTAGTTGGAGTAACGTTCCAAGTTCCGCCATATCCGCCACCTTTGGCTGTAATCGTGCCGAATGTCGAATCTTGACCGTTATTACCAGCAACGTTGCCAGATACACCAGCGCCACCGCCGCCAACGGTAATTGCATAAGTCTGCATCGAAACGCCATATGAATCGTTATAGACAACGCCACCGCCACCGCCACCGCCACCAGCAATACTAGTCGCAGCCGATCCGCCGCCACTACCACCGCCACCGACTACCAGGACTTTTACTTTCGAAATAATGGGTGAAACAACAAAAGCACCACTTGAGGTAAAAGTATGAACGGTATTACTGCCACTGGTCGTTATAGTACCACCGGTTGCCACTATCGAACCTGTTGGATAAGATACAATAACAATACCCGAACCACCGTTACCGCCATTAAGATAAGTACTACCAGCGTCATTATATGATCCGCCAGCTCCACCACCACCGGTATTGGCAGTTCCATTGCCTCCAGCGGCGTTTGCGACAGCTGTTCCGCCACCACCTAAACCACCAGTACCGACATAAGTTCCACTAGCTTCACCGCCACCGCCACCGCCAGCATAATAAGTTGGCGTCCCTGATATTAGATTTTGCAATCCTACACCACCGTTACCACTACCGGACGCATTTGAGCCAGCCGAGCCAACACCGCCAGCACCACCGCCGCCGCCGCTACCGCCAATCCAACTAGCGTTAACATAACCCACACCACCATTACGTCCATGTAGACTGTCGCCGCCAAGTGCAGCAACTCCGCTAGAGTTTATTGCTCCGCCACCGCCGCTACCACCACTTAGGCCCTGAAAACCACCCAACGCAACACCAGCGCCACCACCTTCGGCTGTTATAGTCGAAAACTTCGAATCGCCACCGTTCAAGCCGAATGTTTGACTCGCCGAACCACCAGCGCCACCGCCGCCGACTATAACTGAATACGTCTGAGGTGATATTGCAAAATATGAATTATATACATAACCACCAGCGCCACCACCCGAACCAGCATTAGCACCGCCGCCGCCGCCGCCGACTACCAAAACACTTACCGTCGGTGCACTAATCGTCGTTACGCTTTCTTGTTGAATATAGCGCCACACGCTACTGTCAGAAGTCCGAAGTAATTTGACTATACCGGACGAGTTAATACCTACAACTTGACCATTTGCATCCAGTTTTGGGAATTTAACCGAAAAAGAAGTCAAGATACTGCCATTGACAGTTACCGAACATCTGGAATCAGTTGATCCTGCCGTACAAGTAAATCCACTTATTTGAGTACCAGTACAATCAGTATTTGGCATTAATGGCTTATCATCAGTCCATAAAGGGACGCCATTACTGGCGGCAAGACAGGATTTAGCATAAGACACACCAGCCTCACTGGCAGTTTGAGATAATTGGCTGTAATATTGAGCCTGCAAAGACGCCCTGATAGCAGCCGTTGATGCTACTGCAATCAAAAGTACAGTTAACATTACTATAGAAGCTATAAGTACAGTTGGTAACGCAAACCCACTTTGGTGGCGAGATTTCATAGCTAAATTATAGCATAAGTACGTTAACTTATTAACACGACTTCACCACCAATTGCTTGGCGAAAATATCCATCGTGACTGACGTAAACAATCGCGCCACTGTACTTTGCCAGCGCTGTCTCTAATTCTTCAATACTTGGCAAATCCAAGTGGTTTGTCGGTTCGTCCAAAATCAGCAATTGAGGATTATTAGCTAGCATCGTAATCAACTGAAAACGAGCTTTTTGACCACCCGAAAGGCGCGAAATTGGCGTTTTACCGTCACTTTCAATAAACAAATAATCACTCATTAAACTTCGAATTTTGGTCGTTGATATCGACAATTTGCGGTCCAAATACATGCGTTCAATTGCGTCTTCTAATGTCAAATCAAAATAAACAGGCGAGACTTCTTGTTCGTAAACGCCAATTCGAACGTGTTTATCTAATGTAATTTCACCGCCAAAAAATTTAGGCGATTCATCACCCAAAATAGCTTTAATAAGGGTAGTTTTACCGCATCCGTTGCGTCCTCGAAATTCCAACGCTTCACCCTCACGCAAATCGATATTAACACCTTGAAATAATGGCTTATCATAGCCCAACGACACATCGCGGGCTGACAACAAAACGTGTTTGCTGCGCGATTCTTCGTTTTTCAAATTCATGCGAATGTTTTTGGCCTTGAATTTGTCATACTGGGCTGCAACTTTGTAATTTAAATTAGCGGCTGATTCTTTATCAATCCAAAAAGTTGGTTTTTCCTTGGCCTGCAACTCCGCTAGTTCAGCCCGTGAATTGTTTTCCAAGCGTTTAAACTTTTGAATCGTACCAGGATTACGTGATTTTTCTTTTAATCGTTGATAATCAATAACTTTTTGTTTTAAATTAACAATTCGCTTTTCAGCCATCTCAAAATCGTTCATCTGCGTACCGGTTGACACGGCATTTTGCTTTAAATAAGCATCATAATTACCCTTATAACTGGCATTTTCACCGTCTTTTAACTCAATAATTCGATCAACTTCGTTCAGCACGTCACGATCGTGAGTAATAACCAACATCGCTTCGTGCGCGTTTTTCATCCATTCGACATACTGCGCTTTGGCGATGTAATCCATGTGATTAGTTGGCTCGTCCACCAGCGCCAAACTAGCATCACTGTGCATGACTTTGACAACTTCTACTAAACGTTTTTGACCACCAGATAATGTCGAGAAAGCCCGATGGGCGATACCAGGCAACTGAAAATTATCTAATTCACGCTCGATTTTCTCTTCAATTTGATAAAAACCTTTGTCATCAAATCGCATTAAAGCCTGCGTATATTCATCGATTTTCTTCATATCTTCACCCATAGTTTCAGGGTAAGTTTCGATAATTCGGCTAAGTTCAGTATACTCAGGCAAACCAGACAAAACATATTGCAACACCGTCGTATCGCCCATATCATGGTGTTCCTGCGCTGTCGAAACAACGACCACACCACGCTTGTAAATAATTTCACCAGTAAAATCTTTGTCAACGCCGGCCAAAATACCAAACAGCGTCGATTTACCAACACCGTTACGTCCGACAACACCGACTTTTTCGCCATCATCAATACTAAACTTGATGTTGCTCATCAAGATTTTAGGGCCAAAGCTTTTTTCGGTAACAATAATATCAGCAATCATTTGTAACAGTGTACCATAACAGAGGTGAAATTAGTAGGCTCAAAGCCCAAAAAAGATATATTCGACTAGTTAATACCGATGTCAAATCAGATTATTTATAAACGTGTATTCCGAGCGCACAAAAGGTCAGCGCAGAGAGGTTATCGCATTACTGCAACCACCTCTCTTGCACAAAACGCCTCGTTACTAACCTATCTCACATCACACCAAAGAATGATATGGGAATGTTCGAAAAGATACTTCTTAGTTCCGCATACATACTTTTGACCTTTATCTAGGTCTTTATATAACTTGTTATAGTTATATAAATGAAGGTCTTCCATATTGAATCGATAGACGATAGTACCATCATATATGTATGACGTCTTAGCTCTTCCGCTTGAATCAAGCAACTGAGTTTTAGAATCAACCGTTATCGTCCTCTCTGAAAATACCGGGTAAATAGTATCGTTTACCATGGATACTATCATAAAGAAACCAGCCACCACGGCAAATACTGGTAGCACAAAGTTCAGGATAGGATCTAACACCTTAGTCCAAAAGAACTTAATCCAATTACCAAAACGACCGAAAAACTGCTTGAACTTAATCATACTGTTTTTTTAACCAATCCTTAACACCCAACCACGTCGGTATGCCAGAATTACATTAATTTGAATTAACTAACAGCTTTAAATTAATAAAGCGCCCGAATCCGGCCATACGTCTGGTAGCCGACATGCAATTTTGTATTTATTAGTACTTAATCTACGACGCAACCCACCAAAGGAATACACGTATAAATAATCTGACTTGTAAACGAACAAGTGTTATTTTGACTCTCAAATCAAATAACCAATTTGCTTATGTTATCACAAAACTACATAATTGTCAATGTTTTTAAGCTGTTAGCCCCATCCTCTGGTACAATATATAACATGGCTAAAAAGGCAAAAGTTAAAAAACCAAACGCAATCACAAATCGTCGTGCGTCTTTTGACTATGCTTTGGAAGAGGATTTAGTTGTTGGCATTGCGCTGACAGGCATGGAAACCAGGGCCGCCCGTGATGGACACGTCCAATTAAAGGGTTCATTTGTGACTATTCGCGACAATGAATTGTGGTTAAATAATGCCAGTTTCAGCCTGAAATTGAATGAAAAAGGCAATACTAACGCCCGTTCGATTGATACTTCGCCCCGCAAATTACTTGCCAAGCGCAAACAAATTGACAACCTAATTAGTCGCAAGCAATCTGGAATGAGCATTATCCCAACTAAATTATTAACCAACGGCCGATTTATTAAAGTTGTCATTGCCGTCGGTAAAGGTAAAAAGAATTACGACAAACGCGAAACTTTAAAACGTCGCGATATCGAGCGCGATAACAAAAGTATTTTGAAAGGGAATCGATGAAAATGAAAAAAGAGTGGGTATCAGACGACGGCGAGGTAATCCAGTATTGGGAATATCATGCCGACAAAAAACCAACTATATTTATGGTTCACGGTATTACCGGCAGCCACGAAGGCTTTCAATATCTGATACCACTACTTAAAAATTACCGACTAATTATCCCGGATCTACCTGGTTTTGGTGAAAGCACTATCAGCCAAAAAAATTCTAGCGTTGAAGGCATCGCCAAGCTAACAAATGAATTAGCGATCAGCCTTAACCTAAACCGACCATATTTAATCGGCCATTCTATGGGCGGCCTAGTGGCAGCCGTCATGTTGGAATATGGCAAAGATATTTACGCTCAAAAAACTGTTTTAATCAGTCCCGTGCCGACACCAATCACCATAACCGACAACCGCAAAGCTGGCGCCCTGTTGGGAAGTTTACATTACCGAATCGGCGAACACGTCCCAGTTTTTGGCGAAAAAATCGTCAAAAGTAAATTTTTATCACGCCTATTAACCAAACTAATGTCAACAACCGATGATACTAAATTAAACAACGACATGATTAATCACCACTACAAAAATCTTGATTACATCAGCAGTATTACACTTTATCGTAAATTACACGAAGAGATTAGCAATCGCGGCGTTAACCAGTTTGCCCACAAACTTACAAATTATGACATTGTAATTATATCTGGCGAAAAAGATAACGTGTCGCCACTGAAACAACAACGTAAAGCCGCCAAAGCTTTGAATGCCAAGTTGGTCGTTTTGCCAAATGTCGGACACTTGGCGCATTACGAAAAGCCCGAACTAATTGCTAAGAATCTGCGCGATTTTCTGCAATAACTTCAGCGTATAATTTAGCAAATCGTGGCATCACAACCGCCGTATCGTGAGTTTCAGCTACTTCGCGGGCGCGCTGACCAAACTTTTTCAATCGATCAGGATTATCCAACAACATTTGGTATGACCGAGTAAACCCATCAACATCATCAACTGAAACTAAATATCCATCATCATCATTCAAACATAATTCAGCTAGCGCCCCAGCATTGACCGCCACAATTGGCTTGCCACAAGCCATTGACTCCAACATCGACAAACATTGCAATTCATTTGGCGATGGTACCGCAAAAATCGTCGTTACGCGGTGCAATTCGTATTTATCTTCGTCCGATACTAGTCCAGTAAAGGTGACACGATCAGCAATATCCAGCTCTTCCACTAAATCCAGCAATCGACTTTCGTCGTTACCCATACCAACAATCAACATATGAACGTCAGCGTAATCTGCGCATAATTTTGCAAACGATTTAACCGCCACATCCAAATGCTTTTCAACGTCCAAACGACCAATCCAAGCAATTATTTTTTTGTCACTTGGAATATCAAATTTGTCATAAATATATTTTTTAGGCTTTCTGGGAGTGTAAATCGACAAGTCAATGCCGTTCGATATCGCTACCGCTGGCGCTTCAATTCTTTCCAAGTTGAACAGCCCTAAAACTGATTCAGTCGGGAAGATAATTCGCTTGACACCTTTGTACAGCAACAGTCCGTACTCGCTTAATATATGTGATATTGGACGCGATACAGGCTTTAAAGCTTTGACATTTTTAATAATATTGTCAGGCATAACGTGGTTAGTCGCCACAACCGGAATCCCTAAACTGTTTGCCATCTTCAAAACTGATAATCCAACCGTCAACTGAGTATGAACATGAACAATATCGGGATTAAAATCTTGGATTATTTTGCGTATTTCACGGTCATAAGTCGCTGCGACGCGCAAATTTTTACGAAAGAAAAGTGGCAACGAACGAATCCGTCGAATCGTATAATTTACGTCTTTTTCAGTACTACTTTTACTGTTTTGTGATGGCGCCACAACCAGTACTTCATAGCCCAATCGTGACAAGCCCTGCGCCAACGTTCGGACAGCAGTTGCCACACCGCTGCGCATTGGCCAGTGTTGATCATTAGCAATCAATATCCTCATAATATCCTTTATTGTAGCACACGTGATATTATTATTTAATGAACAGAATACGAAAAATATCAAAACTTTTACCTCAATATTACAATGCTTCATCGATGGCACTTTTTTACACGATGCTACTTTCAGCGGCACTGCACCTAACAATCGCATTGTTTAATGCGGTGCGTAACGGCGACGTCAACCAAGCTAACATGTTTCACATTTTAGGCATCGACATGCTTTGGCCTGAACTAGGCAAGGGCAGCGTCAACGCCGCAATATCAACCGTCGCTATATCTGCTGTTTGGTTTTACTTTTACATAATGATAAATCATCACAAAAAATAAATATGAAATTGTATTCCTGGAACGTCAACGGGATTCGGGCAGTCATCAAAAAGGGGACTTTTCAGACTTTTATCGCCCAACATCAACCAGATATTTTATGTCTGCAAGAAACCAAGGCCAAACAGGGTCAGGCCGATATCGATTTGCCCAATTATCACGAATATTGGAATAGTGCCGACAAAGCCGGCTACAGCGGTACAGCGATATTCAGCAAAATCAAACCACTGTCAATTATTAACGGTTTTACCGATGCTATTGCCGAAAAATACGGTCTGTCAGGGGACAGTTATGGCGACCCAGCCAAAGAAGGTCGGGTGATTTCAGCAGAATTTGATAAATTCTGGGTCGTGACGGTTTACACGCCCAATTCCAAAGACGATTTATCACGGCTAAAATTGCGTCACCTACAATGGGACCCAGCCTTTTTAGAACACATCCAAGACCTTGAAAAGTCCAAACCAGTGCTATTTTGCGGTGATTTAAATGTCGCTCACACCAAAATGGACCTGAAAAACCCTAAACCTAACATTGGCAAACATGGTTTTACAGATGAAGAGCGGTCTGGCTTTGATGCGTTTGAATCCGCTGGTTTTGTTGACGTATTTCGCAGCATGAATCCCGCCAGAGCCGATGCTTATACATGGTGGACTCACTGGGCCAACGCTAGGGCTCGCAACGTCGGATGGCGTATTGATTACTGGTTAGCCAGCAAATCAATCGTTAACGCAATCACAGACGCCCAAATCCATCCCGACGTCATGGGATCGGACCACTGTCCAATCAGTATCGAGGTCACTTTATGATCGACACCAGTAAACCGTTTGCCGTATTTGACATCGATGGCACTGTTTTTCGGTCAGGCCTGTACCGCGAAGCAATTTTTGAACTGATTACCACAAATCAATTACCAAACACTGTAATCGACGCCTATAAACCACTTGAACTAAAGTGGAAAAAACGCCAATCTGATCAGGCTTTTGAAGAATATGTAGAAGTTATGGCCAAAACATTCGACGCTGCCTTGCCACAAATTCGAATTGCTGACTTTGAAGCCGCCACCGCCCGTGTTTTTGACCGCTTATCTGAATACGTCTATGTCTATACCCGTGATTTAATTGCCGACCTTAAACAGCAAGGCTACACATTAATCGCCATATCTGGATCCCAAGACGAACTAGTCAAACCATTTGCCGACAAATACGGCTTTGATATTTGGATTGGTCAACATTACAAACGCGGTGACGAATTTTACACTGGCGAAATTATCAAATCGCACGATGGCAAAGACATAATTTTGAAAAAAATCGTGGCCGAACATGGCCTTGATTTTGCTGGCAGTATTGGCGTAGGCGACACTCGAGGCGATATAGGCATGCTATCACTAGTCGATCATCCGATTGCATTTAATCCCGACAGGGAATTATTTGAAACCGCCCACCAAAACAACTGGTCGGTCGTTGTCGAGCGCAAAAATATGATTTACAGATTGGAACCAAATGGAAACTCATTCATATTGGCATAAACAAACCGCCGACAAACCACTTTATCCAGATATTGAATGGTCTAAACCCGAACAAAAGTCGCAGGCTGGCCGAATCGGTATTATTGGCGGTAACAGCCTTGGCTTTGCTGGTGTGGCCGAAGCTTACCAAACAACCCTTAAAACTGGTACAGGTGCCGTCCGCGTATTATTACCCGATGCCCTGAAAAAAAACATCCCCAGCATTATGACCGAGGTAATTTATGGACCAACTAATCCATCTGGCAGTTTGTCGCGCGAAGCTTTGATTGAAATGAAAGCAGTCGGGGACTGGGCAACGTCAATTTTATTAATCGGTGACGCCGGCCGCAACAGTGAAACCGCCATTTTATACGAAGATTTTATTCGTGATTATAGTGGACCAATTACAATTACCCGCGACGTAATTGATTTGCTGAAAAACAGTAGTTCAGCCCTTGTGGAACGTCCCAATACACTAATCGTAGCATCATTTGCACAGCTGCAAAAAATCTTTTCAGCCGTCTATTATCCAAAAGTTTTAACATTTAGCATGCAACTGGCTAACTTAGTCGAAGCCCTACATAAATTCACCATCACATATCCCGTCAGCATTGCCGTTTTTCATCAAGACATGATATTAGTCGCCAGCGGCGGCCAAGTCACAACCACTCCATGGGACCAACCAATGCGCATCTGGCGTGGCAACACCGCCGCCAATGCCAGCGTTTATTGGGCTTGGAATCCAAATAAGGTACTGGAAAGCGTGACGGCAAGTTTAGTTGGTAGGTAGTAGGTAAATTATATATAAGATTTCACAATCTTTGCAAAGATTATACCTTGCAATACCAGATTTTGAACGTAGTGCGCCTAAAAGGCGCGCCCTAGCGAAAAATTTATACTGTTTGGTGGGCAGAGGGGGTGAGAACTGCCCAGAATGGCAGTTCGCAAGGCCGGAAGCCGGATGACGAACGTCACCGACTGAGGCGGGGTCGCGAAAAATTCGGAACGAATTTTATCGTGACTTGAACCCACCAACGTCCTTTGTATATATTCTATTAATTTGGTGGGCAAGGGGGGACTTGAACCCCCACTATCTTGCGAAAACCAGATTTTGAGTCTAGCGCGTCTACCATTCCGCCACTCGCCCAACAAATTGATAAAATATATAAAACTATTGATACTACTTACGCTTTAAGTAGTAGTAACTAATAATATATTGTACAATAGATTACATTAGGAATCTATACAAATGAAGCCAAATCAGCCTGATAACGGTCAAATTATACCGCCACCGCCAATACAAGGGCCAGACTTAAAGACGTCGTCCGAACGTTCATATTTACAAAACAACGAAGCAGCCGCTCAAATCATTCGCTCACAGATTGATAATCTATATGCTGGACAAGCAACGACTACCACATCTCAAATAGCAATTACGCCCGACAAGGCTACACCAATTGCCGACATTGACCCATACCAAAGAACACACGTTGAACATCCAGCGATCCAAAATGTAGAGTGGAAAAAATACCACACTGCTTGGCAAGATTATTATCAAAAATATTACGAAGGGTACTATAAACATCACGTCAAACTTGCCGCCCAACAACAGGTAATTAATACTCAAACTGAAAAACTAAGCCCAGCCGAAAAGAAAAGTTATTTCAGCCACAATCCCGAACCAACAACAGCCACAACCGATGAAGAAATAATGTTTGATTTGCGCCAAAGATTAATCGGCAAAGTTAAAGAATCAGCCACCAAAGTCAAGAAAAGCCGTCATTTTTGGCCACTAATATCTGGGCTTATTGCTGTGTTAATTCTATTGTTTGTCCAATACAATCAAGTGCTGGTATCTAACGTCGTCGCTTATGTCAGTCCTGGCAATATCGACCCTCAAAATATTGTTATCAGCCCAATTACCGACATATCTGTAAGTCCTGACCCAAAATTAATTATCCCCAAGATCAATATTGACGTACCAGTAGTATACGATATCGGCAATGACTATAAATCTCAGATGGCAGCCATGGCTAACGGCTTAGCGCACTTTGTAATTCCAGGCGCAAGCAGCCACCCAGGACAAATTGGCAACACGGTACTGGCCGGTCACAGCAGTAATGATTTATTCGATGGTGGAGATTACAAATTTGTTTTTGCCCAGCTTGACAGGTTAAACATCGGCGATACTATCTATGCCAATTACAATTCCAAACGTTACACATATACTGTAACCAAAAAAGAAACTGTTAACCCAAACGACGTCAGTAAATTAGTTTATCCAACAACCAAGCCAATACTAACGCTATTGACTTGCACGCCTTTGGGTACAGCAAAATACCGCCTATTTGTAACTGCCGAGCAAATCAGCCCTGATCCAAGTCAATCAACCGTCGCACCAAACAGCGATACGACGTCCGTGGCAACAATCCCAGGTAATTCTCCGACACTAATCGAACGCTTATTTGGCGCAAACTAAGAGTTAGTTATCATCAATACACGCTGCAATTGATAACCAGTTTTGGTTTTACCGATGCTGTATAAGTATTTTTTATTAGCCGTCAGCGTTACATCTTGGCCCGAAACAACCGAATTAATAACATGCCCATTAATACCATCAAAATCGCGTACGACTAAATTTCCGCCACGATCGGACCACAGGTTGCTATTATCTAACCATTTCAAAGTTGACACATCACCAGTGCCATCGATATTCGACGAAGTAAAATGTTTGTTTTCCAGATCAAAGCTTACAAAATACGATCCTGATTGGACCAAAACATATTCTCCAGTTGGATTAAATGACAGATTCTGAATATTGACTGCCGAATCAAAAGTCGCATAGGCCTTCATACTAGTAGTATTTTCGGCGACTGTATTTGGATAATTACCGCTGGTTATATAAACTTTTTTACCATCTGAAATAGCAATATAATTTTCATTATAGTAATTTGCCGTCGCAATATGTAAGGCTGAATCCTTTGAAAGGGCAGTCTTTAAAATATGTAAATTTATATCACCCTCGCGATACAATCCAGCCACTCGATTACCATTTGCGCCAGTGCCGGTATATGTAATAATGTTCGAATTATAAACTTCAAAACTATCAACGTTGCTGACCAATGCTTTTGATAATGTACCCGCTGCCAAATCTAACTTGCGGATATCACTTCCGTTCAAAGCGTAAAAATCATTTCCGCTAGTGCCTGAAAAACTAATACTACTGATTGAAACATTCAATAATCGTGTAATGTTTTTTGTCACAGCTACATCTTGAGTGTCTAATACCAGCCATTCATTCTTGTCGCCATAAATATGGTTAATTAATACATAGCGACCGCCATCATCCCACTTATAACTATTAAAAGTATGTACCACACCAACAACACCTGATTGGCTGTAGGCATCCGCAGGAATGATAATTTTGGTTGTCTTAATTGCGTCTGAACTAATGTCAACCAGATTATAAGTCGGCATGTCAGACTTAAGTTGAATCAACATATTACGACTTTTTGGTGCCGTTAGAGTAGAGTAGATCGATTCATAATTTATAACCGATTCAGCAACATTGGTATCTGGAACCAAAATAACATAATTCAGCCAAGTAATCGTACCGGCCTTAATATCAACCGTCTTGGACCAAGTTTGATAACCATCAAGCGACATTACGACATTATGTCGACCTTCGCGAACCGTACTCTTATTAGGCGTTTTTGAACTTACAACTTCGCCATCAACTGTTACGGTTGCGTTTTTAGGGCTAGTTGCAAATTGCAAAAAGGCATATTGTTCAATTCGGCCATCATCAGCATTAAATCTAAAACCTAATACGAACAAGGAAATAATGGCTACAATTGTGACCACAGCTAAAGTCATAAAAGCATAGACGGTTATTAATTTAACAAGGGCTTTTCGTTTTGTAGTTAATTTGCGCATAATTTATGTACTATTATACAAGTTGTCGACATTTTCTACGAGCATCTTGTAAAATTCGCAAAAAATACCTAATATAGTGATATTACTTATGTCGAAAAAGGCATAATAATAACTAAAGACCTGCGAGGGGTATAATGAGCACTGACAAAATTGACGCAACTAAGGTTCACTCCTTAACTCAAAAATCAAAAACACTTTATCGGCACGCTACTCAAAAGCCAGCCGGCCAAAACACCCCTCAGCCTCGTAGAATTGGTCGTAGCATGGATATTGCTCGTAGCAATCGAATTACACATTTTACGCCACATGTTATTGCTAACCCAGCTAAGCCAACAATAATCACTAAACCACAACTTGACGTCAGCCCAACCAGACATCCACTTGCTGCAAAAGTTGCTGCTATCCGTGCTTCTGCTCCAGTACATCCTGCACACATTCAACCAGCTATTGCCCAAAAAACAGCCAAAACCATCAAGGAAGAAGCCATTGCTGAAGCCTTTAATCAATTAGAGGCCGAAAAAACCAAAGAAATTGAAAACTCAAGAAGACAGTCAAAGATAATTCGATTAATTAGCTATCTTATCGGCCTGATTATTATTATAATCATTGGTTTATTTATTTATCTTAATATACCAAGTTTATCTGTCAGCATCGCTAATGCCCAATCTGGCATTAATGCGTCTTATCCGAATTATCACCCCGATGGGTACAGTCCAAACGGACCAGTATCATCCAGTGATGGACAAGTTACGGTTGGTTTTCATGCTAATACCGGCAATGGAAAGTACGACATTATTCAAAAGAAAAGCTCATGGGACTCTAGTGCCGTCAAAAATCAAGTTGCTAAAGATGCCGGCAGTGCCGTTGTAAGTACATTCGAAGAAAGCGGTTTATCTATTTATACCTATACTAATAATGATGGCGGCAGTGCGTCTTGGGTGAACGGCGGCATAATGTACACAATCAGTTTTTCAGGTGAAGCACCACTCTCAGTTGACCAAATTCGACGAATAGCTACAAGTTTATAGGTAGTAGGTAGTAGGTAGTAGGTAGTAGGTAGTAGGTACCATTATTGAGATTTTACTATCTACCATCTACTATTTACTAACTACTAACCCTAATCTGTTATAATAATATTAATTATGAACGAAGAGATTAATCTACCATCTACTACCTACCAACTACCAGCTACTATTATGCCTCGAACTCGTTTCGCCCCTAGTCCAACTGGTTATATGCACGTCGGTGGTGTCCGAACGGCACTCTTTGCATGGTTAGTTGCTCAAAAAGACGGCGGAACCTTTATTTTACGCATCGAAGACACCGACAAAGTCCGTGAAGTACCGGGCAGCATCGAACAAATTGAAAAAAGCCTACGTTGGTTAGGCATTGAATGGACTGAAGGCGTTGATGTTGGCGGCCCTTATGCACCATACAAACAATCTGAACGTTTGGATATTTATACTCAGTGGGCGCACAAATTAGTTGCCAGCGGTAGGGCATATGCCGATCCATATTCCAAGGAAGAACTTGAAGATTTTCGTAACAGCGCCATTGCTAACAAAAAGCCATTTTTATACCGTGATCATCGGCCCGAAAATCCACCAGCTTGGGATGGAACATTGCCATTACGATTTAAATCCGAACCCAAAGCATATAAATGGACCGATATGGTTATGGGCGATTTATCGACTGGCCCCGAAGCGATTGATGACTTCATTTTAATCAAAAGTGACGGTTATCCAACCTATAATTTTTGTCACATCATCGATGATATGTTGATGGGTATTACGCATGTTTTACGCAGCCAAGAATTCATCAGCACCACACCAAAATTTTTGAATTTATATGAAGCTTTAGGCATCGAACGTCCAATCTTGGCAACTCTGCCATATGTTATGGCAATTGACGGTAAAAAGAAGTTAGGCAAACGCGACGGCGCCAAAGATATTCTAGAGTACGGCCACGAGGGTTATTTACCCGAAGCTATGATGAACTTTTTGGCGACTTTGGGCTGGAATGACGGTACCGAACAAGAGATTTTTTCAGCCGAAGAATTAATTGCCAAATTTTCGCTGGACCGAGTCCAACGCAGCCCGGCTAGGTTTGATGAAAAGCGCTTACTATGGCTAAATGGCCAATGGATTCGCAAATTGTCACTTGATGATCTGTTTATACGTTGTGCAAATTTTTGGCCAGAATCAGCCGCGCAGGCAAGTGATGATGCTAAAAAACAAGTCCTATCATTAGTCCAGGATCGTCTGAAAACATTGGCCGATTTGCCACTGTTAACAGACTACTTCTTTGCCGAACCAACACCTGACTGGACAATGACAAGCGACAATAAACAGCTAGCAAAAATACCTCGTGAAGAATTAAATGACTTACTCATTAGAGCCAAAAGTGCACTTGAAAACAGTGATTTTGATGCCGAATCAATCCAAATTACTCTAAATGCATTGATTGATACAACAGGGCAAAAACCCGGTGTATTGTTCAGCTTAATCCGTCTGGCTGTATCTTGGGCGCCATTCAGCCCAGCCCTTAACGACACTTTGGCCACCCTAGGCCACGACACAGTCCAATCTAGATTGCAAACCGCCATCGACGCTGCCTAGCTGAAATACAATTTTATTCCGCTATGTCAAAAATTCGAAGTTGTACTGATTTATTGACAACCAATAAAAAAGGCGACTGATTGTCGCCCTGTTGATAATATATTTCTTCCGGATTTTTGTCTTTAATCTCTTCGTAACACTCCATTATTTGCTTGAGGGTTTTCTTGCCAAGTTTTCGTCGAATAATAATTCCGCCTTTTTTATATTGACGCTCCTCGCCATCTTTAAACGCTCGCTGAATTTCAATTAATGCTTGCTCGGGTGTTGGTGGTTTAGGTGCTAGATATCTTTTATGCAAATAGACATGTGTATCAATTGGCATGTTTGTTTGATGTGAAGCCAAATCGCGCACTGCTTTAAACAACGCATTCTTCGTAAAGGCCGCTTTTGGCCAACAATCATGATGAAGATGTTTATTCCATGGACGGTTTAATTTAAGTTCAGACTCTGGCAAATCAATATCTTGAGGGGACATAGGTATACCGTTTATCGTAGGATACTCTATCTTGGCAGGCATTTGCTCTATTATAAAACACCGACTTTCTATTGGGATTACGGTTTTGTTAATAATAATGTCTGTTATCTAATTACTATTCTACAACATGATTCTTCAATATTCCAAGTAGTTTTTACAACCAACAATAATATAATATTTAATATCAAATTCTGCTATAATAACGCTTAAGCCTATGAAAAAAATTAAAGAACTATTCAAAAAACCGTTATTACACTTTAATAAGTGGTTTTCAAAACATAATCCAATAATTTTTATCGCAACTATAGTTTTAATAATTTTTGTAGGTGGAAATATCATAATTGTCTTTGCAACTCAAGGTGATGCGTCAACCACAGTCATCCCATTATCAAAATTATTCGTATCAAAACCAAAACCAGTTATACCGCCCACATATTATTCTCCGCTAACAGGCGCTGCTTATAGTGACGAGTCGCTAACAAAACGACCCGTAACTGGCATTATGATCGAAAACAGCCCCGATGCTCGCCCGCAATCTGGACTCAAAAATAGCGGCGTTGTATTTGAGGCCATTGCCGAAGGCGGTATTACTCGATTTTTGGTCTTATACCAAGCCGAACAACCTCAGTTAATTGGACCTGTTCGCAGTTTGCGACTTTATGATATCGACTGGCTGGCAGCTTTTAATTCAAGCATTGGCCATGTTGGTGGCAGTTTGTATGCATTGAATGAAATCCGCAATGGCAGTTATCGCGATATTGATCAATTCTTTAATCCAAACACTTACTGGCGATCAAACGATCGAAACGCACCACATAATGTGTATACCAGCTTTGCCAACCTTGACGCGTTAAATACAGCCAAAGGCTACACTTCATCATCATTCACTGGCTTTACGCGGGTTGATGGTAAAAAAAGTGATACACCAAATGCCACTGATATCGATATAACAATCAGCAGCTACCTTTACAACAGCAATTATAAATATAACGCCGAGGCTAATAATTATGCTCGGTCCCAAGCTGGCGAACCTCATACAGACCGCGAAGACGGCCAAATCACTCCAAGCGTCGTCATCGCTCTGCGCGTCGATGAGTCAACTGTTATGCAAGACGGCTATCGCGAAAGCATTACAACCATCGGTAGTGGAGCCGCCACAATTTTCCAAAACGGCACTGCAACCGCAGCCACTTGGTCTAAATCAAGCAAAACCGAGCAGATTAAGTTTAGGGATTCAGATGGCAAAGACATTCCGTTAGTTCGCGGACAAACGTGGATTACAGCTGTACCAAATAATGAAGGAGACGTCACATGGAAGTAAAAGAACCGCCCAGACTAGCGAATGAATTTTGGCCTTCATTTTATCGAAAAACATTAACGGCCGTAATTTTATCGCAAATCTTAATATCAGCCGCTATTGCTGCAACTTTGATATTAACAAACACATTATCGTTCAACTCAATATTGTTTTGGGGAATAGTTGGTGGACTGCTTGTCATCAACCTAATAGTTAGTATATTGATTTTTACTGGTGCTGTACGCCCAACCAAAGAATTGCTAGCAGCCATAATGCACGTCTCGGGTGAGCAATCTAATCTTAAATTGCCAAATCCCAATACCACCAAAAATGAAGTTAGTGGTTTTCGTGACGCTTTGCAAACAATTTACGAGCTTGCCAGTCGCAAAGAAATAGTTAAAACCGAAACAGTCCACGTCAATCCAAATTCACAAGGCCAAATTATGGTTCAACAACCACCAGCTTCAGCTTTGACTAACGCTCTCGATATCACGATTTGTGGTTTCGTCGCCCTTGACCATAAACGCCAAGTTATGTATTCCAACAAATCAGCCCCAATCCACATCGATAACGTTGGCATTCGTTCACTTGATTTGATTTTTAATGGTGCTGACACGTTAAACGCTTGGTTGGACGAATGTGAAGAACATGCCGTCCACGCCGAACACGTTTGGACACGCGTTCCAGATCGTTTGCCAAACCAAGAAGGCCGCCGTTTATTCGACGTTATCGCTTCGTATCAAAAAGGTGCTTCAACCGAAACTGTCCTAACATTAATCGACCGCACTAGTATATATATTGTTGACGAAGAGAACCTGGATTTCATTTCGTTTGCTGCTCACGAGTTACGTGGTCCAATCACAGTTATCCGTGGCTATTTGGACGTTTTAAATGACGAACTTGATGATGTCTTAAAAGACGACCAGCACGAATTATTCCGTCGCCTAATTGTGTCATCTAACCGTTTGTCTGGATATATCAATAACATTCTTAACACATCACGTTATGATCGCCGCCATCTGAAGATACACTTAGTTGAAGATACTGTTGCTGGTGTTTATGACGTCATCAATGACGACATGAATCTGCGCGCCAAAGCCCAAAACAGATTACTTGCTATTCAATTTCCAACAGATCTACCAACAATCGCTGCCGATCGTGCCAGCCTAAGTGAAGTCTTTGGTAACTTAATCGATAACGCTATTAAATATAGTAACGAAGGCGGTGCCATCAATGTTACCGCTCGTGTCACAGGTGACTTTGTCGATGTAATATTCGAAGACCATGGCATCGGTATGCCCGAAAGCGTCGTCAGCCAATTATTCCAAAAATTCTATCGATCACATCGTTCGCGCGAAACTGTTGCTGGTACTGGTATAGGCCTGTACATCAGCAAAGCTATTGTCGAATCCCACGGTGGCACCATCAGCGTTCGAAGCGAAGATGGCCATGGATCAACCTTTGTAGTTTCGATTCCAATCTATTCTACAGTTGCGGATAAGTTGAAAGCAGGTGATAATAGTAACGAAGGCCTAATATCAGAGGGTAGGGGTTGGATTAAAAATCATTCAATGTATAGGGGTTAACAAATATGTCAGCAATTCACACAATTCTATGCATCGAAGACGACCGATTTATCGGCGAAATGTATGTCCGCAGTCTTAAAAAAGCTGGTTACGACGTCGACTGGGTTGTCGACGGCAATGACGGTTTAATTGCCGCCCGCAACAAAACTTATGACGCCATATTATTGGATGTCATGTTGCCCGAGCGCCGTGGCACCGAAATTTTAGAGGCCCTACGCGGCAGCGAAGATCTAATTCCAAAATCACGCGTTATCGTCCTAACTAACTTTGAACAAGACGACGAATCACGTACCGCCATGGAACAAAACGCCGATGCCTATTTAATTAAGGCTGAAATTACGCCTAAAAAATTAATCTCAGTCCTACAACAACTTGACGGACCAGCAGCAGCGACGGCTGAAGTAAAAGCCTAGACATTAATATAATATTTTTGCATTATTTTTGTGCTAAAATTAATATATGAGCGACAAACCAGCAACTCGCAAAGATATAGATGACGTTTTAAACGTCCTAAAGAGTTTTGTTCAACAAACAAGTGAACAATTTAGCGAAGTGAATGATCGATTCGACAAGATGGATGATCGCTTTGAAATATTGACTTTCAATATCGATACTAGGTTCAATAAAATCGAACTAGAAATTGTCGATCTGAAAAAGACTTTGGACCATTTTATGACGACTTTGGATAAATTTGTCGGACGAATTGATAATTACGAAACCGAGCAAGCAGCTCGCGACAGCCAATTCGAAAAATTACTTGAATGGGCACGTAAAGTATCTAAAAAAACCGGCATTCCACTAGAAAATCTTTAAATCATCAGTAACAACTACTGTACATTACCACTGTTATTTGATAAAGTAGCTGAGTCTATGGTCCCATCGTCTAACGGTTAGGACACCAGGTTCTCATCCTGGCAATCCGGGTTCGATTCCCGGTGAGATCACCAAAGAAATAACCTCAGCCCCGTGCTGGGGTTATTTCTTTGGTATTTTTTCAGGAATCGAATCCGGATTGCCATTTTTACTCTCTATTTTACATCTCATCCCGCTAGTGCAAAGAAGATAACAAGAAAATCGCTGAAGGTAAACACGTTAACCCTTATGAACCCAAAGCAAAGGTTACCGACTGCAAAGTTTGGTAATCCTTTGAGGGGGGTGCTCTAAACAGCGCCCCCTAGGCTTTTGCCTACCAACAGCACACCTCGTTGTGCGCTATATAAATGATTTGATTTTTACCCGACACCCAACCTTAGCAGTTGGGTGTTTTTTTTATAATAAATACATATTTGACAGATACAAACTCACTGAAACTGAGAATTCCGGATGTCAATCTTGACACCATCGGCCGTACTTCTTTAAAATGGTTAATATGCATAAACGTATTACAACCATCATCAAAAACAACAAATCCGCAATCGTTGTCAGTGTTGGCGCTAGTATGCTTACTTTCGCCATTCTAATCATCGCCACTGGCGTAATATTAATCGCCCGATTTGGGTCACTTAATAGCGCTTTTACCAGCTTTACAACCCAATCACGAACAACCGTCGTTGACTCGTCAATCGAGCAATCTAATGTCATTAACGCTGTCGCCAAAGCCAACCCAGCGGTGATATCAATCATCATTTCCAAAGATGTACCAGTCTATGAACAATACTACCAACAATACAATCCATTCAGCAGTTTGTTCGGTAACACAACCCAAAACCAAACCGGCACCCAAACACAACAAATCGGTGGCGGATCGGGATTTTTCGTCACTTCTGACGGTTATATTGTCACCAACAACCACGTCGTCGAAGACACAACCGCTTCATATACAGTAATCACCAATGATGGCAAAAAGTACGACGCCAAAGTCCTAGCCAAAGATGCTACCTTGGACGTTGCTATATTGAAAATCGAAGGTACTGGATTCAAATACTTAACATTTGCTAACTCCGACAAACTACAATTAGGCCAATCCGCCATTGCCATTGGCAACGCCCTAGCTGAATTCCAAAACTCAATTTCACTAGGTATCATTTCGGGTCTGTCACGATCAATTACAGCCGGTACTAGCACGTCTGGCGCCACTGAGACGCTCGACAATGTCATCCAAACCGATGCCGCTATTAATCCAGGTAATTCGGGCGGACCACTACTAGACATCAATGGTAACGTTATCGGCGTCAATGTCGCCATCGAGGATAGCGCCAACAGCATCGGTTTTGCACTGCCAGGCAATATGGTTAAATCAATCGCCGATTCAGTCATCAAAAACGGCAAGATAATAAAACCTTATTTAGGCGTCAGGTTCTTACAAATTACTGATTCTATTAAAAAAGCCAATAATTTATCAGTGGACTATGGCGCCCTGGTATCACGTGGCAATACATCGGCAGATTTAGCGGTCATTCCCGGCTCACCAGCTGACAAAGCCGGCATTGTCGAAAATGACATCATCCTTGAAATCGACGGCACCAAACTAGATTCAACACACTCTTTGTCGTCAATTATCGCTCAAAAACAAATCGGTCAAACTATAACCGTAAAAATTTCGCACGACGGCACCGAAAAAACCGTTCAAATAAAACTCGTACAAGCCCCAGCCAGCTAACCATATATCGCTTTGACACAATAATAATATATATGATACTGTCGTATTCATAGTTGCACTCGGCGGTGAAATATATTAGTCGTTCTTTAACAAGTCAGATTATTCTTGTGCATGAAACGTAAATATATATTTAATTTTATATTCTACAGATTTGCTAATTTTACTAGGTGACACCCAGCAAAATCCCGTAAAATCAGTAGAATACACAAAGTTATGAAAAAACATATTGATAAGTTTACCAACGAGGCTGGCACCATTCTTGGTGAAGCCATGGTTGGCATCAAACCTACACCAGTAGGCTCGGCTAGTCATTTGGCTTTTTTTACCATTTCAAAAATCATGAAATTGGTAAAAAAGCTATTAAAACGTAAGAGAGCCTGATTTAATTTAGGCTCTCTGCCATGATTACGTAACTCATGCACAAAAAAGAACAATCTGATTTAACCCATCTCAAATCAGGGACTAATTTATTATATTTTGGTTATGTTAAATTAACATACGAAGCTATATAGTAGTAATTGATATTTGCAAAAAAATTGCTAATAAAATATACAAAAAAATGCTGTGGGGGATCAAAAATGAACAATATCATCGGCCTAATCTTGTCACTTCTGCTAACCGGAGGCGTTATTTTTATATCAACTATCCTACAGAAAGCAGGTTACGTCGGTGACGAAGGTGCCAGAAAGTTCGTCCATATCGGTGTATCTAATTGGTGGATTATCGCTATGATATTTTTTGACAATATTTGGTTTGCAATTATTCCGCCGATTTTGTTCATCGCGCTAAATTATTTATCATATAAATTTAGCTTAATAAAAGCAATGGAAGGTGGGTCCAGAAGTAATTTGGGGACCGTCTATTATCCAATATCCTTGGCTATCTTAATCTTAGTAACTTTCAATTCACACTTGCTATATATTGGCGCGCTTGGCATATTGGTTTTGGGCTATGGCGATGGAATGGCCGCAGTTATCGGTACAAAATTTGGTAAAAACAAAATTATTTTCAACAAAAGCGTCCAAGGCTCGGCAACTATGTTTATCTTTTCATTAATTGTTTCGTTCATTATTTTGTCAATTTTTACGCCCGATATTAAATACATCGGCAGCCTAATAATTGCCGTCTTTGCAACCACCGTCGAGTTACTAACACCTTACGGACTAGATAATCTGTCAGTCCCGCTTGGGTCGTCTGCGGTTTATTATTTATTAACATTGGTAGTTAAATGATTCAACAAATAATTATAGGCTTAATCTTGAACGTCATTGTGGCGATAGTTGCCCATAGTCGAAAATCACTAACATTATATGGATCACTAACAGCGATTATTATTGGCCTAGTTATTTTTGTTGGTGCTGGCGGTTTTAGTTGGATATTATTAACCGTCTTTTTCGTGTCGTCTAGTGTTATTACGCATATCAAAAAGTCTTATAAATCAAAATTATCATCAGAATATAAAAAATCTCGCCGTGATTACATCCAAGTTATAGCCAACGGAGCAGTGCCAGCAGTATTTTCAATCATATATTTTTATACCAATTCTCAAGCTGCATTATTGACAGTTATTGCCACAATTGCCGCTAATTGTTCTGATACCTGGGCGTCTGAGCTGGGAGTACTTAGCAAAGGCAAAAATATCTCAATATTAACCCTCAAACCAATCCCACGCGGCGAGTCTGGTGGCGTCAGCCTGTGGGGAACAATTGCTGCCGCCATGGGATCAGCCTTAATTGCGTTGCTTTATTCAATCAATCTGTTAATTAACACCAAAACCAACCCGCAAACAATTATTGTATACTTTTTTGCCATCGCAATTATTGGCCTAATTGGATCATTTATCGACAGTGTTTTGGGTTTGACATTACAAGCCAGATACCGCGACAACGATAATAAAATGACCGAAGAAAGAAAAAGCAAAAAAGGAAGCAATGTACGAATTAGCGGTTGGCAATACATGACCAATAATATGGTTAATCTAACCACCAGTATTTTGACCTCACTAATTGCATACGGCGTCTTTGCTGTAATTTCAAAATAACCATCTGTCTATATACTCCATTAAGTTGTATTATCAAGACATGAGGACCGATAAAAATATCGCCAAAAAATTACTTGCCAGCGCTGGCATTACAATTAATGGCGACCACGATTACGATATTCAGGTTAAAAACGAAAATTTATACCGACGCGTTCTACGCCAAGGAGCCTTAGGGTTGGGCGAATCATATATGGACGGTTGGTGGGATTGTGATAATTTAGACGAGTTTTTCTGCCATATTTTGTCAGCTAATTTGGACAAACAAATACGCGGTGACATCGGCATGTTATTAAATGGCGCATTAAATGTTGTCCTAAATGCTGGGCGGAAGTCAAAAGCCTTCAAAGTCGGCCAACACCACTACGACACTGGCAATGATTTATTCCGCGCCATGTTAGACAAACGGCTGGTTTACACTTGTGGATATTGGAAAGATGCCAAAAATCTTGATGACGCCCAAATAGCAAAACTTGACCTAGTTTGTAAAAAAATCGGTCTCAAAAAAGGCCAAACCGTCCTAGATATTGGTTCGGGGTGGGGTAGTTTTACAAAATTTGCCGCCGAAAAATACGGTGCAATCACAACTGGCGTCACAGTTTCAATTGAACAAAAAAAGCTGGCTGACGAACTCAGCAAAGGCCTTCCGGCTAAAATTATTTTGGAAGACTACCGCGACATTAACCAACAATTTGACCATGTCATATCACTAGGTATGTTCGAACATGTCAATTACAAAAATTACCGCCAATACATGAAAGTTGTAAATCGTTCGTTATCTGATGATGGATTATTCTTACTGCATACTATCGGCGGTAATGTATCAACAACAAATGTTGACCCATGGATGGAAAAATATATCTTTCCTGGTGGTATGATTCCATCAATCGCCCAAATCGGAAAATCAATTGAAGGCTTGTTTGTAGTTGAAGATTGGCATAATTTTGGACCAGATTATGACAAAACCTTGATGGCATGGCATCATAATTTTGAATCGAACTGGGACACATTAAAAGAAAAATACGACGAGCGTTTCCACCGCATGTGGCGATATTATCTGTTATCATGCGCCGCTGGTTTTCGTACCCGCAACCTTCAACTTTGGCAAATAGTAATGTCTAAAAACGGCCTCGCTGGTGGTTATAAATCGATAAGGTAAAATATGAAAACCGAAATCGAAGTTAAATTTCTGAGTATTAACCACGACAGTATCCGTGATAAGTTAAAGTCAATTAACGCAACTTGCGTTCATCCAATGCGTAATATGCGACGCATTACTATCGATACGCCAGATATGAAAACAAAAAACGCCTATATTCGCGTTCGCGATCAAGGCGACAAAGTTGTTATTACTTATAAGCAATTTGATTCATTGTCATTACATGGCGCCAAAGAAATTGAGATGACTGTCGATAATTTTGATACTGCCGTCGAATTTTTTACCACCATTGGTTTGCCGCATGGTTCGTATCAAGAATCCAAAAGGGAAGAATGGAAAATCGGTGACGTTGAAGTTGTACTGGATGAATGGCCATGGCTAGACACCTATATCGAAATTGAAGGACCTAGCGAAGACGAAGTTAAAGATATCGCATCAAAATTAGGCTTAAACTGGGACCAAGCCGTCTTTGGTGACGTCATGTCAGCCTATAAGGCACAATATCCTCACCTTGGCGAATATGACACCGTCGGCAACTTGCCTGAAGTAAAATTCGGCAACCCAATACCAGACTTATTTATTAATAAATAGACACGAAAAAGACACAAAACAAAACGTTTGTGTTATTATTAATATATGAACGGGGTACAACAAAAATTATTAGACATTGCCAAGGTTCAAAACATTGAACAAATTCGTCGTGTCGATCTAGTCCAGATGGTTAACTGCGAGTATCCATCTCAGATCACACATCATTTGAATCAATTGATTAAACATGGCGATTTGGTGCGTATCAACAATCGATTAACACCAGCCATTAAAACTAATGCTGGATTAATCCGAATTCCCGTAATGGGCGAGGCTGACTGTGGCGAAGCAACCAAATTTGCCGATGGGCGAATTGTCGACAATTTGGCCGTATCACCATCAATTTTGAATATCAAAAACATCGGCAGCCGTTTATATGCCTTGATTGCCCGTGGCGACTCAATGAACCACGCCAAAGTAAACGGCAAAGAAATCTGTGATGGTGATTATATAATTATCGAAAAAAAGGACAATTACGTCCCAGCTGATGGCGAAATAGTCGCGTCAATTATAGGCAGTCTAGCCAACATCAAACGCCTGCGCCGCGATAACGCAAACAAGCGTATTTTATTGCTGTCTGATTCGTACCGACCAGACGACTTCGCGCCGATTATCATCTCCAACAGCGATGACTTTCAAGTTGATGGTAAAGTAGTAGATGTGATAAAAGGCATTAGTAATCACGGTCAAATAATAAACAACGAGGCGGAATAACAGATGAGTAAGTCAACATTTAAACTATACGTTGACGAGCTTGGCATGTCGCACCCAAAAAGTTACAACATATCACCATATTACATACTTTTGGGTTGTATTATTGACGAAAATTATCAACACAATCTATCAGATTATGCTAACCATATAAAGTTTAAATACTGGGGAAGAACAGATATTATATTCCACTCAGCAGAAATTGCGCGCAATTTAAACGACTTTTCTATATTCAACAATGATTCCAATAAAAGAGATGAATTTATAGACGACTTATTGGAGTTGCTCAGCAAAACACCCGTTACTATTACGGCATCAGTCATAAATAAACAAAAAGCACATCAAAACTCATGGTCAGAAAAAACTGTTATCAGACAAACAGCCGAAGTCGTATTATTCAATTTTCTGGCATTTATATACACAAAGCGACCATGCAAGGGCCACATAATAATTGAAGCTTCAAGCGCTCAACGAGACGGTATATATCTGGAAGCTTTCAACCACATACTGTCGCCGAGCTTTAAGCGCGCTAATCCACATTTTATTGATATCCGTAATCATTTAACTTCAATAAATTTTGTTACCAAGCAAAATCACGATATCGAATCACAAGTTGCGGATCTATTAGTATATGGAATAAAGTGCCAGATGGAAAAGGATACTGGTATAATTTTTGACAAACATTCCTATGAAGATAAGATTACGAATATAGCCAATTCTAAACTCATAAAACCAATTCCGTCTATGAGTAAAGATAAAAAAATATTTTACGATCTAATTACTCCTGTTGATATAAAACCAAAGAAAAAAGTAATTCGCAAAAAGAATCGACAAAAAGAAAAACGCGGTTGAGCCATAAGGTCTCGCACGCGTCTTTGAAATGATTATAACAAATGATAATATAGCAGTCAACATATCAGCATAAAAGGAAGCATATGAAAATACTTATCGCCACTCACAACCAGTCTAAGTTAAAACGTTATCAACAGATTCTAAAATCAATTGATTTTATTGAATTAGTTTCATTAACTGATTTAAACATCACCGAAAAAGTCGAGGAAGATTGTGCCACAAATACCGATAATGCCCTCAAAAAGGCCCATGTTTATGGTAAATTATCTGGGCTTATAACTGTGGCGGCCGATGAAGCATTAATGACTAATTTTCTACCTGACAACGAACAGCCTGGAGTTTATGCTCGACGTTTCACCTCAGATAGGTCCGAATTAACTGATAACGGGGTTATTGACGCTTGGAAGCAAATATTTAAGCTATTCCCTCAAGACGACAAACAGTTTATCTGGAGTTTTGCAATTGCTTTTTATAATCCAACAGATGAGTCCGAAGATATTAGTCATGTCCAACAAATATCATACGTTGCGGACCATTTTTCGAACATTTTACCTAGCGGTTATCCAATGTCAACTTTTATGTCGCCATATCCAAACGGCAAGCCATATTCTGAACTGACAATCGACGAAGATACGGCCGTTGATGCCAAAAATTTTGCTAATTTTACCGTTTCGTTCACCAAATGGTTAGACGAGAAAAATAAATAATATAGATATGATTGACATCAAGGCATAAGCACGTTAATCTAGAGTTATTAACTAAATAGGAAAAAATAAAGTGAGCAAACTATTCAAAAACTATTCAAAAAAAAGTATTAATGAAGTCCGCCGAGAACTAGCTCGGGCACATTTAATCGTTGCTACTCTTGCCGGCATTTCGATAGCACTTTTGTATATGGGCGTATCATTAGTCGAATTTAATGCATCGTTATCAATTGCAGCAGCAGCATTCTTAACACTATTGATTGTCGTCTCGTTAAGTATCTCGATTACTATCTACAGCGAAAAAAAATAACTACTTAATAGCAATCAATTCGATATCAAAAACTAAATCCGAATTTGGTGGAATGTTGGCGGCAGCGCGTTGTGATCCGTAGGCCATGGCAGACGGAATAATCAAACGACGTTTGCCGCCAATTTTCATACCTGGAACACCTTGCGTCCAGCCATTAATAACTTGATTTAGCCCAAATGTAGCTGGCTGACCAAAATCCAGCGAGCTTTGAAATATCGTGCCATCAGCGACCAATGCTCCAGTGTAATGGGCTGTAATTGTCGCATTAGGCTCGACAGTTGCGCCTGTACCTTCGATTAAATCAATAATCTGCAACTGCGCAACTGGACCACTAGGGTCAAATCCAATTAATTTCGTTCCTTCAAGTGGGGTATTTGATGTATTCATGTATCTATTTTGTCATAGATTAACCCTCTTGCAAAATAAAACCATAATCATCATAATAAATACCAGACAAGCATAAAAATTAGGGGGCAACATTAAGCCAGTTACTTTAACCATTTTTTGGCATCGCCGTATCTGCGAAGTGGCTTTTTTGTTATCGGCCGCAATTATTGCGCTTTACTTTTGGACGTCCTATTCCGATACTGTCACTGTCAATAAATCATTAATCATCAGTACCCCAATTCTTATTGCAGCCAGCGTAACAGCAATTTTTTGCTTGATAACATATTTAGTAGTTCCCAAAAAATACATATTCTTAACTGACATAACTATTTATTTGCTTATTATGGCGGTAACAATAGCTTTAATTTTAAGCACTGGTAATGCGTCTTCGCCATTCGTTGCTGTCTGGATGTTAGTTGGCTTATTCGCTGCTGTCTTTGGAGTTTGGGGTATATTACCAATAATAATCGCCGCTAGTGCATTTGCATCTGCACAATTTATTAATGGTGATTTCAAAACCGAAGTAATGATTATTACCATTTTCAGCACCATCGTACCATTAATCGCCAGCGCTCTAATCTGGCGAACCAAAACTGAAAAAGACGAAATAAATAATGACAATAAGGCCTTTCGTAACTTGGCAAATGAGTTAAGTGAAGTTGCTAACAAGTCCGAAGCTGTTATTAACGCTATCGGCGACGGCGTTGTGGCAATCGATGGCCAAGGCGTTATACAACTGATAAATCCAGCCGCTCAAATCATTATCGGCTGGGGCAAACAAGATGCCATGACATTGAATTATAAATCAGTCCTAAGGCTTATCGACCAAAAAGACGCTGAACTTGATCCAGGCAGCGACCCAATTCAACAAGCGTTGAATATTAATCAACAGATACGTACCAATAATCTGGCATTGATGACAAAAAATGGTAAAAAAATCATGATTTCGTTGGTCGTATCACCAGTTAACGAACTTGGCTCAGGTGTAATTGCTGTCTTTCATGACGTCACCAAAGAAAAAGCTGAAGAGCGTGAACAAGCCGAATTTATCAGCACCGCCAGTCACGAAATGCGCACACCAGTGGCTTCAATTGAAGGTTATCTGGGACTTGCCTTAAACCCACAGACAGCAACAATTGATAATCGAGCCCGAGATTTCATTCTGAAGGCTCACGGCTCAGCACAACACCTTGGTAGTCTATTCCAAGACCTTTTGGATGTGTCTAAAGCCGACGATGGCCGAATAGCTAACAACCCAAAGGTAATTGATATCGTAAACTTTGTCAAAGAAATCACAGAAGGTTTGGAACAAAAGGCCATCGAAAAAGGCTTAAGGTTGGTATTTAAGCCTGAGCCCGAAAATACTAGGGAAAAGCATATTGCCCCTGTATACTCCGTCAACCTAGATAATGACCATATTCGTGAAATTGTCGATAATTTGATTGAAAATGCTATCAAATACACTCCAACAGGTGAAGTAATAGTTGATATTAACGGCGACGACGACCATATAGTCGTCAGTATAAAAGACAGTGGTATCGGTATACCAGCCGAAGATATGCCACATCTTTTCCAAAAATTTTACCGAGTTGATGATAAAAATACGCGCGAAATCGGCGGCACAGGGCTTGGACTATATTTATGTCGCCGCTTAGCTGAAATTATGGGTGGTCGCATCTGGGCTGAAAGCGTATACACTAGCGGCAGTACTTTTTATGTCGAATTACCTAGAATCAGCAGCAAAGAAGCAGCCTTACTAGCCGAACAAGAAGCCTTTAAAGCTCAACAAGAGGCCAACCAAATTAGTCAAATGATAGCCAACCAGACAGCTCAAGCAGCCTTTATTCATGATCAGGCTGCTGTTCAGCGACCTACATCCGCCCTTAATTACCAGGTTGTTCAACAGCAACCTGTCCAAAATGTCGTCAGACCCCAGGGAGTAACACTAGCACCTCAGCAATTTGCTGCGCAAATGCGCCAAGTCACACCCGCTACGCCAACCACCAGAATAATCAACCAACCAATCCAAACAAGACCAGCCGTTCAACCAGCTAATACCGTACCTCGCAGTCAGTCATTAACCCCCGAACAAATTGCTGCCTATGTCGCCAGACAGCGAGCCCTGGCGATGCAACAAGCCACTCAACAACTTGGTCGACCTCAATCAATCGCTGTTCCAAACAGGGGACCACGGCCATGAAATCAATAAACATAAATACTATAGTATTTTTAACTATAGTTATAGTACAATAAGGATAAATATGACTAAAATAATGCTAGTTGAAGATGACAAAAGCTTACGTGAGATATACGGCATCCGTTTACTTGCCGAGGGTTACGAAATTAAATCAGCCGGCGACGGCGAAGAAGCCCTAGCGATGGCTATCAAAGAAAAGCCTGATTTGATTATCAGCGACGTTATGATGCCTAAGATTAGTGGCTTTGATATGCTGGACATTCTACGAGCCACCCCAGAGACCAAAGACGTCAAAGTAATCATGATGACTGCTCTTAGCAGCGAAGATCAACGAGCCCGCGGTGAATCGTTAGGCGCTAATCGTTATCTAGTTAAATCTCAAGTCGGCATCGAAGATGTTGTTCGGACTGTACATGATGTATTATCTGATGCACCAAATATTGGAGCCGCCGCACCACAACAACCACCAACATCAGCTTTTGGGGCACCAGCATCGTCTGCAATTATTGCACCTCGTCCATTTGCATTGCCACCACAACCAGCACCAGTGCCAGCCTATGCACCGCAGCCAATACCTGCTCCAGCGCCAGTTCCAGCTCCACAGGCACCAACTTCTTTTATGCCACAGCCAACTGCACCTTTCTCGTCACCAGCTCCAGCGTCACTTGGTGACAGCTTTATGAACCCAGTCAAACCAGTCGAGCCAATTCAACAACCAACTGTCGAATCTGCGCCAAGCGAAGAACAATTCACACCGCAACATTTTAGTCTGCCGGCTCAACCTCAATTTGATACCGCTCCACAAACAGAAACACCTCAACAACCTGCAATAGAACCAGCAACACTACCGTCAGTCGATGATTACGCGTCTCAGCCAACAGAAGCTGTTGATATACCAACATTCGAACCTGTTGCTATACCAGTAACCGAACCTGCGACATCGCCAACAGCCACTCAACCCCGCGAAATAATCGCACCTCAACCAATACCATCAGGCATTCCGGACATGGGGGCATTAATGGCTCAAGAACTTAGTAATCACGAACAAACACCTCAACAATAGATTAGGGTATGGGAAATAGGAAATAGGGATTGGGGTTAACTCAATCTCTATTTTATATCTTTATGACATCTATTATTGGCCCAAAACTGTTATAATGAACGAAATGATAGAAAAACCTTCGACAACCGTCCGTTTAAATAAACATCTAGCTCTTAACTTGGGCATTTCTCGTCGTGAGGCCGATAATCTGATTGGCAGAGGAAACGTAACAATTAATGGATTAATTGCCACACTTGGCGCTCGTTTCAACGAAGGCGACAAAATCGCCGTTGACGGTAAAGAAATTGCCGCTAAAACTGAATACCAATATATTGCCCTCAATAAACCCGTTGGTTATGTCTGTTCGCGCCGACAGCAAGGTGATAGCCCGACTATTTATGAATTATTGCCCGAATCATTACATCACCTGAAAACCGTTGGACGATTGGACCGTAACAGCAGCGGCCTAATAATTCTGTCAAACGATGGTGATTTTACTTATCACATGACTCATCCCAGCTTTTTTAAGACTAAAATCTATAATGTCCGCTTGGAAAGCACTTTAGCGCCACTTCACCAACAGATGATTAGTGATTACGGTGTTCAACTAGAGGACGGCCCTAGTAAATTGCAGCTAGAACGCATGAATGACGTCGACCGCAAAAGCTGGATTGTTACCATGCACGAAGGCCGCAATCGCCAGATCCGTCGCACTTTTGGCGTCCTAGGGTATACCGTCTTGAAATTACATCGAACAAATTTCGGCAACTATGCGCTGGGTGATATAAAAGAAGGTAAGTTCGAGGTAGTCAGTAAACTTTAGTTGGCTATTAGCTATTAGAATATGGAATATGGCAAATAAAATCGCCAAATAAACGTATTGTTCTTTATTAGCCATCTTCCAATAGCCATATTCCAATAGCCAATGCCGCTTACGCTCGTAATCTGAGCCTTTCTCTGTTATAATTATCGTAATTATGGCATCAAAACTACCCACAGTTGCAATTATTGGTCAGGCGAACGTTGGAAAAAGTTCGCTTTTTAACCGTTTGGTGCGTTCTCAACAGGCGATTGTGGCCCGTGAAGCTGGCACAACCCGTGACAACGTTTTGGGCCGTGTTGAATACCATAAACACAGCTTTTGGCTGGTTGATACCGCTGGACTTAAAGACCCAGATGACGACTTTGAAGCCCTAATTCAAGAGCAAATCGAAGAAGCCGCCGTTGCCGCCGATGTTATTTTAGTCGTCGTTGACAGCAGCCAATACCCAAGCGATTCAGACCGTTTTGTCGCCAAAAAAGCTTTGCGCAGCAAAAAACCAGTTATATTGCTAACCAACAAATCTGATCTCAAAAACAGCTTGCCAATCGATGAATTTAAACGCCTTGGTGTCAAACAAATCATCCGTACCAGCGCCGAACATAATCAAGGCATGATCGAAGTGCTTGAAGCCATCACCGAATTAATTCCTGCCGCCAGCGAATATGTGCCTGATGAAATTTTGCGTATTTCACTAATCGGCCGTCCAAACGTTGGCAAAAGCTTTTTGTTCAATACTTTGGCTGGCAAACAACAGGCGATTGTTGCCAACGTCGCCGGCACAACTCGTGACATCAACCGCATCGCCGTCCGTTACGGTGATCGTGATATTGAACTTTTGGACACCGCTGGTATGCGTAAACCCGGCAAACAAGAAGTCGGCATCGAAAAGTTTAGCGTACTACGAACATTGCAGGCTATCGAAGAATCTGACGTTTGTTTGTTAGTCATGGACGCCAACCAATTAAATACCCAACTTGACCAACGTATCGCTGGTATTATTGACGAAGCTGGCAAAGGCATGGCCATCGTTATCAGCAAATGGGACAGTGTTGAAGGCAAAGACGCCTATACGCGCGATGATATTGCGCCAAAAATTGCTCGAACTTTTGACTTTACACCTTGGGCGCCATTAATTTTTACCAGCAGCGTGACTGGTCAAAACGTTACAAAATTATTTGATTTAGCCATCGATATTGATGACCGCCGCAAACAACAAACCAAAACTCGCGTCTTAAATGATTTGTTACAAAAATGCGTCCACAGCCATCCACCAGCAGGTCTTAAAAACACTCATCCAAAGCTTCGTTACATCGTTCAAACCGACACCACACCACCATGGTTTGTTATCTTTGGATCAAATCTTAAATTCCTACACTGGAGTTACAAACGTTATCTGGAACGTCAATTACGCGAAACCTACAATTACACCGGTACACCGATTAAATTTAGTTTCCGTGACGAAAAACAAATCAAAGCCAACCGCGAAAAAGAACAACTGGAACGCGAAAAAGAACAATCTGCCCAAATCAAAAAAGATTAATTTGACTGATTGCGCAATACCGGCGAAACAAGGGCCTCATTTATTACTTGTGCGGTAGAGTAAAATGTGTAAACCGGCTTGATCAACTGATCAACTTGACTAGAAATAACTGCGTTATATTGCTGCAACAACTCAGTTTTATTTAAATAATGCCCTCGTTCTTCGGTTGAATTCGCTACCCCGACTACATCGCCATCACTATTAAAAGCTGGACCGCCACTACCACCAGGTAAGTTCCTATCACTAAAATCTGTTACTACATTTTCAGCTATTAATCCATCTAACATGTCGACAAACCCAAGTCCAAACCCACCAACAATCATATATAATCTACTCATCTCATCCATCTTTGGGGTGCTACCGTCAGTTTTTATTTCGTAATTAGTTGCAAACACCAAATCGCGTTTTTTTAAATCTCTATGTGATAAAGACAAAGGGGGTGGCAGTTCGCCCGGTTTTTTGACTATTAGTGCGGCTACATCATAATTATTCGAACCATACTTTGTATAATATTTTACTGGAATATATTGACCTTTATCGTTGACGCCTCCATATATCTTGCACCCATTAATAACATCAAATACTTTGCCGTCAGAGTCTATAACCTTAATCTTATCTGTTTTTTCACCAATAACAACATGCCCCGCCGTAACTACGACCACTTCACCGTTATCGCCTGTGGTTACAAAACCAGTTCCATAACTTTGGTATTTACCATCATTTGTATAAATCATCACAGTTGAGCCTGCTACTTTGTCAGCATAATTTGGCATTTCGCGCGGAACAATGCCCAATTGAGTACGTTCAGGGTTTAATTCTAAGTTAATTTCCGTGTCATCTATCGGCGGTAAATCAGCGATATCAGTTTTAACCAATTCATTCATTTCATCTTTGCTATAGCAATCTGGAATATATTCTGGAACTTTAGCTTTTGGTTTTTCTGGTGTTTTAATTTTTGTGATTTCTGGCACTTTAGCTTGTGGCAAAGTGGCAATACTGACAGAATTTTCATCTGTTGTATGAAAAAGTGATTTAAACTTATCGTTATATCCTTCAATTAAACCTTTTCCTACGGCATATGTAACTACAACCAAAACCGCCGTTACGCCTATTTTCAAAGACATATTACGAAGACGTTGAAAATGACCTATTTCTAAGCCATTCTCATCTTTTTCATGCTGTTTAGACTTCAATTGCTCTGACATATCAATGGCATATAATAACACTTTTGACAGTTTTAGTAAATAGTATATACTTGATATTAATGAAGCTTATATTCGCTCAAGGCAATCCCGAACCAGATTATACGTCGACACGCCATAATGTCGGCTTTGCGATGATTAATACATTGGCCGATCAATTAGGTGCAAACTGGACCAACAAATCCAAATTTAACGCATTTATTGCCGAAACAACGATAAATGGCGAAAAGGTGTTATTAGTTAAACCAACTACTTTTTATAACGAAACAGGCGACAGCGCCCGAAATTTAGTCGATTTTTATAAATTAAATACCAACACCGATTTGTTGGTTATTCATGACGATTTAGCGCTGCCATTTGGCACAATTCGTGTTCGCAACCAAGGCCGTGACGCTGGTAATAATGGCATAAAATCATTAAATTCTCACCTTGGCACCGATTTTCACCGCATCCGCATCGGCATCGATAACGACAAGCGTCAACAAATAGGCGACACTGATTTTGTCCTAGCAAAATTCAGCGCCGACGAATCAAAACACCTGACAACCGAAATCACCCCCCACGTTATTCAACTAATTGAACATTTTTGTGGCGGAACGATCAAAATAACTAGTCTAAAAACTGATTTATAGTCAAAGACTATTGGCTATTGGAAGGTGGCGGGAATTGTCTATCGGTGTTAGTGTAATTCGCCATCTTTCATATTCCATTCGCTGGACAGCGAAGCTATATTCCATTTCCTGCTATATTCTAATAGCCAAATTCCAATAGCTACCTAATGCAGGACCCGAGGGGGTTTTGGCGTAAAAAAGGCGCATTTTTTAGACACTAAAAAAGCGCTCTCAGCAAGGGTGGGCATCGCTGGGAGCGCTATTTTACCCTTTAACCCACCCAAGGGCATGCGGCACAATCTCGATACAATCGCAGATGTCCGCTGGTTAAAGGGATTAGTATATATACAATGCTTTATACTCGAAGTATCATTTCTTAAGGATGGAGGGTAGTCTACCTTAAGAACAGCATTGTATATAATCTAACTTTTGTGAACTTACCGCTTGACCATTAATTATAGTTGTAACAGATAAGCGAGCGAAGCGCAGGCAATCCGACAGAGGTGAAGCCGTAGCTTCATCGATAGAGGGTTGACGCGATGCAGCCGCTTAGGTGTACAAATATAATTATATTGCCAGGCGGTAAGTTCACTATTAGAATATAGGGGGTATAAGGTGCGTTTGGTTAATCTCGCAATATAACCAATCGTTTCCGATAATAGCACGTAATCGTATATAAGTCAATACTTTTAGTAATAAAATATCATGAAAATCAATAGAATATCACCCCAAGGCCATAAATACTTACAGATTGTAAGCAGTATTGCCAAACCACCAGAAAAATTATACTTTATTGGAAAAATACCCGATAAACGCATTCCAACCGTCGCAATTGTCGGATCACGCAAGCCGACATCTTATGGTAAAGAGGTAACATATCAACTTGCCCATGATATTGCTAAACGTGGCGTTGTAATCGTTAGCGGCCTAGCAATAGGGGTCGACGGTATTGCGCATCGCGCCGCATTGGATGCCGGCGGCAAAACGTTGGCGGTTATGGCTAATGGTGTCGATATTATCTATCCTGCAGCTCATACCAGCCTCGCTAAGGCCATCATTGACGGAAGTGGCGCAATTATCAGTGAATACGAACCAGGCGTCCAGGCGCGCGATTTTCAGTTTTTGGACCGAAACCGCATTGTCAGCGGGCTATCCGACGCCATTATTGTTACCGAAGCCGCCGCCCGCAGTGGTACAATCTCGACCGCCATGCACGCCCTCGAACAAGGCAGGGAAGTCTTTGTTGTACCTGGAAATATCACTAGTCCACTGTCAGCCGGTTGTAACAATCTTATTAAACAAGGCGCTCATCCGATTACTTGTGTCGAAGACGTACTTGAAATCATTGCCCCCGAAATGCTACGACCACAGTCAATGTTGCCACTGGGGTCAAACCCACTGGAATCAAAAATTATTGGATTAATCCAATCCGGCATCCGTGATGGCGACGAATTACAGACTTTATCAGAGTTAGATGTCATTGAATTCTCACGCGCCATCACTATGATGGAAATATCCGGCACTATCCGCGCGTTAGGCGGCAATCAGTGGACACTGCGATAATAAAACTTAGAAATATTATTTTGAAACACGAAAACCATACCAGCCGTTAGTAAAGCCGCCAGCAGGATCAAATTGCAAAGATAGCATTAAGATACCGCCGTCATTTATCGTACTACCGCCACGAGCAAAACCGCGTGCCGTAGTACTATCAGAACTACTAAATATAGTACCTATGCCAGTAGATGACGTCCATGTACTAGCACCAGCTATGCCCGTAGAAGCTGGCATAGGATTAACTGGCAATGTCCCTTGATTAGTTAAAGTGTTATATTCACGTACGTTATATCCACCACCGTTAATACCCGGCTGGACAATCGGAGATTGAACTGTACCTGATGTCCATTCCCAAGCATTGCCAGAAAAATCCCATATAACCTGACCATTAGACAGTGTCAAAGTACGACGTTGATTAGACGGAGCGACGTTGCTGGTATTAAAATAGCCATTATTATCGTCAGAAGAGGCTATTGAACTACCCGTAGCATCACTATTTCCTTTGTAAATATAACCCGTACCAACAGTATGCCCTCCTGAGCCATTGTCCCAATTACTTGCAACACCCAAAACGTTTTGTGCTATCGTCATCCATTCAGCTTCGGTAATTAGATGACAGCCAGAACAAGCCGCGGTACCTGCAGCAACTGATGCAGGTTGGGTAATGTCTACCCAGGGCGTACCAGCGGCTTGGCTGATAGCATTATTGCTACCATCATTCTTTGCCTCATATTTCATGACACAAAAGTCACTAGTGCTATATGTTACACTGCCCGGTACGACAATAAACCCAGCTGGACACACTAAAGGTGGAACTCCTGCAACTGGGGCTGAATCATTAGTTATATTATAACTAATTGTACCGCCATTAGTAACAACGAGTGTGAATGTTCTGGGGACAGCACTATTATTGAATGTATAGCCGCCAATAAAACTATTTGACCCACTAGCTTTGACACATTTATTAGTAGTGCTGTCTGGGATAGTGCAATCAATAGTTGCTGGATAATAATTATTTGGATCAGCGGCTTGGAATAACTTTAGCTGTTGAGCGGCACTAGATAGGTCTGATTGCATTGAGGCTATCTTAGCTTTTTGAGCTATGCCTGTGTAACTGACTATAGTTACGGCGGCAAGGATGCCGATGACTACGATGACTACGAGCAGTTCAACGATGGTAAAACCACGTTGGTAGATAGTAGGTAATATATGGTAGGTAGTAGATAACGAATTCGACTTTACAGACTGATTCATAGTTTGGTGATTATATATCTTAGAATTAGGTTTAGTCATATGCGTTTATAGTATCACCCCCCCCCGCAGAAGCGCAAGCGGGATAGATTTGAAAGTATAATTCATGCAGAGCATTGCAAATCATCCAGGGTTCATCCAGGGTTCGACCCGGGTCGAACCCTGGATGATTACTATTACATTATTTAATGGTGTCGGGTTTACAAAACTAGCCAAGTTGGTTAGTATAAGGCATTAATGAGCAAAAATTTAGTCATCGTCGAGTCACCAGCCAAAGCTAAAACCATTGAAAAATATCTTGGTAGCGACTTTACTGTACTGTCCAGCGTTGGACATATCCGTAGCATCGTCAAAAAGACCAAAGACAGCACACCGCCGATTGACGTCAAAAATGGCTACAAAACGACTTACGAAGTTGATCCTGACAAAAAAAAGATTATTACTGGCCTTAAAAAAGCCGTCTCAACAGCTGATACGATATGGCTAGCAACCGATGAAGACCGCGAAGGGGAAGCCATTGCTTGGCATTTATGCGAAGTCCTAAAACTTGATCCCAAAACGACTAATCGTATTGTTTTTCACGAAATTACCAAGGGCGCCATCGAAGAGGCCGTCAAACATCCTCGAACAATCGATATGGATTTGGTGGCCGCTCAACAAGCTCGCCAAATTTTAGACCGATTGGTTGGATTTGAACTATCACCAGTTGTCTGGCGCAAAGTACCTGGTGGCAAATCTGCTGGCCGTGTTCAGTCACCAGCCGTTAGGTTGCTAGTCGAGCGCGAGCACGAAATTGATGCTTTTAACGGATCTTTTTCGTTCAAAGTTGTCGCAGAATTTACTCATAATGGTGACGTAATTAAGGCCGAACTACCAAATAAATTTGACACTGAAGCCGAAGCGCAGGCATTCTTGGAAAGTTTAATAGGATCAAATTTTACTGTTTCTGATGTTATCACTAGTCCTGCTGTCCGCAATCCAGGCGCGCCTTTTACAACTAGCACCTTGCAACAAGAAGCCAACAGCCGATTAGGATTCAGCGCCAAATCAACCATGTCTAGCGCTCAAAAATTGTACCAAGAAGGTAAAATCACTTACATGCGAACCGACAGTGTCACATTAAGTGGCCAAGCCATCGCTATGTCAGCCGATTACATCAAATCGACCTGGGGCGACCAGTACAGCCAAGTCAGGGCCTTTAAGACCAAAAGTGCCAGCGCCCAAGAAGCCCACGAAGCCATTCGTCCAACCGATATGCGCGTCGAACGTGCCAGCAGCAACGAATACGAGCAAAAATTATATGATTTGATTCGTCGTCGCACCCTCGCCAGCCAAATGTCCGCCGCTAAGTTAGAAAAAACTGTTATCACTATCAGTATTGCTGATAGTGACGGGATTGGGAAATGGGAAATGGGAAATGGGAAATCTCAAGAATCAAGCAGTACTTATTTTGAAGCCAAAGGCGAAGTAATCCTCTTTGACGGCTTTTTGAAAATCTATGGTGGCAGCAAAAAAGACGCCGAAATTTTGCCCGCCGTATCATCTGGTGACACGCTAGATCTAGCGTCGGCTAATGCACGCCAAGTCTTTGCCCGACCGCCAGCCCGTTACAGTGAAGGTAGTTTAGTCAAAAAATTGGAAGATTTGGGAATTGGCCGTCCGTCAACTTATGCCACGATTATTAACACCGTCCAAGTCCGTGGTTATGCCGAAAAAGGCGAGGCCGAAGGTACGCCACGCGATATTATTAACTTGAATCTGCAAAATAACATCATTGAACGCAAAATTGTCCAAGAAAAAACCGGATCCGACCGCGGCAAATTAGTACCAACCGCCGCTGGTGAAGTTGTCAGTGACTTTTTATCTAATCACTTTGAACAAATCGTCGATTACGGCTTTACTGCCACTGTTGAATTAGGATTCGACAAGATTGCCGCTGGCGCTTTGGCGCGTAACACGATGCTAGACGGATTTTACATTCCATTCCATAAATTAATCGAAGGGTCAGGCGGTATTGACCGCAGTTCAGTCGCCAAAGCCCGCGAAATCGGCGTCGACCCCAAGACTGGCAAGCCTGTTTTGGCCCGTTTTGGCCGTTTTGGACCGATGTTGCAACTGGGTGGTAGCGAAGGCGACGAAGACAAGCCTCAATTTGCACCAATTCCGACAGGACGCAAAATCGAGACCGTCACACTCGAAGAAGCCTTATACGCCTTTAAATTACCCCGAGTTGTCGGTCAAACACCCGAAGGCGCTGTTATCAAGGCTAATATCGGTCGTTTTGGACCATATATCCAAGTCGACAAAACATTTGTCAGCATCAAACCACTCGACCCGCATACCATCACCCTCGAGGAAGCAATCGGGTTGATAGCCGCCAAAAAACAAGCCGATGCCGAGAAAAATATCGCCGACTTTGGCGATGGCATCAAAGTCTTAAAAGGCCGTTTTGGACCATATATTACCGATGGCGTCAAAAATGCCAAAATCCCCAAAGACACCGAACCAGCCAGTATCACACACCAACAAGCGATTGACTTATTAAAAGACGCTCCAGCCACTAAAAAAGGCCGTTTTGTCCGCAAAAGCAGCAAAACAACACCTAAAAAACCTGTAAAACGGGCCGCAAAAAAGACCGTCAAAACTCGACGCAAAAAAGCCTAAAAAGTCTCAGACCACTATTTACATAACATGTCTACTTCATGCTATAATGAGTGCAGTATACAAAATGTTTGACATTTTAAAAATATTATTTTATAATCTAATGTATATCTTATCAGAAATACATGTTACCAGTGGGCAGAGAGTAAAACTAAACTATGAATAATGTACCAGACAACGAACCAAAGATTGACCTACAGGCCAGTGTCAAAGAAATTCTAAACATCATTGATCAAGAGCGTGAACGTGAGATTATTACTCGTCGCTTTGGCCTATATGATCGCCGCGAAACCCTTGAGCAGATTGGCGAATTACTTGGTATTACCCGCGAACGCGTGCGTCAACTTGAAAAAGCTATTTTAACTAAACTAAGAACAGCCACTGCTAGCGGTAAAGTTCAAACTGTTAATAGCCTTGAAAAAGTTTTGGTACGCAACCTAGTTGAATTAGGCCGAATTGCTCGTGTCCAAGATTTAACCAGCCACTTACTAAATAACGTCAGCGATCAACGCGAACGTGCCCACGTCGCCTTTATCGCCGAATTAGCACCAGGTTTAACCGTTATTGACGAAAACGACAACTACCACCACAGTATTGGTATTGCCGATTACGGCGATGACAAAAAGATAAAAGGTGAAGTTGACGTAATTGTTACAACGATTAAAAAACATGGCGAACCACTGACAATCGAGGCTTTGCACGATAAATTATCATACGAACATCCAGATCACGTCCGCGCCTTGGCTAGCGTTTCAAAACTTCTAGCACACCTAAAAGACAGTTGGGGACTGGTCAAATGGCCAACCGTCAACCCTAAAAACATTCGCGACAAAATCTACGTTATTTTGGCTGAAAATGGCAAACCTATGCACTTTTCTGAAATCGCTGATTCAATCAAAGATAGTAGTTTTAAGCGCAAAAACGTTACAACTCAAGCAATTCACAACGAATTAATCAAAGATTCACGCTTTGTCCTAATCGGCCGTGGCATCTATGCCTTAAACAGTTGGGGATTTGACCGTGGCACCGTCGCTGATATTATCGCTGACGTTTTGAAACAATCAGACACACCATTACATCGTGATGAAATCGTCAAACGCGTTTTAAAAAGCCGCCAAGTCAAAGAAACAACTATTTTGTTGAACTTACAAAGCAAACCACAATTCAAGCGTGTCGCCAAGGCAACATACGCTCTTGAATCCAAATAATAATCGTTTGCCAATTTGCCCCTGCAATGAGACAATAAAAGAGTAACCATGGGCATAATATCGTCTATAATTAGTTTTCTTCTACAGTGGTATGTCTGGCTGCCAGTCGTACTTATTTTGTCTTACTTAACGTGGCGCAATTATCGCCGCGTCGATTCGATGCAAAATGTCGACAGCGATTTACTTGTTCTTGAAATTCCAAAAACTAATGATAAAAGCGAGTTGGCCGCCGAGCAACTTTTTGCCAGCCTCCATGGTATTTTACGCGATAAAAACGAACTTAAACTGAATGAAGGCGTCCAAGAACACCTTAGCTTTGAAATCGCCTCAATTAACGGTCAAATACGTTTTTACGTTTGGGTACCACGAAGTTTGCGCAGTTTTGTCGAAGGTCAGATATATTCGCAATATCCAAGTGTCCAAATCAGATTGGCCGACGAAGATTACGTCAATCACGAACACCAACACAGCGTCGCTTATTCATCTGAAATTACTTTGACTGGTAATGAAATGTTACCAATCAAAACATTCCTCAACTTTGAAGTCGACCCACTAGCCGGCATCACTGGTGCGTTGGCAAAACTAGAGTCAACCGGCGAAGAAGTTTGGATTCAAATCTTGGCTCGTCCAATTGCCGACGATTGGCACAAATGGTCTGACCGCTGGATTAAAAATGTTCGGTTAGGCCGATCTTCATCCATTATAACCAATGGCGGGGGATTAACCTGGATTGCCGGACTACTACAAGCCCTGTGGCAGCCACCCGAAGCTGGTAAAGGCATTACCGCCGCCAAAGAATTATCTGAACGCGACAAGACACGTATTTCTGAAGCTGAAAAAAAGGCTACAAAATTAGGTTATCAAGTCAAAATTCGCCTGGTTTATCTAGGGGAGAGTACTGTTAATGCTCGTTTGCGCATGCAAGCTATTGTTGGTACTTTCAAACAATTTAATAGTACAAATCTAAACGGCTTTAAGATGTCAGCTCCAAGTTTTTCAAAAGAAGATTTGGTTGAATACCGCAAACGCGATTTCAAAGACGAAGGTTATATCCTGAATATTGCCGAGCTTGCCAGTGTATTTCACTTGCCACACACCAACGTCGAAACACCAAATGTCGTCTGGGCCAGCAGTAAAAGCGCCGAACCACCTACGAAATTACCAATTATCACTGGTAATCCAGCTATTGACGAAAATATCAGCGCCTTTGGTATGACCAACTTCCGCGGCGTTAATCAACAGTTCGGCATGCTACGATCCGACCGATCCAGACACGTTTATATTATCGGCCAAACTGGTGCCGGCAAAACTGGTACATTAGCCTTACTAGCCCTAAGCGATATCTTTCATGGCCATGGTTACGCCATTATTGACCCACACGGAGATTTTGCCGTCGACAACATGCGCTTTATCCCTGGTGCCCGTTTGAAAGACGTCATCTACTTTAATCCAGCTGACACAGCCTTTCCACTTGGTTTTAACCCATTAGAAGTAACAAATCCAAGTCAAAAGACCAACATCAGCAGCGAGGTTATTGGTGTCTTGAAACGTATGTTTGGCGAAAGTTGGGGACCACGTTTGGAATACATTTTGCGCTATACCATATTGGCACTATTAGACCGCCCATCAACTACCATGCTTGATATTACGCGCATGTTAACAGATAAGAAGTTCCGCGCCGAAACCTTGGGTTATTGCCAAGATACTGTCGTTTTGAACTTTTGGAACATCGAATTTGCCAGCTGGAACGATAAATTTGTCACCGAAGCAATTTCACCAGTCTTAAACAAAGTTGGCGCCTTTACGGCCAACCCAATCATCCGTAATATCATCGGCCAACCTAAATCGACCTTTGATATTCGCAAGATTATGGATGAAGGCAAAATATTAATTGTCAACTTGTCCAAGGGTCTAATCGGTGAAGATAACGCTGCCATTTTAGGCGCCTTTTTGGTAACTAAAATTCAGTTGGCCTCAATGAGCCGCAGCGATATCGAACGCATCGAAGACCGCCGCCCATTCTATCTGTATGTCGACGAATTTCAAAACTTTGCGACCGATTCATTTGCTACAATTCTGTCTGAAGCCCGCAAATACGGCCTCAATTTAACCGTCGCCAATCAATACATCAGTCAGATGGGCGAAAACGTCCGTGACGCCGTCTTTGGTAACGTCGGCACTATCATTTCGTTCCGTGTTTCAGCCGATGATGCTCCGATCCTGTCTAAACAATTCGAACCTCAATTCGAGCCAAATGATCTGTTACAAATGCACAACCGAAACTTTATTATCAACATGGTTATTGGTGGCGAAAAAACCCCAGCCTTTAATGCCACAACCCTGACATTACCAACGCCACAATTGGACAATACTGCTCTGATTATCGAAAATACTCGCCGTAATTACAGCCGTAGCCGTGTTGAAGTCGAACAAGAGATTGCCGCCGCAATAAGGCCACCTGACAGCGTTAAACCCCCTGTATCGCGCGCTCAAGCTATTAAATGGCCTATCGGCATGCACCCAATTGCCAGCACTATCATTCAGCCAGCAGGGCAGAGTCAGGGTGAATCACCCACCCCTGTTGTAACAGATGGGGAATTAGCAGTTAAGCCAAAACGCAAACGCACCCGCCGTCGCAAAAAACCGGCTGGCGCTGTGACGACAGATAATAATGTACCGCAAATTAGCCCTCAACTGACACCTCAAACCGTCCAACAGGCAAGACCAACTCAACCCGCTGCAACCATCGAACCTGACGGTTCGTTACAGATAAAGCACTAGGGAAGTCAAGTCCTAGTCATTTCCTACATCACCACCCCTCCATCCCCTCATTCATCTGAATGTACTGTTTGTTTTTAATACTGAGATTTAAGTTTTTTCACCATCACCGTCCACCATTCCAACACTAATCCAACATCCTGTTTGTTTGACGCGCTTAAAATTAAATCAACTAAACTATGTATCCTGCGTAACTCGTTACCACTCAAACATACTCGGATAGCATGGTTCAGTCGATTTAATTTTAACGGTCAAACAAAGGGATATTGTATTAGTATTGTTCATGTTGGACGGCTGGCGACATATCGAAACGGTTCTATTGCAATGATAATCTTTACAAAGTTAAAAGTAGGTTCAAAAAAGTAGATTTTCAGGCATCGCCAGCCACCACTACATCCCATCGTTCATCTGAGTGTCCCTTTGGCTGACCGTAAAACTAAATTACTTTATTCATTGCTAGTCGAGGACCACCTGAACCCAATTGTTTGCTATTCAGCAAACAATTGGCGTGAGGGCGATCCTTCACTTTACAGGTCCGTCCACGCGACCTGTACAGCGAAGGTCGTTCCGCAGACAACAAAGAATAAAATAATTTAGTTTTAGCGCGTCAGACAAACAGGACATTTAGAGGAATGAGGGGATGGAGTGGTGGTACCATAGAAACAAAGAGGTATTAACAATATACGAACAAATATAGAACACTATGAATATAATTATAATTAACACTAAATACGCCACAGTACGAAAAATAGCCGTAAATACGTAACATACAAATAGGACAATGGCATACAAAACGACGCGGAAGCCAGGCACGCGAAAGTCATAGGAAAGTGGTTGGTAAAAATAAAAAATTGGTGGTCATAAATAGCAAAAAGAATAGTAACTACATTCATGATCTACACACAGTCTTAACGTCGCACAATATATCTTTTACGACATTGGATATACCATCCAAACAGGTATTCACATGTGTCTTATCTTATAGCTAATTCATCACTTCTACTTAAAGGTAGGGGTAGTATGTATTAACCACTTACGCGTTACTGTATAAATCTAATTATTTATTTAGCATTGTCACGCTGCAACTGCTAAACAACTTTGTTATATCCCAATAGCCAAATTCCATTAGTCAAACCAGCTATATTTGACATTCATAGTTTTCCACAGCATTATATACTTTTTTGTCACCCTCCTGCTTACCCAGCCCCTACTATTTGCTTTTTTAGTATTTGTGTATTTTAATATGTTTTTTGCCCTATTTTCAATATTGTTAAAATATTAATAAATACGAACAAATTTAGAACATTGAATAGGAGAGCGGGGACGCCCTATTTGTAGAATGCTTTACCGCTAACACGTATGTCTATATACTCGGGCGATTGACCGTGGCTAGCAAAATATTTAAGAGCCTTGCTCATATCCTCTATCTGCTCCCCTGCCAAGCGGTCGATTGAGAGTTTCACTAAGGTACTACTTTCTTTAACGCTTATCACCAGCTCACGCGTCGTATTAGCAGGTAAGACAGCTTGGCTAACAGTATAGCCATTAGTGGCAGCAAGAGACACCACACGACCGACAAAACTCAAAAAACGATTACTGATGACTGCAGTACTCCCCTGCGGGGATGCGCCACTGTTATCTATGATTTGAACATCTGGTGCAGCCAGATAATTTTGATCGAATGAAATACCTTTTGAGTCAACATAATATTGCTTGTCGCCTATTTTCCAACCTGCAACAGGGGTGCGTAATGTCACAGCAAAACCAGTCTCACCAATCCCAAGCATATATTGCTGGGTGACATTTGAGACCTCTGGTAATTTTGTCGATACATAGTTAGTCAATGCCACCTGATCAAGATTAAAATGCAACCGACTAATTGGATTGGCATCTAAATAATCCTGAATTACTTTTACATATCTAGATGAATCAACTGGTTTTGCCAGATGAACATTCGATACACTAATAATAACTGTTGCCGTAAAATTACTAATCAATATCCATAAAATCGCAGCCGACAATAGTACTATCGTAAGCACGCTTAAAACCTTACGCCTGTGACGAACTAAATGATGCGCATGTTTTCTGGATGATTCCAGATCAGTTTTAGCATTAACGCTGCCGAAATTATTTGATGTTGTACCTGTTAAAGTTCGATTACGTCGAAAGATATCTGATGAAGAAGCCGGCGTTTTGATATCGGTTTCAACTAATCTTCGTCTGGGGACGTCAGGCTTTTTCTTTTTTAACAGATTCATATTACTTATGTCTATTATAGACTATTTGACGCTTGAAATAATCATATTGGCAACATCTTTGGCTGCATTTGGACGCACAAAATTTAAAAACCGACGGGCCATTGCTTTTGACATATCCGGATTTGATAAAATCTCGTCTATGGCATCAACCAAAATCGCAGGGTCTTCCAACATTCTATTTTCATCAACAATAATAACCGCATTAGCTTTGACATAAACATCGGCATTCTTTAGTTGGTGTCCGCCAGTTAATTTGCCATTTGGTATTAAAATCGTTGGTTTTACCAGAGCGGCTAGTTCGAGTATTGTAGTTGCCCCAGCTCGCGTCACAACCACATCGGCCGCCCCTAAAAGCGACGCCATATCTTTGGATATAAATGAATGCAGTTGAAACCTATCACTATCAGGTGGCGTTAGTGATCGTAGTTCATCATATTGACTAGTACCAGATATTAATACAACCGAACCTAATTTTAATAAATCATTCAATACCAATGCAGTCGTGTTATTAATACGCCCAGCACCTAGCCCACCACCCGTAATTACAATCAGGGGATAGTTGGGATTAATTCCCCACTTTTGCTTGGCTGCTAAACGCTCCGCATCAGAAAACTCATAAAATTCTGGTGCGATTGGAATTCCGACATACCGAGCCTTTTCAACTGGATATGAATAATACTCTAGCGGTGCACCAGTTGCAATTAACGTCGCCCATTTGCCAAGTATGCGATTAGTCAGCCCTGGGTGAGCGTCAGAATCATGAATAACCAGTGGGATGCCTAGTAGTCGAGCTGCAATACCAACTGGTAGACATACATACCCACCTTTAGTAAAAACGACATCTGGGCGCCAAATAATTAATTTTACAATACTTTGCAAGAAGCCAATTCCAACCAAAAATCCGTCGCGAACATTCATTAGTACGACCGATGTCCACAATAATTGGCGCCACATTGATACGTGATTATAGCGTCTGAATTTACCACCAATAACAGTTTGGACTGTCAAGTTAGCCTCAAAATGACCCATAATAGCCCGTGACTGATCTGCAAACTTACTGTCGCACCAAAATCGAATTTCGGCCCTTGGATGAACTTTTCTAATTTCGCGTAAAACCGCTACGACCGGCGTGACGTGACCGCCCGATCCCCCGCCGACTGCTAGAATCTTCATATCGTGCCTCCTTTAAACTTGATGGATGAACTGTATAATGTGACAACTGAAAAACCAATCCAAGCACTGCCGCAATAAATATCAAACTGGTACCACCGAAACTTAGCAAAGGCAGCGTAATACCGGTTAAAGGTATAACCCCGACCATCGATGCTACATTTAGCATAACATGAGACCCCAGCCAACCGAAAGCTCCAGCAATCAACAGCTTTAACCTAATATCAACCAAATGATCCATTAATTTAAGTAGACGCATCAATAAGGCCGTAAATAACGCTAAAACAGTCAGCAGACCAACAAAACCAAAAGTTTCACCAATAATCGCAAATACCGAGTCATTAGTAGCCTCCGGCAAGTATCCCGTCGCCTGAACACTATTCCCGACACCAACACCAAATAATCCGCCAGTACCAATCGCCAGTTTGGCTTGGTCAATATGATAGCTATTTGGGTCATTTGATGACATATTATCACCGTTTAAAAACGTCATAAAACGATCGAGTCGGTGTGGAGCGCTGACGATTAAGGCGCCACCAATCAGCATAATTATCAAAATAATAATCCCAGCATTTTTCACGTTAAGTCCACTAACAACTAACATCGAAATAATAATACCCAGTAGTGACACTCCCGTACCAAAGTCTTTCTGAATTATAACGATAAATATCATCGATATTGCCGTAATAATCGCGACCGGTATCAACGTTGCCTGCGCATTATTTAATTTAGCCTGTTTAGCTTTTCCACCCAAAAAACCAGCCAAAAAAATTAATATTGCATACTTTAACATCTCGGCTGGCTGAAAGCTACCCAGTGAACCCAGATTAAACCAACGTGTTGCACCTAAAGTCTGTTGAGCAATACCAAGATTAGCTAAACCTGCAAGAAAAAGTAGCGCACAAGCCCCAAACGATATCATTACTATTTTACCAGCATGCCTGGTAAACCAGGTATACGGAACAAACGCCATAGCCCAAAAAGCTACAATCGCAACACCTAAACTTACCAATTGTTTAATAAAGAAATACATACTGCCGTACTCACTACCATAGGCGTTGTTCAAAACATTCGCTCGCTGTGGTCCAATCGCATACATGATAATCAGCCCGATTAACATCAATAAACCCATATAAAGCACAATCTGATAATCGGGCTTATGGCGACGAACGGTAGTCTTATCGGCAAACTGAGCTTCGTCTGACAAAGCTTGAATATATCCTTGACTGCCCACCTTTGCCACTTTAGATACTGCCTCCAGCGATTGCTAAAAATACACCTATAAAGGCTGCAACATCTGCAATAACCCAAAAACGCATCGTAACTTTGGTCTCAGGCCAACCAGTTGCTTCTAGATGCTGATGAACTGGTGCCGAGATAAATATTTTACGTTTAAAAATTCGTTTGCTAAAAATTTGGATCAAACTTGAGCCAGCTTCAGCCACAAAAACGACACCAATAATTGGCAACAAAAACAGCGTATTTGTCAACATCGCCACTACACCTAATGAGGTACCGAGTGCAAAACTACCGACGTCACCCATAAAAAACCTAGCTGGATAAATATTAAACCACAAATAACTTAGTAGCGCCCCCAATACCGTAAAACAAAATCCTGCCAATAATGGATGAAGTTGGAGCAAGGCAATAATTCCAAACGCTCCATAAGCTATCGATAACAAACCACCAGCCAGACCATCCAAACCATCGCTAATATTAACAGCGTTACTAGTGGCAACAACAATAAATGCAAACAGCGGTACAATCACCCATCCAAGTGAATAATCACCGATAAAAGGAATATGTACGAAAGTATAATTTAATTTTGCGAAAAAGAACCAGCCCAAAGCCAACCCAATTGCCGTAATCATAGCAAACTTCAAACTAGAACGTAATCCAGCCACACCTTGACCATGGCCACGCACATTAATAATATCATCTAACAATCCAACAAACCCACCACCCAACAAAGCCGCTAGTGGCAACCAGGTTTGACCACGATCCAAATTAAATATAAGCGTAATAATTGTAATAGCAGCGATAAATACTACACCAGCCATCGTTGGGATATTGCGCTTAAATTTTTCTGCATGCAACTTATTAAAGACTTCCAACTTTTCGCCGGTCACACTGTTGGTTCGTTGCTTTTTCCAAAATTTATATCTGTAAGCAAAATATGTGTAAAGCGGAGTAAATAACATTGCCAACAAAAAAGCACCTAGACTTAATAAAAACGTACCAGTCATTCCATGTGTTACATCTGTTAATATAGTGTTCATATCTTACCCTTTCGGCTGTATATTTAAATAATCGAGCATCCAGTTTGAAATATCCGTGAATATCGGCAAAGCATGAGTGCTACCCTCTAGTTCTTTATGGTCGCCAGATACCTGTACCATTATGACATATCTAGTCATATCCGTACTACCACCAAAACCTAGATACGTACCGATAGACTCATCACTGGCGTATACTCCATCCCTAATCACTTGAGAAGTACCTGTTTTGCCACCAATATAATAACCGCCTTTATCCCCCCTATTAATAAATAGCGTCCTAGCAACACGTGTCATTTCGCGAACCTGATCGGCTGTTGATTGTGCGACCAAAATTGATGGTTTTGTTATTTGATTCGGAATATACGTACCAGTCTTGTCTAATTTTCCAGCTAAAACTGTCGGCACATAATATTTTCCACCGTTAACTAATGAGCTAAAAGCAGCCGCAACTTGCACCATCGTTACGTCCATACCCTGACCAAAAGCCATATTTGAATAGCGCACAGCATTTCCATCAACAGCAGTCGGCGGTATTATCGTACCGGAAACTTCACCAGAGACCTCTAACCCAGTTAAACGTCCTAAACGAAATTTGTTATAAAAATAATCGTACATAATGTCGCGTGCACCTCTGGTTATATTCTCACCGTCACCTAGACGTTGAGCAATAGTAACAAAGCCAGTATTCAGCGACCAGTCCATCGCCGTCTGAAAAGTAATCGTACCTGTATGACCCAGATTGGCATTAGTTATCGTACGATCGTCAACTTGAATACTGTCCGTATTAACATAAGTTGCAGTTGGGCTAACTACACCTTTATCGATACCTGTTGCCATTGTAAAAGTTTTGACATCCGAACCGGGTTCATATGGCACAGATACGACACCATTGTTAAAAGTAGCTATATCAGTCACCTCATTAAGTTTAGATGGATCATACGTCGGCAAATTAGCCATCGCCATAATTTGACCATTTTGAGGATTCACAACAATTGCGCTACCTCTGGTGGCTCCAGTTCGTTTTAATCCATCAGCCAAGGCTTGCTCGACGTGAGACTGTACATTGCGATCAATACTCAGTACGATATTGTCACCATTGACGGCTGGCTTATTGATATTATTATTACCAATCGTTAGTGGCACATCACTAACATCGGTCACTGATTGCAGCAATCCATCCTTGCCAGTCAGCCTGTCGTTTAACTTATCTTCAACACCATAACGGCCAACACCGCCGTTATCAACAAAGCCTAAAGTTTGCGCCGCCAGTGAGCTTTCGGGATAAACTCGCTGCGATTCTTCCTGAAATCCTATGCCGTTTAACTTTTCACTTTTTATCTTATCAGCCTGAACTCTGGTAATCTTGGTAGCTAATATCTGATAGCGACTGTCTTTTTTATTTAATAAAGACTGCAGATCAGCCCGAGCATTACCGCCAGCGACACGTTTAATAGTACCGATTATTTTAGCGTCATCTTTGGTGGTCTGTGGATCAGCAAAAACAGTATAAACGGTTTGGTTCATGACTAGAGGCACTGGGTCTTGACCGTCCAAAGCGTATATCAAACCCCTTTTTGCTGGAATCGTTAAGCGTTTAACTTGTTCTTGGCTAGCCATATCGACATAATATGCGTGTTGAATAATCTGCAAATAAAACAGCCTTATAACAAAGATAGCCATAGTAGCAATTACTATAGCTGCAAGTACCTTTGATCGACTACCTTTTTGTAATTCTAATTTCATAAATCTACTACTGTGCGTAATTTGTTGCCACAGGAACGGTCATAGTTGTAGCAACTGTGCTGTTTTTAACGGTTTCAAGTGCTGTCAACCGAGCATTCTCAATCTCAAGATCGCTTTTTTGTGTGTTAAGTTCAGCAATTTGGCTGTCAATTTTTTGAGTCGCATAATCGTAACTGGTTGCGCGGGTTGCTTGCGTCAAATATATCAATCCTAGGACGGTAATCATCAGTGCAACTAGCACAGTGTGAGTCACGGGTCCAAGTTTGATAGCTGAAACATAAGCAACGGTATTTTGGTTACGAGACCAATTTTGCTGACGTCGACTGCTAAAATTTTGATTACGTTGATAAGACATTTTTAATAGACTTCTTTTTTATTTTTGTTTTGGTTTTGGTACCCCGCTCTAAAAATGAGCGGGGTAAGTTGTTGTTAGATTTGGCGGACGTTCACTACTTGAGTGACGTCTGCGTACTGTACTGAGATTCGAACTGGCATATTTTTTTGCCCTTTCTTTTTGTTTGTTTTATTTTTTCACTGCGGCACGTAACTTGCTGCTACGTGATCGCGGGTTGTGAACATCATAAATGCTTCCGGCGATTGGCTTTTTAGTCAATGGCTGCAGCACGGCCTGGATTCCTTCGTCAAACTGATCTTTGAAATAACGTTTAACTAATCGGTCTTCGAGGCTGTGAAAGCTAATGATGCCAACTCGCCCGCCTGGTTTTAACAGGTCGGGCAAAAGTGGCAACAAGTCTTCGATTTGTTTTAATTCATCGTTGACTGCAATCCGGATTGCTTGAAAGGTGCGCGTGGCTGGATGGATTTTTTTCCATCTTCCACGGTATACGGTTTTGATCAAGTCAGCGAGTTCCCCAGTTTGCGACAGTGGTCTGTTAACAACAATTGCCTTAGCGATTGTTTTAGCTGATCCAATTGGTTCTTCACCATATTGGGTTATGATACGCGTAAGTTCTTGTTCCGAGGCGGTGTTGACTAGCGTTTCTGCGCTACTAGCCTGGCTTTGGTCCATTCGCATATCTAGCGGGCCACTATTTGTAAAGGAAAACCCTCGCTCGAATTGATCGAGTTGTGGTGACGATACACCCAAATCAACTAACACCATATTAAATGTCCGCCCTTCTTTTATTAACTGCCTTGCAGCAGTAACAAAATCAGTATGCAGTAACCGCACCCCTTTGTTTGACAGTGAGTTCAAACGCTTTATGGCGTAATCATCACGATCAACCAAGACCGAGTCGGTATAATTACCAGTCACACTTAAAAAGCGATTAGCATGACCACCGTATCCAGCAGTCAGGTCGAGATAACTCTCCCCTTCTAATGGACGCAATGTATCAAGCGTCGCCTCAAGCAAGACTGGAATATGTAGCAAGTTATTTGGAATATATTCTTTACTCATTCGTTATCTAATGATAGCACGAGATAACGATTCGAGATCACCTAACTGGTAGTTAGATCTGTTTGTTTTTGTTGTAACTGTGTTTGTTTTTGTATAAGTGTCCGAACAATTCCACAGTGATTGTCAAAGACAAGTCATAATCTGTGTATTATTCGGTTGAGAGACTTATGTGTGAGGTGGAGTTTATTTGGGAGGTGTGTTTTTTGTTGAACTAAGGTGCGCGAGTTTTTTAATGTGGTCCCGTAGCCCACTAATTTTGCCTAACTACCAGATAGTTGATCTCGAGAGTTTTTCTTGTTGTTATTTCAAATTGTTAAGGTGCTTTGTTTATTGGTCCTAAACGTCAACGTCGGGCCGGATAATGCGCCAATATGCGCCTGCCCTAATTGCCACCAGTTCTCGGTCGATTCCGGCATAGTCAAGCAGGTGCTGCTCGATTGTGACTCGACCTTGTTTTTGGTCAAGTTCCGCCTCGGTCTTACCGTGTCTAAATCGGACATTCAGATCGGCAATCTTCTCATCGAGAATACTGCCACCAAGTGCTGATTCGACTTCCCTGTCCCAAACTGATTTTGGATACAGGTGTAAGTACTGGTTGAAACCTCTAGTCAGTACAACACCGCTGGCAAATTCGTCTCGAAGTTCGGTCGGTATGGTTAACCGTCGCTTGTCGTCAAGCTTCCGTTCGAAATAATCTACGCTTGCCATATTGTGACTTCTTTTTGGCTCCGTTTAGTTATTTTAATTGTTTTAGTGGTTGTTTGTTTTTGTGTGGTGGGAGTTACCCACTTCTTTCCACTGGACTTACTATACTACCCACTACTACCCACTTCAATACCCAATTTTGGCGATTTATAAACCATAACCGGCATTTGTTCACAGTTCTGTGGATAAATTGGTTATGTTATAGGGGTGAAACGGTGGAATACATGATTAAATTTGGCTTATTTTTCGTAATTAATAATTTCATCAATCGTTTTTACTAATTTAACAGATGACGAATAGCTATTGAATTGGTTTTTTTCATGCTTTTTTGCCTTGCCTTGGACTAGATATCCCCTAGCGCCCGCTGGCAATCCGTCAAATGCCATAATTTTATCGTCAATTAATACGACCTCGGCGGCTAATCTGGGTAGATTATCGTGAAAAAAGTCCGCCGGAATAACAAACTGCTGTTTATCATTCAGCCATTTTGCGATATATGCGCTTTTATGACGACTCGGCACGATAATATTCGCCACATTCCCAAGCCCAGAGGCATTAATTTTCAACATCTGCCATTTTTTATCACCAAAGCTCATAATGCAAAAATCGCGATTGGTTGCGATCAAAAACTCAATCAATTCAATCGCACCTGGTTCTAATGTATTACCTTTTTGTAATTTAGCGCGTTCTAAAAAAAGTTCATCAACTACATTTAAATCCATGCCAGGATTTAATTCTGCCAAGTGCTTTAAAGCACTAAAAGACCCGCCAGTTGCTTCAATACCCTCACGAGCTGTTTGCAGACTATCACCACTGCCAACTGATAATTCTTGGACGACTTCTTTCAGTAAATCAAAGCTAGATTCAATATCACCTAAACACCTGTCAAAATCTAAAACATAAAATGTTTTAATCTTTTGCATCGTAAATTTCAATTAAAGCTTTGGCGACAGCTTTGGCGTCATGACGAATTAACGAACGACGCAGCGGTATAGTGCTAGTTTTTTTACTTGGTGCCATTTCGCCCAAAAAATTACCTGCGATTGCTTGGTAGTTAGCTTTATTCAATTTCGTTTTATCGATCTTGACCAAAAAAGCATTTTCTTCTTTGTATCTGTGCGCTACATCGGCCGCTGGTTGTTGTTTGTTATATAAAACGTAATCTAAAAATGGCTCACCAACAAATCGCTCAATTTCACCAGCATGGTCGCTGACTGTAAAACCAGCTGTTTGTCCTGGTTTTGTAACCAAATTACAAACATAAAAACAGATGGCTTTGGTATTTTTTAAAGCCTGGGCAATGCCATCAATCACTAAAAGTGGCCCAAGTGACGAATACATATCACCTGGCGCAATCACCACCATATCAGCTTGCTCAATTGCCTTAATCGCCATTGGATTAGCCGATGCTATTGGCACATGTGACAATATTGCCTTGCGCGGATCGTTTTTAAAGTTATCCAGTGCCACAACATATTGATTTTGCAAAACAATACCCTTGTCTGGCCATTCCATTTTAAGTCTGACATTGTCCAATGTTGCCGGAATTACCGTACCATTAACCCGCAAAATTTCAGACGCTGTTTTGACCGCTTCGCTAAAACTGCCTGTCACTTTTTCCAGTGCCGTCAATAAAATATTACCAAACGAATGCCCACCAAAGGTGCCTTCTTCAAACCTATAATTAAATAAATCGCGTATTTTAGGTGACGCACTTAATGCAACCAAACACTGCCTAACATCACCTGGCGGTAAAGTACCTAATTCATCACGCAAGATACCAGTGCTACCACCATCATCAACCATGTTTACAATTGCCGCCAATTGTTTAGTGTGGTTTTTAAGTTCAGACAGTAAAGTAAAGCTGCCCGTTCCCCCACCAACAAGCGCTATCTTGATGTCATTTTTTGCAAATGGCTCATTCATTAATAACTATTATACATTACTACTTGGTATGAACATAAAAACATGCACAAAATAACACCTCTCGAGGACGGTGCTCTAACAGAGAGAAAAATATGCACTATTTTATCGATAACATCGGGTACAGTACTGAAAAAACAAAATAGATAATATAAAAGAATAATAGGACTATTGCCACCCACGATTTACGAATTTTCAACCGGCGTCCAGGTACTGCAATTGCATCTTTGATCGCGCTACCAACCCTTTCATCGATATAATGTTCAGTTTGTGATTCAACTTTTGACACAACTTTATCGATTACGTTAAATAATCTTTGCAGTAATGCCTGGTTAGTCAAATCAAATTGAGTATTTGAATAAATAAATATTTTGTTATCAACTATCTCGGCGTCAAAATTAAGCGAATCATCAATAAACAACTGCATTAAATCAGGTGTAAATACATACAAAGCATCTTGTTCGTACTCTTTGGGTGCATAAAGCGTAAAGTGTGAGTCAAAATCACCTTCCAGCGATAGCTTTTGATCCTTATTAAATTCCACTGGTAAATCACTAATCGATAGCCCAAATATATTGGTATTGTTGGCTTTTGAATCCAAAACCATATGAGGTAGATTGCGGTCAAGTTGAACCATAATATAACCATAAATATAGGTACGTGAATTTTTTCCTGATCCAGTCGTATAGGTGTAATTTGCAATTTCGAATGGATTAGAAGTTGTGCTGGATAAAATATTATATGCACTGCGACTGCGACCAATATTAAAAATTAATCCGTCACGCACTGGACTATCAATTTTTGGACTAAATTTTAACCCATTAGCCTCAGCAAAACGATATAACCTAACGCCTTGTTGCCATTTTTTTGTCTGTTGTTGAATCACTAGTACCCCGACAATAGACGCAATTAAGACCATAAAACCAACTTGTAACAAGACGGGCGTTACTGTATCAACACTGGCTTGTGCGGCTATTATTAACGATGGCGACACACTGCCAAGTATTATCACCCCAATAATAACGTTCATAAATACATTTGACTTTTTTTGAGCGTACAAACTTTTTAAATTGTCGACATCACGACCAGTAACTTTGGTAGTAAGTGAATCATATTTCAGTTGTTGCATATGCTTATTGTACTATATCTTCGCCAAAGTGTTTTTGCAGGCGCATTGTAATCGAACCTTCGTGACGGCCTAGTAATTTGCTTAGCTCTTTAATAGTTGCGCCATTTTGAAATTTTTCTTTCAACAAATCGTCTTGTTTTGCTTCCCAAGGTTTGTAGGCGTTTGGATAAGTTTCGCGCATTTTGGCAATCTTTTCAGTCCAACCGCTGGCCTTTTTAGCCGACTTTTTTGGTAATTCAGTTTTACGTTTAGCGATTGCCTCTTCTAAATAGGCAAACCTTTTTTGATCCCTGGCAGCCTTATCGCGTAGCGAAACGTCAATCGCCGCCGCATCGGCACTAATTTGCAAAGCCATGCGATTTATACCAGATAAATACAAACTGTGCAAATTTTTTACTCGGCTAAGGGCGACATAGCCCATGCCTTCAACAAAGGCTTTTCGCAAATCAATTTTGGCCGCGTCCAGCGTCATACCTTGTGATTTATGGACCGTAATCGCCCACGCTAAACGAAGCGGAATTTGGGTAATACTGCCACGTTTTTTATCGCCATCGCGTAATTCCCAGGTGTCAGGCGACATTGTTACCACTTTACCATTACGAAATTCAACAATTGGATATTCGGTGCCATGTTCAAAATCCATCACCGTGCCAATACTGCCATTAACATACTTTCGGTCTAAACTGTTTTTGACCGCCATCACTAATGCGCCTTTTTTCAGTCGCAAAATCGCTGGCGCCAAGACTGATCGTTGCAGAGCTTCGACATAATTTTTGCCACCAGTTGTTGTCTGTGTATAAAAAAGTTCGTCACCACCAAGTGTTTCCAGGCGCGCATCATTTATTCGATCAACGTCAACATTGACGGTATGCAGCTCGGTAATTACTTCATCACCTTCGGGCAATACATCAACCCGTGACAATAATTTTTCAGCATGATGACGACGCAATTCACCCGAACGCAAAGAGTTTAAAATATCTAATAATTCTTCGTCATCCTGACGATATTGCTCGCTTAAATAACAAATTGTTGGATCTAATTCTTGCCATACATTACTGTTAACTACAAAACCGCCAGCCCGACTGTCGCCTCGGTTAATGGGTGGCAATTGAAAAAAGTCACCACTCATAATCACCTGAATGCCACCAAATGGCTCGTCGCGTTTACGTACGATTCGACAAACCTGATCAACCATATCTAAACGAAAATCATGCAACATGCTGATTTCGTCGATAATCAAAACGTCGGTTTTTTCAATGATTTCACGGCGCGTTTTGGACATATTATCAGCAAAACCGGCGTGCAATTCATCATTGATGCCAATTCCACTCCACGAGTGAATTGTCGTACCGCCCAAGTGTGTGGCCGCCAGCCCAGTCGTAGCCGTCACTGATACGTGCTTTCCTTCGCCTTTGGCCAATCGAATAAACTGATTCAACACAAAAGTCTTGCCTGCCCCCGCTGGACCAGTTAGCAAAACACTTTCTCCCGAAAGCATAACTTCAAGCGCCATCCCCTGTTTCATCTGTATCTATTGTATCAAAAAAGGGTCATATTATTAGCCCTTTAATTATAAATCAGATTGTTTCTAATGCACGTTCATACGTGCGAGCGACGGTATAAGCCAAATTTGGGAATTACCATCCCGACCCCCACTAGAAGAGGTCGGAACGATAGCCCATTCTGGCTTTGATTATTCGTCGTCCTTAATTACCTTGAACTGAATCAAAGTATATTTCGCGGTTAAAAAAACCACAGCTGCCACCGCAGAACCAACAAAAAACGCATAGATAGAACTTAGCAAAAAATTGCCAAGAATCAATATTGCGTTATAGCCTGCATTATTAATATAACTATTAGCAATCAATAACGCTGACGTTTGGGCGAAAAAGGCCGCCAAAAAAAGTATAAAAAATACTAGGAACATCACAATATAAATTAGACGTTCCAACTCTGCCTTTTTGGTTTTTCTCATAATTTTGTAGTGCTTTAAACTGCCTAAAATAAGCAATTTAAAGCAATATTATTGTTAACAGGCCCCTACCAATTACGCCCGCTCTAGCACGGAACGTGCATGGAAACATTCTGACTTATTAATGTCCACTACCAAGAATCATTGATTTGATAATATACTTTAATTGTAACACATTGTGTAGTTTGAGTCAATTTTTACGTAACCGAGTCTCGCAATTATTACTAACCTCTTGGCGGTTCGCCTTCGGGGTCGTCCAGGAGTTTTTTGGATTTAACTTCATACCTACGACCAGTGATTTCACTAGTAATGTAATCTTCGTTAATCAGATTTACGAATGTATCCAGGTCGTTACCGTCCATGATGATAATTGCGCCGGCGTCATCGGTCATGATATCCAGTTGCATATTGTCGGCGTATTCAATCACCTGTTCTTGGCTGATGTCACCAACTTCGATTTTTTGCAATTTATTAACAGTTTTTTTGCGTTCGCGGACAAGTGATTGCAAATCCATACCATCTGGGAAACTTAGGCGGAAGTGTTTTTCAATTTCTTCGACTTTTTTGTCAGCCAAAGCTTGTTTTTTATAATCGTAATTAAAGATTCGCTCGAATTTGCCTTGGTTAAAGACGAAAATATCTTTGTCGATAATCAATACCTGGTTGTCTGACGGTATCTTTAGTCCAACATCGGCCTGAAAAGCGCCAAATTTACCATCACGAAATTCCCAAGCGGTCGAGCCTTTTAGCACCTGCCCTTGCGAGATTTGTTTGATAGCATAAAAAGGTTTGTCTGGTGAGTTTTTGTGTGTAAAACGCGCTAAAATGCCTTTGATACGTTTAAATTCGTGCTCTTGCTCGCTGAACTCGACGATATCGTTACGCTGATGTTCGATTAAATGCAATAATGTTTCAGCACGACCAACTTTATCCAAATCAGTTCGGAGCAACACGTTATCTTCATCTTCGGATAATTCAAAATCACGGACCGACAAACCAGTGCCAGCACCCATGGTTACGAAATTAATCAAATCATACAAAAACAATGGTTTAATCTGGGAATTTAATTCACTGTTAAAACTGGTGGTGTATGGCGTGTAGTGTTTGTTGAATAAAAAGAATTCAACGTCCAATTCTTTTTTGACGCCATCAATGTTATTTGCCCATAAAAAAATATCGGTCGGTTCGTTTGGTTTTTCCATTGTTTGCTTTCTTTTTTAGGTGATAACTAATTAATTATTGTACACTCGGCATACTATCTATAACAAGATTTTGCCGAATAGTTTTTGGTCGCGCGCCCGATTTGCCCACTGATCGGCCAGTTCGTTGCTGACGTTTCCAACATGGCCACGTACCCACACTAATTGAGCATTAGATTGTTCGTACAATCCAAATAATTCTTGGACGATATCAAGGTTTTTGATGTCGCTGCCCTTTTTTCTCCAACCGTTAGCCTTCCAGCTGACACCCCATTTGGTAGCAACGTTAATCCAAAATTCGCTGTCACTGTAAATTTGACATTCAGCGCCAGCCGCATCTGTTAAAGCGGTAATAATTGCCCGGCCTTCCATGCGAATATTGGTCGACATTTGTTCGCTGCCGACTATGGCTAGTTCGGTGTCTTTTATAACTGCGAATCCACCGGCACCAGGGTTAGGACTGCAACTGCCATCAGTATAATAAATAATCATTAACTCTATTTTACTACAGTTCGATATAAAAATCGAAGCTTGTCATATTGAATACACCATTATATATTTTATTACTAATCCAATGTCCTGTTCGCCTGTCGCGGTAATAATAAAGTTTAGTCCACTTTGTATCCTGCGTAACTCACTACGTTCAAACATACTCGGATAGCAAGGCGTCCTAAGCTTTATTATTCCGGCCAGTCAAAGGGACACTGTATTAGCACTAAAATATATAATGGCTAGCGAAACGTCAAAAAATACGAGCGGATTTAATCCAATAGTAACCTTCCATGTTCCATTTAGTCTTTACATTCCCAAGCATTAGCATAATAATGATACTATCGAGGCGTAATCGCCCGGAAAGGAATACTATGGCAAAAGGTCAAGACAAGAAAAAAGAAGTTAAGAAACCAAAAAAAGTTGCTAAAAAGTAATCTTACTTCGCAAACAAAAAACGCTAGAAATAGCGTTTTTTGTTTGTTTTTTATTACCTGACGCTAGTGCCAGATTTGCCTGACAATATCGATTTGTAATCAGCTGATGGGTTGCCGATGTGGGTTTTGACTCCTGCCCAGTTGGCTTGGACGGCGGCTTCGATTTTTGACTGCATACCTCCCCTGCCAGCACTTGATTTGCCACTGGTCAACATCAAAGCTTTTTTGATATTACATGAATCAATCACTGATACAGTTTTACCTTTTTTATCTAATAGTCCATCAACATTAGTCAACAACATTAATTCAGTTGCGTCAACCGCTACGGCGATTTTAGACGCTAAACCGTCGTTGTCGCCACCATAACTTAATCTGGCTAGTTCGATGTCACTTAGGACGTCGTTTTCGTTAATAATTGGCACGATTCCATGTTTTATGGCTGAATTGATAACTTTTTTCAAACGACCACCTTCAACTCGGTCTTCGATGTCGTTGTGTGTCACCAAAATTTGGCCAACATTAATGCCGTATTTATTAAAAGCTTGTCGCCAAGCTTCGACCAGCGCCGCCGATCCAACCATGGCATAAATGCTAGAGTCGCGGAAGTTGTCTCGAACCGCCCAGAATTACTCGTCCAGCCGCCACGGCGCCCGAACTGACAACGACTATTTGATAATCTTGACGCAAATCATTTAATTTGGCAGCATAACTATCGATTTTATTTTGGTCCAAACCACTATCACCTGTTAAGGTACTGGATCCATATTTAACAACTAAAATTTTACTTTTCATTACAATTTCCCCTTTATTTTAGACACAAATAATAATTCACACGACTGACACCTAGTAATAACTAGATTACTAGGCGCGTGTGGGGGCGAAAGTCAAATCAGCGATAGTAACGCGTTTTTGTTCGGTTGTGTCACGGTCACGAACTGTGACACAGTTGTCAGCCAAAGTATCAAAGTCAATCACAACACAGTATGGCGTACCGATTTCGTCTTGGCGACGGTATCTTTTGCCGATGTTACCGTTGTCATCAAATTCACAGCGAACAGTTTCTTTTATCTTGTCATAAACTTCGCGGGCTTTGGCGACAAGCTCTGGTTTGTTTTTAAGTAATGGGAAAACAGCAACTTTAATTGGCGCCAAATCATATGACAGTTTAAGCACAGTGCGTTTATCATCACCAACAACGTCTTCGGTATATGCATCAGACATAAATGCTAGCAGTATACGGCCTAGTCCAGCTGAAGTTTCCAGTACCCAAGGAATATATTTTTCACCTGTATATGGATCTTTATACGACAAATCAACACCAGAAAATTTGGAATGTTGAGACAAGTCATAATCAGTGCGATCATGAATACCTTCCATCTCGTCAAAACCATACGATGGATAATTATATTCAATATCCCAAGCGTCAGAGGCGTAAAATACTAAATTTTCGTGCTGTTTAAAACGCAAATTTTCAGGTTTGATGCCCATTTTGACGTACCAATCAAAACGTTCTTGTTTGATCCGTTCATACGCCTCTTTGTTTTCATTTGGGCGAATAAAGTATTGCGTATCAGCCTGTTCAAATTCGCGTGTGCGGAATAAAAAGTTACGTGGCGATATTTCATTACGAAATGCCTTGCCTATTTGGGCAATACCAAATGGAACTTTCATTCTTGTTGTATCAACAACATTTTTGAAATTCAAATAAATACCCTGACATGCTTCACCTGGCAGATAAACTGGTTGCTCATCAGCACCAGTAAAATTACCCATATTGGTTTTAACTAACAGGTTAAAGGCTTTGACAGGCGTCCAATCACTTTTACCGCATTTTGGGCATTTAATTTGATCCTTGTATTGGTCAAATAATTCATTGATTGCAGCCTCTGACATTTTTTCATCAGCGGTGATATTAATTTTGGCCAATTCTTTATCGACTCGAATACGAGTATTACAGACTTTGCATTCCGATAGTGGATCGGAAAAGCCACTAGTGTGACCAGATGCATCCCAGACTTTTGGTTCTTTAAACATTGCACTGTCCAGTCCAACATAATTCTCGCGTTTTTGAACGTTTTCTTTCCACCAAGCGGCCTTAATGTTATTAAGCAACTCAACTCCATATGGACCAAAATCATACATACCAGCCATGCCGCCATAAATTTCGCTACCCTGATAAACAAAGCCTCGGCGCTTGGCCAGACTGATAATTGATTCCATGGTTTTGCTGTCAATATTGTTGTCGCTCATATTTATGTATATTATATCAGTTATTTGTAAATTTTATAACGCTGCATGTTCGCGAGCCACCAACAAGCAATCTGGTATGATTTCACTCAGACCCCCAATTTGAGCGATAACCTTTAATGGTCTAGTCGCAATCAGGCGTAATAACTTTATATGTTCGGATGTCAATTCGCCGCCATTCACTGCCCTTAACCCTCTGTCAGCCACATCATAACGATAAGTTTTATCGGCTGATAATTTTTCACCAGCCGTGTCGTGCCACAAACTAAGTTCGTACCCCATCAACGCCGCATAATGCAAATAAAACCAAGTCTGCACAACGCCAATTTGAATCGACAATGCGTCCAAACCCATCAAAGTTTCGGCCAAGACATCATACCAATCTGGGCCTTCGACCATTTCGCTAGCACCCGAAACTAATTTAATCACTAAATATCCAAATTGCATGCGGTCATAATCAGTCATAATATTTTTGTAAAAATGCACTAATCTGGCCGATGTTAAAATGCCAAGTTCACCTTTACCTTCAGTCAAAACCACTTCACAAACGGCAAATAGTTCAATTCCGCCCGCCAACCGACTTTTTTCACGACGGACGCCACGCGCCATCACACTGCGTTTGCCGTCAGGTGTCAGCAGTTGCAAAATTCTGTCGGCCTCACCATAATTTGTCCGACGCAAAACAATCGCCGTAGTTCGATTAGTTTTCATTGTAGTACACTTCGGACCGCTGCCACCAAATCAGCTGGTACCATGGTAGCTTTATTTATTATTCGCTTAACACCGTACGGCGTCACATTTTCAATTGTCAGTTCACTGGCTAAATTCGTACAAAGAATAATTGGAATACCACCAGTATCACCATACGATTGTAATTCATGCATTAACGCAAAAGCGGTATTACCAGTCAGTAAAACGTCTAAAATTATCACTTTGGGATGAACTTCATCAATCGCGTGAATCGCTGCAATCGCATGTAATGCAATTGTGGCCTTAAAACCAGCCTTAGTCAAAACACGTTGGTGTTGTTCAGCCAGCCATTTGTCATCTTCAACTATTAATACCGAGGCACCATTCATAATAAACTGAGTTGCCTAGAAGCTTGTAAATCAATATAAAAAGTCGCGCCGTCACGGTGTTGAGTTACACCAATCTTACCGTTCATAGCATCTGCAAACTGGCCAGCAATATACAGTCCCAAACCGCTACTTTGCGGCCTAGCGTGAATCGGTGTCGACGCCTGGGTTAATTTACTCTTCAATGATTTCAAGGTGTTAATCGGTAGCGCTGGGCCGTAATCACGCACGCCCAAACGAATCGTTTCGCCTTTGTTTATTGACCCGATGCGAATTTCGACCGACATATTACTTTCAGCATAATACAAAGCATTATCGCTAAAATTAATCAAAATTCGTCGCAACAAATCTCGATTCGCAACCAGAAGTAGCGGATTTTTGTTAGGTACAAATTTAACGTCGCGATCATGGGCCGCAAATAGTGGTTTTAGTTCGCGAATAATATCTTCGCAAAGTTGCTGCGGATTAATTGGTTCAAGTGTAAACATGGCGTCAGATAATCGCACCGAACGCGTTAAGTCACTGGTTAAGCGCAAAGCACGTTCACTGGTTAAACTAATTTGACGCAACATTCGACTTCGTTCAACCGGCGTTACATCGCCATCTTCTAGTGTTAATGACAATTGGCGGACCAGGGCTAGCGGTGATTTAAGTTCGTGGGCGGCTGCTACAAACGAAGACAAGCCATCAGTTAATGGACCACCCAAAATTCGTTCGTGCTCCCCCGTTGTTGCACCCATATGTACTTATTGTAGCATGTATGGTGTGGCTATTTTCTATTTAACGAACTTAATTGTTGTAATCAAAGCATTAAAATCAGCCGTAAATGTTGTAGCATCAGTACGGATTGTCAAAGTCTTGTCACGAATTTTATAAACAACCGCTGAACCATGAATATCATTTGAAAACTTGCCGTCTAACCTAGTGCCAGTACTACCATCGGCCGATGTTACACTGCTTGATTTTAAGTCACCTTTTTTAACTAACGAATCATAACTGGTCAATGCTTTGTCATAATCTTTTTCTTCAATCAAAACACGCAGCGCAAATTGTTGTGTTGAACTGATAGCCGGAACAGCCACTGGGTTTAAATATGCCTCGTATGTGCCACCACTACTGGCGTCCCTGTTGATAAACAAACTCCAAGTTTTTGGATAGTTAAAAGTAACCGCACCATAGTCACTTGGGCCGGTAAATTGACGCATTGGTTCTTTTTCGCGCTGAGTAAAATTCGCTTCATCAGTATCAAATTGAGTCTTTTTGGCAGCCGCAACCGCGGTGTCACGTATTGTATTAACGTTGGTTTTTTGATCGGTGTAATTCATAAACGCCCAAATCGACAGAGCCAACAAACCGGTTGATAAAACAATTAGACCAATTGATGAAACCATCCAGCCGTTTACAAAGCCGTTTTCGCGCCTACGATAAATCTGTGTCATAGCGTCATTATACTTGTGGTTTGCCTGGCTGTAAAGAATGAAACTCGTACAAGTTATATGCACCCACGCTTTTTACTGATTTTATGCCATTAATCTTGCTGCCGTAAACGATTAAACTTATTGCCCTACCTAACTTATCAGCTTGTGATTGTAGTCGTTTGGCAATTTTGTCCATGTCGCGAGTTACCGAAAAAACATAGACAACAGTCGTCTTGTCAGGTAAATTCGTCAACCAAAAATCAGCTAAACGAACACTAACATGGCTATCTTTACGTGATAAAAATCTTGAAATAAGTACTAATATTGGGTTAATTTCATAGCCAACAGTCTGCGCGCCAAATTTTGATGCCATTCGCAATACAACACCGTCACCACTGCCGATATCAACTAAATAATCAGCGGCGCTTAATGGGTATAGGTCGGTAAATGCCTGATGAATAGACTTTTTATGGCTGGGCACATATGGCGCCCCACGAAAAACCACCAAACCAAAAACCAGCGCAATTATCGCCAAAATTATCCAAATCATGATTATCTAGCTTTCACTGTCAAATTTTTGTTTGACGATTTGAATTTCGTTTTTTAGTGACAATAGGTCTTTCTCAATTTCGCTGGCCAGTTTTTCAGCCTGCTTGTAATTATCAAGCGCTTGTTCTAACTTAAAATCTTCGCTATCAAACCACTCAACTAATTTATCTAGTTCGGCTGTTTTTTCTTGAATCGATTTATTTGTTGATGACATTTTTAACCTCTGCTTCTAGTATAACTTTATTTGTTTCAATCTCAATCGTTGCACCGACTTTTACATTGCCTCGAATTAATGCATACCCCCTAGCCAGTACTACATTTGGGTCAAGTTGCGTCAAGACGTTGCGTAATGACAATATACGTCGCATTTGTTCATCGGCGGCGCGCTCAACTGCGTCTATTACGTTAATCATCATGTCCTTAACTGATTGCCTTTGCCTATCAATAACCTGCAAGACGCGTGGTAACAACGAAATAACTTGAGCCCTGACAGCTCGAATAATCTCCATCCGATCAGGCACTAAAATTTGTGCCGCATTACTTGGTGTTGCTGCGCTAACATCAGCCGCCAAATCGGACAAACTGGTGTCAATTTCGTGACCAACACCAACCAATGTCGGAATACGACTACCAGCAATCGCCCTAACTAGCGGTTCGTCATTAAAAGCTGACAAATCATCAGCACTACCACCGCCACGAATAATTATAATAACTTCGGGCAACGATTCTTGCTGATTAAAATAATTAATCGCCCGAATAATCTGATCGGGCGCATCCGTACCCTGAACTTGAACATGTGCCACATCAACCCTTAAGCCACCAAATCGATCATTTAATATTTTTATAAAATCAGCATAACCAGCCGATTGTGTGCTGGCGATAACAGCGACATGTTGCGGAACAATCGGTAATCGACGTTTACGTTCGGGCGCAAAAAGACCTTCGGTTTCGAGTTTTGATTTTAACAATTCAAAACTCTTTTTTAGGGCCCCTTCACCACTAGGTCGAATTGTTTTAACCGTCAGACTAAACTTACCCCATTGGGTTAATTTTGGAACAGCCGAAACAATGACTTTCATGCCGTCTTCAATCGGAACCCGTAATTGCCAAACACTCATGAAACAGCCGATACTACCGCCGGCGTCTTTGATATCAAAAAAGACATATTTGCCTTGATTAACTTTAAATGAAGCAACCTCACCCTCAACTTCGACGGTTGGATAGGCATATTCTAGCGTTTGATTAACAACCGCAATAAAATCACTGACGCTGAAAATAGGTTTAATCTGAGTTTTTTCCATATTTATTAATTGTCAGTTGATAAAACACATAACCAAATAAAATCGTACCAGTTAATAATGTTGCCCGCGCCAATAGTATACCGGCAATTGCGACATCAGGTTGAACACCAGATGATGCCAAAAATGAAATCATTACTGCTTCGTAAACACCAGCGCCACCTGGTGATGACGATATAACACTAACAACTGACGTAATTCCAAAAGCAATAAACAAAGTTGCTGGATTAATCCAATATCCCAGTGAAATAAATGCTATCAAAATCAATGACACATCCAAGAGATTTGTTATAACCGACCACATAAGCGGACGAATTAATATCTTTTTTTCGCGGCGAATTTCAAGGTAGTCACGATGAATATCTGTAAAAAATTCCTCAACTGAGGATAAAACTAATATATTTTTCTTTTTACCACGCGTCAATTTTGCCATTACTTTATTAACAACGCGCGTAATCCAGCCAGACAAAGATATTAAACGCTGATGATTACTGACAACATATATCAAGAATGACGTGCCGCCGATGGCCGTAATAATCAAAATCGAGCTGACGACGGTTATCGTTTGGTTGATGCCATTATCAAACGCTAATATTGTTACAGCAATTATAACCATAGCGACAAAGCTAACAAACGACAAGACAAATCGAATAATTTGTGCCATAGTAGCCCGTCCAGGACTGACCCCATGACGATGTAATACCCAGCCTAAATATGAAAAACCAGCTGCGCCACCACTTGGCAAAATATGGTTTACAAAATTTAACTCTAACGCCATGCGTGTCATTTCCCAGCGTGACGTAGTTTTCAATTCACCTCTTGAACGAAGGTATGAAAACATCATTTCACCAGTTGTGTAATAACTCAGCAGTTGCGCTGGAATTAAAAGTAACCAAATCCAAATATTTACACTGCCCAGCAATCCCCAAGCCTTCATAATCTGATCCCAGCCAAAATAAACGACTAGCGCCAGCAATAAAATAGTAATTAATGATACCCAAGAACGAAATGACATAACTAATATAATTATAGCACCCAAAACGCCATCAACAACGTATAATAGAAGAATGAGTTACATAGCAATTTTAGGACGACAACCAGCGCTTGGCACGGCCGAGCTAGAAAGAATATACGGCGGCAAAGCTGTCACGCCAATATCACTTCAGTCAGTCATTATTGATTGTGAAGATTTTGAAATTCAAAGATTTGGCGGCGTTTTAAAAGCTGGCAAAGTTATTACCGAATTGCAACCCAGTAATTGGCGCCAGGTCAGTCAGCGAATTGTCCAGTTATATTCAGACAAATGGTCAAAATTTGAGGGCAAAATCACACTCGGCATCAGCGTCTATGATTTTGTTGTCAGTAATCGTGAGGTCCAACAAGCCGGTATCATACTAAAACAAAAACTCAAGAAGCATAACGTCAGTTTACGCCTAGTCCCAAACTCTGACCCTGCCTTGAGTACCGCTACCAGCCACCACAACAAACTTGGGCTGTCGCCAAACAAAGTCGAATTAATAATCGTCCGTACCCGTGAAGGCAAAATATACATTGCCGAAAGTACTGGATCGCAAAACATCACCGCCTATGCCCAGCGCGACCAAGAACGTCCCAAACGCGATGCTTTCGTTGGTATGTTACCACCAAAACTAGCTCAAATTATGATTAATCTGGCCTGCGGACAACTAAGACCTGAAGAAGGTCGCAAATTAGTTGTTTTGGACCCATTCTGCGGTACTGGCGTTATACCTCAAGAAGCAGTCTTGATGGGACATGCCGCCTACGGCACTGATTTGTCAGAAAAAATGGTTGAGTACAGCCATGCTAATATTAAATGGCTGGAAGATGTTTATCACAAAGAATTCGATTATAAGTTCAGCCATGGCGATGCGATGACTAATAAATGGCAACAGCCAATTAACGCCGTCGTTGCCGAAACTTACCTAGGACAACCATTTAGCGCTCCGCCATCACCCGCCAAACTCGAAGAAGTAGTCAAAAATTGCGATTATATTATTACCGAATTTTTGCGCAATCTAGGCACTCAAATCAAACCAGGCACCCCTGTTTGTATCGCTGTTCCAGCTTGGCGCAACAAGGAAGGTCGATTCACTCACCTGCCAATCACATCAATCATCGCCCGATTTGGATATAAACCGCACGAATTTACCAATATCTCGCAAAACGACCTACTGTACTACCGCGAAGATCAAGTTGTCGCTCGCGAACTTTTAGTATTAACTCGAGTCTAACTAATCGCCAGCCACCACTTCATCCCATCGTTCCTCTGAGTGTCCCTTTGGCTGACCGTTAAAATTAAATCAACCTAAACCATGCTATCCGAGTATGTCTGAGTGGTAACGAGTTACGCAGGATACATAGTTTAGTTGATTTAATTTTAAGCGCGTCAGGCAAACAGGACATTCAGAGGAATGAAGGGGTGGAGTGGTGGTGATGTAAAATACATCCGCAAACACCTTGACGCTACCACCATTATTTGATACAATTAACTAAATTTTGTTATTAAATTTCAAGGAGTTATCTCATGTCACATGTTAAAGCAGGTGGAACAGCCAAAAACGTCCATAATAGTCCCGGTCAACGACTTGGTGTTAAACGCTTTGGTGGCCAAAAAGTTCGCACTGGCGAAGTATTAGTCCGTCAAACTGGTTCAACCAAAATCGGTGGTGTTGGTACGTTTACCAGCCGTGATTTTACGATTCATGCAGCCGTTGACGGTGTTGTAAGCTTCGGGAAAGTTCGCAAAAGCCGCTTTACAGGCAAAACTACTCCTCGTACTCAAGTTTCCGTACTATAACAAATATCTTGAAACCAATTTAAAACTGCCCAGTCGGGCAGTTTTAAATTTGCATATTTTATTACTAAGCTTTGTGTTCCATCAACCCAAGGTGATATTTAACTCGTTCAACAACGTCACCGATAACAACTTGTGATTTAACCAGATAGTCATCAACGCCCAACGATTCAGCACGTTCTTTATCCTTAGGTTGACTAAGTGCTGTCAACATAATAATCCGAATATTCGATGTTTCAGGAGTGTTTCGCAAAATATCCAAAACATCAAAACCACTAATTTTAGGCATCATAGCGTCAAGCAGTATCAAATCAGGCTTAAATTCCAACGCTGCCGACAAAGCAACTTCGCCGTTATTCACGGCGTGTGTGTCAAAACCTTCCATCTCAAGACGAGATTTATAAACTGCAGACAGTGCAACATCATCTTCGACAAGTAGAATCTTTTTCTTTGTATCCATATTACCCCTATATTACTACAACCTGACCTAAAAACACAAGCGTTTAAAGACCAAGAGCTTTTTTAGCTGCATCAACCTGTGGATCAACACTGTTATTAATGTCTGTTTGTGTCAAAGTTGCCGTCACATCTGGTGTAATGCCCTCTTTGGTAATGTTTTTGCCGTTTGGAGTATACCAACGCGCAACTGTAACTTTAATTTCAGCACCGCCACTTAATTGCATCGGCTCTTGAACGCTGCCTTTACCAAATGTTTTTTCGCCAACCAATTTTGCTGCTTTGTGATCCTGCAAAGCGCCAGCCACAATTTCACTAGCACTAGCTGATTGACCATTTACTAGTACGACAGTTGGTATGCCCTTTAGTATTGCATCACTACCCGACTTTGAAGTACTTACAATCTTAGAACCATCAGTACCTGTTCGTTCAGTTACAATTACTTGATTATCCAACCACAAGCCCGCAACGTCGACCGCAGCTGATACATAGCCACCGCCATTATATCGTAGGTCTAAGATTACAGATTTAACGCCTTGTTTAACAAAATCCTGTGCGGCAGCCTTCGCCAAAGCGCCGGTCTTATCATCAAATCGTGAAATTGTAATCGTACCAAGTCCATCAACAACGCTACTGTCAACACTTGGATTGTTAATAGTTGCACGAGTGATTGTATAGTCTTTAACTTCAGTACCACGTTGGATCGTCAGTTTAACTGTTGTGCCGACATCGCCACGAATTACACCAACCGCCCGGTCAACCGTCCAACCAGCAATCGATTCATCATTAACTTTCAATATAACATCTTCCGCCAACAAGCCAGCTTTAATAGCGGGGTTGTCCTTCAATGGTCGATTAATAGTAACCTTGTCGTTTTTGAGGCCAATTTCAGCACCAATACCACCACCAATATTGCCCGACAAATTGTTATTAAAATCAATTGCCTCAGATGGGCTAAAATAGGTTGTATATGCGTCGCCAGCCGCCGCGACCATACCACGATTTGCACCTTGAATCAAAGCATTTGTATCTAACGTGCCATCATAATTAGCCGCCAACTTATTGTAAGTCTCTTGTAACGAACTCATATCAATCGACGCATCGTGGGCTTTTGCCCCAAAAACTGGGCCAATCGCCGATTCAACATTATAATGATAGACGCCAGCACTATAACCAAGCGCCAAAGCCAACGCAATCGACACAAAAAACACTGACGGGGTTAATAGTTTAGTCTTTATTTGACTATGCTCTACAATATGTTTAGTAATTTTGGCTTTGATTTTAGCTTGAATACGCTTCATTATATCCCCTGGGGTTTAGGCACACTTTTTCTATTACATATAATTATAGCGCAACACATGGTGGTTGCGCTATAGAACTTATGCTTTTAAATCTAGAAATATATATAATAATTATAAGTTGATTCATGGACTCTAATCTTACTATAATTCCCCCAGCCTAAGCCACTATTATCTCCAGAATTGTGACTATAGTCATTATATTGACTTATTATTATATAGCCGTCAGCATCCGGGTCTGTTTCAACCCAAACAACGTGACCGTATTGGCCTGCTGAGATAACACCGACAGAATTTGCTCTTGGAGTAGTATGCACCATGCTATCAGGAAAATTATTTGGCCAATTTGCAGCATCACCCAAGTATCGATAACTTCTGTTTGTATATTCTAATATTCTCCACGCGGCATAGCTAGTACACTGACGACACGCATAGCCTAAACCGTCAGAACCATCTCCATTTATGCCATTATATGACATCAGATTACCCCATCCGTCATATGCAACGTAGCAGTTGCCTCCACCCCAAGGATAATTACCCTTTGTTGCATCAGGTATTCCAGTTACAGTTCCGCCTCTATTTTGAGCAGCAATAATGATTGCCTGCTGTTGCTGTACTAAATCTTTCTTTTTGCTTTCTCCGTCAGCAGAAAGCTTCTGATACGCAGCTTCACTATTTTGTGTCTGATCTAGAATGCTTTGCTGTTCGGATTCTTTCGCAACTAACGCGTTCTTTGCACTATTCTGATCTTCTAGCACCTTAACAACCTCAGCCTTTTTATCAACAAGGGACTTCTTTAGATTTTTAATTGTTGAAATAGTTGTCGTTAATTGATTACGAATTGATGTCTGATACTCTTGTTTATCCATATAATCACTTATACTACTGCTGCTGGCTAGCATTTCAATTGGCGTAACGTTGCCATCTACGTACATATCGGCAATAGTAGAACCAAGCGCGTCTTGATTGTCAGTTATTTTTTTCTCAGTGTCTTTAATCTGCACTAATAGCGAGTCGTAATTAGCCTGATTTATATCAATTTGAGCTTGAATTATCGCTCTCTCGCTTGCGAGTTTTGCAAGAGCAGTCTGTAGCGTCTGAGCTTCATTATTCAACTGAGCCGCCTGTGCATGATAATTTGCAATATCCTGCTCAAGTGCATCAATCTGAGCCTGCAATTGAGACACTGATGTATCTGCAGACGCATCCTTTGTCATAATTTGTATAGGCGCTGATATAGCGATAACTAAACTAATTACCACCAGAACAGTTTTTGTCACCACAGAGTGAAAGTTAGGCTTAGAAATTGCAATCTTCATTATTTTAAATACCTGTACGTTGCAAGTAGCGACGAAATTACTCCAATAATTGAACCAGTAGCGATCATGACCAACAATACGGGCCAAGCATAAATGGTTACTAAATCAATCGTTGGTTGAACTTTTATTTGATAACTTGTAAGCGTACTAGACACATTGTACAATACCCAAATACCCAAACCTGTTGCCACCAGGGCCGCCAAAAAACCATACATCATAGACTCGACCAAAAATGGCCCACGGATAAATGACTTATCAGCACCAATTAACTTCATCATCTGAATCTCTTCTTTGCGGTTAAATATAGCCATTCGAATCGTATTAAAGATGATTAATGATGATATAAATATAAATACTGCGCCCGCCGCCAAACCAACTTTTTGTGCAAAACTAACAGCCCGCCCAATCGATTCAATTGTATTACGTCTTACACCGGCAAATGACGGCTTGTGGTCAGGATTGAGAGATTTTTTTACCATAGCGTTAGTATTTACGAAATTTTCTAATTGCGAAGTGTTACTGATGTCGTTCACCTCAACACTTAGTGTTGCTGGATATTTATTAGTTGCGGCATTCTGTGCTTCTAAAAAGCTGGCATCGTCTTGATGATTTAGAGCGTCTTGAGTCTGTGCCACTTCGGCACTGATATACGTAACCGCACGAACTGATGATAATTTTTTAAGCTCAGTCGACAAATCTGATCCAACTTGGTCAGTCGTGTCAGTCTGTAAATATATCGACATTTTAACTTTACTACGCAAATCACCAATCGTATCTGTCAGTATATTTTGAGCTACAAAAGCCGTAAAAATAATCAATAATGTAATAGTCATCACAGCAGTAGCTGCAATCGACAACCAAGAGTTACGAATAAAACTGTCGGTACCGTATCGAATTACCCTAAAAAACGATAACAATTTGCGACGATTACGTTTTTGTGACGCCAATGATTTGGAATCTGATTTTTTCTTTTTACCAATCATTATTGTCGATAACTCCCCTCGGCTTGATCACCAGTAATTTTGCCGTGCTCTAACGTAATAACGCGACGTTTTAATTTATTAACAATATCAGCATTATGTGTCGTCAACAGTACGGTTGTGCCGTATTTGTTAATCTTTTCAAGCAACCGAATAATATCCCAACTGTGTTTTGGGTCCAAATTTCCGGTTGGTTCATCGGCAATCAAAATTTTTGGCTGTCTAACCACTGCCCTAGCAATTGCAACTCGTTGACGTTCACCGCCCGACAATTGGTTTGGAAATTGTTTTTCTTTGCCTGTTAATCCGACTAGTTCAATAACTTTTGGCACGGTGTTTCGAATTTCACGTCGAGTCATACCAGCGATTTCCAAGGCAAAAGCAATATTTTCAAAAACCGTACGTTGTGGCAATAATTTAAAATCCTGAAAAACGACACCAATCTTGCGACGCAACATTGGAATATGACTGTCTTTTAAAGTGTCATAATCAATTCCACCAACGACAATCTTGCCACTGGTTGGTTTTTCTTCACGAGTTAATAGCTTCAACAAGGTTGATTTGCCGGCACCAGATGTACCAACCAAAATCACGAATTCGCGCGGTTCAATGAATAAACTCACCTGGTTAACAGCTGGGTTTAGGTCTTTGCCGTATGATTTTGTTACCCTATCAATTAGAATCATTGCTTGATTAATTATAACATAAGTAAGTTGGCAGATGACAACAAATCACACGATCAATAAGGCAATATTAGACCTTATTTAAATTGGAATGAATCAATAATTTTGTGGGCGCTTGCTTCCATTTTGGGCTCATATTTATCACCTTGTATCATCACCTGATAATAAGTACCGTCTTTTGTTAATAGTGCAAAATCACCAAATGTTGCTTCCTGCGTGTTTTTATCCGTAAATTGTGCAGATATTTCATAAACCTTAATTGAACCATTGGAACGTACATTCATATGTTTATTTGATATAGAATAATATGATTGTGATCCCATAGTAAAAATATTTATTACAGCTTCCGCGTTAGACTTATTAAATGCTTCCACTATTGGGGCTATATATTCTTTTGCGTGACTATCATCATTTGGGCTGTATTTATCTATATATACACTAGACCTATAAGTATAGTGCGTGTCCCCAACAGATCTTGGATCTTGGAATCTAACACCGCTACTACTTTCGTATTTTACGTATGTATCTGGAATTAATACAACAAACTTATCTGTTGAATACTCTTTTAATGGCAAGCCACTATATACTGTGCTTGGCAGCAACAACCAAGCTACTATACCTAATCCAAATAGAACAACTATTGCTATGGCTGCAATAATTATTTTCTTTGTTTCTGATTTTTTTGTTTTACTATTTGCGCTAACTGCTTCTGTCGGTTGTACGCTCATTAATTGCTGCGACGCAACTGGCGCAACAACGACCGTTGGTTGCACGTCAAAAACGGGCGTCAATGGCTGCGTTGCTGTCGGTGATGGCACTATTGGGTTAGAAGGCTCGACAACTGGTGATTGTGGTACTGATTGAGGCTCTGGCACGATAGGGTTTGGTTGATTTTGTTCTGGATTCATTTTATTCCTTTAAGCTTATAATTATAATATAACCACAAATATTGAATTATTAATATGTTGTCATTAAAAATTAATTAAAATATCGCTAGATTAAATAAGTGATATAATTTAGCTATACAAATAACTGGGGTATAAAAATGGGTGTAAATATATCAAAAGGTGCAATCGCAAAACGACAACAATATCAATCACTATCGTTGACTATTGCGCTAAGCTCTATCATTATTACTATGATAACTATCTCTTATCTGCTTAGCCCATTAGATTTTGGTATTTGTCCTGTTGACCTAGTAGTTTATTCGGCGCTAGTATCAGTCTGTTCTGCAACGATATTCTTGTACTTCTACTTTACTAGTCAATCTAAAACTAAAAAAATTGTTTCAAAAACAAATAAGATTCTTTTATGGTTGGTAGGTAGTTTTGCGGTTTTAGCCGTAGCATTGACTGGCTTATCTGCATATAATCAAAATCGACTGCATGACGAAAACCAACAATTAATAAATACTGACTATCACACATACTACCCCAGTTCTTCACATACTGACATCAACTTTGAACACACTGTAGACGACAAGCCAGTCATATATTTATATCCAACCAAAACCGAAAACGTCAAAGTTGAGTTAAATTATGATGGTAAATTAACTTCAACTTATCCTGATTACAATAAATCGACTAATGGCTGGGAGGTTACGGCCAATCCTGATGGCAGTTTAACAAACCACCAAGATGGTCTAAGTTACAGCTATTTATTCTGGGAAGGTTTGCCGAATACTGCATTTCCTAATTACGATTCTGGTTTCGTAGTTAAGGGATCGGACACGAAAACATTCCTTCAGACAACATTAAAAAATCTCGGCCTTACAACCAAAGAATACAACGAGATGATTGTTTATTGGTTGCCAAAACTCGAAAATAATAAGTATAATTTGATACATTTTGCTGGCACTGAATATACCGACACAGCTAAATTAACAATCACCCCTGCCCCTGATTCAATATTACGGGTATTTATGGTCGTAAAACCACTCGACAGTTTTCAAAGTATTCCAGCTCAAGAATTAAAACCATTCGTCCGCAAAGGGTTTACTGTAGTTGAATGGGGTGGAACCGAATTAAAGTAGTCAATTTAAGCGATTGACTCTAAATAGCTTTCGGAGAATTCATCAATGTCACCATCCAACACACCTTGGGCGTTTTGGTTTTCGTGTTTAGTACGTGTATCTTTAACCATAGTATATGGATGCAAAACATAATTACGAATTTGCGAGCCCCAATTGGCTGACTCACCTGCCTGCAAATCAGTAATACTAGCAGTGTGCTGTTCAAGTTGCAATTGAGTTAGTTTTGACCGCAAAATTTTCATAGCCGTTTCGCGATTTTGCAATTGCGACCGCTCATTTTGAATCGCCACTACGATGCCAGTTGGAATATGTGTGATACGCACCGCACTGTCAGTTGTATTAACCGATTGGCCACCTTTGCCACCAGCTCGATAAACATCAACTTTCAAATCTTTGTCATCAATTTGAACTTCTTCGGGTGTGTCAATTTGCGGTAAAACTTCTACCAATGCAAAACTAGTTTGACGTAGATTGTCACTGTTAAACGGACTTAGTCGCACCAAACGATGAACACCATGTTCGCTACGTAATCGCCCATAGGCATTATGGCCAATAATTTCAATCACAGATGATTTAATGCCAGCTTCTTCGGCCGCCGAACGTTCAATTATAGTTGCTTTCATATTTGACTTATCTGCCCAGCGCAAATACATTCTTTCCAGCATTTCAGTCCAATCCTGAGCATCGGTACCACCAACACCGGCACTTAGGCGCAAAATAGCGTTGTGGTCGTCAAATTTACCATGATACAACAATTCTTTGCGTAATTTTGCAAAGTCATTTTCCAGCGCCAAGGTTTGCTGTTCGAATTCTGGCACCATACTGTCATCACCCAACCCAATAAATTCAATAATGTCAGCAACTTGAGTGCGCAAAGTTACCCAAGGATCAACTGTGTTTGATAACGTCGTTTGTTGTTTGATCTTCACCTGCGCATCAGTCGGATTATTCCACACTTCAGATTGCGCCAGTTGATTAGTCAAAACCGCAATTTGTTCTTGTTTTTTAATAACGTCCAAACGCTCAAAAGCCGCATCAATTTGCGTCAACAATATTGTCAGTCGTTTTAACAGTGGTTGCATTGTATTTATTGTAACACCTTAAGTTAGCGATTGGAATTTGGCTATTGGAAGGTGGCAAAGGTTGATTAATAACCATTTCATAAAATGCAATATTTTCCCTCTGTTAGAGCACCGACCTTGAGAAGTGTTATTTTGTGCATCTTTTCTATTTTTCCTATGTTAGACTATTTCTTGCTTTTTTACTTTCCTATTTCCCATTTCCCAACCCCCAATCCCGACCTAACAGGACCCGATGGGCTTTTATAACGACACTTGCGATTGATATGTTTTCAAATAATCAAAAGTCGATTCTGGCACATCAAACGGCAATTGCGCGTAACCGCCTTTTTTTTGCGCCATATGATATGCTAAACGCAGTTCATCAACCTCACCGACACATTCAAATGGTTTCATAACACCATCAATCTCCAGCAGACCCTTGAATGTATTTACTAGATCAGGTTTTACAAATAAATCTTGGCCATCAAATAGACTTTTTAAATCCACTGCCTCCAAAAATGGCGCAAACAACAGATATGAATTAGCACATTTTGGACAATTTCCGCACCATTTTAAAACACTGTTATCGTTACCTTGTTTATAATTTGCCAAGTTGCACGAGCTAAAATCGTGACCATAATCTGGCCATACATTTTTTACAAACAATTCCGCCACTCGCAGTTCGCTCAGACCACGAATCAGCGATCCAATATGTAAATCAGGTGAAATATAAATTGACACATATTTCGCAAACATCATTTCAGCCATCCAAGTCTTGGACCATTGATGATTAACCGCCAAATCGCCAATAAAGGCGTGAGGTTCTTCGCCTTCGTGGGCTATGGAAGTAATAACTTCATTTTTATTTAACAAAATCGCTTGAATAATAGCCAAACTTTGCACAATATAGGTCACTGGTACATGACCTTTTAGCCCACCGTCAGCCTCGGCCTTGCGCAAACCATCATGATCTATATTTCGCCTACTGAGCGCCAGTTTCGCGCCAATTTTATCTAATACTTTTGGATAATTATCACTACTTGAAATATACCAAGATGTAAATTCTTTACCAGATTTTTTTAAAAGTTCAGCTGTTAAAAGCGAATCCTTACCACCACTTTGAAGTGCTAAAATCCCTGAACCATTATATTTGACGCCGCCAGTTGGCATTGGACCAGTCGCTGTAAAATGCGCCAAATCATCACGCGTTAAATTATTTTCAAACGCAAATTGTCCCAAACCCTCTTGGTAGACTGTGTTAAAAAAGTCAACTTGCAAGTTATCTAGCTTATAACCTAATCTGACAGTCGCCAATGGAAAAGTTTTATAATACGATGTACCTATCAACATAAACGCCAAAAAAAGCGCTTTATCAAGCAATTGGTCGTCATATCGTTCACCGACCTCGAATGTTACTGTCTCGATAAATGTTCGCCCATCATTAAAACCATATTCAAATTTTGCTAACGAATTAACCTTATCAAAATCGTATGATTTAAAAATAAATTGTTTCACAAATTATTTACAATGTCCCTAAATTGATCGCCACGATCATAAAAATTGATAAACATGTCAAAACTTGCGCAACCCGGACTCATCACAATAACGTCCCCAGATTCAGCCTGTGATTTTGCTAGTTCAATAATCGGTTGTAATGTCGATAAATCAGTTATTTCAATCTTCAATTTTTGATTTGCCGACTTTATAATTTCAGCTAATTTCTGACGAATTTCGCCCATAATTATCACTGATTTAATATTATTTCGACCAGCAATCGCATCGGCCAGCTCAGTAAAATCAGCACCTTTATCAATACCACCTAATATTAATACCTCTGGCTGTTTAAATGATTTAATCGCCGCAATCGTTGCCGATGGAGCCGATGAAAAACTATCGTTATAATATTTAACACCGTCAATTTCACGAATATATTCAATGCGGTGTGGTAAACCTTGAAATTTACGCAAGCCCGATTCGATATCCGTATCTGTTAATTTATAAAATCTAGCAACCGTAAGCGCCGCACAAGCATTCTCGACATTATGATTACCGATTAATTGCAACGCATCGATTGAACAAATTTTGTGTTCACCTTCATAAAAGTCACTATCATTTACGTACACTCCACCATCGTCAGGTACCGCGTACCGAACAGCCTTACCTGTATCTGAAGCACTGGCAATTTTTAACGATAATTCATTTGAGGCGTTGAATACACACAAATCACCTACTTTTTGAAAACGACGTATGTTAGCCTTGGCATTAACATAGTCATCAAAATCAATGTGAACATTCAAATGGTCAGGCTCAATCAACAATACTACTGCAACGTGTGGTGAAGATTCTAAATCCCATAATTGAAAACTAGATAACTCGTAAATCACAATATCATCAGCCTTGATATCCTTCAATGAGTCAAGTGATGGCGTACCAATATTGCCCAATAACCATACTTTTTTACCAGCCGCTTCAAATATGCTCGCTATCAAACTGGCAGTTGTGCCTTTACCTTTTGTGCCCGTTACACCAATAATTTGGGCTGGACATTTAGCAAAAAACTCATTGGTTGCCGACCAAATTTTACCGTCAGTCACAATTTTACTTGGCGCCAAACCAGCTGTTCGTACAACCAAATCATATCCGTTAAGTTGCGAGAATGCATCATTGCCAATAATCGCAAAAACGCCATCTGGCTCCATCTGTTCAAGCTTATTTTCATCAAAAACCGTCAATTCATTTTTTGGATCAGCCGACCAATATCGATAACTTGACCTACCTTCTTGACCATAACCAGCAATCGCAATTTTCATTTATTTCACCTTTTTTAAAAGATTTAATAACAAGTCATAATATGATTGTAATTGTTCTTGCGATATATTGCCAATTCCACCCAAAGTCCACTCGCCTTTTTCAATAAATTCTTTAGCCAATACAACCATATCCTGCAGCGTTGTTGATTTAATCGATTCTGGCGACAGGTCCATCATCTCAATAACTTCACGATTAAAATAATCCTCCGCATACCAACCAACAACCGAGCCGACTGTTTGACCTCTCATTTGATATCTACCCAAAGCATATTGCTTTGCCGAATCCAATTCTTCGTTTGTTATGTCATTATCGATAACCTTTTGTAACTGTTCAATAATTAATTTGAATAGTGATTCAGCATTTTCGAGTCCAACTCGGCCATATATCTCCCATGATGATACGTTTGAAACATCAGTATCGTAATTCGAACTAACATGATAACAAATTCCCTGACTACGAGCTTTCCCGAAAATTCTAGAATGAAACGTTCCAGTTAATATGTGGTTTAGGCCACCCATAGCAACCAATTCAGTTGTCGATAATTGTCGAGGTAATAATATAGTAATCTCAAATGTTAAATTCGAAAGATCTGGTCGATATAAATGTACAATTGGTGATGATTTTACGGATACCTGCTTTACTGGAAACCTTTCACCAACTGTTAGATCCCAATTGTTTAGCTTATCAATAATCATTTCTTTAGATTCAGATATATTACCTGCGATAACAAATCGCATATTATTCAAAGTATGAGTTTTTGTGTAAAAATTTTGAATGTCTGATAACTCAACTTTATTAATAGTTTCAATCTTCTCGGAATCTATTAAGCAGGTATCACCCATAGCCCTTTGGATTTGTTGAAACAAAACTCGGCTATGATTATTCGCCTGCGCCACCAACTCTTCTCGTACATTACCTCTTTCAGCATCAAACAGTTTTTGCTTATACTGTGGATGAGTAATGGCAAGTTTAAACAAGTCCATAATTCGACCTAGCTCCATCAAGGCCGACAATGACGAATAGCTCATACTCCTATTAGATGTCGTTGCGCTAATAGTTGCACCATTCTTCGAAAATTCTTGGCTAAATTCTTCAGCTGTTGAATAATTATCATTCGCTCCAAATGACAAATGTTCCAACAAGTGCGCTACCTGCTGAATAGACGGATCGGCATAATCATAGCCCGCTCGAAAGTTGATATCATATGAAACAACTGTCGAATCAGGGACGTCTATTATCAACCCCTTTATGCCGTTACCTATCACTATTTCTTCAACAGTGTGTTTAAGTGGCATTAATTATTCCTTCTCAAAAAGTACAGCTACTTTATCATTTAAATCGACTAATTCTTGTTTGTCGCCACTACTGACGGCAGCTAGAACCCAAATATCTTCTTTGATAAAATACCTGGCCGTATCTATCATACGCTGCACTGTCACGTTTTTAATCATTTCAGGCACTTTGTCATAATCTTTAATAAAACCATCATCAAAATAACGTCCGGTATAAAAACCACTAATTTGCGACACCGTCTGAGCGCCCATTTGGTATCTGCCTAGTGCAAATGACTTAGCAGCGTTAACTTCTTCATCAGCAATTTTTCCATCCAAAACATTTTTAATTTCGCGGGCAATAATATCAAATAATTCACCAGCAGCTTCGTGGTTGACTTGTCCTGTAATATCCCAACCACTGTCATACATTCCGGTACCAACATACGAACTAATATTATAAGCCAGGCCTTTTTGCCGAGCGGCGCCAAAGATGCGTGAGTGCATTGTCCCAGTTAAAATATGGTTCAAATAATGCATAGCATCTAATTCTTCGTCATTCAATTCTCTTGGAATTGCCATAAACAAGCCAAACGTCATATTAGTTGCATCCTTACGACGAATCACACTTGGGCCAGCTTTGGATAATTCATCACGAGGGACTTCTAAACGTACGCCTTCAGGCAACGACATATCTTCTAGCTGACGCCTAATTTCAGCCTTACGACCTAATAACTTACCGGCAATTACAAAACGCAAGTTGTTGGTCGTATGAGTTCGACGGTGATGTTCGCGTACATCAGCTAGTGTTACAGCGCTGATCGTCTGTAACGACTGACGGAAAGTTAAGACATCCTCACCAATCAATTGCTGAACACGTGGCCACAAAATACGATAATGGTCGTTTAGATAATTTGTTAGTTCGCTTCTGACATTTCCCTTTTCGGCGTGTAATTCTTCTTCATTAAATTTTGGCTGACAAATTGCTAGTTTTTGTAAGTCTAAAATTCGATACCATTCAAAATCGGCACAGTCAGCTTCGTAAACCATTGATAAATCACTGGTGTAAGCATTCCGGTAAGCTCCATTTTTGGTAAATTCAAACTCAAATTCATGGTCACTTTTAAATCTAGCGTTAGCCCCAAAAGCCATATGTTCCATTATGTGCGCTACTTGTTCGATATCTTTGGACTTAACATAACGATTACCAGCCCGAAACTGAAACTGCATACTCATCGTCGTCGCATCAGGTACGTCAATTAATAGTCCTCGGGCCCCGTTTTTTAAACGTATCTCTTCGACGGTATGTTTCATATATTAGTTTTCTGCCTAACTGTTATTTACGGTTTTTCTTACGATTTTGACGTTGTGATTTCTTTTTCTTACGAGAGTCATGTTTTTTCTTGTTCGATAAATTCGTCGATACGGCTTTTTTGACTTTAAAGTCACTATCACGATTTAATTCACCACCAGTAACTTCGTTGACACCTTTTTCAACAGCATTTTCAGCTAAACGCGTCAATTCAGTCTGGTATTCTTCATCAGTTTTAGCAATCACATCAGTTTTACGAACGTGCATTATGGCGCGCAAAACTTCGTCACGCAAAGTTGCCTGCAAACTGTCAAATAACTTTTGTGATTCACTACGGTATTCAACCAATGGGTCGCGTTGACCAACACTACGCCAGTGAATTCCCTCGCGTAAATGTTGCATATTTTCGAGGTGTTGCATCCATAAAGTATCCAATACTTGCAGATAAACTTCACGTTCAACTTTACGTAACACTTCGGTTTCCAGTTCGGCCTCTTTATCAACATAAAGCTCATCAACTTCCCTTTGTGCAAATTCAACACGAGCTTTATCATTTTTTTCATTACCAATAGCTTTGATTTTTTCGTCGCTCAGTGGGAAAATCGCTTCGAAATTTTCAACAAAATTTTTGTTATTTTTGATAGGCAGCGCTACTAACTCACGAGTTTTTGAATCAATCAGTCGTTCCATCTCGGGTTTAATATCACCACCTTCAAGAATCTTACGACGAACAGTATAAACAAATTTACGATGACGATTGATAACGTTATCGTATTGTACGACGTTTTTGCGAGTATCAAAGTTGAATCCTTCGACGCGTTTTTGAGCCGCTTCCAAAGTTTTCGACACCGCCTTATTTTGAATTGGGGTGTCTTCACTGACACCCAATCGATCCATCAGGCTTGCAATGCGTTCGCCTTGGAAAATACGCATCAAATCGTCTTCGGTTGAAACGTAAAATTGTGTCTCACCTGGATCGCCTTGACGGCCACCACGACCACGCAACTGATTGTCGATACGGCGTGATTCATGTCGTTCCGAACCAATAACCATCAAACCACCCAGTTCAACCACACCTTTGCCTAATTTAATGTCGGTACCGCGACCAGCAATATTAGTAGCCAGTGTAATTGCACCTTTTTCACCAGCTTTTTCAATAATCGCCGCTTCACGTTCGTTATTTTTAGCATTTAGCAGTTCGTATGGGACGCCAACTTTATCCAAATATGATGCAATCAACTCGTTTTTTGCAATCGAAGCTGATCCAACCAAGACTGGTCGTCCTGCAGCGTGATATTCTTTGATAGCTTCAGCTACGGCTTTTAATTTGGCTTTTTCAGTTTTAAATATTAAATCTTGACCATCGATACGAGCAATTGGTCGATTCGACGGGATCTGAATAACATCAAGACTATAAATTTGTTGAAATTCTTCGGCTTCAGTAAAGGCTGTTCCTGTCATTCCTGATAGTTTTTTGTACAGACGGAAATAGTTTTGGAACGAAACCGTCGCCAAAGTCATACTTTCTTGCAACACCGGCACACCTTCTTTGGCTTCAATGGCTTGGTGTAGACCTTCATTATAACGTCGACCCTGCATCAAACGACCGGTAAACTCGTCAACAATGATAACTTCGCCATCACCAGTCACAACATAGTCTTTATCGCGCTTAAACAGCGTCTGAGCACGTAAGGATTGGTCCAAGTGATAAACTGAGCGAACATAATCTGGACTGTACAAATTTTTAATGCCCAACATTTTTTGAACTTTTTCAGTACCTTCGTCAGTCAGCGCAACTGTACGGTGTTTTTCGTCCATAATGTAATCTTCGGGAACTAATTTAGCAGCGATTTTAGCAAATTGATAATAACTGTCAGGGTTTTCGGCCGCTGGCGCACTAATAATCAGTGGCGTCCTAGCTTCATCGATTAAAATGCTGTCAACCTCATCGACAATCGCAAAATTCAAATCACGTTGCCGTAACAAGTCAACTTCGTTAACCATGTTATCACGCAAATAATCAAATCCGAATTCGTTGTTAGTTCCATAGGTCACATCAGCCGCATAAGCCTCTTTACGAGTGGCTGGACGCAAATGTTTCATTCGAGCGTCATCATGAGCCTCGTTGTCATATTCAGGATCATAAATAAACGATGCTTCGTTGATAATAACACCCGTCGACAGACCTAAGAAATGATAAACTCCACCCATCCAGCTGGCATCACGTTGCGCCAAATAATCGTTAACTGTCACAACATGGACACCTTTGCCTTCAAGTGCGTTCAAATACACCGGTAAAGTCGCCACCAAAGTTTTACCCTCACCAGTCTTCATCTCGGCAACGTTGCCATCATGCAATGTCATACCGCCGATTAACTGCACGTCAAAATGACGCATCCCCAGCACCCTGTCACTGGCTTCACGCACCAAGGCAAAAGCATCAGGCAAAATACTATCGAGTGTCGTACCTTTTGTTTGTAGCTTCTCTTTTAGTACTGATGTTTGCTTTTTTAATTCAACCTTGGACATTTGTTTATACTTGTCAGACAAGGCATTAATCGCTACAACTTTTTTTTGCAACCCCTTCAACAGACGCGCCTGTGGGTCGCCAAATATTTTAGTCAAAACCTTATTCTTGCTTACCATAGCTAAAAACCTCTACTCCCTATTTATGAAAATCCTAAAGTGAAATACTACACCTTACTATAAAGCCTAGGTAAGAATTAGACAAGATATCTGAGCAATTTCAATACCATCCATTGACTATGTTTTTAGCTATTGGCTATTGGAATGTGGAATATGGCGGAAATCTCAATTCCAACAGCCAACTTCTATTAGCCAATATCTAACCCGCGCCATATTCCAATAGCTATATTCTAATAGCCAACCTTTATAATTCGCGTTTAAAGCTTTTCTTAAATCGGCTCATCACACCACGCTTACCAATATGAGCAATCGCCGATTGCTTGTATTCACGTAATTGCGCTTGAATTTTTGCCTCAACAATATCAACTGCAGCTAAAATATTACTGGTTGAATCTTTAGCGGTCACTATCTTATTTGGCACATTCAAAATAACTTCAACTTCGTATTTATTACCATGATTATGATTAACCTGAGCTAGCTTTACATCAGCCGTCACACTGTTACGGGCATGCTTTGGTAAATATCTATCCAATCGTCCAATCCGCTTTTCGACATATTTGCGAGTGTTATCGTCGACTTCATATGCAATACCTGTAATTTGAATTGATGTAATCATTCTACCCTCCTAATTAATCGGTCGATACTATAATTATAGCACTGCTTTGCCAGCCAAATAAGGCTGCAAAACTGTTGGCACGCGAACTTTTCCGTCCGCCGTTTGCCCATTTTCGATAATCGCAATCATAATACGGCCTAATGCAAATGCCGTCGCATCATTAGTATGAACCAGTTCAAGTTCACCCGACTGACGACGGACGCGTGTGTTCAAACGTCGTGACTGATAGTCAGTCATGTAATCAGCTGTGTGGGTTTCACGGTATTTTCCCTGTCCTGGCAACCACGTTTCCATGTCCACACCGCGCGCATTTGGTTTGCCAATATCAAAAGTACATTTTTGCAAGACTCGGTATGGCAATCCTAATTGGGCCAACAAATATTCTTGAATCGCAACAAATAACAGATGCTCATTTAGACCATCGCTAGCAGTTGCAAAACTTTCCATTTCCAATTTATCAAATTGATGCATTCTAAAGATACCTTCCATATCTTTGCCGTAAGTACCTGCCTCACGACGAAAACTAGTGGCATAACCAACATAACGTAGTGGTAACTGAGATTCATCAAACACCTCACCAGCATGCATACTACCCAGGACGTGCTCGGCACTACCCTGTAACCACAAATCATCACCTTCCAGCTTATATCTTTCATCACGAGGCTCCAGACGATCCATGGCGTCATACATATCAGTTCTAATCAACAGTGGTGGTAAAATTGGCGTAAATGGTTTAGGCGAGACCGTCAAACCAGCGTTTTTAGCAATCTCAGCAATCGTCACTTCGTCACCTAAAGTGTTAATCACATACTGGACAATCGCCAATTGCAATCTGACTAAATCGCCTTCGATATAGGCAAATCGACTGCCCGTCACCTTGGCAGCGCGTTCTTTATCAATCCAGCCTAAATTTGCAGCGATATCAGCATGGTTTTTGGGTGCAAAATCAAACTGTGGCAAGTCACCTACCGTTTTGGATACAACGTTTTCATCTTCAGTAGCGCCAATGGGCACATCGCTGGCTGCCATGTTTGGAACTTTTTTAAGTAACGTTGTAAAACTGACATCAGCTTCTTTAAGTTGTGGTTCAATAATAGCTAATTGATCTTTAACAACTTTACCAGCCGCAATCAATTCATCTGTTGGCTTACCGCCTTTGGTTTGAGATACAATATCATTGCGCTTTTGGCGTAAATCATCAACTTGGACTAACAGTTCACGACGTTCAGAATCTAACTTCAATAATGTAGTAATATCTACATCATATCCCTTATTCTTAGCGTTGATTTGAACTGCGTCAGCGTTATCACGGATAAATCTAATATCTAACATATCAATATTGTACCAGATTTTTCATCTGTTGATAACCTGAGTTGCAAAACCCCCTCGGGTCCTGCCGTCCGGTTCACCCCTAATATTTTTTGTTCGATTACAAACAAAACAATATTGGGGTCGCCCCACCGAACGTCACCCGCGGTTTGGGTTTTACAACTCAGGTTTAGCAAAACTACTCTGTTCGTAATGCTTCAATCGGATTCAATTTGGCAGCCTTGCGTGCTGGTAAGATGCCAGATGAAACAGATACGAATACTAAGCCGATGATTACAATTGCAATATTCATCGGAGTAAAGACAATCAAACTAACATCACCAATATCAAGTGACTTACTGATAATCGGATTAGCAATTACGCCCAAAATCACCGCCAAACCTGTGCCAATTGACCCGCCCAGCAGTCCAATCCAGGCGGCTTCAAGTTTGAACAATCGCCCAACATCTCGACGTCGCATACCCAGCGCTTTCATTAACCCAATCTGTTGTGTACGCTCCAAGACGCTAATATATTGAGTGTTGATGATTCCAAAGACCGATGTTAATACTGCCAAAGCACCAAAGCCCAGCAAAATTCCTTGCAAGACATTGATAAATGTATTAATTACACCCAGCACATCAGCCGCTGTCTGCGCCAAATAACCCATACTCGTCAAATCGTCTTTCACTTTTGTCGCTTGGCTAGCACTAGCGGTCTCAACCGAAGCCACAAGGTAGTTACCATAACTACGAGTGCCAATATTTATATAATCATACAAAGTTTTAGCTGAGGCATTTGATATTAACAGTGAACTTTGAGCTCTAAACGCCAAACCAGATTTACTGCTGACACCTTTGACTGTATATATAAATGTGTTACTTTCAGGGGCAGTCACTGGTGACGACAACTTATCGGCAACAATTTCGACAGTCTTTCCAACCGCGTCAGCATTACTACTAAATCCAAGCGCTGTAACATATTCTTCAGTTAAAATTATTTCATTATCAGCTAGATCACCACTAACCGAACCAGCGGCAAATTTGAGCGTCACGCTGGGGCTAAAAGTGCTAATTGTGGCAACATATTTTTCTTGATCCGTTCTAGTAATATATTTTATTTGCGGACTGTAATTTGGCGAAACCGAAACGACACCATCTACTTTTAGAATTTTGTCTATGTCATCTTGTGTCAATTCCTGGCCAGAGAAAAACGAGCTTGAAGAAACTGCAGCAACGCCAGTGTATTTTTGTGGTCCTTGCTGAGCAGCTGGTGGTTTTTTTGTCACACTCAATTCCTTAACATTAGTGTTGGCATTAACAATCTGATCAGTGTAAGCTCGCCCACCGACACCCGCTGCCAGTGATAGAGTAATCGTAAAAGCACCAACGCCGATTGCCAAACTAGTCAGCAATGTTCGAGCCTTAGCTTGTTTTAGGCTTCGTCCAGCCCTTATCGCTATATCACGTAATTTCATTTTTTCATCTCCTTGATTGAATCAATCTTGCCATCTTTGATATGAATTTGGATATCACATCGGGCCGCTAATTCTGGATCATGCGTTACAACAATCAATGTGATTTTGTTCTTTTTATTATAATTAAACAACAAACTTTCAACCTTACCACCAGTCACACTGTCTAGATTTCCAGTTGGTTCATCGGCAAACAAAATTTGTGGACTATTAACAATCGCTCTAGCGACTGCCAAACGTTGCTTTTGGCCACCAGACAAATCCCTGGCCCGTGATTTTATTTTATCAGCCAAGTCAACTGCAGTTAAAGCCGTTTCAATTTTCGATCGACGTCTACCAGCCGATAAGTCAGCAATTTCAAGTGGCAAACTGACATTGTCATAACAACTTTCGTTAGCTTGAACGAAAAAGCTTTGAAAAATAAAGCTCATCTTGGTCGAGCGAAATTTGTCGACATCTTTTTGGCTAAGTTTTAATATATCTTTGCCATCTATAATAATTTCACCACTATCCGGTCGATCAAGACCGCTCATAACATGCATCAAGGTTGATTTACCACTGCCTGATTTGCCCAAAATCGCCACACTAGCACCATCTGGAATTGTAAAATTTATGTTTTTCAAGACCTTAAAAGCGTTGTCGCCCTTGCCGTAAGTCTTCGATATTTTTTTCACCTCTATCATGTATCTATTATACTCTTTAAAGGTGTTAACTAC